>Ga0207655_1000064_pt1 | contig 255782 bp, 228 predicted proteins | sample KBSM44metaG_FD_184398 | JGI IMG/M metagenome (GOLD analysis project Ga0207655, IMG submission 184398) | Miscanthus rhizosphere microbial communities from Kellogg Biological Station, Michigan, USA - KBS M4-4 metaG (SPAdes) (version 2) | ecosystem: Host-associated > Plants > Roots > Rhizosphere... | reverse complement strand
CAGGCGAACAGTGAGAAATCGCGGAGGGTATTGTCGTATCTGACATTGAGTGCAAATGTCCTCCGCCAGTCACCGGGAATACTGTCGGGGATGAACCCCGACAGGGTATACGCAGATATGGCGAGGAGCTATCGAAACATTATCATGGTGTACTGATAATGTTTCTGGGGATCCCTCAGCCCCTGAGGGGCCATTGGCATTATTGCTGTCGTGTAATCCCTGCCGGGAATAATAATCAATTGCTGATAGTAATGGCCGGGTCCCAATAAAAATAACCCAGCAGCTGTTGATCGCCTCCGGTCGGCCGATAATAAAGGCCAAACTGAATGCAATAATTCTCCGTGCCGGTGTTGGAGATGTCGGCCTGAATAAACCAATAGGTCTGGTTGCTGTAGGTTACCGGGAAAATGGTATTTTGCGCCGGCAACATTGAGCTGCGCGTATACATCTTGAACGTCGGATTGGAAAATACCTGGGTGCCGCCGCCGAACTGGGGCAGGCCGTAAATCAATACGCTGGCGTCGAAGTTGTTGGATTCGGAGGTACCGGTCCAGCGGATAACGTCGCCGACGTTGGCCTTAAAGTTCAGATCGGCGGTGCCGGAGCCGCCGATGACCTGCTGCGAGGTTACCACCATATAGGCGTAACTGTGATTGATGCCGGTAGGGCTATTGGGATCCTGACTGGGGTTTTTGCCGTTATAGGCCTCCACCAGAGCATCGGTATCGATAACCACGATCACGTTAACAATACTGTTGCTGGACCTGAGTTCTTGTTCGGACATAAGTCTACCTCACATATATTTTGCTGTGATTAAAATTAAAACCGAGTAACCAAGGTGGTGGGGATAAATTATTGCCGACTGTGATGGTTGGAATAATCAATTGGCAGGATCCCCATCGGCTTAATCATAGGAACTAAAAGGTCTGACAGCCAATAGGGAGAAGTTAAGCCGCGCTAATGAATGCTGCGATTAATTAGCCTGGTTAAGACGTTGTTTTAGCGCTTGTGCGATGAGAGCGGTTACAGAAATGCGCGGCAAGGCCCCGCACCTATTGCCTTGTTTGTTGAGCACAATTTTTTTGCCGGGGAGCGGTGGGAAAGGGCGTCAAAATGAAAGTTAACGCTGCCAACTACCGGTAAAAAGAATCTTTCCACTGGCGATAGTCGTCTTTGTAGCGAGTAATTCCATCGCCGGCGCGGGCAATGAGTTAGCCGCCGGGCAGAAAGCTAACTCATTGACAGATTTGAATGACGCTCAGCCGGCTTCGGCCGCCAACGGGGCGTCGCCCAGCGTTTGCCGCAGCCGGTTTTCCCAGGCATAAAGCGCGCCGGTCAAGATCACATCCAGCGCCTGCGCCTGATTCAGCCCGCTGTTAAACAGCGGCCGCACGCTCTGCGGGGTGAATTTCTCCGGTGCGCGCGTCAGGTCGGCGGCCACGCGGATCACCGCCTGGCTGACCGGGTTATCCGCTTCTTCCACCCCTTGCGCAACGCTGGTGAACAGCGCGTTCGTCAACCCCGCATTCTGAATGTCCTGCGCTACCGTGGCGGCGCAGTAACGGCTGCCGTTGATGCGTGAAACCGCCAGCGTCGCCAGCGCTTTCAACCGGGCGGAAAGCCCATAGCCGTCGGCGTTAATGCTGTTGAATACGCCATTGCGCTCGCGCAGCGCAGCCGCATCATGCGCCAGCAGCAGGTAGTAGGGTTCCACCCGGGCCTGCGGGTGGCTCTGATCCAGCACGTCAAGCTGTTCGGCGCTGGCGTCATCCTGGTTAATCTCCGGCAGCCGTGACAGCCACGCCAGCTCTTGATCGGTAAAAGCGACGCCTTCAGCGTCTTCGATATTCGGGAAGCCGGGCACGACGCCGGTCGGCCGCCCAGCCAGAGCGGCTACGCCGGCCACCACCCGCGCCTGATAGCTGACAAAACCGATAATCTGCGAGAAGGTGACGATGTCCGCCGGGCTCAGGCCGACGTCGCTGAGCTGTTGCAGCGCCCGCGTGCAGATCAGCGTGGGCTGGCTGGCAAGCTGGCGAGCGTATTGGGTGATTTGGGCGAGGCGGATATTGCTTTCTCTGGAGGCGTCAGGGCTATGCAGCGGGGCGAGGCGGGCGGCATAGTGGCTACAAAGAGACTGCACGCCGGTCACCTGCGCGACGGTCAGTGCGGTGCTGAGGCGATCATAAGGTGACAGCGTAACGAACCGCGACAAAGCGACCTGATCCGGGAACAGCACGTGATAACCGGCGAGCGAGGCGCTGAAAACCCCGGCGCGGGCGGTCAGCGCAGTGTTCAGCGCTTCGTCGGCAAAGGCGCCCAGCCCCAACAGAAAACGGTCGCGGATGGTGGCCGCCTGTGGCTCCAGCGGCGCGTCGCCGCGCACGCTGCTTTGCGTTTCGTGATACCACTGGGCGTTATGTTGTCGACGAAGTAGTTCCATAGGGTCAATCCTTAATCATGGGCAACAGCCGCCGCGGCAGTAGCAGCGGCGACCGGAAGAAAGGCGCGGACGGGCCGGCAAGATGACAGGGTCAAGGGTGCGTATCGCAGCACAGGGCATGGCCATAAACAGAGAAACCGGCGGCTAAGGCGAGCAAAAATTGCGCGAATTGGCGATTGCGGGGGCTGTTCATCAGTGCGATATCCTGTCGTTTAACAAGCTCAACGTAGTGGATATCCTCACCGATCGTATTGGCGAGATAAAATAATGTTACGTGCTAATCAATAACCAAAAGGAATAAAATATAATGATATATAGCAAAAATGTAATTTGTATCTGCGTTTTTTAGCTAACGCGCCGCGATAAAAAACCCGCCGTGGCGGGTTTCATGCGTAGAGCGAGGAAGCGCGGAACTCAGAACCTTCCGCCGTCGCGTCGCCAGGCGTCGGCGGTCAACGCTTCGCCAAAGTGGCTGGCGATCAGTCGCTTGGTCAGCTCATGCAGCGGCGCCGACAGCACCTCCGCCGTGCTGCCGCGTTCAACGATTTCCCCTTCGTGCATCACCATCACCTGATCGCTGATATGCTTCATCATGCCGAGGTGCTGAGTGACGTAGATATAGGCAATTCCATGTTTTTCCTGCAGTTCCAACATCAGGTTGATGATCTGCGAGCGCATCGACATGTCCAGCGAGGCCAGCGCTTCGTCGGCGACGATCACCTTGGGCTGCAGGATCAACGCCCGCGCCAGCGCCACGCGCTGTTTCTGGCCGGAGGCCAGCATATGCGGGTAATAATTGGCGTGGTCCGGCAGCATGCCGACCTGGCGCAGCGTTTGGTTAATGCGCTGCTCGCGCTCCGCCGGCTCCAGATCGGTATTCAGGCGCAGCGGGGCGTCCAGCAGTTGGCCGATGCGCTGCCGCGGATTGAGCGAGGTGCTCGGATCCTGGAAAATCATCCGAATGCGCTGGCTGCGGTAGCGATAATCGCCGTACTCCAACGGATGGTCGTCGATGAGCAGTTCGCCGGCCGAAGGTTCAACCATGCCGGACAGCATCTTGGCCAGCGTGGATTTGCCGGAGCCGTTTTCACCGATAATCGCCAGCGTCTGCCCCTCGCGCAGGGTAAAGCTGACCGACTTCACCGCCTCGACGTGCTGGCGGCGGAACAGCCCGGTGCGGTAACGGTAGGTTTTGCTCAGGTTGCGCACTTCCAACAGCGTTTCCATGTTATTGCTCCTCCATGTTCAGCGGGAAGTGGCAGGCGAAGAAATGGTTTTTCACCGGGCGCAGGCGCGGCGTTTCGATGCATTTCTTCTGCGCATAAGGGCAGCGCGGCCCCAGGCGGCAGCCGATCGGCAGGTGCTCCAGCGAAGGGATGGCGCCCGGCAGGGTATTCAGCCGGCTTTTGTGCGGCAGGGAGCGGCCAAAATCCGGCATGGCGCGGATCAGCGCCTGAGTATAAGGGTGGTGCGGCGCCGCCAGCAGATCTTCGCACTGGGCGCTTTCCACCGTCTGGCCGCAGTACAGCACGTTCACCCGGTCGGCCCATTTGCTCATCATTTGCAAATCGTGGCTGATCAGCAAAATGGTGGTGCTGTTGTTCTGGTTGAGCCGCGCCAGCAGGCGGAAAATCTGCGCTTGCGTGGTGGGCTCCATGGCGTTGGTCGGTTCGTCGGCGATCAGCAGGCGTGGCTGATTGGCCAGCGCGATGGCGATCATCACCTTCTGGCATTCCCCCTCGGTCAGCTCGTAGGGGAAGCTGCCCATGATGTCGTCGTGATCCTTGATGCCGACGCGGTGCAGCAGCTCGATGGCGCGGCGCTTGCGCCAGTTGAAACGCTGCCACCAGCGGCCTTTATAGGTCCAGCCCGGGATCGCCTGCGCCAGCTGGCGGCCAATGCTTTCGGAAGGATCGAGGCACGACTGCGGCTCCTGGAAAATCATCGACACGTTGTGGCCGACCAGCTTGCGCCGTTCGCGCGGCGTCAGCTGCAGCAGATCGATGTCGTCGAAGCGGAAACGGTCGGCGGTAACGCGCCAGTTGTCTTTGGTTACGCCGCAGATGGCCTTGGCGATCAGGCTTTTGCCGGAGCCGGATTCGCCCACCAGGCCGCGCACTTCGCCTTCGCTCAGCGTCATGCTGACGCGATCGACCGCCTTGACCGGCCCATCGGCGGTCATAAATTCAATCGTCAGATTACGGATATCAAGTAACGGCATTATTCCACCCCGGCATTGATTGCGCGGCGCATACCGTCGCCCAACAGGTTAACCAGCAGCACGCTGACAAGGATCGCCGCGCCGGGCAGCATCACCGTCCAGGGGGCGACGTACACCAGTTCCAGCGAGTCGCCGAGCATCGCACCCCACTCCGGTGAGGGCAGCTGCGCACCGAGATCGAGGAAGCCGAGCGCGGCGATGTCCAGGATCGCCATCGACAGCGCGCGGGTAAATTCCGTCACCAGCACCGCGGCGATGTTCGGCATCACCGCATACCACAAGATCTGCCGCGTAGAGGCGCCGTCCAGCCGCACCGCGACCACATACTCTTTCTCCAGTTCGTCGTGCACGGCGCTGTAGATGGTGCGCACCATGCGCGGCAACAGCGCCAGCCACACCGCCAGCATCGCGTGTTCCAGCTTCGGGCCGATAAACGCCACCACGATGATCGCCAGCAGCAGCGACGGGATCGACAGCAGGGTATCGAGAATATGGTTGAGCACCGCCGAGCGCAGCCCGTGGGTGACGCCGGCGAACACGCCGAGGATCACCCCGAAGAAGGCGGCGGCCAGCGTGACCAGCAGCGCTGAGCCGAAGGTGGCGGCGGTGCCGGTCAGCAGGCGGCTGAGAATGTCGCGGCCGAGGTCATCGGTGCCCAGAAAGAAAGAGACGTTACCGTAGCGCGACCAGGACGGCGGCAGCAGCTGATAGCCGAGGAACTGCTGATCGAGCGCATAAGGCGCCAGCAGGCTGCCGAACAGCGACAGCAGCAGCAGGGCTATCACGCCGTAAAAACCGATCATCGCCAGCGCGTCGCCGTAAAAAATCCGCCAGGTATAGCGCAGCGGGCTCGGCATTTTCTTTTCGCGGTATACGTTATCTAAGGGCATACCATTCCTTATGTTTCAGCGGGGTGGTGGCAGCGCCCAGAATATCGGCCAGCACGTTGATGGTGATCACCAGCGTGCCGATCACCATCACGCCGGCGGAGATCGCCGCGTAGTCCTGCTGGCGAATGGCGTTGATCAGCCAACGGCCAAGGCCCGGCCAGCTGAATACCATTTCGGTGATCATCGCCAGCGTCAGCATGGTGGAAAACTGCAGCCCCAGCTTGGGCACGATCGGCGGCAGCGCATTGTGCAGCACGTGGCGGCGGATAATGGTAAAGCGCGACAGCCCACGGGTGGCGGCGGCCTTGATGTAGTTCTGGTTCAGCACGTCGTCGGTGCTGATGCGCATCAGCCGCACCACCTCAGTGGTGGGGGCAACCGCCAGCGCGGCGATGGGCAGTATCATGTGGCGCAGCGCGCTGCCTATCATCTCGCCGCGGTACGGCGAGTCTGACAGCCAGGCGTCGATCAGGGCGAAGCCGGTAATAGGTTTCACTTGGTACAGCAAGTCGAAGCGGCCGGACACCGGCAGCCAGCCGAGGTGCAGCGAGAAGAACAGCATCAGCAGCAGCGCCAGCCAGAACACCGGCATCGAAAAGCCCAGCAGCGCGAAAGTGCTGATGGCGGTGTCCTGCCATTTGCCGCGCATTACGCCGGCGATAATGCCCAACGGAATGCCGATAAACAGCGCCAGGGTGAAGGCCAGCAGGCACAGCTCCATGGTGGCGGGGAACACTTCGCGCAGCTGCTCGCTGATCGCCTGGCCGTTGATGCTGGAAACGCCGAAGTCCCAGTGCAGCAGGCTGACGAAGTAAAATTGGTAGGCGTCCAGCAGCGCGGCACCGTTCAGCGGCGCTCGCGGGGTGAAATAGCTGAGGCTGAAGCTGACCAGCGTCAGGAAAAACAGCGTGATCAACAGCAGCAACATGCGCCGCAAGGTGAAGATAATCACTTTTTCTCTCCCTCCGCGGATTCACGGTACACCCCGGCGAATGACGCATTGCCGAACGGGCTCAGCACCAGCCCCTTGATATCATAGCGATAAGCCTGCAGGCGTAAGGAAGACGCCAGCGGCAACACCGGCAGCTGTTGCGCCAGAATTTTTTGCGCCTTGCGGTAGTGGTCGATGCGTTGCGAAAGCTGCTGCGACAGCAGGGCATCCTGCAGCACTTCGTCAAAGTTCGGATCGCACCAGTGAGCATAGTTGGTTTGCGAACGAATTGCCGCGCAGCTCAGCAGCGGCCGGAAGAAACTGTCCGGATCGTTGCTGTCGGTGGCCCAGCCGGTGAGCGTCAGATCGTGGTTCATTTCCATCAACCGCGCCTCCTGGAAACGGCCTTCCACCGGCACTATGGTGACGTTGACCCCCACCTGGCCCAGATCGGCCTGGATCAGCTCGGCGGTTTTCAGCGGGCTGGGGTTGTACGACTGCGAGGCGGTGGGTACCCACAGCCTCAGGTTCAACTGGCCGACGCCGGCCTGTTTCAGCATTTCGCGCGCCTTGGCCGGATCGTACTCGGTGACGTGCGCTTCGTTATCGTAGGCCCAGGAGGCACGCGGCAGGATAGAGGCGGCGGTCTCCGCCGTGCCGTAGTAAATCGACTGCATCAGGCGCTGGTTGTTGATCGCCAGCGAAATCGCCTGGCGCACTTTCAGATCGTTGAGCGGCGGTTTGCGGGTATTGAACGCCAGATAGGCGATGTTCATCCCCGGGCGCAGCGTCAGGCGCAGGCGCGGGTCGTCGCGCAGGATGGAAAGCTGGCTGGCGGCCGGGTAGGCCAGCACGTCGCATTCGCCGGTCAGCAGCTTGGATAAGCGGCCGGTGCCGCCGGCGCCCATATCGATCACCACCTGCGGCATGCGCGGGCGGCCTTTCCAATAGGCGTCGTTGCGCGCCAGGCGAATATATTGCCCGGAACGGTATTCGTTAAGCAGGAAAGGCCCGCTGCCGACCGGCTCGCGGTCGATGAGTTCCTGATGGCCTTCACGCGTCAACCGATCGGCATACTCCGCCGACAGCACCGGCGCATAGTGGGTCGCCAGATGCCACAGGAAAGAGGCGTCCGGCGCCTGCAGGCGAATTTCGACGGTGTCGGCATCCAGCTTTCTCACGCTCTGCACCGAATCGCCGAACTGCAGGCTGTCGAAGTACGGGTATTCGCCGCCGTTGACGTCGTGATACGGATGCTTCTGATCGAACACCCGGGCAAAGCTGAACACCACGTCGTCGGCGTTCATCTTGCGGCTCGGGGTGAACCAGGCGGTGGTCTGGAAAGCCACGTCCTTGCGCAGGTGGAAGCGGTAGGTCGCGCCGTTGTCCAGCACTTCCCAGCTTTGCGCCAGCTCGGGGATCAGCCGATAGGTATAGGGGTCGACATCCAGCAGGCGATCATACAGCTGCGCCGCCAGGGTATCGACCGTCAGGCCGCTGCTGGCCATCTGCGGGTTAAAGGTGTTCAGTATGCCGCTGACGCAATAGACAAAGCCGCTCTGGCGAATGTCCGGCAAGGGCGGCGCCGCGGCGGGCGCGGGCGGTGTCGAGGCCAGGGCAGAGCCCGTAAGGCACAGCGACAGTATCCAAAGGGGTAAACCACGCATAGAGGCTTCATGGGTTAATAAGCAATAGCGGTAGTGTATCGCACTCTGACGGTCTGCCCAATCCATTGAGCAAAATGGCTGAGTTTTCTGCTACTTGATTGAGCAGGCGTCAACGTGGAAGCAAAAAAACATAAATTGATATGTTATAACATAACCAAATCATGTTACCGTTCTCGTCGCAAGGTCACAGTAAACGCAAGGGGATGTATGAACGAAGTTGCACTTCCACCGCGCCAGCCGTTGCCGGATGCTCAGGCATGGCGGGGCGAGATGAGTGATGTCGGGCTCGACTGGGTCGGGATGCAAGGGATAGCGTTGCCGCTGGAATTGGCCGGCAAACCGCTGCTGGCCAAAGTGGACGCCGGCATCAATTTGCGCCCCAGTGCAGAAGGCGAGCGCGGCATTCATATGTCGCGCCTGTATCTGGCGCTGGATGAACTGACGCAGGGCGAATTGACGCCGCTGCGCATTGAACGCACGCTGCGCGCCTTCCTGGCTTCGCAGCCGGAAAGCAGCGATCGCGCCAGCCTGAGCCTGAGCGGCGAACTGCCGCTGTCGCGCCCGGCGATGCTGTCGCCGCAGCGCGGCTGGAAAGCGTATCCGCTGCGTATTGAGGCCGCGCTGGCCGATGAACTGACGCTGTCGTTACAGGTCGGCGTACCCTATTCCTCTACCTGCCCAAGTTCGGCGGCGCTTAGCCGCCAGCTGGCGCAGCAGCAGTTTCAGTTCGACTTCGAACAGGCGCCGGCGAGCATCAGCCAGCAGGCGGTGATCGACTGGCTGGGGGAACAGGGCATGCCGGCGACGCCCCACAGCCAACGGAGCTGGGCCTGGGTGACGCTGACGCTGGGCGATGGTGAGCGGCAGTTCGACGTCGTCGGCCTGATCAACCGTATCGAACATGCGCTGGGTACGCCGCTGCAAACGCTGGTGAAGCGGCGTGATGAGCAGGCTTTCGCGCTGGCCAACGGCCAGAACCTGATGTTTTGTGAGGACGCCGCGCGCCGCCTTTACCGCATGTTGCGCAGCCAGTGCGGATACCGCGCCTTCTCCTTGCGCGTCGAGCACCAGGAAAGCCTGCACGCCCACGATGCGGTGGCGAAACTGAGCTGGCGGGAGGGCGGTGATGCTGCGTAAAAACCCCAGCGGCCATCTGCCGCAGGTTTCGCCGTTGGCCTATATCGACCCCACCGCCATTATCTGCGGCCGGGTGATCGTCGAAGACTTTGTGTACGTCGGGCCTTATGCGGTGATCCGCGCCGACGAGCTGAACGCCGCCGGCGATATGGAACCGATCGTTATCGGCTCGCACTCCAATATTCAGGACGGGGTGGTGATCCATTCCAAGAGCGGGGCGGCGGTCACCATCGGCCGCTTCAGTTCGATAGCCCACCGCGCCATCGTGCACGGCCCGTGCCGCATCGACGATCGGGTATTTATCGGTTTCAACAGCGTGTTGTTCAACTGCCATATCAAGTCCGGCTGCGTGGTGCGCTACAACGCGGTGGTGGACGGCGTGACGCTGCCGGAAAATCGATATATCCCCTCGACCGAACGCGTGGGCGCCGACAGCGATCTGTCGCGCTATGCGCAGGTAGACCGCGGCGCGCTGCAATTCTCCGAAGAGGTGGCCGCCACCAACGTCGAACTGGTGCGCGGTTACCAGGCATTACGCAATGAATTTTAACTGGAGAATCCGATGAGTCCATTACCCGTAACCGTGCTTTCCGGTTTTCTTGGCGCCGGCAAAACCACGGTGCTTAACCATATCCTCAATAATCGCCAGGGCATGCGCGTGGCGGTGATTGTGAATGACATGAGCGAAGTGAACATCGACGCCGCACTGCTGGAGAACGAAGTGCGGCTCGATCGTCAGGAAGAAAAACTGGTGGAGATGAGCAACGGCTGCATCTGCTGCACGCTGCGTGAAGATCTGCTGGTGTCGGTGCGCGAACTGGCGCAGGCCGGGCGCTTTGACTATCTGCTGATCGAATCCAGCGGCATCTCCGAGCCGCTGCCGGTGGCGGAAACCTTTACCTTTGAAGATGAAGGTGGCGAAAGCCTGTCGCAGTTCGCCCGGCTGGACACCCTGGTCACGGTGGTCGACGGGGTGAACTTTGTACAGCAGTACCAGCAGGCGCAGACGTTGCAGGAAGCCGGGCAAAGCCTGGGGGAGGACGATCTGCGCAGCGTAGCGGATCTGCTGATCGAGCAGATTGAGTTTTGTGACGTGATGCTGGTCAGCAAAACCGATCTCTTGAGCGCGCGCCAGCAGGGTGAAGTGATGGCGCTGCTCTCCAGCCTGAACCCGGACGCCCGCATTTTGCCGATCTCACCCGGCAAGCTGCCGCTGGAGGCGGTGCTGAATACCGGCAGTTTCAGCTTTGAAAAGGCGCAGCAGGCGCCCGGCTGGCTGAAAGAGCTGCGCGGCGAACATGTGCCGGAGACGGAAAACTACGGCATCAGCAGTTTTGTTTATCAGGCGCGGCGGCCGTTTGCGCCGGACAAATTCTACCGGGCGATCAACGGCGATTGGGGCGGCGGCAAACTGCTGCGCTCGAAGGGGTTCTTCTGGCTGGCGACGCGGCCGCGGCAGGCCGGACAGTGGAGCCAGGCCGGCGGCATCGCTCACTACGGGTTGGCGGGAACCTTCTGGCGCGCTATCCCGCAGGACAGCTGGCCGCAGGATGAAGAGACCCGCGCGCATATTCAGGAGAAGTGGGTAGAGCCGTTCGGCGATATGCGCCAGGAACTGGTGTTTATCGGCCAGCATCTGCGGCAGGCGGAGATCACCCGGATGCTGGACGCCTGTCTGCTCGACGACGACGAAATGGCCGCCGGCGTAGACTATTGGCTGGAGATGGCGGATCCGTTTCCCGAGTGGTAATCACACAACCTTCGCGTGGTAATGAGAAAAATTCTCAACAAAGTGCTTTACAGGTGATACTGATAACTATTATCATCATCTGGCAGTTCACGGAAGGCCAGGGTTTGCGGCTCTGATGTGGAAGGCACGACATTGCTCACATTGCTTCCAGTGTTTTTTAAGCCAGCTCGGGTGCTGGCTTTTTTTTTTGCCTTTATTCCTCGCCCGTCTCACCGTTTTGCAACAGCGCATGCTTTTTCAACATGCCGCGCAGCTGATGGTAAGTCAGCCCCAGCAGCTCCGCCGCTTTACGCTGGTTAAATCTTCCCTGCTGCAACGCCGCCTCGATCATCGATTTCTCCTGCTCCTGTTGCCAGGTTTTCAAATCCAGCGGCAGGGCCGGCAGGCCGTCGCGCGCTTCGTTCACGGACGGTTCCGGGCGGCTTTCGCGCGGGGCGAACGGATTGATGACGATCTCATCCAGCGGCCGGCCGCTGGTGCCGTGGCGATAAACCGAACGTTCCACCACGTTTTTCAATTCTCGCACGTTGCCCGGCCAGCGATAGCCGAGCAGGGCATCCCTGGCGTGCTCGGTAAAACCGGGGAACAGCGGCAGTGACAGCTCGCGGCACATCTGAATGGCGAAGTGTTCGGCCAGCAGCATGATGTCTTGTTGGCGCTGGCGCAGCGGCGGCAGCTGCACCACGTCAAACGCCAGCCGGTCCAGCAGATCGGCGCGAAATTTGCCCGCCGCGGCCAGCGCCGGCAAATCGTCGTTGGTGGCGCACACCAGCCGCACGTCCACCTGCAGCGGCTGGCTGCCGCCGACGCGTTCCAGATGGCCGTATTCAATCACCCGCAGCAGCTTCTCCTGCACCAGCATCGGCGCGGTGGCCAGTTCGTCGAGAAACAGCGTGCCGCCGTCGGCGCGCTCAAAGCGCCCCAAATGGCGTTTCTGCGCGCCGGTAAAGGCGCCGGCTTCATGGCCGAACAGCTCGGAATCCAGCAGGTTCTCGTTCAGCGCCGCACAGTTGAGCGAGATAAACGGCCCCTGCCAGCGGTTGGAGAGATAGTGCAGGCGGTGGGCGATCAGCTCTTTGCCGGTACCGCGCTCGCCGATCACCAACACCGGCTTGTTGAGCTTGGCCAACTGCGAGACTTGCTCCAATACTTCAACGAAGGCGTTCGCTTCGCCCAGCAGGTTTTCTAACTGTTCGGTCATGATGAAATTCGCCAATGTTTGGTGAAAATAATCACTCTACAGCATGCCCACATAGAGTCAAAAATAAATAATCATTAATATTCAATAACATAAAAGTTGGCACGGGTTTTGATTATATCTTTGGGCAAGCTGTACACCTTAACGCGGCGCTTCAGACGCCATCAGAACCAAGAGGAAGTGAATTATGGGTATTTTTTCTCGTTTTGCCGACATCGTGAACGCCAACATCAACACCCTGCTGGATAAGGCAGAAGATCCGCAGAAGCTGGTGCGCTTGATGATTCAGGAAATGGAAGACACGCTGGTTGAAGTGCGTTCCACCTCGGCGCGCGCGCTGGCTGAGAAAAAACAGCTGCTGCGTCGCATCGAGCAGGGTGAAAACCAGCTGAACGACTGGCAGGACAAAGCCGAGCTGGCGTTGCGCAAGGATAAAGAAGACCTGGCCCGTGCGGCGCTGATCGAAAAGCAAAAGGTGGCCGATCTGATCGCTACCTTAACGCAGGAAGTGTCTACGGTAGAAGAAACGCTGGCCCGCATGAAAAGCGAAATCGGCGAGCTGGAAAACAAGCTGACCGAAACCCGCGCGCGCCAGCAGGCGCTGACGCTGCGCCATCAGGCGGCTTCTTCTTCCCGCGAGGTGCGCCGCCAGCTCGACAGCGGCAAGCTGGATGAAGCCATGGCGCGTTTCGAGCAGTTCGAACGCCGGATTGACCATATGGAAGCCGAAGCGGAAAGCGTCAGCATCGGTAAAAAGAAGTCTCTGGATCAAGAGTTTGCCGAGCTGAAAGCCGACGACGCCATCAGCGAGCAGCTGGCGGCGCTGAAGGCTAAAATGAACCGCTCCGAGTAAGCTGACGGCGGCCACGGCCAAGGTGGCCGCCAACCAAAGACCCGCTAAGAAGGAACAGAAATGAGTGCTTTATTACTTGCCATTCCGTTGACAATCTTTGTGTTGTTTGTCGCACCGATTTGGCTTTGGCTGCATTACAGCAACCGGCAACAAAGCGGCATCCAGCTGAGCCAGCAGGAGATGCAGCGTTTGGCCCAGCTGGCGGAAGATGCCCGCCGCATGCGTGAACGCATTCAGGCGCTGGAAGAGATCCTCGACGCAGAACACCCGAACTGGAGACAGTCTTGATGAGCAATACTCTGGGCAGTAAAAAGCTGTATCGCGTGCCTGAAGAAGGCATGGTGAAAGGCGTTTGCGCCGGCCTGGCCCATTATTTCGACGTGCCGGTGCGGTTGATCCGCGTGATTGCGGTGCTGTCGCTGTTCTTCGGCCTGTTTTTCTTCACGCTGGTGGCCTATATCGCATTGGTGTTCGTGCTGGACGAAGCGCCGGCCAGCCGTTTTGACGGCGAACACCAAAAGACGCCGCGCCAGCTGCTCGATCAGCTGGAGTATGAACTGGGCAGCAGCGAGCAGCAGCTGCGACAGGTCGAACGCTATGTGACCTCCGACACCTTCGGCGTGCAGAGCCGTTTCCGCAAGCTGTAACCTTTCTTGCGATGCAATGGCCTGCGCCAGGCGCAGGCCGGGCATTGCGCTCGCTATATCATCCTGTCGAATTAAACCTTATTGTGCCGGAGGGCATCGCTAATGAACAAAACTCATGCCGTGAACGCCGCCAAATCGGGTGGATTTAAACAAGGAGCGGGTGCAATGTTGAAGACATTGTCTAAAGTCATCATCATAGCGTTACTGAATTACGGCCCGGCGGGTGCCGCCGGCTGGTTGCTGAAGGCCGTCGGCCGCAAACCGATTCGCTTTGTGCTGGCGCTGGTGCTGGAACCGCTGTTCCGCAAAGGCCTGAACAAGGTATTTGGGCGTTATGCCAAGGAGAATAATGAAACGACTGCAAAATGAGTTAACCTCGCTGGTCAACCGCGGAATGGACCGCCACCTGCGCCTGGCGGTGACCGGCCTGAGCCGCAGCGGCAAAACCGCCTTTATCACCGCCTTCGTCAATCAGCTGCTGCACGTGCACAGCGGGGCGCGCATGCCGCTGTTTTCCCCGGTGCGCGAAGACCGCCTGCTGGGCGTCAAACGCATTCCGCAGCGTGACCTCGGCATTCAGCGTTTCACCTACGATGAAGGGTTGGCGCAGCTGTACGGCATCCCGCCGAGCTGGCCGACCCCGACGCGCGGCGTCAGCGAGATCCGCCTGGCGTTGCGCTATCGCTCCAACGACTCCTTGCTGCGGCATTTCAAAGACACATCCACGCTGTATCTCGAAATAGTCGATTACCCAGGCGAATGGCTGTTGGATCTGCCGATGCTCGAGCAGGATTACCTGGCCTGGTCGCGCCAGATGACCGGCCTGCTGCAGGGCGACCGCGCCGAGTGGGCCAAACCCTGGCTGGAACTGTGTAAAAGCTGCGATCCGCTGGCCCCGGCCGACGAGAATAAGCTGGCGGCGATAGCCCAGGCCTACACCGATTACCTGCTGCGCTGTAAAAGCGAAGGGCTGCATTTCATTCAGCCTGGCCGCTTCGTGCTGCCGGGCGATCTGGCCGGCGCGCCGGCGCTGCAGTTCTTCCCGTGGCCGAACGTCGACGCCCAGGGTGAATCTAAGCTGGCGCAGGCCGATAAACACAGCAACATCGGCATGCTGCGCGCGCGTTTTAACTATTATTGCCAGTCGATCGTTAAAAACTTTTATAAAGAACACTTCGTTCGCTTCGACCGGCAGATCGTGCTGGTCGACTGCCTGCAGCCGCTCAACAGCGGGCCGCAGGCGTTCAACGACATGCGCCTGGCGCTTACCCAACTGATGCAGAGCTTCCATTACGGCAAGCGCACGCTGTTCCGCCGGCTATTTTCACCCACCATAGATAAGCTGATGTTCGCCGCCACCAAGGCCGACCACATTACCGCCGATCAGCACGCCAATCTGGTGTCGCTGTTGCAGCAGCTGGTGCAGGAGGCCTGGCAGAACGCGGCGTTTGAAGGCATCAGCATGGACTGCGTCGGGTTGGCTTCGGTGCAGGCCACCGAAAGCGGCATTGTCGATCACCAGGGCCAGCGCATGCCGGCGCTGAAGGGCAACCGGCTGAGTGACGGCGCGCCGCTGACGGTGTTCCCCGGTGAAGTGCCGGCGCGTTTGCCTGGGCCGGCGTTCTGGCAAAATCAGGGGTTCCATTTTGACGAATTTCGTCCGCGCGCCATGAGCGTGGACAGCCCGTTGCCGCATATCCGTCTGGACGCGGTGATGGAGTTTTTACTGGGAGACAAGTTGCGATGAGCGAGCCGATAAAACCGCGTATCGATTTTGAAGAGCCGCTGCAGCCGCCGCAAGAGCCGGTGCTGCGCGCCGGGGTGGCCTTTGATCCGCAACAGGCCGAGAGCTTTTACCCGGCGGCGCCTGAGCTGCAGCAGGAAGAAGAAGAGGGCCGCGCAGAGGGCATCATCAACGCGGCGCTGAAGCCCAAGCGCAGCCTGTGGCGCAAGATGGTCACCGCCGGGCTGGCGCTGTTCGGCGTCAGCGTGGTGGCGCAGGGCGTTCAGTGGGTGCATGGCGCCTGGGTGCAGCAGGACTGGATCGCCATGGGCGGCGGCGTGGCCGGCGGGCTGATTGTGTTCGCCGGCGTCGGATCGGTGGTGACCGAATGGCGCCGCTTGTACCGCCTGCGGCAACGGGCCGAGGAGCGCGACGTGGCGCGCGAACTGCTGCACAGCCACGGTTTGGGCAAGGGGCGTGAGTTTTGCGAGAAGCTGGCGCGCCAGGCCGGGTTGGATCAGGGGCACCCGGCGCTGCAGCGCTGGCAGGCTTCGCTGCATGAAACCCAGAACGATCGTGAGGTGGTGGAGCTGTACGCCAAGCTGGTGCAACCGGTGCTGGACAATCAGGCGCGCCGCGAAATCAGCCGTTCCGCCGCCGAGTCGACGCTAATGATCGCCGTCAGCCCGCTGGCGCTGGTGGATATGGCGTTTATCGCCTGGCGCAACATTCGGCTGATCAACCGCATTGCGGCGCTGTACGGCATTGAGCTGGGTTACTTCAGCCGTATTCGGCTGTTCCGGCTGGTGCTGCTGAACATCGCCTTCGCCGGCGCCTCAGAACTGGTGCGCGAGGTGGGTATGGACTGGATGTCGCAGGATCTGGCGGCGCGGCTCTCTGCGCGCGCGGCGCAGGGCATCGGCGCCGGCTTGCTGACCGCCCGGCTGGGCATCAAGGCGATGGAGCTGTGCCGCCCGCTGCCGTGGCTGGAGGGGGAAAAGCCGAAGCTCGGCGATTTCCGCAGCCAACTGGTTGGCCAACTGAAAGAGACGCTGAAAAAGAGCGACGGCAAGGCCAGGTAATCCGCAGGCGGCGCCTGGCCGGGCGCCGCCAATCAACCGCATTCGTAACCGCTGCTTGACGACAGTCGATCTTCCTGTAAAAGCATTATAATTATCTGCAAAATTAATTCTGGTTATGATAACTCTCTGTGAATAACCTAAAATGACGCCGATGGTGTTATTCACTTGCGTTTAAAATCGACAACAACGCCAATAAATCAGAGTTCTGTCAACTTTTGCTGACAGATTGCTTCTACCCGTGGAAGGGAGGGAGTATCATCATCGCCAGTCATCCCCGCACCTGCAGAGATAAGGCCAATACTGATGCGTTTGGAAGTATTTTGCGAAGACCGGCTCGGTCTCACTCGAGAATTACTCGATCTTTTGGTATCGCGCAGCATTGATTTACGTGGCATAGAAATCGATCCCATCGGTCGCATTTACCTCAATTTCTCCCAGCTCGATTTCGACACCTTCCGCGCGCTGATGGCGGAAATCCGCCGCATCGCCGGGGTGACCGACGTGCGCACCGTCAACTTCATGCCCTCCGAACGCGAACATCGCGCGCTGCGCGCACTGCTGGAGTCGATGCCGGAACCGGTATTTTCGATCGACATGAAAGGCAAGGTGGAACTGGCTAACCCGGCGGCCCAGGCGCTGTTCAGCCTGAGCGAGGACAAGATCCGCAACCAGACCGCCGGCGCGCTGATCGGCGGCTACAACTTCAGCCGCTGGCTGGAGAGCGAACACACCGCACCGCATTCCGAACGGGTGGTGATCCGCAGCCAGGATTTCCTGATGGACATCACGCCGATTTATCTGGAGAACGAGAATCAGCAAAACGCCGCGGTAGGTGCGGTGGTAATGCTGAAATCGACCGCGCGCATGGGCCGCCAGCTGCAGAATCTGTCGGTTAACGATGACACCGAATTCGATCATATCGTCGCCGCCAGCGCCAAGATGCGCCACGTACTGGAACAGGCGCGCAAGCTGGCGATGCTCGACGCGCCGCTGCTGATCGTGGGCGACACCGGCACCGGCAAGGATATTCTGGCGCGCGCCTGCCACCTGCGCAGCCCGCGCGGCAAACAGCCGTTTTTGGCGCTGAACTGCGCCGCGCTGCCGGATGACGTGGTAGAAAGCGAGCTGTTCGGCCATGCGCCGGGGGCTTACCCCAACGCGCTCGAAGGCAAAAAAGGCTTCTTCGAGCAGGCCAACGGCGGCTCGGTGCTGCTGGATGAAATCGGCGAAATGTCGCCGCGCATGCAGACCAAACTGCTGCGTTTCCTCAACGATGGCACATTCCGCCGCGTGGGTGAGGAGCATGAGGTGCACGTCGACGTGCGGGTGATCTGCGCCACGCAGAAAAATCTGACCGAGCTGGTGCAGCGCGGCGAGTTCCGTGAGGATCTTTACTACCGCCTCAATGTGTTGACCATCAGCATTCCGCCGCTGCGCGATCGTCCGCAGGACATCATGCCGCTGACCGAACTGTTCGTGGCGCGCTTCGCCGACGAGCAGGGCGTGGCGCGGCCCAAGCTGTCGAACGATCTGGGCGGCTTCCTCAGCAAATACGGCTGGCCGGGCAACGTGCGCCAGCTGAAGAACGCTATCTACCGCGCGCTGACCCAAACCGAAGGTTACGAGCTGCGCCCGCAGGACATCGTGCTGCCGGAGTTCGAAGTGGAAATGGCGATGGGCGACGAAGTGCTGGACGGCTCTCTGGACGACATCAGCAAGCGTTTCGAACGCTCGGTGCTCACCCGCTTGTACCGCACCTATCCAAGCACGCGCAAACTGGCGAAGCGGCTGGGCGTGTCGCACACCGCCATCGCCAACAAGCTGCGTGAGTATGGGCTCAGCAGCCGCAAGGCTACCGGCGAAGGCGAGGAATAAAAAAGGCGCCTTGCGGCGCCTCTTGACTCACAGGGGCCTGGCTTGCGCCGGGCCTTTTTTATTTCAACGCCGCCAGCGCCGCATCGTAGTCCGGCTCGGTGGTGATCTCATTCACCAGCTCGCTGTACAGCACGTTGTCCTGGCCATCCAGCACCACGACGGCGCGCGCGGTCAGACCCGCCAGCGGGCCTTCGGTGATTTCAACGCCGTAGGCCTGTTTGAACTCTGCGCCGCGCAGGGTGGACAGGGTAACCACGTTGCTCAGGCCTTCCGCGCCGCAGAAGCGGGACTGGGCGAACGGCAGGTCGGCGGAGATGCACAGCACCAGGGTGTTATCCAGGCCGCTGGCCAACTGGTTGAATTTGCGCACCGACGTCGCGCAAACGCCGGTATCGATGCTTGGGAAAATGTTCAGGACTTTGCGTTTACCCGCGAAGCTGCTCAGCGCTACGTCTGACAGGTCTTTGGCAACCAGAGAGAAGGCTTTGGCTTGCTCGCCCTGCTGTGGCAGTTTGCCGGCTACGCCGACCGGGTTGCCTTGAAAATGTACGGTCTGAGTCATTGCTAGATTCCTTTTACAGGTGTTTATACAAAGGATATGAGCCTAATAAAACGGCCGCTTCGGCCGCGTTTGGCATTAGGTTCGCACCCTAGGCCATAATCTTCGCCAGTTTATGTCAACAATTGCGGGTTGGATATACAAACTTTGCTAAATAGTTGTATATATTGGAGACTGTCCAAAAACTCGCCCGCGCATCAGCCTGACTTTATGCGCCATTTACCCTCAGGAGCCGTTATGAGAAGCATGCGTTTTTACCCGGAAGCCTGGCCGCTGCACACCGCTTTCGTCATTTCCCGCGGCAGCCGTACCGAAGCCCGGGTCGTGGTGGTCGAAATCGAGCAACAGGGCGTGCGCGGCGTTGGGGAATGCACGCCGTACCCGCGCTACGGTGAGAGCGAGGCTTCGGTGATGGCGCAGCTGGCGGAAGCGGCGCCGGCCATCGAACGGGGCGCCGGCCGCGAACAGCTGCTGGGCCTGATGCCGGCCGGCGCGGCGCGCAACGCGCTGGACTCCGCGCTGTGGGATCTGGAATGCCGCCTGAACGGCCAAAGCCTGTGGCAGCGCAGCGGGGTGGCAGCGCCGCCGCAGATCCGTATGGCGCAAACCCTCAGCATCGGCGCGCCGGAGGCGATGGCCTTCGCCGCGCGCGAGCTGGAACGGCAGGGGGCGACGCTGCTGAAGATCAAACTCGACGATCATCTGATTAGCGAACGGCTGGTGGCGATCCGCGCGGCGGTGCCGCAGGCGACGTTAATCGTCGACGCCAACGAGTCCTGGCAGGTGGAAGGGTTGGCCTCGCGCTGCCAACTGCTGGCGGATCTGGGGGTGGCGATGCTGGAACAGCCGCTGCCGGCCGGTGAAGACGCCGCGCTGGAGAACTTCATTCATCCGTTGCCGATCTGCGCCGATGAAAGCTGCCATACCCGTGCGGATCTGCCGCGCTTGGCCGGGCGTTATCAGATGGTCAATATCAAGCTGGACAAAACCGGCGGCCTGACCGAAGGGCTGGCGCTGGCTGCGCTGGCGCGCGAGCAGGGGTTCGCCATCATGCTGGGCTGCATGCTGTGCACGTCAAGGGCGATCGCCGCGGCGCTGCCGCTGGCCCCGGGCGCACGTTTTGTCGATCTGGACGGGCCTACCTGGCTGGCGAACGACGTCGAACCGGGGCTGGAGTTTGAGTGTGGGGCGATAGTCAATCTCGCCCCTTAGCATCACTGCGGGTAGGTCAGCAGTTCCACCATGGCGTCGAGGTAGCTTTCGCTGGCGGCGTCGGCGGAAATCGGCGGGAATTCGGCGGTGATGCACGGCAATGAAATATCGGCGCACCAACTGCCGAAGGAGCCGGGGGTTTCATAGCCTACGCTGGTCACCAGCGGCAGGGCGAATTTATGCGACAACCAGACGCCAAGTTGGGAACTGGCGGGATCTTCGATACAGGCCAGCGGTTCGTGAAACGACACCACCCAGCGCGGTTTCAACCGATGGATCAGATGGCACAGCGCCTGGGTTTCCGGCTCGGAGCCGGGGCGGCCGCCGGTCGACAGCTTCACGTCGCGCACCGGCGCGGCGCTGTTCCAGCGGTACACCGTATCGCCGGAGCGCCAGTTGGCGGCCGGGAAATTGCGGTTCAGATCGACGCCGTTGGCATTGGCGCGCAGCCCCAGTTGGCAGCCGTCGGGGTTGACCGCCAGCACCACGTGGTGGCGCAACTGGTTTGGCGCAATGCTGCGCAGCGCGCACGACAGGGTGACGATGGCGGCGCCTTCGTCGCCATGGGTGCCGGCGATGATCAGCCCGGCGTCCGGCCCGCTGACCGCCGCCGGGAAGTACAGCAGCGGCGCTCCCAGCAGCGAACTGCCGTAATTCTCTCCTGCAACTGCCAATTGGCCGCGTTCACTGCGCTGTCGATGTAGAGTCATGCTGTTGTCCCTGGTTCAAAAGTCGAGAGTCATTGTTATTTTATTCAGTGTATTACGCTTTGCCCGATCTTTCCCACCGCAATCGATCGCTCTTTGAGCGATACCTGCAGCGTTCGCCGCGAGCAGGCTAATAAAACCCCCGGGGCGGGCCGCTGTTGTTATACTATCGGCAGAAGCTAACCCAATAACCAGCAAGGGGATTTAACATGCCAGTAGCCAGAATAGTTGCCAGCTATAGCGAAAATGAGAAAGACACCATCACGCTGCTGTGCGGCGTAGACGCCGAAAACCAGATCCGTCAGGGCGAATGGTTCGGCGTGGTGAAAAATGACGACGGGCGTGGCGATGAGTCCAACTATCCGTTCAGCCTGCACATCGATTATCAGAAAAGCGCCTTTTACCTCGATTACGGTTATGACGACGCCGATTCGCGCCAGGTGCAGAAGACCGACATCCATGCCAAACCGCTGGAAGAAAAAGGCTTCTTCACTATCTTCGACGAGGAAGAAGGCGAAGAATTCAGCTACCGCATCAACAGCATTCACCTGTACGACTGATCGCCGTTGAAGCCGATTAAACCCGTGCCGGCTCGCCCGCACGGGTTTTTTATCGCCTGGCCCTCAGTTTTTGCATCTTGTCGGCCAGCGGCTATAGGTGAGAGAGATCTTGTGCTATATGATAAAAAATTCAGATGGTTAACGGGGGATAACGCAAGATGACAGGAATAAAAATTAAACGGGGTTTTCGTTTGGCGCTTTGCGCGGCGGCGATTGGCGCGTGTTTAAGCAGCGCGATGGCGGCGCAGGTTCCCCCGGGCACCGCGCTGGCGGAGCAGCAGGAAATCGTGCGACATATTAAAGATGAACCGGCGTCGCTGGATCCGATCAAAGCGGTCGGCCTGCCGGAAGCGCAGCTGGCGCGCGATCTGTTTGAAGGGCTAGTCAACCAGGACGCCAACGGCAAAGCGATCCCCGGCGTCGCCACGCGATGGCAGACCACCGATAATCAAACCTATATTTTCCACCTGCGCAAAGACGCGCGCTGGTCGAATGGCGATCCGGTGACGGCAAAAGACTTCGTCTACAGCTGGCAGCGGCTGGTCGAGCCGAAAAATCTGTCACCTTTCGCCTGGTTCGCGCAGCTGGCAGGCATTCAGAATGCCGAGCAGATCATCGGCGGCAAGCTGCCCGCCGACAAACTGGGCGTGTCGGCGCCGGATGATTATACGCTGAAGGTGCAATTGGATAAGCCGGTACCTTATTTCGTCAGCCTGACCGCTAACTTCAGCCTGTTCCCGGTGAATAAGGCGGTGGTGGAGAAATTCGGCAACGACTGGACCAAGGTCGGCAATATCGTGGGTAACGGCGCGTTCAAGCTGCAGGATCGGGTGGTGAATGAAAAGCTGGTGCTGACGCCCAACGAACACTATTGGGATCATGCCCATACCCTGCTGACCAAAGTCACTTTCGTGCCGATCAACCAAGAGTCCAACGCCACCAAACGTTATCTGGCGGGGGATATCGATATCACCGAGTCGTTCCCGAAAAACATGTATCAAAAACTGCTGAAGGACATCCCAGGGCAGGTTTATACCCCGGATCAGCTCGGCACCTACTACTACGCCTTCAACACCCAGCGCGCGCCGACCAATGACGTGCGTGTGCGCCAGGCGCTGTCTTACGCCATCGATCGCAAAATCATCGCTGAAAAAGTGCTGGGCACCGGCGAAAAACCGGCGTACCACTTCACGCCGGACGTGACAGCCGGTTTTAAACCGGAGCAAAGCTTGCTGCAGCAACAATCGCAGGCGGAGCTGGACGCGCAGGCCAAAGCGCTGCTGCAGGCGGCCGGCTATGGCCCGAACAACCCGCTGAAGCTGACGCTGCTGTACAATACCTCGGAAAGTCACCAGAAGATTGCCATCGCCGTGGCTTCGATGTGGAAGAAAAAACTGGGGATTGACGTCAAGCTGCAGAACCAGGAATGGAAAACCTACATCGACAGCCGCAACACCGGCAATTTCGACGTGGTGCGCGCCTCTTGGGTTGGCGACTATAACGAAGCCTCAACCTTCCTGTCGCTGCTGACCTCCAGCCACAGCGGCAACATCGCCAAGTTCAAAGATGCGGGTTATGACAAGCTGCTGGAGCAGGCGGGTCATGAAACCAGCCCGGCGGCGCTGACCGCCGATTACAATAAAATGGAACAGATTATTGCGGAGCAGGCGCCGATCGCGCCGATCTATCAGTATACCAACGGCCGCCTGATTAAGCCGTGGGTCAAAGGCTACCCGATCGCCAATCCGGAAGACGTGGCCTACAGCCAGACGATGTATATCATCAAACATTAATCCAGCATGCATATAAGCCCCGTTGAAATGGGGCTTATATTTTTCACTGCGCAATAAACCCCGCCAAATAAAACCAGGGCCGCTATATTATTTATTATTTAATTAGCGTTATAGGCAATCTCGCATGGCATCTACCACCACGCGGCCGGTCATATCGGTCTGGGTGATGCGGTAGCTGGTTGGGTAGGAGCGACGGGTGCTGAGACGATCGTGCACCGACACTGTGCCCACCGGGTTGCCGGCGGCGTCTTTCACCACGAACTCGCTGATTTCTTCCTGCCCCTGGTTTTGCAAATGAATACTGCGGATTTTCTCCAGCGTATCGCTGTCGTTTAATTTTAAATGGTCGCGTAACATAACTACCTCCTCGTAGTGAGGAAAGTATATGCCCCTGAAATTTGCGCTGAAACAGCTTTAGGTTAATTTATTATTATAATTTTGAATTAAAAACACGTGATTATGTTAATGCATAATAACAAATTATTTACCAGCGCTTTATTTCGCAGATTGTTTGATTTACCGGCAGGCGTTTATTTCATCGCCGTTATTATTAGTCTGCATCAATAGCAAATAGCGCGCGCCGCACGCCGGCTGACGGAAAAACGCAGGATACGTCGTGCGCGCAACCGGGTGCCAATAACACCGTGCGTTTTTTCTGTGGCGCAACGAAACGCCTGTCGTAAGCGACGTAGGCCAGAGCACGTTGCAGCCGGTAAGGGCCTTGCAGCTGCGCCGCGCAGGATTTGTCGAGAATGGGGTAGAAGCTGCCGCGCGCTTCGCCGGTATCCCGTTCGCCTGCGGCATAGGTGATATCGGCGGCGGCGTAGCGTGCGCGGGCCTGTTCGCCGCTGCGCCCCAGCCACGGGGGAATAGCGTCCAGACCGTATTTCCAGCGGTTGGCCTGCGGGCATTGGCCGGTGTCGGCCGCCTGCCAAGCGAAGCTGCAGTCACTTTCGCGGTTGCAGGCGCGCCAGCTCGCGGGGCGTCCTTGTTGCAACGGCTGGGGCCGCAGGCGATCGAAGTACAGCCAGCTGCCGGGATCGGCCACCAGATAACGCACTCGCAAGCCGACAGGCGGGGCAGCAAAGCCAACATAGTGCTGAACGAACTGCGCGCCGGCGGAGAAACCGGCAACGGTTACCGTCTGCAGTGTCGGCCACTGTCTTTTTAGCGCAACCAGCAGCCTATCCAGCGCGGCGAAGGCGCTGATTTTTCCCTGATTATCCAGGCCGCCGCCTATCCAGGAACTGCAGCTCCACAGCGCATCGCCGCTTTGCGGCGGGGGAACGCCGGCCGACCGGCAATGGGCGGATTGCGCTTCGGGCACCTGAAACAGCGGGGCGACCAGCAGCGTGTTCGGGGCATCGCCCGCTAACCGAGCCGCCTGAATGGCGGCGGCCAGCGTTTTACCGGCGTCTCTGGGGTGGCCGTGCAGCACAATCAGCGCCGTAACGGGCTGTGGCGGTGGGGATTTTGCAACGAAATAAGACAAGTTTCCCGCCGCGTGGCCCAGCGCAATCTGGTGAGCGTCGGCGATAGCGGCCAGGGCGCTATCGGCGGCCTGCGCAGCGCGCGGCGGCAACAGGCAAAGCGCCAGCGCGCAACAAAACGGCAGAAATCTCATCGTGAACGGCCAGCGAAAGGAAGATGCTTCCATCTTAGCGCATAACCGGCGCTTGAATGTTGAAACAGCTGTCATCTTTGATTCGCAAAGCATTAACGCTAGACTCAGGGGATAGAAACATAAAGAGGATGGCGAATGGAAGTCATAGAGGGGCACGAGTTACAGGTGCCCGATGCGGTATATGCTTATCAGTTGGACGGCAAGGGCGGCGTAACCCCCATTGATTACGATGATAAGGTTACCTGCGACGAACCCTGTTGGCTGCATCTGGATTATGCGCACCCGGCCAGTGCTGCCTGGCTGAACAGCACGCCGCTGCTGCCGGATGCGGTACGCGAGGCGCTGTCTGGCGAGAGTTCGCGTCCGCGCGTCAGCCGGCTGGGCGACGGCACCATGATCACCTTGCGCAGCATCAACTTCAACGCTGACTCCCGGCCGGACCAGCTGGTGACGATCCGCGTCTATATGACCGACAAACTGATCGTCTCTACTCGCCACCGCAAGGTGTACTCCATCGATCAGGTGGTGAACGATTTGCAAAACGGCAGCGGCCCGACCAACAGCGGCAATTGGCTGGTGGAGATCTCTGATGCGCTGACCGATCACACCAGCGAATTTATCGAGGATCTGCACGACAAGATTATCGATCTGGAAGACGCGTTGCTGGAACAGCAAATTCCCGAGCGCGGCCAGCTGGCGCTGATCCGCAAGCAGCTGATCGTGCTGCGCCGCTACATGGCGCCCCAGCGCGACGTGTTCTCCCGCCTGGCCAGCGATCGCCTGCCGTGGATGAACGATGACGACCGCCGACGCATGCAGGATATCGCCGATCGGTTAGGCCGCGGCCTGGACGATTTGGACGGCAGCATCGCGCGCACCGCCATTCTGTCTGACGAAATCACCACGGTGATGGCCGACGCCATGAACCGCCGCACCTATACTATGTCGCTGCTGGCGATGGTGTTCCTGCCCACCACCTTTTTGACCGGGCTGTTTGGGGTCAACCTCGGCGGCATCCCCGGCGGCGGCAACCCCTTTGGCTTCGCCGCATTTTGCCTGATGCTGACCGGGCTGGTGCTCGGCGTGGCCTGGTGGCTGAGGCGCAGCCGCTGGTTGTAGCCAAAAAAACGGAAAACCCGGTTAACATTGAGCGATATCAACATTTAGCCGGGTGAATTGGGGCATGATCTCTCTCGCAGGTGAATGCAACGTCAAGCGATGGGCGTTGCGCTCCATAATTGTCTTACTTTCTTATTTTTGAATTACTGCATAGCACATTTGATTCGTACAATGCCGGTTTAATCACCGGCATTTTTTTGCCTGCCGTTCCTCATGCCGCGCTTTCATCCCAGAAGCTGGCTTCAATCTTATGCCCGTCTATATCACGCACAAAGCAGCCGTAGTAGGCTTCGCCATAGTGCGGCCGTGAGCCGGGCGCGCCTTCGTCGGTTGCGCCGGCCAGCAACGCCTGGCGGTGGAACTCATCGACCTGCCGCTTGCTGGTGGCGAAAAAACCGACGTGCACGCCGTTGCCGACCGATGCGGGTTGGCCGTCAATCGGCCGCTGCAGCCAAAACTCCGGGTAATCGCGGCCATAGCCGATGGCGCCGGGATGTTCGAGCACCCGGCGGCAGCCTAAAGCGGCCAAGGTGCGATCGTAAAACGCTGCGGCGGCGTCAAAATGGTTGGTTCCCAACGAAACGTGCGACAGGCAGGGGGTAATGTTCATAGGTCATCTCCGCGTAACTGTACAAATAAACAGTATATCGCAGAAACGGCAACGCCCAGGACATTATGCGCAAATTGTGAGCAGGATCGATATTGGCGGGCGAGAAAGCGAACCGCCCGCGGGGCTGCGGGCGGTGGGGGAGAATTACTTGATTTCGAGCACGTTCAAACGCACCGGCGCCGGCGTGGCGTCGTCCGTATCTTCCGGCCGCCAGCCGACCGGCTGCATTGGAATATCTTCGCGATCGAACGCCAAATCGCCGCCGTCCACCACTTCGCTGCCGTGGTGAATGCCTTTGAAATCGAACAGGTTGATGTCGCTAAGGTGTGAAGGCACCACGTTTTGCATCGCGCTGAACATGGTCTCCAGCCGCCCCGGATAGCGTTTGTCCCAGTCGCGCAGCATGTCGCCAATCACCTGGCGCTGCAGGTTAGGCTGCGAACCGCACAGGTTGCATGGAATGATCGGGAAGGCTTTGGCCGTCGAGAAACGCTCGATGTCTTTCTCGCGGCAGTAGGCCAGCGGGCGGATCACCACGTGTTTGCCGTCGTCGCTCATCAGCTTTGGCGGCATGCCCTTCAGTTTGCCGCCGTAGAACATGTTCAGGAACAGCGTCTGCAGGATATCGTCGCGGTGGTGGCCGAGGGCTATCTTGGTGGCGCCCAGTTCGGTGGCGGTGCGGTAGAGAATGCCGCGGCGCAGGCGCGAACACAGGGAGCAGGTGGTTTTGCCTTCCGGGATTTTGTCCTTGACGATGCTGTAGGTGTTCTCCTCGACGATCTTGTATTCCACCCCCAGGTTTTCCAGATAGGCGGGCAGGATATGCTCCGGGAAGCCCGGCTGTTTCTGATCGAGGTTCACCGCCACCAGCGAGAAGTTCACCGGCGCGCTCTGCTGCAGGTTGCGCAGGATCTCCAGCATGGTGTAGCTGTCTTTGCCGCCGGACAGGCAAACCATGATGCGGTCGCCTTCTTCAATCATATTGAAATCGGCGATCGCCTCGCCCACGTTGCGGCGCAGGCGCTTTTGCAATTTGTTCAGGTTGTACTGCTCTTTTTGGCTAACGGTTTGCTTTTCTGACATTTAAATCGTGCTCATTCTCAATTGGGGGCACTATGGGGGCATGGCGTTTTAGATAGCGAGTTTAACATTCAACAGGCTGATTTGATCATTATTCATCATCATGCCTCCACGCACCATAAGCGAGGCCTGTATGGTACGGATTGTGCGGCCGAATGCCAGTCGTTTTATCGCTGTATCGCCGACATCTGCGGTTGAAAAGATCAATAGCCGAAGGTTGCGTCGGCAAATATAAAAGCGGGGCGCGAATTTCTCGCGCCCCGAGGGGTTACTCGGCGGAAGACTTCTCCGCCTTGCCTGCCAGCAGGCTGAGGAAATCGTACTTCTCCTTCAGCTCTCGTTCGGCGGCTTTATACAACTCGCCGGCCACCTCCGGCTGCTGTGAATTCAGCCGGCGGAAGCGCTGCTCTTTCAGCAGCGTCTCGGTCAGACTGCTATTTGGCGGCCGTGAATCCAGCGCCAGCGCAATCTTGCCCTCGGCGGTGCGGCGCGGATCGAAGCGGTAAAGCGGCCAGAAGCCGGTGGCGGTCAACTGTTTCATTTGGTCGTGGCTGAGCGCCAGATCGTAGCCGTGTTCCTCGCAAGGGCTATAGGCGATAATCAGCGACGGCCCCGGATAGGCTTCGGCCTCTTGAATCGCTTTCACCGTTTGGTTGAGCTGCGCGCCCAGCGAGATCTGCGCGACGTAGACGTGGCCGTACATCATCATGCTGACGCCCAAATCCTTGCGCGCCTTGCGCTTGCCGTGCTCGCCGAACTTGGTGACCGCGCCGAGCGGGGTGGCCTTCGACTGCTGGCCGCCGGTGTTGGAGTAACACTGGGTGTCGAGCACCAGCACATTGACGTTTTCCGTCAGGCTGAGCACGTGGTCCAGCCCGCCAAAGCCAATGTCATAGGCCCAGCCGTCGCCGCCGATCAGCCAAATGGATTTATCCACCAGGTAATCGGCGTCGGTTGCCAGCTGGCGCGCGTCGTCGCCCTCTATCTGCGCCAGCAGGGCGCGCAGTTCGGCAATCTGTTTGCGGCGCGGCTCCGGCGCGATATCGCTCATCTGCAGCGCAGTGACCAGCTGTTCCGGTAGCTGCGGCGCCAGGGCGTTCAGCAGACGCAGCACGCGGGCGCGGTGCTGATCGACCGTCAGGCGGAAGCCCAAACCGAACTCGGCGTTATCCTCGAACAGCGAGTTGGCCCAGGCCGGCCCGCGCCCCTCGGCATTGGTGGTGTAAGGCGTGGTCGGCAGGTTGCCGCCGTAAATCGACGAACAGCCGGTGGCGTTGGCGATCAGCAAGCGGTCGCCGTACAGCTGGGTCAGCAGCTTGATGTACGGCGTTTCCCCGCAGCCAGAGCAGGCGCCGGAATATTCGAACAGCGGGGTGATCAGCTGTGAGGTACGGATATCGATGCGTTCCATCTGCGCCGGATCGATCTCCGGCAGCTGCAGGAAGAAGTCGTAATGCGCTTTTTCCGCCTCCAGGTTATCGAGGCGCGACGCCATGTTGATTGCCTTGATTTCCGGGTTTTGGCGGTCTTTGGCCGGGCAAACTTCCACGCACAGGTTGCAGCCGGTGCAGTCTTCCGGCGCTACCTGCAGCACGTATTTTTGGCCGCGCATGTCGCGCGCCTTCACCTCCAGCGACTGCAGCGAGGCCGGGGCATGCTCCATTGCCTCGGGCTGCACCACTTTGGCGCGAATGGCGGAGTGCGGGCAGGCGGCGACGCAGTGGTTGCATTGGGTGCACAGGTCGGGCTGCCAGAGCGGGATTTGTTCGGCGATATTGCGTTTTTCCCATTGGGTAGTGCCCACCGGCCAGGTGCCGTCCGGCGGGAAAGCGGAAACCGGCAGAGCGTCGCCCAACCCGGCCAGCATCGCGGCGGTGACTGTTTTCACGAAGTCCGGCGCGGCGTCGGCAACCACCGGCGGGCGCATTGGGCTGGCGGCGTCAACCGGCTGCAGCGGGATAGCGATCAGCGCATCGCAGGTGGCGGCCAGTGCCCGCCAATTGCGCTCGACGATCTCCGGGCCTTTGCTGCTGTAGCTGCGGGAGATGGCGTCGCGCAACTGCTGCAGCGCCACATCGCCCGGCAGGATCTGCGTCAGGTGGAAAAACGCCATCTGCATAACGGTGTTGATGCGCGCGCCGAGTTGGCATTCGCGCGCCAGCTTGGCGGCGTTGATAATATAGAAACGCGCCTGGCGCTGGCGCAGCGTCGCCTGCACTTCCTGCGGCAGCCGTGACCACGCTTCTTCGGCGCCGTATGGGGTGTTGAGCAGGAAAATGCCGCCGGGTTTCAGGCGTTCTGCCATTTGGTATTTATCGATAAATTGCAGCTGGTGACAGCCCACGAAGTCGGCGTGGCTGACCAGATAGGCTGAATTGATCGGCTGCTCGCTAACGCGCAGATGCGACACCGTCAGGCCGCCGGCCTTTTTCGAGTCGTAGACGAAGTAACCCTGGGCATACAGCGGGATGCTGTTGCCGATAATCTTGATGTTGTTCTTGGTGGCGGAGACCGAACCGTCGCTGCCCAGACCGTAAAACAGCGCCTCCAGCGAGGCGCGCGACGGCAGGGTTTCCTCGCTCAGCGGCAGCGAAAGGCCGGTGACATCGTCAAAAATGCCGACGGTGAAACGCGGGCGCGGCTGCGGCTGCGCCAGCTCGCGGAAGACCGCCAGGGCGCAGTCCGGGCCGAACTCTTTCGACGACAGCCCGTAGCGGCCGCCGATCACTCTCGGCAGCGTGGCGCGTTCGCCGCGGCTGTAGGCTTCCGCCAGCGCGGTCATCACGTCCAGGTACAGCGGTTCGGCCAGCGCGCCCGGCTCTTTGGTGCGGTCCAGCACCGCGACGTTGCGCACGCTTTCCGGCAGTACGCTAAGCAAGTGGCGCGCGGAGAACGGCCGAAACAGCCGCACCTTCAGCACGCCGACTTGCTCGCCGCGCGTCAGCAGGGTATCTATCACTTCTTCGCAGGTGCCGATGGCGGACCCCATCAGGATCACCACGCGTTCGGCCTGCGGGTGGCCGTAATATTCAAAGGGTTGATAAGCGCGCCCGGCGATCTCGGCGAACTTATCCATCGCCTCGATGACGTGCCGGCTGCCGTCGTCGTACCAGGGATTCGTGGCCTCGCGCGACTGGAAATAGGTGTCCGGGTTGGCGGAGGTGCCGCGCACCACCGGGTGGTCCGGCGACAGCGCGCGGCTGCGGTGTGCGTCGATCGCCGATTGCGGCAGCATCTGGCGCAACGCGTCGTCGCTTAATGGCTCTATCTTATTGATTTCATGCGAGGTGCGGAAGCCGTCGAAGAAGTGGATAAACGGCAGGCGGCTGTTGAGGCTGGCGGTGTGAGCGATCAGCGCAAAATCCTGCGCTTCCTGCACGTTGCTGGCGCACAGCATGGCGCAGCCGGTCTGGCGCACCGCCATCACGTCCGAATGGTCGCCGAAGATCGACAGCGCGTGGGTGGCCAGGGTGCGGGCGGCCACGTGCAATACAAACGGCGTCAGTTCCCCGGCCAGTTTATACAGCGTCGGGATCATCAGCAGCAGGCCCTGCGATGAGGTAAACGAGGTGGACAGCGCGCCGGTCTGCAACGCGCCGTGCACGGTGGCGATGGCGCCGCCTTCCGACTGCATTTCCACCACCCGCGGCACGTCGCCCCAAATATTTTTGCTGCCGTCGCCAGACCAGGCGTCCGCCTGTTCCGCCATGGTGGAACTGGGCGTTATAGGGTAGATGGCAATCACTTCGCTGGTGCGGTAGGCCACGGAAGCGACTGCGTTATTACCATCTGTAGTAATCATCGACTGTACCTTTCATTGCTCAAAAATCTGCGAAAGTTACCTTTCGCAGTAATTAACAAAAGTCTAGCAGAGGGCCATATCGGCTCTTTATCGCGTTTGTGTGGCGGCTGATAAATCGACAAAATGACGGCGTGCGAGATTTCCCATTATTATTTGCGCAAAGAAAACGGCGCATTGTCATCGTTGTTTAACGACAATTTATTTCTTGCGCGGCATAATGCCGGCAGCTGAACCTGGAGAAGAAAAACCATGAGCGCATTTATGTATTTGACGATGGCGATAGTGGCGGAAGTGATCGCCACCACCATGTTGAAAGCCTCCGAAGGCTTTACCCGCCTGTGGCCGTCGTTGCTGGTGGTCGCCGGTTACGGCGTGGCTTTCTGGGGCCTGTCGATGGTGGTCAAAACCCTGCCGCTGGGCATTGTTTATGCCATCTGGTCCGGTATGGGCATTGTTTTGGTGTCGATCGCCGCGGTATTTGTCTATCAACAAAAACTGGACTGGCCGGCGGTCGTCGGTATGGGATTAATTATCGCCGGGGTGCTGGTGATTAATTTACTGTCGAAAGCATCGGTGCACTGATTGTTATTTTAATGTGAAAAATACCGGCGCGACATTATGCCGCGCCGGTTGAAGAATTCAGTTATCATTCACTGAAAATAGTGGAATGCTAATTACTTAGCGGTTACAGCATAGCCGTTAATATAAGCGCTTCCGGTAGCAAAAAATGCGCCGGGCGGGCTTAGCGCACATTGGGTGAATTAGCGCCCGGCGCGGCCTCTGTTGCCACAAATATCGGCATTTAGGTGACCACGTCACCTCTGCGCGCAACCGAATCCTCAACCCCGCTCAGCCGCCAATCTTCAACGCCCGTTGCCTTCCGCCAGCGGGGCAACGTTCGCGGCAAATATCCGCTAACAAAAATAAATGTTCGTTGCGCGCAAAAAAACGACAAATATTTGTTGGAGTATATTTTCATTATTTATATATCAAGCTAGATTAAACAGGTTTACATCAAGGATAACTGAACGTGTCCATCTGAGTGACGCGCGTTATCGGCAATGGCGATTTTACACAGCGTAGGTTCAGGAGTGGAGTAATGACAACATCAAAATGGTGGCTGGCCGGCGCCGTGTTGCTTTTGGCCGCCTGCAGCAGCAAAAACGACGAACCGGTCCAGCAGGGCAACAGCGCCAGAATCAATACGTTGCAGACCAGCGCCAGCTGCGCCGGCGTTGGCGGCGTCACGACCATTACGCATAATCTGAACGGCGAGGCGATCAGAATGTGCCAGATGTCGAACGGCAAGCAGTGCGAAGAGCGGACCTTGGGCCAGGGGGCCTGCGCCAACGCCGGATAAGGCGCCGGCAGGCGCTTGTCCGGCCCGGTGAATCGGGATCACTGCACCCAGTCGCGCAAAGTATATACCAGAGTATGGTCGCCGCCGCTCAGCGTTAACCGCTGTGCGCTGAGGGTGAGCTTTGCGCCGTTTTCCAAGACCTGGCCAATGACCTGATCCCAATGGTTGCGCTGCGCATCGGCGCACAGCATGCGGGTAGAGGCCAGGTTTTGTACCCTCAATACCCCGTTCGCCAGCTGGCCCTGGCCGAAGAAGCGGTTGCACATGGCGCCCGAGACGTGCATTTTCTCGCCGAACTCCAGATTGGGCGCGTTGCCCGGCCCAGGCGCGATCGGAACGCCGTCCACGCTGTGCAGCACATAATTATGATGCAACAGATCGCTTTCACTCACCGCATTGTCTGGCTGACTCATGCCGCACCCCGCCAATAACATTGCCGCCAACGCCAGCGGCGCATAGTTCTTCATCTGTATCTCTCCGTGAAAAGGGCGCAGGCTTGAACTGCCCCCAGGCTATCAGGCGTCCAGCTGGTTAGGGCAGTGCTCGCCGCGGTCCAGTTGATTGATATTGTGCAGCGTGGTCTGTGAAATGCTGGTCAAGGCTTCCTCGGTCAGGAAGGCCTGGTGGCCGGTAAACAGCACGTTGTGGCAGGCCGACAGCCGGCGGAACACGTCATCCTGGATCACGTCGTTGGATTTGTCCTCGAAGAACAGATCGCGTTCATTTTCATACACGTCCATGCCCAGCGAACCGATTTTCTGCTGCTTCAGCGCGTCGATGGCGGCGGTGGAGTCGATCAGCGCGCCGCGGCTGGTGTTAATCACCATCACGCCGTCTTTCATCATCGCAAAGGCGTCGGCATTCAGCAGGTGGTGATTCTCCGGCGTCAGCGGGCAGTGCAGGGTAATCACGTCGGACTGCGCATACAGCGTTTTAAGATCGACATATTCGGCGCCCAGCGCCAAAGCCTGGTCGCTTGGGTAGGGATCGTAGGCCAGCAGCTTCATGCCGAAGCCTTTCAGGATACGCAGGGTCGCCACGCCGATTTTACCGGTGCCGATCACCCCGGCGGTGCGGTTGTGCATATTGAAACCGATCAGCCCTTCCAGCGAGAAGTTGGCGTCGCGGGTGCGCTGGTAGGCACGGTGGATGCGGCGGTTCAGGCACATCATCATGCCCACCGCATGTTCGGCGACGGCTTCCGGAGAATAGGCCGGCACGCGCACCACCTTGATGCCCAGCCGCTTGGCGGCATCGAGATCCACATTGTTGAAGCCGGCGCAGCGCAGGGCCAGGATCTCCACGCCCACTGCCGCCAGCTCTTCAAGCACTTCACGGCTACCGTCGTCATTGACGAAAATGCATACCGCCTTGCAGCCGGCCGCAGTTTTGGCGGTCTTTTTGCTGAGCATGAAATCGAAAAACTCCAGCTCATAACCAAACTGCTGATTCACCAGCTCGAGATATTTACGGTCATACTGTTTGGTACTGTATATCGCCAATTTCATCGTGGTTTCTCCACCGTGATTTTGCGATCAATTTAACAGATTTTGGTAAATTCTACAATTGGTTAGCACGGTTCCACGGTGCGCCGGCCGCGGATCCTGGGCGGCGTATTTGAGCGACAAGCGGGGGCACAGGAAGCCTGTCAGGGAGGGGGCGATGGGGCTGAGCCTGTGAACCAAAAAAATCCCCACGGGGGTGTGGGGAATGGCTTCTCTAGTACATAGTTAGCTAGCAGCTGACTTTTATAAGAATGGTTGCCAGACTATTAATCATCAAATGCAACAACAATAACAAAAGTCCTAAATATGTCTTATTTGTGTGTTGAATATGTAACTAAACTCTACAACCCGCGCTTCCTGGCTTTGTCCGGCTTCACCCTATGTTAAATTCATGCCATCATTTAGCCATTCAGGCATAGACTTACCTTGTTGCCTAACTCAGGAATAAGCAATCATTTAATGACTAAGCGATTGGGCGTATCCATAGGGATAGTGGCGGGTGGCGTAATCTTGCTGGCGGCGCTGTGGCAAACCTTGCCGCGCTGGCTGCCGCATGTGTTGTCGTACTGGCTGCCGCAGGGCAGCCGGCTGGAATTGCAGGGCCGACCCTATTGGCGCGAGGGCGCATTACGATTGGACGGCGCCCGCTTCAAGGCGCAAGATTGCCTGCTGGCCAGCCTGGGGCCGACGCGTCTGTCTTATCGACAGGGGCGGTGGCAGGCGGTCAGCGACAAGATCGGCATCGATACCGCCTGCTTGGCCAAATTGCCGCCCGGCGATGCCGGCAGCCCCCCGCTGGCGCTCGATCAACTGCAAAAGCAGCTGCCGCAGCTGGATCTGACCGTCAACGATCTCACCCTGATCCCCTGGGAGCGCTATGCCGGCAAATTGCAGCTGACCTCCCGCGCAGAGGGGCAGCATCTGCATTACCAGGGGCCAAATCTCAGCGCCGAGGCGCAGTTGGATCCCCGGCAGCAGCTGACGTTAACCCGTCTGACCATCATTCCGCCGAACAGCGCGCAACCCCTGCATCTGGCCGGTAAAATCGCCATCCCGCTGGATATGGACAGCGTGCCGACGCAGGGCGCGCTGCAGGGCGAAATGCAGACCGGCTATCTGGAGAAACCGTTGCTGTTGGATATGCGCTGGCAGCAGCGGCAGGGCGTGCTGACGTTAACCGAGAAGGGCGACGATAAGCCGCTGGCCACCTTGCCCTGGGCTGCCACCGCGCAGCAGCTCAGCATCAATCAGGGCGAGTGGCGCTGGCCTTATAGCCAACAGCCGCTGGCCGGCGGCCTGAGCATCGCGTTGCACGACTGGAGCAAAGGGTTTGATGAAACGCAGGTCAGCGCTCGCCTCAACGTAATTACCGCCGGCCACAACGGAAAAGGCAACGCCGTGCTCACGTTGGGGCCGGGCAAGATTGGCTTGACCGACAGCGATCTGCGTTTTCAACTGACCGGGCAGGCCAACCTGGCCGATTTCTCCCTGACCGCTTCTATCCCCGGTATCCTTGGCGGCAGCGTGCTGAACCCGACGTTGGTGCTGCAGCCGGGATCGCTGCTGCGCCTGTGGGGCAGCCCGGCGCCTGAAATAAAACTGGAGGAGGCGCGCCTGCCGCTGGCCGGGGTCAAGGTGACCGCCAACGGCATCACCGGCCGTTTGCAGGCGATCGTCAACGCCAGCGACAGCTACTGGGGCCGCTTCAGGCTGCATCTGGACGGCAAAGCGCAGGATTTTTGGCCGGATCACGGCGACTGGCAGTGGCGCTACTGGGGCAATGGCCGGCTGCCGCCGCTGCAGGCCGTTTGGGACGTCGCCGGCAGCGGCCGCTGGCAGGACAGCACGCTGGTGCTCGACCGGCTTTCCACCGGTTTCGATAAATTGAAGTACGGCATGGTGACCGTCGATGCGCCGCGTCTCAGCCTCAGCCAGCCGCTGCGCTGGCAGCGCGATGCGCAAAACCCGGCGTTCAACGGCGAACTGCAGCTGGCCTCGGGCAAGGTCAGCTTCAGCGGCGGCGGGCATTTGCCTGCCCCGGTATTGGCGCTGCAGCTCAAGGGCAGCGCGCCGGACAGCGTCCAACTGCAGGGCAAACTGCAGGCCGAACAGATTGGGCCTATCGCCTTGCGCGGCCGCTGGGACGGCGATCGCCTGCGCGGTGAGGCCTGGTGGCCGAAGCAGTCGCTGAAGGTTTTCCAACCGCTGATCTCGCCGGATCTGAAGATCACGCTGCGCGATGGCGAGTTCTATGCGCAGTCGGCGTTTTCCGCCGCGCGCACGCAGGGGTTTGAGGCCGGCGGGCACTGGGTGGTGAAGAACGGCGGCATGTGGCTGCAAGACGGCGAAATGAGCGGCCTGGATTTCGTTCTGCCCTATCGGCTGAAGGATCATCTGTGGCAACTGGGCGCCAAGCGCCCGACGACGCTGCGCATCAAATCCTTCAGCAACCTGTTTGAAATGCAGAATATCACCGCCGATCTGCAGGGCACCTATCCTTACAGCGAGCGACAACCCCTGACGCTGAGCAACGTTGGCGTAGACGCTCTGAACGGCCACATCAGCCTGTCGGCGCTACGGCTGCCGCAGCACGACGCCGCGGTGCTCAAGCTGGACAGGGTGGATCTCAGCGCGCTGTTTACCGCGCTCAAGCCCAAGCAGTTCGCCATGTCGGGGCGGGTAAACGGCGAATTGCCGCTGTACCTGAACCACCCGCAATGGCTGGTGCGCAATGGCTGGATAGCCAACGCCGGCACCCTGACGCTGCGGTTGGACAAAGACATGGCCGACGCCATCGGCAGCAATAATCTGGCGACCGGCGCGGCGATCGATTGGTTGCGCTACATGGAAATCAAGCGTTCGCAGGCCAGGGTCGATCTCGACAACCTGGGCGAGCTGACGCTGCGGGCGCGCATCGATGGGGTCAACCCGCAGAAAAACGCCAAACGTGAAGTGATCCTGAACTACAGCCATCAGGAAAACGTGTTTCAGCTGTGGCGCAGTCTGCGCTTCGGCGACAATTTACAGGAGTGGCTGGAGCAGGCCCTCTCACAACCTGGGGAACAACCATGAAAATCCTGAGCGTGCCGGTGCTGGCGGCAGTGCTGAGCGCCTCTTTGCTGAGCGGCTGCGTGCCGCGCATCGAGGTGGCGACGCCCAAAGATCCGATCACCATCAATATGAACGTCAAAATCGAGCATGAAATCCATATCAAGGTAGATAAGGACGTGGAAAATCTGCTGAAAAATCAAAGCGGTCTTTTCTAGGAGCCAACATGAAAAAACGTTATTTGTGGCTGATAGGCGCCAGCTGGTTTTTCAGCGGCCTGGCGATGGCGCTGACGCTGGACGAAGCCAAGCAACAAGGGCGGGTAGGGGAAACCCTGAGCGGCTATATCGCACCGGTGAAGCAGGATGCGGAAACGCTGGCGCTGGTGAAACGCATCAATGCCGGCCGCGCAGAGAAATATCAGGAAGTGGCCGACGGCAACCATATCGCCATCGACGAAGTGGCGCGCATGGCGGGGCAAAAGCTGGTGACGCGGGCGCCAAGCGGCGAGTACGTGCGCGGCATCAACGGCCAGTGGCTGAAGAAATAAAAAAGCGCGCCATAAGGCGCGCAAGCATATACAGACATTGGATTATTATGAGGGTAGTGCAGGTTTAACAGGACTGGGGTCATGCTGTGGCAGGGGCTGCGCGCCCCTGCGCGGCATCAGGCGGTAACGACCTGGGCCAGCAACGCTTTGGCGTCTTCCTGCGCTTTGGTCGCCACGTCCGGGCCGTAGGCGATACCTTCAGCAAACACGAACTCCACGTCGGTGATGCCGATAAAGCCCAGGAACAGGCGCAGGTAAGGTTCAACCAGGTCGGTTGCGGTACCTTTATGGATGCCGCCGCGGCTGGTCAGGATGATGGCGCGTTTGCCTTTCACCAGGCCTTCCGGGCCATTTTCGGTATAGCGGAAGGTCACGCCGGCGCGGGCGATCAGGTCGAAATAGTTTTTCAGCTGGGTCGGGATGTTGAAGTTGTACATCGGCGCCGCCATAACGATGATGTCATTGGCCTGCAGTTCGGCGATCAGCTCGTCGGACAGCGCCAGCGCTTCTTTCTGGCGCGGCGTCATCGGCGCATCGGAAGGGCGCAGCGCGCCAACCAGCTCACCGTCCAGCACCGGAATGGGCTGTGCGGCCAAATCGCGCACGGTAATGGTATCGTCGCCGTGGGTGTTGCCCCATTGCTCAACGAAGAAATCAGCCAGTTGGTTAGACTGAGAGTAGGTCGCCAGGATGCTGGATTTAAGAACCAATACTTTGCTCATCGGTAATTCCTTACGTTATGACAGTGACATCAGGACAAAGCGTCCTTTGCATGGGATACATGCTATTCACATTCATCCACCAGTGATAGCGCAATATTTCGAGATCTTCGTTCGATTTTATTGAATAACATGACGCGTCTTAACTCGATGGATTATGGAGAAAAAGCCGCGTGTGATAGGCTGTGCAGCTAAAGCTGAAAAATCGCTAAAACATCATTAAACCGTTGCTATCCCTTGCTGTAGCAGCGATGAAACAAGGAACACCGAACGTGAAATCTCCGCTCGAGGCATTGCCGGCCCAACTGGGCGAGCTGATGCTCCGCGATCAGCAACGTCTGCAGCGTCGCCTGCAGGGCGCACGAAAAATCAAAAATCCCGATGCTCAGGCGGCGGTAGCCGCAGAGTTGGAAACGGACATCGCGGCGGCGCGGCAGAAAGCGCAGGCGCGCGCCGCCGCCTGCCCGAAAATCACCTACCCGGAAAACCTGCCGGTCAGCCAGAAAAAGCAGGACATTCTCAATGCCATCCGCGATCACCAGGTGGTGATCGTCGCCGGCGAGACCGGCTCGGGGAAAACCACCCAGCTGCCGAAGATTTGTCTGGAGCTGGGGCGCGGAGTCAAAGGGCTGATTGGCCATACCCAGCCGCGGCGGCTGGCGGCGCGCACCGTCGCCAACCGCATCGCCGACGAACTGGAAACCCCGCTCGGCGGCAGCGTTGGCTACAAGGTGCGGTTCAACGACCAGGTCAGCGAAAATACCCTGGTCAAGTTGATGACCGACGGCATCCTGCTGGCGGAAATCCAGCAGGACCGCCTGCTGATGCAGTACGACACGCTGATTATCGATGAAGCGCACGAGCGCAGTCTGAACATCGACTTTATCCTCGGCTATCTGCGCGAGCTGCTGCCGAAACGCCCGGATCTCAAGGTGATCATCACCTCGGCGACCATTGACCCGCAGCGGTTCTCGCGCCACTTCAATAATGCGCCGATTATCGAAGTGTCGGGCCGCACCTACCCGGTAGACGTGCGTTATCGGCCGGTGGTCGACGACGCGGACGATACCGAACGCGATCAGCTGCAGGCGATTTTCGACGCGGTGGACGAGCTGGGGCGCGAAGGGCCGGGCGATATCCTGATCTTTATGAGCGGCGAGCGAGAAATTCGCGATACCGCCGACGCGCTGAACCGCTTAAACCTGCCGCACACCGAGGTGCTGCCGCTGTACGCGCGCTTGTCGAACAGCGAACAAAACCGGGTGTTCCAGTCGCACCACGGCCGCCGCATCGTGCTGGCGACCAACGTGGCGGAAACCTCGCTGACGGTGCCGGGCATCAAATACGTGATAGACCCAGGCACCGCGCGCATCAGCCGTTACAGTTTCCGCACCAAGGTGCAGCGCCTGCCGATCGAGCCGGTGTCTCAGGCCTCGGCCAACCAGCGTAAGGGCCGCTGTGGCCGCGTATCTGAAGGGGTGTGCATCCGCCTGTATTCGGAGCAGGATTTCCTGTCGCGGCCTGAATTTACCGATCCGGAGATCCTGCGCACCAACCTCGCTTCGGTTATCTTGCAGATGACCTCGCTTGGGCTGGGCGATATCGCCGCCTTCCCGTTTGTGGAGGCGCCGGACAAGCGCAACATTCAGGACGGCGTGCGGCTGCTGGAAGAGCTGGGCGCCATCAAAACCGCCGACAACGGTCACTATCAGCTGACGCCGCAGGGCCGCCAACTGGCGCAGTTGCCGATCGACCCGCGTCTGGCGCGCATGGTGCTGGAAGCGCAAAAGAGCGGCAGCGTGCGTGAAGTGATGATCATCACCGCCGCGCTGTCGATCCAGGATCCGCGCGAACGGCCGATGGACAAACAGCAGGCGTCGGACGAAAAACACCGCCGCTTCGCCGACAAGGATTCGGATTTCCTGGCCTTCGTCAACCTGTGGGACTACCTGAAAGAGCAGCAAAAAGAGCACTCTTCCAGCCAGTTCCGCCGGCTGTGCCGCAACGATTTTCTTAACTATCTGCGGGTACGCGAGTGGCAGGACATTTATACCCAGCTGCGCCAGGTAGTGAAGGAGCTTGGGCTGCCGGTCAACAGTGTGCCTTCCGACTACCGAAGTGTGCACACCGCGCTGCTGACCGGCCTGCTGTCGCACATCGGCCAGAAAGACGCCGACAAGCAGGAGTTTACCGGCGCGCGCAACGCCCGTTTTTCGATCTTCCCCGGCTCCGGGCTGTTCAAGAAGCCGCCGAAGTGGACCATGGTGGCCGAACTGGTGGAAACCAGCCGGTTGTGGGGGCGCATCGCCGCGCGCATCGAACCCGAATGGATCGAACCCTTGGCCCAGCACCTGGTTAAGCACAGTTACAGCGAGCCGCACTGGTCGAAATCGCAGGGCGCGGTGATGGCCAGCGAGAAAGTCACGCTGTTCGGTCTGCCGATCGTCGCCGCCCGCCAGGTCAACTATGGCAGCATCGATCCGCTGCTGTGCCGTGAACTGTTTATCCGCCATGCGCTGGTGGAGGGCGACTGGCAGACGCGCCATGCGTTCTTCCGCGAAAACCTCAAGCTGCGCACCGAAGTGGAAGAACTGGAACACAAATCGCGCCGCCGCGACATTCTGGTGGATGACGACCAGCTGTTCAGCTTCTACGACCAGCGTATCCCGAATGACATCGTCTCCGGCCGGCATTTCGACAACTGGTGGAAAACCGCCGGCAAGCAGCAGCCGGATCTGCTCAACTTTGAAAAAGAGATGCTGATCAAGGACGGCGCCAACAAGGTCAGCGCACTGGATTACCCGAACTTCTGGCATCAGGGCAACCTCAAGCTGCGCCTGAGCTACCAGTTTGAGCCGGGCGCCGACGCCGACGGCGTCACGGTGCATATCCCGCTGCCGATCCTTAATCAGGTGGAGGAGCAGGGCTTCGAGTGGCAGATCCCCGGGATTCGCCGTGAGCTGGTGATAGCGCTGATCAAATCGTTGCCGAAACCGGTGCGCCGCAACTTTGTGCCGGCGCCGAACTACGCCGAAGCGTTTCTTGGCCGGGTGACTGCACTGGAACTGCCGCTGCTGGACGCGCTGGAGCGCGAGCTGCGCCGCATGACGGGTGTGACCGTGTCACGTGATGACTGGCAGTGGGATCAGGTGCCCGATCATCTGAAGATGACCTTCCGGGTGGTGGGGGAAAAGCACCAGACGCTGCGTGAGGGCAAAGATCTGGCGGCGCTGCGCCTGCAGCTGAAGGACAAGGTGCAGGAAACGCTGTCGGCGGTGGCGGACGACGGGCTGGAGCAAAGCAACCTGCATATCTGGAGCTTCGGCCAACTGCCCGCTTTTTATGAGCAGAAGCGCGGCGGCTACTCGATGAAGGCCTATCCGGCGCTGGTGGACGAAAAAGACAGCGTGGCGATCCGCCTGTTCGACAGCGAGCAGGAGCAGCAGCAGGCGATGTGGCAAGGCACCCGCCGGCTGCTGCTGTTGAACATCCCTTCGCCGATCAAGTATCTGCACGAAAAATTGCCGAACAAGGCCAAGCTGGGGCTGTATTTCAACCCTTACGGCAAGGTATTGGATCTGATCGACGACTGCATCTCTTGCGGCATCGACAAGCTGATCGCCGAGCACGGTGGGCCGGTATGGCAGGAAGAACGGTTTGCCCGGCTGCAGGAACGGATCCGCGGCGAGCTGAACGACACCGTGGTGGAGGTCGCCAAGCAGGTTGAGCAAATCCTGACGGCGGTGTTCAACATCAACAAACGGCTGAAAGGCCGGGTGGACATGTCGCTGGCGCTGGCGCTGTCGGACATCAAAACCCAGCTCGGTGGGCTGGTCTACCGTGGGTTCGTCACCAACAACGGCTGGAAGCGCCTGCCGGACACGCTGCGCTATCTGCAGGCGATCGAACGCCGGTTGGAGAAGCTGGCTATCGATCCGCACCGCGACCGCGCGCAGATGCTGCGGGTGGATCAGGTGCAGCAGGCCTGGCAGCAGTGGCTGAACAAGCTGCCGCCGAAGCGCCAACGGGACGAAGAGGTGCAAGAGGTGCGCTGGATGATCGAAGAGCTGCGCGTCAGCCTGTTCGCCCAGCAGCTGGGCACGCCGTATCCGATTTCGGATAAGCGTATCCTGCAGACTATCGAACAACTTTCGGCCTAATAGGCGGGGATCGCAGTGGAGCAATGCGGCGCATAGCGCGCCGCAGACGAATTACTTGCCCGCAGCCAGCGCATCCAGCGCGTCGCGGATGCCGGGCACCGCCAGCGCGCGGTTGTCGGCGCGGTAACGGTCTTTCGCCGCCGGCGCCGAGCTTTGGATGGCGATCAGCTGCCAGCCGTCGGCGGTTTTCAACAGCAGGGGTGAACCGCTGTCGCCGGGTAGGGTATCGCACTGGTGCGAGAGAACGCCCTGTTGCGCCCAGCCGGTGATCTTGCAGTTCTGATGGCTGTAGAGATCATCCAGATGGTCTTCCGGGTAGCCCGCCTGGGTAATCAGCCTTTTCGCCTGTTTCAGCGTTTGGGTCAGCGCTTTGCTGTCGCCTTGCCACAGCGGTAGCGGTTTGATCGGCAGCGGAGTTCTATCCTTCAGGCGGATCAGCGCAAAGTCATAGGCCGCTGCGGCGGGGGGGACAATCCAGCCGTCGCCGTCCGGCTTCAGTTTTTTGCCCAGCTTGCTGTCGACCAGCGTTTCGATATTGTCGGTTTGGTATTTCCAGCTCTTATTGCCGGCGACAAAGCGCAGCGCAATGGCCTTGTCCAGCTGGCCCGGCGGCGCCAGCACGCAGTGGCCGGCGGTTAACGCCAGGTGCGGGGAGATAAGCGTGGCGGTGCACAGGTTGCCGCTGGCGGTCTCCACCTGGCCGATCGCCTGCCACGGCCAGGCGGCGGTTTCTGCGACCTTGGCTCGTTCATCCTTGCCGAAGAACAGGCGAGTTTGCTCGGCCGCCGCAGCGTCGGATGGGCTGTCGGCGCGGGCCGAAAGGGAAAGCGCGAGCGGGAAAGTGCACAGCAACAGTAAAACGGATATGCGCATAGATCTCTTGCCTAGCAAATACGGATCATCCATAAACACACTGAATGCTAACTATAGACTGAATTAGTCATCCTGTGGATGGGCATCGGCTGATTTTTCAATAATTTCCCACCGGAAAACGGCGGCGGGCTACAGATAAAAGAAGGCGGCGATCAGTCCACAGAGGATCAGGGCGGCCAGAATGATTTCAAACAGGTAGCGACGCAGCATAGATGAGAACTCCCGATGAAAAAACACCCGGCGAACCGGGTGTTGGACAAATCTTTGCCTGGACTGGTGAGGGGAGCCTCACATCAGGTTGCTATTATGCAGCCGGAGTGCTGGTCGCTTTCTTGTGGCTGGCTTTTTTGTGGTGCTTTTTAGCTGCCTGGGCTTTTTGAGCCGGGGCTTTTTTGTGGTGTTTTTTAGCGGCCTGCGCTTTTTGCACTGGCGCTTTCTTCGCGTGATGTTTTTTCACGTGAGCGGTTTTAGCCGGAGCAGCGGTAGCGGTGGTTGCAGTCGCAGCCGGCGCGGAAGTGGTGGTGGCGGCATCAGCAGCGAAAGCAACAGAAGACAGACCCATTGCAGCGGCAACAACCAGAGCTAATACTTTTTTCATTGTCGATTCCTCAGATTACTTTTCGGGTATCAACCCCACTGCGGGGCCGTTGAGTAAGATACTAGGCAAACGGCGGCGGGCTTTCCGTGAGTGATTGGTTTCGGCATGTAACCTAATGTACAGCCGGGCTGCGCCGGGCGGTATAGCTGTTATAATGGCCGCTACGACAGGTTAAAAAGGATTTTAAATGAATGATATAGCGATTCGTCATGGGGTGACCGAACAAGGAGCGGTGCCGATTGCCTATGAAGACTGGGGCGATATCTCGCATCCGCCGTTGCTGTTGATCATGGGGATTGGCGCCCAAATGCTGCTGTGGCCGGATGATTTTTGCCAGGCACTGGCGGCCAAGGGGTTTCGGGTGATCCGTTTCGACAATCGCGACGTCGGTTTATCGGGCAAAACGCAGGCAAGGCGGCGCCTGCCGCTGTGGCTGCTGATGTTACGCGCCCAGATGGGATGGCAAACCCCGGTGCCCTACACCTTGGCGGATATGGCGGCTGACGCGGTGCACCTGTTGGACCACCTGCAGATCCCCCAGGCCCACGTCGTAGGGGCGTCGATGGGTGGCATGATCGCCCAGGTGTTGGCCGGCGAATACCCGCAGCGGGTGAAATCGTTGACCATCCTGTTCTCCAGCACCAACCAGCCGCTGTTGCCGCCGCCGGCGCCTTCATTGCTGCTGCAGCTGCTGCGCCGCCCGGCGGCCCAGGCTACACCCCAGCAACGGCACCAGGCGATGAAAGATTTTCTGCGTGCGCTGGGTACCGAAGATTACCCGGCGAATGACGCAGAGGTCGATCAACTGGTGAGGCGCTTGCTGAAGCGGGGGGCCGATCCCGAGGGTATGCAGCGGCAGCTGTCTGCGCTGCTGGGCAGCGGCGATCTGCGGCGCTACACCCGCAAGATCGCGGCGCCGACGTTGGTTATCCACGGGGAGGCGGATCGTCTGGTGCGCAAGGCCGGCGGCGTCGCCGTCGCCAAAGCGGTGGCTAATGCCCGGCTGCAGACTATCCCTGGTATGGGGCATGACCTGCCGCCACAGCTGCGGCCGCGGCTGGTTGAATTGATCGCCGGGCACGCGGCGCAAACGCCTGGCGAGAGCGGCTAAATGCCTGCCGGCAAGCAAGATTAGCGAAACTGCGGTCCTGTTTTAGTTACAACATACTTAGTGAGAACGGCAGACCGCCACTCTGCAGCCCAGGTGCAAGCGGCAGGGGCTGTGCGCTATGAAACGTCTCGGCGTCAGGCAGGGGAAAAGGCGCAGCGGTATGCCGCGCCTTGGGGGGCTTTACAGGTAACGGCTTTCCAGATGCTGACGGAAATAGCGCGGGTTAAGCGCTTCGCCGGTGGCGTTGGCGATCAGCGTATCGGTAGGGAAACGGCTGCCGTGGCGCCAGATATTGTGGCGCAGCCAGTGGAACAGCGGCTGCAGGTTGCCGGCGGCGATATCTTCGTTCAGCGAAGGCAGCGCCTGGCGCACGCTGTGGAACAGCTGCGCGGCGTACATGGCGCCCAGAGTATAGGTTGGGAAGTAGCCGAAAGCGCCATCGGTCCAGTGGATGTCCTGCATGCAGCCGTTGCGATAGTCGCCGATGGTGTCCAGGCCCAGATAACCGCGCATCTTCTCGTTCCACAGCGCCGGGATATCCTCGACTTCGATATCTCCTTCAACCAGCGCCTTTTCAATTTCATAGCGCAGAATGACGTGAGCAGGGTAGCTCACTTCATCGGCATCGACGCGGATCAATCCCGGTTTCACGCGCTGGTTGAGGCGGATAAAGTTGCTTTCTTCCAGCGCCGGCTGCTCGCCGAACTGGGCCGTCACCAATGGGCGCAGAATTTTCAGGAAGTCGCTGCCGCGCGCCAGCTGCATTTCGAACAGCAGGCTTTGCGATTCGTGAATGGCGGTCGAACGCGCCAGCGCAACCGGCTGGCCCAGCAGATCGCGCGGCAGATTCTGCTCGTAACGCGCGTGGCCGGTTTCGTGCACGATGCCAAGCAGCGCGGTCAGGAACTCTTTGTCGTTGTAGCGCGTGGTGATGCGCACGTCTTCCGGCACACCGCCGCAGAACGGATGCGCGCTGACGTCAACCCGGCCGCCGTCAAAGTTGAAGCCCAGCAGCTTCATCACGCTCAGGCTCAGCTGGCGCTGGGTTTCCAGGTTGAACGGGCCCTGCGGCGTCAGGCAGGGTTCGTTGGCCTGTTTGGCCACCACCCGTTGCAGCAGGTCCGGCAACCAGGTTTTCAGGTCACCGAAGATGCGATCGAGATCGCTGCTGCGCATGCCCGGTTCGTACAGGTTAAGCAGGGCGTCATAGCGGCTGGTGCCGGCGGCCTGGGCGCGGATCTGCGCTTCCTGCCGGCTGAGTTTAACCACTTCACGCAGGTTCTCGGAAAATCCTTCCCAGTCGTTGGCCGGGCGTTGCGCCCGCCAGGCATGCTCGCAGCGCGCGCCGGCCAGCGATTTGGCCTCGACCAGCGATTCAGGCACCAGCACTGCGTTGTCATATTGGCGGCGCATTTCCAGCAGGTTGGCCTGGTCGATGTCGTCCAACGCTTCCTGCTGGGCGCGGTCAAGCAACGCACCGGTTTTTTCCGCCGTCAGGATCTGGTGCTGCAGCACGCTGAGCTCGGCCAGCGCTTCCGAACGCGCTTTGCCGCCGCCCGGCGGCATCATGGTTTGCATGTCCCAGCCGGCAATGGCGGAGAGGTGGCCGAAACGCGACAGTCGGGTAAACAAAGCGCGCAGTTCGCTATAAGCGGAGGATGGGGAATGTGCAGATGTCATTGTTCGGCTCCATAGGATAGTGATCCGGTCTCAGTTACGCCGGTTCTGCTTTTAAATTGAAAGTCGGTTTCAGCGGCCAGCAGAAGCGGAAGCTGGCGCCGCCGAGGGCACTGCCCTCGACAAACACCTGGCCCTGATAGGCCACGGCGATGGAATGTACGATAGCCAGCCCCAGCCCACAGCCGCCGGTGGCGCGGTCGCGGCTGGGATCAAGGCGCACAAAGGGTTCGAACACCCGTTCGCGCTCTTCCGGCGGAATGCCCGGGCCGTCATCTTCTACCTGCAGGCAGGCCAGATCGCCGTCGAACCACAGGCCAACGCGCAGCCGCTGTACGGAATAGCGCAGGGCGTTGTTGACCAGGTTGTCCAGCACCCGCTCCATCAGGCGCAGATCGACGCCGCCAAAGTCGCCGACGTGCGGGATATCGAGCTGAATTTCACGCTCCGGGTGGATCAGGCGCATATCCTCGACCTTATCCTCCAGCCATTTGGGCAGGTCGAGCGGTTCGATGTTCAGCGCCACCTGGGGGCGATCCAGCCGCGCATAGGTCAACAGCTCGTCGATCAATGACTCCAGTTGGCCGATATCGCGATTCAGCGCCTGCTGCTCGCTGTCAGACAGGTTATCGCTCATTGCCAGCCGGTAGCGCAGGCGCACCAGCGGGGTGCGCAGCTCGTGGGCGATGCCGTCGATCAGCTGCTTTTTGCTGGCGATCAGCGTGTTGACGTTGTCGGCCATCTGGTTGAACGCCACCCCGAGCCGGCTGAGGCTGGAGGTAGGATCGAAATGGGTTCGCTCATCCAAATGCCCGGCCCCCAAGCGCTGGGCGGCGTTCTCCAGCTTGAGCAGGTCTTGCCAGTGCGGGCGCATCCACAGAAACACCGGCAGCGCCAGCGACATGCCGATAAACACCAGCAGCGCCAGATCCAGCAGGCGCATCTGGTGGAGATAAAACAGGTAAGGGATGGGGCCGACCACCAACACATAGTGGCTGCGCGGAATGCGCTGCATAAAGGTGTATTGATCGTCGAGCGCGATGATTTCGCCCAGCCGCAGCCGGCGCTTGAGGTCTTCGCTCAGATCCTGTTTGCCGAGCGGCTCGATGTGCAGCTTGAACGACAGGTTCAAATCCAGCGTAGCTATGGTTTTGTTCCAGTCTTTCAGCGGTATTTCGCGCAGTTCACTGCGCATCAGGTACAGCGAGCTTTTCATCAGGTCATCCATCGACTGGCGGCCGGCGCGTTCGGCGGTAACTTTGTACACCAGCCCGACCAGCATCGCCATCACCAGGAAGCAAACGAACAGCAGCAAAAAAAACTGCACGAAAAGCTTTCTCATTGTTGCACCGATGCCCAGGCGTTCGGGGCGAACAGGTAGCCTTTATTGCGCACGGTCTTGATGCGGAACGGTTCCAGTGCGTTGTCGTACAGCTTGCGGCGCAGGCGGGAAATGGCCACGTCGATGCTGCGATCCAGCCCGTCGTAGCTCACGCCGCGCAGGTTCTGCAGCAGGGCTTCGCGGTCCATGATCTGCCCGGCGTGGGTGGCCAGTTCCCACAGTAAATCGAAATCTGAGGTGGACAGCGTGATGGTTTCATCTCCCAGCGTCACCTGGCGGTTGACCGGGTCAATGCACAGCAGGCCGAAATGCAGCGCGTTGTGTTGGGTGAGCGGTTGAGCAGACTCTTCCTTCGGCTGCTGGCTGTGCTGGCGCAGGTGCAGCCGCAGCCGCGCCAGCAGCACCGCCGGCGGCGTGGTTTTCAGGATGTAATCGTTGGCGCCCATTTCCAGCGAAAGAATATGGTTCATGTCGCTGTCCAGCGAGGTGAGCAGCACGATCGGGCCGGGGAAGGTCGGCCGCAGGTCGCGGCACAGCGTCATGCCGTCCTTGCCGGGCAGCATGATGTCCAGCAGCACCAGGTCGGGTTGTTCCTGCTCGATACGCGCTTGCGCGCTGTCGCCGCGCGGTTCGATCAGCACGTCGATATCGTGCTTGCCAAGATAGGCGGCAATCAGCTTGCCGACCTCAGGATCGTCTTCAACAAAAACAATTTTATGCATATGCCAGCGGTCTTATTGGAAAAGCGAAGTTCAGCATAGCGCGGCGTTCAACGATGCGCCACGCACATCTGTCAGTTAACGCAACGGCCGCCCGCCGTCTACGCCATGGGTGCGGCCGGTGACGTAGCGGCTTTCCAGCAGGTAGTCCACCAAATTAACCACCTCGCTTTCGCCAGGCGCCACTTTCATCAGCGATTTCGCCAGCGCCTGCCGGCGATAGGCTTCGTCGTCGCCCGGATTGAAGATGATCAGCGCCGGGGCGATGGCGTTCACTTTGACCTCCGGCGCCAGCTTGCGCGCAAAGGAACGGGTCATGTTGTCCAGCGCCGCCTTGCTGGCGGCGTAGGCGATATGCTTGTCGCTGCCTTTCTCCACCACGTAATCGGTCAGGTGGATTATATCGGCGCCGGCCTGGCCCTGGCCCGTCAGGCAGGGCTCGAGCAGCTGATTCAACAGGTACGGGGTATAGACGTGGATTTGCAGCATCGCCGCCATCACCTGTTCCGGCGGCACTTCCGGCGACTCGGCCTGCCAGGCGCTGGCGTTGTGGATCACCGCGCGCAGCTTGGGCGCCGCCTGGCGCACCTGCTCGGCAAAGTGGTAGATGCCCTCATGGGTGGAAAAGTCGCCCTGGATGCAACAGGCCCCCAGCCTCTTCAGCTCGGCCAGCGCCGGGTAGTCGCTGCGATAGGCGATGATGACCGGCACGCCGCGCTGCAAAAAGGACCTGGCCAGCGCCAGCCCAATCCGCCGTGCGCCGCCGGTGATCAGCACCGGGGCCGGGTTGTGATGTTCCATTGATTAAAGCTCCTGGACAGACTGGCAAACAATAGGGGAATTATGCCATTATACGGCGGAAAGTCGTTAAGGCTTCGCATCGATTATCCATTTCTGGATGTAAGATCCCCAATGAATTTCAGTTGCCGGCGTCGGCAGCTTGAAATACCACGGGTTAACACTGGCCAGGAGAGGAATGAGGGGATGAACAGCAATCACCTTGCATCCATCGCGCGCAGTGAGAAAATCTGTTTCGACTACATGGATTTTCTGTCCGCATCGTGCAAGAAGCACTGGCGCTTTGTTGATGCTATTTATGGTGTGATGCCGATCTTCGGCATGGTGTTGAAATCACGTGTGACCACGTCACAAACACGTAAAGAGCAGTTGAAGGAGTTGGCGCTGCAGGTGGTGTCCACCCAGGTCAGCGACGAAACCAATATTGTGCGCCTGATCGATCTGGCGGCGCAGCAAGGGTTGGCGGTATTCGATATCCAGCTGCCTTACGCGCTGGACGCGGAGCAGCTGGCGGCAATCCAAAAAGAGTGTGAAGAAGGCGTGTCGATTGCCCTGGTGGGTGAGCGCATGACCATCAGCATCCCCCGCGAAAGCTAACCGGGTGTCGCCACCCGGCCCTGATTCCGTTACTGCAGCATAAACCAGCCGGCCGGCACCGTTGCCGCCAGCAGCAGGAAAATGCTGCTTTTTTCCAACCGGTTCAGCAGTTTGATATCATGGTGCCCGCGGCGGGCATAGATAAATACCAGCAGCCCCGGCGCATACAGCAGCACCGACATCAGCAAATGCATCAGCCCTGACGCATACAGCAGCCAAATCCCATACAGGCAGGCGCCGGTGGCGGCAAAGATCAAGCGTTTGTCCTGACGGCGGCAGGCGACCTTGAACAGGAAAGCGCCGACCAGGAAGTAAGGCACCAGGATCATTTCCGAGGCGATGGTCAGCAGCGAATTGTAGTTGCTGCCGGTGAGCCAGATCAGCACCAGCGCCAGCTGCACCGCGATATTGGTCAACCACAGCGAGGCCGAAGGGGCGTGATGGCGGTTCTGTTTACGGAATATCCGCGGGAAAGCGCCATGCTGAGCGGCCAGCAGCGGCACTTCGGCGGCCATAATGGTCCAGCTCAGGTAGGCGCCGCAGACCGAAATAATCAGACCGGCGGCGATAATCACGTCGCCCCAGGGGCCAATCAGGTCCACCATCAGCACCGCCATCGAAGGGTTGCGCATTTCGGCCAGCTCGGTGCGCGGCACCACGCCCAGCGACAGCAGGGTAACCAGCAAATACACCGCCAGCGCCGACAGCACCGCCAGCATGGTGGCGCGGCCCACGTCTTTCTTGTTGCGCGCGCGGGCGGAGACCACCACGGCGCCTTCTACGCCGATAAACACCCACAGGGTGATCAGCATGGTGTCTTTCACCTGTTCCCACACCGGCTTGCCGAGCGCAATGCCGTGGAAATCAAGGGTGAAAACGTCCATTTTGAAGGCGATGGCCGCCAGCACGGCAAACAGCCCGAGCGGCAGCAGCTTGGCCAGGGTGGCTGCCAGATTGATGCTGGCGGCGGTTTGCACCCCGCGCAGCACCAGCGCGTGTACCACCCACAGCAACAGCGACTCGGCGATCAGCGCCTGCCAGGTATTGCCATCGCCTAAAATCACCTGGCCGCCGCGATCGGTAAAAATGCTCAGGGCGGCGAAGACGATCACCAGATAAGACACGTTGGCAATCACCGCGCACAGCCAATACCCCCAGGCGGAGCAAAAGCCCACCAGCTCGCCGAAGCCTTCCTTCGCATAGGTAAAGATACCACCGTCCAGATCGGGGCGCAGGCGGGTAAGCAGCAGCATGGCGAAGGCCAGGAACAGGATGCCGACGCCGGTGATCGCCCAGCCCAGCAGCAATGCGGCGGGGCTGGCTACCTGCGCCATGTTTTGCGGCAGGCTGAAAACCCCGGCGCCCAGCATCGAGCTAAGCACCAATGCGGTTAACGCGGTAAGACCTAGTTTTTTTTCCAATGACGGGTCCTGAACACAGAATAAACAACTGGAAGGGAACTGCTTGGCAGTAACAACGCGGGGACAATCAGCGCGCCGCTAGACAATAGCCCTAAAAATTGGCGCAAATTCTACGGAGGGATGATTGCAGATGCAATGATTGAATATGCGGAATTTACAAAAAACTATTCAGCCGGCGTTGAGGTGGGGCAAATAAAAACGGGCAGCTCAAACGCTGCCCGATGGTAAACCCATTGCTTAGGGGGTAAAGACGATTATTTGAACAGATCGGCGCTGACGGTCAGGTTGCCGCCGCTCTTGTTCTGCCACTGGCGGGTCACGTGATAGTACTTGGCGCCTTTCTCGGCCGCACGCTTCGCCACTTCGGTGGAAATGTCGGTCATGCTGTTGAAGTGGCCGGTGAAGGTCACCGAGTCAAACGGCACCATCTGGGCGGCGGTCACGTTGTTCACTTCCTGGATCTTGGTGCCGTTCGGCAGCGTAACGGTATAGCGCTGGCCGGTAGAGGACTGGGTTTCGAAGAAGCGACCCACCTCACGGCTTGGCGAACCGGAAGAGGCTACGCCGGGAATTTCCACGTTCGCTGCCGCGGCGCCGCCGGCGGCCAGGGCTGCGCGGCCGGCATCAGAGTCGGCAGGGATCGCATCCGGGCTTTGTACGCGGCGTTTTGGCGCATCGGCTTTATAGATGTACGCGGTGACGAACTGGTTGCCGCCTGAGTTGGCATCAACCTGGCGCACGATAAAGAACGAGGCAGCGCCTTTTTTCTTCGCTTCTTTGGAGATGGCGTCGTTGATGTCAGGCTGGCTGCGGTAGAAGCCGCTGACGCTAACGGTATCGTACGGCTCCAGCTGATAGGCCTGTTCTTTCGGCAGTTCGTTCACGCCGTTAAATACGCGGTATTTTGGATCTTTGCTCACTTCCGGCGCATCTTTGTGGTAAAGGTCTGCGGTGACGCGCCAGTTGCCGCCGTTGTTGCTGCTATTGCTGTCCTGAATGTAGAAGGAATCTGCACCCAGTTTGTCTGCACGGCGGGAGATGGCGTCGGCGGCTTCATTGATGGCATTAAAGCGGCCGGTAATCGTGATGCGATCAAACGGCTTCAGCGCCGCTGCTTTTTCAGGAGTTAACTCAGTCGCCGCATGAGCAGACAGCGCAGTGAGTGATAACAAGGCTGATGCGATGATCGTGGTCTTCAGCTTCATAAAAAATCCTTTCGCCTAGCGCATTAACGTTTATAACGTGCTGAACTGTTTAAGTGTAATTCAGCCGCCGATTATTACATGTAATCCCAGAAACTGTCTCAGCATTTTATGTTATCCCCCACGACAAATCGCCTGAAGAAATGCTCAACGCAGCGACGGCGTAACCAGCATAAGTTTCAATAATAAAGGCTTTGATGTCATTAGTGTTAATTATTCACAATTTTCTAACTTTTATGCTCATCGGCCGCACCAGGCCGGAAAGCGACAAAGTGCCGGGCAAGACAATGCGGCGGCGAAATTGATGTTACATATGGATTTTTTCACTGAAAATTGCGTTTTGTCATATCGCCGCCTGAGTTTTTATGTAAAAACAGGGTTGAATGCGTAAGCAATTATGGATCATCGGTTATATTTTCAGTAGGTTATAGATGGCGCCTGGAATTAGGGCGGACAGGCATAAGAAAAACCTTGTCCGCCGGCGCTGGTGCTATGGGCAGGAAGATAATAAACATCATCCATGACAGGTGAGAAGGGAACATTATGCGTATTGGTGTACCAAGAGAACGGTTGGCCAATGAAGCCCGGGTTGCAGCAACGCCGAAAACGGTGGAGCAGCTGCTCAAACTGGGCTTTACCGTCGCGATTGAAAGCGGGGCGGGTAAACTGGCTAGTTTTGACGATGCCGCTTATGAAGCCGCTGGGGCAACGATCGCCGACGCCGCCGAGGTCTGGCAGTCGGATCTGATTTTAAAAGTCAACGCGCCGCAGGACGACGAGATCGGGTTAATGCGCGAGGGCAGCACGCTGGTCAGCTTTATTTGGCCGGCGCAAAACCCCGAGCTGATGCAAAAGCTTGCGGCGCGCAACGTCACCGCACTGGCGATGGACTCGGTGCCGCGCATCTCCCGCGCCCAGTCGATGGACGCGCTGAGTTCGATGGCCAACATCGCCGGTTACCGGGCAATCGTTGAGGCCGCGCATGAATTCGGCCGCTTCTTTACCGGCCAGATCACCGCTGCCGGCAAGGTGCCGCCCGCCAAAGTGATGATCATTGGCGCCGGCGTGGCCGGCCTGGCGGCAATCGGCGCCGCCGGCAGCCTGGGCGCCATCGTGCGCGCCTTCGACACGCGTCCGGAAGTGAAAGAACAGGTGCAAAGCATGGGCGCCGAGTTCCTTGAGCTGGACTTCGAAGAGGAGGCGGGCAGCGGCGACGGCTATGCCAAAGTGATGTCCGAAGCCTTTATCAAGGCAGAAATGGCGCTGTTTGCCGCCCAGGCGGCCGAGGTGGACATTATTGTCACTACCGCGCTGATACCGGGCAAACCGGCGCCGACGTTGATCACCAAAGAGATGGTGGCGGCGATGAAGCCGGGCAGCGTGATCGTCGATCTGGCGGCGCAAACCGGCGGCAACTGTGAACTGACCGTGGCCGATCGCGTCACCGTTACCGACAACGGCGTGAAGATCATCGGTTATACCGATCTGCCAAGCCGCCTGCCGACCCAGTCTTCCCAGCTTTACGGCACCAACCTGGTCAACCTGCTGAAGCTGCTGTCGAAAGAGAAGAATGGCGACATCGATATCGACTTCGACGACACGGTGATCCGCGGCGTGACCGTGGTGCGCAGCGGCGAAGTCACCTGGCCGGCGCCGCCGATCCAGGTCTCTGCGCAGCCGAAGCAGGCGGCAGCCGCCGCGCCGGTCGCCAAACCTGCGGCCAAACCGGTATCCCCGTGGTTGAAATACGGGCCGATCGCGTTGGCGATTATCCTGTTCGGCTGGCTGGCGGATGCGGCGCCGAAAGAGTTCCTGTCTCACTTTACCGTGTTCGCGTTGGCCTGCGTGGTGGGTTACTACGTGGTGTGGAACGTCAGCCATGCATTGCATACCCCGTTGATGTCGGTGACCAACGCGATCTCAGGAATTATCGTGGTCGGTGCCTTACTGCAGATTGGCCACGGCGGTTGGGTGAGTTTCCTCTCCTTTATCGCCGTACTGATCGCCAGCATCAACATTTTTGGTGGATTCACCGTCACTCAGCGCATGCTGAAGATGTTCCGCAAGAACTAAGGGGTAGCAAATGTCTGGAGGATTAGTTACAGCTGCATACATTGTTGCCGCTATTCTGTTTATTTTCAGCCTGGCGGGTCTGTCGCGCCACGAGACCTCAAAACAGGGCAACCTGTTCGGCGTCGCCGGCATGGCGATCGCGCTGATCGCCACCATCCTGGGGCCGGATTCCGGCAACGTCGGCTGGATCATTATCGCCATGATCATCGGCGGTTCGATCGGGGTTTATCTGGCCAAAAAGGTCGAAATGACCGAGATGCCGGAGCTGGTGGCGGTGCTGCACAGCTTTGTGGGCCTGGCTGCGGTGCTGGTGGGGTTCAACAGTTACCTGGACCACGGCGCGCCGATGGAGCCGGTGATGGAAAATATCCATCTGACCGAAGTATTCCTCGGTATCTTTATCGGTGCGGTGACCTTCACCGGATCGATCGTCGCCTTCGGCAAGCTGCGCGGTATCATCTCGTCCAAACCGCTGACGCTGCCGAACCGCCACAAGCTGAATCTGGCGGCGCTGGTGGTGTCCTTCCTGCTGTTGGTGGTGTTCGTACGCGCCGACAGCCTGGGTTGGCAGGTGGTGGCGCTACTGCTGATGACGGCGATTGCGCTGGCGTTCGGCTGGCACCTGGTGGCGTCGATCGGCGGCGCCGATATGCCGGTAGTGGTATCGATGCTCAACTCCTACTCGGGTTGGGCGGCGGCGGCGGCGGGCTTTATGCTGAGCAACGATCTGCTGATTGTCACCGGTGCGCTGGTCGGCTCTTCGGGCGCGATTCTGTCCTATATCATGTGCAAGGCGATGAACCGTTCGTTTATCAGCGTGATTGCGGGCGGCTTCGGCACCAACGGTTCTTCCACCGGTAACGCCGAAGAGATGGGCGAATACCGTGAAACCACCGCAGAAGAGGTGGCTGAGCAGTTGAAGAACTCCACTTCGGTGATCATCACCCCAGGTTACGGCATGGCGGTGGCGCAGGCGCAGTACCCGGTGGCGGAGATCACCGAGAAACTGCGCGCGCGCGGCATCAAGGTGCGTTTCGGCATTCACCCGGTCGCCGGGCGGTTGCCGGGCCATATGAACGTGCTGCTGGCGGAGGCCAAAGTGCCGTATGACGTGGTGCTGGAGATGGACGAAATCAACGATGACTTCGCGGATACCGACACCGTGCTGGTGATTGGCGCCAACGACACGGTGAACCCGGCTGCGCTGGAAGATCCGCGCAGCCCGATCGCCGGCATGCCGGTGCTGGAAGTGTGGAAAGCGCAGAACGTGATCGCTTTCAAGCGTTCAATGAATACCGGCTATGCCGGGGTGCAGAACCCGCTGTTCTTTAAAGAGAACACCCAGATGCTGTTTGGCGATGCCAAAGAGAGTGTGGAAGCGATCCTGCGCGCGCTGCAACAGTAACGCGGCAGCAAAATGAAAACACGGGCCGTTTGGCCCGTGTTTTTTTATGCGCGCAGCTTAATCTTCGTCGTCGTGTTCGTCGTCTTCATCCGCCTCGATCGGGCAGTTGAAGTTCTCCGGTTTAATCACCAGCAGGTCGCATTTCAGATGGTCGATCACATGTTCCGCGGTGTTGCCGATAAAGGCGGCGGAGATGCCGGTGCGGCCGAGCGTTCCCAACACCACCACGCCCGCCTGCAGGTGTTCGGCCAGGTCCGGGATCACCTCTTCAGGCAGGCCTTTTTCGACGTGGGTAAACTCTTCTTTGATGCAGAATTTTTGCCTGAGCGCCTTCATGGCGATCAGATGCTGGCCGCGAATGGCGTCGTTATAAACGCTGGGGTCAAAGTCGGGCAGTTCGATGGCGATATTGATTGGGGTAACGGGATAGGCGCCCACCAGGTGCACTTCGGTTTGGTTGACGTTTTCCGCCAGTTCGACGGTTTCCTGCACCAGTTTGATATTGAGCGGATCGTGATAAGGCTCTTCGCTGGCCAGGTTGACTGCCACCAGCGCTTTGCCGCCTTCCGGCCAGGGTTGATCCTTGACCATCCACACCGGGCAAGGGCACTTGCGCAGCAGATGCCAGTCGGTGGGGGTGAAAATGACGGATTCCAGCCGGTCGTGCTGGTGCGCCATTTTCAGTAGCAGATCGTGTTGGCCGTTCAGCACTTCTTGAATAATGGCCTCGAAGGGGCGGTTATGCCAGACCACTTTGATTTCAATAGGTACGCCTTCGTCGAGATAAAAACGACATTGCTCGTTGATCCATGCGGCGCGTTGGCTGATCACGCCTTGCCGCATCGCCGTCCGTTCGTCCGGTGAGAGCAGGGTCGTCATCTCGTAAGAGAAGTCATAGATAGGAAGGAAGGCTTTGATGCGCCCGCCGTTCCGCTTTACCAGGTACACCGCCCGGCGCAGCGCCGGCTGATCGTCCTGATTGGGGTCAATAGCCACCAGAAGATTCTGATACTTCGCCATAGGGCCTCCTTACAGCTGAAATCAACAGTCTGTCAATTTACAGAGTAACCCAACATTGAAAAACAGAACAGCAACAGAAGCGTGTCGGATCAACAATTTCGGCGAATTGCTGATCCGATGGGGGATCAGGCGTTAACCGTCACGTTGATGCGCGGCGTGCCGGCCAGCACCGACAGCGCGTCGGCGTTTTCGATGGTGATGTATTTGCCTTTTACGCTGAGGATCTCGCTTTTCTGGAAGCGGCCCAGCAGGCGGCTGATGGTTTCCACCGTCAGGCCGAGGTAGTTGCCGATATCGCCGCGGGTCATGGTCAGGCGGAACTCGCGCGGTGAGAATCCGCGTTCCGCGAAGCGGCGCGACAGGTTGTATACGAAGGCCGCCAGACGTTCTTCGGCATTTTTCTTCGACAGCAGCAGGATCATGTCCTGATCGCCCTTAATCTCGCCGCTCATCAGGCGCATGATTTGTTGGCGCAGGTTAGGCATTTTTCCCGACAGATCGTCCAGGGTTTCGAACGGGATCTCGCACACCATCGCGGTCTCCAGCGCCTGTGCAAAGCTGGGGTGCTTCAGGCCGCCGATGGCGTCGAAGCCCACCAGGTCGCCCGCCAGATGGAAGCCGGTGATCTGCTCATCGCCTTGTTCGGTGATGGTATAGCTCTTGATGGTCCCGGAGCGGATTGCGTACAGCGACTTCAGTTCGTCGCCGGCCTTGAACAGGGTCTGGCCTTTCTGAATCGGCTTTTTCCTTTCGATAATGTTGTCGAGCTGGTCCAGCTCGTGGGCATTAAGGGTAAAAGGAATGCACAGTTGGCTGATGCTGCAGTCCTGACAATGGATCGCACAACCACCAGACTGAATACGACGAATCACGCGTTTTTCCGGGATCATAGATTACGCTCATTCAATAATTGATATGTGTCAATTTTAACATCTTTTGCCGCAGGTGATAAGGGTAGCATTAACAAGATCAGGGATATTCTGTGCGAATTTTGCGCACACAAGCCGGGTGTTGTTCTGTATGGGACTGAAGTCATTAAATTTATTTGCCACTTACGCTGGCCGCTAAAAAGCGCCGAAAGTGGCTGACGCGCATTATCGGCGGCCTGTACGCGCTTATGGCGGCCCGAGATTTTTAAGCCGCATGAATCAATCAAGATTTGACACATTTGTTGGCGAAAGCTTGCCGCATTCATCCCAATCGCCGCCGTAAAGTCCCCCGGGGCCGGCGCTATGCTGCACGACAAAGAGGATCATATTCAGGAGCAGATGATGAAAAAGCTCATACTGTGGATGGCGGCGGCAGGGGTGCTGATGTCGGCCAGCGCGGCGTCTTTCGCCCACGGTTACCCTGGCCACGGTTATTACGGCCACGGCTATTATGGGCGTGGTTACTACGGCCCTCGGGTGGTGATCGGCATTCCGTGGGGGCCGCCGCCGGTTTATTACGCGCCACCGCCGGTGGTTATCGTGCCGCCGCCGCAGGCCTATATCGAGAAGGCGCCGAATTACGCCTATTACTGTCGCCGCCCGGCGGGTTATTACCCGCAGGTGGCGCGCTGCCCCGACGGGTGGATGAAAGTTGTTCCAGACAGCCCGGTTTCCCGGTAATGGCAAGGTGGCATGCGATGAAACCCTTTTTTGCTTTTCCGCCGTTGGCGCTGGCAGCGCTGTTGTCCGGCTGCGTCTCCCCGCCTTCCGGGCCGGACGTGACCGCCTTGCCCGGCACCGGCAAGAGTTACGAACAATTTAACCGCGACGAGGCGCAGTGCCGCAGCTATGCGCAAGGCAGCATCGGCGGCGGCGCCCAAACCGCCGCCAATAATGCGGCGGGCACGGCGGCGGCAGGCACTCTGGTGGGCGCGGCCGCCGGGGCGTTAATGGGGGCCGCATCCGGCCATGCCGGGCCGGGTGCGCTGGTCGGGGCGGGCGGCGGCCTGCTGGTGGGCAGCGCGCTGGCCAATAATTCCTCGTCGCGCAGCAGTGAGGACCTGCAGGACAGCTACGACAGGGTTTACACCCAGTGCATGTACGCCAAAGGCAACAAGGTGCCGGTGGCCTACGGCGATGACGCGCCGCAGGGCTCCCCGGTGCCGCCGGATTATTACCCGCAGGCGGCAGGCAGCGGCGTGCCGCCCGATTATTACCCCGGTCAGTGACCGGCATCCCTGAGCAGCGCGTTTGCCGCCGGGCCCGGCTGAGATAATCGGCCGTGCCCCGGTTGTTCCACCTTGACCAGCAGCGTCAGCACCGCCGCCACCAGATAGAGCGCGGTATATACCCACACCACGCCGACGATGTCGAAAAATGGCAGCACCAGCGAAGCGATCGCCGGGGCGACGAAGTTGCTCAACCCGGCGGACAGGTTATAGATAGAGACCGCCGCGCCCTTGTGATTGGGCTCCAATACCGGGAATACCGCCGTCATCGGCACGAAGGCCGCCACCGTGATGCCCAACATCACCGCAGGAATCAATGCCGCCCAGAAGTTATGGCCGAAGTAGAGCGGCAGATAGTAAAACGCCAGGCTGGACAGCGCACAACCGATGCAGCCAAACCAGCGGACCTGCCGCATCCAGCCTATCTTTTCGCCCAAAATGCCCCACATTACGTTGGTGAAAATGGTGACGAAGAAAAATACCGCCCAGATTTGCAGCCACTCCGACATGCTGAACCCGAGGCGGCCGACGAACAGCATCGGCATGATCACGGCGAATCCGAACAGCGACAGCGTGTTGATGATACGGATCAGGCAAGACAGGAAAATATTGCGATTGGTGAACAGAATGGTGACCGCGCGCGACAGCTCCTTCAGCTTCTCTTTGGCCGTCAGATCGGCTTTGCCGCCGGCAACGCCGACGTTGCGCAGCAGCGCCAGCGCCATCAGGCCGCCGGTCAGCACCCAGACGATGGCGAACCACAGCGTGCCGGTTTCGCCAATCAGCGGAATGGTGAAGCTTGGCAGATAGCTGCCGACGCAGCCGATGCCGATCGAGTACATCGCCCAGAACCAGCCCATTGCCGAAGAAAGCTGATGTTTCGGCACGTTCTGCACCACCAGCATCACGAAGGAGTAGATAAAGAGCGGGTAGGCCAGGCCGCGCACGCCGTAGAACAGCAGCATCAACGGATAGTTTTTCATGCCGAGCCCGAACAGCATAAACAGCGCATGCATCACCACCCACAAAATAAAGCCGATACGCATCGCTTTCTGCGGCGTAATGATCTCTGCCACCACGCCGGAACTCCAGGCGGCGAGCGCGGCGGCCAGCCCGTAAAGGGTAAACACCAGCGCCGACTGCGTGGGCGAGAAGCCCATATCGGTGATGTGCTTGGACAAAAAGGCCATTTCAAAGCCGTCGCCGCTCATAAATACGGCGATGGCGATATAACCCCACAGCAGGTTCATCGGCAGTCCGAACCAGTGCTTGTGCGTTTGTTGCATAGCGAGCTCCTGGGCCGGCCTCGGCCGGCGGGTGTAGGGGGTTTATTGATGCAGCGCCTGGCGCAGCGCGAGCTGCTGTTGATAGAGCCGCCGATAGGTGTCCAACCGTTGATTGAGCATCGGCTGCACGGCGCCGTCCGGCAGGTAACGCCGTTCAACCGGCGGCCGACGGCACACCTCGGCCTCGGTGCCGCCGTCCGCCAGCTGGCCCAGCCGCGCCGCGCCCAGGGCGCCGCCGGCTTCGCCGCCCGGGTGAGTCACGATCGGCACATTGAGCGCGTCCGCCATCAGCTGCGCCCAACGTTCGCTGCGGGCGCCGCCGCCAATCAGCGAACATTGATCCAGCCGGGTGCCTGCCTGTTGCATGACCGCCAGCCCATCCGCCATGCCGAACGCAACGCCCTCCAGCACGGCATAACCGAGCGCCGCCCGGCCGTGGGCGTGATTCAGACCGTGAAACGCGCCGCTGGCCTGCGGATCGTTGTGCGGCGTGCGTTCGCCGGAAAGGTAGGGCAGAAACAGCGGCGCCTGACGTTGTTCGGCCTGATTCAGCTGGGCGATCTCCGCCAACAGTTGGATCTCGCTGCAGCCGGCCAGTTGGCAGAACCAACGCAGCGCGCTGGCGGCGGTCAGCATCACGCTCATTTGGTGCCAACGGTTGGGCAGCGTATGGCAGAACGCATGCAGCGCCGAATGCGGGTTGGGCCGGAAGCGATCGTTGACGGCGAACAGCACGCCCGAGGTACCGAGCGAGATAAAGGCGTCGCCGGGATTGACCGCGCCGATGCCGACCGCGCTGGCGGCGTTGTCGCCGCCGCCGGCGGCGATGATCACGTTGCGGCTCAGCCCCCAGGCGCGGGCGATGTCGCCTTTTAATAGTCCGGCCATCCGGCTGCCTTCTTCCAGCCGCGGCATCTGATCGCGCGTCAGGCCGCAGGCGGTCAGCAGGCCGTCAGACCAGTCGCGCTGCGCCACGTCCAGCCACAGGGTGCCGGCGGCGTCGGACATATCGGAAATTTTCTCGCCGCTCATCATCCAGCGCAGGTAATCCTTCGGCAGCAGCACGCAGGCGGTTTGAGCGAAAATCTCCGGCTCATGGCGCGCCACCCACAGCAGTTTGGGGGCGGTAAAACCGGGCATCGCCAGGTTGCCGGCGACGGCGTGCAGGCTGGGGGCGCTGCGTGTCAGCTGCAGGCACTGCTCCGCGCTGCGGCCGTCGTTCCACAAGATCGCCGGGCGCAGCACCCGGTTATCGCCGCCCAGCAGCACCGCACCGTGCATCTGGCCAGACAGCCCGATGGCGCGGATCTGCGGCCAATAGTGCGGGATTTTGGCGCGCAGCTGAGCGATCGCGCTCTGCGTGGCCCGCCACCAGTCGGCGGGATCCTGCTCCGCCCAGCGGGGGTGCGGGCGCTGCACGGCCAATGCTTCACCGGCGCTGGCCAGCGGCGTTCCCCGTTCGTCCATCACCAGCACCTTGATTTCCGACGTGCCCAGATCTATTCCCAGATACATATACGCGCTCTCCGTTATTCGCCCAGCCAGCGGTTGACCTGCGTGACGGCCTGTCGCAGCAGTTGGGCAAACTCGGCGTCGTGCGCCAGCGCGCCGAACAGCGTGGCATCGGCGGCATAGGCGGCGAGCGGATCGTCCGTTGCGAACAGCCGGTGCGCCGCCGGCGCATCCAGCATGCCGTCCTGATAGTCATAAGGCAGGCGGCCCTGGTGCCAGCGCAGCAGGAACACAAAGAACAGCGCCGGCAGCATAAGGGTGGCCCGTGGCCTTTCGCCGCGCTGGGCGCATTCGAGCAGCGTAGGAACGATAAACCCGGGGATTTTAGAGAAACCGTCGGCGGCCACGCGCTGGTTGGTGTCGCGGATATCGGGGTTGCCAAAGCGTTCCAATACGCGATCGCGGTAATCGGCCAGATCTATCGGGCTGGGCGTCAAACAGGGGATAACGTCCTGGGTGACGTAGTCGTAGGCCATTTGGCGAATGGCGTCGGTAAGGGTGCTTTCATGAATGAAGCGTTGGCCGATCAGCGTGCCGGCCCAGGCGATGCAGCTGTGGCTGGCGTTGAGGATGCGAATTTTCGCTTCTTCATAGGGCAACACCGATGCAACCAGTTCGACGCCAACCTGTTCCAGCGCCGGACGACCGGCGGCGAAATCATCCTCGATCACCCATTGAATGAAGGACTCGGCCATTACCGGCGCCCGATCCTCAATGCCGGTGGCCTCGGCGACGCGTATCGCCACCTCTGGAGAAGGACGCGGCGTGATGCGATCCACCATGGTGTTGGGGCAGCGGGTACGGCGTTCGAGCCAGTCAATCAGCGCATCCTCATGGCGCAGTTGAAGAAATTGCATCAGCCCATGGCGAAAACGATCGCCATTGTGCCGCAGGTTATCACAGTTCAGTAGAGTGACAGGGTCACCATTAAGCTGCATTCTGCGCTGCAGTATCTGCGCCACTGCGCCATAAATAGTGCGGCAACCGCCGCGCAGGTCGGCCTGGATATCGGCGTTCTGCCGATCAAGATTGAACTGATTATCCAGATAATATCCGGCCTCGGTGACGGTGAAGGAGATCACCCGGGTTTCCGGCCGCGCGCCTTCGGCGGTTAACGCCGCCAGCTCCGCATCCCAGGGGATGATTTTCTGAATGGAGGTAATGGTTTCATACCGCCGCTCCCCCTGCGGCGTCACCGTTTCCAGCACATATTCACCGCGTTGCGCCGCCAGAGCGTCCAACAGCGGGGTGGCGTCATCGCGAATATTGGCCAGGGCGATAGACCAACGACGATCGCCGCTAGCCATCAGGCGGTGCAGGTACCAGGCCTGGTGCGCCCGGTGGAATGAACCCGCGCCGATGTGCAGCCAAACGGACGGGGCGATAGAGGGTGTGGCATGTGGCATAGAAAGGCTCTCCGTGTTTTGAGCAAAAGCCCATTGAGTGGGTAAATGCCCTTTTGATGCGGACAGCCTAAACAAACTTTTGCCCATTAAATGGGCTTTAGCTCACAGAAGCATAAATTGCCGCCCCTGCAGTGGGCGGCGAGCGGTAAAATGGCGCCATATAGAGTCATGGCGGGCGGAAAACCGATGAGCAAACACGACAAGAAATTGGATCAGGCGGCGCGCGCTGCCTGGATGTATTACGTGGCAGGGCAAACCCAGCACCAGATTGCCGAGGCGCTCGGCGTTTCGCGGCAGGTGGCGCAGCGGCTGGTGGCCTGCGCCATCGACAATGGGCTGATTAGCGTCAGCATCGCGCATCCGGTGGGGCGTTGCATGGAACTTGCCGCCCAGCTCAGTGCGCGTTATGGGCTGGAACTGTGCCAGGTAGTGCCCAGCCAGGGTATGGACACCCAGGGTATCAACCGTGCGGTGGCGGTGGCCGGCGCCGAAGTCATGGCGCAGTTTATTCGCAGCGAAGAGCCGTTGATCGTTGGCGTAGGTTCAGGGCGCAGCCTGAAGGCGGCGATTGATGAACTGGCGGAAATCCAGCGGCCGCAGCACAGCTGCGTGTCATTGATTGGCGCTATCGCCGCGGACGGCTCCTGTACCCGCTACGATGTGCCGTTGTGGATGGCGGAAAAAACCCAGGGCCGCTATTTCATTTTGCCGGCGCCGCTGTTCGCCGACAGCGAACAGGATCGCGCCCTGTGGTGCAATCACCGCATTTACCGCACGGTGAGCGAAAAAGCCAGCCAGGCGGACGTGACGTTTATCGGCGTCGGTACCATTGGTGAACAGTGCCCACTGCATCAGGACGGTTTCATTTCGTTGGCAGACGTGGCGCGGCTCACGGCTGCCAACGCCGTGGCGGAAATGCTGGGGCACTTTATCGACGGCGAAGGGCGGCGAGTCATCAACGATCTGGACCGCCGCCTGACCAGCGTCGAGCTGCGGCAGCAGCCGGAGAAGCCGGTGATTGCGCTGGCCGGCGGGCCGGAGAAACATCGCGCCATTCGCGCCGCGCTCGCCGGCCGTTGGATCAACGGGCTGGTGACCGACGAAGGCAGCGCGCTGGCGTTGCTGGCGGATTAAAGCAGGTCTTTCTGCAGATAGCCTTCATGCTGCAGCAACCACTGCTTGCGCTGCACGCCCCCGGCGTAGCCGGTCAGCGCGCCCTGAGAGCCGATCACCCGGTGGCAGGGCACCACGATGCTGATGGGGTTCGAACCGTTGGCCATGCCGACCGCGCGTGAGGCGGTCGGGCGGCCAATGCGTTTGGCCAGTTCGCCGTAGGTCAGGATTTCGCCACAGGGAATTTGGCGCAGCTGTTGCCACACGGTGCGTTGAAATTCGGTGCCGGCGGTCATCACCGGCAGGGTGTCAATCACCGCCAGTTCACCGGAAAAATAGCGCTGCATGGCTTCGGTCAGGCCGCCGGGGTTGCGCTGTTCGCGCAGTTGAAAATGGTTCGCTCGGTAATGGCTATTCAGTAGCTTCATCAGCCGCGCTTGGTGATCGGTCCAGTCGATAGCGCGCAGGCGATCCTGCTCATCGGCAATCAGCACCAGTTCGCCCACCGGCGTAGCCATACGATCAAGTAAAAAGGTCTGCATCTGGATCACTCCTCGGGTTTGATAGGGCGATTATTGCATGAAATTCGCTGCAGGGATGGCGGATTTCGGACATGCAGATGGGCAACCTGGGGTTGCCCGACCCTAAACCCTGATGCGGCAAAATCATCAGTTAAACTTATGCATAACCCGAGGCATTTACCCTTGCCTATTATTACGCCGTAAATTAACTCTTTCTGGTTATTTATAGCTGATAATGACGCGCTTCATGTTTGGGTTATTATTAACCTCTTCACTGGTTACGCTGGAAACCAATTCAAAGGGCATCGCCTCTAATGGTCTGGAGACGTAGCCGCTGTTATTATCCGTGAGCTTGTCGAAGCAATTGGAGAGCAACCGATCGGCCTGGCGGCTGATGGCGCAGGCCGGGGCGGTAATGCTCCCGGTAAAGTGAAGAGTGCCTGAGGCTACGGGGCTGCCGGTGGTTTTCGCCGCCTGCAAGGTGAAAGAAGTGGATGCCAATATGCCTAACGCTATGAGGTAAAATTTCATGCGCGGTTCCTCTTAAAATAAACGTGCAGCCAAGTAACAAAAAAATAAAAAATAAACCGGCAAAAATATAATGTTCCGCGATCCATGATGAAAAAATTGAGCAATGTTCTTACTGAAATTTGCCTGTGAATTTGATAGTAGGGACGGCCTGAGGCCAATACTATGACCTGGATCATAGTGAAGTCCGGTTAATGGGTGTTTTGGCGGTGAGGGCGGTGCGGTGTGATCTCTGTCACGAGGGCGGATTTTTCCGCCACGACTTCTTTCATCGCCAACTTGCCGGGAACAATGTATTGGCGCGGATCCTTGGCCTCGGGGTGTTGTGAAAATTCATTTTTCTTCGGCGGGTCGAAAGCGGCGGACGCACCTATCACGGCGCAGGCGTTTCACCGTTTTTATTCTCCGCTGTTGCGAGCGACGCCCCCATTCTCGATAAATTTGCTATACCTGATAGTCGATGGATTTCATTTTTTTGTCATGTAAATGACATGTTAGAGTCATGGCTCTGGCTTAAGTTTGCAGCGACTACGTCAGGAGATAACGCGATGTTCAGCCTGGATTCTCTGTTGCAAGATGCATTTCCACACCGCAATACCCCGGCCTGGCAGCGTAGCCTGCTAAGAAGCATTCTCTTCGAAAAAGAATTCAAACAGTTCGCCGCCGATTATCCCCATTTGAAAGGGCTGGACCTGATCGAACAGGTGGTGGAGCATTTCAACCTCAGCTGCGAGCTGGTGGACGGTGACCTGGAAAATATTCCCAGCCAGGGGCCGGTGGTGCTGGTGGCCAACCACCCGATCGGCTCGCTGGACGGGCTGGTGCTACTGCGCGCCGTCGCCGCGGTGCGGCCGGATGTCAAAGTGGTCGCCAGCCAACTGCTGAGCTATATCGAACCGCTGCGCAGCCTGTTTGTGCCGGTGGACAATATGGCGAACAAAACCAGCCGCAAGCAGATTGAAGGCATGCAGCGCCAGCTGGATAACCAGGGGGCGTTGATCCTGTTCCCGGCCGGTGAAGTATCGCGCATGAGCCCGAAAGGCATCCGCGACGGCCACTGGCATACCGGTTTCCTGCGCCTGGCGGCCAAGGCGCGTGCGCCTATCGTGCCAATCCACATCAGCGCGCGTAACAGTAACCTGTTCTATTTCACCTCGCTGGTTTACCGGCCGTTGTCGACGCTGCTGTTGGTGCGTGAAATGTTTCAGCAGCAGGGCGGCCATATCAAGATCCGCATCGGCGGCCGTGTTCCGTTTGCCAACTGGCACGACGGCCACACCAGCGCCAAGGATCTGGCCGAGCGTTTTCGCCGCCACGTCTATCGTCTTGGCCAGGGCAAGGCAGGGTTGTTCGCCAGTGAATCGCCAATTGCGCTGCCGGAAGATCGCCTGGAGCTGAAGAAGGCGCTGGGGAACTGCGAACGGCTGGGGATGACGCCGGACGGTAAAACCATTTTCCTCTATCGTCGGCAAGACGAGGCGCGCACGCCTATCCTGCGCGAACTGGGCCGCTTGCGTGAGATAGCCTTCCGGGCTGTGGGGGAAGGCTCCGGCCGCCGCCGCGATCTGGACAGTTATGACGACGATTATTATCACCTGGTGCTGTGGGATGAAGAAGAACTGGAAATCGTCGGCGCTTACCGCTTTATTCCCACCGCAGAGCAGCTTGAGCGCAAGGGGCTGGAAAGCATCTACAGCAACAGCCTGTTCCACTATGACCGCGACATGGAGCCGATTCTGGCGCAGGGCATCGAGCTGGGGCGCAGCTTTATCCAGCCAGCCTACTGGGGCAAACGCGGTCTGGACTACCTGTGGCTGGGCATTGGCGCCTATCTGGCGAAATACCCGCAGTATCGCTATCTGTTCGGGCCGGTGTCGATTTCCGGCGGTATGCCGCTGGCGGCGCGCGACCTGCTGATCGCCTTTTACCGGCTCTATTTCTCGCCGGACCAGGCGTTTGCGCAGTCGCGCCAGCCGTATCCGGCGTCGTTGCCGCAGGTGCTGGCGCAGTTTGCCGGAGACAACTACCAAGAGGATCTGGTGCGGCTGAAAAGCCTGCTGAGCAACATCGGCTGTTCGATCCCGACGCTGTACAAGCAGTACACCGAGCTGTGCGAGCCGGGCGGCGTGCAGTTTATCGATTTCGGCACCGATCCGGCATTCAACAACTGTATTGACGGTCTGGTGCTGGTGGATACCACACGCCTCAAACCGGCGCGCTATCAACGATATATTGCGGTGCACCAACGGCAACAGGAAGCGGACATAGCGTAATTTAAAACTTTTTGATCTTGGGCCCGGCGGTGAGATAGCGTTACGATAAGCGCTTTGTCATTCAGCCGCCGGAGCTTTTCATGCCTCAGTCATTTATCCCGCCGTTGTTATTCGCCGATGAGCCGCCTGCGGCAGTGATTGAAACCCCGCAGGGAGCTGCGCCTTTCCTGCTGTTGTGCGATCATGCCGGCCAGGCGATACCGCGGCGCCTGGGCGATCTGGGCCTGCCTTCAGGTGAAATAGACCGTCACATCGGCTGGGACATCGGCGCGTTGAGCGTTTCTCGTCTTCTGAGCCGCCATTTGGACGCTACTCTGATACACCAGCGCTACTCGCGCCTGGTAATCGACTGCAACCGCACGCCGGGCATCGCCAGTTCGATTCCCCATCTTTCCGAACTGACGTCGATCCCCGGCAATATCGACATTGAGGCTGAACAGGCGTTGGCCCGCGAGCGCGAAATTTTTCTGCCGTACCATCGCGCCATCGACTCTCACCTTGGCGAGCGCCAAATGCGCGCGCGGCCGACGGCGATCGTTGCCATGCACAGCTTCACGCCGGTATTCAAAGGCGATGCGCGGCCATGGCCGGTGGGGTTGCTGTTCAACCGCCATCCGGCGTTCGCCCATCTGCTGGCCGAACTGCTGCAGGAAGAAGGGGATCTGCAGGTCGGCATCAACCAGCCCTATGCCATGACCGACGCGACCGATTACACTTTGCCGGTGCATGCCGAGCGCCGCGAATTGCCTTATGTCGGCATCGAGATCCGCCAGGATCTGATCGCCGACGAGCAGGGCCAGCAGGCATGGGCGAAACGCCTGGCGCGCCTGCTTCCGCAGGCCTGGCGGCGCTGGCAAATTTGACTTTAGGAATATTCCCAGAGATGATAACCCTAGGATTTTTTGGGCCCTCATTGGAATAGTCAGGAGAGACGTGTGGAGCACAGCGATAACGGGCTGTTTATTAAACGTGAACGTTTTGAAGTTCTGGCGATTTTACGCGAGGTGTGCAAACAGCGCACGCCGCTGCGGGTAGAAAGCCAGCAGCAACGGTTTCAGAGTCTGTTATTGAGCGTCGGGCCGGACACTATAGTTTTTAGCGGTGAAGAAAGCGAAGCGCCGCTCGACGGTGAATTGACCATTATCATTGAGAGCCATGACGCCAAGATTGAGTTTTCGGTTTGGCAGCCGCAGCAGGGCGATGAGCAGGGCGTAGTGACTTATTCAACCCGGCTGCCGCTGGAGTTGATTTACATCCAACGTCGCCGCCAGTTCCGCATTACGACGCCGCACTGGCGCCAGTTTTTGTGCACCGGCGAATACCCGGATGGGACGCCCTACGAGCTGAGGATCCACGATCTCTCCGCCGGCGGCGTCGGCTTGCGCATTGACGGCCCGGTGCCGGAATTTTTCCAACCCGGTCTGTTGCTGAAAAAGGCGCAGCTGGATCTCGGCAGCTACGGCAGTTTCAAGGTCAACATGGAACTGGTGGTGGTTAACGACGATCAGGAAGTGGACGATAACGAGCAGGTGGTGCATTTTTCGCGCCTGTCGTGCCGTTTCCTCAATCTTGGGTTGGCGATGGAAAGAAAAATCCAGAGCGCGGTGTTCGCCTTCGAACTGGATTTCAACAAGAAGAAAAAGCGCTGAATGCCCCTGGGGCAGCTTACTGCCCCAGGATTTACCCTCTCATTTCAACGCGCGCAGGCTGCCAATCTCTTCCCAGCCAAAATGCGCCGCCTCAGCCAACACCCCGCACACCTCTTCGCTTGCGGTAACTATGGCGTCATTCAGGCTTTCGCCCAGCAGCAGATGGCTGACCAACAGTGCGGTGAACATGTCGCCGGTGCCTTTGACCGCAGAGGCGATTTTCGGATGGCGATAGCTTTGCACCCTGTCGCGGCTCACCAGCAGCAATCCTACCTCATCGTCGTTTTCCGCCACCCCCGGTGCGCTGGTGACCAGCACCCATTCGGTGGTGTCGTTCAATAGCGCCCGCGCGGCCTGCTCGGCGTGCTCCTGGGTGGTCAGGCTGCGCCCACACAGCTGCTCCAGTTCGAAGCCGTTTGGCGTCAGGCCGTTAGCCAACTGCAGGAAGGGGGAGCGATAGCAGTCGACGATGCGCTTATCGACATAAATCCCTTCGCCGTAATCGCCCATCACCGGATCGATATAGATCTTTATCTGCGGATTGAGAGCGCGAACGCGCTGCAGCCAATCGGCCAGAATATGGCACTGCGCCACACCGCCCAGATAGCCGACGATCACCGCCCGGGTGTGGTTCATCACTCCGCGGGCGATCAGGTCGTCCAGAAAGCCGCCAAACCATTCGCCGCTAATCGCCCCGCCGTGCGGCGGGCCGTAATAGGGCGGGCAACCGAACAGCACGCTGGGCACCTGCAGCGCTTCCATCCCCTTTTTCAGCAGGGTGCGGTAAGCGATGCCGTTGCCGACGCTGCCGTACACCACCTGAGATTGAATGCTGATGACGTCGAATGGCGGCGGACGCCGCTGAGAAGCCTGTTGCATGGGTTACATCCTTTGCTCGTTTTTATCCAGCCAGAGAACATCCCCCATTGTTGCCTCTCTTTGGCTTTGGGGCAAGGCGTCAGCTGATGGCTGATTTGCGCGGTGGAGCGAGCAGGGAGGCGGGTTGTGCAGCGACTGGCCGACGCTCTCAGCGCCGGCGCGGCGGTGAATCAGGCCGGAGCCAGGCTTTCCTGCGCCAGCAGTTGCAGAGAGGCCTGGCGGGCGACCGGTTCGCTCACCGGGGTGTCGATGACGAACTCTTCCACGCCGTATCGCCGTTGCAGCTGTTCCAACTGCTGACGCACCTGCGGCGCAGTGCCCAGCAGAATATGGCTTTCACGTGGTTCGATGCGGTAGTCGCCGGCGCCGGCCTGTTGAACATAGCTTTCCGCCTGTTCCAGGCTGCCGACGGTGACGCTTTGTCCACCGGCGACGTGCACCCGGTATTGGCGGATCCCTGCCGCCAGCGCGTTGGCCTGTTCCGCGCTGTCGGCAACAATCACCGCCACCGCCAGCAGCGCCTTGCGGCCGCCGCTTTGCGCCGAATAATGCGCCAGCGCGCGTTGAATATCCTGCGGGTTGCCGTTGAGATGCGCGGCGAACACAAAGGCCCAGCCGTGTTCTGCGGCCAACTGGGCGCTTTCCTGGCTGGCGCCCAGCAAGAAGCGCTGGGCAGGCTGCGGCGGCAGCGGCGTAGCGCTCAGGCCCGGCTGCGCATCGTCATGCAGATGCGCGGTGAGCTGTGCCAACTGTTGGGCAAAGTCCGGTTTGCGCTGCCGATCGTGGGCGGCCTGCAGCGCCTGGGTCGACAGCGGCAGGCCGCCCGGCGCTTTGCCCACGCCAAGATCGACGCGTCCAGGCGCCAGCGCCGCCAGCAGGTTGAAGTTCTCCGCCACCTTATAGGCGCTATAGTGCTGCAGCATCACGCCGCCGGAGCCGATGCGGATGCGCGAAGTCTGCCCCAGCAGGTAGGCTATCAGTATCTCCGGCGACGGGCAGGCGAGCTGGGGGGTATTGTGATGCTCCGCCAGCCAAAAACGCCGATAGCCCCAGCTCTCTGCCTGCTGCGCCAGCCGCAGCGTGCGCGCCAGCGCCTGAGCGGCGCTTTCTCCTTCGGCAATAGGGCTCTTTTCCAACACGCTCAGCGCATACGCCATTTTCCTGCTCCTTTATCATCAGTTATCCATGACAAATACCATGCGTGGCCTCGCCGGTTTAATATTGATTGGCGATAGGATATTCCATTGATAAAAAACGGATTTAGATATGCACACGGCGGTTAAGGCCGCACAGGATGGGAGCGAGGCGGCGTCGTCATGCGTGAAGTAAAACCCTACAAAATAAAATGATAACTATCAAATGAATAGCAATATAAGCATTTTTTGTTGCCAATTTGTTAAATTTAATCGTTTTACTGGTGCGGAAGGCCTTCACCTTGGCTTGAGTATCAGCATGGATATTGTCGTTCTCGCCAGTGAGGTGGCTGGTCTTCTCCAGACTGTACCCAACCCGCGATCGTGCGTTGGGTGGCAAATCATGGCTTAAGGAGTTACGCAATGAAAGCTGCCGTACTGAATGCGAGTAACGGAATATTTGACGTTGAAGATATCCAAATAGATCAACCCAAAGGGCGTGAAGTCTTGGTGGAGGTCAAAGCCTCCGGCCTGTGCCATTCGGATCTGCACATGGCCGAAAGCGATTTTGGCGTGCCGCTGCCGGCGGTGTTCGGCCATGAGCTGGCCGGCGTGGTCAAAGGCATCGGGCCCGATGTGCGTGAGTTTAACATTGGCGACCATGTGGTCGGTTCGTTGATCCAATATTGCGGCCACTGCGAGGCCTGCATCTCCGGGCGCACCTACCAGTGCGAACACCCTGAAGAAACGCTGCGCGATGCGGCGCAGGGGCAGCGGCTGAGCCGGGACGGGCAGGCGGTGACGCCGGTATTCGGCACCTCGGCTTTTGCCGAATATTCGCTGGTGCACGAAAACCAGCTGGTCAAAGTGCCCGATGCCTTGCCCTTCCCGCAGGCGGCGATTCTGGGTTGCGGCTGCGTTACCGGCGCAGGAGCGGCGATCAATACCGCCAACGTCAAGCCCGGCGATACGGTTGCGGTTATCGGCGTCGGCGGCGTGGGGCTGAATGTTATCTCCGGTGCGCGTCTGGCCGGCGCCAGCCGCATTATCGCCATTGATATGCAGCCTGCCAAAGAGGCCCTGGCGCGCAAATTCGGCGCCACCGACTTTATCGATGCCGGCGCGGGGAACGCGGTGGAACGGGTGCAACAGTTGACGGAGGGCGGCGTCGATCACGCCTTTGAAGTGATTGGCCTCAAGGCCACCTCGGAACAGGCGATAAAAATGGCCCGCAAGGGCGGTGGGGCATTTTTGATTGGGGTCCACAAGCCGGGTTCGAGCATCAGCGTGGACGTGCTGGGCGATTTACTGCTCAATCAGGTGACCGTTAAAGGGGTTTATATGGGATCGACCAACATCAAGCACGATATTCCCATGTACGCCGATTTATACCTGCAGGGGCGCTTTAATCTTGACGATTTGATCTCCAAAGAGATCAACATTGCCCAGATCAACGAGGCCTATGAGGAGCTGAAGACCGGTAAGATAGCCCGCAGCATCATCACTTCGTTCTGACCGACCGGAGACGGCGCGCCCGTCTCCGACATGTCGTATTCAAGACTCCAGCCAGGCCTTCAGGCGAATGGCGTCGCTGTAGTGACCGTAGCGCTGCTGCGCGCCGAGCAGGACGATCACCACCGGCTGGCCTTTAATCAGCGTGCGCACCGCCAGGCAATGGCCGGCTTCGTCGGTAAAGCCGGTTTTCTGCAGCTGAATTTTCCAGGCAGGGTTATTGATCAACCCGTTAGAGCTGCGATACACCAGTTGGCCGCGGCCGGGGCGGACAATCTGCTGTTTGTCGATGCTGAAGCGGCGAATAGTCTGATAGCGGTAGGCATGGTTCATCATCTGCAGCAGATCTCGGGCGCTGGCGACGTTGCGCGGCGTCAGCCCGGTCGGATCGTAGAAACGCGTGTGTTTCATGCCGATGGCGCGCGCCTTCTGGTTCATCTTCGCCACAAAGGCTTTGCGGCCGCCGGGATAGTTGCGGCTTAGCGCCGAAGCGGCGCGGTTTTCCGAGGACATCAGCGCGATGTGCAGCATATCGCGGCGGCTCAGCGTGGAACCTATGGTCAGGCGCGAATGGGTTTTCTTCAGCAGGTCGCGGTCGGCGGGGGTCACCCTCAGCTTGCCGCCCAACGGGCGTTTGGCGTCGAGAGCGACCATCGCGGTCATCAGCTTGGTCAGCGAAGCGATGGGCAGCGCGCGGTTGGCTTGTTTCTGATACAGGATTTTGCCGGTGCGCTGATTGACCACCAGCGCGGCCTTGGAATTCAGCACCAGCGGCGCGGCGGCGTGGGCCTGAGACAGGGCGGCCAACAGGCCGAGGAACAGCACGAGAACACGAGAGAAAGGTTTAGATAAAAACATGGCGACCGCAATAATGACTCTAAGTGATTAATAAATATAAGCAAGAGTCTGAGCAGCAAATGTGGAGAAAATAGGGGGATGATCCTGCAATCTGTTAACAGGCGTTACGACAGCTCCTTTGCGCAGGGAACAGCGGGGCACAGGGGGCCCGTAGCGAGAGGCCCCCTGTGCGGCACTCAATACACTTCCGGCACCACCATCTCGTCCGGCACCGGGCTGCGGCTGTATTCGGGGCTGCGCTTGCGCGGCGGCAGGGTAATGACGTTGCCGGCGCTTTCCTCATAGGGCACCTGTTGCAGCAGGTGGCTGATGCAGTTCAGCCGCGCCTTTTTCTTGTCGACGCCCTGAACGACCCACCAGGGCGCTTCTGGAATGTTAGTGCGCGCTAACATGACCTCTTTGGCTTCGGTATAGTCTTCCCAGCGGCGGCGGCTCTCCAAATCCATCGGGCTGAGCTTCCACTGTTTGAGCGGGTCATGGATGCGGCTGAGAAAGCGCAGCTCCTGCTCGTCGTCGGTGATCGAGAACCAATATTTGACGATCTGAATGCCGCTGCGGGTCAGCATTTTTTCGAACTCCGGCACGCTGCGGAAAAACTCTTCGTATTCTTCATCGCTGCAAAATCCCATCACCCGCTCCACGCCGGCGCGGTTGTACCAGCTGCGGTCGAACAGCACCATCTCGCCGGCGGCGGGCAGGTGGGCGATATAGCGCTGAAAATACCACTGGGTGCGTTCGCGGTCGTTGGGTGCCGGCAGCGCCGCCACGCGGCAGGTGCGCGGGTTCAGACGCTGGGTAATGCGTTTGATCACGCCGCCTTTGCCGGCGGCGTCGCGCCCTTCGAAGATGATCACCAGCCGGTGGCCGGTGCGCATCACCCAGTCCTGCAGTTTCACCAGCTCGCCCTGCAGGCGCAGCAGTTCGCGGAAGTACTGCTTGCGCCAGGCCTTCTTCTGATCGCTGCCCATTTCTGCTTCGTCGAAACGCAGATCGTCCAGCTCCATCTCCAGTTCTTCGTCATAGCTGTCGTAAAATTCCTCCAGCAGGCGCTGGTTGAAGGTGTCGTCGCGGTTAAATTCATGCATAGACATAATAGTTTTCTCCGTGTTAGCCCGGTTTTAGATATGGGTGAAGATCCAGTACAGCAGCGCCGAAAGCAGTATCGAGACCGGCAGCGTCAGCACCCAGGCCATCAGCAGGTTGCGCAGCGTAGACATCTGCAGGCCGGAACGGTTGGCCGCCATGGTGCCGGCGATGCCGGAAGACAGCACGTGAGTGGTGGATACCGGCAGGCCGAAGGCGTCCGCCGCGCCGATGGTGGCCATCGCCACCAGTTCGGCGCTGGCGCCCTGGGCGTAGGTCAGGTGCGATTTGCCGATTTTCTCGCCGACGGTCACCACGATGCGCCGCCAGCCGACCATGGTGCCGAGGCCCAGGGCGATCGCCACCACTACCTTCACCCAGAACGGGATAAAGCGGGTGGCGCTGTCCAGCTCGCCTTTCAACGCGTCCAGGTTGCGCTGCGAGCCGGCGGCAATCTGCAGCTGCTTCTCGGATTTCAGATGCTTGATGGTTTCCGACGCCAGGTACATATCGTTACGGGTGTTGGAGACCGCCTGCGCCGGGATTTTGTCGACCGAGCCGTATTGGCGGATCTGATCGCCGATGGCGCCGGTCAGCAGCGCCAGGGCCGGCATTACGTCCGGCGTCAGTTCGCTGGTGCGCACATAGCCGGTCAACACCTCGCGCGGCTGCGCCTGGCTCACCGCCGGGAACTGCCGCAGCAAATCATTTTTGGTCACTTCCGCCAGCGCCGCCACGCGCGGGATCTGTTCCGGCGGCATCGAGCGGTTCAGCGCATAGGCAATCGGCATGGTACCCACCAGGATCAGCATGATAAGCCCCATGCCTTTCTGGCCGTCATTGGAGCCGTGGGCGAAGGAAACGCCGGTGCAGGTGAGGATCAGCAGGCCGCGGATCCACAACGGCGGCGCCGCGTCGCCTTTGGGGGCGGTATACAGCTGGCGGTTTTTGACGAACGCTTTCAGCGCCAGCAGCAGCAGAGCGGCGCACACAAAGCCGATCACCGGCGACAGCAGCAGCGCGTAGCCCACTTTGATCGCCTGGCCCCAGTCGACGCCGCTGGTGCCGGTGCGGCCATGGATCAGCGCATTGGCCACGCCGACGCCGATAATCGAGCCGATCAGCGTGTGCGACGAAGACGCCGGCAGCCCGAGCCACCAGGTGCCGAGGTTCCAGATAATGGCGGAGAACAGCAGGGCGTACACCATGGCGAAACCGTTGCCGGTGCCGGCCTGCAGGATCAGCTCCACCGGCAGCAGCGAAATGATGCCGAAGGCCACCACGCCGCTGGAGAGCAGCACGCCGAGGAAGTTGAAGAAGCCGGACCACACCACCGCCACCATCGGCGACAGCGAATGGGTATAAATCACGGTGGCTACCGCGTTGGCGGTGTCGTGAAAACCGTTAACGAATTCAAAGCCTAGCGCAATCAGCAGCGCCAGTCCTAATAACAGGAAAGGAATGTAACTGGTATATACCGCACCGGCATCGGTGACGTCGTTAAATAAGTTCACTCCGGCGAAGGCTATCCCCAGGACTAATAAAAACACAAAAAAAAGAACAGTTAACCGACTGTTCTTTTGGTAGATTTTTGGCAGGCTGGATGCGGCTGGCGCACCCCGTTGAACGGCGCTGTTATCGCTCATGAGGACCTTCCTGAGAAACGTCATTAAAATATTGAACGTGCGGTATCTGTCGCCTGCAAAGTATTCTGAATTAATGTGACTTTTTTATGACGCTAATATTAATCATCGGGAACGGTGAAAATAATTAACGTTGGCGGATAAAGATTGCTATAAAGGCGAGGTCCGGTTTCTCAGGGTAGTAATATTTATGGCGCAGACGCTTGCGGAAAAAATGCACAAGCTTGATTTCGACGACGAAGTGACCGGCCTGATCTACGGCCATGTCTTCCGCCAGGGCGAGCCGCCTCAGCGGCTGACGTCGCAGCAGGCCTGCCAGGCCTATCAGACGCTGCCGCCCGGCGAGGGATTTATCTGGCTGCACCTCAATCTCAACCACGCCGCGGCGGAAAAGTGGCTGAGAAACCATTTCGCCATTTCCGATTTCTTCTTTGACGAAATTCGTCACGGTTCGCACACCACGCGCATTGAGCGGCAGGGTGACGATCTGTTCGCGGTGCTCAACGACGTGATTTTCCATCCCAAAGAGAACAACCCCGAAACCGCAACGCTGTGGCTGTACTGCTGCAGCGGGCTGGTGGTGACGGTGCGGCATAAGCCGCTGCGCCTGATCGAACGGCTGCTCGGCCGGCTGGGGCCGCTGCAGCTGGCGTCCTCGACCGAACTGCTGGCGCATTTGCTGGAGGAACAGGAGGAGGTGCTGGAGCAGGTGGTGCGCCAGGCCAACCACTATGTCGATACCATTGAAGATCGCCTGTTGAGCAACCACGTCAAGCGCAACCGCACCGAACTGGGGCGCATGCGCCGCATGCTGCTGCGTTTCCAGCGGCTGTTGGCGCCGGAGCCGGCGGCGCTGTTCCGCTTGTTGAACCGCCCGCCGAACTGGCTGAGCCGCGAGGTGGTGCAGGATCTGCGCCAGTTCACCGAGGAGTTCACCGTCGTGTTGAACGATCTCGCCAGCCTGACCGAACGCATCCGGCTGCTGCAGGAGGAAATCGGCGCCAAGCAGATGGAGCAGAACAACCGCACGCTGTACACCCTGACGGTGATCACCGTGCTGGCGCTGCCGATCAACATCGTCGCCGGTTTTTTTGGTATGAACGTCGGGGGGATCCCGCTGGCCAGCAATCACCACGGCTTTATTCTGCTGGTGTTGCTGGTCGGCAGTTTTACGCTGATCGCCGGTTATCTGGCATTCAGGCGCAGGGACGAAGGCTGATCACAGCCTGACGCGGTACTCCTCTTCCAGCCTGGTGAAGGTGTTCCAGAACGGCCGTGGCTGGCGGTCATGCAGCCGGTCCACCAGAATATCCAGATGCGTGTGCCAGCCGCCGGCCACGCTGAGCATTTCGTCGCGGTTGGCCAACCGGCGGTGGGTCACCGTCAGCAGCACCGCCGCGCCTTGCTCGGTCAGTTCGAAAGTGACTTCGGAAGGGCGGCCCTGATCCTGTTCCGCCCAGGTAAAGCTCAGCACGCGCGGCGGGAAAAGGCAGGTAATGTGGCCGCGGTTGCTGACGCAGCCGCCGTGCTGTTTGTATTTGGCCGGCGGCTGTTCGTGTTCGCCCGCCAGCTCGGAATTGTGGAAACTCAGCTCCAGCGGCGCGCCGCTCTCCAGCGTCATCTCACCGGCCGCCAGCCAGGTAGCGCGTTTGTCGGATTCGGTCAGGTAAGCCCAGACCCGTTCGATCGGGCCGGGCAGCAGCCGCTGGATGCGCAGCGTGCCGGGTTCGATAATCATGCCGTAATCATTCATGGTTCACTCCTTGGGAGGATGCCGTTCGGCCTGCCGCAGCGCCAGCTCCAGCGCGTCCAGCCGTTCAGTCCAGAAATGTTCATAGGTTTGCAGCCATTGCATGGCCTGCGCCATCGGCTCGGCTTCGAGCCGGCAAATATGGTTTCTTCCCTGCACGGTTCGCTGCACCAGGCCCGCATGTTCCAGTGCTTTAACGTGCTTGGAGGCGCCGGCGAACGACATCTGCAACGGCGCGGCCAGTTCGCCGATGCTGCGTTCGCCGTCGGCCAGCGCGTGCAGCATGGAGCGCCGGGTCGGATCGGACAACGCGTGAAAAATGGCGTCCAGCTGAGAGGAAGATAATTTAACCATATGGTTGAATATAGAACAGGCAGGCTAATATTCAACCGTTTCGTTGAATATATTTTCACGCCCCCGATCGGCAACCGCGGGCGGAAAGGGATCAGGCGTGAGTATGCGCCAGCAGCGCATGCAGCAGCACGTTGGCGCCGGCGGTGGCCCAGGCCGGGGAGATATCCTCCTGTTCGTTGTGGCTGATGCCGTCCACGCAGGGGATGAAAATCATCGCGGTCGGGGCGACGTTGCTCAGGTAGCAGGCGTCGTGGCCGGCGCCGGAGACCATGTCGCGGTGGCTGTAGCCCAGCGCCTGCGCCGCCTGGCGCACGCTGGTGACGCAGCCGGCGTCGAAACGGATCGGCTGATACTGAAAAATGCGTTCGGCGCGGGCGTTCAAGGCGCCGCTATTCACCTTGGCCACCGCCGCCAGCAGGCGCTGTTCCATCTGTTCGAGCACCGCGTCCTGTGGGTGGCGGAACTCGACGCTGAAGAACACCTTGCCCGGCACCACGTTGCGTGAGTTGGGCGTGATTTGCGCCATGCCGACGGTGGCGCGCGCGTCCGGCATAAAGTCCAGGCCAATGCGGTTGACCGCCGTCACCAGGTCGGCGAAGCCGAGCAGGGCGTCGCGGCGGCGATCCATCGGCGTGGTGCCGGCATGGGCGCTGAAACCCGTGACCTCCAGTTCATACCAGCGCTGCCCTTGCGCGGCGGTCACCACGCCGATCGCGATGTTTTCCGCTTCGAGGATCGGCCCTTGCTCGATATGCAGTTCGAAGGCGGCGTGGATCGGCGCGCCGCCCACCGGCTGTTCGCCGTCGTAGCCGATTTCCCGCAGCGCTTCGCCGATGCTGACCCCCTGCGCGTCGCGGCGCGACAGGCCGTATTCCAGGCTGAACACGCCGGAGAAGACGCCGGAGGAAATCATCGCCGGCGCAAAGCGCGCGCCTTCTTCATTGGTCCAGTTGATCACCTCAATCGCCCGTTCGGTCAGGATCTGGCGATCGTTGAGGGTACGGATCACCTCCAGCCCGGCCAGCACGCCGTAAATGCCGTCGAAACGGCCGCCGTTGGGCTGCGAATCGCCGTGCGAGCCGGTCACCACCGGCGCCAGTTCGGGGCGCGCGCCTTCGCGGCGCAGGAACATATTGCCCATGCGGTCGATCCGCACGCTGCAGCCGGCCTGCAGCGCCCAGTCGCGCAGTTGGTTGCGCGCCAGCCGGTCTTCTTCGCTCAGCGCCAGCCGGGTGACGCCGTTGTTGGCGATGGCGCCGAACTGCGCCATCTCATGCAGGCTGCGCCACAGGCGGTCGCCGTCGATCTGCAGAGTCATTTTTTTTCTTCCTGGGTTTTAGCGGTGTAGCGGAAGTCGCAGCAGGGCGCGCCGGACATGATGGTCTGGCTGCGCTGCAGTTCGACGTCCGGCGCATAGCCGACGATAAACTGGCTGTCGCGGGCGCACGACAGCAGGTGGCCAATCTCGCCCAACCCCATTTCGTGGTACATCTCGGCGTAGCGGCAGCGGGTGACGTTATAATCAAAATGCCGCTCGTCCTGATTGATCACCTCGACCCGCAGCGCGTCGTCTTTTTCCCACAGGTATTGCAGGGCGGCGAAGCTTTGCAAATCCGCGCCTGCCGGCTCCTGGGCGGCAAACCGCTTGCCGGCGTCGATGGCGGCGTTTTCGATGGCTTCGCCGATCACCGCCTGCGCCCGCGCCTTGCCTATCTCGCGCACCAGGATGTGATAGATTGGCTTGATGATCTCCGCCTCAATACGGCGGCGGGCCAGAATGCCCAATTCGTTTTTTGCACAGCTCATCGACTTGCTCCTCATTGCTCTCTTATTGTGGTTTGGCGCCGCCCAGCACGGTCTGCGGCTGCCATTTGCCGCCGACTACCTGGTACAGGGTGAAGCTTGGCTGCTGCAGGTTGCCCTGGGCGTCAAAGGCGATGGTGCCGGTCACGCCCTGATAGCGGATGGTGCGTAGCTTAGGCAGGTAGTCGGCCGGATCGGCCGAACCGGCCTGTTCGATAGCGGCGATCAACACCCGGGTGGCGTCATAGGCGAAGGGCGCATGCAGCTCGATATGGGTTTTGTACCGGTCGCGGTAAGCCTGCTCAAAGGCCTTGCCGCCCGGCATTTGCTCCAGCGGCAGGCCAGGCTCCAGCGCCACCACGCCGTCGCCTTCTTTTTGCGCCAGCGTCAGGAAAGTTTGGCTGACAAAGCCGCCGGCGCCCATTAATTGAGCGTTCATGCCCAGCTGTTTCAGGCGGCGGGCCAGCGGCGCCGCCTGCGAATCCACGCCGCCAAAGAAAATCAGGTCGGCGTTTTTGCTGCGTATGGTGGTCAGCACCGCGCTGAAGTCGACGGTTTTGTCGTCGACGTATTCACGGCTGACCGGCTGCACGCCCTGGGCCTGCAGCGACTTGATGAACTCATCCGCCAGCCCCTGGCCAAAGGCGGTGCGATCGTCGATGACCGCGATGCGTTTGGCTTTCAGCTCTTTCACCGCGTACTGCCCGGCATAGTTGCCGCCGTCGTCGTCATGGCCCATCACGCGGAAGCTGGTGTCGAATCCTTGTTGAGTATAGCCGTGGCCGGTTGCCACCGGCGCCACCTGAGCGATGCCGGCGTCGTGGTAGATGCGCGCGGCCGGAATGCTGGTGCCGGTGTTCCAGTGGCCGACCACGCCGGCTACGCCTTCGTCCACCAGGCGCTGGGCTACCGCCACCGCGGTGCGCGGATCGGACTGATCGTCTTCAGACAGCAATTTGAAGGTGACCGGCTTGCCGTTCAGCGTCGGCTTCTGGGCGTTGGCGTCGGCGATAGCCAGCTGCGCGCCGTTTTCCAAATCCTTGCCGATGCGCGCGGAAGGCCCGGTCAGCGGGCCGGCCAGGCCGATCAGCACGGTGTCGTCGGCCTGCGCGGGGGCGCTCAGGCCGATCATCACGGCGGCGGCCAACGCCAAGGGGGTAAAGCGAGTTATCTGGTTCATGCAAAGCTCCCGGTGCGGTAAAGGTAAAAGGGTTATTCGCCTAAATAGGCCTGTTTGATTTTTTCATCGTCCAGCATGTCGGCAGACGGGCCGCTGTGGCTCAGGCTGCCGCTGTCCAGCACATAGGCGCGGTCGGTAGACTCCAGCGCCAGCCGGGCATTTTGTTCCACCAACAACAGCGTGACGCCGTCACTGGCCAGTTGTTTGATCACCTCAAAGATCGCTTCCACCACGATCGGCGCCAGCCCCATAGAGGGTTCATCCAACACCAGCAGGCGCGGGCGGCTCAGCAGGGCGCGGCCCATCGCCACCATCTGCTGCTCGCCGCCGGAAAGCAGCCCGGCCTGCTGGTTAAGCCGCTCGCGCAGGCGTGGGAAGGTGGCGTAGATCTGCTCCAGATCCTGCCGCACCGCGGCGCGATCGCGCCGGGCATAGGCGCCGAGCTGCAGGTTCTCTCGCACCGTCATGCGGGCGAAAATACCGCGCCCCTCGGGCACCATCACCAGCCCTTGCTGCAGCAGGCGGTGCGGCGGCACCCCGCGAATCGAACGGCCAGCGAACAGGATCTCGCCGTCGAACGGCAGCAGGCCGGTCAATGCGCGCAGGCTGGAGGTTTTGCCGGCGCCGTTGGCGCCGATTAACGTCACCTGTTCGCCGCTGTTTACCGTGAAATCAATGCCTTTAACCGCATGAATGCCGCCATAGGACACTTTTAGCTGTTTTACGCTCAGCAAGGGTTCAAACATGCGCCGCGCCTCCCAAATAAGCCTGTATCACCGCCGGTTCACGCCGCACTTCCGCCGGTTTGCCTTCGGCGATCGCTTTGCCGTAATCCAGCACCGTCAGCCGGTCGCATAGCCCCATCACCAGCTTGACGTCGTGCTCGATCAGCAGCAGGCTGGTGCCGCCGTCGCGGATGCGCAGCAACAGTTCGCGCAGCGCCACCTTTTCTCCGGCGTTCATGCCGGCCGCCGGTTCATCCAGCGCCAGCAGCTGCGGTTCGGTGGCCAGTGCACGGGCGATTTCCAGCCGCCGTTGGTGGCCATAGGAAAGATCGCCGGCGCGATAGTGGGCGAACTGGCCGATGCCGACGTAGTCCAGCAGCGCGTGGGATTTTTCGCGCACTGCCCGTTCCTCCTCGCGGGCGCGGCGATGGCGAGAGATCGCCGCCCACAGGCCGTTGCGGGTGCGCACGTGGCAGCCGACCATCACGTTTTCCAGTACGCTCATGTCATTGAACAACCTCAGGTTCTGGAAGGTGCGGGCGATGCCGGCCTGCGCCACCTTGTCGATCGCCTGCGGCCGGTAGCGGCGGCCCTGCAGGCTGAACTCGCCGCTGTCGGCGCGGTACAGGCCGGTGATCAGGTTGAAGCAGGTGGTCTTGCCGGCGCCGTTGGGCCCGATCAGGCCGTAAATTTCCCCCCGATGGATGCGCATGCTGACGTCATCCACCGCCGTCAGCCCGCCGAAGCGTTTGCTGACGTGGTTCAAAGCAAGCAGCGGCGTCATGAAGCGGCTCCCTGCGAGTGGCGGGCCGGCCATAAACCGGCCGGGCGATACAGCATCACCAGGATCAGCGCCAGGCCGTAGAACAGCTGGCGGACGATCTCCGGATCAACCCATACCTGGCCGAACAGCGCCTGCTGCAACGGCCCCATGCTGCTGCGCAGCAGCTCCGGCAGGGCGGCCAGCAGCAACGCGCCGAGGATCACCCCCGGTATGTGCCCCATGCCGCCCAGCACCACCATCGCCAGCACCGCAATCGACTCCTGCAGGGTGAAAGACTCGGGCGAGACGAACCCCTGGAAGGCGGCGAACAAAGCACCGGCGACGCCGCCGAAGGTGGCGCCCATGGCAAAGGCCAGCAGCTTGAAGTTGCGGGTATTGATGCCCATCGCCCGCGCAGCGTCTTCGTCTTCGCGGATCGCCGCCCAGGCGCGGCCAACGCGCGAATGCTGCAGCCGCAGGCAGATAAACAGGATCGCCAGTAACAGCGCGGCGAACAGATAGTAATAGAGGTACAGCGACGAAAAGCGCACGCCGAACCACTCATGCATGCCGGAAAAACGCAGGCCGAACAGGTTGACCGGATCGATGCCGGAAATGCCTTTCGGGCCGTTGGTGATATTGACCGGCCGATCGAGGTTACGCATCAGGATACGTACGATCTCGCCGAAGCCGAGCGTGACGATCGCCAGATAGTCGCCGCGCAGCCGCAGCGTCGGCGCGCCGAGCAGAATGCCGCACAGCGCCGCCAGCACCGCAGACAGCGGGATCAGCAGCAAAATCGACAGGTGCAGCCCGTCCGGGAACCACTGCAACAGCAGCGGAAACTGTTGCGTCAGGTGCGGGGAAGACAGCAGCGCCGTCAGGTAGGCGCCCACCGCATAAAACGCGATAAAGCCCATATCCAGCAGGCCGGTGAAGCCGACCACGATATTCAGCCCCAGCGCCAGCATCAGGTACAGCAGGGCGAAGTCGATCACCCGCACCCAATAGTTGCCGCCGGCGGCGCCCGCCAGCCAGGGGGCCAGCAGCAGGCCCAGCATGAACAGCGCCACGCCCAGCCGAAGGCGACGGGGAGCGGTGGTCCGTAGTGTGGAAGTCAGGATAGTCATCGTTACTCCTCAGGCGCGGGTGGCGACGCGTTCGCCCAGCAGGCCGGATGGGCGGAACACCAGCACCGCGATCAGCACCAGGAAGGCGAACACGTCCTGGTAGTTGCTGCCGAAGGTGCCGCCGGTCAGTTCGCCGAGATAGCCGGTGCCCAGCGATTCAAACAGCCCCAGCAGCAGGCCGCCGAGCATGGCGCCGCGCAGGTTGCCGATGCCGCCCAGCACCGCGGCGGTAAAGGCCTTGATGCCCGGCAGAAAGCCCATCGAAAAACCGGCGTTGCCGTAATTGCTGGCCATCATGATGCCGGCCACCGCCGCCAGCGCGCCGCCGAGCGCAAAGGTCAGCACGATGATGCGGTTGGGGTTGATGCCCATCAGGCTGGCGACCTGCGGGTTCTCCGCCGTGGCGCGCATGGCGCGGCCAAAGCGGCTGTGCTCCACCAGCAGCAGCAGACCGGCCATCACCAGCACGGCGACGGCCAGGGTGGCGATCGCCGTGCCGGTGATCACCGCCGGCGCATGCTCCGCGCTGCCGCGCGTAAGCGCTATCGGTTCCATCGGCAACAGCTGCGGGAACATCAGCGGGTTGCGCGACCAGATAAGCATCGCCAGCGTCTGCAACAGCAGCGAGACGCCAATGCCGCTGATCAGCGGCGCCAGGCGCGGCGCGTGGCGCAGACGGCGGTAGGCCAGGCGTTCGATCGCCATTGAGGTCAGCGCGCAGATAGCCATGGCGCACAGCGCGGCCAGCAGCAGCACCGCATGGGCGGGCAGGCTCGGGAAGTGGTGTTGCAGCACGCCGATGGCGGACAGGGCGCTCAGCGCGCCGACCATCAACACGTCGCCGTGGGCAAAGTTGATAATGCGCAAGATGCCGTAAACCATGGTGTAGCCCAGGGCGATCAGCGCATAAATACTGCCGAGCATCAGTCCGTTGACGGTCTGCTGTACCAGCGTATCCATAGAGGGAAGTCCCGAAAAATTGATTCAGGCAGGTCACACTAGAGAATTAAAATAATTTGTAAAATACGGAAACATCATTTCTTATACAAAAAATGAGTGTTTTTAATTTGTTGATTTATTTGTATATTAATTTCACCCTCGCAGCTGATTTTCCATAAAATTGTCAATATATGAAAAAAACAGAACGATACGACGCGCCGTTGCCCCTGCAGCCCAACGATCCGCCGCTGCGCGCCGTGCGGGCGTTCGAGGCTATCGCCCGGCTGGGCAGCATCAACGCCGCCGCCGTAGAGCTGAATATTTCGCCCTCGGCGGTCAGCCATCAGCTGAAAACGCTGGAGGCGTTCCTGCAGATGCCGCTGACCGAGCGGCAGGGGCGCAACCTGATCCTGCGCAACGAAGGGCGGGAGTATTACCGCTCGATCCGCTCGGCGTTTAGCGTGCTGCGCCAGGCCACCGAACACGTGCGTGAACAGTCCGCTTCGCGGCAGGTCACCATCAGCCTGATACCGCTGTTCGGTATGGGCTGGTTTATCCCGCGTTTGCGCGGTTTTCTGCGTGAAAACCCACAGATTGATATCAATGTGACCTACGCCAACCACCGCAATTACCTCAGCGACGCCGCGGATCTGTCGATCCGTTTTGGCGTCGGGCAGTGGACCGGTTACCGCAGCGAAAAGCTGATGTCCGGCAAAATGGTGCCGGTGTGCAGCCATGCCTTCAGCAAGCTGCACGGCCTGCTGGATACCCCGGATCAGCTGGCGACGCTGCCGCTGCTGCACGACGAAGAGCGCAATACCTGGATGCAGTGGTTTCAGCAGGCCGGCGTGAAGCGGCCGCTGCGTAGCACCGGCCCGATGTTTGAAGACGGTTTGCTGACGCTGGCGGCGGTGCAGGCGGGGTTGGGCTGTGCGCTGATGCGTGAACCGCTGATCGAGCCTTATCTCAATAGCGGTGAACTGATCAAACTGTTCGACCTGGCCGTCGACGATGGCCGCGACTATTACCTGTGCGAGCGCCAGGACAGCGAGCTGTCGCAGGAAGGGCGGGATCTGCAGCAGTGGCTGCGGCGTGAAGCGGCGGCTCAGAACGCCGAGTCATAACCTACAACCAAGGGATATTTCAGCCCGGCGCGCGCTCAGGATAGAGTGCAGGCCCATGGGATGAAAATAGGGTATGACGATGCTGTTTGATTTAAACGCGCTGGGCGCCGAACTGCCCGAGGCCTGGCGCTCCAGAGTGCTTGGCCGCGTAGGCGTGGCCAATATCAAAGTGCTGCGCATGGATCCGCGCAGCGTCGAAGAAGAAACGCATGACTACAGCGAAGGCCTGCTGGTGATCAGCGGCCTGCTGCGGCTGGAGGTGGCGGGCGAAGTGATTGACGTGCGGGCGGGGCAGCTGTACCAGGCCGCCGCCGGCGTGCCGCACCGCGTGCTGGCGGGCAGCGAGGGCACGCTGGTGATCGTTGACCTGCCGGAGGGTTAACCCAGCGCCTTCAGCGCGATCTGCACCGCCGCCGTCAGGCGTGCTTTAGTGACGCCGTCACGCGCTTGTGTCGACAGACCGTGCAGGAACGCGGCGAAGTAGTCCCCCAGGCCCTCGGCATCGGTATCGGCCGGCAGCTCGCCGTTTTGCACCGCTCGCTGCAGCCGCCCGATAATGTCCTGGGTGCGTTGCAAACGATGCGCCGCCAGCCAGGTCTTGATCCCGTCGTTTTCCGCGCTGACGCTGGCGGCGGAAGACACTACCATGCACCCCTGCGGCATATCCTGGCGGCTGTACAGCTGCACGGCGTCATTCAGCATGCGTTCGAACGCCGCCCGCACGCCGGTTTCTTCGCTGAACGCCCGATCGGCGAAGCCGCCTTCGTGGCTTTCGTAGCGGGCGACGGCCTCGCGGAACAGCTGCTCCTTGGAACCGAATGCCTTGTAGATGCGGGCGGAAGCGATGCCCAGTTCGGCCACCAGATCCGACATCGAGGTGCCTTCATAGCCCTGGCGCCAGAATAAATCCCGCGCTTTCACTAACGCCTGTTCGCGATCGAACTCGCGTGGTCTGCCTGCCATCCGCCTGCTCCAGTTTGCCTTTCATTCAGCGGCATAGCATTGCCTAAACCAATCAGTTTGTAAATTCCGCTTGCTGCCGCGCGGATTTGCCTCTATTGTTTGTCAATCGACAACCAATAGGAGTTTAGGATGAAAACCATAAAAGGCCCGAGCCTGCATCTTGCTCAATTTAGCGATGACGCCGCGCCGTTCAACAGCCTGCCGGCCATTGCCCAATGGGCCGCCGCCACCGGTTTTAAAGCCCTGCAAATCCCGGCCTGGGATCGGCGGCTGTTTGACCTGGCCACCGCGGCGGAAAGCCAAACCTACTGCGACGATGTTACCGGCATGCTGGCGGAACAGGGGCTGGAGGTCAGCGAGTTGACCACGCATATTTTCGGCCAGCTGATGGCGGTGCACCCGGCCTATGACGCACTGTGCGACAACTTCGCGCCGGCGCAGCTGCATGGCAACCCGCAGGCGCGCGGCGAATGGGCGCGCGAACAGCTGCTGCTGGCGGCGCGGGCTTCAGCCCGGCTCGGTTTGAGCGAAATGGGCACCTTCTCCGGTTCGCTGGCCTGGCCGTATTTGTTCCCGTTCCCGCAACGCCCGGCGGGGCTGATCGACACCGCGTTCGATGAACTGGCCAAACGCTGGCTGCCGGTGCTCGACGCCTGCGAGGAGCAGGGGGTGAACCTGTGCTATGAAATCCACCCCAGCGAAGATCTGCACGACGGCGTGACCTTTGAGATGTTCCACCAGCGGGTGGGCGCGCATCCGCGCTGCCAAATGCTGTTCGACCCGAGCCACTTTGTGTTGCAGCAGCTTAACTACCTGGATTTTATCGATATCTATCGGGATTTCATCCGCATGTTCCACGTCAAGGACGCCGAATTCAATCCGACCGGCCGCCAGGGCATCTATGGCGGTTATCAGTCATGGGCCGATCGCGCCGGCCGTTTCCGTTCGCTAGGCGACGGCCAGGTGGATTTCAGGGGGATCTTCTCCAGGCTGACGCAGTACGGCTATGAAGGCTGGGCGACGCTGGAGTGGGAATGCTGCCTGAAGAACCCGCAGGATGGCGCACGCGAAGGCGCGGCCTTTATCCGCGAGCGCCTCATCAACGTCACCGACAAAGTGTTCGACGACTTCGCCGGCGCGCCGGTTAACCAACAGCAAATCAACGCGTTGCTTGGCATCCGCTAAGCCGCCCCTCAACACGGAGAATATCCATGAAACAGCGCGAAAACGGGTCCATGCCGTATGGACCTGAGCCGGAACACGCCTATGTGAAAGTTAATGGCCAGCGCATACACTGCGCGATCCTCGGCGAAGGCGCGCCGGTGCTGCTGATCCCCGGTTGGCCGCAGACCTGGTACACCTGGCGCCATGTCATGTGCGCGCTGGCCTCGGCCGGGTTTCAGGCGATAGCGGTCGATCCGCCGGGCATCGGTGACTCGGACAAGCCGCTGGGCGGTTATGACACCGGCAGCGTGGCGGCGACCCTGCACGCGGCGATGGCGCAGCTGGGGCACTCAGGTTACCAACTGGTAGGGCACGATATCGGCATGTGGATCGGCTACGCCATGGCAAGCGACTTCCCGGCGGCGGTTGAGCGGCTGGCGCTGACCGAAGCGGTGATCCCCGGGTTGGCGCCGGCGCCGCCGATCTTCGTCGCGCCGGAGGAAAACATCTTCCTGTGGCACTTCATGTTCAACCAGCTGGCGGATTTGCCGGAAGCCCTGACCCTCGGACGGGAACGCCAGTACCTCAGCTATATCTTCAACCGTTGGTCGCATCGGCGCGATCGCGTGGCGGCGGAGACCTACATCGCCGCCTATTCGGCGCCCGGCAGCCTGCGCGCAGGGTTCGACTACTATCGCGCCATTCCGGAAACCATCCGGCAAAATCAGCTTCGCGCCGCGGCTCGCCTCGCTATGCCGGTGATGACCATCGGCGCGGAGCACGCCACCGGCGACGCGCCTTTCGTCACGCTGCGGGACAATGCGCACAACCTGCGTGGCGAGACGATTGCCGGCTGCGGCCATTTTATTACCGAAGAGTGTCATGAGGCGTTTATCGCGCTGCTTCTGCCGTTTCTGTCGGGAGAATGCGATGCCGCTTGATGCACAGATAGCGCGCCTGCTGGCGCAAACGGCGGGGGCCGCCGCCCCGGCGTCGCTGGCGGCGCTGCGCGCCAATACCGACATTGGCCTGCGCGCCTTGCAGGGCGAAATGCCGGCCAGCGGCGGCGTGCGGGACTGGGCGGCCATCGCCGACGACGGTTATCGCATCCGCATTCGCGCCTATTCGCCTGTCGGCGCTGCGGGCGGGGCGCAGCCCGCCATGCTGTTCGCTCACGGCGGCGGCTGGTGTTTGGGATCGTTGGCGCTATACGACCAGCCTTGCCAGGCGCTGGCCAACGCCGCCGGGCGGATGGTGTTGTCGGTGGACTACCGGCTGGCGCCGGAGCATCCGTTTCCGCGGCCGCTGGAGGACGTGTATCAGGCCCTGTGCTGGGCAGCCGAACAGGCGGCGCCGTTGGGGATAGACGCCGCGCGTCTGGCGATCGGCGGCGACAGCGCAGGCGGTAATCTGGCCGCGGCGGCAGCGCTGCTGGCCAGGGATCGCGGCGGCCCGCGCATTGAACATCAGCTGCTGCTGTACCCGGCGCTCAGCCGTGAGATGGCGACGGCCAGCTATCGGGAATTCGCCGAAGGCTACTTTTTGACGCGCGAGGCGATGGTTTTTTGCTGGCAAAACTACCTTGGCGCGCGGCGCGATCCGCTGGCCGAGCCTCTGCACGCCGCCTGTTTGGCCGGGCTGCCGCCGGCCATTATTGCCAGCTGCGAATACGATCCGCTGCGCGACGAGGCCGAACGCTATGCGCAACGGCTGCGTGAGGCGGGGGTGGCGGTACGTTGCGAACGGTTGGCGGGGATGGTGCACGCCTGCATGCACATGCTGGGGGTGACCCCGGCGGCGCGGCAGTTGTTCGCGCTGGCTGATTAAAAGACAAAAGCCCCGCAGTGCGGGGCTTTGCAGTGTCATCGGGGGGCATTAGCGGCCGGCGACGGTCACAAAGCGGGTTTCCAGATAGGACTCGATCGCTTCGCTGCCGCCTTCGGTGCCGTGGCCGGAGTCTTTCACCCCGCCAAACGGCGTTTCCGGCAGGCCGAAACCGATATGGTTGATGCTCAGCATACCGCTTTCCACGTCGCGGCCCAGGGCGTTGACGGTAGCGACGCTGCGGCTGTAGGCATAGGCCGCCAGGCCGTACGGCAGACGGTTGGCTTCGGCGATGGCCTCCTCATAGCCGGCGAAAGGCCGCAGCAGAGCGACCGGGCCAAAGGGCTCTTCCGACATGGCGCGCGCGCTCAGCGGGACGTCGCGCAGCACCGTCGGTTCAAAGAAGTTGCCTTTACCGGCCACGCGTTTGCCGCCGGTGCAGGCTTTCGCCCCTTGGGCAATCGCGTCCTTCACGAAGCCTTCGATGGCGTCAACGCTGCGGCCCAATACCATAGGGCCCATGGTGACGCCTTCTTCCTGCCCGTTACCGAGCTTGATTTCGCGCACCGCCGCGGTGAACTTCTCCACAAAGGCTTCATAGACGCCTTGCTGGATCAGGAAGCGGGTCGGAGCGATGCACACCTGGCCGGCATTGCGGAACTTGGCCTGCGCCAGTTCTTTGGCGGCGGCGTCCAGATCGGCGTCGTCAAAAATCAACACCGGCGCGTGCCCGCCCAGCTCCATGGTGGCCTTTTTCATATGCTGGCCGGCCAGCGCCGCCAAGTGCTTGCCCACCCGGGTGGAGCCGGTGAAGGAGATCTTGCGGATGGTCGGATGCGGGATCAAATATTCTGAAATTTCCGCCGGAGTGCCGTACACCAGCGCAATCACGCCGGCCGGAACGCCTGCGTCGGCGAAGGCGCGGATCAGCTCCGCCGGGGAAGCAGGCGTCTCTTCCGGGCCTTTGACGATGATGGAGCAGCCGGCTGCCAGCGCGGCGGACAGCTTGCGCACGATCTGGTTGATCGGGAAATTCCACGGCGTGAACGCGGCTACCGGGCCTACCGGCAGCTTCAGGGTTTGCTGCTGCACGTCGCGGGCGCGGGAGGGGATTATCTGGCCGTAGGTGCGGCTGGCTTCGCCGGCGAACCAGTCGATCACGTCGGCGGAGTTGAGAATTTCGACCTTGGCCTGCGCCACAGGTTTGCCCTGTTCCTGCGACATGATCGCCGCGATGGATCCGACGCGCTCGCGCAACAGCGCGGCGGCTTTGCGCATCAGGATGGCGCGCTGATAGGCGGAAGTGTCGCGCCAGAGGTGGAAACCGCGCTCGGTGGCGGCCAGCGCCAGATCGAGATCGGCGTGGGCGGCGTGGGCCACCTGGCCAATCACTTCATCGGTAGCGGGATTGGTGACCGGGATGGTTTTGCCGGCCAGCGCGTTGCGCCATTGTCCATCGATATACAGTTGAGTATCCGGGTACATTATTGCCTCTTGCTTTCGGGGGATCAGGGGGGCGGTTGTCGTTCGCGATGCGGCCCGCCTGAACCGGACAGGGAAAGAATACCCTACGCGCAATGAGGCCGATCGTCCAGAAAGCGCCGCACGAAAGCGCGGTTTGCGGCTACTCAAAAGCGCCGGCTTTGGCTATGCTGATGGCAGATTGAATCAGCGAACGAAGGTGGCGCGGTGAAGGGAGTTCCAGAACAGTTTCCGTTTGAAAAGGACTGCGCGCAGTTTCGGCATTTGCCCCACTTGCCGGGGGTAGAACTTTACCAGGCGCATATCGAACGCTATGCCTTTGAGCCGCACACCCATGACGCCTTCGCCATCGGCACCGTGAACAGCGGGGCGGAGCGTTTTCGTTATCGCGGCGCGCAACACCTGGCGGCGCCGGGGTCTTTGGTATTGATGAACCCCGACGAGCTGCACACCGGCGAGGCGGAGACACCCGGCGGCTGGCGCTATCGCATGCTGTATCTGGCGCCCGAGGCGCTGGAACAGCTTTCCGGCGAGCGGGGGCAGTGGTTCACCGACGCGGTGCGCGAGGATCCTCTGGCGGCGCAGCGCTTGTCCGCCATTCTCGCCGGGCTGTGGCGGGAAAACGATCCGCTGGCCATCGACGGCCTGTTGCTGGAGGCGGTCGGGCTGTTGCGCCCGCATATCCGCGTGGCGCACGCGGAGAAGGCTGAGGCGGCGCACCGCTTTGAGAGGGTTAAACAGTATCTGCACGATAACTTCTCCGAAACCATCACGCTCAATCAGCTGGCTGCGCTGGTGTCGCTCAGCCCCTATCATTTTCTGCGCAAGTTCAAAGCCGAATACCACGTATCGCCGCATCAGATGTTGATGGCCGTGCGCCTGTCGCAGGCCAAACGCATGCTGGAGCGCGGTCTGCCTGCGGCGCAGGTGGCGGCGGCGGCGGGGTTGACCGACCAGGCGCACCTGACGCGCGCCTTCGCCAACCGTTACGGCGTCACGCCGGTCCGCTTTCAAAAGCAGGTTAAATTGGGCTAAAACAGCAACCTGCTACAATAATCCGCCCCGGGGTTCCTTTAGGCTGCCCCCATGTCGATTGCCCGGGGATGCCCGGCGTAGAGTGGGAGTGGTTATGTTTATTGGCGTGTTGTTTGCCCTGGCGGCCGGGCTGATGTGGGGGCTGATCTTCGTCGGCCCGCTGTTGGTGCCGGATTATCCCGCCGCGTTGCAGTCCACCGGGCGTTATCTGGCCTTTGGGCTGATTGCCTTGCCGTTGTCCTGGTTTGATCGCCGCCGTTTGCGGCGACTGCTGCGCAAAGACTGGCTGGAGGCGCTCAAGCTGACCGCCATCGGCAACCTGCTGTACTACCTGTGCCTGGCCAGCGCCATTCAACGCACCGGCGCGCCGGTATCAACCATGATCATCGGCACCTTGCCGGTGGTGATTTCCATTACCGCCAATCTGTTTTATGGCCGGCACGACGGGCGCCTGGCGTGGCGCAAGCTGGCGCCGGCGCTGGTACTGATCGGCTGCGGCCTGGCGTGCGTTAACGTCGCCGAGCTGCGGGGCAACGAGGCGCCCCTCGACGGCTGGCGCTATCTCAGCGGCCTGGGGCTGGCGCTGCTGGCGGTGGCCTGCTGGACCTGGTTCCCGCTGCGCAACTCCCGCTGGCTGCGTGAAAACCCGACGCAGCGGCCCGCCACCTGGGCCACGGCGCAGGGGGTAGTGACCCTGCCGCTGGCGCTGCTAGGCTATCTGCTGGTATGCGGCCAACTGGCCATCACCCAGCCTGCGTTCACATTGCCGTTCGGGCCGCGGCCGGCGGTGTTTATCTCGCTGATGCTGATCATTGGCGTGTTCTGCTCCTGGCTGGGCGCGCTGTGCTGGAACGAGGCCAGCCAGCGTTTGCCGACGGTGCTGGTAGGGCCGCTGATCGTGTTCGAAATTCTGGCGGGGTTGGCCTATACCTTCATATTGCGCCAGGCTTGGCCGCCGTTGTTGACGCTGTGCGGCATCGCCTGTTTGATTGTCGGGGTGGTTTACGCCATGCGCATTAAGCCGCAGCCGGCGGCGGAAGGCGAATAACGCCCGCCGCCATGGCGGCGGGCGATGGGGTTAACGCTTGCTGTGGTGAATGATCTCTTCGGCCACGTTGCGCGGCGCTTCGGCATAGTGGCTGAATTCCATGGTGTAGGTGGCGCGGCCCTGCGACATCGAGCGCAGGGTGGTCGAGTAACCGAACATCTCGGACAGCGGCACCTTGGCGTGGATTTCCTTACCGCCGCCGCCCGGGATGTCTTCCATTCCCTGCACCAGCCCGCGACGCGAGGACAAATCGCCCATCACGTTGCCGGCGTAGTCTTCCGGCGTTTCGACCTCCACCGACATTATCGGCTCGAGGATCACCGGATCCGCCAGCCGGCAAGCCTCTTTGAAGCCGAAGATCGCCGCCATGCGGAATGCCTGCTCTGAGGAGTCGACGTCGTGGTAGGAACCGAAGGTCAGATGCACCTTCACGTCCACCACCTGATAACCGGCCAGCACGCCGTTGTTCAGCGCTTCCAGCACGCCTTTTTTCACCGCCGGAATAAACTCGCCCGGGATCACGCCGCCCTTGATCTCATCGAAAAACTCAAAGCCTTTACCCGGCTCGTTCGGTTCGACGCTGAGCACCACGTGGCCGTACTGGCCTTTGCCGCCGGACTGACGCACAAATTTGCCCTCCACGTCGGCCACCCGCTTGCGGATGGTTTCCCGGTAGGAGACCTGCGGTTTGCCGGTGGTGGTTTCCACGCCAAATTCGCGGCGCATGCGGTCGACGATAATTTCCAGGTGCAGCTCACCCATACCGTAAATGATGGTCTGGCCGGATTCTTCGTCGGTGCGCACCCGGAACGACGGATCCTCCGAAGAGAGACGCTGCAGCGCAATGCCCATTTTCTCCTGATCGGCCTTGGTTTTCGGCTCGATCGCCTGGGCGATCACCGGCTCCGGAAACACCATGCGTTCCAGGGTGATGATGGCGTTGGGATCGCAGAGAGTGTCGCCGGTGGTAACGTCCTTCAGCCCGACGCAGGCGGCGATATCGCCGGCGTGCAGCTCTTCGACGTCCTTGCGGTCGTTGGCGTGCATCTGCACGATGCGCCCGATGCGCTCTTTTTTGCCTTTGACCGGGTTATAGACGCTGCTGCCCTTGGCCAGCACCCCGGAGTAAACGCGCACGAAGGTCAACTGGCCGACGAAGGGGTCGGTCATCAGTTTGAACGCCAGCGCCGAGAATTTTTCATCGTCGTCGGCTCTGCGGGTGACAATCTCATCATGTTCGCCGTGGCCTTCCATCGGCGGCACGTCGAGCGGCGAGGGCATCAGCTCGATCACCGCATCGAGCATGCGCTGCACGCCCTTGTTGCGGAACGCCGAGCCGCACAGCATCGGCTGTATTTCGCCGGCCACGGTGCGCACCCGCAGGCCGTGGACGATCTCTTCATCGGTCAGCGGCACCTGGTTGAGGTACTTTTCCATCAGCTCTTCAGAGGCTTCGGCGGCGGCCTCGATCATGTTCTCGCGCCACTCCTGCGCCGAGGCGCGCAGCTCGGCCGGGATCTCTTCAAAGCTGAAGCTCATGCCCTGCGAGGCTTCGTCCCACAGGATGGCCTTCATGCGCACCAGGTCCACCACGCCGGTGAAGCGGTCTTCGGCGCCAATCGGGATGACGATCGGCACCGGGTTGGCTTTCAGCCGCTCGATCATCATTTTGCGCACGCGAAAGAAATCGGCGCCGACGCGGTCCATCTTGTTGACGAACGCCAGGCGGGGCACTTTGTATTTGTTGGCCTGGCGCCACACGGTTTCTGACTGCGGCTGCACGCCGCCGACCGAGTCATACACCATCACCGCGCCGTCCAGCACGCGCATTGAACGCTCCACCTCAATGGTGAAGTCGACGTGCCCGGGGGTGTCGATGATGTTGATGCGATGCTGCGGATAATTATGCTGCATGCCGCTCCAGAAGCAGGTGGTGGCCGCCGAAGTAATGGTGATGCCGCGCTCCTGTTCCTGCGCCATCCAGTCCATGGTCGCCGCGCCGTCGTGAACTTCGCCCAGCTTGTGACTGACCCCGGTGTAAAACAGAATCCGCTCGGTGGTGGTGGTCTTGCCGGCATCGATATGCGCGGAGATGCCGATATTGCGGTAGCGTTCAATAGGGGTAGTGCGTGCCATAATCAACCTTTCTTAGCCGCGAACAGGCAGAGCGGCTTAAACAGCATGAGTAATGATGATAATCCTCAATGGGTTATCTGCCGGAACGCGCCGCTTCGGCGGCGGTCACAAAGTAATCGTAGTTGATGGCGCGGGTTTTATTAACCGATGGCTGCGATAGGCGGGAAATAAAAAGGGCCCGTGAAGGGCCCCTTGACGGCTGGCGTAAACGGCTTATTTACGGCCCAGCAGGAAGCCGAACACGATGCCCACCGCCGCGGCAATGGCCACGCCGGCCAGCGGATTTGATTCCACCTGGGTTCTTACGCTGTCGGCCGCATCACGGGCGGCATAGCTGGCCTGCGAGGCATATTTGCGCGCAGCGCCGCGAACCTGATGCTCCGGCGAGTCAGTGGCTTTACCGAACGCTTCTTCTACTGCACCGGCCGCTTCATTGGCTTTGTCTTCAGCTTTTCCAAACATGGTGACTCTCCTGTTCCTTGTTGCATAAACGAACCTTAAGCCTAGCAGAGGAATGGGCACCCTGCGGGAAATCGCGGTTTATGGGAGCAATCCGAACGCGAAAAATCCACGGCGGAAGACGGCGTTCGGCTTCACCCGGCAGGTTTTTTATGGTCTATTGGTTAGCTGTTTAACCGGGGCTATTTACCCTGAACAGATTCGCCGAGTTGGAAGGACTCTTCATGTCAGTACTGCGTATTCTGGTGTTGCTTGCCGCCGCCGCCAATCTGCCCGCCTTAGCCAAACCCTTGCTTCACGTCGCCGCGCCGGAAAGCGGCATCCGCTGGCAATCCTGCCTGAACAGCGGCTTTCAGCGCTGGTTTGACGATGCGCCGCCCCCAGGGCTGCGCTGCGGCTACGTCGAGGCGCCGCTGGTTTACCAGACGCATGCCGGGCATGCGCCGCCGGGCAACGGCAATGAAAGCGTGCGGCTGGCGTTGACCCTGTTGCCGGCGACCGGGCCGAAGAAAGGCAGCCTGGTGGTGATCGGCGGCGGCCCGGGGTTGCCGGGCATCAATCCGCAGTTGGCCGACGACGCCCGGGTGGCCCGGTTGAGAAAATCTTACGACATCATCGGCTACGATCCGCGCGGCGTGGGGCAGTCTACGCCGAAGATCTCTTGCCAACTGGCGGAAAACGACGAAACGCCGTCGCCGAACGACAACGACATAGCCGGCGCGGAGCAGCAGGTGCGCAACATCATCGACGCCTGCATTAAGCGCACCGGCGCCGACGTGTTGCAGCATATCGGCACCGACGAAGCGGTCGACGATCTGGACGCGATCCGCCACGCGCTTGGCGAACCGGCGTTGACCGCCGTGGCCTACTCTTACGGCACCAAAGTGGCGGCGCTGTATGCCGAGCGCTATCCGAAGAAAACCCGCGCGCTGGTGCTGGACGGCGTGGTGGACCTTGCCGAAGACGACTTTACCCAACGGATGAATCAGGAGCGGGGCTACCAGCAAAGCTTCCTGCGTTTTGCCGCCTATTGCGACAAAACCGACAGTTGCCCGCTGCCTGCCGACGCCAATCGGGCGATGCAGGTTTACCATGCGATGCTGCGCAAACTGCACGATCATCCTTTTGTCACCCAGGCCGGTTACGAGATCTCCGCCGACGACGTGCTCACGGTCACCCGTTCGCTGTTGCTGTGGCCGGAGCGTTGGCATGAGCTGGCCACCTTGCTGCATCAGCTCGACGCCGGCATCGCCGGCCAACAGGTTTCCGATCTGATTGACGAGAGCTATTCACCGGATGCCGATGATGCGCTGAACGTTATCACCTGCGCCGACGTCGCCGACCCGGGCGCGGATCCGCAGCGGCTGCGCCGCCAGCGCCAGGAAATCAACACCGCCGCGATGTTCGCTCACTACCTGCCGCTGCATGAATATCCGCTGGAAATGTGCGATCTGTGGCCGTACCGCGGCAAGGACAGGCCGCATGCGCCGGTGGTTTCGCCGGCGCTGCCGCCGCTGTTGTTCGTCGCTCAGCGTTACGATCCGGCCACGCCGTACCGCAATGCGCAGGTGATGGCCAGCAGGTTCAAAAGCCCGTTGATCACCCGCGAACGGGACGGGCATACGCTGGTGCTGAACGGTATCGATCGCTGCGTGGATGAAAGCGTGGTGGATTACCTGCTGGCGCCGAAAAAACCGCGGCGAGATAAGGTTTGCCGCTAAGGCGGCAGACCATGAGGTTACCCGGCAAAAATATGTGCCCGCCCCAGTATGTTCAGGCTGACGCGAGAGCCGGCGCGGATCCCTTCGCGGCTGACGGTTTTAATTTCGATGTCGTCGTCACTGCCTGGCATACGCAGGTTGAGGGTGGAAACAAAACCGGCGAAGTCGACGCTGGAGACCACCGCCTGATCGGGCTGCGACGGGTCTGACAGCCCGATTTGAATCTGTTCCGGGCGCAGCATGATGCGCGCCGGCCCGCTGCGGCGGTGGTCGTCCACGGCGATGCGGCCCAGCACGCAATCGGCCCAGCCGTGCGCCAGTTCGGCGGAAAGCACCAGCGTTTCGCCCAGGAAAGCGGCGGTGGGTTCATCTACCGGCCGCAGATAAAGATCCTGCGGCGCGCCCACCTGCGCCAACCGGCCGCTGCGCATTACCGCCACCTGATCGGCAAACGACAAGGCTTCGCTTTGGTCGTGAGTGACCAGGATCGAGGCCACCCCGGCTTCCGCCAGCAGCTCGGCCACCGCCTTGCGGGTCGCCGCCCGCAGGCCGGTATCCAGCGCCGAGAACGGCTCGTCCAGCAGCATCAGCCGCGGCCGCTGCGACAGCGCGCGGGCCAGCGCCACGCGTTGCTGTTGGCCGCCGGAAAGCTCGTGCGGCCACAGGGCGCCCAGACGCCGGTCGAGCGCCACCATCTCCATCAGCGCGTCGATACGCTGCTGTTTATCGCGTTTGCTGCCCTTCAGGCCAAAGCCGATATTGCCCGCGACGGTAAAATGCGGGAAAAGCGCGCCGTCCTGCGGCACAAAACCAATGCCGCGCAGATGCGCCGGCACCCAGGCGCCGCCGTTGCCCATCGGCTGGCCCTGCAGCAACACCTGGCCGCCGTCCGGTATTTCAAAGCCGGCGATAATGCGCAGCAGGGTGGTTTTCCCCGATCCGGAAGGGCCGACTATCGCCGTGCGGCTGCCCGGTGAAACCCGCAGATCAACGTGCTCAAGCACCCTGACGGAGTTGTACGACTTACCTATGCCATGCAGTTCAAGCGTGCTCATAATCCCGCCGTGCGTTTAGATTGAGAATAAAGAAGCCAGGTGAGTGGCAAGGACAGCGCCACCATCATCAGCGCGTAAGGGGCGGCGGCCACGTAATCGATCTCGCTGGTCAGCGCCCAAAAACCGCTAGCCAGCGTGCGGGTGCCGTTGGGCGCCAGCAGCAGCGTAGCCGTCAGCTCGTTGGATATCGCCAAAAATACCAGCGCCGCGCCGGCCGCCGCGCCAGGTGCCGCCAGGCGCAGGGTGGTGCTCCACAACGCCTGCGCCGGCGAACGGCCGAGGCTGCGGGCGACGTTCTCCAGCTCGACCGGCGCCTGAGCGATACCGGCCCGCAGGTTGATCAGCGCCCGCGGCATAAACATCAGCAGGTAGGCCAGCAGCAGGGTAATTTCGGTCTGGTAGATAGGCCGGAAGCTGTGGATGCTGATGGTGACCAGCGCCAGCGCCACCACGATGCCGGGCAGCGAGCTGGTGACATAGTTGCAGCCTTCCAGCAGCCGGTACAGCCGCGCCGGGTATCGCACCGACAACCAGGCCATCGGAATGGCGCACAGCGTGATCAGCAGGGCGCCGCCGGCGGACAGCGACAGCGTCTGCAGCAGCGCAGGCCAAAGTTCGGCGTTGCGCCAGGCGTCGATGCCGCCTAAGGTCAGCCAGCGCGCCAGGGTGATAAAGGGCACGCCCAGCGTCAGCGCGCTCAGCCCGATGGGCAACAGCAGGCAACCGGCGGCCAGCGGAGCGGAAAGGCGCCGAGGCGTCTGGCTGCGCGCGCTGCCGGATCCGACGCGCGCATAGCGCGCACGGCCGCGGCTGGAGGCTTCCAGCAACAATAACCCCAGGCAACACAATACCAGCACCCCGGCCAGCATATTGGCCGCCGGGCCGTTAAAGGTCGACTGGAACTGATCGAAGATCGCGGTGGTGAAGGTGTCGAAACGAATCATCGCATACAGGCCGTATTCCGCCAGCAGGTGCAGGGCGATCAGCAACGAGCCGCCCCAAACCGCCAGCTTGAGCTGCGGCAGCACTACGCGGCAGAATACCGCCAGCGGCCTGGCGCCCAGCGAGGTGGCGACGTCTTCGATGCCGGGATCCAGCCGCCGCAGCACGGCGGCGGCCGGCAGATAAATAAAGGGGAAATAAGCGAGCACCGAGATAAACACCCCGGCGCTCAGGCCGTGCAGCGAGGGAACCAGGCTGATCCAGGCATAGCTTTGCACAAAGGCCGGCACCGCCAGCGGCGCGGTGGCCAGCACCGACCAAAGCCGGCGGCCCGGCAAGGTGGTGCGCTCGGTCAGCCAGGCCAGCGCCACCCCGAGAATGGCGCACACCGGCAGCGTGCACACCACCAACAGAAGGGTGTTCAGCAGCAGTTCGGCCACCCGGGGGCGGAACACCAGCGTTTTAACCGTTTGCCAGCCGGTTTCAAACGCCACGCCGATGACAAATCCCAGCGGCAGCAGCGCCAGCAGGGACAGCAGCAGCGCGGAGATCACCACGAATGGCCCGGGCCGCTGGTGACGCTGCAAAACAGAATAACGCCGCTTTAGCTCTGCGGCGTTGATGCTCAGGTTAGCCATAAGGTTCAAAAACTCTCGGTACGCTTGAAAGCCGCCTTACAGCAGGCCGGCCTCGGTCATCAGCTCGACGACTTTTTTACCGTTCAGCTGTGCGGCGTTAACCTTCGGCGCATCCAGATCTTTTAGCGGCACCAGTTTAGGGTTGGAAGCGGCGCCGACGCCAACGGCGTATTCGAAGGCATTATTGGTGCGCAGAATATCCTGGCCGTTTTTACCGGTGATCCATTTGATAAAGGCCTGCGCCTGTTGCTGATGCTTGCTGGAGGCCAGTACGCCGCCGCCGGAGAGGCTGACGAATGCGCCCGGATCCTGATGTTTGAAGTAATACAACTTGATGTTTTTGCTGTTTTCACCTGTTTTCGCGCCGTCTACAAACGGGTAGTAGTGGTAAATTACGCCGCTGTCGATTTGGCCGGCGTTAACCGCTTTCATTACCGTGCTGTTGCCCTTATAGGCGGTGAAGTTGGTTTTCATCGCTTTCAACCATTCCAGCGTGGCTTTTTCGCCTTTCAGCTCCAGCAGCGCGCTGACGATTGCCTGGAAATCGGCGCCGGAAGGCGATGCAGCCCAGCGGCCTTTCCATTCAGGCCTGGCCAGATCCAGCAGCGACTTGGGCAGCTGCGCCTCGCTCAGTTTTGCCGGGTTGTAGACGAAGACGGTAGAGCGCGCGGCGATGCCGATCCAGCGGCCGTGGTCCGGGCGGTACTGCGGTTCCACCTGATTTAGCGTCGCGGCCTCCAGCGGTGCGAACAGCCTGGCGCGGTCTACCAGCACCATCGCCGGGGAGTTTTCCGTGAGGAAGACGTCGGCGGGCGAGGCGCTGCCTTCCTGCACCAGCTGGTTGCCCAGCTCGCTGTCACCGCCGTTGCGCAGCGTGACCTTGATGCCGGTATCCTTGGTGAAACCCTCTACCCAGGACTTCACCAGATTTTCGTGTTGAGCGTTGTAAATAACGATGCCTTTATCGGCAGACTCCGCCTGGGCGGTGAAGGCCGGCAGCATCGACGAAACCAGCAGGGCAAGGGGGCCGAAAGAGGAAATACGCAGCTTCATATTGTTATCCTTTTTAACGACGGGAGAAGAAAGGCGATATCGCCTGGCAAGCGCAATCAGCCCGATTTTAATCAGGAATATTAATAATGATAGTGAAAATGATTCGTATTAATTTATTTTTTGAGTTCGCTCACTAATCGACCCCTCCTAAGGAAAAATTAAGTTTCAACCGCAATACTCTGTGCTGATTGCCGAATGTCACCCGGGTTCGCGAGGGGGTAAAGACAACCTAATCAGATATCGCTTCTTAAGGGAAAGCTAAGTATCGGAGGTGATACTGGCTGGGTGTTTTTCCATTTACGGAGTGGGTTATGCTGTCACCTAAGGCAAAGAATGCGCTTCACCGGTTTAATAAAGTGCCGGGAGTCACCTTATTTTTCTGGCTGATCAAAATGATGTCCACCACGGTGGGGGAAACGGCCGCCGATTATCTCAATATGGATCTTAATTTCGGCTTGACCAAGACTTCGCTGATTACCGGCGGCTTGTTGCTGGCGGCGCTGTTTTTCCAAATTCGCGCTCGACGTTATCTTCCTCCGCTGTACTGGATCGCCGTGGTGCTGATCAGCGTCTTCGGCACGTTAATCACTGATAATCTGACTGACCATTTTGGCGTCTCGCTGGCATTTTCCACCGGCCTGTTCAGCCTGTTGCTGGCCGCAACCTTCGTCATTTGGCATCGGAGCGAACGCACGCTTTCCATTCACGCCATCGATACACCCAAACGGGAGTTGTTTTATTGGTTGGCTATCTTGTTCACCTTCGCGCTCGGCACCGCCGCCGGTGACTGGGTGGCGGAAGGATGGCGGCTGGGCTACGTCAATTCGGCCTGGTTGTTCGGCGCGCTGATTGCCGTTACCGCCGCCGCGCATTATCTGTTCAAGGCCAACAGCATACTCTGTTTCTGGATAGCCTATGTGCTGACGCGGCCCTTTGGCGCCTCCTGCGGCGATCTGCTCTCGCAGCCGGTCGATAATGGCGGCCTTGGGTTGGGCGCAGCCAGCACCAGCGGCCTGTTTTTGGTGGTGATTATCAGCCTGGTCACCTATTTGACGTTGATGCAAAGGCGCCGGCGGGGCTTCAGTTAAGGTTGCTTCAAAGACTGCGCCGGTATTGCCTTGATAATGAAAGAAATTCATCACGGCTTTTGGTTATGAGTCATAGCGATTAATGATTTAATTTATTTCACTGCTTCAGTGAATATTAGCGACGACAAAATACTTATCAGGGATATCGTCGTGAAACATTTATTCAATACCAAGATTCTGGCTGGTTTAATCGTCTGCTCTTTATCGCCGGTGGCCGGCGTTAGCGCCGCAGAGGTGCCGGCCGGCGTTAAGCTGGCGGAAACCCAGGAGCTGGTGCGCGCCAACGGCTATGAGCCGGCGACGCTGGACCCTAACCTGGCCGAAAGCAACGTGGAGTTTTACATCTTCAACGATCTGTTCGAAGGGCTGTTGCGGGTGGGCAAAAAAGGCGAGGTGATCCCGGCGCTGGCAGAGAAATGGGAGCAACAGGGCAACGTCTGGACCTTCCATCTGCGGCCGCAGGCCAAGTGGTCCAACGGCGATCCCGTTACCGCCGGCGATTTCGTCTACAGCTGGCGGCGCCTGACCGACCCGAAAACCGCTTCGCCGTACGGCAGCTATCTGGCCTCGGCCTATGTGCTCAACGCGGCGGAGATCAACGCCGGCAGCAAGCCGCCGAGCGAGCTGGGGGTGAAGGCGCTGGATGCGCATACGCTGCAGGTGACGCTTGCCGAACCCAATTCTTATTTGCTGAAGCAGTTGGTGCATTTCCCGGTGCTGCCGGTGAATCAAAAGGTGGTGGAAAAGTACGGCAAAGACTGGACCCAGCCGGCGCATTTTGTCGGCAACGGCGCGTTTCGCCTCAGCCAGTGGGTGGTGAATGAGAAACTGGTGGTGGAACGCAATCCACAATACTGGGACAACGCCAATACCCGGCTGAACAAGGTCACTTTCCTGCCGCTGCAAGGGTTCCCCGAAGTCGCGCGTTTCCGCGCCGGTGAAATCGAACTGGGTTACACCACGCCGCCGGAGCTGTATCAACAGCTGAAGAAAACCCTGGGAGATGAGCAGTTGGTGACCTATCCGCTGTTGTCCACCAGTTACTTTGCGTTTAACAACCAGCAGGCGCCGTTTAATGACGTGCGCGTGCGGCAGGCGCTTAATCTGGCGCTGGACAAGGACATTATCGCCGGCAAGGTGCTGGGCTACGGCCAACAGCCGGCCTGGACCTTCACCCCCATCGGGGCGGGCGGCTATAGCCTGAAAGCGGGCGAAGCGGCGGGTTGGACGCGTGAACAGCGCCTCGCGCAGGCGCAAAAGCTGCTGGCGGAGGCCGGCTTTAACGCCGCTAATCCGCTGCGCTTTACCCTGTTGTACAGCAACGACGCTACCATCAAGAAAATCGTCATCGCCAGCAGCGCGATGTGGAAAAAGAACCTTGGCGTCGAGGCCAGGTTGCAAAGCCAGGAGCGCAAGGTCACCCTGGACAGCATTAACCGCGGGCAGTACAGCGTGGCCTTTACCCGCTGGCTGGCGGACTACAACGATCCTTCCACCTTCCTGAACGTTTTCCGTTCCGCCAGCAGTGAAAACAGCCCCAAGTACCGCAACGGGAACTATGACCGCATTCTGCATCAGGCCACCGCGGCGCAAACGCCGCAGCAGGTGCAGCACTATTTCCAGCAGGCGGAAGACTTGCTGGCGGCGGATACGCCGGTGGCGCCGGTCTATTATGAAGCGAACGCCACGTTGGTCAAACCCTATGTGAAGGGTATCGACTTTACGCGGCAGGGAGCATTGTATGATAAGAACGCCTATATTGTTGCGCACTGAATAATAAATAAAACCGGCCGATTAACATCGGCCTTTTTTATGGATTTCATTCTAAATAACAGTTTCCTAAATACTCCATAAACGGCAGAGAACATTTCCTTCCCGGTGAGAGAAACACCGCCTATACTGCGCCGGTAGTTTATATGCAGTATCTCGTTTGGCGAGGCTCCTATACAAACACAGGTTACTGATCTGACGACATCGAGAGATGCCCAAGGTTAAGACAGGCTTTATCGGATTAAGGTTCAGCCCAAGGTAACTTCTGATTTATCGATCGGATACGTTGTATAGTGCTAAAACCTGGACGCGGAGATAGGCTGTCTGCACTCCCTCTTTGGTTGCGCCCCTATGCGATTCGCTGTTGAAGTTTAAACAGAAATAGGGACTAACAATGAACAAGTCACATCAACAATACCTTTCCCCGGCGCTGGCCGACGGCGACGCTCTCGATGAGTCTTCTGTCGCCGGCTATATGACCGCCGATTTTATTACCGTTCCCGGCAATATGACGGTTAATAAAGCCAGGGCGTATTTTCTTTCACAGTTAAAAACGGATGAAATTCCCACGCAACTGTTTATCACCGCGGACGATTATCATTTGCGCGGCACGCTGTCGGTAAAAAAGCTGCTGCAGTGCGAAGATGACGATAAAGCCGTTGGCGTGATGATGAATCACAGCTACTTCCATGTTTCGCCCGATGACGACCGCAACGACGTCGCGCATTTGCTGGGCAAGGGCGGGCTGGACGTGGTGCCGGTGGTGGCCAACAACACGCTGGTCGGCGTGCTCGGCGAGCGGGAAATCGCCCGTCTGCTCGAAGACGAAAATACCGAAGACGCGCAGCGCCAGGGCGCCAGCCTGCCGTTGGACAAACCCTATCTGGAGACCAGCCCCTGGGCGCTGTGGCGTAAAAGATCGGTGTGGCTGCTGATGCTGTTCGTTGCCGAAGCCTATACCGGCAACGTGCTGAAGGCATTTGAAGATCAGTTGGAAGCGGCGATTGCGCTGGCGTTTTTCATCCCGTTGCTGATCGGCACCGGCGGCAACAGCGGCACTCAGATCACCTCGACGCTGGTGCGCGCCATGGCGCTGGGCGAGGTGAGCCTGCGCAATCTGGGGGCGGTGATCCGCAAGGAGGTCTCTACCTCGCTGCTGATTGCCGTGACCATCGGCATCGCGGCCTGGGTGCGCGCCTGGATCATGGGGGTGGGCGTCGACGTCACGCTGGTGGTCAGCCTGTCGCTGGTGGCGATCACCCTGTGGAGCGCCATAGTATCGTCTATCATCCCGATGCTGCTCAAACGGCTGGGTATCGATCCGGCGGTGGTGTCGGCGCCCTTTATCGCCACCTTTATCGACGGCACCGGCCTGATTATTTACTTCAAAATCGCCCAGTACGTATTGGGCATTTAACCGAACCCCGCCTTAATCGGGCGGGGATGTTATCAAATGATGAGGAGGGCGTTAAACGCAATGGGCAAAGACCGAATCCGCTTTTTAATTAAAGAGGTTTTTATCGATAACAGTTAACCGAGGACAAAATAATGGGAAACATGACGATTTTTATAGGATTCCTGGGAATGATCAGCTCACTGGGCCTGCTGGCCGCCTATATGAGCACCAAATGGGATGATTAATGAACGCTAAAGATCCGCCTAGAGGCATCCTCCCCGTAACGGTTTTATTTTTTATGGGGAGGATTTAATGGAACGCTGAAAGCGTTGCCGAAGAATGGAGTGTAACGATCATGATGATGCTTATCCTTGGATTACTCTACGCAATTTTAATGATTTCCGTTGGCGTAAATGAAATCTATTACACCACCACGGGAAAATCGGAATTTCTTACCAGTTTGATGTTGACCTTCTCAGGCAGCATGCTGCTGGTCGCCTTTGTCTGGCAATTATCCGCTAAAGTAAAAAAATAAATCACCACCGAATGTGAGCCGCATGATGCAAAATGAAAAACTGATCGTGGCCAGAAACTCGATGATCGCCAGCGGGTTGTTGGCTGTGGGGAAGTTTGTCGCCGGTATCTTTACCGGCAGTATTGGCCTGATATCCGAAGGGATCCACTCTTTTACCGATTTTATCGCCACCAGCATTACCTGGCTGGCGGTGCGCATCAGCGATAAGCCCGCCGATGACGATCACCACTTCGGCCACGGCAAAGTGGAGAACCTGGCGGCGCTGTTTGAAGTGTTGCTGTTGCTGGCCGCCGCGGGCTGGATTGTCTATGAAGCCGGCAGCAGCCTGCTGGGCCAGCCGCATGAGATTGTCGCGGCGCCGCTGGTGATTGCGGTGTTGTTGATTTCGATTGCCGTCGACTTTTTCCGCGTGCGGGCGCTGAACCGCGTGGCCAAAGCCACCGACAGCGCAGCGCTGGAGGCCGATGCGCTGCATTTCTTCTCCGACATGCTGTCATCCGGCGTGGTGCTGTTGGGGATGTTCTTCGTGCTGCTGGGGTTTGGCCGCGCCGACGCCATTGCGGCGCTGATCGTCGCCTGCTTTATCTTTGCGGCGGCTCTCAAGCTGGGAAAGCGCTCGTTCGATTCCTTGATGGACGCGGCGCCGGCCGGCGCAAAAGAGGCGATTTCCGCCGCGCTTGCGCCATTCCCGGCCATTTTATCCTGTGAGAGTATCCGTATTCGCAACGCCGGGGCGGCGCTGTTTGTCGAGGTGACGGTGGCGGTGTGCCGCACGTTGCCGCTCGAACGCATCGATGCCCTGAAGCTGGACATCGCCGCGCGGCTGCGAGAGCAATATCCCAATGCCCAGGTGACGACGATCGCCATCCCGCAAACCCGCAGCGACGAGGATATGGCGACGCGCATCCGGGCGATTGCCGCCAACCACGGCGCCCAGGTGCAGAACCTGGCGCTGCAGCAGCTGCCTTCGTGCATGTCGATCAGCATGGATCTGGCAGTGCCGGCCAGCGCCAGCGTGGCGCAGGCGCATGATATCGCCAGCGAGATAGAAACTCTGTTGCGCCAGGCCATCGGTGAAGACACCGAGATTGAAACGCACCTGGAGCCGCAAACGCCGCACTGGCTGGCCAGCGAAGACGTGACGCCGGGCGAGCTGGCCGATATCAGCCTGCTCCTGAAAGCGGCGGTGGAACAGGGGGAAAGGGTGCAGGACGTGCATAACATCCGCGCCCGCAAGACCCGCGCCGGCATTATCGTCAATTTCCACTGCCGGGTTTCGCCGGCGGCAAGCATTGTCGCGGCGCATGACGCGGTCGACCGAATAGAACGCCGGTTGCGGGCGGATTACCCGGCCATTTCACGCGCCATAGGGCACGTAGAGCCGATCAAACCGACGACGTGAATCCGAAAAGGCCGTTCATCGACAGATGTGATAAAAAAAGGCCGCCATAAAGGCGGCCTGTGAGGCTTAGCCCAGGTTCAGACGGGCGGTTATTTCTGCTATCTCCCGGCGCCAACGCGCCTGCAGTTCCGGTTTTTGGTGCTTAGGTTTACGCGCCAGATCTTCCTGCAGTTTGCTTTCCAGCAGCAGCAGGGCGTTCAGCAACGCGTCCTCGTCATCCGGCGACGCGCTGTCGGCGGCCACGGCCTGCCGAGGTGGCAACGAGGCTTCCCCGGCATGGTCCCCAGCCAACCGCTGGTAGACCGGCGCCAGATCGTGCCACTCGGTCAACTGCCGTTGGTCAATCAGCCAAAAGCGGTTACAGCTTTGTTCGATCAGCATCCGATCGTGGGTCACCAGCATTACCGCGCCGGAAAACTGCCGCAGCGTTTCCGCCAGCTCTTCTTTACCCGCCATATCCAGATGGTTGGTGGGCTCATCCAGCAACAGCAGACCATGGTTGGCCAGCGTCAGGCCGACAAACAGCAAGCGCGAGCGCTCGCCGCCGCTCAGCGAGCGGACCTGCTGCTGATGGCGCAGGTAGGGGAAGCCGGCGCCAATCAGCGCCATTTTCCGCTGTTCTTCGGTCAGAGGTGCGAAATGCGTCAGGGCTTCGTTCAGCCTGTCCTCATCGCGCAGCTGCTGCAGGCTTTGATCGTAATAGCCCATCCGCACCCGCGGATGGAATACCGCCTGCCGATCGTCTGGCTGGCGATACTCACGCCACAGGTGCTGCAGCAACGAGGACTTGCCGCAGCCGTTACGCCCGACGATGGCGATGCGATCGCCGCTTTTAACCCGCAGTTGCTCGAGGCTGAACAGTACCGGCGCATCCGCCGCCGGCCGCACGTCCAGCTGCGGCAGCGCCAGCAGGCGATCGGCGTCGAGCGCTTCCCCCTGCAGCCGCAACCGCCACTGGCTGCCGGCGGTCAGCGTAGTTTGTTCTTCCCTGAGGCGGTCGACGCGTTTTTCCATTTGCTTGGCCTTGCGCGCCAGATCTTCGTTGTCGTACACCCGGCCCCAAACCGCCAAACGGCGGGCGCTCTTCTCCACCCGATCGATCTCTTTTTGCTCGGCCTGGCGGCGGTGCGCGTCCGCGGCATCCTGCTCCTCAAGCGCCAGGCGGGCTGCGGAGCAGGGCAAGCGGAAGAATTGCAGCGTCTGGTCGCGCAAAATCCAGGTGCAGTTGGTCACCTGATCCAGCAAATAGCGATCGTGGGACACCAGCACAAAGCTGCCGCACCAGTTTTGCAGGAACCCTTCCAGCCACAGCAAGGTGGGCAGGTCCAGGTGGTTGCTGGGTTCGTCCAGCAGCAGCAGGTCCGGTTGGCGGATCAACGCGCGCGCCAGCAACAGGCGCGTATGTTGGCCGCCGCTGAGGGTGCCGGCGGTCAGCGTCCAGGTTTCGGCGGTGAACCCCAGGCTGGCCAGCAACGCCTCGCAGCGCCAGCGTTCGCTCAGATGTTGGTTTGGCGGCAATCGCGCCAGCACCGCATCCAACAGGGTGCAGGCGTGCAGCGCTTCCGGCAGGTGTTGTTCCACCCGCGCCATCAGGCACTGGTGCGACATAGTTACGTTACCGGTGCCGGCGGGCAGGTCGCCGCTGAGGATTTTCAGCAGGGTGCTTTTGCCGCAGCCGTTATGGCCGATTAGACCGATGCGATCGCCTTTTTTCAGGCTGAAGGAAACCTCGCTCAGCAGGGTGCCGAACGCGTTGTCGTAACCGACAGATTGTGCAGATAGTAATGTGCTCATTGCTTACTCAAGATTTACAGGCATAAAGATGCCAATCGTCAAACATCGCTGACGACAACCCGGTAAGCCGGAGGGAAGGGCTCAGATTTTAGTAAGCTTCGCTCAAGCTGGGTTATCGCAGCACGATACCGGTAATGCTTGAGCGGCGGCAATTACTATAGAAGTGTGAGTAAACAAACAATTCACACATCGGCATAGTAATCCTCCTTTTATAAATTAGGTTAATAGGTGAGCGAATTATAGGGCGTCTTTTGGCATCGCGCCACCGTAAAATGTTCAAGATATCAGCAGGCTAAACGCAGCATCCCCGCAGTGACGAATGAATGGGAATAATTCAGGTATTTCGGCTCAGATTAAGCAGCTATTATAATCGGCGTTTATGATTAAGCGGTGGATTTCCCTGTCTGCCGCACACCTGTCTATCATGCCGAGCTGAGCACTGAATTTATGTTAAGACCCCGTCAGATCTTCTTTTTTCTGTTCCTGCTGTTTGGGTTGCAGTTGGCGCCGCTGGCCAGCGTTGCCGCGCAGGATGACCCCGTTGCCGAAAGCGCGCCGGATCCCGCCACGGCGCTAAAAAAAGCCCAAAAGCAGTTGGACGACATGAAACAGCAGGTCTCCAAGGCCAGCACCGACAATCAGCTCGTCAAACTGCGGCAGTCCACCGACGATCTGGCCGCCGGGATGGAGAAGCTGGCGGCAGACCTGCAGCCGGCACAGGAAAAGCTGCAGGCGCAGCTCGACGTGCTGGGGCCGCAGCCGGCCGCCGGCTCCCTGGCCGAAACCCCGGCGGTGGTGCAGCAGCGCAACGCGCTCAACAACAGCAAGAAGCAGCTGGACGACGCGGCAAAACGCGCGCAGGCCATCAGAGCCGGCGCGATCGATCTGGGGCAGCAAATTGGCGATCTGCGCCGGGTAGCGTTTAAAACCCAGCTGGCGCTGAACACCGGCAGCATAGTGGGCGCCAAATTTTGGGCGCCGATTGTGCAACCGTCCGATGAGGATGCGCAGCGGTTGGATCAGTTCAATGCCGCGATGAAAGAAGCCTGGGACGCCAGCTGGCAAGAGGAATGGCGCTACGGCACTCTTGCTTTGCTGGCGTTGGCGGTCATTATCTGGTCCTGGGGCCGTTATTATTCCGAGCGCTTCCTGGCCTGGGTCAGCATTCGCTTCTTGCCGGACGGGCGGCTGCGCCGCAGCTTTATGGCCATCGCGACCGTCGCCGTCACCGTAATCACCACCGGCATCGCGCTGAACCTGCTGAATCAGACCTTCACCCGGGTGCAGGCGCTGCCGGTGCTGCTGCAGGATTTTTCGGAAGGCTTCAGCAAGCTGGCGATTTTCTGCGCGTTGATCGCCGGGCTGGGCCGCGCGGCGCTGTCGCTGAATCGGCCATCATGGCGCCTGGCGTCGCTGGACGACGCGGTCGCCACCGGGCTGCGCTACTTCTCGCCGCTGCTGGCCGCGCTGGCGTTGGCCTTTGGCACGGTGGAGCTTATCAATAACGTGGTGAGCGCCAGCCTGAGCGCCACCATTTTCGGCAACGGCCTGGTAGCCGGGCTGATCGGCATGGTGTTGCTGGCGATACCGCTACGCTCCCAGCGCATTCGCCGCCGGCTGGAACAGCAGGGCGTGCACATCGAAAAACGTTCAACCGTCGGTGGCCTGGTGCATCTGGTCACGCTGGTGTGTTCGGTGATCATTCTGTTTTCGCTGCTGATCGGTTACATCGCCTTCGCCCGGTTCCTGACCTATCAGGTGATCTGGATCGTGCTGGTGCTGATGACCTTCTATTTTACCGTGCTGTTTGCTACCGACCTGTGCGCCGCCATCTTCTCGTCGCAAACCACCAGCGGCAAAACGCTGAAGAAAACGCTCAACGTCAAGGACCGCCACCTGGAACAGATGGCGATTATCACTACCGCAGTGGCGAAATGCTCACTGCTGCTGTTGATGATCCTCTCGCTGTTCAACGGCTCGTTCGGCACCACCACGCCTAACTCGTTGCTGGAAAAAATCGCCTCGATCCTGACCGGCGAAGGCCTGCAGCGTTTCAATATCGTTCCCGGCAATCTGATCAACGCGGTGATTTGCCTGGCGGTCGGCATCTATATCCTGCGGGTAACCCAGCGTTGGCTGAGCAACGAGCTGCTGCCGAAAACCATTTCCGACGTCGGCATTCGCGCCTCGCTGGTTACGCTGTTCAGCAACGTCGGCTATGTATTGCTGATCCTGATCACGCTGGCGGCGCTGGGCATCCAGTGGAGTAACCTCGCGTGGATCGTCAGTGCGCTGTCGGTCGGCATCGGTTTTGGCCTGCAGGAGATTGTGAAGAACTTTATTTCCGGCCTGATCCTGCTGACCGAGCGGCCGGTGAAGGTGGGGGACATGATCGGCATCGGCGGGGTGGAAGGCGACGTGCGCCGCATCAACGTGCGCGCCACCGAGATCCAGCTCAGCGACCGTTCAACCATGATCGTGCCGAACTCGCAGCTGATCTCGCAGAACGTGCGCAACGCCACCATGGGCAACGCGCAAGGGGTGGTCACCATCGCGCTGACCTTCCCGACGGATATCGATCCCGAGCTGGTGCGCAATATCCTGCTGAGCGCCTACAACGACTACGAGAATATTTTGGAGACGCCGGCGCCTTACGTTCGTTTCAGCCAACTGGGGCCGGACGGCATTATCCTCAGCGTCACCGGCTACGTGCCCAGCCCGCGCATGGTAGGCGCAACCAAAAGCGAACTGCTGTTCAACATCCTCAAACTGCTGCGCGCGCAGCGCGTCAATATGTCCAGCCCGCAGGAAGTGGTGTTTATGAAACAGCAGGCGAAGAACCTGGCCAACGAGGAAGAGCAATCGTCGTAAAGCTGAACCCGCCGCCGGGCCGTAACCCGGCGGCGGCAGGTCAGTGCATGGGCGGCACCACCGACTGAGAGCAGTCGCTGTTGGCGCTGGCGTCGCTGTTATTGCAGGTGTGAGGATCGTTTTGCGCCGGCGGTGGCGGCACGTCCTGTGGGCCGCCTTTACCGCCGATACAGCCGGAAAGCATCAACATCAACAGCACCGGGATCATCGCTTTCATTTCACTTCCCTCCGTTGGTCACCATCTCCTTAAGTATAAACACTGCAAGGCGTTACCACCGCTCAATGATGCGCTGGCTGTCAATGAGACAGAATCACCGGCTGATCCGGAATGCGGGTAAAGGTTTTGATCAACTGATGGTAATCGGCGGTGGGGTCTAGCCGGCTGAACTGCTGCGGGTAAATGTCCTTGGCCAAAATCTCCATGCCGATGATGTTGTAGGGGTGGTTATAGAAGTGGTGGTAGACGCCATACGCCCGATGATTTTCCACCGGCGCCAGGTTGGCGACGCCGGTGCGCTGGGTCAGTTTGTCGAAGGCGCCGGCAACCGCCTGCTCAGAGACGTTATAACCGAACGGGATCACGTTGGCGTTCGGGCGCACCGAACCGGTCATCAGGTAGACGTCCGGCTTCATGGCGATGATTTTCTCCAGCGCAACGAATCCCGCACCGCCCGGCAGCAGGCTGGAGCCGATATTGGTGGCGCCCACCGCTTCAACCAGCCCGCCCCAGCCGTTGTGCGAATGGGTGAAACAGCAGTTGTCGCTGTTGCCGGCGATAGGTTCGATAAATACCGTCGGTTTAATCTTGATGCTCGCCACCCGTTGCTGAATAGCCTGATATTTCTGCCGGTAGAAGTCGGTATATTCTTTGGCCCGGGCCTCCTGGTTCAATACGCGGCCCAGCAAGGCGACGCTGGCGGCGGTATTTTTGGCCGGATCCAGCTCGTAATCGACAAACACCACCGGAACGTTCAACCCTTTCAACGCAGTCAAAACGCCGGACTGCTCCAGCGCCGGCTTGGCGCGCAGCTGGGCGATCATCAGGTCCGGCTTTCTGGCGATCACGCTCTCAAGGTCAACCTGGCCCTGATCGTTAAATCCCATATCCAGAATTTTTGTCGCCTGCGGCCAGGTGTTTTTCAGCAGGGTCCAGGTAGCGGTATCCTGCTTTTTCGGCATGTTGTTCCAGGCGACCAGCCGGCGGAATGGATCTTCGCGGTCCAGCAACGCCAGCGTCAGAATATCGCGGCCGTCCTGCAGGATCACGTGCTCGGGTTCGTGGGTAAGGGTGACTTTCCGGCCATCCATATCGGTCAGGGTCAGAGGATAAGTGGTGGCGAAGCCGCTCAACGGCAGCGCCAGCGCCAATGCGCACAGCAGGCGGCTAACAGGGGATTTCATGGCTTGTCTCGTCAATAGGAGAAGTGATAATCATTATCTGTTTTTTGTCGGCCGGCGCGAAGGAAAGAGGGTTACGTTGTTCGGCGATATGTAATTAATTATTAATAGAAAAATCATTCACTTTTGGCACTGCCGCTTATTCCAAACGGGGGAAAGCGTTATTTTACCGGCGAGAGGCGCGCTGATTGACCATAATAATCTTAACCCGCGTGCCTCATTTTGTCGGGAGCCCGGCAAGTTCAGCATATTGATACACAAATATGTTTCCTCATGTTCAATAAACAGATGATCAGACCAGTAAAACTGGCAATAATAGCCGTGCCGCGATGAGATAAAAACCGGCAGCCATGGCGCGACGGTGTGCCGACATGGCGTAGGCGGGACGTCACCTTAACGAATGTTTCTGGATCCAAGATGCAAACCACTCCGTTGCCCGATAATGCAAAATTTTGGCATGCGCTCACCGTCTTCCTGCTGGTGTTCGCCGTTTGCCTGTTGGGTATTTTGAGCCGGCCCAGCGGTTTTCTGGCGGTGTTCTGGCCGGCCAACGCGGTGCTGCTGGCGGTGCTGGTGCGCAATCCGGAATTAGCCACGCGTTATGGCTGGAGCATGGCGGCCGTCGGCTACCTTTTGGCTGATTTGCTGACCGGCAGCCCGTTCAACAAGGCGCTGTTGCTCAATAGCGCCAATATCGTCGGCGTCGGGCTGGGTTATCTGCTGTTTATGCGGCTGCAACCGCAAACCCGCATGCTGCAACGCGGCTCTTCGAGCATGTATTTGTTCGGCATCTGCCTGGCCAGCGCGGCGGGCACCGGCTTGGTGGGCGCCGGCGTCTCAAACCTGCTGTTTGGCCGGCCGTATTTCACCGCGCTGTCGCTGTGGTTTTCATCGGAATTCACCAATTACATCACGCTGATGCCGTTTATCCTGGCTTTTCCCGCCGACTGGCAGGCTCGGTTACGCCAGCTGCCGCGCTGGAGCCAGTGGCCGGACGTCGGCAGAAAGAGCGCCGTATTGGCGCTGCTGCTGTTGGCCTGCGTCTGCAGCGTGCTGATCGGCGGCCCGGGTTCGGTGATTTTCCCTATGCCGGTACTGCTGTGGCTGGCGATGTCGTTCTCGCTGTTTAGCACCATGATTGCGGTGCTGGGTTACGTGTTGTGGTGCCATCTGGCGATCGATATGGGGCTGATCGTCACCAATCTGGATATGCGCATGCCGCAGAATACGGTGTCGATGCGCCTGGGCGTAGCGCTGCTGGCGCTGGGGCCGATCGCCGTCGCCAGCATGAACTTTGCGCGCAATACGCTGCTGAGCACGCTGGAGTACGTGGCGAACCATGACGCGCTGACCCAGGTACTGACGCGCAGCGCCTTCATGCAGCGCGGGGAGCGGCTGATCGCCCACAAGGGCGAAGTGCTTTGCGTGATGATGCTGGATATCGATTACTTCAAATCGATCAACGATCGCTTCGGCCATGCCGGCGGCGATGCTGCGCTGCTGGCGTTTACCCGCGCCATCGCCGCCAACCTGCGCGAGAAAGATCTGTTTGGCCGCATGGGCGGCGAGGAGTTCGCCATCGTCGCGACGCTGGGCCAGCAGCGGCAGGCGATGGCCCTGGCGGAGCGTTTGCGCCAGCAAATAGAGCGGGAGTCGATCGTACTGCCGGGCGGCAATCAGCTGCAGATCACCGTCAGCATCGGCATGGTCACCTGCTTTGGCGGCTCTGGGGAGAGCCTGGATGAACTGCTGAAAATGGCGGATATAGCGGTGTATCAGGCGAAAAACGCCGGCCGTAACCAGGTCGCCACCCCGGAAATTTTTCCCCTGATTTACAGCGACATCTAACCTCCTTGCATGCGGCGCATGGTTGCCGCTCACCCTGGCGTCTAAAATGGTAAATGGCGTCGGCATTGTGCCGGCGCCAGACCGACTGTGTTTAACGCACAAGAGGAACCTGAAGATGAAATACGTAGATGGCTTTGTGGTGGCGGTGCCGGCCGCCAATAAGGAGGCGTATCGCGAGCTGGCCGCGTCGGCTGCGCCGTTGTTCAAAGAGTTCGGCGCCACGCGAGTGGTGGAGTGTTGGGGCGACGACGTGCCCGACGGCAAGCTCACGGATTTTCGCGGCGCGGTAAAAGCGGAGGAAGGGGAAGTGGTGGTATTCAGTTGGATAGAGTACCCCTCGAAGGCGGTGCGCGACGCCGCCAACCAAAAGATGATGCAGGATCCGCGCATGAAGGCCTTGGGCGATCGGATGCCCTTCGACGGAAAGCGCATGATCTTCGGCGGCTTTGCGCCGCTGCTCGATGCGTGATGGGGAGGCGGGATGGCTAAAATTATCCAGCATCTGTGGTTTGAGAAAGACATGGAGGAGGCATTGGCCCGCTATGTCTCCCTGATCCCCGGCTCATCGGTGACCTGGCGTTCTGCGCTGCTGGCGGACACGCCGAGCGGCCCGGCCGGCAGCGTCAAAATGGCCACATTCACCCTCGGCGATCAGCGCTATTCGGCGTTCGAAGCGCGCCAGATGGAGCCTTTCAACCACAGTTTTTCGGTGATGATCGAATGCGCGAACCAGGCTGAGGTGGATCGCCTGTGGGATGGCCTGGGCGAGGGCGGCAAGATTGAGCAGTGCGGTTGGCTGCGCGATCGCTGGGGGCTGTACTGGCAAATTGTGCCCCGACGCCTGTTCGAGCTGATGGACACGCGCGACAGCGCCAGCGCCAGGCGCGTGACCGAAGCGATGCTGCAGATGGTCAAAATTGATATCGCCGGGCTGGAAGCGGCGGCGCGCGAATAACAAAATGCCCCCGCCGGCGATCGGCGGGGTTCCCGTCCTTGCATTAATCTGCTGCATGCTAAGGTGAGTTATTATCATTTGTCAGCCAATGGAGTTCACGGCATCTTGAGCGATGATGGTAACGCGATGAATAACAGAGATAACTCATGCAAAAAACACAGATTCGACAATGGGTGGCGCAACATCCGCTGCTGCAACAGATGGCGGCATTGCAACCCCTGACCTGGTTTAACCCGCGTGCGACCACGCTCCAGGCCGGCTTGCCCCACGTTGGGTTGAGCGCGGAGGATGTGGCCGACGCGGAGCGGCGCCTGGCGCGCTTTGCCCCTTATCTGAGCGCCGCCTTTCCCGAAACGCGGGCCGCCCATGGGGTGATTGAGTCTGAGCTGGTCGCCATTCCCGCCATGCAGCAGGCGCTGAACGCGCGTTACGGCCTGCCGCTGCCGGGGCGTTTGCTGCTGAAAAAAGACAGCCATTTGCCGATTTCCGGATCCATCAAGGCGCGCGGCGGTATTTACGAGGTGCTGGCGCACGCCGAGAAGCTGGCGCTGGCGGCCGGATTGCTGCAGGTGACCGACGATTACGCCAGGCTGTTTTCGGCGCCGTTTCCCGAATTTTTCGGCCAGTATCGCATCGCCGTCGGCTCGACCGGCAATCTGGGGATGTCGATCGGTATCATCAGCGCCCGGTTGGGCTTTAACGTCAGCGTGCACATGTCGGCCGACGCGCGCGAATGGAAAAAACAGACGCTGCGCGACAACGGCGTAACCGTGGTGGAGTACGCCGAAGATTACGGCGTCGCCGTCGAACAAGGGCGGCGGCAGGCGGCGGGCGATCCGAACTGTTTCTTTATCGACGATGAAAACTCGAAAACCCTGTTTCTCGGCTATGCGGTGGCCGGCGGCCGTTTGAAGCGCCAGTTCGAGCAGCAGGGGATTCAGGTGGACGCACAACACCCGCTGTTTGTTTACCTGCCGTGCGGCGTCGGCGGTGGTCCGGGCGGGGTGGCCTTTGGGCTGAAGCTGGCGTTTGGCGATCACGTTCACTGTATTTTCGCCGAACCGACCCATTCACCCTGCATGCTGCTTGGGGTATACAGCGGGCTGCACGACGGCATTGCGGTGCAGGATCTCGGCATCGACAACCACACCGCGGCCGACGGGCTGGCGGTGGGCCGCGCCTCCGGCTTTGTCGGCCGGGCGATGGAGCGTTTGCTGAGTGGGTTCTACACCCTTGACGACGATGAGATGTTCGCACTGCTGGGGATACTGGATGAGCAGGAGCATATTCAGCTGGAGCCTTCCGCGCTGGCCGGTATGGCGGGCCCGTGGCGGGTCGCGGGCCACCCGGCCTGGCTAAGCGAGCGGGGGCTGAACGCCGGGGACATGGCGCGCGCCACCCACCTGGTGTGGGCTACCGGCGGCGGTATGGTGCCTGCGGTGGAGATGGCGAAATATCTGGCCGCGGCGCAGGCCGCTCGGTGAATCGGCAATGAAAATTCGGCGACATCCGGCTAATGACGCAGCCCTAACGCGCTATTTATCGCCATATTCATGCCGCGACTCCTGCGCTATATCGCTAGATTTGCCGCCGCGGCAGCTGTTTGTGTCACCCAATTTCGCCTATTTACTATTTTCATATTAAATGAAACGTACCCTCAGGTTCGATAGCCATCTGGATTATAGTAGTCCTCCGCTGCCGGCCCGCCAGGCCAGGCGTCGCCCACAAATCCACGGAGGAGAACGCATATTGTGGCTGCCAATGAAGAAATTGATGTTCGAGCGTTGATCAACGATCGCCCGCTGGGCGGTTATCAAAAGCTGATCGTGCTGCTGGGGTTTATCGTTATCGCGCTGGATGGTTTCGACATCACGCTGATGGGCTTTATCGCGCCGGAGTTGAAAAACGAATGGGGCGTGGGCAATTCACAGCTGGGTCTGGCGATCAGCGCCGCCTTGATAGGCCTGACCCTCGGCGCCTTGCTGTCCGGCCCATTGGCGGACTGGCTGGGGCGCCGGGCGATCATCATCAACAGCGTATTTTTCTTCGGGCTGTGGACGCTGGCCACCGCGCTTTCGCAAAATATCGAACAGATGGTTTTCTTCCGCTTTATGACCGGCCTGGGGCTGGGCGCGGCGATGCCGAACGTCGGCACGCTGATCTCGGAGTACGCGCCGGAAAAGAAACGCTCGTTTATTATCACCGTAGTGTTCTGCGGCTTCACCTTCGGCGCGGCGCTGGGCGGCTTTGCCGCCTCCTGGCTCATTCCGCGTTGGGGATGGCATGCATTATTGCTACTCGGCGGGGTGCTGCCGCTGCTCTGCGTGCCGCTGCTGCTGGCCAAGTTGCCCGAGTCGGTGCGTTTTTTGGTCGCCAGGCGCGCCAGCGCGGCGCGCATCGGCAAGATCGTTGAAAAGTTGGCGCCGGGCAGCACCCACGCCGGGACGCGTTATACGCTGCCGCCGTTGACGACGCCCGGCAAAGGCGCGGTGCAAATCGTCCTGTCGCGGCAGTATCTGTTCGGCAGCCTGATGCTGTGGCTGAGCTACTTTATGGCGCTGTTTCTGGTTTACCTGCTGGGCAGCTGGCTGCCGACGCTGGTGAAGGGGATTGGCCTGAGCGTGGCGCAGGCGGCGGTGATCACCGCCTTGTACCAGGCTGGCGGCACTTTGGGCTCGCTGTTTGCCGGCTGGCTGATGGATCGCATCAACCCGCACCGGGCATTGGGCGCCATCTATTTGCTGGGCGCCGGCCTGACGCTGACGATTGGCCTGTCTGCCCACAACGGCCTCTTGCTGGGGGGCGTGGCGCTGGCCTGCGGCTTCTGCCTCAACGGCGCCAATACCGGCATGAATGCGTTGTCGGCGCGTTATTACCCCACTGAAGCGCGCGCCACCGGTTCCAGCTGGATGCACGGCGTAGGGCGCATCGGCGCCATTCTCAGCGCCTTTGCCGGGGCGGAGATGCTGGCGCTGGGCTGGGGGTTCGATCAGATCTTCGCCATCCTCGCCATTCCCGCAGTCATCACCGCCTGCGCTATCTTTGCCAAGGGCGCCAGAGGCTACAACCGCCAGGCAGCGCCGGCAAGCATTGATGCGGTGAAAAGCGTCTGACTCCGCAGGTGTTTTCCGAGGGGGAATGGGGCGTGAAAAAGGAAAAGGGGGCGAACTTCGCCCCCAGGCAGGGATCTGCGCTTACAGCTGCTCGCCGTTGCTGGCGATCACGCTGCGGTACCAGTCAAAGCTCTTCTTGCGCGAACGCGCGAGGGAGCCGGTGCCGTCGTCGTGTTTATCGACGTAGATAAACCCATAGCGCTTGCCGTATTCGCCGGTGGTGAAAGACACGCAGTCGATGCAGCCCCAGGGGGTGTAGCCGATCAGATCCACGCCGTCTTCGATCACCGCCTTCTTCATCTCTTCGATATGGGCGCGCAGGTAGTCGATGCGATAGTCGTCGTTGATCTGGCCGTCGGCCTCCACCTTGTCGAACGCGCCGAAGCCGTTTTCGACGATAAACAGCGGCTTCTGATAGCGCTCATACAGCACATTCAGCGAGTAGCGCAGCCCGACCGGGTCAATTTGCCAGCCCCAGTCGGAAGCCTTGACGTGCGGGTTGGGCACGTTGCCGGGGAAGCCGAACATGCCGTCGCTGTTGCTGGCCGCGTCGGCCTGCAGCGCGTTGCTCATGTAATAGCTGAAGCCGATATAGTCGGTGCAGCCTTCGCGCAGAATTTGCGCATCCTGCGGCTGCATCTCAATCTGCAGCCCTTTGCGTTCCCAGTCGCGCAGCAGGTAGGACGGATAGTAGCCGCGCACCTGCACGTCGGTATACAGGTAGCGCTGATGCATCGCCTCGACGGCGTACATCACGTCGTCCGGCTTGCAGGAGTATGGGTAGAAGGGCACGCAGGCCAACATGCAGCCGATTTTGAACTCAGGGTTGATCTGATGGCCGAGCTTGACCACCTGCGCGCTGGCGACGAACTGGTGGTGCAAGACCTGGTACAGCGCCTGCTCCGGATTTTCTTCCTTGGTGTAATCCACGCCGGAGCAGCAGTAGCCGAACAGCGGGTACTGGTAGTTGCTCTGGTTGTTGATCTCGTTGAAGGTCATCCAGTATTTCACTTTGTGCCGATAGCGGCGCATCACCACCTCGCTGAAGCGCACAAAGAACTCCACCACCTGGCGGTTCTTCCAGCCACCATAGGCTTTCACCAGATGGTAAGGCATTTCGAAGTGGGACAGAGTGATCACCGGCTGGATGCCGTGCTTCAGCAGTTCGTCGAACAGATCGTCGTAAAACTGCAGGCCGGCCTCATTCGGCTCCGGTTCGTCGCCCAACGGGAATATGCGCGTCCAGGCGATCGAGGTGCGGAAGCATTTGAAGCCCATTTCGGCGAACAGCGCGATATCCTGCTTATAGCGGCCGTAGAAATCCACCGCCTGGTGGTTAGGGTAACGGTAGCCGTCGAGCACGCCGTCGGTCATCACGCGGTCTACGCCGTGCGCGCCGCCGGACAGCACGTCGGCGATGCTTGGGCCTTTGCCGCCCTGATCCCAACCGCCTTCAACCTGGTGCGCGGCCACCGCGCCCCCCCACAGAAAATCTTTCGGCAACCGTTGCTGTTTCATCGTCAGGTTCTCATTAGTTTATTAATGAAGGGCTAGTTTGCTAGCGACGGATAATATACTAACAACACCGAAAAGATTGTCACGATATAACAAATCAGCGCGCCGAGTAATTTGTCACATTAAAAAAACAGGCTGTTTTATTTTGCCGAGTTAATTGATCCCAGGCGTTTGCCGATGGTTTCAATAATGTAAATAACGGGTATTTGGGTGGTGATATTGTGCTGGCCGCCGATCAGGTACTGGGGCACGTGATAGGAGAGGTTGAAGTCCGCCAGCCGCGCCAGTGAAGAGGTTTCGTTATTGGTGATGCTGATGATTTTGCAGTGGTGCAGGCTGAACTGGCTGGCCAGCCGCAGGATCTCTTCGGTTTCGCCAGACACCGACAGCACGATCGCCACGGCGTTTTTATACATGTCGCTGTTTACCGGGTAATAAGGGTCGTCAATATGCGTGCTGAATTTCCCGACGTTGGAAAAGAAACGCGCGCCATATTTCCCCAGCGCGCCGGAGGTGCTGATGCCGACAAAAATAATGCGCTCGGCGGCGGAGATATGCCGCACCGCCTGATCGATAAGCTGATTGAATTCGTCGTTGTTGACGCTTTTAAAAAAACTGATGATTTCACCGGCGCCGGAATCGGCCGGCGGCGCTTCGCTTTGCTCGAGGTACAGCTTGAAGCGAATGCGGAATTCGGAATAGCCGTCGCAGCCCATCTTCTTGCAAAACCGCAGCACGGTGGTGGTGGACACCCCGGCGGCCTCGGCCAGCTCGCGGATGGTCATGTACATCACCTGATTCTTGTTTTTGCTGACGTAGTTATACACCATCAGCTCGAGGGCGTTGAGTTCGGCAATTGCTTTGTGGGTAAACATAGACCTGTCCGGCGGCTAACAACGTGAAGCTAATCAGCGGGCTAACATAGCAAATTTTGCCGCCGCCCGCTCGTGCTTTCCGCTGTCGGCTCAGGCGCGTTTGGCGCGGTGCAGCAGCGCGTCCTCGGCCGCTTCGTGGCCGGTCAGGTCGCAGGCTTTCGGCAGCCGCCAGGCGATCAGGCCGGCGATAATCAGCGAGGCCGCCAGCGCACACACCGCCACATTCTGGCCGTACAGGTAGATCATCACGCCGACCAGATAAGGCCCGCAGAAGCCGCCCAGATTGCCCAGGCCGTTGATCACGCCGCGCGCGCCGCCGGCCACTTCCGCCGAGGCGATGCGCCCCGGCATCGACCAGAACGGGCTGGTGGCGGCCTTCAGGAAGAACCCGCATACCACCAACGCGATATAGGCGGCGACCAGGTTGTGGCGCAGCATCACCGAGGCCAGCAGGGCGCCGGCGAAGCAGAACAGCGACACCATCACCCACAGCCGGCGCTTGCCGGTTTTGTCGGTGAGCACCGAAATCAGGTAGATCCCCAGCAGCGTGGCGACGAAGGGCAGGATCGCCAGGAAACCGACCGAGGCCATGCTGCCGCCGGTGAGGTTTTTCAGAATGGTCGGCAGCCACAGGGTGTAGCCGTAATCGCCGGTTTGATAGAAGAAGTTCAGCAGCACCAGCTTCATCAGCCCGCGGTTGCGGAACACGTCTTTGAGCGGCGCATTGCTGACCGGCTGATTCTTGCTGCGTTCCTGCCGCTCGCGGGTCAGTTCGGCGATCAGGTAATCTCGCTCGCGGGCCGGCAGCCAGCGCGCTTCCTGCGGGCGATCGCCGATCAGCAGCCACCAGACGGCCAGCACCACCAGTGACAATACCCCTTCAAGGATAAACAGCCAGCGCCAGTCGAGCTGATTGATGATGGCGCCGGAAATCGGCGCGGTCAGCATGCCGCCCAGCGGGGCAAACATCATTACGAAGGCGTTGGCGCGGCCGATTTCCCGCTCCGGGAACCAGTTGCTGATCATGGTCAGCACTACCGGCAGCATACCGCCCTCGGAGATCCCTAACACGAAGCGTAACAGCAGCAGTTGATAATGGTTGGTGACGAAGCCGGTGGCCACCGACACCACCGCCCAGGCGCACAGCGACCAGGCGATAAAGCGTTTGCCGCTGCCGTTGACCGCAATGCGGCCGCCGGGCACCTGCAAAAACAGATAACCGATAAAGAAAATGCCGCTGGCCAGCCCGGCCATCTGGCTGGTGATGCCCAGATCGCTTTCCATGCCGCCGGGCAGCGCGAAGCTGATGTTGACGCGGTCCATAAACGAAATGATGCAGGCGATCAGGATCGGGGCGACAACCCGCAGCCAGCGGGTATGGGGGATTTTATTATCCATGGTTTTCTCTCTTTGCTGGCACGGGGAAGAGCGCGTTATCCGGGGGTAACGCGGTGCTGTTAATCGGCGCGAATTTAAACAGGCGTCACTCGATGGCGTGCGGCAACGGCTCGCGGTGGAAGAAGGCGTCGACGTTGGCGAATACGATATCGCTCATTTTCTGCCGGGTTTCGTGCGTGCCGCTGCCGACGTGCGGCTGCAGCACCACCTGTTCCATGGCGAGCAGTTCGGCGGGCACCTGCGGCTCGTCGGCGTAGACGTCCAGCCCGGCGCCGGCGATGGCGCCGCTTTGCAACGCCGCGATCAGATCCGGCTGATTGACCACGCTGCCGCGGGCGATGTTGATCACCAGCGCATGGTTGGGCAGCGCGTCGAATACCGCCTTATCCACCAGGCCGGCAGTCTCCTTGCCGCCGGCGACGGCGAGTATCAAAAAGTCGCTCTCACGCGCCAGCGACGGCAGATCGGGGAAGTAGGCGTAGGGCAGGCTGCTGTCTTGGCGGCGGCTGGCGTATTGAATGCGCATATCGAAACCGGCGGCGCGCTGGGCGATGGCGCGGCCAATATTGCCCATGCCGAAAATGCCGAGGCGTTTGCCGCTCACCCGGGTGGTCAGCCCCGGTGCTTCCTGCAGCCAGCGGCCGGCGCGCACAAAGCGGTCGTAATGGCACAGCTGGCGCGCGGTGGCCAATAACAGCCCCAGCGCCATATCGGCCACATCCTCGGTCAGAGCGCCGGAGGTGATGGTTACCGCGATACCGCGGCGGCGGGTGTAGCCCAGGTCGATGCCGTCGGTGCCGACGCCGAATACGGCAATCAGCCCCAGCTGCGGCAGCTGCTCCAGCACCGGCGTGGTGACGCCGACGTCGCCGCGGGTTACCAGCGCGGTGACGGCATTGCCGTGCGCGGCCAGGAAAGCGGCCGGGTCCGCCTGCTCATAGAGGCGATGCACCCTGAAGTTGGCCTCAAGGCGTTCCATCAGGTTAGCCATCAACGGGGCAATCAACAGCACTTCATTTGGGGTATCGGTCATCATTTTTACCTGTTCAGCCAAGGTGAATGTTTCGTTATTGTTATCAAAGCGGTTTTCACCGGGCATTTTTGCGACGGATATCACGCTGAAGGATGTTAAAAAAGGGTGTTACCGGTAATGTGATCGCCGGAGGCAAAAAAGCGGCTATTGCAGGGAAAATGCGGTGAAAAACCGCGGTGCGAGGCATTTTTGGGCGTTAACCGCCCCGGAAAAGGCGAGGTTGCCGGCGGGTAACAGCGGGGCGTAACACTTGGGGGGGCTAAAAAAGAAAAACCGCGTGGGCGGAGCCACGCGGCAAAGGGTTCACGACGAACGAAACAAGGACAAAACTCCGGTAGACCTGTCATAAAAAACTCATTCCACGACGCCATGATAAGCAAAACCGCGGCGGCGGCAAAATGCCGGATTCTGCTTTCTATAGTTAAATTAACGCAAAGCTATTCATAGTGTTACTTATCCTCGGACCAGCGTGCAGCGTTGATATCCACCTTCACCGGCAGCAGCCCGATGGCGGTGAACTTATCGGCCAGGCGTTGCTGCTGGTTGAACACTTCCGGCGTCATCCGTTGGCTGCCGAACGGCATGCGCGCCAGGGCTTTGGCCCAAATAGCCTGATCCAGCCCGGTGCTCTCGGCCAGGATCTTCGCCGCCTGATCCTGGTGCGCGTTGGCCCAGTCGCTCAGTTCGCTGAGCTGCCGGATCACCTGCTTGGCGCTGTCCGGGTAGGTCTCGGCGAAATGGCGGCTGGCGAGGAAGAAGGTGTAGTGCGGCACCAGCCCTTCGGCGTCTTTCAGCAGCCTGGCGTTGGCGTGGGTTTCCACTTCGGCGTAGTAGGGGTCCCAAATCACCCAGGCGTCGACGCTGCCGCGCTGGAAGGCGGCGCGGGCGTCGCTCGGCGGCAGGTATACCGGCGTTACGTCCTTATAGCTCAGCCCGGCCTGCTCCAGCGCGCTGACCAACAGATAGTTGACGTCAGAACCCTTGTTGAGCGCCACGCGCTTGCCTTTCAGATCGGCGACGGTTTTGATCGGCGAGTCTGCCGGCACCAGGATAGCCTCGGTTTTCGGGCTGGCCGGCGAATGCGCCAGGTAGATCAAATCGGCCTTGGCCGCCTGAGCAAAGGCCGGCGGTGCGTCGCCGGTGGCGGCCAGATCGATGCTGCCGACGTTCAGACCTTCCAACATCTGCGGGCCGGCGGGGAACTCAATCCAGCGCACCTTGATGCCCTGCGGTCCGAGGGTTTTCTCCAGCGTGCCGCGATACTTCAGCAGCGCGAAGATGTTGGCCTTCTGGTAGCCGATGGTGATTTGCTGCGGCGTTTCCTGCGCCGCTGCCGACAGGCTGAACGCGCCCAACAGCAGGGCGGCGAGCAGCCGGGCTTTGAACATTTTCATGGTGACGCTCCTTATTTACGGTGGTTCAATCGGCGCGAGAGCCGATCGCCAAAAAATTGCAGCAGGGTGACCAGCGCTACCAGCACCACGATCACCGTCAGCATCACCTGGGTGTCGAAACGCTGATAGCCGTAGCGGTAGGCCAGATCGCCCAGCCCGCCGGCCCCGATGGCGCCGGCCATGGCGGAGGCGTTGATCATGGTGACCAGGGTGATGGTGAAGCCGCTGACGATGCCGGGCAGCGCCTCGGGCAGCAGCACGTGGCGGATGATATGCCCACGGCGGCAGCCCATCGCCTGCGCCGCCTCAACCAGCCCGCTGTCGACCTCGCGCAGGCTGACCTCGGCGATGCGCGCAAAGAACGGCGTGGCGGCGAGGGTCAGCGGCACCACGGCGGCCCAAACGCCGTAGGAGGTGCCGACGATCAGGCGGGTGAACGGGATCAGCGCCACCATCAGGATCAGGAAGGGGATCGAGCGGAACAGGTTCACCAGCCAGCCCAGCACCCGCTGGAGGCCGGGCCGTTGGTACAGCCCGCCGCGTTCGCTGACCACCAGCAGGATCGCCAGCGGCAGGCCGAGCGCCAACGCCAGCAGGGAAGACACGCCCACCATCAGCAGCGTATCGAGAAAACCGGCCCACAGCCGGTCAAGCATCAGCGACATAACCCAATACCTCCACATCGTCGGCCAGCGCCGGTGAGATTGCCTGAACGGAAGGTGACGGCGTCACGGTAATCAACAGATAACCGATGGCGTGGCCCTGAATGTGTTCGATGGCGCTTTCCACCAGGGTGACGCGGCCGCTGAACGCCGCCAGCACCTGATTCAGCTCCAGCGACGCGCCCTGGCCGCGATAACGCAACCGGATCAGCTGCGGCGCCTCCGGCGTTGGCGGGGTGGCGCTGATGCGGCCGGCCAGCGGCTCCGGCAGGCGATCGTGCGCCGGGGTCAGCAGAATGCGCGTGGTTTCCTGCTGCGGATTGCCGTACACCTGCCACACCGGGCCGTATTCGATAATCTCGCCGCGCTCCAGCACCGCCACCCGGTGGCAGATATCGTGGATCACCTCCATCTCATGGGTGATCAGCACAATGGTGATATTGAATTCGCGGTTGATGCGCTGCAGCAGCGCCAGAATAGCCCGGGTGGTTTCCGGATCCAGCGCCGAGGTGGCCTCATCGCACAGCAGCAGTTCCGGGTTATGCACCAGCGCCCGGGCGATGCCGACCCGCTGTTTCTGCCCGCCGGACAGCTGCGCCGGGTAGGCGTCCGGGTAGGCCTCCAGCCCAACCAGCGCCAGCAGCGCATCCACCCGTTGCCGCCGCTCGGCGGCGGGCACGCCGGCCACCCGCAGCGGCAGCTCGATATTCTGCCGTACCGTTTTGGCCGACAGCAGGTTGAAGTGCTGGAAAATCATGCCGGTGCGCCGCCGGTAGCTCACCAGCTGGTCTTCGTTCAATTGGCCGATATCCACGCCGTCGACCCGTACGCTGCCGTCGCTGGGGCGTTCCAATCGATTGATGGTGCGGATCAGCGAAGACTTGCCTGCGCCGCTGCGGCCGATAATGCCGAAGATTTCACCCCGTAAAATGCTCAGGTTGATATCCCTCAGCGCTTCGGTTTGCTGGCCGGCGTAGCGTTTGCTGAGGCCGCTGAAGCGCAGGTGCACCTTATCCCGGTAGCGGACGACGTCATCCGCCGCAATGGCCCCCGGGTCAGATAATGTCAGGCTGGACATAGGCTACTGGCTCCAGCCGGGCTGATACAGCTTGCCGTAGAAGCTGTCCAGTTTTGCGCGCACCACCGGCGAGTGCTGATAGACGTCGACAAACTTGCGCAGGCGCGGATCGCCCTGATGGCCGTCGCGGATCACGAACTGGATCACGTACTCCGGGTTTTCCAGCCCGTCGAACAGCAGGGCGCTGGCCGGATCGACGGTGCCGGACAGCTTCAGATAGTGCGGATAGCCCTGCGCCAGATCCACTTCGTCCAGGGTGCGCGCCAGCTGTACCGCTTCCACCTCGGTGATTTTGAGGTGTTTGGGATTGCTGACGATATCCGCCTGGGTCGCCTGAATGCCGACGCCGGGCTTCAGCTTGATAAGCCCGGCCTTTTGCAGCAGCAGCAGGCCGCGGCCGCCGTTGATGACGTCATTGGCGATCGCCACCCGGGCACCGTCCGGCAATTCCGCGAGGCTGTTATGCTTTTTGGAGTACAGCCCGACGTTGTTGATGATCGCCGGGGCGTAGGCCACCAAATGGAAATTGCCTTCTTTGTTGGCGTTGTTGAGGAACGGCAGGTGCTGGAACAGGTTGACGTCGATATCGCCGTTTTCCAGGCTGACGTTCGGCGCTGTCCAGTCGCTGAATTCGATGATTTCGACCTTCAGCCCTTGCTTGCGCGCTTCTTCCGCCGCCACTTCCAGCGGCGGAGCAAAGGCGGCGGTGGTGCCCACCTTCAGCGCACCGCTGTAGTCGTCGGCTGCTGCGGCGCCGGCGGAAAATGCCAGCAGGGCCGAGAACATCAGGTTTCGCGCCAGGTTCGGTATTGTCATGCTGTTGTTCCTTCAAAAAGAAAATAAGCCGCTCAGGCGGACAAGGGAGAATGCGGGCGCCAGCTCGCCGCCGGGTGGCTGGCGGGCAGCCGGTCGTGCTGCTGAAACAGTTTTTGCCGCAAGGTGCCGCTGCGGTAGGCGGTTTTATAACGGCCGCGCGATTGCAGCTCCGGCACCACCAACTCGATGAAGTCGCGGTAGCTGCCCGGGTTAAGGATGCGCGTCAGGTTGAAGCCGTCGATATCGGCCTGGTCTATCCACTGCAGCAGCGCGTCGGCCACCTGCGAAGGATCGCCGACCACCAACGGGTAGCGGCCGCCCATGGCGTGCTGCTCCAGCAGCTGGCGGCGGGTCCAGCCGCTGTAGGTTTTGGTGACCGATTCGATGGCCTGCGTCGGCCCGGCCTGGATAGGATCGTCCAGCCCGAAACGCGACAGATCGATGCCGGTAGAGCTGGAGAAGTGGGCGATGCCGGCTTCCGGGCTGGCGTAGCGCAGGTACTCGCGGTATTTGTCCTGGGCTTCGGCGGCGGTGGGCGCCACAATCACCCCAAGCCCCATAAACACCTTCAGATCCTGGCGCCGGCGGCCGGCGGCCTGCGCGGCGGCGCGCAGCTTATCCACCTGCGCCTTCATGGCCGCCGGGGTGGCGCCATTGACGAAGGTGCACTCCGCGTGGCGGGCGGCGAACTGAATGCCGCGCGCCGAACTGCCGGCCTGGAACAGCAGCGGGGTGCGCTGCGGCGAAGGTGACGACAGATGATAGCCTTCGACCTGATAAAATTCGCCCTGGTGCTTCACCTGGTGGATCTTTTGCGCGTCGGCGTAGACGCGCCGTTGCCGGTCCGCCAGCACCGCATCATCTTGCCAGCTGCCTTCCCACAGCTGATAGGCCACGTCGAGAAACTCGTCGGCCTGGTCGTAACGCCGGTCGTGACTGACCTGCTGGGTCAGCCCCATGGCGCGGGCGGCGCTGTCCAGATAGCCGGTAACGATATTCCAGCCGATGCGGCCCTGGGTGAGGTGATCCAGCGTCGACAGGCGGCGGGCGAACGGATAAGGCGCTTCGTAGCTGAGGTTGGCGGTGACGCCGAACCCGAGATGACGAGTGACGGCGGCCATCGCCGACACCAGCATCAGCGGATCGTTGACCGGCAGCTGGATAGACTCGCTGGCGGTCAGGGCGATGTTCTGTTGGTAGACGTCGTAAACGCCGAGAATGTCGGCGATAAACAGCCCGTCGAACAGCCCGCGCTCCAGCAACTGCGCCAGTTCGGTCCAATAGCTGAGCTGGTTGAACTCGGTGGAGCGGTCCTGCGGATGCGTCCACATGCCGTGATGGATATGGCCGACGCAGTTCATATTGAAGGCGTTCAGCAGGATTTCTTTCGCGGCGCGGCTCATTACAGGGTCCCCCGGCGCGGCGGCAGCACGCCGTTCAGCAGATAGTTGCCGATCGCCGGGTATTTCCAACGTACCGGGTCGTGCAGCGTGTGGGTGCGGGCGTTGCGCCAGTGGCGGTCAAGGTTGTGCTCCTGCAGCGTGGCGCGGCTGCCGGCCAGTTCAAACAGCAGGTTGCCGGCGGCCAGCGAGATTTCAGTGGTCCAGGCGCGGGCCTTGGCCACCTCAATCGACGCCTGCGCGACGCTCTGCTCGTCGCTGTGGCGCTGTGCGGCATCGACTGCCTCGCCGGCGGCCTCCAGCAGCGCGTCGCCGGCCTGGAGGCGGGCGGAAAGTTTACCGATGCGGTCCAGCGTCAGCGGGTCCTGGCCGGCGAATTCGACGCCGGAGTCGATCCAGGGCCGCGAGCGGGTGCGCACAAAATCCAGCATGTCGTGCCATGCGGCTTTGGCGATGCCCTGGTCGATGGCGGCGTGCAACAACTGCGCCAGCGGGCCGACCGGAGTCGGGCGTTCAAAGGCGCTCTGGAAAGGGACGATATCCTGTTCGTCCACCGGGCAATCGTCGAGCGTTACGCTGCCGCTGCCGGTAGTGCGTTGGCCAAATCCCGACCAGTCGTCGGTGATGCTCAGGCCGGGGGTGGCGCGCGGCAGAAATATCAGCTGTTCCTTACCGTCTTCGCCGACGGCGGCGGTGGGAATGCGGCCGGCGTACAGCGCACCGGTGGCGTAAAACTTCTGGCCGCTCAGCCGCCATTGCCCGTTCTGGCGATACAGCGCGGTGCTGCGGTGGTGGGCGGCTTTGCTGGTGAACTCCGCCAGCGCATTGCCGAAGTGCACGCCCGCCAGCGCCTCCCGGTATAGACGCCGCTGCTGTGACGGCGAACCGTTCACCCGCAACACTTCCAGTGCGTAATAGTGGTTTTGCGGCACCTGGCCGATCGAGGCGTCGGCCTGGCTGAGGATAACGATTGCCTGCGCCAGCACCCGGTTCGACAGCGCCGGGCCGCCAAATTCACGCGGTACGGTGATGGCGCCGAGGCCGGAGGCGAACAGCGCGGCCAGCTCGGCGATCGGCAGGCGGCGCTGGCTGTCGCGCTCGGCGGACGAGGGCGCAAACCGTTCCGCCAGGCGCTGTGCGGTTTCCAGCGCCTGTTCGGCGCTGACAATGCGTTGCGCCGTCTGCGCTGGCGCTACCTGAGTGGTCATGTCGGCTCCTTTAAATCCACGAGTGGCGCGCGGGAAAGCGCCCGTTGAGGTAGTAATCGCCAATGGCGTGGTATTTCCAGCGCACCGGATCGTGCAGGGTGTGAGTGCGGGCGTTGCGCCAGTGACGGTCGAGGCCGTGCTCCGCCAGGGTGGCGCGGCTGCCGGACCATTCGAACAGCTTTTCGCTGGCCTGCAGCGCCACCTCGGTGGTCAGCACTTTGGCTTCCGCCACCGCGATCGACGCCGCCGCCGCGTCTTCGGCGCCGATCGGCCGCCGGTCGGTTTCGTCCAACACCCGGGCCGCCCGCCGCAGCAGCGCGTTGGCCGCGCTCAGCTCGATGCTCAAGCGGCCGACGTCGGCCAGGATGTAGGGATCTTCGGCGTTGCGTTCGACCCCGGCGTCTACCCAGGGGCGTGAACGTTCGCGGATAAACTGCGCGGCTTCATCCAGCGCGCCCTGGGCGATGCCGGCGTCGATGGCGGCCTGAATCAGCTGCGAGACTGCGCCCTGAATGGTCGGTTGGTCGCTCAATGGCTGCAGCGGAATGACGTTGGCGGGATCAACCCTGACTTCGCGCAGGCGCACCGTACCGCTGGCGGTGGTGCGCTGCCCGATGCCCGACCAGTCATCGACAATTTCCAGGCCCGCCGCCGGGCGGGGGATCAACGCCAACACCGGCCGTTGTTGGTCGTCCAGCGCTTTTGCGGCGACGATATGGGCAAACAGCGCGCCGGTGGAGTAAAACTTGTCGCCGGTAAAGCGCAGGCCGTCGTCGGTCTGGCGCAGGCGGCTGTGCATGTCCAGCGTATGCTTGCTGTTTTTTTCCGGGCCGCCGTTGCCGATGCGCTGGCCGGCCAGCACCGCGGCAAAAATGCGCCGCTTCTGTTCTTCACTGCCGGCGTCGCGGATCAGTTGGATCAGGCCGAAATGATTTTGCGGGATCTGCCCCAGCGCCGGGTCCACGGCGGAAATCAGCCGGAACACTTCGGCCAACGTAACGAAAGACAGCCCGGGGCCGCCATACTCGCGTGGAATGGAAATGCCTCCCAGGCCCAGCCGGCTGAACAGCGCCAGCTCCTGCAACGGATATTGCCGTTGCCTGTCGCGCTGCGCGGCGTTGGGTGCGGCGGCGATAGCCACCTGACGCGCCGCTTCCAGCGCCTGTTGGGCATCGGCGATCGAGCCGGCCAATTCGTCGGTGGGCGCAGCGATAGGCTCGGGCGCAACGGATATAGCCATAACGATTTCCTCAATATGACAGACAGCAATAAAGAGCGCGCCGCATTGAGCGTAGCGCTATGAAAAATAACTGAAATTTAAATCGTTTCTGCGGTGGGGTACGCATCGATAATAATAAGTTGCGCGCCGGGGTGTAAAGCGGCGGCTTATTATAAATAGTGCCTTGCTTAGCGATTAATTAGCTTAAGAATTACAATGACATTGCTGCATAAGGCGCGGGAGTTTAGCTACATGGCCCAGTGGGAAATAACCGCTGGATCAATTAACCGGGCTGCTGGCGAAATAAGGTTGCGCGCGGGGAATAATAACGGCGGCGCCAGAACATATAGCCAGGTCGCCGGCGTTTATCAGGCCGGTGGGCGAAATGATACCGAAAGGTAACAATGAAATTTACTTTATCTATAAGAAATATATAGGAAATACCCACTTTTCGGTAAAGCCATCAACGCCACAATCCCTTAACATAACTAAGTCTTCCTATGATTATAATTAGCATGCTGCGGAATTATTCACCGCAGTGATGCAACGTATCTGATTCTTTGGTTTAAGGGATATCTTCACCATGGAAATTAACGTTAATGGCCGGGTGGTTGCACTCGGCCATCTGCCATCCGACACCCCGCTTTTGTACGTGCTGCGCAACGACCTCCAGCTGAATGGCCCCAAATATGGTTGCGGCCTGGGGGAATGCGGCGCTTGCACCGTGTTGATCGACGGCGTCGCCGCCCGTTCCTGTTCCGTGCCGCTTTCTGGCGCGCGCGGCAAATCCATCACCACCCTGGAAGGGCTGAGTGAACAGGGCGAATTGCACCCGGTGCAGCAGGGCTTTATCGATGAGCAGGCAGCGCAATGCGGTTACTGCGCCAACGGCATGATCATGACTCTGGTGGCGCTGTTTGAACGCGACCCGCATGCGGACGATCTGACCATCAAGAATGAATTGGCCTATAACCTGTGCCGCTGCGGCACCCATATCGAAATATTGCGCGCGGCGGCCCAGGCCCGCAGGTTGCTGGCAGAACGGAGGGGCGCATGAGCCGTCTCGACGTCACCCGCCGTCAACTCTTGCAGGCCGGTGGCCTGGTGATGGTCAGCAGCCTGCTGCCCACTTCTTTGAGCGTTTTCGCCGCGGAGCCTGCGGCGAAAGCCGCCGATTTGCCGCTGGATCGCCTGGACAGCTTCATCAGCCTGACCGCGGACGGCCGGGTGACCGCCTTTAACGGCCACGTCGATTTGGGTACCGGTATTCGCACCGCGCTGGCGCAGATCGTTGCCGACGAAATCGGCGTGCCCTTCGATCGGGTGACGATGATCCTTGGCGATACGCGCCGCACCCCGGATCAGGGGCCGACCATCGCCAGCGCGACCCTTCAGGTGACCTCGGTGCCTTTACGCCAGGCGGCGGCCCAGCTGCGGCAGCTGTTGCTGCAGCTGGCATCCGGGGCGTTCAAACTGCCTGTGGAACGGCTGCGGGCGGAAAACGCCCGGGTATACGCGGCGGCGAACCCGTCCATCGCGTTGAGCTACGCCGAACTGGCGCACGGGCAAGATCTGCACGTCGCGCTGGACAAAAACGTCCGGCTGAAAAGCGTGGCGGAGAGCCGCTATGTCGGCAAGGCCATCGCGCGGGTGGATATTCCGGCCAAGGTGCGCGGTGAACTGACCTACGTTCACGATCTGCGTCTGCCGGGCATGCTGCATGGCCGGGTGGTGCGGCCGCCTTATATCGGCGCCGACAGCAGCGCGCCGCTGGGCAACGGGCTGTTGTCGGTGGACAAAGGGTCTATCGCCCATCTGCCGGGCATCGTGAAACTGGTAGTGATCAACGATTTCATCGGCATCGTGGCGGAGCGTGAAGAGCAGGCGATAGCCGCCATGCGGCAGTTGAAAACCGAGTGGAAACCCTGGGCCGGTTTGCCGGATCTGTCGCTGGACGGGCTGCATGCCGCCCTGGACGCCAACCCGAAAACCGACCGCGTACTGCGCGACGATCCGGGGGTGGACGCGGCGCTGGCGGCATTGCAGACCACCGTGAACGCCGATTACGTTTGGCCCTATCATCAGCACGCTTCCATCGGGCCTTCCTGCGCCGTGGCGGACGTGAAACCGGGCCGCGCCGAAGTCTGGTCCGGCACGCAAAACCCGCACGACCTGCGCAAAGATATCGCCAGGCTGTTAGGTTTGCCGCCGGCGCAGGTTGATATCAACCGCATGGAGGCATCCGGCTGCTATGGCCGCAACTGCGCCGATGACGTCTCGGCGGATGCGGCGCTGCTGTCGCAGGCTATCGGCCGGCCGGTGCGCGTGCAGCTGATGCGCGAGCAGGAATCCGGCTGGGAGCCTAAAGGCACCGGGCAACTGATCCGGGTGCGCGGCGGATTGGATGCGCAGGGGCAGGTGGCGGCCTACGAGCTAAAGACCAGCTACCCCTCCAACAACGCGGTGACATTGCCGCTGGTGCTGGCGGGCAAAGTTGCCAACCGGGCCGATGTGCAGCAGATGGGGGACCGCACCGCTATCCCGCAGTATGAATACCCCAACATGCGGGTGGTCTGTCAGGATGCCGCGCCGATCGTGCGCGCCTCGTGGATGCGCGGCGTGTCGGCGCTGCCTAACGTGTTTGCCCATGAGTCCTGGATTGACGAGCTGGCGTGGCGCGCCGGGCAGGATCCGATCGCGTTCCGCCTGCGGTATTTGAAAGATCCGCGTGCGCTGACGTTGATTGACGCGCTGAAACGGCAGGCCGACTGGCGGGATGGGCCGGCGCACCGCCAACCCCGTTCCGGCGAGGAGGTGGTCAGCGGGCGCGGCTTCGCCTATGCGCGCTATTTCCACAGCAAGTTCCCCGGTTTTGGCGCCGCCTGGGCCGCCTGGGTGTGCGATCTCAGCGTGAATCGCCGCAGCGGGCAGATCAAACTCGATAAAATTTTCGTCGCTCACGACTGCGGGCGCATGATCAATCCGGCCGGGGTGCGCCACCAGGTGCATGGCAACGTTATCCAGTCCGCCAGCCGGGTGTTGAAAGAATTCGTGACTTTCGACAAGACGGCGGTCACGTCGCTGGACTGGGGCGGCTACCCGATCCTGCGCTTCGACGAGCTGCCGCAGGTGGATATTCAACTGCTGGACTATCCGGATGAGGCGCCAATGGGCGCGGGGGAGTCCGCCTCGGTGCCCAGCGCGGCGGCTATCGCCAACGCGTTGTTTGATGCGTTGGGCGTGCGGCTGCGGGAAGTTCCCTTCACCCCGGAGCGCGTGCTTAATGCATTAGCCGCCCGTAGCGAACAAGAGAAGAAGCGATGAGCAAAATAAAAAAAATTGCCGGCTGGGCGGCGCTAACGGCGATCGCCGCGGCGGTGGCCGGCGGCATCGCCAGCTGGCGGCCGGAAATCGCGCCGCGCGATGTCGGCGAGCATCAGGTTTTCAGCCAGCAACAAATTGAGCGCGGTAAAATGCTGGCCGATCTCGGCGACTGCTCGGTGTGCCATACCCGGCCTGGCGGTGAACGCAATACCGGCGGCCTGGCGATGGAGATCCCGTTCGGGACTATCTACACCACCAATATTACCCCCGATACGGAAACCGGCATCGGCAAATGGAGCTATGCCGCCTTTGAGCGGGCGATGCGCCACGGCGTCGATCGCGAAGGAAACTACCTGTACCCGGCGTTCCCTTACACCGCGTTTACCCGCACCCGCGATGAAGATCTGCAGGCGCTGTACGCCTATCTGATGTCCCAACCGGCGGTGAAATATCAGCCGCCGGCCACGGCATTGAGCTTCCCGTTCAACATTCGCCAGGGCATCGTCGCCTGGAACTGGTTATATTTGACCCCGGGCGCCATGCAGAACGATGCCGGCCAAAGCGCCGAGTGGAACCGCGGCGCTTATTTGGCTGAAGGCCTGGGCCACTGCAGCGCGTGCCACTCGCCGCGCAATCTGCTGTTCGGTGAAAAAACCGGCGCCGACCATCTGGCCGGAGGGGTGGCGGAAGAATGGACCGCGCCGTCGTTGACCGGCAGCTCAGCCGCACCGCTGGGCTGGACGCAACAGGATCTGGTCAGCTTTATGCGCACCGGCTACTCGGCTAACCACGGCGTGGCCGCCGGGCCAATGGGGCCGGTGGTTGATGAGGGGCTTTCACGGCTGCCGGAGCCAGATTTGCAGGCTATCGCCACTTACCTGCGATCTTACCATTCGGCGCCGCACAAGCCCGGGGAGGCGCAACGGCTGAATGCGCAGGCGGAACGCCAGTTGGAGCCGCTGGCGTCACAAGGCGCACGGCTGTTCTCCGGCGCCTGCATGGCCTGCCACGCTCAGGAAAAGGGGGCGCAGATGGCCGGCGTGCGGCCTGCGCTGGCGCTGAACACCAACCTGTATAGCGCTACGCCGGATAACGCCATTCGCGTGATATTGGACGGCATTCAGCATCCGGCGAAGGCCGAACTGGGTTATATGCCGGCGTTTCGCCACAACCTGAGTGATGAACAGATCGCCGCGCTGCTTGACTATCTGCGGCAGAACTACGCCGGCCAGGCGCCCTGGCCTGATTTGCAGCAGCGGATCGGCCAGTTGCGCGCCGCAACGGCAGAAAAGTAGAGAAGGGTATTTGTTCCGATTAATGCGGCGGAGGATGGTGAATCGCCATCCTCCGCGGTATTAGTGACGCACAGTTCGTTCCAGTAACTGAAACGTATCCGCCGCTTCAGGCGATCATTCCACATAATCTCCTCCTAAGCCTCGGGTAGATAAATAGCACCGCTCAGGCGCGAGGGCGAATACCTTATTTTGCATTGCTTGCCCGCAGCGCGGGATTAGCCGAGATTATCGGCCTGCGGCGCCGTTCGCCAGAGGCGCCAGCCGAAATTCATGCCTGCCGCCGCGCACAGCACCGCCGCCGTTCCCAGCATCTGCAGCAGGCTGAGGCGATGCCCAAACGCCGCCCAGTCGACGACGATCGCCACCGCCGGGTAGATGAAAGACAGAGCGCCCACCAGGCTGGTGGGGATTTTCTGGATAGCGCTGTACAGCAGGGTGGACATCAGGCCGGTATGCACCAGGCCCAGGGTCGCCAGCAAGAGCCAGTCACGGGGAGCGGCGGGGGTGTGAAAACCGGCGAACGGGGCCAGCAGCACCGCGCCCACGCTGAGTTGAATCAGCACCAGCAGCTGCGGCGGCAAGGTTTTCAGCTGTTTGACGATTGCGGCGGCGATGGCATACATCAGGGCGGCGCCCAGCGCCATCAGCACGCCGAGCAGGTAATTGGCGCCGGGATCGCCGTCGGAATGACCGGTGACTATCAGGATCACGCCGCCGAAGGCCAACAGCAGCCAGCCAAGCCGGTTCGCCGTCAGGCGCTCGCCAAAAAACAGCGCGCCCAGGCCCACCAACATAAAGGGCTGAACGTGATAGGTCACCGTCGCAACGGCGATGGACGCCTGGGAATAAGCGGCGAACAACAGCGTCCAGTTCAGCACCAGCGCCACGCCGCCCAGCGCGGCGATGCCCCATTGCCGCCGGCTCAGCGCGCCGCGTTTCAGCTGGCCCAGCAGGGCGCAGACCAGCAGCATCGCCAGCGCCCCAAAAGCACAACGCCAAAACACCACCGTTACCGCCGGCAACCCCAGCGCCACCACCGGCCAGCCGACGGTGCCGGATATCACCATTGCGAGCGTCATTTGCATCGCACCGCCTGTTTTTGCCTGCATCTGTCATCCTCTTTCGCGCTTGTGCAATCCTGCGCATTCATTAAAATGAACAACTGAGCATTATGATGAACAGAGTCCGATATGTTTGTCAAATCGAACAATCGGACGATATGGTGAACAATGAACAGCGATATTTTGCACGACATGACGCCCATTGGCCTGTTGTCGACGGCGATCCGCCGCGAGCGGGAGCGATTAAATTTGTCGGTGACCGAGCTGGCCAAACGCGCCGGCATCGCCAAGTCGACGCTGTCGCAGCTGGAGACCGGCAGCGGCAACCCCAGCCTGGAAACGCTGTGGGCGCTGGCCATGGCACTGGACGTGCCGGTGAGCCGGCTGATTTCACAGCCGCGCCGGCATGTGCAGGTGATCCGCGCCGACGAGGGCGTCACCACGCTGTCCGAGCAGGCCAATTACGCCGCCACCTTGCTGGCCACCTGCCCGCCGGGTGCCCAGCGCGACATTTATCGGCTGCGGGTGCAGCCGGGCGAGCCGCGCATTTCACGGCCGCATATGCCCGGCACGGTAGAACATGTGATCATCAGCAGCGGCAGAGCGCGGCTGGGGCCGGCCGATCGGCCGGAGGAACTCGGCGCAGGGGACTACATCAGCTATTCCGCCGATCGCGAACACATTTTCGAGGCGCTGGAGCCGGGCACCACGGCGGTGATGCTGATCGAACAGAATTAGTTTTTGGTGGAAAATCACGGCGTTGAAGCTGGGTTTATTGAAAATGATTCTCACTTGTACTAGTGTGCAACCTCATTTTTGCGGCGGGGCGGCGGTGGCCGCCTGACCCGCGCTTTCTTAATGTCCTTCAAGGATTGAAGATGAAAACAGCCATTCCTTCTATTCTGTTGCTCGCCGGTTTGACGGCGGCACACCCTGCAACGCTGCTGGCCGCCGAAGCCGCGGCCCCGGCCGAAACCGCCGCGCAGGAAGACGCGGCCAGCAACGACTTCAGCTACGTGCGCTACCGCGCGGATTATCAGGTGTTGGCCAATGCGCACAGCGTCAAGACCGAAAGCTACGAGATCCTGCTGAAAACCAAAGCGGCGGTGGAGAAATTCAGCCAAATCCGTCTGGGCTACAGCGAAAAAATGGAAACGCTGGAGGTGGTCTCGGCCTATACGCTCACCGCCGACGGCCAGCGCCACGACGTGGCGCCGGATCGCATCTATACCCAGGAAAGCTATTCCAGCGCCTCGGCGCCGCTGTATGCCGATCGCAAGGTGCGGGTCATCGTATTCTCCAACCTGGCGCCGGGCTCGCGCATCGTCTATCAGCTGCGCCAAACGCAAAACGTGCCGTATTTCCCGGGCTACTTCGGCCTGTGGGAAACCTTCAGCGTCTTCGATCAGTTCGACGACGCCGAGATTAATCTGCAGGCGCCGGCCAGGCTGCCGATGAATATTTTCACCCGCGGCGTAGAGGGCGGCGACCAACCGCAGATCCGCGACGGGCAGGCGCACTGGCGCTGGCATTATCAGCGCAGCACGCCGCTGAAAGCGCAAAACTGGGCGGCGAGCAGTTGGACCTTCAGCCCAACCATCATGGCCAGCACCTACCGCGAATGGCCGCAGCTGGCCAAGGCTTATCAGCTGAAGGCCAGCCAGGCGGCGAAGGTGACGCCGGGCGTGCAGGCGCTGGCGGACCAGATCACCGCCGGCGTTACCGATCGCCGCGAACAGGCGGCGGCGATTTATCGCTGGGTGGCGCAGAATATCCGCTATGTGGCGGTGTACCTGGGTAACGGCGGGCTGGAGCCGAACTCGGCGCAAAGCATTCTCGACAACCATTACGGCGACTGCAAAGACCACGTGGTGCTGTTGGAAGCGCTGCTGGCCGCCAAAGGCATTGAGAGTTCGCCGGTGCTGATCGGCATGGACGAAGGGCCAATCTTGCCGAAGGTGCCGCTATTGGGGCGCTTTAACCATGCCATCACCTACGTGCCGGAGTTTAATCTGTATCTGGACTCCACCAACCCTTGGGCGCGCTTTGGGCAACTGCCGGAGGGCGATTTGAGCGCGCCGGTGCTGCTGACGCGCGAAGCCCGGCTGGCGCGCACCCCGAGTAACGATGAGCAGCGCAATCAACATGCCCTCAGCGTTGATTTCCAGTTCGATAAAGCAGGCAATATGCGCGGGCAAACCGAGCGGCCGCTGAGCGAAGTGGAAGAGATCGACCTGCGCGGCTATTTCTCGCAAATCAACCGGCAAAATCGGGCGCGGGCCGAGGAGTCCATCATGACCTCCTCCGGCATCGACGGCCGTGGCCAGGTGGTGATGCATGGCGATCCGCTCGATCTTAAAAAGCAGTTTGGTTTCAGCTTCCGCTTCAAGGCGGACGACTATGTTGATTTTGGCGTAGTGGGTGGCATGCGGGTGCCTAGCCCGCCGGGCGGCAAGTCATTCCGCTCGCTGTATACCTCGACCGCAGCGCCGAACAACGAAACCCCGTTCTATTGCAACGCGCAGCGCTATGAGGAAACCTATCGTCTGCAACTGCCGGCCAACGTGCCGATTATCGCCATTCCCAAGGATCTGCAGTTCCGCAATGCGGCGGGGGATTATCGGGTTGAATGGCGGCGCGACGGCCAACAGGTGACAGTGAACCATCGCCTGCAGATGAACGCCATTCGCGGTAAAGAGGCGCTTTGCCAGGCGCAGGATTACCCGGCGTTCCGCGAGCTGTTCCAGCAGGTGCGGCGCGGTTTCCGCGGGCAGGTGGTGTACGGTGAGTTGGCTAACGGCGCGGTGAGCCAGGCCGGCGGTTGATGGCGCTCAGGCCCCGGCTTCCGGGGCCTGAATGGTTAAATTGATGTAACTCATTGAAAAAGTTATCATCAGACAGTGTATCTAGCGGATGATGACAAATGCTCAAAAGAGAAGAGGTGCTACCACGCGCCTACAAACAGGTGGATGTGTTTACCACCTCGCCCATGCAGGGGAATCCCCTGGCGGTGGTGCTGGAGGCGGAAGGGTTGAGTGAGCTGCAAATGCTTTCATTAGCTCGCTGGACCAACCTTTCGGAAACCACGTTTGTTTTCAAACCCGCTAATCCGCTTGCAGATTATCAGGTGCGTATTTTTACTCCCGAAAAAGAGTTGCCCTTTGCCGGGCATCCGACATTGGGCACGGCCCATGCCTTATTGGAGGCGGGGTTGGTGACCAAACAGCCGGGGGTAGCGATGCAAGAATGCGGGGTGGGTCTGGTTGCCGTCAATATCTTGCCTGAAGGATCGCTGGCGTTTGCCGCACCTGCGGTAACGTTTCGCTCGCTGGCCGCTGAGGATCGGGAATGGCTAATGGCCGCTTTTCAGCCTGCGGTTATCGAAACCGATATGATGCCGGTGATTGCCGACATGGGGATCCGCTGGCTGATGGTGCGCATGCCGAACGCGCAATCCTGCCTGGCGGTGACACCGGATCAAGCCATGATTAAACGGCTGCAAATTGCTTGTCATGTTGATGGCGTGGTGATTTACGGCGCCTGTTCCTCCGGCGATCCGGCAGATTACGAAATGCGCGCGTTTCTGGTTGAATGGGATACGCTGGTTGAGGATCCCGTAACCGGCAGCGCTAATGCGTGCCTGGCCCGTTTGTTAAAGGCCGATAACTTCCCCGATGGCGGTTTGACGGCGCAGGGGTATCAGGTGCGGCAGGGCACTCGGCTGCATCGGGAAGGCCGGGTCAGCGTTCGCTTTATTAACGATGAGCCGTGGATTGGCGGCCAGAGTCGCACGCTGATTGATGGCTGGTTGCACATTTAGCCGAACCCAATCCAACCGCATTGTTATGGCGACACGCCACCTTTCCGGCGTGCCGCCAGAGCGTTACTGCGGCACCACCAGCCCCACGCCGCGGCCGCGTGGATCCGAGGCGGTTTCCGGCGTGTGGCCATCGATGCGAATCACCTGAATATCCCCCATATTCCAGCCTTGATCCTCCAGCACATAGCCCATGGCCTTCAGCTCGTCGGCCACCTTGCCGGTCAGCGGGGCGAAGCCGTCATAATAAAGAGTATCCTTCGGCAACAGCTGGTGATGCACGCGCTGTGCGGCCACCGCCTGGCTCAGCGGCAGGTGATAATCGTAGATATTATTCATCACCTGGAAAATCGAGGTGAAAATACGCGAGCCGCCGGGCGTGCCGATCACCAGGCTAACCTGGCCGTCGCGGGTCACTATGGTCGGGCTCATCGAAGAGAGCATGCGTTTGCCCGGTTCGATGGCGTTGGCGTCGCTGCCAACCACGCCAAAGGCGTTGGCCACGCCCGGTTTGGCGCTGAAGTCGTCCATTTCGTCATTCAGCAGGAAGCCGGCGCCTTTGACCACCACGCCGCTGCCGAAGTCCCAATTGAGCGTGTAGGTATTGCTGACCGCGTTGCCGGCGGCGTCCACGATCGAGAAGTGGGTGGTCTGATGGGTTTCCAGCCCTGGGCGTACTTTCTCGGTTGGGGAAATTGCCGTTGGGTTGATCTCGTCGGCGCGTTTTTGCAGATAGTCGGGGGCGACCAGCTGCGCCTCCGGCACTTTGGTGAAGTCCGGATCCCCCAGGTAGTCGGCGCGGTCGGCGAACACCCGCTTTTCAATTTCCGCCAGCAGGTGAATATAGCGTGCCGAATTCAGCGTCACGCCGTTGAAATCGGCGGCGCGATCTTCCTTGATGCCCAGCAGCTGGGCCAGCGCAATGCCGCCGGAGCTGGGCAGCGGCGCGGTATAAATGGTGTTGCCGCGCCAGCTGATGCGCATGGGTTCACGCCATTTCACCCGGTAGTCGGTCAGATCCGCCTGGGCGATCAGGCCGCCGTCGCGTTGCATTTGGGCGATCAGCAGGTGGGCGGTTTCCCCCTGATAGAAATCTTCGGCTCCCTTGGCGGCGATGCGTTCCAGCGTTTTCGCCAGTTCCGGCTGTTTAAACACCGAGCCGGGCTTCATGCCGCCAAAGTAATCGCCAAAATTGGTTTTGCCGGCGAAAAGTTTGTTGGCGTCTTCGCGGTATTGATATTGTTGACTGGCCACCTTAAAACCTTGCCGCGCGTAGCCGATGGCCGGCGTCAGCAGTTCGGCCCAGGGGAGTTTGCCGAAGCGTTTGTGCGCTTCCCACAGCCCCAGCACGGTGCCGGGCACCCCGGCGGCGCGGCTGCCGACCAGGCTGAGATTTTCAATTACTTCGCCTTTTTCATTCAGATACATGCTCTTGCTGGCAGCCTTGGGGGCGACTTCGCGGTAGTCGAGAAAATAGGGCTTGCCGTCGACGTACAGCGTCATAAAACCGCCGCCGCCGATATTGCCGGCTTCAGGGTAGGTAACCGCGAGGGTAAAAGCGGTGGCGACCGCCGCATCAACGGCGTTGCCGCCGGCCTGCAGAATTTGTGCGGCGACTTTTGCGCCATATTGATCGGGGGCAGCCACCGCCCCGGCAGTCAGATCGGCGGCAAAAACCGCCGGGACGGCGCAGACCAGCGCCACGCTCAGCGTTATCTTTTTCAATAAACCGGCAGACATAGCAGATCCTTTTAGCGTTGTGCAATTATCAGGTGAATTAAACTAATTATTTTTAAACAGAGGCTTAGCGCATTTTTGGGCGCCATATTGAAGGTAGCAGCGGTCAGGCGGGGCTGCCTGACCGGCGTGAAGAATCGTGATGTAAAACGTTAAACCGCGCCTGGCAGCGCTTCGGTCAGCCACTGGCAAAACTGGCGGGTAAGCGGGTTGTTTTCGCTGTCGCGGTGGATAAGCCACGCCCAGCTGGCACCGCGCACGCTTTTCTCGGCCATCGGCTGCAGCTGGCCCGCGGCGCAGGCCCGTTGTGACAACAGCTGGCTGACCAGCGCGATGCCGAGGCCGCTGCAGGCAGCATCCATCAGCAGGCCGGGATCGGAAAAGTTAAGCCCGTGGCTCTGTTGCCCAACGTCATGCCCGCCCGCCACCGTCCAGTGGCTCCAGTCCATTTCGCGTTCGCCGTGCAGCGTCAGCCGCTGTTCCGGCGGGGTCGCCAGCAGGCTGGGGTGGCAGGCGGGATACAGCCGGTCGGCATGCAGGATGTTGAACGTGCAGCCGGCCTGCGCGCTGAGGTCGTCGCGAATGGCGATGTCGACGGTTTCCGTTGCCATCTCCGGCGGCTCGAAGCTGGTGAACAGCCACAGGTCGAGCTGCGGATGGCGGCGATGAAAATCAGCCAGCCGCGGCAACAGCCAGTGTCTGGCAAAGGCCGGGGTGGTGTTGACGATCAGCTGGTTGGGCTTGCGGTACTGATCCAGCCGGCGAATGCCGACGGCCAATTGCTGCAGCATCACCTGCGCGGTGCTGTAGAGATCGCGCCCTGCGTCGGTAAGGTTGACGCTGCGTCCGGTGCGGAAAAACAGCGGTTGCTCCAGATAGGATTCCAGGCTGCGGATCTGTTGGCTGATCGCCGACTGCGTGAGGTGCAGCTCGTCGGCTGCCTGGTGAAAGCTGCCCAGCCGGGCGGCGGCTTCAAACCCGCGCATGGCGTTGAGCGGTGGCCAATGTTTTAGCATTGCTGATAAGCCTTTCTAATCAGATGTACGCTAAATATATCGTTTATTGCGGGACGATGTGAAGCCTGGCATTAAGATTATTGAAAACAGTCCGTCCCCCCTGAAAAGAATGTCTTAACAAAGCAACCGCCATGCAGGAGTAGATATCGTCAAACTTGCGGAGATTGCTCTCGGTGATGACTCTATTTCACAGATTTAAACTTCCGTTGTTATCAGTCCTGAATCTTAACGACCACTTTTCCTTTCGCATGCCCCTGGGCAAGGTAGGCAAGAGCCTCCCTGGCCTCTGCAAAGGGGAACACTTTGTCGATCACGGGTTTGATTTGTTCGGCTTCTATGAGCTTGCCGATTTGGTTAAGTTGATTGCCATCAGGACGGACAAAGAGAAATGAATAGGTCAGACCCCGTTTTTTCGTAAGACGTATGATCTTGCGGCTCATCAGCCCGAACACAAAACGCAGTAAGGCGTTTAGTCCCCGAGCCCGTGCGAACGCGGTATCTAAGGGCCCGGTGAGGGAAACAATCTTTCCACCAAAATTTAGGATCTGGGTAGATTTTTCAATTGAATCGCCTCTGACAGTACCGAGAACGATATCGTAGCCGCTCATCACCTTTTCGAATTGTTGCTTTTTATAATCAACCACTTCGTCTGCGCCAAGACGACTTACCCACTCGACGTTGCCTGAACTTGTTGTCGTTCCCACCTTTGCGCCAAGGTGCTTCGCCAATTGGATCGCAAAACTGCCAATTCCCCCGGAACCTGCCGGGATGAAAACCTTCTGACCAGCCTGCAGCCTGGCTCGCTCTGTCAGCGCTTGCCAGGACGTGAGGCTCACCATCGGGAGCGAAGCTGCCTGCACAAAATCCAGGTTTGCGGGCTTCATTGCTGCGGCGCTTTCAGGCACTGCTGCAAATTCGGCAAGAGATCCCGTTCCTCTATCGAAAATGCTGGCAAAGATTTCGTCACCTGGCGTGAAACGCGTCACGCGGCTCCCCACTGCGATGACAACTCCGGACAAGTCACTGCCCAATGTAGCGGGGAGCTTAAAATGCAAAACCGGCTTAAATATTCCGGTTGGGATAATGTTATCAATCGGATTCAGACCAGCCGCATGCACTTTAACCAGGATTTCATCCGCATTGATTACAGGATAACCGACGTTATCGAATCCTGATTCAGGGGATTTACCGTAGCGTTTAAACGTAAAGGCTTTCATCGTCTTGGCATTCATTTGTCGTTTACCCTGTCGCGTTTGTCAGTGGCATTTTTCTTTGCGGATCTGTTGCTGAGTAAAAAGGCAATCCCCAGGGATAGCTCGATAAATACTGCAAAAAGGATCTGCCCGTTTTACCTCTCTGCAGAACGTGCAAAAGACCGTTCTGCAGTATGCACCTCATTAGCTAGAGCGCTTTATATCGCTCGGCGGCTTCATCCTGTTTGATGTCTGAAAGCAAAGCCTGACGCGAAGCATCGAGGGTGTCCCAGCGCGCAGCATTGTGTAAAGGTGGGATGGTGACGAGTTCACGGCGATCAAAACCCGCCAGGGCGGCATCCACTAACTCGCCCACTGCCATAAATTTTGACGAATTACTGATGTCGATACCTGCACGTTCCCAAATTTCAGTGTAAGTGCCGGCAGGGAGCACTGCCTGGATATAAATGCCCTTAGATGACAGCTCTACATTCATGCCCTGAGACAAGAAAAGAACAAAGGCTTTGGTTGCGCCGTAAACCGACATGGAAAATTCAGGAGCCAGGCCTACGATGGAACTGATGTTGACGATCGAGCCTTCACCCGCTTGCACAAACCGTGGCGTCACCGCACTGGCAAGCCTCGTCAGGGCGGTGACGTTGAGCGCGATAAGGCTTTCTATCGAATCAGGCGTCTGCTCTGTAAAACTGCCGGACTGCGCGATGCCCGCGTTGTTGATAAGAATGCCAATCCGCGCGTCTTCACGCAGGCGAGCTTCGACCGCTGCTAAATCAATCGGTTGCGTGAGGTCGGCAGGCAGAACATCGACAGAGATACCATTTTCTTGCCGCAGACGATCGGCAAGTATCTCTAACCTTGCTTTGTCGCGCGCAACCAGAACAAGGTCATGGCCCCGGCGAGCGAACCGTTCAGCATAAACGGCACCAATACCCGTGGATGCGCCTGTAATGAGAACTGAAGCTTTAGTCATAAATTGATCTTCTTTATTAAAGGGTAAACAGATTCGCAATGTGCAACCGGGGACGCCTGCTGCTTTACTTGCTGGTCTCAGTAGGCGGTAGCGCATCGGTATATCCCGCTGCGCTACCGCCGATGTCTTTAATGATGATGGTCATAATCTAAAAAGTCAATTGATTAGATTATGGTCATCATCAATGTATGATTGGCCCTATATTTTGAGGGGGCAGTAAAGCATGAAAGTGTCAAAAGAGCAGGTTCGGGAAAACCGAATGCGTATTGTTGAAACGGCTTTTTCCCGACATCATCGCGATGATATGGGGAAGGGGGGCGTGATGTCGGCACTGGGCACCGATGCAGCCCCAATCAAGGTGGGGCTGGAACGTCAGTTGGCAGTTTTAGGAAATGAAAATGGAACGCATAGGCGGCCGCTGACATCGCGGTGCGATCAACGCGCCGGGCCCACGCCGTAGCGCAACAGGGCGATGGCATGGCGGGCGATGTCTTCGGCGTTCAGCTGGTTTTTATCCTTATCTTGGCGCCATTTGGGCGCGGTGGCCAGCGGCAGCAGCGTGATACCGAACAGCGTGAAGAACAGCAGGGAGGGCTCGAGATCGGGATTGAGCTTGCCCTGCGCCTGCCAGCGGGCGATGGATTGCAGCGCGATCTTGCGGCGCTCATCGCCGAAACGTTCATCCATCCGCTGTTTCAGCACGCCGCTTTCACTCATTACCTCCCGCAGCCACAGCGGGGCAAACCACGGGTGCTCCAACGCGATGTCGATAAAACGCTGCGCCAGTTGGGTGAAGGCGGCGACCGGATCGTCCGCGTTGGCGTCGAACACCTCGCCGGCAATCTTGCGCACCGGCAGAAAACGCTCTTCGATCAACACGTCCAGCAGCTGTTCCCGGTTGTGGAAGTAGTAGTGCAGCATCGCCGGGGTCACGCCGGCGGCGCGGGCAATGGCGTTCAGCGAAGTGTCCACTATGCCCTGGCGGGCAAACAGGTTTAGCGCGGTATCAAGCAGATGCTCGCGCTTATCCGCCCCTTTGGCGCCGCCGCTCGGCCGGCCGGGGCGGCGGGGCTTGGCGGGGTTTTGAACGTTTCGTGCTGTCATCGCGCTGGGATCCATTGACCGAGGAAAAGAACAGCCCATATATTAATTATGCAATTAATTAATTACAAGTGAGTCGACCCAGATGAGTATTGAAAACGCGGCAAATCGCCAGGATAACGGCGGGGCGGTTGAAAAAGCGCCCTCGATCCGTTTGCTGTTCTCCGCGCTGCTGCTGGTGATGCTGCTGGCGGCACTTGATCAAACCATTGTCTCCACCGCGCTGCCGACCATCGTCGGTGAATTCGGCGGGCTGGAGAAACTGTCGTGGGTGGTGACCGCCTACCTGCTGGCTTCCACCATTGTGGTGCCGCTGTACGGCAAATTCGGCGATCTGTTTGGCCGCAAGATCGTGCTGCAGATTGCCATCCTGGTATTTCTGCTGGGATCGGTGCTGTGCGGGCTGGCGCAAAACATGACGCAACTGATCATGATGCGCGCGCTGCAAGGGCTGGGCGGCGGCGGATTGTTGGTGGTCACCATGGCGGTGGTCGGCGACGTGATCCCCCCGGCGGAACGCGGCCGCTATCAGGGCCTGTTCGGTGGGGTATTCGGCCTGGCCACGGTGGTGGGGCCGTTGATCGGCGGCCTGCTGGTGCAGCATTTCTCCTGGCGTTGGATTTTCTATATCAATCTGCCGCTGGGGATTTTCGCCCTGTTGGTGATCGGCGCGGTATTCCAGTCGCGGGTCAGTCGGGTGCGGCATGAAATCGATTTTCTCGGCGCCGGCTATCTGGCGGCGGCGCTGACCTGCATCATCCTGTTCACCAGCCAGGGCGGCACGGTGATGGCATGGTCGGACGGCCAGCTGTGGTGCATTCTGGCCTTCGGCCTGGTGTCGCTGGGCGGGTTTATCTATGAGGAGAGGCTGGCCAGCGAACCGATCATTCCGCTTGGCCTGTTCCGCAACCGCACCTTCGTGCTGTGCGGCCTGATTGGCTTTATCGTCGGCATGTCGCTGTTCGGTTCAGTCACCTTTCTGCCGCTGTATCTGCAGGTGGTGAAAGACTCGACGCCGTCGCAGGCCGGGATGCAACTGCTGCCGCTGATGGGCGGCATTATGGTCAGTTCGATAATCAGCGGCCGGATCATCAGCAAGCGCGGCAAATACCGGCTGTTCCCGATCCTCGGCACCCTGTGCGCGCTGGGGGCGATGACGCTGCTGGGCACCCTGACCAACGACACTCCGGTGCAGCTGCTGTATCTCTACATTTGCCTGCTGGGCTTGGGCCTGGGCATGGTGATGCAGGTGATGATCCTGGCGGCGCAAAACAGCGTTGAGCCGCAGCATATGGGGGTCGCCACCTCCAGCGCCACGCTGTTCCGCTCGATTGGCGGTTCGATCGGCGTAGCGGTGTTCGGCGCGATTTTCACCCATGCGCTGCATACCCGGCTAGCCGCGCTGTTGCCGGATGGCGCGCCGCTGCCGCGTTCCCTCGGCGCGGAGGCGGTGCATCACTTGCCGGCGGCGTTGCAGCAGGACTACCTGCAGGCGTTCGGCGGGGCGATCCACTCGGTGTATCAAATCGCCGCCGGGGTGATGGCGCTGGCTTTCGCGTTGACCTGGCTGCTGAAAGACGTGCCGCTGCGGCACAAATAACCGCTAACGCCGGCGCAATCCATACTCCGCGCCGGCGTTCCTCATGCCCTGCGATGGATTTTTACGCAATCCTTACGCAACCCTGTCAGACGAAAAACAGCGCATTCGATATATTGAGAATAGTCATTCTCAATAGGATAGTTAGTCAATGCAGAGGAAAACGATTTTTCTTGTCAGCCTGTCGCTGCTGCTGAGCGCCTGTGACGGCCAGAGCGGCGCCGCGCCGGCGGGTACGGGGGCCGCGCAGGAGGTTGGCGTGGTTACGTTGCGCGGCCGGCCGGTCACCCTGAGCAGCGAACTGACCGGCCGGGTTAACGCCACCATGACCTCCGACGTGCGGCCGCAGGTTGACGGCATTATCAAGCAGCGGCTGTTTGTCGAAGGCGATGAGGTGAAAGCCGGGCAGGTGCTGTATCAGATCGATCCCGCGACCTATCAGGCCAGCTATGACCAGGCTGCCGCCCAGCTGAAGAACGCCCAGGCAACGGTGCAGTCCGCCCGGCTGAAGGCCCAGCGCTATGCGGTGCTGGTGAAAGAAAATGGCGTCTCCAAACAGGACGCCGACGATGCCCAGGCCAGTTACCTGGCGGCGGTGGCTTCGGTGGCGCAGTACCAGGCTGCGCTGGCGTCGGCGAGCATCAATCTTGAATACACCAAGGTGCGCGCGCCGATCGCCGGGCGCATCGGCATCTCTTCGGTCACGCCGGGGGCGCTGGTGACCGCCGGGCAGACCGATGCGCTGGCCACCATCCGCGCGCTGGATCCGGTCTACGTCGATCTGACCCAGTCCAGCACGCAGTTGCTCAAACTGCGCCGCCAGCAGGCCTCGTTGCAGCGCGGAGATGTCACGCCGGTCGCCATCTCGCTGGAGGACGGTACCCCTTACGGCCATAGCGGCAAACTGGAGCTGACCGAGGTGGCGGTGGATGAGTCCACCGGCTCGGTCACGCTGCGCGCCCTGTTCCCCAACCCGGAACACCAGCTGCTGCCGGGCATGTATGTGCATGCCAAGGTCGACAACGGCGTGGATCCCAAGGCCATTCTGGCGCCGCAACAGGGCATTACGCGCAACGCCAAGGGCGAAGCTACCGCCCTGGTGGTCGATGCGCAAAACAGGGTGGAACTGCGCGACGTCACCGCAGAACGGGTCATTGGCAGCAACTGGCTGATAGACAAAGGCCTTAACGACGGCGATCGGTTGATCGTGGAGGGCACCAGCAAGGTGGCCGCCGGCGTCGCCGTCAAACCGGTGGACGTGGCGGCCGAAAAAGCCCAGAGCGGGGGGCAGTAATATGGCGCAGTTCTTTATCCGGCGGCCGGTGTTCGCCTGGGTTATCGCCATCATCGTCATGCTGTGCGGCCTGATGTCGATCAACTCCCTGCCGATATCGCAATACCCGGACGTTTCGCCGCCGCAGATCTCGATCGCCGCCACTTATCCGGGCGCGGATGCGCAAACGCTGGAGAACAGCGTCACTCAGGTGATTGAACAGCAGTTGACCGGCCTGGACGGCCTGCTGTATTTCTCCTCGACCAGCAGCTCCGACGGTTCGGTGAGCATCAACGTCACCTTCGCGCAGGGCACCGATCCGGACATCGCTCAGGTGCAGGTGCAAAACAAGGTGCAGCAGGCCGAAAGCCGCCTGCCGAGCGAAGTGACCGCGCAAGGGGTGACGGTCAAGAAATCCCAGAGCAGCTTCCTGTTGATCGTCGGCATGTACGACGAAACCGACCAGGCGACGATGTCGGACATCTCGGACTATCTGGTGAGCAACCTGCAGGATCCGCTGTCGCGCATCGACGGCGTCGGCGACGTGCAGGTGTTCGGCTCGGAATACGCCATGCGCATCTGGCTGAACCCGACCAAGCTGGCGTCCTTCTCACTGATGCCGTCCGATGTGGCGACGGCGATCGAAGCGCAAAACACCCAGGTTTCCGCCGGCAAGATCGGCGATTTGCCGGCCGGCGCCAATCAGCAGCTGACCGCCACGGTGAAAGCGCAGTCGCGCCTGCAGACCCCGGAGCAGTTCCGCAACATCGTGCTGAAAAGCGACAGCAGCGGGGCGTTGGTGCGCCTGGAGGACGTGGCGCGGGTCGAGTTGGGCAGCGAGGATTATTCCGCCAGCGCCCGCCTGAACGGCCACCCGGCGGCGGGTATCGCCGTCAAGCTGGCGGCCGGGGCCAATGCGCTCAATACCGCCAGGCTGGTGAAGGCCAAGGTGGCGGAATATCAGTCGTCGATGCCGAACGGCTATAAGGTGGCATACCCGAAAGACAGCACCGACTTTATCAATATCTCGATTGAAGAGGTGGTGAAAACCCTGTTCGAAGCGGTGGTGTTGGTGGTTTTGGTGATGTTCCTGTTCCTGCAGAACCTGCGCACCACGCTGATCCCGACCATCACCGTGCCGGTGGTGCTGCTCGGTACCTTCGGCGTGCTGGCGGCCTTCGGCTATTCGATCAACACCCTGACGCTGTTCGGCATGGTGCTGGCGATCGGCCTGTTGGTGGATGACGCCATCGTGGTGGTGGAAAACGTCGAACGCGTAATGCGCGAAGATCGCCTGCCGCCGCGCGAGGCGACGGAAAAGTCGATGAAGGAAATCACCGGCGCGCTGGTCGGCATTGCGCTGGTGCTGTCGGCGGTATTTCTGCCGATGGCGTTCTTCGGCGGCTCAACCGGGGTTATCTACCGCCAGTTTTCCGTCACCATCGTCTCTTCCATGGTGTTGTCGGTGATCCTGGCGTTGACGCTGGCGCCGGCGCTCTGCGCCACCTTGCTCAAGCCCGCCCACGATGAGCTGACCGATAAAGGGCTGCTCGGCAAATTCAACCGCGGCTATAACCGCCTGCAGGAAAAATACGCCGATAAGGTCGGCAACGTGATCCACCGGCCGACCCGCTACCTGCTGATGTACGGGCTGTTGCTGATCGCCGCCGCCGTGATGTACTTGCGCCTGCCGACCGGCTTTTTGCCCAATGAGGATCAGGGCGTGGTGATGGTGCAATATACCCTGCCGGCCGGGGCGACCAACGCGCGCACCGCGGCGGTGAGCGACGCGGTGAAGGATTATTTCCTCAACGACGAAAAGGCCAACGTCAGCACCATTTTCACCATTAACGGCTTTGGCTTCAGCGGCAGCGGGCAAAACGCCGGCATGGCCTTCGTCAGCCTCAAGGACTGGAGCCGGCGCAGCGGCAGCGAAAACACCGCGGACGCCATCGCCAGGCGCGCCATGGCGCATTTCGCCGGCATCCGCGACGCGCAGGTGTTCTCTATGAGCCCGCCGGCGATCGACGGCTTCGGCCAATCCGACGGATTTACCTTCGAACTGCAGGCCAAAGGGGCCACCACCCGGGCGGAACTGCAGGCGATGCGTGACCAGATAGTCGCCGCCGCCGGCAAAAATCCATCGCTGGCCGCGGTGCGCGCCAACACGTTGCCGGACACGCCGCAGCTGCAGGTGGAGATCGACAACGGCAAGCTGCAGGCGCTGGGCCTGAGCGCCGGTGACGTCAGCAGCACCCTCAGCAGCGCCTTCGGCAGCACCTACGTCAATGACTTTATCGACCGCAACCGGGTGAAGAAAGTCTATATGCAGGGCGATGTGGCGTTTCGCTCCAAACCGGAAGATCTCGATAAATGGTTCGTGCGCGGCACCAACGCGTCCGGCGCCAGCAGCATGACGCCGTTCTCGGCCTTTGCCTCCTCCCATTGGATCTACGGGCCGGAGAACCTGTCGCGCTACAACGGGCTGTCGTCCTTCGAGATAACCGGCCAAGGCGCGGCGGGCGCCAGCTCCGGCACCGCCATGCAGGAAATGGAGAAGCTGGCGGCGAAATATTCGGCGAACAGCAGCTATGCCTGGAGCGGGCTTTCCTATCAGGAACGCTTGACCAGCGGGCAGGCATCTTCCTTGTACGCCATCTCACTGGTCGTGGTGTTCCTGTGCCTGGCGGCGCTGTATGAAAGCTGGTCGATCCCGTTCGCGGTAATGCTGGTGGTGCCGATGGGCGTGGTGGGTTCGCTGTTGGCGATCACCCTGCGTGGGCTGGAGAACGACATTTACTTCCAGGTGGCGCTGTTGACCATTATCGGTCTGTCGGCGAAGAACGCCATTCTGATCGTCGAATTTGCCGAAGAAATGCACCAGCGCGGCGAAACGCTGATCCAGGCGGCGATCCACGCCTCGCGCATGCGTCTGCGGCCGATCCTGATGACCTCGCTGGCGTTTACCGCCGGGGTGCTGCCGCTGGCGGTATCCAGCGGCGCCGGCGCCAACAGCCGCATCGCCATCGGCACCGGCATCATCGGCGGCACCCTGACCGCCACCGCGCTGGCGATCTTCTTCGTTCCTTTGTTTTATGTGTTGGTGCGCCGCCTGTTTACCCGCAGGCCAGCCGCCAAACAGGCAGGAGAGTAATTGTGCCGCAACGTTTAATTACCCTGATGCTTCCGCTGCTGTTGGCGGGCTGCATTTCACTGGATCCCGATTACCAGCGCCCGGCGGCGCCGGTGCCGGCCAATCTGCCGCAGGGCGCCGCCTACGCCGCGCCGAGCGGCAAGCTGGCGCTAAGCTACCCGGACGTCGCCTGGCGCGATTACGTCCAGCACCCGCAGCTGCGGCAGGTGGTGACAATGGGGCTGAACAGCAGCCGCGACCTGCGGGAAGCTATCGCCAACATCGCGTCGGCGCGGGCGCTGTACGGCGAGCAGCGCGCGGCGTTGTTCCCCAGCATTAACGCCGGCGCAGACGGCAGCCGCGGGCGGGCGCTGACCGGCAGCGGCAACGCCACCGCCATCAGCCAAAGCTACGAGGCCACGGCCGGTACCAGCGCCTTCGAGCTGGATCTGTTCGGCAAGAACGGCAGCCTGTCGCGGGCGGCGTTTGAAACCTATTTGGCGAATTCCGAGGCGGCGAAAAGCACCCGCCTGACGCTGATCGCCGATATCGTCACCGATTGGGTGGCGGTGGCGGCGGAACGCAGCAATCTGGCGGCCGCTCAACAGACGCTGGACAGCGCCAAACGGTCGTTGGAGGTAACGCGCAAGAATCAGCAAAACGGCATTTCATCCATGGTCGACGTGGCTTCTGCGGATACCCTATACCAGCAGGCGCGTTCGGACGTCGCCAGCTACACCACCAGCGCCGCGCAGGCGAAAAACGCGCTGGATCTGGTGGTGGGGCAAAGCGTGCCGGAGAAGTTGCTGCCCGCGGGGATCGAAGCGCTGTCGGGCATGATGAAGAAGCTGCCGACGCACCTGTCGTCCGCCGTGCTGCTGAACCGGCCAGACGTGCTGGAGGCCGAACATAATCTGAAATCGGCCAACGCCAATATCGGCTCGGCCCGCGCGGCCTTTTTCCCGACCATCAGCCTGACCGCCAACGGCGGCGTGGGCAGCAGCGAGCTGTCTTCATTGTTCAGCCACGGCGCCGGCGTCTGGTCGTTTGCGCCGAGCATCAGCCTGCCAATCTTCAGCGGCGGGTACAACACCTCACAGCTGAATTACACCAAAGCGCAGAAGGATCTGTACCTCGCCGGCTATGAAAAGGCGGTGCAGACGGCGTTTCAGGAAACCGCCGATGCGCTGGCGCGCCAGGGCACCATTCAGGAACAGCTGGCGGCGCAAAGCGGCTATGTCGCGGCATCGCGGGAGTATTATCAGCTGGCCGATCTGCGTTATCGGCACGGGGTGGACAGCTACCTGACCATGCTGGACGCCCAGCGCACGCTGTATAGCGCGCAACAGTCGCTGGTCGCCGCGCAGCAAACCGCCTATGACAACCAGATCACCCTGTACAAGGTGCTGGGGGGCGGCATTGCCGCCGAGCGGCAGGGCGCGTGGTGATCGCCATCGCCGCGGGCGGCGGGGGCATTCACTGCGTAACCAGCCAGCTGCCGGTGCACGGTCGATAATGTGGCAAATGGGTCGAAACGTGCGCACCGGCTTGTTTGACGCGACCGGGTGTGTTTGTCTTGCCGTAAACACAAGGAGGAAACGATGACCGGTAATAGCCACTCAACCATTCCCACCTGGTATCGCGATCCGCAAGATGAAGACGCCATGGCCGACGGGCACGCGCCGATCTGGCGGCATGTGATTGGCCTGGTGCCGGAAAACGAACTGTCCGGCGTCAGCGTGCTGGATTATGGTTGCAATCAGGGCGGGTTCTTGCGGCTGCTGCACGAGATGCGGCCGTTTCGCCAGGCGCTTGGCGTCGACATCGCGCAGCAATCCGTTGATATAGCCAATCGCCTGAAAGGGAACCTGCCGGTGAGCTATCAGACCGACACGCGGCTGGCCGGGTGGGATGGCAAGTTCGATATCGCCTTCAGCCATGAGGTTATTTATCTGATTGAGGATATCGAACAGCACGCCGCCGACATCCTGCGAGCGCTGAAGCCGGGCGGCGCTTACTATGCGATTACCGGCTGCCATACCGATAATCCGCTGTGGCCAACCTGGCGTCAGCGGATCGCCGAACGGACCCACACCCGGGTGCAGGACCGATCGGTTAACGACTATGCACGGATTTTCTCCGCGGCGGGCTTCCGCGTTGCCGCTCGCAGGCTGGGTTTTACCGGGTTCGTGCCTGATGAACCGGACGGTTGGATGCCGGACATCGCTGCGGCGATCGACTACTATTGCCACACAAAAACGGTGTTTCGGTTGGTAAAACCGTAAAATCAGACGCCTCCCTAGGCGCAGAGCCGCTGGCGAGATAATATGGCGGCAACTATCACGATGGAACCTGGCATTCAAACAATGGACTACCGTTTAACCCTAAGCTTCACGTTATTCCTTGGCGTGCTGCTGGCGCCCGCCGTTCAGGCCGACGACGCCACGATTATACTTGACGAAAAGGATCCGACGGCGGTGTACCGTCTCGAAGGTGCGACGCTGCTTAAAGAGCGTGAAGGGGTAAAGATCGCCGAGCGTCCCTACCGTTACTTTGCGCTTAAGCTGGCCGACAATATTCGCTATGAAGGCTATATCACCCGTTGCGCCGATGACTATGCCGCTAATTTGAGCGAAGGCGAACAACAGCAGCTGAGTCGCTGTACCGAGCAAGTGTCCGGCGATATAGACCGGCTGATGGAAAACACCGCCAACCTGACGTTCTATTACAGCGGCACGCATACCGTTTATCGGGGCGATGAAGATTCAACGTCTTATTACTACTTTTCCTCCGCCCGCGTCGCCAATTTCTACCAAAGCGAAGACGGACGCCATCCGATGTACGGCCTGGTCTATCGTTGCAGCCAGCCGGCGCGCGATGTCAGCCAGGCTGAAGAACCTGGGGCCAGTGAAACCGCGCAGCCTTCGGCTGAAGCGGAGCGCTTTATTGCATTGGCCAAAAAACGTTGTGCCAACCTGTAGAAAAAGAGGTGAGCGCATTATGGCTAATGGATTGCGCGCGCCAAACGCTGGCTGTACGACATTCATTTCCTGATCGAACAGCTCAGATAAAATCCTGATCGAACAGCTCAGATAAAACCGCCGCTTATTGCTGCAGCACCTCGGCGAACTTCGCCAGCCATTGGGGATGCGCGGGCCAGGCCGGGGCGGTGACCAGGTTGCCGTCGACGTGCGCCTGATCGATGCCGATGTCGGCATAATGTCCACCGCTGAGCCGCACTTCCGGCGCGCAGGCCGGGTAGGCGCTGCAGGTGCGGCCTTTCAGCACTCCGGCGGCGGCCAGCAGCTGTGGGCCGTGGCAAACGGCGGCAATGGGTTTGCGCGCGGCGTCGAACGCCTGCACCAGCTTGATCACCTGCGGATTGAGCCGCAGATATTCGGGCGCCCGGCCGCCGGGGATCAGCAGCGCGTCATAGTCTTCTTCTTTCGCCGCAGAAAAATCGGCGTTGAGGGTGAAGCGGTGGCCGGGCTTTTCGCTGTAGGTTTGGGCGCCGTCAAAGTCATGGATCGCAGTCATGATGTAGTCACCCTTGGGCTTATCGGGGCACACCGCGTCCACCTGGTGGCCAATCATCTGCAACGCCTGAAACGGCACCATGGTTTCGTAATCTTCGGCGTAATCGCCGACCAACATCAAAATCTTCTTCTTGCTCATGATGGCTGTGCTCCGGGAATAGGGATAAAGCCTAAGTATGGCCGAAAAAATCACCAATCTCCTGGAGGATCAATTGCGTCTCCTGGGGAGTAAATTAAGCAGGGACAGATAACCCAATGAAATCTGTTTGAATATAATCTCCTTTTGCCTCTATTTATCTAACCAAATTGTGATGATTAAGGCATTGTTTCTATTCCCTGATTCTATACTCGTGATACTGCGGCGCTTCGCCGGCCGCTCAATTTTCACGGAGAATCCTCGATGCTTAATTTGGCTACCTTGCTTGAAGAGAGCGCGCGTTCCTGGCCAGACCGCCCGGCGGTGGTACAGGACGATACTCCGCTCAGCTACCGCGCGCTGAATGAGATGGCCAACCGGGTGGCAAATCTGTTGATCGCACGCGGGGTAAGGGCCGGCGAAAGGGTGGCGCTGGCTTGCCCTAATCGGCCGGAGTTTCCGGCCATCTACTATGGCATCCTCAAAATCGGCGCCACCGTTGTGCCGCTGAATACCCTGTTGAAAAGCGCCGAATTTGAATATTACCTGGCGGATTCGGCGGCGGTGGCCTTCTTCTGCCATGAGGGCAGCGAGGGGTTGCCGCTGGCGGCCGAAGCGCGGCGCGCTTTTGACAACGCCGAGCATTGCCGCGACTTTTTGATCATCGGCGACCGGTTGCCGCTGAGCGGGGAGCGTTTCAATCAGGCGATCGCCGAGCAGCCCGCCGCGTTTTGTTCGGCGGCCACGGCGGAGACCGACACCGCGGTGGTGCTCTACACCAGCGGCACCACCGGGCGCGCCAAGGGGGCGGAGCTGAGCCATGCCAATCTGACGCTCAATGCGTTGGGGTCGGTACGGCTGTTCGAGGGATCGGAAACGGATCCCGATCGCCATCTGGTGACGCTGCCGTTGTTCCATACTTTCGGCTCCACCGTGCAAATGAACGCCGGTTTCGCCAGCGCCGCCACGCTGGTGTTGATGGAGCGCTTTGACGCCGCCCAGGCCATCGCGCTGATGCAAAAACATGGCATTACCTTCTTCGCCGGCGTGCCGACCATGTACTGGGCACTGTTGAACGCGCTGGACGATAGGGTGGACCTGGCGCGCTTGCGCAGCACGCTGCGCATGGCGGTATCCGGCGGCGCCAGCCTGCCGGTGAAGATCCTGGAAGATTTCTCCCGCCGCTTCGGCATCAATATTCTCGAAGGCTACGGGCTGTCGGAAACCAGCCCGGTCGCCACCTTTAATCATCCGCGCAGGCAGAACAAAGCCGGCTCGATCGGCCAGCCGATTTGGGGCGTGGAAGTGCGGCTGCTGGACGTGACCGGCCAGCCGATTGACGGCGTCGATCAGGTTGGCGAGTTGGCGGTGCGCGGTTACAACATCATGAAGGGCTACCTGAACCGGCCGGAGGCGACGGCCGAAGCGCTGGATAACGAGGGATGGTTCAGAACCGGCGATCTGGGCCGCCGCGATGCCGACGGTTTCTATTTTATCGTCGACCGCGCCAAGGACATGATCATCCGCGGCGGTTTTAACGTCTACCCGCGTGAGATTGAAGAGGTGCTGATGCGGCATCCGGCGGTGTCGCTGGTGGCGGTAATCGGCGTCGAGCACCCGGCGCTGGGCGAGGAAATCAAGGCGGTGGTGGTGCTGAAGGAGGCGGACGACGGCATTGCCGAAGATGAACTGATCGCCTGGAGCAAGGAGCGGCTGGCGGCCTATAAATACCCGCGCATTCTGGAGTTTGTCGAACGTTTGCCGATGACTAGTACCGGGAAGGTGTTGAAACGCTGTCTGCGTTAGGGGAAAGGGCGAAGAAATCCCGGCCTGCAGGGGCAGGCCGGGAAACCAGGCATCAGCCCGGGTAGATACCGCGTTCTTTACGTGCGGTCAGGATGCGCTCACAGGCCACGATATAAGCGGCGGTGCGCAGGCTGCACTCTTTCTCTTTGGCCTTGTTCCAGACGTGGACCATAGCGTCGGTCATGATCTTGTCCATACGCTCGTTGATCTCGGACTCGCTCCAGAAGTAGCTGGCCATATCCTGCACCCACTCGAAGTAACTCACGGTTACGCCGCCGGCGTTGCAGATAACGTCTGGCACTACGGTAATGTTGCGTGAACGCAGCACGTCATCCGCATCCGGGTAGGTTGGGCCGTTAGCGCCTTCCAACACCAGCTTGGCGCTGAGGATTTCGGCGCGCTGACGGGTAATCTGACCTTCCAGCGCCGCTGGGATCAGGATATCCATGTCAACGGACCAGAAGGCTTCGCTTTCGATCTCGCTGGCGCCAGGGAAACCGGCGATTTGCTTGTTCTTGGTCTGCCATTCGGTCAGCGCGTTGAGGTCGATACCGTCGGCGTTGAACAGGGTGGCGGAGTGGTCCTGAATCACCACTACGCGCGCGCCGACGCCAACGAACAGGCGAGCCGCTTCGCTGCCCACGTTACCAAAGCCCTGAACCGCAACCTTGGCGCCTTCGATCTGCACGCCCAAACGCTTGGCCACTTCGCTGCCGGTGACGAATACGCCGCGGCCGGTAGCTTTTTCACGGCCGAGAGAACCGCCCAGGTGGATAGGCTTGCCGGTAACGACGCCGGTGATGGTGGTGCCGTGGTTCATGGAGTAGGTGTCCATCATCCATGCCATCACTTTGGCGTTGGTGCCGACGTCCGGTGCCGGGATGTCTTTCTGTGGCCCGATGATGAAACCGATTTCGCTGGTGTAGCGGCGGGTCAGTCGCTCCAGTTCGCCTTCAGACAGTTTGAAAGGATCGACGCGGATGCCGCCTTTGGCGCCGCCGTACGGCAGGTTGACCGCCGCACACTTGATGGTCATCCAGGCGGACAGCGCCATGACTTCATCCAGATCGACGTCCGGGTGGAAGCGGATGCCGCCTTTACCCGGGCCGCGGGACAGGTTGTGCTGAACGCGGAAGCCTTCAAAATGGCGGATGGTGCCGTCATCCATCTGCAGCGGGATATCAACAATCAAAGCGCGCTTAGGATGACGCAACGTATCGATCCAGCGCGACAGGTCGCCGAGGTACGGGGCGACGCGGTCGATTTGTTGCAGATATGTGGCCCAAGCCGTGGTGCTGCTTTCTGAAGCGTAGGATAGCTTTTCCATAACCAACCTTTTTTATATAGAGGTATTTATTTTGTTTAACCGTGGATTACCGAGTGCATAACACTTTGCGACGCTCAATTTACCACTAATTATGCCGCTTGTTAGCCCCCATCTCATCGGGCCAGAGGGCGGCCGGGGACGGGCTGCGGGGTGAAAAGTGAATAGTTAATTACTTTTCGCCGGCAGCTCTCGACAGCATGCATATTTTATGCATAAAAAACGCATAAAACCCGTTTTAACCTATTTTTCAGAAGCTTGAATGTGATCAAAAAGTTTCATTTTATTTAAGTGCCATGTTGACAATGCCGTTTCCCGCCGCCAGAGTTAAATTCATGTTAAAACGGCACCGGCGTCGTTTTTTTGTTGCACAAGGGAAATTTTAATTTATTGCTATTCAGCAGGTTACCCGCCACGCCCAGGCTTCGCATGCCAAACGTGGGCGATATCGCAGTTTGCACCACCGTTTTATGAACAACAAAAATTATCACCTCTCTGTAACAACAGGGCGGGCATCGTTTGGTCTGAATTTCTTGTTTGCCGGTAGAACGCCCTGGCGCGTTTCACTCCTGCTGCAACTCGCGCTGCGCGGAAGCGATCGCGGTTGCTTAATCGCCTTAACGACGGACAGGTAACACCATGACAAAAAACCACCACGATCGGTTGAACCCAGGTTCAGCCGAGGGGCCCGACTGCGCCCAAACATTGCAACGCGGCCTGAGTTCGCGGCATATTCAGCTGATTTCGATCGGCGGCGCCATCGGCACCGGGCTGTTTATGGGCTCCGGCAAAACCATCGCGCTGTCCGGCACCTCGATTGTGATCACCTACCTGATCGTCGGCTTCTTCATGTTTATGGTGATGCGGGCGATGGGGGAGTTGCTGCTGACCCGGCTCGACTATCGCTCGTTCGCCGATTTCGTTTCCGAATATCTGGGGCCGAAGGCCAGTTTCTTTCTTGGCTGGTCCTACTGGTTGAGCTGGGTAGTGACCTGTATCGCCGGCGTGGTGGTGTGCGGCGGCTATGTACAGTACTGGCTGCCAGAGGTATCGCCCTGGCTCCCCGCGCTGCTGACGCTCGGGCTGCTGTGCCTGTTCAATATGCTGTCGGTGAAAATGTTTGGCGAGGCGGAGTTCTGGTTTGCAATGATCAAGGTGGTGGCGATTGTCGCGCTGATCGTCACCGGCGCCTGGATGGTGTTCCACGGCTGGACCTCGCCGGACGGCGTTACCGCCTCGGTACGCAACGTTACCGATCCCGCCATCTTTATGCCGCACGGCATCTTCGGCTTCTTCGCCGGCTTCCAGATAGCCATCTTCTCCTGCACGGGTATCGAGCTGCTCGGCACGCTGTCGGCGGAAACCAAAAACCCGGAGAAGGTGCTGCCGAAGGCGATCAACGTGATCCCGGCGCGGATCATCATCTTCTACGTGTTCTCGATGCTGACCATCATCGCCGTCAGTTCGTGGAGCCATATTTCCCCCGACAGCAGCCCGTTCGTGATGCTGTTCGACCAGGCGGGGCTGCCGGCGGCGGCGGCAGTGATCAACTTTGTGGTGCTGACCTCAGCGATGTCTTCGGCCAACAGCGGCGTCTACTCCAGCACCCGCATGTTGTACAGCCTGTCGATGGAAAAGCACGCTCACGTGCAGTTCCGCATTTTGTCGCGCAATACCGCCATTCCTATCCGTAGCCTGCTGTTCTCGTGCTTCTGTATGGTGGTGGGCACCCTGTTGTTGATCCTGGTGCCGAACGTGATGACGCTGTTTACCATCGTCTCGACGGTGGCGGCGATCCTGGTGGTATACAGCTGGGGCACTATTCTGGCGGCCTATCTGGTTTACCGCAACAAGCGGCCGGATCTGCACGCAGGCTCTAATTTCAAGATGCCGGGCGGGGTGGCGATGGCCTGGCTGACGCTGGTGTTCTTCGCCTTTACGCTGGTGCTGATGGTGTTTGACCGCGATACGCTGATTGCCCTGTGCAGCATGCCGCTGTGGTTTATCGCCCTGGGGCTGATCTGGCGCTTCCGGGTGCGCGACAGCCTGGCGCGTGAAGGCTACGTGTTCAGCGCCGGGGCGGAATAAGCTTCCGCGAGCGCGGCTCAGGTCGCGCTCCGCTCGGCAAGCGCACGCAACTGAGGTATGCTAAGCGCTTGAAACAGCACCACACGGAGACACAGCAGCGTGCCTAACACCCCCTCCCAACTTGAACTCTTGCGGTCGGTCGCCGACGGTATCGCAGCCCTGTTTTTCCCTAACGTCGAGGTGGTGATACACGATCTGGCCACCAACAAGGTCGCCTATTTGGCCAACAATCTGTCGAAGCGCAAGCCGGGCGATGACGCCGGGCTGGAGGATTTCGAACTGGGCGCCGAAGCGAAAGTGACCGGCCCCTATGAGAAACTCAACTGGGACGGCAAGAAAATGCGCTCGGTGAGCATCGCCGCGCGCGATGAGCAGGGCAAGCCCAGCTATTTGCTGTGCATTAACCTGAGCACCGGCACTTTTGAAGACGCCAGAAACGCGCTGGACATGTTCCTGTCGGTAACGCGCCTGCAGCCGCAGCCTCAACAGCTGTTCAAGGACGACTGGCAGGAGAAGATCAACACCTTCCTGCATGAGTGGCTGCGCCGCGAGAATGCGGCCCTGGGCTCGCTGACTCGCGAGCAAAAGAGATCGCTGGTCAACGACCTGTATCATGAAGGGGCGTTCAAGGCCAAAAGCGCCGCGGACTATATCGCCAACGTGCTGTCGATGGGGCGCGCCACGGTTTACAAGTATCTGCGCGAGCTGAAGCAAGATTAATTTCGGTTGCGCCCGATGATGCATGCAAGGAAATATTGATTTTCCGTCTGGCGGCGATATAGTTGTAATATACAACTATATCGTCAGGGGCCATCATGTCAACCGCTTGCCATACCTATCTGCAGCCCATTCGCGACGCCAGCCGCCAATTAGTGCGAGAACTCGGCTTTATGGGCAGCACGCTTGCCGGCACCGATATGCCGCCCTCGGCGGTCCACGCACTGATAGAGATAGGCGAACAGCGCGCCAATACCGCCGCAGCGCTATGCGGGATCCTGAACCTGGAAAAATCCAGCGTCAGCCGCATGTTGAGCAAACTGATCAAGGCGGGGCAATTGGCGAATACCCCCAGCGATACCGATGCGCGTGAGAAGCTCCTGCTGTTGACGGATCGGGGCCGAGAAACGCTGGCAAGCATTAACCGCTTTGCGGAGCGACAGGTTATGGCCGCATTGACGGGGCTGCCCCCAGGCGCCGACGCCGCTATCGCCACCGGTTTACAGACCTATGCCGCCGCGCTGCGCTCAGCGCGGGCGGCAGATGCGCCCGCTAAGGCAGCCATTGAGATTGTCAGCGGCTATCGGCCCGGCTTTGTCGCCAGGACGCTTGAAATGCATATGCAATACTATGCCCGCACGGTGGGATTCGGCGCCTTCTTCGAGGCCAAGGTGGGGGCGATGCTGGCCGATTTGGCCGCGCGGCTGTCGCATCCGCAAAATGAAACCTGGCTGGCGCTGGGCGGCGGCCGCATACTCGGTTCAATTTCCATCGACGGTGAAGGGTTAGGCGATAATCGCGCTCATCTGCGCGCCTTTATCGTCGACGACGTGCTGCGCGGCAGCGGCATTGGCCGCCAATTGCTGGCTAAGGCGGTGAATTTTTGTGATGAAAAACCCTTCCGCGAAACCCATCTTTGGACCTTCAAAGGGCTGGATTCAGCCAGGCATCTTTATGAAAGCGCCGGCTTTGTGCTTAACCAGGAACAACCCGGCACGCAGTGGGGCAAGCCGATGACGGAACAGCTGTTCGTGCGCCGCGGCGTTAGCCCTGCGGCGTAGCGCCGCCATCGCGATGCCGCTCGCCCCAGTCGCACATCATGTCGATAACCGGGATCAGCGAGCGTCCTCGTTCGGACAAGCTGTATTCCACCTTGGGCGGGATCTGCGGGTATTCCTTTCGGATCACCAGACCGTCTCTTTCCAGCTCTTTCAGGGTTGAGCTCAACGTCTTGTAAGATATGGTGCCGATGCGGCGCTGCAGCTCGTTAAAACGCAGCACCGGCTTATATTGCGCCAGCCAATACAGAATGATCATCTTGTACTTCCCGCTGATCACCGCCAGCGTATAGCCGTAGCCAGTCTCTTCCAGCCTGATGCCCGTCGGGCTGCAAATGTCTTCAGCGTTCATTTTACGCTTTCCTCAAGGTAAGTATGTGTAGTCAGTGTGCGTATTTTACATCTTTAAAGCATACCCTATGATGCGTCGGTGAACCCATTAAAAGGAGATGCCCGCATGAAAACGCTGGTGGTTGTTGCTCACCCGGATATCGAGAACTCGGTGATTAACCGGAAATGGCTGACCGAGCTGCGGAAATACCCCGAGCTTTATACCGTGCACGAGTTGTATCGCGCTTACCCTGACTGGCAGATTGACGTGGCCAAAGAGCAGCAGCTGCTGGAGGCGCACGACAACATTGTGCTGCAGTTCCCGATCTTTTGGTTCAGCAGCCCGCCGTTGTTGAAGAAGTGGCTGGATGACGTGCTCACCTATGGCTGGGCTTACGGTTCAGGCAGCGGGTACAGAATGCAGGGGCGCAAAGTGGCGCTGGCGGTGACGGCGGGCATCAGGGCGGAAGATTATGCGCAGGACGGCCGCTACAAATACCCGTTGGAAGAGATATTCCGGCCATTTGAGGTCACCGCTAACTACGTTCGCGCCGACTACGCGCCGTTTTTTGCGTTTTACGGCGCGGAGTCGGCTTCGGACAGTGCCGCTGCGCAACTGAGCGGACAGGACATCGAACGCAGCGCCGCAGACTACCGGGCCTTTATCGCCGCGTTGAATTAACCGCGCCCCGGCCGGGGCGCATGACCTTAGCGGAGATGAGCGCCGAAACCGCTGCGTTGCGGCGCAATCTCATCCTTCAACGTCAGCTGGGGGATCAGATAGTCGCCCGCGTTTTGCCGCCGGAAAGGGATCGGCGCAGTCTGCCACAGGGCATCAAGCCGCTGCCCCAGGGCGTCGCACAGGGTGGTGAAGCGCGCCTCGTCGACCCGGCCGGTGCGGTAGGTGACAAAAGGCGGCAGCACCTCGAAACCGGGGTAGTGCAGAATGCCGTGCTGGATCGGGAACAAGATGTCATCGATCGGGCCATTGATACCGCGCGCCGCATAGTGCGACTGCCACCCGCCGGTGCTGACGATCAGCATCGCCCGCTTGCCCGCCAGAGTGCCTTCGCCATAGCGATCGCCCCAGCGGGCGTCGGAATGTTCCCCCACGCCATAGGCGAACCCATAGGCATAGACGCGTTCGACCCAGCCCTTGAGGATCGCCGGCATCGAGAACCACCACAGCGGAAATTGCAGGATCACGGCGTCGGCCCACAGCAGCTTTTGCTGTTCGCGTGCGATGTCTTCGCTTTGCAGCCCGGCGGCGAACGCGCGCTGCGACGCCTCTGAGGGATCAAAACGCGCCGCCTGTTGTTCTTCCTGGCTGTCATCGGCGTCCAGCACCGCTTTCCAGCTCATGGCGTACAGATCGGAGACCTGCACCTGGTGGCCTGCATCATGCAGGCGCTTAACCGCGAAATTCTTCAGCGAGCCGTTCAGCGACTGCGGTTCGGGGTGGGCGTAAACGATCAAAATATTCATGGTAAACCTCCGTTGCAAGATAACTGCAGGGTAGGCATCCATCAGGTATATTAGAAATGAATTTCTGATATTCCAGGTATTACCATGACTAATTTAAGGCAGTTGGACCTCAATTTGCTGGTAACGTTGGACGCGCTGCTGGCGGAACATAACGTCACCCGGGCGGCGCAGCGGCTTAATTTTTCGCAGCCGTCGGTCAGCGTGCACCTGGCCAAGCTGCGGGATATTTTTGGCGACCCCTTACTGCTGCCTGGCCCGCGCGGCATGCGGCCGACTGCGCGTGCAGAGCAGCTGCGCGAACCTTTGCGCCAGGCTTTGGCGGCGCTGGAATTGGCGGTGGCACCGAGCGCGGCGTTCGATCCCGCCGTGGCTGCCAACACCTGGCGCGTGGCTGCCTTCGATTACGGTGAGTCAACCATCGTGTTGCCGGCGCTGGCGGGCCTGAGAACGGCGGCGCCGAATACCCGGTTAGCGGTGGTGGAAACCGCGCCGGCGCGCATCGCCCGGCAGGCGGAACAGGGCGAGATCGACCTGGCCTTTCATACCCGGGAAGGCGCGCCGCCGAACCTGCGCCAGCGTATCTTGTTCAACGAACGCTACGTATTGGCAGGCCGGATGGGGCACCCCAAACTGCAAAAAAAGCTGACGCTGGGGCAATTCTGCGAGCTCGAACAGGTGATCGTTTCACCGGATGGCGGCGGATTTTTCGGCATTACCGACCAGGCACTGGCGGAAATCGGGTTAACCCGACGGGTGGTGCTTTCCGTGCCGCATTTTCTGTTCGTGCTGTCGGTGCTGGCCAGCTCCGATCTGGTGGCTATGCTGCCGGAACGGTTGCTGCGCAATCAGAGCGCGTTGCAGGTGGCTGAGCCGCCGGTTGCGGTGCCGGGGTTTGAAATGACCATGCTGTGGCATGAGCGGTCTCACCGGGATCCGGCTCATCAGTGGCTGCGCGAACATATTATGCAGGCGGTGCAAGGCTTCTGACGGTGGAATAGAGATGACTATGTCGGTTTAAGCGGGGGGAGCTTGGCTGAGGCGCACTCAGCCGGAGGTTACATAAACAGGAAGCGGTCAGCCAGCGGAACGGAGCGCTCGATGCGCGGCGGCAGGGCGCCATGAGATTCAGCCTGTGCGCTGGACTCTGGTACAGCATCCTCGGCTTTTTCAATCAGCAGCTCGCTGAGCAAAGCCCAAAAGCGATTGATGGTTTTCATGTTTCCTCCAGCCATTGATTTATCCTGACTGGCATAGTAATCCCCATGGATAACGATGGGAAAAACTTAAAAAACATATCTTAAGATCCTAATCGCATATCGCTGACCGGGCAAGGGCGAACCCTCGCCCGGTTTCACTCAGAAGCTAACGTTGATTTTGGCCCACAGGGTGCGGCCAGGCTCGTTAACCGAGGTATTGGCCGAATAGCCGAAGGTGCTGTTGCCCGCCAGATTCAGGTGCTCGCTGTAGGTTTTGTTCAGGATGTTGTCCAGGCCGGTGCTCAGCTTGATGTTCTTGTTCACCTTATACGCCACGTTGGCGGACAGCACGCCGAACCCTGGGCTCTCGGCAAAATCCTTGCCCACCACGTTACCTTCGTTGATAGCCACTCGGTGCTGGCTGCTGACCAACCGCCACAGACCGGTGCTGCTCCAGTCGCCGCGTTCATACGTCAGCCCGAGGCGCGCCTCCAGCGGGGGGATCTGCGGCAACGGCCGGCCATCGCTGGTGTTTTTGCCCCAGGCGTAGGCCAGACTGGCGTCGGTTTTCCAGTGTTCCGCCAGCTGGTAGCCAAAGCCCATTTCTGCGCCCATGATGTTGGCGTTAACGTTGTCCGCCTGGCTGATGCGCGGGTGGTGAGGATCGTATTTAAACAGGATAAAGTCATCGACCCGGCCTACATAGGCCGAGACCCAGCTGCTGAGGCGCTTGCCGCTGTATTGGGCGCCGATATCGAGCTGGGCAGTCTTCTCGCTTTTGACGCTGGAGAACGCCTGTTTGCCGCCTGGCCCGAAGGTTGGCGAGAACAGCTCCCAGTAGTCGGGGAAGCGTTCGGTATAGCCGATGCCGGCGTACAGCATCAGCGGCATTTCCGCCAGCGTATGCTCAAGGCGCATAAAGCCGGCGGGCAGGGTATCTGAGCGCTCCACGTCCTGACCGTTGGAGAAGTTTTCCACCAGGCTGCGATCGAGGCGTGCGCCGCCGATCGCTTTGTTTTGCTCATTGACGGCCCAGGTCAATTCGCCGAAAGCGCCGTAGTTATTGAACTGCGCGTCTTTTTGCCAGGCTCCGTGGCTCATATTGCGGTGGGTATTGGTCTGGGTGTCGACGCCGCTTTCCAACTTGACGTCCTGCCACTGCCAGGTTGCCATCACCCGCCCGCCGAGGGTGCGGCGATCCAGCTGCATGGTCATGCCGGAAGCCATATTCATGCCGTGATGCCCGCTCATGCCGCCCATCGACATGCCGCCCTGGCCGGGGGAGCGCAAGGTCGTGTTATCCATGATGTGGTTGGCGTAGTGGTAATAGACCTGCGCCTCCAGCTTATCCAGCACCTCGCCGATATTCGATTTTTCGACACGCATGCCCAGGCTTTCGCGCTTGAACTGCGAGCCGTCCATGCTGCGCCCGGCGTAGCGCGCTTCGCCGTTGCCTCTGCCCATGGTCACTTCAAGCAGGGTGTCGTTGTCCGGCGTCCAGCCCAGCGCCAGGTCGCCGTTCCATTTATCCCAGCGTGACGGCACCCGGTTATTGGCGCCATCCTGGTAGTCGTTTGAGCGGGATTTATTGCCCATCACGCGCAGATAGCCTTGTTCAGCGCCCAGGCTGGCGTCGATGTTTTCGTCCCACCGGCCGTTGGAGCCGGTCAGCACGCTGGCGTTGCCTTTGACGCCCGGTTTATCGAAGCGCGGCCGCTCGCGCTCGAAGCGCACCGTGCCGGCCGATGCTCCCGGCCCCCACAGCACCGTTTGCGGCCCTTTGGTGATGGTCAGCAAATCGTAGCTTTCCGGTGAGATATACGACGTGGGCGCATCCATGCGCGCGGGGCAGGCACCCAGCATCTCCGAGCCGTCGGTGAGGATTTTCAGCCGTGAGCCGAACATGCCGCGGAACACCGGATCGCCATTGGTGCCGCCGTTGCGGATTTGCGAGAAGCCGGGGATGGTTTTCAGGTAGTCGGAACCGTCGCTGGCGGGCACCGGCTGCCTTGGCGTTTTCGGCGACGTCACTATGGTCAATGGCGAGTAGAGCGGTGCGGTGACGGTGATCACCTCACCGTCGGCGGCGCCATGTTGCTGCTGCGCCGCCTGGGCGTGGAAGGTCGCCAACAGAAAAAGCGGCATGGCGGCGGTGATGGAACGGCTTACGGCGTTCTTTTTATAATTTGTAGCTGCTGCGAACATTATCTTTCCTTAATGCAAAAAATAGTTTCCGTCGCGGTGGATTATTATTCAGGCGTGGGGCGGCCTGGCGATATCACACCACGATAAAAACGGAATCAATCCAAAATAATATTGCGTACGGCGCTATTTCCTACGGGCGAAATAAAGCCACCCGGTTGAATAACCCTCAACGGGAATAATACGGCGACAGTACGACTATTTTTAAAGCAACGGGAAAGAAGCGGGCGGGGCGCGAGGCTGTAATTCGGTCTCAATGACGTGAGCAAACAGCGGGGGAATATAGCGTAGCGGCGGCGCGCGGGAACTGATTGAGGCAGACCAGAATAGCGGCGCCCGGGTTAAATCCAGCAGCGGGGCGTGGATCAACAGTACGCAGTAACCGCAGGCGCTGTCGTCCATCATCATCGCCATGTTATGGCTGCCGGTGTGCGTCATCGCCGCATGGGCGTTCGGCTCCGGTGCCGGCTGGTGATGCATCGGCATCTCCATGCCGCAATCCGCCATGGTTGTCGTTTCAGCATTGCCGACGCGCGCATGCTCCAGGGATCGCGAGATCACCGGAGCGATAAACAGCATCAGAATGGCAAATATCCCTAACCAGGCGGGCGCCCGGCTTCGCGATACATGGGCCTGAATTAACGACACATTTAACCTAAATACAGGGTTAACATAGGGTAGGGAATTGTACTGGTTTATGCTGCAAATGTTAAAACATTTTATGCCGGGTCAACGGCCTGTTGGCGATTCTATTGCGATATGGCGTTTAATTTCTGCGCCAGAGGCGGTTTCTGCCATATATAATTCACCTATCTAAATAAACGGGAGAAAATAATGCCGGACCCTTTGGCCGAGAATATCATCGCGCTCTATGAAAAACATGCAGGCGCCTGGGCGCAATTGAGATCAACCAGCCTGTATGAACGGCCCTGGTAGCAGGGTGAGTGACAATGTCACCAAAAGGCATAGGCGCGGCCAACATGGCCACGCCTATGAGGGACTATTTGGCGCTGATGCGCCAGACGGTATTGCCGACGTCGTCCGCCACCAATAGCGCCCCTGACTTGTCGATCGCCAGCCCAACGGGGGCGCCATACAGCTCTTTTTCGTCGTCAGAGACAAAGCCCGTCACCACCGGTTTGGGGTTGCCGACCGGTTTGCCTTGCTCAAAGGCGACGTAGCTTACCCGATAGCCGCTCAGCGGCGAGCGATCCCAACTGCCATGCTCGCTGATAAATGCACCGCCATGATAACCGACCGGCAGGTTGTCGCCGGTATAGAACAGGAGGCCAAGCGGCGCCACGTGCGAACTGATGGCGTAGTCCGGCTTGATGGCTTTGGCCACCAGATCCGGGCGCGGTGGTTGAACCCGATGATCGACATGCTGGCCGAAATAGCTGTAAGGCCAGCCATAGAAACCGCCATCCTGCACCGAGGTCAGATAATCCGGCACCAGATCGGCGCCAATCTCGTCGCGCTCGTTAACGATGGCCCAAAGCTTGCCGGTCTGCGGTTCCCACTGCAGGCCGGTCGGGTTACGCAAGCCGGCGGCGAAGATGCGGCTGGCGCCCGAGGCGACGTCTACTTCCAGCACGGCGGCGCGGCGATACTCAACCGCCAAACCGTTCTCGGTAATGTTGCTGTTGGAGCCGATGCCGGCATACAGCTTCTTGCCATCGGGGCTGGCGAGCAACGCCTTGGTCCAGTGGTGGTTAATGGTATCGGGCAGATCGGCCAGCTCTTTACCTGCATCGGTAATCTGCGTTTCGCCTGGCTGATAGGGGTATTGCATGATGTTGCCGGTGTTGGCCACGTACAGCGTATTGCCAATCAGCTGCACGCCGAATGGCGAATTGAGGTGCTGCAGGAAAACATGCTTCTCCCATTTACCGTCTGCGGTTGGGCGCAGCAGGGTGATGCGGTTGCCGCCTTTGCCGCCCTTGCCGGATTGCCCTTTGACCAGCCCACCGACCAGCTGTTTGGGCGTGGTAACGGCCTCGGTGCCGGGGCCATTGGCTTCGACCACCAGAACATCGCCGTTGGGCAGGGTAAGCAGCTGGCGTGGGTGCAGGAAACCGTCCGCCACTTTCTCTATTTTCAGATCTGCGGCGACTTTTGGCATCCGATCCGCCTGCCAGCCCACGCCTTTCGGCACTTGCATCGGCGGCATCAGGAAATTCTGCGCGGCCGGCAGTTCGGGATCTGGCCCTATCTGCCGTTCAGGATCGATGGCGGCTTTATTGTCGCAGCCGGTCAACATTAAGGTGACGGCAATGGCGATCGCCATAGGGGATGTTTTCATGTGGAATCTCCTTATTTTGCGCGCGTGCCGACGGCCAGCAGAATATTGGCGATGCTCAGCAATACAACAACAATGGCTGAAAGAACAACGCCTTGTGGCACTACGGCGTAGGCATCCCGGCTATGCACGAAAGCATTGACAATGGCTAAGACGATGGCGAACAGATTCAGCCAGAAATGCAGCTTTACCGCCGATGTTTGCGGCCAGGAGACGCCAATCCATACCTGAACCAGATTTATCAGGCGGGGAATAATGGCGAGGATCAGGCCAATAGCGATCAGCCAGCTGGCGCCTTGCACCCAGAGGATCTCTGCGTTACAGGCATAGATGATGTCGAAAATCAGTGCCGCGGTAAAAAATCCATAAGGTAGCGGATTCAACCATTCGTAAACCGCCACCGCGAAGGCTGAGTGCCGTGCTGTTGCTTGCGTCGTCATTCAGATATCTCCATGAAAATGATTTTTAAAGAGTTAGGTGCTCTTAAAGCATCGTTCAGTTTTAGGCATTTGAACAATTTACGGCGGTTTTTTAGCATCGGATGTTAATTTTTTGCCATTCTAGCGCCATTATCAGCAGGTGAAGAGATTATCCGAACAGGTCAGGGAATGAAGTACGAGTGACAATGTCACTGGAAACCACAACGACGGCACTCGCAACGATAATGTGCCGTACTTCAGCCGGTTGAAAGCGGTGTGTTTTGACAAGATTTGCAGGGGGTTTTCCTGCCAAGTTTTTCCAGAATTCACGTAGCGCGATCATAGCGGCGGAGATTTGCGTTCGGTTCAGGTCAGACGGAATGTATGTCCGGCCATCGTAATCTATCTGTTCAGTCACATCGAAAGCACAGCGCCGTGTAAAGGGATGCAGCCGCAGGTGGTGAAGCGGTTATCAGCATCAGGCTAAAAAGTACGGTGGTTTGCTGAGCATGGGGCAAGCGCCAGAGCTAGAGCATGCGTCATGGATATAAGTCGCCAGGTAAAAGTCCCGAAGCCGGGGTTATCTTGATGAACCTCGATGCGATGTAAAGCCACAATACCAGAAATGGCCTAACTCAATTTTGGTGCGCATAATGTATATTATGTTAAATTACATTGATGGGTACGCACCACGCAATCCTTCCTGGTTCTGTCTCCTCACCTTGCCCGTTTGTTCCGCTAAGTTTTCTTGGCATCCAGGTTTCAATCACCGTTCGCCGTGCCCTGATGAAAACGCAGCTGCCAACGACCACCAGTTTTTGACGATGACAGCAGCCAGATCGATGACCGCTCTGTGCGGCGTACAATTTTACCGTTAGCGTCCCGTTGAAAACTTTTATACGTCAGTAACACCACGCCTTCGGCAACGTTCGCCAGTTTGAACTCTTCGGCGAAAATCTGCCGATGGCCATTTTCCATTTCAAGCGCTGCAACGGTTTGCTGCTTATCGTAACGCTGCCCCGAGCGACCGATTTCTTCAAAATCCTCATGCAACAGTGCAGCGACAATATTCACATCGTTGCGCGTTGCCGGCTGATGCAGCTGAACCTCCAGTGATTGGATCTCCGATAAAAGCCGTGTGGAATCGGTCAAAACGCCCTCCTTTTTTGATCGCGCTACGTGAAATCTGAGATAAATTGGCGGCATTGATACTGCAGATTTCACCAAAAATCACCGTTATGCCGGCCAGAAATCAACAGATATGTGAACCTGGCTTGGTTGGTGTGAACGGGCTGCTGAAGACAAAGATGTTGGAACTATGTGGCCGTCGGCGGTGGCCGGGATCTTAATGCTGGAGAACGTCCTCCATTCTTGCCCTGCAGCAAACCATCAGCCAATAATCATCAGATAATCCGCGCCGCGCCGGAGATGACCTCGACGCGACGTTTCAGGTGCCTCAGCGGGCCAGTTCTACGCCATCCAGTTCAGAAATGGCCAGGCAGATAACCTCCGTAATCGCCTGGACGGTATAGGCGGTCTTCGCTGGGATAATCAGCATTTCATTCGCCTGCAGCGTCTGTTCGCCAACCACCAACTCACCGGAAAACACAATCAGCTTGACCCAGCCTGGATGCAAACGGGCTGATTGTCGGCTACCGGCATCAAGCTTCAATAGCGCGGTGTGTCCTTGCGCCTCGCGTTTCAGGATATGGTAATGAACCCCATCGTAAGGCATGTTCTCGTAGTGGAGCGACGCCAGCGTTCTTTTATGCATGATACTCTCCTCGTAATCCGTGCGTGGTTGTTCTTTCGGCTGCAGGAACAAGGGCCAATGCGCTTGCAGCCATCGAAAACAATCTGATCATACCGGCCTCTGACGTACATGAAGTGACAAACACATGCCCATCATGTCAGCGCTGACCTCAGAGCCTGTTAGTAAATATATAGGCTGTATGCTCCATACGCAAAAAACATGCTTGGTTAATCATAACTAAATCTTACGCTCCCACTCCACGCCACCTCTGCCGGGATAGCTCGCATCCCCGGTAAATATATGGAATAAAAATCGTCTTAACGGTGTTTATTAACTCCGCAGCGGCCAAAGCAGCCTATCAATGTTAAGCTTTACTATATGTTCATTTCGCCATGAAAAATTCGCATTACTTATATAATCAAGGACCAATTTCATTTTAATGACACTTTTATGACAAAAACGACGCAAAAAAAAGAAATCGCGGTTAAGCTTGCATGATTCCTATTTTTCAACAAATCTCATCATTTGGTTTTCCCAGCCAAAAAGGTTGGTTAGGAATAATTCAATTTTAGATTTAACAATCATTAATATTATGATATTAAACGATTTTATTATTAAGCAATCAAAAGGCAAATGAGATTAAGACAATAAAAAACCTTAGATTCTCTGAAGCATTAATATACATGTTTTGATATAAACCCCCGTCTTGCGGTTTTTTTACTTTGGAGTAGATTTTAATTACAGGTCACTTTTCCAAGTGCAAAAAGGATAAGAGTTTAACATACCTTTTTATAGCCTTATTTGTGTCACCACAGCTTCTTTTTGGGCCACTTGCTGAGGGGGTAGATATTCACGTCATAAACTACAGTCTTGTTTAATTTATTAAAAATTAATTGCCGTCTTGCATGACGGCGAATGACATACTCATAACCTGTATGGGACATCTTACTTATGGCATCTCTTAATTACCAAAAAGAGGCTGCGGCCTTACTGCTGTCTGTTCTCGGTCAGAGCGCGTCTGCAACAACCTATGACAGCATCGGCAACAGCATTGAAAAAGGCACGCTTTCGGCAGAAAGCTATGTGGACTCACTGCTGAGTTCAGCCGCAGGCGTCAGCCTGTATGGCGGCAAAAGCGATTTGGACGTGCTGAGCAGCATTTATACCGCCACTTACGGCTCCTCGGCGCCCGCCGGCTATCTTGCCGGCCTGCTGGCAAGCAACAGCCTGGAAACCTCCATCACCACCATCGTCAACAATCTGCTGACCTACAGCGGCTTTGACGCCGGCACATTGAGCTCGCAGAGCCATTACGACCAGCAGATTAACGCCATTCTTTACCCTTCATACTCGGTCGCTGGCGGTGCCGCCGGGGTTGCCGACGCAACGGCGCTCTACTATCTGGTGGGCATCGATCCTGTCACCAGCACCGTTAACACCCTCGGCAGCCAAATCAATGCCGGCTCGCAGACCTTTGCGCAGGTCGCGAGCAAATTCATCAGCGATCGCCCTGCCCTGAAAGCCTTGAGCAACGACGCCCTGGTTAACCTGGTGTTCAACGAGGGCTATGGCCGCGCACCGACCAGCGCGGAACTCAGCACCTACACCAGCTTCCTGGCAGGCGGTGGGGATAAAGGCCAGCTGCTGGTCAATATTATCACCGCGTTGCGCGGCACCGTGGCCGCAGGCGATACAGCGGCGCAGCAACAGTTCCTGCATGACACCACGCCGCATGCGGTAGGTGTGATTGCCGGTCTGGCGGCGCAGGAACAGGTCGCTTCGGTATTCCTGGCGATCCCCGATCGCAATGTCGATGCCCAGGGATTGGATGACTGGAGCAGCTATCTGACCAAAGACGGCCATACGCTGAACTCGCTGACGGCCAAGCTGATCACCTCCGCCGAGTTCCAGAAAAAAGGCGCGCAGTTGACCGGTAATGACTATATCCAGCACGTTTACACCGATGTGCACGGCGTGGCGGCCAACAGCACGCAGCTGGCGAAATATGCCGCTCTGGGCTCGGACAAGGCGCTGATCGCTACCGCCATCATCAACGATCTGCGCACCTCCACCGCAACGGACGCGGTCACCGTAACGCAACAGCACGCTTTTGAGTATGACATCGGTACCAGCCTGACCTACAAAACGGCGGCCACCCTGTCCGCTTCCGCGGCGAACGGCAACGCCACCGGCGCCGTCAATACCGGCGCCAGCCACGTGCTGAGCAATGCGGAAACCGCCGTGCTGGTCAATGCGGTTCTGAATGCGAACGCCGCCACCACGGTGAATCTGAAGTTCGCCGATCATCTGGCCAATCTGACCATCAACGGCAGCAGCGCGTCGACGGTCAACTTATCCGATAACGGCGTAAACCCAGGCGTGGACATCAGCGTAAACAACGCCAACGTGATCCTCAACGCCAGCTCGGGTTCGGATGACGTCATCGTGACGACCGCCGCCGCCGTCAATACCGGCACCGGCGACTTCAACCTCGGCGCGGGCAACGATACGTTGAAGTGGGCCGGCAACGCGGCCGCTAACGGCGCCAACACCGTCGGCGCAGGCATCAGCGGCAACGGCGGTGCGGGCACCGATGTGCTCTCCGCCAACTTCATCACCAAATCCGTGGTCACCAACCAAAATGCGTTGGGCGTACGCAGCAGCACCATCACCAGCGACGCCAGCCAGTTCACCAGCTTTGAAAAAATCGATTTGGCTGGGTATATCGGCAAGTCGGTAGGCACCCTGGTCACCACCCCGCTGTTCGGCAACCCAACAACCGCTGCAGTGACCACCGCCAACCATACCTTCGACTTCGGCGTGCTTAACGGCACGGCAACGGTTGAAGGCACCAACGGCGGTTCCATCACCCAGGCGGCAACGCCTTCGGTGGTTGGCACTCAGGGCTTCGTGTTGTCCGGCCTGGCGGATGCGGTAAAAGTGATCAACGTTGCCGGCGGCACCGTGGCGCAGCTGAAAGTGACCGGCAACGCCACCGCAGCCAGCAGCCTTGACTTCACTTTCGTGCAGAACGCCACTAACAAGTTCGATATCGCCTTCACCGCGACCAGCAGCAGCGACGTCAACGCCGGCTCCGTCAGCCTGAACAGCAGCAGCAGCGCGTTGTTCGGCACGGCGCTGAGCACGGTGAACATCGCGTCGGGCGGTTCCGGCAATTTTGAGAACCACCTGGCGCTCACCGGCACCAACACGCAGGTCACCGCCGTTAACGTCACCGGCGATCACCTGCTGGATCTGACCGTTGGCAGCGGCTACAGCAACGTGCGCACCATCGACGCCAGCGGCAATACCGGCGGGGTGGATATCACGGCCAACATCAGCGGCACCGGTGAAGGCGCCATCGCGCAGTTCATCGACCTGTTCCCGTTCGGCCCGATTTTCACTGCCCTGTTCGGCTTAACCGGGGACGACATCAACATCACCGGCACCGCGGCCAATGATACCTTCAGCGTTCGCGACAACACCTCCATTACCGGCAACGGCGGCAACGATCTGTATAAGATCGTCTCCAGCAGTTCGCAATCGGCGGTGACCATCAAAGACTTCAACTATCTGAATGACAGCGTTCTGGATGTAAAATCCAACCTGCTGATTTCCAACACCACCAGCGGCACCCAGGTGGCGGATTACGGCAGCAAAACCGGCCAGGCTTTGGTTGACGCCATTGGTTTGTTCACCGGCACCCTGTTCAGCGGCTTCGTTGGAGCGATACTGGGCTTGAACAACAATGCATTGAACGCCAAAGTTGGGGTCTCGAGCGTTGATAACAACCACTTCCTGATTGTGGATGAAAACAACGACCACTTGCTGGACAACAATGACACCGTAGTGATGTTGGTTGGGGGCACTCATACCGAGCTGGTGAATAACCTGCACTACGCGTAATAATAATCTGCTTACCAGGGGGGAGATATCCCCCCTTTTTTTTCTGATTGATTTCCTGAATAAAAAACATTAACCCGTATCGGAAATATATTTTCAAGCCTCTTTATGGAAAATTGCTTACATTAAATTGCTCACCATTTATGGTTATTTAATGCGCAACGAGAGTATTGTGCCGCGAATTTAAATATTCACACAAAAAATGAAGAAATAAAAAATCGTTATTTATCATTAAAATAAATGATTTATCAAAAGTAACCATCGAGGTTTTGTTCTATAAATTAGGATTCGTAAAATTTACAACCAATGCGTGCCAATATAACATCAACGAACAATAAAAAAGCAATATGAGAAGCCATTTACCCCGTTGACCCGGGGTTTTTTTTGCCTGATTGAAAAATGAAGGCTTTCATCGCGGGTATGTGCATCTGTATTTTTTCCAGCCTCTGCGAGTGAGAATACATATTGTTTCATATTACCGCACCGGCCGAACCTGTAAGCGGCGTCTCCTCCCCCTTCCCCTAAGTTTTCCGTCGGTCAACCGGCAAAATGGCGCAGCCACCTGCATTAATTCGCTTTTTGTGGGATAGTCAGGCCACTCATTTACGCAGGAGTTGGTATGTCTGCCACAGTAAAACATATGATTGTTGTGGGCGCGGGCGTTATCGGCGCATCAATTGCTTATCACTTGGCCCGCCATGGCATACCCCCGCTGCTGAGCACCCTCGGCGTTTCACTGCCGATCGAGGCCTCACCGGCTATCTTGCTGCGGTACCGCGTTGCGGCCCCCGTCGTGAACACCCTTATTTCGGGCGATGATCTGGAGGTTCGCCACGATCGCTGTGGGAACCTTTTGGCGGCGGAGGATTACCCGGTAAGCGGCGATATCGGCGCGCTGGCGTCTGAAACCCTTGCGGCGATAAAAAGCCGGCTGCGCGGAACGGCGTCGGCCTCTCTGCTCAGCCAGTCGGTAGCGCAGCGGCCGGTGCCGCAGGACGGACGCCCCATCATGGGGTTTATTGATGATATGCCTGGCATTTACGTGGCGGCCATGCATCCCGGCGTCACCTGCGCGGCCACCATCGGCAGGATGGCTAGCGAAGAACTGGCCGCCGGCAACAACCCGGATATCCCAGAAAGCTACCGGCCGGCCCGTTTTAACCCGCTGCGTCGTTAACATGTGTCGCGGGATCCCCCCGCGATTATGCTGAATACCCGAGAATAAATCATGGCTATAGGCATCGGCGGCATCGCCCGCAAATCCGTCTCCCAGCCCGGTGGAAAGGAAAAACCAAACGATGGCCGCGCTCTTATCCAGCACAAATATTGTGTATATCGCCATTATGGCTTTAGCTGGCAGATGAGCAAGAATGAATCTTTATTTTCTATTACCGCTATTAATAGAAAATTCATCTTAATAATAAATGGATTAAGCCACCGCCAGCCTGGCGGCCCAGGGTGATTTTGTGCCTTGTTAACGCCCTGTTGCTCAGCGACGATGGGCCTAACGGTTAACAAATCAACAACATATTGATTGGCATAGAAAAAAATCAAACAAATATAAACAAAATAAGCTATTGAGTACCCCCTCAAAAAGCCATATATTGGACGCGTTTTTCACAGGCCAGTTACTTTTTAATTCAATTAATTCAACCAGGGCGTTCTGATAACCCCCGGTTGTAGGAGAGATATGATGACGGATAAAGTCCGTATTGATACTTTAGTTGCGAATTCATTAAATGGAAACAATGAAACCTATTTGGCAAGACAGGCCGAATTTGAGTCGAATGTTAGGAGTTATCCACGCAAATTGCCGTTGGCGATTGCGAAAGCCCAGGGCGTTTGGATCACGGATGTTGAGAATAATCAATATCTTGATTGCCTTGCCGGCGCAGGAACGCTGGCTCTTGGACATAACCACCCTGACGTACTGCAAAGCATCCAAAATGTCATTACCAGCGGCTTGCCGTTACATACTCTGGATCTTACCACCCCGTTAAAAGATCAGTTCTCCGCTTACCTGCTTTCCCTGCTGCCTGGCCAGGGCAAAGAGTACTGCCTGCAGTTCTGCGGCCCTTCTGGCGCGGACGCGGTTGAGGCCGCGCTGAAGCTGGCGAAAAAACACACCGGCCGCACCGGCGTGATCAGCTTCTCCGGCGGTTATCACGGCATGACCCACGGCGCCCTGGCGGTGACCGGCAACCTGTCGCCGAAAGAAGCGGTCAACGGCATGATGCCGGAGGTGCAGTTCATGCCTTACCCGCACCTGTATCGTTGCCCACTGGGCATCGGCGGCGAGGCCGGCGTCAAGGCCCTGACCTACTATTTTGAAAACCTGATCAACGACGTCGAAAGCGGCGTGCGCAAACCTGCAGCGGTCATTCTGGAAGCGGTCCAGGGCGAAGGCGGCGTGAACCCGGCGCCGGCCGAGTGGCTGCAGCGCATTCGCAAAGTGACCCAGGAACACGGCATTTTGCTGATCGTCGATGAAGTTCAGGCTGGTTTCTGCCGCACCGGCAAACTGTTCGCCTTCGAACACGCCGGCATCGAGCCGGACATCATCGTGATGTCCAAAGCGGTTGGCGGCGGCCTGCCGCTGGCGGTGTTGGGCATCAAGAAACAGTTCGACGCCTGGGAGCCTGGCCACCACACCGGCACCTTCCGCGGCAACCAGCTGGCGATGGCCACCGGCCTGACCACCCTGAAGCACCTCAAAGAACATCAGGTCGCCGAGAAAGTGGCCGCTCAGGGCGAATGGCTGAAGGCCCGCCTGGCTGAGCTGCAAAAACGCTATCCGGTGATTGGCAACGTGCGCGGTCTGGGCCTGATGATCGGCATCGAGATCGTGAAGCCGGACGAAGCGCAGGATCACATGGGCTGCCACCCAGCCGATGGCCAGCTGTCCGCGCTGCTGCAGAAAAAATGCTTCGAAGCCGGGCTGATTCTGGAGCGAGGCGGCCGTAACGGCTGCGTGCTGCGCCTGCTGCCTTCCCTGCTGATCACCAATGACGAACTGGGCATTTTCCTGGATAAATTTGAACACGCCCTGTTGGCCGCTGGCGTCAAGCCGGTCTGAATGGAGTCGTAATGACCAAGTTAAACCCTATTCTGGCGGCCTCGGCGCAAAGCACCGAGGCATACCGCCAGGCGATCGCGCAAAGCAGTGCGGCAGTGGTGCAGTGGCTGCAACAGCCCGAGATGTATCAGGGCAAAACCGTTGCTGAACTGCGTGAGCGCATTACGCTGGACTTCAACCCGCAGGGCCTGGGCAACCAGGCCGCTATTGAACGCGCCATCGAGTACTTTTTAAAAGACAGCCTGTCGGTGCACCATCCGCAGTGCGTCGCGCATTTGCATTGCCCGAGCCTGGTGATCAGCCAGGCCGCCGAAGTGCTGATTAACGCCACCAACCAGAGCATGGATTCCTGGGATCAGAGCCCGTCGGCCACCATCATCGAGATGAAGCTGATCGAATGGCTGCGCGCCCAGGTCGGTTATCAGCCCGGCGACGCCGGGGTGTTCACCAGCGGCGGCACCCAAAGCAACCTGATGGGCCTGATGCTGGCGCGCGACGCCTTCTTCGCCCGCCGGGGCCACTCCGTCCAGCAGGACGGGCTGACCGGAAACCTGCGAAAAATCAAGGTACTGTGTTCCGAAAATGCCCATTTCTCGGTGCAGAAGAACATGGCGTTGATGGGGCTGGGTTATCAATCCGTCACCCTGGTGAAAACCGATCAGTGCGCGCGGATGGATCTCGACGATCTGGCCGAAAAAGTAGCGCAGGCCGAGGCCAATGGCGAACAGATCCTGGCGATTGTCGCGACGGCGGGCACCACCGACGCCGGCGCCATCGATCCGCTGCGCGCCATCGCCACCCTGGCGGCGAAACATCAGATCTGGGTGCATGTGGATGCGGCCTGGGGCGGCGCGCTGTTGCTGTCCGAGCAATACCGCGACTACCTGGACGGTCTCGAACTGGTGGATTCCATTACCCTGGACTTCCACAAACAGTTCTTCCAGACCATCAGCTGCGGCGCCTTCTTGCTGAAAGAAGCTCGCCACTACGAACTGATGCGCTATCAGGCGGCTTACCTGAACTCCGAGTTCGACGAAGCTCAGGGCGTGCCTAACCTGGTGTCCAAATCGCTGCAGACCACCCGCCGTTTCGACGCGCTGAAGCTGTGGATGGGCCTGGAAGCGCTGGGGCAAAAACAGTATGCCGAGATCATCGATCACGGCGTAACCCTGGCGCAGCAGGTCGCGCGTTACATCGCCGATCGGCCCTCGCTGGAGCTGGTGATGGAGCCGCAGCTGGCCAGCGTGCTGTTCCGCTTTAACCCGCCACGCCTGGCGGAATGCGGCAATTCGGCGGTGGCCTTTGTCAACCAGCGCATCGGCGATGCGTTGCTGGCCTCTGGCCGCGCCAACGTCGGCGTAACCGAGTCTAACGGCGTCACCTGCCTGAAGATGACGTTGCTGAACCCGACGGTAACGCTGGAAGACATCAAAGTGCTGCTGGCGCTGGTCGAACGCACCGCAGTGGAGCTGCCGGCGGCGTAATCTGCCGGTAACGTTCCGCACAAAAAAGCCGATAACTTTGCTATGGTTATCGGCTTTTTTTATTTCTCTCGTGACTCGCCGCTCTTAATCCAGCCCCCGTTGGCGGCAGACGCTCAGCATCAGCTGCCGCAGCCAGCGGTGCGCCGAATCGGCCTCCAAACGCGGGTGCCACATTTGCGATACGGTAATTCCCCTGACCTTCACCGGCAGCTCGAAACTGCAGAGCGCGGCGGCAGGCTGCCCCGCCAGGAATGAGGCCGGCATCAGCGCCACCAGCTCCGATGCCTCGGCAACCGCCAACGCCGCCGGGAAGCTTGGCACCACGGCGGCCACCTTGCGCTGCAGCCCAAGCTCGGCCAGCGCTTCGTCAACCGGGCCGGTGGTCCTCCCCCGGCGCGAAGCGACGACGTGCCCGAAAGCCACATACTGCCCAGGTGAAACGCTTGCCGCGCCGTCGAGCGGATGCCCCCTGCGCACCACGCCGACGAAGCGATCGCGGAATAGCGCCTGCAAACGAATTTCCGGCCCCATCTCCCCCAGAACGCCGATTTCGAGATCGATCAGCCCCTCACGCAGCGGTATCGGCGTTTTCTCCGGCTTGGGGGCAAAGCGCAGACGCACCGAAGGCGCAACCCCGGCGACTGCGGCGATCAGCGCAGCGCCGAACGTCTCGACAAAGCCTTCGTTGGCGCGGATCGTAAAAGTGCGTTCCAGCGTGGCGAGATCCAGCTCAGATGCCGAGGGGCGAAGCACGGCGCAGGCCTCAAAGAGCGCATGGCGGGTGCGCTCGCGTATCTGATCGGCATGAGGCGTCAACACCATATTGCGCCCTGCCCGCACCAGCAGCGGATCGCCGGTTGCCGCTCGCAGCCGGCCCAGGGTGCGGCTCATGGCCGAGGCGCTTAACCCCAGACGGCGCGCCGCGCCGGCCACGCTCCCTTCAGCCAGGAGCGCTTCGAGTGCGATGAGTAAGTTGAGATCGGGTTCAGTCATCTTCACATACTAGCCTGTCCACTTAAACGAGGAAAGGCGTCCGGTGCAGGTTATAAGTGCAAATGCTGCGCCTTCCGCCTCTTCTGGTGAGCGCCAGCCAGAAGTTTTCAGGGCAGGCATGGCCCCTAAGGCTTGCCCGCCGCCATTCAATCAGCGAACATAATGGCATTCAACCTGACTCTGCGTGCATGCCTATGACGCCATCTTCCCCAGCGCCCGTATTCGACGGGCATAACGATCTGTTGCTCAAGCTGTGGCTGGAGCACGCCGACGATCCGGTCAGCGCATTTTACACCCAGGTAGAGAACGGCCACCTGGATTTCCCGCGCATGCGGCGCGGCGGCTTCTGCGGCGGCCTGTTTGCGGTTTTTATACCACCGGTGAGCTATATCGCCCAGGTCAGAAACCAGAGCGAGGCGCAAGCACAGGCGGCGTTCGATCCCGTGGCCATCACCGAAGCGCAGATCGCCATCCTATACAGGCTGGAGCAGGCCTCTCAGGGGCAGTTGCGAATTTGCCGCACGGTAAACGAGATTGAACAGTGCCGGCGCAACCGGCAGATTGCCGCGGTGCTGCACATCGAGGGCGCCGGCGCGTTGGACGCCGGGCTGGCGCGTCTGGATCATTTTTATGCGCTGGGCGTGCGCAGCATCGGGCCGTTCTGGAACCTGCCAAACGCCTTTGGCGAAGGGGTCAGCGGGCCATTCCCCGGCACGCCGGATACCGGCGCGGGCATGACGCCGGCCGGCCTGGCGCTGATTGCCGCCTGCAACCGCCGGCGCATCATGATCGACGTCTCGCACATGAACGAAAAAGCCTTCTGGCAGACCGCCGAACTCAGCCGCGCGCCGCTGGTCGCCACCCACTCCAACGTGCACGCGCTATGCCCACAGCCGCGCAATTTGACCGACGCGCAGTTGGCCGCCATTGCGCGAAGCGATGGGTTTGTCGGCGTTAACTTCGGCACCGCCTTTTTGCGCGCCGACGGTAAACGCGACAGCGCCACGACGCCTTTAACAGAAATTGTTAAACACATCGAGTATTTGATCGCTAGACTTGGTGAAGATCGCGTTGGTTTCGGTTCCGACTTCGACGGGGTGAACGTTCCGGCGCCATTGGGCGACGTCGGCGGCCTGCCGCTGCTGATGCAGGCGCTGTCGCAGGCGGGGTTCGAGGAGCCGTTGTTGGAGAAGCTGGCCTGGCGCAACTGGCGCAGAACGCTGGCGGCAAGCTGGGGTGAATAAAAATTTTACCCTTTAAAGGTTGCGAACTCCGTCACATTTCGCCAACATCATCACGGCTGAATGCGATTAGGTCTCATTTGGCTGGACACACCTTGATTCACACAACAGGAGCACCGCTATGACTACTTGGACTAAACCAGAGTTTGTTGACCTGCGTCTGGGGCTGGAAGTTACGCTGTACATTTCCAACCGTTAATCGCCTGTCTGCCCGCCTCTCGCGCGGGCATTTCTTTCCCTCTTTTCTGGTCTACACATGCAGATAAAAGTTCTCGGCTCCGCTGCAGGCGGTGGTTTTCCTCAATGGAATTGCAACTGCAAAAACTGTCAGGGGGTGCGCAACAACAGCATAAAAGCCTCGCGTCGTACCCAATCCTCCATCGCCGTCAGCGACGACGGTAAAAACTGGGTGCTGTGCAACGTGTCCCCGGACATTTGCCACCAGCTGCTCGCTTCGCCTGAATTGAATAACCCCGAGGTGCTGCGCGGAACCGGCATAGGGTCGATCATTCTGACCGACAGCCAGATCGACCACAGCGCGGGCTTACTCAATTTGCGTGAGGGCTGCCCGCACCAGGTGTGGTGCACCCATGAGGTGCACGAAGACCTGAGTACCGGCTTCCCGCTGTTTACCATGCTTTCGCACTGGAATGGCGGCCTGGTTCATCACCCGGTCACGCCGCTGGAGCCGTTCCAGGTGGCGGTTTGCCCGAGCATCCGTTTTACCGCCATTCCGCTGCTGAGCAATGCGCCGCCCTATTCCCAATACCGCCATCGTCCGCTGCCGGGCCACAACGTAGCGCTGTTTATTGAAGACGCGACGCGCGACGTTGGCCTGCTGTATGCCCCGGGGCTGGGTGAACCGGATGAGGCCCTGCTTCCCTGGCTGCAGCGCGCCGACTGCCTGCTGATCGACGGCACCCTGTGGCGCGACAACGAGCTGGCGGATACCGGCGTTGGCCGCAATACCGGTAAAGACATGGGCCACCTGGCTCTGGCGGAAGAACATGGCCTGGCGGCGCTGCTCGCCGGCCTGCCGGCCAAACGAAAAATTCTGATCCACATTAACAACACCAACCCGATCCTCGATGAAGACTCCGCCGAGCGCCAAAGCCTGGCCGACGCAGGCATCGAAGTGAGCTGGGACGGGATGAACATCGAACTCTAGGTAACCAGCATGACACCACAGCCACTCTCACCGCAGGCGTTCGAAGCGGCGCTGCGCGCCAAGGGCGCCTATTATCATATTCATCACCCGTATCACATCGCCATGCACAACGGCGAGTCTACCCCTGAGCAGATCCAGGGCTGGGTGGCGAACCGTTTTTATTATCAGACCAGCATCCCGATCAAAGACGCGGCAATCATGGCCAACTGCCCGCAGCCGGAAACCCGGCGCAAATGGGTGCAACGCATTTTGGATCACGACGGCTACGGCGGCAGCGAAGGCGGCATCGAAGCCTGGTTGCGCCTCGGCGAGGCGGTGGGCCTGAAACGCGAAACCTTGCTCTCCGAGGAGCTGGTGCTGCCGGGCGTGCGCTTTGCGGTGGACGCCTACGTTAACTTTGCCCGCCGCGCCTGCTGGCAGGAAGCGGCCTGCAGTTCGCTGACCGAGCTGTTCGCCCCGCAGATCCACCAGTCGCGTCTCGACAGCTGGCCGCAGCATTACCCGTGGATCGATGCGGCGGGCTACGACTATTTCCGCAGCCGCCTGGGCCAGGCTAACCGCGACGTGGAGCACGGGCTGGCGCTGGCGCTGGCGTACTGCGACAGCACAGAGAAACAGCAGCGCATGCTGGAGATCCTGCAATTCAAACTGGATATTCTCTGGAGCATGCTGGACGCCATGAGCATGGCCTATACCCTAAATCGCCCGCCTTACCACAGCGTGACCGATGCGCGGGTATGGCATAACCAGAGGCTGGTGTAATGACGCTGAACCCTGAACAAACCCCGCTATTCCGCCGCGGCTACCGCCTGCAGTGGGAAGAGGTGCAAAACAGCCATGTGATCCTCTACCCGGAAGGCATGGCCAAGCTGAATGACAGCGCCGCCGCCATCCTGCAGTTGGTCGACGGCAAAGCGACCCTGAACGGCATTATCGCGCAGTTGAACGCGCGCTTTCCCGGCGCCGAAGGGTTGGCGGAAGACGTGCTGGAGTTCTTCCAGCGCGCCTATGAACAAAAATGGGTGATTTTCCGTGACTGAGCCAAACGCCGCGCCTGCGGTTAACCCGCCGCTGTGGCTGCTGGCGGAGCTGACCTATCGCTGCCCGCTGCAGTGCCCTTACTGCTCCAACCCGCTCGACTTCGCCGCGCAGGAAAAAGAGCTGACCACCGAGCAGTGGATCGAGGTGTTCCGCCAGGCGCGGGCGATGGGCAGCGTCCAGCTGGGGTTCTCCGGCGGTGAGCCGCTGGTGCGTAAAGACCTGCCTGAGCTGATCGCCGCCGCGCGCGATCTGGGTTTTTATACCAACCTGATCACCTCCGGCATCGGGCTGACCGAGAAAAAGCTGCAAACCTTCGCCGACGCCGGGCTGGACCATATCCAGATCAGCTTCCAGGCCAGCGACGAAACGCTGAACGCCGCCCTGGCGGGTTCCGCCAAGGCGTTCCAGCAAAAGCTGGCGATGGCCAAAGCGGTGAAGGCGCTCGGTTATCCGATGGTGCTCAACTTTGTGTTGCACCGGCACAACATCGATCAGATCGACCGCATCATTGAGCTGGCGATCCAGCTGGACGCCGACGACGTAGAACTGGCGACCTGCCAGTTCTACGGCTGGGCGCATCTGAACCGTGAAGGCCTGCTGCCGACCCGCGAGCAGATAGCCCGCGCGGAGCAGGTGGTGAAACACTACCGTGAAAAAATGGCCGCGGGCGGCAACCTGGCCAACCTGCTGTTCGTTACCCCGGACTACTATGAAGAACGCCCGAAAGGCTGCATGGGCGGCTGGGGCGCGATATTCCTGAGCGTGACGCCGGAAGGCATGGCGTTACCTTGTCACAGTGCCCGCCAGCTGCCGGTGAAGTTTCCGTCGGTGCTGGAGCAGGATCTGCAGCATATTTGGTACCACTCGTTCGGCTTTAACCGCTATCGGGGTTACGACTGGATGCCGGAGCCCTGCCGCTCCTGCCCGGAGAAAGAAAAGGATTACGGCGGCTGCCGCTGCCAGGCCTTTATGCTGACCGGCGACGCCGACAACGCCGATCCCGTATGTTCCAAATCATCGCACCACGGCACCATATTGGCGGCGCGCGAAGCGGCCAACCGCACGCAGATCGGCATCGATCAGCTGCGCTTTCGCAACCGCGCCAACTCGCAGCTGATCTTCAAGGGATAAGCCATGCAGCAAAGCACCGCCTCGCTGCGTCTCGATAACGGGCTGCGCGTCAGGTTGATCAGCGATCCCGCCGCCGGGCGCGCCGCCGCATTGATGCGCATCGAGGCGGGCAGCCTGCAAGAACCGCAGGCCTGGCCCGGTCTGGCGCACCTGCTGGAGCATATGCTGTTTCGCGGCGGCGAGGCGTTTGCCGCCGAAGACGGCCTGATGCGCTGGGTACCTGCCCACGGCGGCCGGCTGAACGCGACTACCCGGGCGACGCAGACCGCTTTCTTTTTTGAAGTGGACGCCGCGCAGCTCGGGGCGGGCACGGACCGGCTGATCGATATGCTGAGCGCTCCGCTGCTGGCGCCGGAGGCGGCAATGCAGGAAGCCGGGATCATCGATGCCGAGTACCGCCTGCTGCGCACGGACGCCGAGACCCTGTGCGAAGCGGCGCAGCGCCAGGCGTTCGGCCTGCATCGTTTTCATATCGGCAACCGCGCCGCCTTTGGCGAAGATGCCGCCGCGCTGCAGCACGCCCTGCGGCAATATCATCGGCAACATTACGGCGCGGCCAACATGACGCTGTGGCTGCAGGGGCCACAGCCGCTGGCGCAGCTGCGCCGTCTGGCGCGGCAACTGGCTTCACGCCTCCCCGCGGAACCGGCTGGCCCTCCCGGCGCGGCCGTCGCGCTCGCCGCTCGGGGAGATTATGCCCTGGCCCTGCCCGGAGCGCCGCAGCTGCGCCTGACGCTGGCGTTAAATCAGGCTCCGGCCGCCCGACGCAGTTGGCTGCGCTTATTGCAGTGCCTGCTGCAGGACGAGGCGCCCGGCAGCTTGCTGGCCTGGCTGCGGGCGCAGGAATATGGCGATGAGGTGAGATTGATTCATGCCCGCTATGGCGAACAATGCGCACTGCTGACCTTTGCGTTTAGCCTCAATCAGGGCACGGCGGAGGAAGCGGCGGCCGTAGAGGCGGCACTGTTTGGCTGGCTGCGGCAGTTGAGCACCCTGACGCAAGCGCAATTGGCGCATTATCGGCGGCTGGCGAATCTGGCCTTTGCGCGCCTGGCGCCGCTCGAACAGCTGCGGGAACGGGCGTTTGGCCTGCCGCCGGTACAGGAGGCCGGGGAATGGCCGCAGCAGCTTGCCGCATTGCAACAAGCGCCGCTGAGCCGTTTGCTCACCCGCCAAGAGGTCGGCGGCGAAAGCGCAGAAGTTCAGGGATTGCCGTTAACGCTTGTGCCGTTCGTTCCGATCGGCCAAAAACCGCGCGCCGCGCATTTTCATTTCTTCCGTCCGATGGCGTTGCCGCAGCCCGCACCGCTGCCCGCCAGCCGCGCGCCTCTGCAGCATCTGGCGCCAGGCCAGCCGCAGCCGGTGCTGCAGCTGCGCCCTTCGCCTTCAACGCCGCTCAGCGAGGCGCAGGGGTATCGCCTGCAGACGGCGCTGCGTATAACGGCGGCGGCGCTGGCGCATCACGACGGTCATTTGAGCTTTGAACGTTTTCAGGGCGTCTGGCTGCTGCAGCTTTCCGGGGACGACGCCCTGATGCATTACGGTATTAACGCCATAAATCAGGCGCTGTCGGCATTTTCCCCCGCCGTAATGCGCGCAGCGGAACGGATGGAACAGCGCGCCCGGCAGCGGGAACAAAACGACATCGCCATTCGCCGTCTGCTGGGCCAACTGCCGGCGGCGCTGAGCGGCAAGCCCGCAGACGAGGTGCGCTGGCAGGCCAGCCTGTTCGGCGGCGGTGAGGCTTTGCGGCAGCAACTGGCCCATTCGCTGAGTGATTTCCCCTACCCGCTGATTGCCGCTGCGCCATTGGCGCAGAGCCTGGCCGGCGCGCCGGTCAGCCTGGCGGAACGCGGTGCGGAAAACGCGCTGCTGCTATTCTTCCCGCTGCCGGAAATAACCGCCGCGGGGCGGGTGGCATTACGGCTATTGGCGCAGCTTTATGCCCCGCAGTATTTCCAGCAGCTGCGCGTCGAAAAGAACATCGGTTACGTGGTGCAATGCGCTTATCACCGCTGTGCGGACGTCGAGGGCGTTTTCTTTGCGTTACAGTCACCCAGGTTCACCATTGAACAACTGAATCAATTTACCGCCGAGTTTTTACGTCAGCAGCAGTTTGTACTCGCCCAATTAGGCGCAGCAGAGTGGGAACGGGCGAAAGCCACGTTGGCGCAAAGCCTGCGGCAGCGCAATGGCGACGCCTTGCGGCTGGCGCGGGAAAACAGCTGTGAAAACAGTCTTCTGGCGGAGCATTTGCCTCAGCTGTCGCAGCAAGAATTGCAGCGCTGGCAGCGCCGAATTTTTACTTTCATCTAAAATAATCGCAACAAACATTTTCGGCAGCAACATATCCTTAACCACTCAATGAATCAAATGGTACAATCCTCGTTATTCAGGGTTGTGTTGCCTGCCTGGCTTAGCGATAAGCCGGGCGGCGATGATGCTTTGAAAGCAAAAGCCAGAAACATTATTTTCGGAGAGTGCCAGAATATGTCTGATTCAATTACCCGACCGGGTATAAAACTTAAGCTATGGTGTTGCCTGTTAGGGATCATCCTGGCGGCGACCGGCCTGTTCTTCGCCATCGCCGGCGGCAAGCTGGTTTCGCTCGGCGGCAGCAGCTACTTCCTGATTGCCGGCATCGTCACCCTGCTGTCCGCCATTCAATTCTTCCGCGGCAAATCCTCGGCGGTATCGCTGTTCCTGCTGGTGTTTATCGGCACGCTGATTTGGTCGGTATTCGACGCCGGCTTTGATTTCTGGCCGTTGATTTCTCGCCTGATGGTGCCAACCGGCCTGATGCTGCTGGCATTCCTCACCTGGCCCGCCCTGCGCAAGCGCGAAGGCAAAGCGCCGCTGGCCAAGCCGTCTTACCTGTTCTCGGCGCTGCTGGCCGTCGGCATGGTCGGCGCCTTGGTTCAGACGTTCCAGCCGCACCCGACCGTCGCCTTCAGCGGCACTCAGCTGCCGCTGATCCCGGTAGAGAAAGCCAAACAGCAAAAAGACTGGGACAACTACGGCAATACGCCGGGCGGCAGCCGTTTCGTGGCGCTGGACCAGATCACCCGCGATAACGTCAGGGATCTGAAGGTCGCCTGGACCTTCCACACCGGCGATACCCCGCTCAGCCCGGACGGCAACGGCGCGGAAGACCAGCAAACGCCGCTGCAGATAGGCAACCGCATCTTCCTGTGCACCCCGCACAACAACGTAATCGCCGTCGACGCCGACAGCGGCAAAGAAATTTGGAAGCGCGAAATCAACGCCAAATCCCAGGTATGGAACCGCTGCCGCGGCCTGGCCTATTTTGACGTGAACAAGCCGCTGCCGCAGCCGACCGTGCCGGGATCCACCCCTGCCGCGCCGGTCGCCCTGGCCGCCGGCGACAGCTGCCAGCGCCGCATTCTGATGAACACCATCGACGCGCGTCTGGTGGCGATCAACGCCGATAACGGCGAGTTTTGCCAGAACTTCGGCCATAACGGCGTGGTTGATTTAAAAGCCGGTCTGGGCGACGCGGCGGATCCGAAATACCAGCTGACCTCTGCGCCGACCCTGGCCGGCACCACCGTGGTGGTCGGCGGCCGCGTGGCCGATAACGTGCAGACCGACATGCCGGGCGGCGTACTGCGTGGTTTCAACGTCATTACCGGTGAAATGCGCTGGGCGTTCGATCCGGGCAACCCGGAGCCGAATGCGGCGTTGCAACCGGGCCAGACCTTTGTGCGCAGCACCCCGAACTCCTGGGCGCCGATGTCCTACGATCCGGCGATGAACACCGTGTTCCTGCCGATGGGCAGTTCGTCGGTCGACCTGTGGGGCGCTAACCGCAACGCGCTGGACCACAAATACGGCGCCTCCATCCTGGCGCTTGACGCGACCACCGGTAAAGAGAAGTGGGTTTACCAGACCGTGCATAACGATCTGTGGGACTTCGACCTGCCGATGCAGCCAAGCCTGATCGACTTCCCGATGAAGGACGGCAGCACCAGGCCGGCGCTGGTGATCGGCGCCAAGACCGGGCAGCTCTTTGTGCTGGATCGCCACACCGGCAAACCGCTGACTGAAGTGAAAGAGCTGCCGGTGAAAACCCGCAACATCCCCAACGAGCAGTATTCTGCGACCCAGCCGTTCTCCGTGGGCATGCCGTCGATTGGCGCCGATAAGCTCACCGAGTCCGATATGTGGGGCGCCACGCCGTTCGATCAGCTGATGTGCCGCATCAGCTTCAAATCGATGCGCTATGACGGCCTGTTCACCGCACCGGACACCGACGTCTCTCTCAGCTTCCCCGGCTCGCTGGGCGGCATGAACTGGGGCGGCCTGTCGACCGATCCGAATAACCATTACATCTTCGCCAACGATATGCGCCTCGGCCTGTGGGTGCAGATGATCCCGCAGAAAACCGACGCCAACGCGCCGGCCAGCAACGGCGGCGAGTCGGTGAATACCGGCATGGGCGCGGTGCCGTTGAAAGGCACGCCGTATGCGGTCAATAAGAACCGCTTTATGTCGCCGCTGGGCATTCCCTGCCAGAAGCCGCCGTTCGGCACGCTTTCGGCTATCGACATGAAAACCCAGAAGGTCGTGTGGCAGGTTCCGGCCGGCACGGTGCAAGACACCGGGCCGTTCGGCATCAAAATGCGCGCGCCGATGCCGGTCGGCATGCCGACGCTGGGCGGCACGTTGGCGACCCAGGGCGGCCTGGTGTTTATCGCCGGCACCCAGGATTACTACCTGCGTGCGTTTGATTCTTCTACCGGCAAGGAAGTGTGGAAAGCGCGTCTGCCGGTCGGCAGCGGCGGCACGCCGATGAGCTACGTCTCGCCTACCACCGGCAAACAGTATGTGGTTATCTCCGCCGGCGGCGCACGCCAGTCGCCGGACCGCGGCGACTACGTCATCGCCTATGCACTGGATAAATAAGCCCGGGCGAAATGCATAAACGACAAGCCTCCGCCATCGTGACGGGGGCTTTTTTTATGCGCGACTACGTCGGCGGCCGCCTTTAGAAATGCCAGGTCAAGCCTGCGTTGACGCCGTTGTCCTGATGATTTTTGGACAATTGCCCGCCATAGCCCAGGGTCAGCACCGCGTTGTTGACCCTAACGTCAACCCCCGCCTTCAGCACCGCGCCATCGCGAGAAACCGGCACGCTGTTGACGTTAAAAGCGGCATCGGCGCTTTTGAACATCAGCTGAGCGTTGCGCTCCAGCTTGCCATATTGATGCTGCCAGCCCAACTCGCCCCGCAGGGCAACCGCCAGGCTCTCATCGCCCCATTGTTTATCGGCGCGCAGCCCCAGCGTCGAGGTAGTGGCGGACAGGCTTTGCCTGTTGCCGCGCAGCGCCGCTGCGCCGCCCTGTTCTGACATGCCGCCGTTGCGGTAATTGGCATAGGCCAGGTTGGCGAAAGGTTCGAGATTCACCCCCTCGCCGGAGACGCCGTAGCCCCCTTCAACGAACAGCTGTTCGGTGCGCGCATGATACCTGGCCCGCTGCGTATCCGACTGCAGGTTGTAATTCACCGAACGTGAGGTATCGATGCGATGCCAGGTATAGGCCCCACCGGCCCTTACGGCCAGCGCGCCGAACGCTTTGCTGCCGTACAGCCCCAGATGATAGTTGTCGCTGTGGGCGTTCGATTGATAGCCACCGTCCAGAGAGGTGCGTGAATAGCCCGTCATCACCCCGAGCCTGACGTCGTTATTCAGATCCGTATCGGCGCCCAGCAGCACGCCATAGGTGGAGGTCTGGTAGCCGGTGGCGTTGTCATTGCCTGAGGCATGCCCCCAACTGCCCAGCAGCTTCGCCCAGGCGCCGCCGTTGTCATCGGATTTGATCTCCGAAGAGGTGTGCAACCCTTCCGCCTGACGCAGACGTTCGTTGACCGTATCACGCACATAGCGGCTTTCGTTAAGCTGCGCCGCCGCCATGTCCGCGTGGATCTGGCCGGACAGCTGCCGCGCCGCCTGTTGCAGCTCGCTGGCCGAGGTAAAGCCCAGGAAGCTTTCATACACCGAATTATTAACGGTACTTAGCTTTTCCTCCGTAGATATCGCCGCATAGCCGCTTTCATCCTCGCTTTCCGTGGCCGCCGGCTCCACCGCCGAAATATCGACAGCTTGCGCCACCGGCGCAGGGGCACGCAGCTCTTCTACCGCACGGGCTACCGCTTTTTCATTATCGGTCTCCGCCAGGCTTTCAAATTTCTCCGCCGAGCGATATATCCCCAACCCAAGGTCATTCCCCTGATAGCTAAGAGCGATATCAATAAACTTATAGTCGGGATAAGCATGGTCGAAACGACCGACCACGCCGGCGGCGGCCGTCAACAGGGTATATTTATTGCCGAGCAGGCTTTGCGCTTCATTTTGGGACAGCAGGTTTGGGCTGTTTTCCAGGCGGACGTTAACCTTGCCGCCATTGATGATGGCGCGCCCATCCACCTCTATTTTGTCGCTATGGCCGCTTTGCGCCACCTCGACCTGATACTGCGAGCCTTTCTCGAAGATGGCGTCGTTTAACACGCGCAGGGTACCGATGCCATTGCCCGGCGCCACGCTGCCGCCCGGTTGCGCCCTGAAGCTGTTTACCGTGCCGCCGCCCTGCAAGGTGCCGCCGTTCTCGACGTAGACGTTTGAAACCACCGAGCCGTTAATCGCCAGCGTCCCCTGTGCGATCCGCGTATCGCCCCGGTAGCTATTGTTGCCCGACAGCGCCAGCGTGCCGTCCCCTATTTTGGTCAGCCCGCCGTGGCCGCCGATATCATTGCTCCATACATCGAACCCGCATTCGCGCTGGTCGCACAGCCGCGCTACCCTGGTGCCGGCTTCCACCATGCTGCCGATGCCGGGAATATTCGCCACAAACTGCGTTTCAGCGTAGGAGCCGGGAACGTACAACGCCTGTGGGATATCATCCTGAGTAATAAACATTTTTGGCCCGTTGATGGCGTCCCTCAGGTTCAGTTTTCCCCAGCCGAAGGTTTTATCTATGCCGGGAGTGCCCAGATCGGTGGCGGTGGTTTTTATCACGTTGGCTATTTGATCGGCGCTCATATAGGGAAAGCGCTGCATCAATACCGCAGCGGCGCCGGAGACGTGAGGCGCTGCCATCGAAGTGCCGGTTTTATTTCCATAGCCGGCATTCAGCGACAGCTCGCCATTATCGTAGGCTGCTCTGGTGACCTTGCCCCCGGTGTTGGATACCAGCTTGCCGGTGGTGCTGTAGATATCGGCGCCTGGCGCGGAAACGCAATAGCTGGCCGCATGTGCGCAGCGGGTCGAGGACTGGTGCAGCATGTCGTTATTGCTGAGGTTGGCGACGATCAGATAGTGATTCAAAAATTCAGGAAAGGCGTAGGGAATGGACTTTTGGGCTTCCGGGATATTGTAATTGTTGTAATTTCCGGCGGAAAACACAATAAGTTTGCCCTGCTTTGCCGCTCTGAGCAGGGTCGCCATCGCGTTTTGCCCGCCCTCCGGCACCGGCCTTTCACTTTGTCTTCTGACATCGTTTTTATTTCTCAGCACCTCATTGAGAACATCGGCTTCTTTATAGGCCACATAATCGGGAGAACCATTAGACAACCAAATAATATTGCCCTTGGCGTCCTTGTTGATGGCGGGCGGAATACCCCAGCTGTTATTTATCACCCTGGCGTTAGTTTGAATAAGCTCCTCTCTGCCGTTGCGATTGCCGTACTCATTCAGCTTGGCATTTATCAGCGTCGCATCGAAGGCGACGCCGTGCATGCCCGCGCCGTCCCTGCCCGCCGCGGCAATCCCCGCCACATGCGTGCCATGATCGCCGAACGACATGCGCCCACTCTTCTTGTCGTATGAAAAATGGTACTCCCCGTTATCCAACCTGGTGAGTTTTCCATTGAACTCGGGGTGGCCGAGAATGGCATTATCGATTACGCCGATGGCAATGCCTTTTCCCGTATAGCCTCTGGCGTAAGCATATTCGGCCGAAATGGCGCTCAGCCCCCATTGCCGATTGAACTCGGGGGAGCGCCAACTCTGTGGCGAACCGATAAGCCCCTGCTCATGATAAGCGGCAACGCTGTTACCGGCAGAAAGCCCGTAACATCCAAGGAAAACGCAATGCGCTAATCTCAGTCTTTTTTTAACTAACATTTTACACTCCATGTTATATGCCCAGAAGATAATTGATTTTTGAGAATAAAAAGGCCCTTCGCGTTAATACGAAGTAATGGGGGGCGTTATACGCCGATTTAATGCCGGGGAGCGACAGGCTGTCGCCCTATTGGCTCAGGGAGATCCCAGGAGGGTTAAGCTGCGGTTACGTGCCCATGGGGTCAATACGCAGGGGTAAGGTGTTGATTTCATGTCGCCAACATCCAGTGTCGTTAATGATTCTCATTTTCAAGGTTATCTTAAGAAATACTTATGTGTCAACCTGCAAATAAGATTTTCCTTACCCGTTTTTCGGCTCTGGCGACGCCGCGCTTAACCTGCCGTAAGCCGGATGGCTGCATGGTTTTTTAGGATGGAAACATTGCGCCGAACCTGCCTGATTGCAGCCGGCCCCCTTCAAACCACAGGGAAAGAATCAAGAGCAATGATAATGTATTCTAGGGGGATACGGCTGGCGTTCTCAGTGTATTTCACGAGCGTAGGATTATTATTAGCGGGTGCTGAAACGTTGCGTGGCCGGCGCCTTGACGGAAAGCCATCATCCTCTGAATAGCATGATTTTTAAAAAGTTTCTCAACAGCTCTTTATTCTTTTTCTTCTTAAAATAGAAAGAATATATGCGCCGCGCCTTGAGCCTGTGAAATTCATAAGCCACAGATATATAAAATAAAATAGTTAGCGGGATTAGAGTTAAAATCATGGGTTCACCTGCATCCTTTTAGGTTGATGCCGCTTATTATCACCTGAATCAGCGTATTAAAAAATTAGAATGATCCCGATTTAATTGTTTCCGCATTATCGATAGCGGAACGCTAAGCTGAACCCGCCGATCTGGAGAATGCCAGGCAAGGCATCCCCCGCCTTCGCCTGGGCAATGTGCGACAAAATCACCGCTTATCCTGACTCTTTCGTTGAGATTACAAGAATAATCCTAATGTTTTGCTGCGTATTATATTCCATTCTCTCTGGCTAATTTTTATCAGTGCAGCTGGCAATTCTGGTTCTCATTGGCAAAACTCTATTGATGAGCGCTATTTTAGGGTGGAAATCGATGCGATTTTCGGAAGGAATGTCACATGACGCTGGTATCTGAGCAAATCATAAAAAACTATCCAATTGATATGTATAATGAAATTTTTGATGATCTGCCTGGCCTCATTTGCTTCGGTAATCATCAGAGCGGGCATTTCAATACGTTATGGCGCGACTATACCGGCGCGGCGGCCGGCGCTCGCGCCCCCGATGCCTGGCTGAACGCCCTGCATCCTGAAGACTATCCCCGGTTGCAGGCGCAGTGGCTGCAGGCGATAAGCACCCTTTCTCCCTTCGTCGCCGAAGCCCGCCTGCGCGAACGCAGCGGTGACTATCGCTGGTTCATGCTGTCTTTTAATGTCCGAGAGGATGGGGGCTTCTCCGCCTTGCGCTGGCATCTGAGCGCCACAGATATTCATCAGCAGGCGCTGCAGCGCCAACAGAACGCGCTGGAACTCACCGCGCAGCAAAATATGCTGGATGCCAGCGTCGACTGCATCAAGGTCATCAACAATGACGGCACCCTGCTGCACATGAATCGCTCCGGCAGCCTGGCGTTGGGCATCGACGAGAACCAAAAGACCTTCGGCATGCCCTGGCTGGAGCTGCTGCCGCCAGAAGTTCGCCGCCGCGGCCGAAAAGCGGTGCGCAGCGTGCTGAACGGCAAAAACGCCCGCTTTGCCGGTTTGAGCATTACCCCGCACGGCAAAGCTCAGCATTGGGACAATATCCTCACCCCGGTAACCGATGAACATGGCGCGATAACCAACATTTTGTGCGTCTCACGCGATGTGACCTCGCAGCGTGTGGTGGAGCAGCGGTTGCTGATCGCCAGTGAATATGACGATTTGACCGGTTTGCCCAACCGGCGGTTATTCAAAAAGAAGCTAAAGCAGGAGATGAAACGCGCCCTGCACGCCAATAAGTCCCTCGGCCTGGTGCTGCTGGATCTCGATCATTTCAAACTGGTCAACGATACCCTTGGCCATGCCGCCGGCGATCATCTGCTGCGCGTGCTGGCCAAAAGGCTCGGCGGCTGCCTGAATGAAAGCTCTTTTGTCGCGCGCCTGGGCGGCGATGAGTTCGCGGTGGTTATCAGTGACGTGGAAGACGAACAAGAGATTGTGCGGATCGCCAACAAGGTGTTGCTGCAGCTTGAGTCCCCCATTACCCAGGGCGGCAAGGCGCTGCAGTGCGGCATGAGCATTGGCTGCGCCATTTACCCCAAAGACGCCCGCGACGCGTCGGAACTGATGAAATGCGCGGACACCGCACTGTACGAGCTGAAAGATGGCGGCCGCGGCGGAGTTTACCTGTTCGACCAAAAGATGATGGACAAAGCCAAAGAGCGCGCCTTGCAGCTCAACTATGCGCGCCAAATAGTACGTGACAATCGTATTCAGCCTAGTTATCAACCTAAGGTTAGCCTGTGCGACGGCAGCATTATCGGTTTTGAAGCCCTGCTGCGCTGGCACTGCCCGCTGAGAGGCATTCAAACGCCGAATACGGTTTTCGAAGCCTTCAACGACTACGAGCTGGCGACCAAGATCAGCGCCGCTATGCAGATGAAAGTCTTTGCCGACATGGCGCGCTGGATCGAGTCCGGAGAGCAAGTGGTGCCCGTTTCGCTTAACGTTTCGCCCATCGAGTTCCTGCGCGACAACTACGCCGAGGCTTTTTTGCGCCGGCTGTTGATGTTCCGCATTCCGCACCACCTGATTGAGCTGGAAGTCACCGAGCACGTATTTCACAAGCAGGGGTCCAAATATGTTCTGCGCGCCTTGCGGATGCTGAAGGAAATGGGGATTCGGATCGCGCTGGATGATTTTGGCACCGGCCATTCATCCTTCAGCCATATCATGGACTACCCCATGGACTGCCTGAAGCTGGACTGTGGCTTTGTTCACCGCATGCACGACGAACCGGCGATATTGGCGATCGTAGAGAGCATCGGCATTCTGGGGCAGAAACTGTCGATCGACCTTATCGCCGAAGGCATAGAAACCGAACGGCAGCGCCAAACGCTGTACGAGGCCGGCTACCGCATTGGCCAGGGATATTTGTTCAGCAAGGCGGTCGAGGCGCATCAGGTGCCGGCGCTGCTGCGGCAAACGGCCTATTTCAGCGAAAGTGAAAGATGAAGGTAAATCATACCGGTTATCATTCATGATGAACGTTACTTCCCTTGGTGGATAGCATAATCACACTGGGGACCGGCCATTCCCATCCCCTACATCAGCGACACAGTGAACTCAAGGGTGGGTTATCCCCACCCTTGAGTTTTATTGTTGCCAACCAATATTATTTCCTATTACCCCATTGATGTCCGGTGTCGCATTAGCGTAACCGGCATTTATAGCTGGTGAATCATTTGCCAGTTTGACTAATAAGGACGCCAAAACGCCATGTGGGCCGTTGGTACAGACATTGAGTAACTTGGGATCTTTAAATATATTACCAATCATTGTCGCTTTATGTTTCCCGGTAAATTGCAGCTGGCTTCCAGTCTCCCCTAAATCGCCAGAATACATAATGTTTTTATTAAACACCACTCCAGGCAAAGGGGTGGTTTCATCGGCGCTCGTCTGAAATGAGGCCCCGTTTTTTAAATAAAATATATTATTCTCGAAAGTTACTTGATTATCGAAAACATCTTTTTCGAAGTAACCATGCATCAAGGATGCCTGATAGTCCTTACCACGTGTCATTGTGTCAATAAACAAACAATTGCGAACTGTCAGTCGGTTAACGTATGCAAAAAACATGGTTTTGTGATACCAACCGTTCCATCCATTTTTCACAGTTGACCAACCATCATTGTATGAAACGCAATATTCCATTAGATTGTTGTTGTTCCCCCAGTTTTTATTCACAAACCAATCTTCGCCAGCCATCACACCTTCCGGTTTATCTAACATAATCGCCAGCAGCGCTCCTCCACCGTTATCTTTTGAGATACAATATCTGAAAACGCAGTTGGAGGTCAGCTGATCAAAATCAAATGCCATACGGTCTGAGCGAATAGGCTGGCAACCATAGGCTTCCAAGTAGGTGCTGACGCATCCATAACAGTTGTAATACCAAAACGCTGCCTGATATGGCGTTACTGCATCGCCACTAGCATCAATATATTCGCTGTCATAGCGATAACCAGTATATATACAACGATGCATACCGGAACTTTCGCCCTCGACACCAAACATAATGCAACCGTCGCCTCTCATATTAATAAAAGCGCAATCGGTGGCGGTAGCATTATAGGGACGAAAGGTGGCATCCGATGCATTGCTGTTCCCCGCGATCATTTCCGGTGGGGCGACACCCTTAACGTTTGCACCCACGTCACCGTTATAGACCGTAACTTTTTCGATGCCGATGAAAGATGCCCTTCTTGGCGTGGGATAAACTTCAGTACCGGAGTTGGAATTCAGCTGAATAGCTCTGGTGCGAGATTTTATCTTGCAAACTGGAGAATAGGTGAATGTCATGTGCTTGACATACACGTTGGCCACATGCTCATTGTTACCAATTGGATGCAAAAGTAGCACCGGATCGGCGTCGCAGAAGGGATTGTCTATTATAATGTCAATATCAGTAATATAAATATTTTGAGCATTCACAATCTCAATAACAGGCTCTGATGCATCCAGCATTTTCAGAATAGGACGCGGCCCACTGTCGCCATAAGCGGTAATGTAGCTTACCTCCGCTTGGTTCAAAAATAGCGCATGCGCTATTTTCCAGTTGCCAACGAATACTGAACCTTTTTTAAGCTGAGCACTGTAAGGGGGTACCAGAGCAAGAAGTTTGTCTAGTTGTCTCCATGGGTTATTAATAGTGCCATCACCGACAGAACTATTGTTGCTATCAAAATAGTAGTTATTTGACATTTGTTATATTCCCTTTGGTCGGTAAAAGATAGGTGATAACCCCGCCAGCATTGGCATAGTCTCCTAGATAGCGAGTCAGTGAAATTTGATTATTAACATCAATACTGTTCCCATACTCGTCATAATGTGTAATGATCCCGTTAAACTGATTGTTTTTTACAATATCAACAGTATCGAAAAGGGTTGATTTTTCCTCAAAATTTACGCTGGTTATGATTTTTTTGGTTTCTGCCACATAGGATTTTGGTCTAAATCTATCCAATAAGCCAGAAGCTGCGACCACACCAAAGGAGCTGATTTTGACATCACCAAAGGGATCTGAGTACCCCGTTCCTATAGGTAAGGTAAGATCGGTAAATACGATTTTCATATCGTCATAATTAACTTTTCCCGTTTGTCCCCCCGGTGAGTCTGCGGTGAAATTAGCCGTTGGATGATGAGTAATCGCCGTGCCATCAGGCTCATAAGAGTATCTAAATTGAAACAACAAATAAGGCGGTGCCGTCGCCCCTGTTTCTTTATACATAAAGTCTATAGGGTATATTCCGTATTTTGTATTATCACCACCGCTAGCATCCCTGATTTTAAAAATCAAATACCTGTTTAGATTTGTTTTCCACAAGGATAATATTTCCTCATGGCAATAGGTATTTAACTTGACATTGTAATTTTCACTTCCGGGTGCAACTTCAATGAATTTCAGTACGAAATTTTTCCCGGGAACAACGCTGCCCGCTACCGCTTCAGTTGGAATATTAAACAGACAAAGAGTGCGAAACCCGGCAATATTCGCTTTAACATCATTTACATAATCTTTAACCGCCTCCGTGGCTTCATCCAGTTGTTCAGTGTCAACCATGATTGACGAGGCAGTTACATCGCTATCGCTGTTGAATTTATAGTATTTCCCCGGCATCCGGAATTTTACCCTGAGCTTCTCCTCTTCATTGACCGACAAAACCATGTCAGGTGAACTGCCATCATCGGAAAAACCATCGGAAGGAAATAGCACCCGTTTTTCTGGCCATCCGTCTTTGGATACATACCCCGTATTCAGCACATAGGGGTAATGCGTGAAGCTGGATGTGGGTAAACCATCGCGGTGGTGTTGCGTCATCATCCTGCCATTATAATTCACCAGCAAGGTTCCACGGTGGTGTTCCCCGCCGAATGTCACGCCAGCACCTGTTTGATCAACCTCAGATGTACCAAATACGTCGAATTGCCCTCTCGCCCCCTTCCTGTTGCTATAGGAATCCGAAATACCAATGTCTCCTTTGCCTTCCTGTTCGAAGAAGTGACCTATTTTGGTATACCCATCATCCTGAGATAGTGGATCATCGGTATTGGTAACCTGCATCTCTGTTTCATTTTCCATTTTTATCTCCAGATCTTAAGTTAATTAAAGGATCACCACTGGCACGTATTGCACAGCCGACGGTGCCTCCTGATTTAAAGCCTATTTTATTTTCAATGTAAAAGAACGAACCCAGTGTTTAACCGTAAATGACACTACTGCGCAGCACTACCAGAGAGGAAGCGACAATGAGGGAATCAATTGGAGCGGCACGATTTGCCGCTTTTCATATCAGGTAAGTGCTGCTAATAAACCTAGCGCACCGACGGGGGGCATGCTCCCGTATCAGGCGATGCGCCGCTTCTGGTTGATACCACCAGGGCGCAAATCTGCCAGGATCGTCAAACCCGTTAACGATCTTCCCGGCCAGCGGCTCGGCCTGCGCGGCGCTCCCCAGCAGCGCCATCACGTGCGGCTGCGGCGGCTGCAGCAAGCTGTTGGTCCAGCTCACATGCACTGGCTGGACATGACGCGGCCGCGGCGCAGGCTTTCCGCGTCGCGGTTGGTCATCAGCGTAACCCGATAGCTGGCGGCCAACAGGCCCAACGCAAGCTGCAACCCCGACTGCCCTGCGCCGACAATGGCGATATTTCTCATGAAGATTCTCTCGTTGAAAGCGGGAAACCGCGCATCATGATTTTTCCAAGATTAGTTATTTAATTTTGTTAGTTCACAGACTTAGGGCCATCGGAGATAGTGCCAAAACCGCCTCACAGCATAATAATGAAGGTAAAAAACATAATGATATATAGCAGAAAAATAACCGCTATTGCGGCGCTGTTGAGCCTTTCCGCCGCCGTTCAGGCCGCGCCGGGCGTCGATATCGTGGCAAATGAAACGCCGGTGCATACCGTGCCAAACCCACAGGCCATCGCCAAAATCCCCGCAGGGTTCAAGTTCGTCGAACCGGGCACCTTAACGGTGGCGATTTCCTTGTTGGGCAGCGGCCCGCCCTTCGGCCTTTACGCCCGCGACAACAAAACGGTGATCGGCAGCGAGTCGGACATTGCGCGGCTGGTGGCAGACGGCCTGGGGCTGAAGCTCAAGCTGGTGGCCACCTCATGGGAAGACTGGCCGCTGGGCGTCACCTCTGGGAAATACGACGCGGCCATCTACAACATCACCGTCACCAACGAACGTAAAACCAAATTTGATTTCGCCACCTATCGCCAGGATACGCTGGGCTTCTACGTGAAAACCACCAGCAAAATCAATGAGATAAAATCCGCGCCCGACATCGCCGGCAAAAAGATCATCGTAGACTCCGGCACCAATCAGGAAGCGGTGCTGCTGGCGTGGGACAAGGAGAACCAGGCCAAGGGGTTGCCGGCGCTGCAGCCTGTGTACGTTACCGATAAGGCGGCCTCCACGCTGGCCATTCAGTCCGGCCGCGCCGACGCCACCTTCGGGCCGAACGTTTCCGGTGCTTACCAGGCCAAATTGACCGGCAAAACCCGGTTGGTGGGCATCGTGCCGGGCGGTTGGCCGAAAACCGCCAATATCGCCGTCACGCTGAAAAAAGGCAACGGCCTGGTAGACGCGGTGCAGGCCTCGCTCAACAGCGCCATCGCCAACGGCAGCTACCTGAAAGTGCTGGATCGCTGGGCGGAAAGCGACGAGAAGATTGACCGCTCGGAAATCAACCCGCCGGGCCTGGGGGACTGACTCAACAAAAAAGCCCCGCGCTGCGGGGCTACTTAAGGCTCAACCTTTTCTTTTTTCATCCGCCCGCTGAACCTGGCGATGACGAAATCAACGCATTAAAGCTTTAACGATGCACTGCCGCCGGGCGTCGTTTTTCCAGCTTGCGGTACAGCGTGCTGCGGGAGACCCCCAACGCCCTGGCCGCCAGACTGACGTTGCCGTTAGCCTGTTTGATCGCCTCAAGCACGTCCTGCTCGCCGCCGGCCTGCGCCGTTTTCGGCAACGCAACAATCTGCGGCGGCAAATCATCGGGCAGGATCACCGCATGATCGTCCGCCAGCGCCAGCAGCACCTTGAGGGTGCTCAGCAATTGGCGCACGTTTCCAGGCCAAGGGTAACCCGCCAGTATCGTCAGCGCCTCCGGCGCCAGCCGTATGCCGCGTTTCTCGCCGCCCAGCTCGCGCCACAGCTGCACAATAAAGTCCTGCGGCTTTCTCCGCTCCCTGAGCGGCGCGATGTGCAGGTTATATTCCTGAATGCGGTACAGCAGGTCTTCACGAAACTCCCCCGCCTGCACCCGCTGCGCCAGATCGTGGTGAGTGGCGCAGATCAGCGAGAAATCGACGGCATAAGCGACGCGGCTACCCAAAGGCGTCACCGTTTTTTCCTGCAACACGCGCAACAGCCGGGTTTGCAAACTCAGCGGCATATCGCCGATCTCGTCGAGGAACAGGACGCCGCCGTCGGCCTCCCTGATTTTGCCGATATAACCTTTGGGGTTGGCGCCGGTGAAGGCGCCGGGCGCGTAGCCGAACAGTTCGGACTCAATCAGCTGTTCCGGCAACGCCGCGCAGTTGATCGCCACAAAGTTGCCGCGGCGCCGGCGGCTTTGCTCGAACAGCCGGCGGCTAAAGTGCTCTTTGCCGCAGCCGGTTTCTCCGGTAATGCACAGCGCCAGCCCGGCATTGAGGATGCGCAAGGCTTTGTGGTGCTCCGCGTCGTCCCGTTCGGCCAGCGGCGCCCGGGCGCTGACGGCGACCGAAAGCCGCTGCGGCGCTTCCAGCAGCGAATAATAGTGGCGTTGGTTGAACGCCTGCGTCTGGCGCGGATCGCCGAACGGTTGTTGAAGCATTGCCGGGAACAGGCTGGCAAATTCGACGGCGCCGAACGACGCCGGTGAAAGGTTGAACTCCTGCATGGCGAGGCGGTTGGCGGCAATCAACAGCTCATCGCGGAACACCAGCAGCAGCTCATGCGCGCTGCCGAGCACCCGCGCGTCGGCGTGCAGGCTAAGCGCCCAGTCGCGCGCGGTTACCCGGTTTTTCACCCAGCGGTGTTCGATATGCCTGACGGCCTGCAAAATCAGCGGCTGCGCGTCGCGGTATGGCCGTTGCGCCGGGGCGGAAATATCCAGCACCCCGGCGATCTGCCCGTCCGGGCGGTAAATCGGCGCGGCGGTGCAGTAAAGCCCGGCGTTTTGATTAAGAAAGTGCTGATCGCCGTTCACTTCGCAGAAAGCGCCCAGCGCCAGCGCGGTACCGATGGCGTTGGTGCCCCTTGCCTGTTCGCCCCACTGGTTGCCCGGCGCCAGGGCAAAGCGCGACGCCTTGTGCAGGAAGTCGGCGTTGCCGCAGGTTTCCAACACCAGGCCGGCGGCGTCCGAGATCACCAGGATCGATGGCTGGCGGTTAATCTGCGCCCCCAGCCGGTCAAGAAGCGGCTTTGCCAGCTGCGGCACCCAGCCGTTTTGTCCGCGGGATTCGTTGAGCAACGTCGGTGTGATCAAAGGAATGCGGTTATCGCCGCGCGCCAAACCAAAATGGCGGCTGCGTTGCCAGGATTCGTTCAATGGGCCGGGAAGCAAGCGGTTGTCGCCGTCTGTGGCGGGTCCCGAATGGGCCGCCGGATTCTTATGCAGCATGCGCTTCTCCACCACGGAAAGTGTTGCAAATATGTATCACACCTGTGTATCAGGTGTTGCGACACAGGACACAAAATAGGGTCGCGGGGGATGCCCCAAGCGCTTTTTCAGCACGGTGCCGTTCGTGGCGTTTTATTTAATTTATTGATTAATAATAAATTAATTTTATTTGTTCGACGGATGGGCAATTTGGCACAGGCAATGCTTGGTTTGCCTGCGGCGGAATGCCGTATGCACAGGCGCGATGCAACAGCGCCAGTTTTCTTCTGCAGAGAGGTGCTCAACATGAAATATGTCCATCCCGGTTTACCTGGCTCGCTGGTTTCATTCAAAAAGCGCTATGGCAATTACATTGGCGGCAAATTTGTCGAACCGGTTTCAGGCAACTACTTCACCAACACCTCCCCGGTGACCGGCCAACCGATCGCCGAGTTCCCGCGTTCGGATGCCAAGGATATCGAACTGGCGCTGGATGCCGCGCACGCCGCCGCCGACGCCTGGGGCAAAACCAGCGTGCAGGAGCGCTCCAACCTGCTGCTGGCGATCGCCGATCGCATCGAATCGCGTTTGGAAATGCTGGCCCTGACGGAAACCTGGGACAACGGTAAACCGATCCGCGAAACGTTGAACGCCGATCTGCCGCTGGCGGTCGATCACTTCCGCTACTTCGCCGGCTGCCTGCGTGCGCAGGAAGGCACCGCGGCGGAAATTGACCAGAACACCGTGGCTTACCATATTTATGAACCGCTGGGCGTGGTTGGCCAGATCATTCCGTGGAACTTCCCGCTGCTGATGGCTGCCTGGAAGCTGGCGCCGGCGCTGGCGGGCGGCAACTGCGTGGTGCTGAAACCGGCGGAGCAAACCCCGCTCGGCATTAGCGTACTGATGGAAGAAATCGGCGATCTGCTGCCCCCGGGCGTACTCAACGTGGTGCAAGGGTTCGGCGCAGAGGCCGGCGAAGCGCTGGCGCGCAGCAAACGCATCGAAAAAATCGCCTTTACCGGCTCTACGCCGGTTGGCCGCCATATCCTCGCCTGCGCGGCGGAGAATATCATCCCCAGCACTGTGGAACTGGGCGGCAAATCGCCGAACATCTATTTCGAAGACATCATGCAGGCCGAACCGGACTTTATCGATAAGGCGGTCGAGGGGCTGGTGCTGGGCTTCTTCAACCAGGGCGAGGTCTGCACCTGCCCTTCACGCGCGCTGATCCAGGAGTCCATCTACCCGCAGTTTATGGAGAAGGTGCTGGCGCGCATCGCCGCCATTCGCCAGGGCGACCCCTTTGACACCGAGACCATGATCGGCGCCCAGGCGTCAAAACAGCAGTACGACAAGATCCTGTCTTATATCGAGATCGCCAAAAACGAGGGCGGCAAGATTATTGTGGGCGGCGAGCGCGCCAGCCGGGGCGACGAAGTGCAAAACGGTTTCTATCTGCAGCCAACGTTGATTACCGGCAACAACAGCATGCGCTTCTTCCGCGAAGAGATCTTCGGGCCGGTGATCGGCGTCACCACCTTCAAGGACGAGGCCGAAGCGCTGGCGTTGGCCAACGACACCGAGTTCGGCCTGGGCGCAGGGCTGTGGACCCGCGACATCAACCGGGCTTACCGCATGGGCCGCGCCATCAAGGCAGGCCGCGTCTGGACCAACTGCTACCACCTGTATCCGGCTCACGCCGCGTTCGGCGGTTACAAGAATTCCGGCGTCGGGCGTGAAACCCACAAGGTGGCGCTGTCGCACTACCAACAGGTGAAAAACCTGCTGGTGAGTTACGACGCCAAACCGCTGGGGCTGTTCTGATAAACAAAAGGCCACCGCTGGCGGTGGCCTTCTCATTTGCGGCGTGTTTTTTACGCAGTGAGATCGATCACCATGCGGCCGCGGATTTTGCCCGATTTCATTTCTTCGAAGATGTCATTGATGTCGCCCAACGGACGTTTAGTCACTTTCGGCGTCACCTTGCCTTCGGCGGCGAACTGGAACGCCTCCTTCAGATCTTCGCGGGTGCCGACTAAAGAGCCCACCACCTGAATGCCGTCCAGCACCAGGCGCGGGATGCTCAGATCCATACTCTCCGGCGGCAGCCCAACGGCCACCACTTTGCCACCGGCGCGCACCGCATTCACCGCCGAGTTAAAGGCCGATTTCGCCACTGCGGTCACCACCGCGGCATGCGCGCCGCCCACCTGCTTCTGGATGATTTCTTCGGCGTTTTCGTTCTTCGGATTGATGGTCAGATCCGCACCAATCTCTTTGGCGAAATCCAGCTGGCCGTCGTTCACGTCGATGGCGATCACCTTGGCGTTGAACACGTTCTTGGCGTACTGCAGCGCCAGATTGCCCAGCCCGCCCAGGCCATAGATGGCTACCCACTGGCCCGGCTGAATGCCGGAAATCTTCACCGCCTTGTAGGTGGTCACCCCGGCGCAGGTGATGCTGCTGGCGGCGAACGGATCCAGCCCATCCGGCACTTTCACCGCGTAGTCCGCCACCACGATGCATTCTTCCGCCATGCCGCCGTCCACGCTGTAGCCGGCGTTTTTAACCGAACGGCACAGCGTTTCGTTACCGCTAACGCAGTATTCGCAGTGGCCGCAGCCCTGATAGAACCAGGCGACGCTGGCACGATCACCCAGTTTCAATGAGGTGACGCCGTCACCGACAGCGGTCACCACCCCAATCCCCTCGTGGCCGAGGGTAATGCCGGGCACTTCGCCAAAATCGCCATTTTTCACATGAAGATCGGTATGACACACCCCGCAACACTCCATTTTAAGCGCCGCTTCGCCGTGCTTGAGCGGGCGAAGCTGTTTGTCCTGGATATCGACGGTATGGTTTTTCGTCACTACGGCAGCTTTCATTGCGTTTACCTCTGGCTGAATTGAAAAGTACAATTGTTAATGTAGTGACTGGGGCGTCAGAGGGCAAGCCGAACAATACTTATGTAAAAACAAATAATTAAATAGTAACACTTCGAATGATTACATTAAAAATAATTAACAATACCCCTCCATCGCCGGCTGGATTGACAAAGGCCGCAGCGGCAGCCGATGATAGGCGCAACGTTAATTTTCCGGTTGCCCAACGATGAAAACTGCTCCTGCCGTTACCATTCTCTACTGTTCTCAATGCAACTGGCTGTTGCGCGCCGGCTGGATGGCGCAAGAGCTGCTCAGCACCTTCGGCGACGATCTCGCCTCCGTGACCCTGGTGCCCGGCACCGGCGGGGTGTATCAAATCAGCGTTAACGGCGTGATGATTTGGGATCGCAAAATTGACGGCGGCTTTCCCGATGCGGCGCAGCTGAAACAGCGCCTGCGCGATCACAGCTTCCCCGACCGCGCTCTCGGCCATAACGACGGCAAAACCGCCAAACACTGATCCCGTTTAGCGGCCTGCGGGCGCTCGGGTGCCGAGAATGCGCGGCATCACTTCTTTCATCAGTTCCATGAATTTGCGCAATCGCGCAGGATAATAGCTGGCGTAGGGATACAGCAGATAAATCGGCAGCGGTGCAGCCTGCCACTGCGGCAACAGGGTATGCAGCCTGCCCTGCGCCAGTTCCTCTCTCACCACCCAGGATGACACTATCGCCACGCCCAGGCCGTCCAGCGCAGCCTTACGCACCGCATACAGGCTGTCGGTGCTCAGCCTGGGCGCGATGTCGATGCGCTGTACTTCGCCGCTCTCGCGGTGCGTCAGCGTAACTTCGTTGCGATAGAAACTGTTCAACGCCAGCCACGGCAGCTGCGCCAAATCGCCGAGGGTCGCGATCGCCGGCCGCTGCGCCAACAGCGCAGGCGACGCCACCAGGCTGCGCGGCACCTCCGCCAGCAACACCGCCACCACCGAAGGATCGGTGACGGAACCGACGTGGATCGCGCAGTCGATGCCCTCGGGAATAAAATCCGGTGAATGATCGTTGAGCGTCCACTCCACGCTGATTTGCCGATAGCGCTGCAGATATTCCCCCAGCGGCCCGATCAGCTGGTCCTGGCCGAAGGCGTGCGGCGCCCGCACCCGCAGCACGCCAACCGGTTCATCGCGCGCCCCGCGCACTTCATCTTCCATGATTTGCCAGTGCTCAAGCAGCCGACGCGCATGCTGATGGCAACGCTCGCCGTCGTCGGTCAGCTTAATGGCGTGGGTGGTGCGCTGGATCAGCTTAACGCCCAGCAGCTGTTCCAGCGTCTGCAAACGCCGGCTAACGGTAGGCTGCGTGGTGTTCAGCTGCAACGCCGCCGCCGAGAGGCTGCCGCTGTCGACGATGCGCACCAGGGTTTGCAGCAGGGTTATACGATCGCAATTGGGTAATTTAATTTTATTCATACGTAATAGGTATAACAGTTTTACCTGTACCGGGGCTACAGTTTATCGGGGCCTGCGGCAAGAATAGCCGCACGTTAACCTTGTCAGGAATTACAGTCATGAGTCTGCACCCCTCCACCCACGGCGGCCTTTCCGCCGGGATCGTGTTTCTGTTGGCCGCCGGCGCCGGCCTCAGCGTCGCCTCTATCTACTACAGCCAACCGATGCTGAGCATGATGGGCGGCGCTTTCCATTCCAGCGTCAGCGACACCGGCCTGGTGCCGACGCTGACCCAAATGGGCTATGCGCTGGGCATCCTGCTGTTGGCGCCGCTGGGCGATCGTCACGATCGCCGGCAGATCATTCTGATTAAAGGCCTGCTGTTGGCGCTGACCCTGCTGCTGTGCGCCCTGGCCTCCACCTTCCCCCTGCTGTTGCTCAGCAGCCTGGCGATCGGCCTGGCCGCCACGGTGGCGCAGGACATCATTCCCGCCGCCGCCACGCTGGCCCCGGAGGCCAGCCGCGGCAAAACGGTCGGCACCGTGATGACCGGGCTGCTGGCCGGCATTCTGCTTTCGCGGGTGTTCAGCGGCGTGGTGGCGGAGTATTTCGGCTGGCGCAGCGTTTATGCGCTGGCGGCGTTGGGCGTGTTGCCGATCACGCTGGCTATCTGGCGGGCATTGCCGCGCTTAAAACCCAATACCACCCTGAGCTACCCGGCGCTGCTGCGTTCATTGGGTCACCTGTGGGCGGCCTATCCCGAACTGCGGCGGGCGGCGCTGGCGCAAGGGTTCCTGTCGATCGCCTTCAGCGCTTTTTGGTCGACGTTGGCGGTGATGCTGGCGACGCGTTATCAGTTGGGCAGCGCGGTGGCCGGTTCCTTTGGCCTGGCAGGCGCCGCTGGCGCATTGGCGGCACCGTTGGCGGGCATGTTGGCCGACCGCCACGGGCCTGACTACGTCACCAAAATTGGCGCGGCGCTGGTGCTGGCTTCCTTTGCGCTGATGTTTTTGCTGCCGTGGCTGCCGCTGCCGGCGCAGCTGGCCCTGATCGCCCTGAGCGCCGTCGGCTTCGACCTGGGTATTCAGGCAACGCTGGTGGCCCATCAGACCATTATCTACGGCATAGATCCGGCCGCCCGCAGCCGCTTGAACGCCATCATGTTTACCCTGGTGTTTATCGGCATGGCGACCGGCGCGGCGCTGGGCAGTTGGATGCTGGAAAGCGCCGGCTGGCCGGGCGTGGTGGCGTTAGCCACCCTGGCTGCGGCGGTGGCGCTGCTGATTCGCAGCGCGCGCAAAACCGCACGCATTACGGCCTGACCGCCTCCCCGGCGCGGCGCCGGGGAGACTTTTCAGTTGGGTTGCTGTGCGCGCATGAAGCGGGAACGCCAGGGCTTCAGCACCCACAGCGCCAATCCGGCGGTAATAAAGTCCAGCGCAATCGCGCAGCCGAAAACCACGTGCCAACCCTGGGTGTGCTGATACAACAGCGCCGCCAGAGGACCGCCGAAAATGGAACCTATACCCTGCGACATATACAGCCAGCCGTAGTTGGCGGTCGCATTTTGGCTACCGAAGGTGTCGGTCAGCGTAGAGGGGAACAACGAGAAGATTTCTCCCCAACCGAAGAACACCACACCGGACAACAGCACAAACAGCAGCGGATCCTCACGGCACATCAGCCACAGCGTCATCGCGCAGCCTTCCAGCGCGAAGGCGATAAACATGGTCTTTTCCCGCCCGTAGCGGTCGGAGATAAAGCCAAACAGCGGCCGCGTCAGCCCGTTGGTAAATCTGTCGATGGTCAGCGCCAGCGGTAGCGCCGCCATACCGAACACCACCGCGCCGCTGATGCCGAAGTCATGGGCGAAAACCGCCATTTGCGAGGTCACCATCAGCCCGGACGTGGACATCATCGCCATCATCAGGAACATCAGCCAGAACAGCGGCTGCCGCAGCATTTCCCGCGAGGCGAACTGACGTTTGCCCTGCTCGAGCCTGGCGCTGCCGGGCAACGAGGCGGCATTGGCCGGCACCCTCAGCCCCTGGCTCGCCAGCAACCCCACCAGCGCAAACGCGCCGCCGAAGACCATCATCGTCTGTTCCACGCCGTAGCTGCCCAATGAGAGGGAAATGGGGAATGTGGTCAGGATCGCCCCCATGCCGTAGCCCGCCGCGACCGCCCCGGCGGCGAAACCGCGATTGTCGGGGAACCATTTCACCATCAGCCCGACGATGCCGACGTACACGATGCCGGTGCCCAGGCCGCCCAAACAGCCGTAGACCACATACAGCGCCAGTAAGCCGTTGACCTGCGACGACAGCACCCAACTGAGCCCGGCCAGCAGCGTGCCGAGCGAGATCAGCCGGCGCGGGCCGAAGCGGTCGATCAGTTTGCCCTGGAACGGCGAAAAGAAGGTTTGCAGAATAATCAGCAGCGAGAACGTCACCTGCAGTTCAGGCAACCCCACGCCCAGTTTCGCCGTCAGCGGCCCGGTCAGCAGCGTCCAGACATATTGCGGGCTCGATATGGAGGCCATGCAAATCAACCCGAGCAACAGCTGGGTCCATTTACCGTATTTGCTCGCCTGCAGCGATTCGGTCAGTACCGTCATTATTTATTTCTCCCCGAGTGCGAATGTCATTACCGCGCCGCAGCGGCGGAACCGATGCGATTTACGTTTTATCGTAATTTTGACGTCGTGCGGCGGTAGCCGCGGAATCTCAGGAAGCAGCAATCATGCCACCCCGGCAACGGGATGAATAAACAAGATAAATATCAATAAATTAAATTAAAACCGAATTATAATAAAATGACCGTTAATAAATCCGTTAAATATCCCCGGCCATAATGCACCTTCATAGTGCCGAAATACCTCATTAATGCACCAGTATATTCGTTAAATCGGACTATTAATGAATTAAATAAATAGCTTTATTATTCCGCTCGCTTTATTAAGCCTTCATTGCCGCATCCCTTCGCGGAGCGCCGCTCCCCCGGCGGCCCCTTTCCCCTGATCCCGGTTGATTTCTCCCGGCCCTCCTGAGCTATACTGTCGGCCCTTTTTGTAACAAACTCAGATAACTATGATGGAACGTTTGCTAGAAAACGCGATGTACGCCTCACGCTGGCTGCTCGCACCGGTCTATTTTGGCCTGTCGCTGGCGTTGATCGCCCTGTCGATCAAATTCTTTCAGGAAATTCTCCACGTCCTGCCCAACATTTTCTCCGTCGCCGAAGCGGATATGATCCTGACCCTGCTTTCGCTGGTCGATATGGCGCTGGTTGGCGGGCTGCTGGTGATGGTGATGTTCTCCGGCTATGAGAACTTCGTTTCCCAGTTGGATATCGCTGAACACAAAGAGAAGCTGAGCTGGCTGGGGAAAATGGACGCCACCTCGCTGAAAAATAAGGTTGCCGCGTCTATCGTCGCCATCTCTTCCATTCACCTGCTGCGGGTGTTTATGGACGCCAAAAACGTGCCGGACAACAAGCTGATGTGGTATGTGATCATTCATCTCACCTTTGTGCTTTCCGCGTTCGTGATGGGTTATCTCGACAAAGTCACTCGTTACAAGCAGTAAGACCGCCCGCAAGCCCGGCCGCCGGCCGGGCGCTCTCCCCCATGACTACGGCTATGCCGGCGACGCGCGTTTTTTCACCTGGCACATTCAATGATAATTTTATTATAATGCTATGACACTCACCATGGACGGAATGCCGCACGCCAGGCCAGTTTCGCCCCGCTGACAGGATCAGAATCACTCATGCCGTTGAATGGTAAACCACTGCAATTCCAGGATATCCAATCTATTCTGCCTCACCGGTATCCCTGCCTGTTGATCGATCGCGTACTGCCCGAGGGAACCTGCGTCGCCGAAGGGCGGCTGAGCGCCATCAAGAACGTGACCGCCAACGAGATGGCATTTTGGAGCGCCGGCGCCGCTTTTCCGGGCGTGCTGATGGTCGAGGCCCTGGCGCAAAGCACCGGGTTGCTGGCGCATTACTTCCTCGGGGCATTGCAGGAGGGCGAGCATTATTACTTCGCCGCCATTCACCGAGCGCGTTTCTATCAGGCCGCCCGCCCGGGCGATCGGGTGCATATGACGGTGAACTTTGTGCGCAAGCGCGGTGCCATCGCCCGCTTCACCGGGACTGCCACCGTCGATGGCCGGCGTATTTGCACCGCCGACTTTATGTGCGCACGCAAGTAAAGACCATTTTCTGAAGGAGCCACGGCAAAACTATGTCTCTGGTTGACAGCTTACTCAGCACCCTTGATTTCTCTCCCCGCGGCCAGGTGATTGCGCGGGTGGAAGACCATTGCGGCGAGATCATCGTCTCCGATCACAAAAACTACCGCACGCTGCGTTTTGACGGCATTTGCGAACAAAGCAAAATGAGCATCAGCAACCCGGCGTTGCCGATCCATAACTATATCAAGGCCATGTTGATGGCGGTGGCGTGGCAGCCGCCGCAGGCGGCGCTGATCCTCGGCCTGGGCGGCGGCAGCCTGGTGCGCGCGCTGCACGCCTGCGATCCGCGAGTCTTGCTGGAGGTGGTCGAGCTGCGCGCCGCCGTGATTGCGGTGGCCCAGCGCTATTTCACCCTGCCGCCCGCCGACACCGTTACATTGCACACTGCCGACGCGGCGGATTTCGTGCGCAACGCCGGTAACCGCCGTTACGATCTGATTTTTTCCGATCTCTACTCGGCCTTCGCCATGGATCCGCAGCAGGGCAGCCAAAGCTTCCTGGAAAACTGCGCCGCCCGCCTGACCGAAGGCGGCTGGCTGGTGCTGAACTATCACGAAGTACCCAACGCCGATACCCTGCTGTATCACAGCTTGCACCGGGTATTTAACAGCGTCTTGTTCTGCGTCGCACCGAGCGGCAACGTCATCATTTACGCGTCGTCGGCGCGCGTCACCTTGCCGTTGAGCCGGCTGCGCGAACTGGCGCATACCAGCGGCGAAATCTTCGGCTGCGATCTCGGCTATCTGTCGCGCAAAATAGAACGCCTGCATTTCAACTGAGCGCGGGCCATGCGGCGTGGTTGGCCGATTCGGCCACATGGTATTATCATTTAATTATCATTCTCTGGAGGATCCTGATGGAAAAGAAAACGGCGCGGCTGACCGTACTGATCGACCCGGACAAGAAAAAAGCCCTGGAAGAACTGTGCCTGCAGCAGGATGTCACCCCCTCGCAGGTGGTCCGCCAGCTGATCCGCGATTATCTGCAAAAACATCAGGTGGATTACCCCAGCCAGCCGACGCACGCCAATCCACGCGTCGACAACGCCTGACGGCTTACCCGGCCAGCGTGCGCTCCCCCTGCGGGAAACCGTGCCTGCTGGCCGAATAAGCGATCCCCAACCCAATCAGCGCCATCGCCAACGCCACCCAAGGGAAGGAAAACACGCCGAAATGGCCCAGCAACAGGCCGCCCAGCATACCGCCCACGGCTATCGCACCGTTCCAGATAACCACGTTCATCGACAACGCCGCGTCAGCCCCTTCGCCGGCGCTGTCCGCCAGCGCGGTCTGCAACAGCGTGGCCGCGCCGCCAAAGCTCAGCCCCCAAACGGCCACCGCTCCCCATACCAGCTGCGGCGAGCGCATGGATAATCCCAGCAGCAGCGTGGCGGCGGCGAAAACGACGAGGCTCAGCAACACCGACCTGCGCAGATGGCGATCGACGGTGCGCCCGGTCAGCCAGATGCCGCCCAGCGCCGCCAGGCCAAACACCAGCAGCACCGCGTCAACGTGGGCGCTCAGCCCGGCCGGCGCCACCAGGGGCGCGACATAGGTATACAGCAGGTTATGCGCCAGCATCCAGCACATCACCACCGCCAGCACCGGCCGAACGCCGGGTGTGAGCCACACGCGGCGCAGCGGCAGGCGTTTGGCGCCGGATTGCCCCGGATAGTCCGGCACCTTGAGCACCACCCACGCCATTAATATCATCGACATCAGCGACATGGCGCCAAACGCCGCGCGCCAGCCAATGGTCGCCCCCAACCAGGTACCGAGCGGTACGCCCAGAGAAAGTGCGATCGGCGCGCCCACCATCGCCACCGCCATCGCTTTGCCCTGTTGCTGCGGCGTCACCATGCGGCGTGCGTAACCGGCCAACAGGCTCCAGGCCAGCCCCGCCGATGCGCCGGCCAGAAAACGCGCCAGCAACGTCAGGGTAAAGCTGGAAGACCAGGCGGTAATCGAGTTGAAAACCAGAAATCCGGCGATGGTCAGCAGCAGCACGTTGCGTCGCCGCCAGCCCTGCGTGGCGAGCGTCAGCGGGATCGCCGCCAGCAAGGAGCCCAGCGCATAGGCCGTCACCATCTGGCCGGCCAGCGACGGCGATACCTGCAGACCCGGTGCGATTTGCGGCAGCAGGCCGGCGGGCAGTGTCTCGGTAGCGATGCAGATGAAACCCGTCATGGCCAACGCCAACAGCGCCGCCAGCGGGAAATGCGCGCCTTCGCGCGGCGGCGATAACTCGCCGCAACAAGGGGGAGATTGACTCATGCTGCCTCTTTATATACCGATCGGTATAAATGTGGGTAAATTTAAGCCGCGTCGGATAAACCCTTCACCCCGACGCGGCCTTTACGGGCCAATTGATTTATATATCGATTGGTATAATAATGCTAAGCAGCTGGCATCAAGCTGTCAATCACATTTATAGCGATCGGTATAAATATCAGGAGGCCGCTATATGGCACAAATGGGACGCCCGCGTCGTTTTGACCGTGACGAAGCGGTACAACAGGCGCTGCATCTGTTCTGGCAGCATGGCTACGAGTCCACCTCGCTGGCTCAGCTTAAGGCGCATATCGGCGGCGGCATCACCGCGCCCAGTTTCTACGCGGCCTTTGGCTCCAAAGAAGCGCTGTTCCGCGAGGCGGTGGCCTGTTATCTCAACAGCCACGGCCGGGTAAACGACGCGCTGTGGGATGAATCGCTGCCGCCGCGCCAGGCGATTGAAATCTCGCTGCGGCGTTCGGTCAAAATGCAGTGCGAAGCGGATCATCCGAAGGGCTGCATGGTGGCGCTGGGCGTGATGGCCGGCGGCGCAGAGCACGATGCCGCGGTGCTGCAACCGCTGGCGGACTCGCGCCGGCGCACGCTGAATGGGTTTATATTTTGCGTTGAGCGCGGCATTGCCACCGGCGAACTGGCGGCTAGCGTTCAGCCCGCCGCGCTGGCGACCGTTTTCGACAGTTTCCTGCTCGGCGTTTCCACCCTGGCCCGCGACGGCGTCAGCCACCAGGTGCTGGACGATGCGGTAACCCGCCTGCTGTCGATATGGGATACCCATCGCCCGAACGGCTAGCCGGCGGCGGCACATCAGGAATGCTGCTAATGTTGTTGTCATGCCACCATGATTAAAGAGGGAGCACTATGTTCAGTCACATTACCGTCGGCGTCAGCGATTTGGACGCCGCAGCCGCATTCTACGACGCCATCTTGCTGCCGCTGGGGCTACGGCAGCGCGAAGTGACGCCGGATGACGGCCCCGCCGCCCGCTGCTGGATTATTCCCGGCCAGACCTTGCCCCGCTTCTATGCCTATCAGCCGTTTGACCGCCGGCCGGCCAGCGCGGGCAACGGCAGCATGGTGGCTTTTCTCGCGGCCGACGAGCAGCAGGTGCGGCAAGCCTATGCCGCCGGCATGCAGGCGGGCGGCCGCAGCGAAGGCGAGCCCGGTGAACGCGCGCACTACGGCAAAGGCTATTTTGGCGCCTATCTGCGCGATCCCGACGGCAATAAGGTTCACCTGGTTTATCGCGGTGACTTAGCCGCCGAATAACGCGCCATCAGCGCCTGGCCGCCGAGCGCGATGCCCAGCGCGGCCAGCGCCAGCAGCGCCGCAGTTGCGTAGGTGACGCGCATGCCGGCGGACACAGCGGCGGTATCGGCGGCGGCGAGATCGCCGTTCCCGCACGCCAGCGCAAACAGCGCGCCCATCGCCGAAGCGCCGGTAATGCCGCCCAGATTGCGCGCCAGGTTGAGCATGCCGGCGATCGCCCCGCGCTGCTGCGGAAACAGATCTTTCATCAGCGCAGTATTGTTGGCCACCTGAAACAGCGCGTAGCCGGTGGTGAGCAGACACAGCGGCGCGATGTAGCCCCACATCCCCTGCCTGGCCAGGGTCATCGACAGCATGCCGATACCGCAGGTGAGCGCCGTCAGACCGAGAGCCGTGATGCGCGGCGCACCCCAGCGATCCACCAGATAGCCGGCGGGCACGCCGGTCAGGATAGCCACCGCCGGGCCAGACGCCATCACCAGCCCAACCTGCACCGCGCTCAACCCCAGGCCGCGTGACAGGTAAAAAGGACCGACAACCAGCGTGGTGGTCATCACCGTCATCACCAAGGCGCTGGACGCCAGCCCGGCCGTCAGCGCCGGGTGGCGTAACATCGCCGGGCGGATCAGCGGATAAGGTGCGCGCCGCTCCACGCCGAAGAACAGCGCGCCCGCCAGAGCGGCGGCCAACAGCAGCGCCAGATTCAGCGCGCTGAAATGGCCGCGCCCCAGCGTCATCGCCAGTGCATAACACAGCAAGCAGAAGCCCAGCAGCAAGGTGCCTGCGCGATCGAAGCTGCCCGCCACGGCCTCCCGCCGTTGATCCGGCAAAAAGCGCCAGGCCAGCAGCAATGCCGCCATCCCCAACGGCAGGTTGATCAGGAACATCGCCCGCCACCCGGCGGCGAATATCAGCGCCCCGCCGAGGGACGGCCCCAGCGCGGTGCCCACCGCCGACATGGTGCCGAGCAGCCCCATCGCCCGGCCGATTTTTCCGGCGCCCAGCGTTTCGCCCGCCAACGCCATGGTGATGGACATCATCACCGCCGCGCCCATCCCCTGCATCATCCGCGCCGCCAGCAGCAGCCAAAGCGCCGGCGCCACGGCGCACAGCAGCGAGGCGAAGGTGAATAAAGCGATGCCGCCCAGCAACAGCCGCCGGCGGTTTATCCTGTCACCCAAGTAGCCGGCGCCGATCACCGCGGTAGTGACGGCCAACAGGTAGCTGAGGATCACCCACTGCACCGCCTGAAAGGAGGCGTTGAACGCCTGCGCCAGCGCGGGTAACCCGACGTTGGCGATGCTGATGCCGAGCGATGACAGCAGCATGCTCAGGGAAAGGCTGGCCAGAATGCCGCGGATCGCCCGCGGAGAAGAATTTAACGACATGATGATGCCTCCTGAAATACGCTGTCTGCAGCCTATGTCAGGAGGAGGTATGGCGGAAGACGCACGGGATGCAGTTAATCAATGCATCCAACGCCTTGTCAGAACCGAAGCAGCGAACTTACCAGGCGGCGATTTCCTCTGCGGTCAGCGGCAGCGGCTGAGTCGCGCCGGTTTTCGCCGCCGTCTCGGCCGCTTCCAACACCGCCATGACCGCCAGCGCCTGCAAAGCGGTGACCGGGTTCGCCCCATCGCCACGCAGCGCGTCGCGCACCTGAATATAATACTGGCGTTGATCGCCGTTCGGCGTCGGCAGCGCGCGCACCGGTTCGGTGCCGACAAACAGGCTCAGCGCGTCATCGTCTTTGCCCCAGGTGGCCGAACCCGGGATCACGCCGGCCAACAGCTGGCTTTCCTGGCCGTCGGCCTTCGCTTTGACCACGCTGCCCTTATCGCCATGCACCGTAAAGCGCGACACGCCGCCGGCGACCAGCATGCTGCCGTGCAGGATCACCTTATGCGACGGGTAGTTCAGGATCACGTGCGCCCAGTCGTTGACTTCGGCGTTGGCGCGCAGCGTCGCGATATTGGCCTGAACGCTGAGCGGCAGCCCAAACAGCTGCAGCGCCTGGTCGACCATGTGCGGCCCCAGATCGAACCACAGCCCGCTGCCCGGCAGATTCTGCTCGCGCCAGCGCACCCGCACTTCCGGGCGGTAGCGGTCGATATGGGATTCAAAGTGCGACACCTTGCCAATCAACCCCCGATCGATGACCTGCTTAACGCCGAGATAGTCGCTGTCCCAGCGGCGGTTCTGGAACACCGACAGCAGCCGGCCGTGTTTTTCCGCCAGCAGGATAAGCTCGCGCGCCTCGGCCAGATCCAGGGTAAACGGCTTATCCACCACCACGTGCTTGCCGGCTTCCAGCGCCGCCCTGGCCAGCGGCGCATGGGTGGCGTTCGGCGAAGCGATAACCACCAGATCCACCTGCGGATGGCGGATCGCCTCCAACGGATCGGCGACCACCTGCACCTGCGGCAGGTCGGCGTGCACCTTGCCGGCGTCGCGTGACGACACCAGGCTCAGCTCCAGCCCCGGCACCGAGTTGATCAGCGGCGCATGGAAAGCCTTGCCGACAAAACCGTAGCCAATCAGCGCCACCTTCAGCGGCGTAGCGTTATCACTCATCATCTTTCTCCTTCAGCGGTCGTCGGCGACGACACAAAGTTCAATGGTGGATGCGTCATCCAGGCTATCCCAGGGACGATCGGTAAAGATGCGCTGGATCTGCGCCAACTCCGCCACCCGGTGCGGTTCGCAGCGATCCAGTTTCATATGGTCGGTCACCAGCCAGTGCTCGCCGCTGGCGGCCAGCATGGCGCGCTTAACCGCCGCGTCGGCCTCTTCGCTGGCGCTAAGCCCCAGCTGCGCATGCACCGCACAGACCCCCAGCAAGGCAATATCCGCACGGTAGCGTTCCAGCAGCGCCAGCGTAGCGCTGCCGGCAAACAGCCGCTGCCGTGCATCCCACTGCCCGCCGAGCAGGATCAGCTGAATATCCGGCCTGTCGCTCAGGCATTGGGCGATATCCAGCGAGGCGGTGATCACCGTCGCCGGGCCGCGCAGCTCACGAGCCACCGCCAGCAACGTGCTGCCGGCGTCCAGCATCAGCGTGCTGCCGGGCGGGATCTGCGCCGCTACCGCGCGGCCAAGGCGCTGCTTGGTGTGCGGCAGCAGCGCGCCGCGCGCCTGGCGATTCATCTCCGGCGGATCCAGCGCTATCGCCCCGCCGTGATTCTTTTGCGCCAGCCCCTGGCGCTGCAAATCAGCCAGATCGCGGCGCACGGTATCGACGGAAACCCCAATCGTGCTGGCCAGATCGGCCACCGCCGCCTGCCCGCGTTCACTGAGCAGATCCAATAAATAACGCTGTCGAGCCGCTTTGTGCATGCTTTCAATCCGCAGTGAGACGCCAAAAAATGCAATATACAGCAAAAAACAGCAAAAAAGAACGCACCGACGCATCGCATTTAACATCAAGTAAAGAATTCACCCCGGAAAGATAATGCATTCGACACCAACAAGGAGATGTTATGAAAATCGATCTGATGTTCGATAACGCAGCCACCAGAGCTGTGCAGTACAACGCCCGCGCCTCGGTGGAAGACTTTGACGCCTGCATGACGGAATACGCAACGCTGGCGCAACAGGCCAAGGAGCAAACGCCGGGGATTTACGATCTGCATTACGGCATGGGGGCTGCCGAACGCCTCGATCTGTTCCCGGCCATCGGCCAACCGGCGCCGCTGCTGGTGTTTATCCACGGCGGATACTGGCACTCACAGCGCAAGGAGGAAGCCTGTTCGATGGCCGCCGCCTTCGCCCGCCGCGGCGTCGCGGTCGCCACCCTGGAATACACCCTGGCGCCAGAGGCCACGCTGGCCGAGATCGTGCGAGAGGTGCGCAGCGCCATCGCCTGGCTGTATCACCACGGCGGTCAGTATGGCATCGACCCTGAACGCATTTACGTCAGCGGCAGTTCGGCCGGCGGCCACCTGAGCGGCATGCTGATCGCCGACGACTGGCAGCAGCGTTACCAGCTGCCGGCCAACGTGATTAAAGGCGCGCTGGCGCTCAGCGGCCTGTATGACCTGCGCCCGCTGTGCGATACCTATATCAACGGCTGGCTGCACCTGACGCCCGAACAGGCGCAGAGCCTCAGCCCGCTGTTTATGCTGCCGCAAAAGCGGCATGCGCCGCAGATCCTGCTCGACGTCGGCGCGAAAGAGACCCAGGGCTTCAAAAATCAAACCCAGGCCTATTACGCCGCCTGCGTCGAACGGGGCTTGAACGTGCAGCTGTTGAACGACAGCCACAGCAACCATTTCACCCTGGTGAATGAGCTGGCCAATCCCGACAGCGCGATGTTCAAACAGGTTATGGCGATGATCGGCTCAACCAGGAAATAACAGCGAAGCGATAACCTTGCCATAGAGCAATTTCAGCTTTGCTTTGCGCAAAATCAGCTAAAGCGCAGGCCGCAGCGCCTGCGCTTCACATTCATCCAGGGGTTCATGCCCCTATATTCCATTAAGTAATATCAAAGTCCCGTTCGTTCTTTCGGGGCAAAGAAAATCGCCACACAATGCCTTTCTACCCGCACCCCGTGCATAACCTCATATAAATTCAGGTTTTAACCCCTTGTCATTGTCGATAACCGCCCAATTCGCTCATCAGATATTGAACAGCCGGCCGGATGAAACCGCCCTGTCAGCCGCCCGGCGCGGCGTGAAAGACTACTTCGCCTGCGCACTGCCGATTGCCCGCGGGGCATTGAGCGATGCCGGCCTGGCGGCGATCGGCAAGGTGTTTCCGCCAAACGGCAGCGAGAACCGCGCACTGCGCTATGGCTATGTCAGCCACTCGTTGGACTTCGATGATTATCATCCCGCGCTGCGCGGCCATCCGAGCACCGTGGTGCTCTCCGCGCTGTTGGCGCTGTACGGTGACGGTGACAATGTCACTGAGCTGTTGGTCGCCTATGTCATCGGCGTAGAGGCTGCGGGCCGTCTGGGATTAGCCGCCGGCACGCAGCATTACGCGCTGGGTTTTCACAGCACCGCTACCCTGGGCGCGGTCGCCGCCTGCGCCGCCGTGGCGCGTTATCTGCAGCTTGGCCAGCGGCAAACGCAGATTGCGTTGGGCCTGGCCGCCACCCAGGCGGCGGGCCTGCGCAGCCAGTTCGGTTCGGCGGCCAAACCGCTGCACGCCGGGCTGGCGGCACGCAGCGCGGTCAACGCCGCCCTGCTGGCTCAGGCCGGTTTCATCGGCCAGCCGGAGGGCGTGCTGGACAACCTGCTGAGTTCCCACGGCGACGGCCTGCAACAACCGCAACGCCTGACCGCCGGCTGGGGCGCGCCCTGGCGCATCCTGCAGCCGGGGCTGGAGTTCAAGCGCTACCCGACCTGCGGCGGCACCCACAGCGCGGCCGAGGCGGCGTTCGCCCTGCGCGCGCGGCTGCTGGAGCAAGGAGACGCCCTGGCGGAGATCGCACGGGTTGAGGTCAGTTTCCCACCCGGCGCCGATACCGCCCCCTACATTCGCCGGCCGACCACCGGCGTGGAAGCGCGCTTTAGCCTCGAATACGTCATCGCCGACGCGCTGTACAACGGTGAGGTCCCTCTGACGCACTACGGCGAACAGCCGGTTGATGCGGCTATCGCCGCCCTGGCGGCGAAAGTTGAGCGCCATGCCGATCCCACCGCTCCGCCGGACGCGCTCGATCCGGAGTTGCGCTTTCACCGCCTGACCCTGACGCTGCAGGATGGGCGGCAACTAAGTGACGTGGTCACAAGAAAGCAAACCGCCGCCCGGCCGACCGACCTCGACGCCAAGCTGCGCGCCATTCTGCAGCTGCTGCCGGGCCTCGACGGCGAAAGCGTTATCCGCGACTGCGCCCTGACGTCCCCTGGTGCGCTGCCGCGACTGATTGCATTGTTAAATTAATAATAAAATAGGAATAATTATGAGTACTTCACCTTCAACACCATCGCGCCAACTTCGTCTCGGCCTGTTCGTTCAGGCGCTGGGGCACCACGTCGGGGGGTGGCGCGCAGAGGGCGCCAGCGGTTCACCGACCGATATCGACTGGTTCACCTGGATAGCAAAAAAAGCCGAAGAAGGCACCTTCGATATGTTCTTCGTCGGCGACGCGCTGGCGACCAGCGTGCACCGCCTGCCCTCTACGATGTCACGCCTGGAGCCGCTGACGCTGCTGGCAGCGCTGGCGGTCAACACCCGCCATATCGGGCTGGCGGCGACCGCCTCCACCACTTTCGATCAACCCTTCCACCTGGCGCGCGCCATGGCCTCCATCGACCATATCAGCCACGGCCGTGCCGCCTGGAACGTGGTGACCTCTTTCTCCAGCGATGCGGCGCGCAACTTCAGCCGTGACGATCTGCCTTCGCACGCCGAACGCTATGAAGTGGCGCGCGAATTCCTCGAGGCCAGCTACAAACTGTGGGACGGCTGGGAAAAAGACGCCATCGTGCGCGACAAGCAAAACGGCGTATACGCCATCGACGAGAAAATCCACGCCGCCAACCATAAGGGCAAGCATTTCTCGGTGCAGGGCCCGCTGAACATTTCCCGCTCGCCGCAGGGGCGGCCGGTGATCATTGAGGCCGGCTCTTCCCCTGCCGGCCAACAGCTGGCGGCGGAAACCGCCGAAGTGGTGTTCACCGCCGCCGCCAGCCTGGAAGAAGGCCAGGCCTTCTACCGCAGCCAGAAAAAATACGTGGCCGACGCCGGCCGCAACCCGGACCACCTGCTGATCCTGCCGGGCGTGATGCCGATTGTCGGCCGTACCAAAGAAGAAGCGCAGGAAACCTGGTATCAGCTGAATCAGCTGGTGGATATCGATAACGGCATCGAGCAGCTGTCGGCGCGCTTTGGCTTCGATTTGAGCGATTACCCGCTGGACGGCCCGGTACCGGACGTGGGCGCCACTGAAGGCGGCCAAAGCCGCGTGAAGCTGCTGACCGATCTGGCGGCGCGGGAAAACCTGACGCTGCGCGAACTGGCGGCCGTCGCGGCGGGTTCGCGCGGCCACCGCGTGGTGGTGGGCACCGCCGAAGAGATCGCCGACGACTTCCAGCTGTGGCTGGAACAGCAAGGCGCAGACGGCTTCAACATCATGCCGGCGGTGTTGCCTAACCAGCTGGCGCTGTTCGTCGAGCTGGTGATCCCGGAGCTGCGCCGCCGTGGCCTGTTCCGTGAGGAGTATCAGCATTCAACCCTGCGTGAAAACCTGGGCCTGCCGGAACCGGCAATCAACTTCGCTAACGTACAATCGGCTTAATCCGCAGGGGAGATCATGATGAAAAGCACATTCAAACGCACCGTATTGTCCCTGCTGTTGGCTTCGTCCACTCTGGCGCCGTTGGCCGCCGGCCATGCCGCTGAAGGCGATGTCCCCTTCAAGGCGGCGGTGAAAACCAGCGCCGATCCGGCGTTGCACGACAGCCTGCCTGAAGCGATCAAAAAGGCCGGCTACATCGTCGCCGGCACCAACCCGAACACCCCGCCGACCACCTTTTACCAGGCGGACAACAAAACGCTCGCCGGGCGTGAAATCGACGTGATGAGCGCGATCGCCGATCGCCTGGGCGTGGCTATCCACTGGAAGGACACCGGCGGTTTCGACAACATCATCCCCGGCCTGAAGTCCGGCCGTTACGACGTCGCGCTGGCCAACATTGACGCCAACAAAAAACGCTTCCAGCAGGTGGACTTCGTCGGCTATTACAACGCCTCCAAGCTGGCGCTGATCGCCCGCAAAGACGCGGCGCTGGGCCCTTACACCGAACTGGCCCAGCTGTGTGGCCAGACCGTCGGCGCCGGCGCAGGCACCTCGCAGATCACCCGTCTGCAGCAGGCCAGCGATCAATGCGTCGCCGCCGGCAAGCCGGCCATCACCATACCGATCTTCCCGGATCGCCCGGCCGGGGTGCAGGCGGTGATCAGCGGCCGCGTGCCGATGTTCTTCGGCCCCTATGAAGGGCTGCGTTATCAGGCCACCCACGTCAAGCCGCTGGCGCTGGCCGGTGATATCAACATCGACGGCACCACGGTGGCCATCGCCCTGCCGAAAGGCTCCGAACTGGTGAAACCGGTGCAGGCGGCGCTGAACTCGCTGATCGCCGACGGCAGCTACCAGAAAATCCTCGACGGCTGGGATATCGGTTTTGGTGCGGTGAAAACTGCCGGCGTCAATGAAGAGATCGCAAAATGAGTGGGCAACACCCCGTCGACGACGCGGACCTGAGCATCGTCGGCCACCGGCACTACGGGCGCTGGCTCAGCGCCCTGGTTGTGCTGCTGATCGTCGGCGTTATCGTCAATTCCATGCTGCACAACCCGCGCTTTGAATGGTCGGTAGTGGCGGAAAATCTCACCGAGGCCTCCATCCTCAGCGGCGTGCTCATGACGCTGAAGCTGACGGCGATCTCGGTGGTGTTCGGCTTCGCCGGCGGCGTGCTTCTGGCGCTGATGCGCCTGTCGGCCAATCCGGTATTGGTGGCGGTAAGCTGGTTCTACACCTGGTTCTTCCGCGCGGTGCCGATGCTGGTGCAGCTGTTCCTGTGGTACAACATCGCCGCGCTTTATCCGCGCATCAGCCTGTGGCTCCCGTTTCTGGGCGAGGTCGCCAGCGCGCCGACCAATACCATTATCAGCACCTTCAGCGCGGCGGTGATCGCCCTGGTGATGCATCAGTCGGCCTATGCGGCGGAGATCGTGCGCGCCGGCATCCAAAGCGTCGGCAGCGGCCAGCTGGAGGCCGCCAAAGCGCTGGGCTACCGCCGCGGGCAAATCCTGTGGCGCGTGGTATTGCCGCAGGCGATGCGCACCATTCTGCCGCCGGCGGGCAATGAGGTGATCGGGCAGCTGAAAACCACCGCGGTGGTGTCGGTGATCGCCCTGCAGGACGTGCTGTATTCGGCGCAGATCATTTACCAACGCACCTACGAGGTCATCCCGCTGCTGCTGGTCGCCACCCTGTGGTATCTGGCCATGACCTCGATTCTGTCGATTGGCCAATACTACGTGGAGCGCTATTTTGGCCGCGGCACGCAGGCAACGCGCAGCAGCGGGTTCTTCCGCAGCCGCAAAGCGCCCCAGGGAGGTGAACAATGAGCGCATCGATCCACATCCATCGGGTGCGGAAATCCTTTTCCGGCACCGAAGTGTTGAAAAACATCAGCCTGACCATTCCGGCCGGATCGGTGACGGTGATCCTCGGCCCTTCCGGCTCCGGCAAATCCACCCTGCTGCGCTGCATCAACCACCTGGAAAAGCTGGACGGCGGCACCATCCGCGTTGGCGAGCAGCTGATCGGCTATCGCCAAAAAGGCCGGCATTTGTACGAGCTGAAAGAAGCCGAGGTGGCCGAGCAGCGTAAAAGCATCGGCATGGTGTTTCAGCAGTTCAACCTGTTTCCGCACCGCACCGTGCTGCAAAACGTCAGCGATGCGCCACAGCGAGTGAAAAAGGAAAAAAAAGCCGAGGTGCAGGCTCGGGCGAAGCAGCTGCTGGCCCGCGTCGGGTTGGAACATCGCATCAACGCCTGGCCGCGTGAACTGTCCGGCGGCCAGCAGCAACGCGTCGCCATCGCCCGCGCGCTGGCGATGAATCCGCAGGTGTTGCTGTTTGATGAGCCGACCTCTGCCCTGGATCCTGAACTGGTTGGCGAAGTGCTGCAGGTGATGAAAGACCTGGCGCATTCGGGCATTACCATGGTGGTGGTCACGCACGAAATCGGCTTCGCCCGCGAAGTGGCCGACCAGATTATCTTTATGGATCAGGGAAAGGTGGTTGAGATGGGAAGCGTACAGCAGGTGCTGGATGCGCCGGGGCATGAGAGGACGCGCAACTTCTTGGCGACGGTATTGTAAACAGGCGTCAGGGGGCATTGCGCCCCCTGGCGTTCAAATTCAGCCGTTATTTTTTCTGCCGATGGCGGAAAACAGGTTAAACACTTCACCCAGACCGTAAATGGTGCCGAGCAAAACGGCCACCATCACCGGCACCAGGATCACCACGGTCGCCAAACTCTCAATCATCTCTAACATCTTGTCTCCTGGTTTTTAGGCACAGTAATCCGTTGCCGAAAAAGCGCCGGCAAACACATCAATGGTTGTGGGGGATCACTGCGAAACGTGAGCTACATCACACTTGATGAGCTAATGTAACTTACACAATTACATTAAAGCAATGCAAAAAATGCTCTGGTCAGCGGGATGATTTGAGCGTGAATTCAGTGCGTATCCGGTTGATATTCCGGCGTACAGGGGGTGAAAGGATAGCCGGCGCACAGCTCGACCCTGGCCGCCATATCGGCGATGCTGGTCAGCGCCAGGCTATTTTCCAGCGCCCGGCCAACCCGGGCAAACTCCTCTTCCAGCACCGGGGTGATGGCGTGGCCGATGTAGCAGGCGTCGTTGGGCCTGGCGTGATGCAGCATAAAGTAAGGCTGTTCCTCTACCGCATGGTACACATCCAGCAGCGTGATATCGCTGGCCGGCCTGGCCAACAGCGCCCCGCCCCCTTGCCCCATCTGTGAATAGGTCAACCCCGCATCGGCCAGCACCCCGAGGATCCGCCGCACCACCGTCGGGTTGGTATTCACGCTGCGCGCGATATCTTCAGAACGCACCGTCTGGCCACGGAACAGCGTGATATTGGTCAGAATATGAATGGCAACGGCAAACCGGGTAGAAGAAGACACTTTGGCACCTGCTCAGAGTCCGGCTTATGTGGGAAACATAAGCAAAACACATCAATGACGAATAATACCCATAATGAGTAGGGATAACGAAATTGTCAACCTGGCGCCTGCCTGGGGCTAAGTTTCACTGCGGATCTCGTCCACCCGATCCGGGTAAAACGCCAGATGATCTTTGATTGCCACCACCGCGTTATAGGGTATTTCATAGCTCCAGACGGCATTCACCGCGCGCTGCCCGCCCAGCGGGATGGAAAAGTAGCAGCATTCGCCCTTGTAAGGACAATAGGTGGCGTAATCGGTTTTCTGTAACAACGCCATGTTCACGTCGCTGCGCGGAATATACAGTACCGCCGGGTAGCTGGCCTCTTGCAGCGCCAGCGCATTGCGGCTATCGGCAATAGTCTGTCCGGCCACGCGAACGACGACGCGTGCGGCATGAGGGGCAATAGTAATGGGATGATCCGGGCCGGGGATTTTCACCGGTTTGCCGGACGCCGAAATGAGTTCTGACATCGTCGCCTCCATAAATGGCGCCCCGCGCTTGCGGGGCATCTCATCAGTATAGCCAGAGGGCCGAACGATAACGGGAATGGAGAAAGATTAACCATCAAAATTACTGCCAACAATCTATCAACTAGCCTTATGAGTTTACCGCTACGGCAATAGCGGCGGCGTCACGGACCTCTCTTTGCCCACCGCCGGACAACAATAAGAATTTTACTGAAGAAAATTAAGAATTTTTACCTGTTTTACCGCCTGACGGAGGAATACATTCATCGCAACTTCTACCGACCTATTAATTGGGCCAACTTTTAAACAATTAACCGGTCAATTTATCAGGGAAACACTATGAACCTTAAACGTGCCGCTGGCGTGTTGGTTGTCGTAATGGCGACGCTGTCTGTAACCGCATGCGGAAACATGTCTCACCGCGATCGCAATACCGCTATCGGCGCCGGCGTAGGCGCACTGGGCGGCGCCGTGCTGACCGATGGCAGCACTCTGGGCACCCTGGGCGGCGCAGCCTTGGGCGGCATTATCGGCCATCAAACCGGCCGCTGATAATTTAAGCTTAATAAAAATCTCAGGCGGGTTTTCCTATAAAGAAAACCCGTCTGTCAGTTGAATACGCCCCGCCATCATTTATTTTACCGGTTTAACATTCCTTGACGCTTATTTTTCACTCTGTTTAATCGCGCTTTAAAAACGACGCTTTTCCCCTTTGGTCAGCCCACAGCCAACCAACCGGAGCGCCGTCGGCAGCCTGGCGCGCGACAATGAGCATATTTTTCAGCTATCTCGTCCAGAGATCCTACACTTGGTTAACGCTTAACCACAGGGATCATCGTCATGTTGACCGCCAAAACGCTGCATATTTCGATTAACCGCCCTTGCTCAGAGGCTTACGATTTCCTCAGCCAACCGGAAAACTTCCCCAAATGGGCCAAGGGGCTTTCTGACAGTCTGCATCCGGATGATGGCAGCTGGGTCGCCGATACCGCGCAAGGCAAGATCCGCATCCGCTTCAGCCCGATGAACGCCTTTGGCGTGCTGGACCATTGGGTGACGCTGCCGGATGGCACGGTGGTTTATGTGCCGCTGCGGGTGCTTGCCAATCAGGGAGGCGTCGAGGTGGTTTTCACCCTGTTCCGCCAACCGGCGATGGATGATGCGACGTTCGCGCGCGATGCGGCGCTGGTAATGGCCGATCTGCAGGCGTTGAAACGGCTGCTGGAGTCCGGCTGGAAGGAAAAAGAGTGATTTCTTTATTAAAATATATTGTTTTTTTTAAACCTTAAATTTAAATATTCATCTAAATTATCCATCGATTAATCACAATGGAATCATAATAAAATCCACTGTAGACGATGGCTCGATAAGCTAATAACCTCATCGGGTCGTCAATTGGGCGTCGTCATTGTTTATGGACATGATAATAACGCTTATGGAAATATTGGCGACCATTAATATTATTATGCTAATTTATTATTAAGGATGAATCATGAAATTATCAAATACAATGCTGCTCGCAGCAATCCTGGTTTCAGCCATCGCGGCGCCGGTCGCCGCCTCAGCGGCTTCACGTCCGGCAGGTTTTTGCACCTTTATCTATTCTCCTGTTCCGTACGTGACCAAAGACGGGAAAAAAATTCAGGCGCCCAATGCTTGCGTTGCAAAATGGTGGGAAACCCAAGGTAAATAATAAAAATATTGGGTCCAGGGAAACGCGGACCCAATTTTCATCGTTTTCTGGCTATTTCCTATAAATAACCAGAACAACATCTTACCCTTTGACCTGCGACACCACGTTCAGCGGTTGAGCATCCGGCAGGATGTTCATGTGCTCCAACACCTGCGCCATGATCTTGCCGAACACCGGACCGGCGACCGAACCGCCGAAGTGCTTGCCCGCTTTCGGGTTGTTGACCATCACCACCAGCGCCACCTGCGGGTCGCTGGCCGGCGCCACGCCGGCGGTGTAGTTGATGTAACCGCCGTCATATTTGCCGTTGGCACCCATTTTTTCGGCGGTGCCGGTTTTAATCGCCAAGCGGTAACCCGGCACCGCAGCGCTCACCCCACTGCCGCCCGGCAAGGCGTCGCTTTCCATCATGTGCACCACGGTTTTCACCGTGTCTTCCGGCAGGATCCGTTGCCCCATCACCGGCGGCGTCACTTTGGTGATCGACAGCGGGCGATAAACGCCGTACGAACCGATAGCGGCGTATTCACGCGCCATCTGCAGCGGCGTCACGCGCAGCCCGTAGCCGAAGGAGAAAGTGGCCCGCTCGATGTCGGCCCAGCGTTCACGATGCTGCGGCAAATAGCCGCTGCTCTCGTTGCCGATACCCAGATCGGTCGGCCGCCCCAGCCCAAAGCTTTTATATACCGTCGGCAGCACCGTCGCCGGCAGCGCCAGCGCGATATGCGATACCGCAATGTCGCTGGATTTTTGCAGCACGCCGGTAATGGTCAGCTTGGACCAGTGGCCAACGTCCTTGATGAGGTGGCCGTTCACTCGGTAAGGCGTGGTGTCCAGCACGGTATCCGGTTTGATCAGTTTGTGTTCCAGCCCCACCATCACCACCACCGGCTTTACCGTCGAGCCCGGTTCGAAGCTGTCGCTGCTGCACACGTTGCGGATGTCTTTCGCCGGCGTGCCGGCATAATTGTTCGGGTTGAACGTGGGGTAGCTGGCCATGCCAAGAATTTCGCCGGTGTTGACCTTCACCAGCACCGCGCAGCCGGAGTCCGCCTGGTTGGCGATAACGCCATCGCGGATCTGGGCAAACAACACGTACTGAATAAACTTGTCGATGCTCAACGTCACGTTTGGCGGCGGCACCGGATCCACGGTTTTCAGCACCCCGATCACCGCACCACTGCCGTCTTTCTGGTAGACCCTCAGGCCGTTTTTCCCCTGCAGCAAATGGTTGAAGCCCAGCTCGATGCCTTCCAGCCCCTGGTTATCCTGCCCGACGATGCCAATCAGCCCGGCGGCGTCCTGGCCCATCGGGTAAAAACGGCTGAAGTCCTGCTCGCTGCTGACGCCGGTCAGATGCAGTTTGCTGATGTAAGCAGCGTTGTCATCCTCCACCTTGCGTGCCAGATAGACAAAGCGCTTGTGCGCATTGCTCTGAATAACCTTCTGCACCTCCGCCAGCGGCATCTTCAGCACGTTAGCCATGCTTTGCCAGCGTTCGTTGCCGGTATCGGTGTTGGTGTCGATAATATGTTTCGGATCCAGCACGATATCCCGCGACGAGACGCTAACCGCCAGCGCTTCGTCGTTGCGATCGGTGATCATGCCGCGGTTGGTCGGCACCACCTGGGTGCGGATCGACCGCTGGTCCGCCTGATTCGCCAACTGCTGATGCTCCATCAACTGCAGATAGCCCACCCTGAACGCCAGCAGAAAAAAGCACACCAGCATACCGGCGCAGATCCAGCCGAAACGTAAGAGAGAATAGTTTTTACCGCTTTTCTTTGTCGATGGCGCCACTGTTGTGTTAACCCTGCGTTTTTATTCGGTTTATGTTGGTGTTTCAGTCTACCCTGACGGAAATAGTCAGAAGATTGCAGTTTGTAAGAAAGTAAAAACAAATCTGCTTACTGTTGTACATCTGCACTGTCGTTTAACTGCGGTTTAACTTCCGGATGATCGCCGGGCTGCGGCGCATGCGCCGGGTCGAAAATATGGTCGAGGATCGCCCGGGCGGTCGGCCCCGCCACCACGCCGTCGCCGCCGCCGTTTTCCAGGATCAGCGCCATCGCCACCCGCGGGTTTTTATAGGGTGCGAACAGCGTATAGAAGATATGGTCGCGCAAGCGCACCGGGATCATTTTGGCGTTATAGGTCTGGTTCTCTTTCAGGCTGAACACCTGCGAGGTGCCGGACTTGGCGGCGATTTGGTACGGCGCGGTATGGAACAATTTGTAACCAGTGCCGTTCGGCAGGTTGGCCATGCCGTACATGCCGTTGCGTACGATGCCCCAGTACGGCGATTTGGCGTCGCCGACCTGCGCGGCCTGCGCCGGCGGCCGGTAGCGGCTGACGACGTTGCCCTGCTTCATCGAATACAGCAGGTGCGGCGTTTTGACCTGGCCGTTGTTGATCAGGGTAGTCAGCGCTTTGACCATCTGGATCGGCGTGGCTACCCAGTAGCCCTGGCCGATGCCCACCGAGACGGTATCCCCTTGATACCAGGGTTTTTTATGCACCTTCTGCTTCCATGCGCGGCTGGGCAATACCCCCCGGTACTCTTCATTCAGATCGATGCCGGTCAGTTGGCCATAACCGAACCGGCTCAGCCAGCTGTGAATGCGGTCGATGCCCATTTCGAACGCCACCTGATAGAAGAAAGTATCGGCAGACTCTTCGATAGCCTTGGTGACGTTGAGCATGCCGTGGCCGGTCTTCAGCCAATCGCGGTAGCGGCGCTGGGTGCCGGGCAACGTCCAGGTCGGCGCGCCGAAGAAGGTCGTGTTGGGCGTGATGACCCCGGCGAACAGCGCCGAGGTGGCCATATAGGGTTTCACCGTCGAGGCCGGCGGATACAACCCCTGGGTGACGCGGTTGATCAGCGGCAGGTCCGGGTTGCCCAGCAGCGACTTGTAGGCCTGGTAGCTGATGCCCTTGACGAACGGATTGGGATCGTAGCTGGGGCTGGAAACCATCGCCAGAATGCCGCCGTCGCGCGGATCTTCCACCACCACCGCGGCGCGCTGGCCCTTCAGCACCGATTCAATGTACTGCTGCAGCCGCAAATCCAGCGTCAGATAGATGTTCTTGCCGGCCTGCGGCGGCTGCTCTTTCAACAGGCGGATCACCCGGCCGTGGTTATCCACCTCCACCTCCTGATAGCCGGTGGTGCCGTGCAGCTCAGACTCATAGTAGCCTTCAATACCCTGCTTGCCGATATTGCGATCCGCCGCATAGTTTTCACTCAACCCGGCCTTGTCCAGCCGCTTCAGGTCGCCGTCGTTGATTTTGGAGACATAGCCCACCACGTGCGCCAGCTGCGCGCCGTAGGGATATTCGCGCTGTTGATAAGTGTCGATAGTCACCCCGGCAAACCGGTACTGATTGACGGCGAAACGCGCCACTTCGGTGTCGCTCAGCCCGGTTTTCAGCGTCACCGGCTTGTAGCGGCTATTGCGGTGCATCTCGTCGCGGAAGGCGCTGATGTCATCGGGGGTCAGATCGACAATCGGCGTCAACGTCTGTAATAACGCCGCCATGTTATCGATTTTGCTGGGGGTGACTTCTATTTGGTACAGGGTGATGTTGCGCACCAGCGGGATGCCGTTGCGATCGAAAATCAGCCCGCGGCTGGGGGCGATCGGCAACATTTTGATGTCGTTCTGGTTGGAGCGCGTTTGGTAAAAGCCGTGCTGTTCGATCTGCACCCGGTACAGGTTAAAGATCAGCACGCCAAAACACACAATAACCAACGCCAGCGCAACGCCGGCCCGGCGAATAAACAGCATTTCCTCTGCGGAATGGTCGCGAATTTTTTCTTTTAACAGAGCCATGCGGTGCCGATTACCTTCTGCGTCACATTTTCCCTGCTAAATCAGGGAAGTGAAAAGCCGGCAAGCATAGCGTTATTGTTTTGCCCTCCCCATTAAAAGGTTGCTAATGAAATGGCATATATGTTTCAGCATATTGGAATGTTACCAACGGCCGCTTTTTAACCTGCGCAGGCATTGAGCGGGTCTTTATTCCGATGTTACAATGTGACGCAGATCACACTAAACCCACTTATTGCTCCGCATTCACCTGCCGGCGCCCTGCCGGCGCCCTGCCGGATGCGGCTTTTGTTACAAAGGATCGAGTTCGATGAGTACCATTGCCACCGGTTTTATCATGATGCGCTGGGAGTTGCTGAGCGCCTTGATGATGTTCATTGCCAGCCAGTTAAACGTCGTTTGCCGCAAAACCAGCCGCAACGGCATGGCGTTTATGTTCAGCAGCCTCGGGCTGTTCACTACCTTCTGGTTCGTGATGGGGTTGATGGGCATCAGCTTCAGCATGGAAGCCTTCACCCAGTTCTGGTCCAACGCCTGGGACATGTACGTAGAAGTGGTCAGCAACACCCCGACCGACTGGCCGATGCCGTGACAGCCAGACCGGCGGCCGGCTTTGCCCCTGCCGCCGGGCAATTTCCTTTCGACAATCACATCTCGTTATTACCAAATGGTTCAGTAAATAAATAAAATATAACCTGATGGCCTGAGCGTCGCGGAGAGTATGCTAACGCCATGTAACCGGCGCAAAGGCGAATCGGCCTGCTCCGCACTTCTCCGTTTTCCTCCTCATTAATCCAGGATCCGGCTTAATAACCCACCGACGTCAGTCTGGCTGATGGATACGCCCAGCGCCGCCATCAGGAAATATCATGATTTCTCCTTCTGCCCGCATCGCCGCCAACAGCGAGATCGAACCTGGCGTGATTATCGGCCCCGGCGTCAGCATCGGCCCCTTCTGCGTGATTTCCGCCGGCGTGGAAATTGGCGCAGGTACGGCGATAGCTTCCCACGTGGTGATCAATGGGCAAACGCGCATTGGCCGCGACAATGTCATTGGGCCATTCTCCTCAATCGGTGAAGTGAATCAGGACCTGAAACCGACCGATGGCCATGTCTCGCTGATCCTCGGCGACCGCAATCAAATCGGCAGCCGCGCCACGCTTCACCGCGGCAGCCCACAGGGCACCCGACGCACCGCCCTCGGCGACGACAATACGCTGCTGGATAATGTGCATATCGCCCATGATTGCCAGGTCGGCAGCCATACCCGCATCGGCAACAACAGCGGCCTGGCCGGGCACGTAACGCTGGGCGATGCCGCCTGGATCGGTGCGCTGTGCGGGGTGCATCAGTTTTGCGTGATCGGCCCGCACGCGCGGTTGGCCGACGGTGCTTTTCTGGTGCAGGACCTGCCGCCGTTTATCGATGGCGGCGGCAGCGGCCACGCTAGGCCGCTGGGAGTTCACCTGCTGGCGCCGGCTTTTCAAAACGCAGACGCGCAACAGCAGCGGGTGATCCTCAGCCTGTACGATATGCTTTACCGGCACTCGATGGCGCTGGAAGACGTCAGAGAGCAAGTCACCAGGCTCAGCGTGGAATACCCGTTGCTGCGCCTGTTCATCGCCTTTTTTTCCCAATCGACTCGCGGCGTGATCCGCTGAAAACAGCACATCACGCCTTATGGCAGCGCACCGCCGCACCCGCCGGATTGCCGCGCAGCGCCTGCGGCCGATCGCACCCTTCACCGGCATAGGGGCAGCGTTCGCGGAAATAGCAGCCGGTCGGCAGTTGACGATTGCCCGGCAATTCCCCCTTGCGATCTTCGATGGCGCTGTCGCTCAACGCCCGCCCGGCGCGCGGCACCGAGTCCAGCAGCAGGCGGGTATAGGGATGTTGCGGTTGGCGCAGCACCCGCTCGCTCGGCCCCAGCTCAACAATCTGCCCCAGGTACATCACCGCCACCCGATCGCTCATGTGTTGCACCACCGCCACGTTGTGGGAAATCAAAACGTAGGTCAGGTTGCGCCGCCGCTGCAATTCGACCAGCAGGTTGAGGATCTGCGCCTGCACCGAGATATCCAGCGCCGAGGTCGGCTCATCCAATACAATAATGTCCGGCGCCGAAGACAGCGCGCGGGCGATGGAGATGCGCTGCCGTTGCCCGCCGGAAAACTCGTGCGGCAGCCGATCGAGCGTTTCCGGCCGCAGGCCCACCTGCAGCGCCAACTCCGCCGCCAGCGCCTTGCGCTGCGCCACGCCGCTGCGCTGCTGCACATAGACGGGCTCGGTAATGATGCGCCACACCGGCAGGCGCGGATCGAGCGAGGACTGCGGATCCTGGAACACCATCTGCATGCCTCTGCCAAAGGCGCCGGCGGGCAGCAGCTCGCCGCTGCTCGGCTTCAGCAACCCCATCAACAGCTGCGCCAGCGTGCTCTTGCCGCAGCCGGACTCGCCGACGATGCCCAGCGTTTCGCCGCGCATGATGTTCAAATCCAGCCCGTTGAGCGCATGGACGTATTCGGTCGGTTTGCCGCGCCAGTTATAACCGGCGGGAAAGCGCAGCCGTACGTCGCGCAGCGCCAGCAGCGGTTCAGTGTTCATCGCACACCTCCAGATTGACCTGTTGCGGGTGCCAGCAGGCTGCCCGCCGCTGCGCGTCCTCCGCCAGCGGCGTCAGCGCCGGGGTTTGCCGGCATTGGCCGTCCGCGTGGCGGCAGCGATTGCTGAAGGCGCAGCCCGGCGGCAGCGCGCTCAGGTTGGGCACCGTGCCGGGAATGGCCTGCAACGGCTCGCGCGGCGCGGCGCGTTCCGGCGCCGCCTGCAGCAAACCGATGGAATAAGGATGCGCCGGCCGGTTGATCACCGCCGCGCTGGCGCCGCTCTCGATCACGTGCCCGGCGTACATCACATACACCCGGTCGCACAATTGCGACACCACCGCCATATCGTGGGTAATGAACAGCACCGCCGTGCCGCTGGCGCGCGCCTTTTGCTGCAACAGCCGCAGCACCTGGCGCTGTACCGTGACGTCCAGCGCGGTGGTCGGTTCGTCGGCGATGATCAGCTCCGGCTCGCAGGAAAACGCCATGGCAATCAGCACCCGTTGGCGCATGCCGCCGGAAAGCTCGAACGGGTAGCGTTCCATCACCCGATCGGCGTCGGCGATCTGCATCTCCTGCAGCAACCGCACCGCCTTGCCCCGCGCCGCCTGCGCCGACAGCCGCTGATGCAGGCGGAGCACTTCGCACATTTGGCGGCCGATTTTGCGCGTCGGATTCAGCGCGCTCATCGGCTCCTGAAAAATCATCGAGACGCGTGCGCCGCGCAGTTGGCGCATCTGGCGTTCGCTGGCAGCGAGCACGTCGATGCCCAGCATTTCCAGCTCGCCGCCGGTCACCCGGTAGCCGTCCTCCGCCAGCAGGCGCATGGCCATCATCGCCGTCACCGATTTGCCGGAGCCGGATTCACCCACGACGCCGACGATCTCCCCGGCGTTAACCTGCAGCGAAACGCGATTGAGCGCCCTGACGCTGCCGCCGTAGACCGGAAACTCCAGCTGCAGCTCGTTAATCGACAATACCCTTGCTTCGCTCATCAACGCCCCCGGGTTTTAGGATCCAGAAGGTCGCGCAGACCGTCGCCGAACAGGTTGAAACCGGTGGCGGTGATCAGGATCGCCGTACCGGGAAAGGCCGAATACCACCACTGATCCAGCACGTAATTGCGGCCGTTGGCCACCATGGCGCCCCATTCGGCGGTCGGCTGTTGGGCGCCCAGGCCGATAAAGCCCAGCGTGGCCGCCATCAGGATCGCGGTGCCGATATCCAGCGAGGCCTGCACCACCAGCGGCGGCATGACGTTGCGCAGCACGTGCCAGGCGATCAGATGCCAGCGCGAAGCGCCGAAGGTGCGCGCCGCCTGCATATAGGCCTGATGGCGCAGCGTCAGCGTTTGCCCGCGCGCCAGGCGCACGTAAAACGGAATGCGCACCACCGCGATCGCCAGCATGGCGTTGAACAGGCTGGGCCCGAGCGCCGCCGCCAGCGCCATGGTCAGCACCAGCGACGGCACCGACAGCATGACGTCCATGCAGCGCATGATAAACGCATCCGCCGCGCCGCCCATCACCCCGGAAAAACAGCCGAGCAGCGAACCTATGCCGCCCGCCAGCACCACCACCGCCAGCCCGGCGGCCACCGATTGGCGGCTGCCGACCAGCACCCGGCTAAACAGATCGCGCCCCACTTCGTCGGTGCCGAACCAGTGTTCGGCGGAAGGCGGCAGCAACCGCGCGGTCAGATCGATGGCGTCCGGGTTATGCGGCGCCAGCCACGGAGAAAACAGCATCAGGAACAGCACCGCTATCATGATCGCCGCGCCCAACAGCGTCAGCGGGCTGCGGCTTACCCGGTACCAGCCGCGCCGCAGCCCGACAAAGCGCGGCGCTTCGGCCGCCGCCAGCGGCCTTTCGATTTGAGACATGGCCATTACCTCTCGCGCCCCATTCTTGGGTCAATCCACAGATAGAGCAGATCGACAATCAAATTCACCGCCACGTAGGCGAAAGACACCACTACCGCGAAGCCCATCACCGCCGGGAAATCCAGCGCCTGGATTGAATCCACCACGTATGCCCCCATGCCCGGCCAGGCGAACACCGTTTCGGTCAGCACCGCGCCGTACAGCAGATCGCCCAACGCCAGCCCCAGCACCGTCACCGACGGGATCAGCGCATTCGGCAGCGCATGGCCGAGGATCACCCGCCAGCGAGACAGGCCGTTGGCGCGTGCGGTGCGGATATAGTCTTCCCCGAGCTGTTCCAGCATCGCCGAGCGAATCTGCCGCGCCACTACGCCCAGATGCACGAAGGCCAACGTGAACGCCGGCAGGATCACATGCCGCAGGCTGTTCCAAAACGCGTCGGCGTTGCCGGTCAGCAGCGAATCCAGCAGGTAAAATCCGGTGATATGGGTGGGCGGATCGAGCCAGTCGTCCAGCCGGCCGCCGCCGGGCAGCAGATCGAGCCTGCCGTAGAACAGGATGATCACCCCGAGCCCCAGCCAGAAAGCCGGGGTGGAGATGCCGGTGACCGACATCAAACGCACCAGATGATCGGGCCATTTATTGCGGTATACCGCCGACAGCACCCCCAGCGGCACGCCCAAGACGATCGCCAGCAGCAAGGCGCAGAACGCCAGTTCCAGCGTCGCCGGAAAAAACGCCCGCAGATCGTCCAACACGGGCCGGCCGGTGCGGATTGACGTGCCCAGATCGCCATGCAGCATATCCAGCAAATAACGGCCGAACTGCACGTACAGCGGTTGGTCCAGCCCCAACTGTTGACGGATATGCTGGACTATCTCTTCGCTGGCGCGGTCGCCCGCCAGCAGCCGCGCCGGATCGCCGGGGATCAGGTGCGAGATGATGAAGGTAATCACGCAGACCCCAAACATCACCAGCACCAATCCCCAGCAGCGCTGGCGGATAAGGCTCCAAACATTCATAACTGACTCCCCTGGCGCATGGGCGGCCAATCGGCCGCCCGAAGGCAAGCTACTTGCTCATCTGCCCAACGTTGAACACCTGTTCCAGCATCGGGTTATATACAAAGCCCTTCACGTCCTTGTTCATCGCCACCTGATAGTTCTTTTGGAACAGATAGACGTAGGCCGCCTGATCGATAACGATTTTCTGCGCCGCCTGGTAATCGGCGGTGCGCGCCTGCTGATCGGCAACCGACACCGCCTTTTTCAGCAACGCGTCCACCTGCGGATCGCTGTAGAAAGCGCGGTTGCCCGGCAGCCCTTGCTTGTCGGACTCGAACCAATAGTTCATGAACATATAGGGGTCGGCGAAGTCCGGGCTCCAGTTGCCGATGGCGATGTCGTAATTGCCCTGGCCGATGCGATCGCGCATGGTGGCGTTGGCCAGCTTCTCCAGCTTGACGTTAATGCCCACCGTCGCCAGGCTGGCTTGCACCGAGAGGGCTATCGCTTCCCAGTTGGGATCGTTGACCGAATACAGGAAGCTCAGCGACGCCGGTTTGTCTTTAACCTGTGCCAGCTCGGCCTTGGCTTTGTCCAGATCCAGCGCGTATTGTTTGGCGTTGGGATCAAAGCCCCACAGGCCTTCCGGGATCGGGCCGCGCATCTGCTTGCCGTTGCCGCCGAGAATGCCCTTCACCATGCCCTGGTAATCCACCCCGTAGGAAATGGCGCGGCGCAGATCGGCCTGATTCAGCGGCGCCTTGCCGTTGTTGAGATACAGGTAGGTCACGCGCAGCGAAGGAAACTCGTTGACCACCACCTTGTTTTCGCTCTTGAGCGCCGTTAGCTGGTCGATGGGCAGCGATTCGGCAATGTCCAGATCGCCGCGCGTCAACTGCAGGCGGCGGGTGGCGCTTTCGCCGATGATTTTTACCGTGACCCGTTTGAACGCCGGTTTGTCGCCGCCGTAGTGCGGATTCGGCACCAGCACCAGCTGCTGCCCCTTCTGCCAGCGGTCCAGCTTGTAAGGGCCGGAGCCGGCGGTATGGTTAGCCAGCCAGGCTTTGCCCTCATCGGCCGGATTGGCTTTGGCGATCGCCGGGTTGACGATGCCGGCGCCGTCGTTGGCCAGGGTGTAAAGGAACGGCGCGAACGGCGTTTTCAGCGTGAACTTCACCGTCAGCGGATCCACCGCCTCAATCTGCAGGTCTTTAGGGAACGCCTCGGACGGCCCCTGGCCGATCTTCATCAGCCGTTCAAAAGACCATTTCACCGCAGCGGCGTTGACCTCGCCGCCGTCGTCGAACCTGTTGCCCGGTTTGAGCTTGAAGGTCCATACCCGCTGGTCTTCCGAGGCGCTCCAGCTCTCCGCCAGTTGCCCTTCCACCTGGGTGGACCCTTTGCCGCCCTCGGTCTTGTACTGCACCAACCGCTGATAGGCCGGATAGGTCACCGTCCAGTCGTTGTTGTCGATGGTGACCGCCGGATCCAGCGTTTGCGGATCGGCCGCCTTGCCGATCACCAACATGTCTTTCGGCACCGCCGCCTGCGCCGGGCCCATCGCCGCCATGCCCAACGTCACGGCCGCCGCCAGGGCGGCATATTTGATCTGATTCATAACCAAGCTCCTGATGTGTGAACTGCCTGTTGTTTTAGTCGTGGGGAAAACAGCCGAAACGATCGGCCAGCAGCGGGTAATCACCGGCGTTGGGCAGCTCAAAGTGCCACCATTCGCTGGCGATGCCGCGGAATCCGCCGGCGGCCATCACCGCATTCAGCAAAAGCCGATTGCGCTGCACCTCCGGAGGGAAATCGGGGTAAAACGGGTGAGAGCCTTCGCTCATCTCGTCAAAGCCGGTGCCCATATCCAGCGCCGCGCCTGCGGCATCCAGCAGGGTGACGTCGATCGCGACCCCACGGCTATGGTGCGAGCCGGTTTGGGTGCTGGTGACGTACTGCGGATCCGGGCAGGCCAGCCACAGCAGCGCCTGCGCCTGCTGCGGCCGGTAAGCGTCGAACACCTTCAGCGCCAGGCCGGCCAGCTGCGCCGCCCGCAGGCAGCGGGCCAGCCCCTGCGCCGCATCGGGATGCAGCAGACAGCGGCTCTCGCGGTAGATAGGCCGGCCGGTCAGGTTATCGGCGGTGGCGTACTTCAAATCGATGCTCAGGCCGGGAAACCGTTCGGCCAGATCCGTCAGCGTTATGTTGTCACTCATTGCGTTATCCCATGGCGGTTAAGATTCAAATTGCCCCAGCTCTTTCTGCAAGATGCGGTTGTTGGCCAGCCGCTGATCCACCGCCGCGCCGCCCTGTTCCAGCACCGAAGACAGCAACAGGTTGAACAGGCAGCTGAGCGGCGCCAGCGAATCCCAAAACTGGCCGGTGTCGGTTTTCACCTGCAGCAGATCCAGCGGATAATCCCGCGCCCAGGGGCAGTAAATATCGGTGATCAGCGCCAGCCGCAGCCCGCGTGCGCAGGCCGCCTGGCAATATTTTTGGGCGATGGTCGAATAGGCGCGGGTGTCGGTCAGCACCACATAGGGGGCGCTAAATTCGGAGTTGAGCGACTCCACGTAGGTACCGGACTGGCCGTCGGCGTAGTACACCCGCGGGCGCAGGTATTCCAGGTGGCTGTAGAACGCGTTGGCGATGCCGCGCGTCGACTGAATGCCGACCACAAACACCGCCTCCGCCTGCGCCAGCTGGCGGCTGACCTGTGCGAAGGCCTCGCCGCCGGCCAGCTGATAGACGTGCTCGATAGCCTCCAGCTCCAGCGTCAACGCCTGGCGCAGCTTCTGCGGCTGCGGCTGTTCGCGCCGCCGGCGATAGGCGCCCAGCCGGTCGGTCACGCCCCAGGGTTGGTACAGCGCCGCGCCTTGTTCACGCAGCGTGCGCTTCAGATGCTCGAGGTTTTGATAGCCCAGGCTGCGCAGATAGCGGCCGACAGAAATGCCGCTGGTGGCGGCGCTGCGCGCGATGCTGTCGGCGGTTTCAAACGGCACCTGCGCCAGGTTGGCCAGCAGGTAACCGGCAATGCGTTTGCCGGTCGGGGTCTGTACCGCGAATGACGCTTCTATCTGTGCTATCACATCAGGATGGTCTGCCATGGTTCGCCCGCTGTTGTTGAGTTGTCACCAAAGCGCCCTCTGTTACTCAGGTAACAGGAACGGATGATGACAATGCATGGCCTGTGCCAATTGCAGACTTTGGAGAGATAATTCACGCGCGGCGGCGTACGGCGGCGCAGGTACGGCAGAACCTGCGGTTACAGCATAGTCATCAGTTGATAACTATTGCACAACATTTGTGCGGCGCATCCTGAGATGCACCGCGATAAACCACAGATTTTCAATTTTATGACGGCGCTAGCGAAGCGATGCAAAAGTCTGCACGCCAGCGAGATCCGGTCTATGGCGTTACCTTAATCCTGCGGCGGCGCATTGGCGATGCGCGCCATCAGGTGGCCCGCCGCAATCAAAAGCGCCTGCTCTTCGGGGCTGAGGCAAGACGCCATGGCATCGCAGAGCCAGGCTTCACGCCGGGCGCGGCTTTCATGCAGCAGACCCAGCCCGGCGGGCGTCAATTTGACCCGCACCCTGCGCCGGTCTTCGGCGTCCGGCGTGCGCATCAGCAGGCCATCGGCTTCCAGATCGCGCAGTGCAGCGGCCAGATTGGAGGAACGCATACGTTCTGATTCCGCCAGCAGCGAAGGCGTCGCCTCGCCGCCGTGGCGATCGATGGCGCCGAGCAGCAGCAGTTGCGCCCAGGATTTTTCGTCGCTGCGCGATTCACGGCGCATACGGCGCACCAGAGACATCAACTGCGTGCGCAGCAGCGTTATTTCTTCAGCAGGATCTTTTTTCATAGGTATCAATAAATAGCGAGATATATGGGTACTTTCACATCACGAGATAAGCCGGTCAATCGGAATTGCCTGCGCTGTGTGGCCCCGCCTTCTCTCGATTCGGCCGTAGATTAAAATAAATATCTATGGTAATATAGCTATTATAACATAATTAAACAAGCGGGCCGCCAGAGGGCTTTACGTTTACTCACGCATTTCCCCGGCGCCACTTGATTAGTGGTGTTATTATTATTTTGCTCAATAAATCCCTCCAAAATTCAAAGTGGTACGACAAGTTGATGGAAGCGTGGAAAGTCAATCTGATCTCGGTCTGGCTCGGTTGTTTCTTCACCGGGCTGGCGATGAGCCAAATCCTCCCTTTTCTGCCGCTGTATGTCGAGCAGCTTGGCGTCACCGGCCATCAGTCGCTCAGCCTGTGGTCCGGGCTGGTGTTCAGCGGCACCTTTTTGGTTTCGGCGGTGGTTTCACCGCTGTGGGGCAGCCTGGCCGACCGCAAGGGGCGCAAGCTGATGCTGCTGCGCGCTTCGCTGGGCATGGCGGTGGTGATCGCGCTGCAGGGCCTGGCGACCAACGTCTGGCAGCTGTTTGCGCTGCGGGCGCTGATGGGGCTAACCTCCGGCTACATTCCCAACGCCATGGCGCTGGTCGCCACTCAGGCGCCGCGCGACAAGAGCGGCTGGGCGTTGGGCATGCTGTCCACCGGCCAGATCACCGGAGTGATCGCCGGGCCGCTGCTGGGCGGCTTAATGGCCGACCACCTTGGCCTGCGGGTGGTGTTTTTCGTCACCGCCGGGTTGATGTTCGTCAGCTTCCTGGTGACGCTGTTCCTGATTAAGGAGCGGCGCGTCGAGGTGAAAAAGGCCGACCAACTGAGCGGCAAAGCGGTATTCCGATCGCTGCCTTACCCGGCGCTAATCGTTACCCTGTTCTTCTGCACCCTGATGATCCAACTGGCCAACTCCTCCATCAGCCCGATCCTGACGCTGTTTATTCGAGAGTTGTCGGGCAATGTCAGCAATATTGCCTTTATCAGCGGGATGATCGCCGCCGTTCCCGGCGTTGCGGCGTTGATTTCCGCCCCGCGCCTCGGACGGCTCGGCGATCGCACCGGCACCGCGCGCATTCTGATTGCGGCGCTGATGCTGACTACCCTGCTGTTCGCCATCATGGCCTGGGTGGAGACCCCGCTGCAGTTGGGCATTCTGCGTTTTCTGCTGGGCTTTGCCGACGGCGCGCTGATGCCGGCGGTGCAAGCGCTGCTGCTGAGGTACTCTTCCGATCAGGTCACCGGTCGCATTTTCGGTTATAACCAGTCATTTATGTATCTGGGCAACGTAGTCGGCCCATTGATCGGTTCCGGGGTGTCGGCTCTGCTGGGGTTCCGTTGGGTATTCGCGGTAACGGCGCTGCTGGTGCTGATTAACTGCCTGCAGCTGCGGCGGCAAATAGCGGCGGTGGAGAGGAAATAATGGGGTTACCATAGACAGTACTGGGACAATGACGCCCATCAACCGTACCAGTACTGCCTAAGGCGGGCCGTAGCCTACTCGACGGCAGCCCCTTTGTGTATTTTAGTAATTAAATAAAGCGAATTATTTATAATTAGGCCGCCAAAGCGGCCAATTATCAGAACATGGTATTGTCATTCGCCGATTTTTCCGGCACTTCCTGATTCACGTCCCAGTGCTCGGTAATTTGGCCCCGATCGTTCACCCGGTAGATATCTACGCTGGCGGTGCCGCGATCCTGCGGGTTATTTTTGTACAGCACGTGAACGTAGACCAAATCGCCGTTCATCGCACTGCGGTATATTTTGGCGCTGTACTGCGGGTTATCTTTAAAATTTTGGCTGAAAAAATCGAGGAAGGGCTTGATGCCATCGCCAACAAAAGGATTGTGTTGTTTATAATTCTCCACAATCAACTTTTGCGCCACGCCGATATCATGGCGATTAAAAAAACCGGCGTACAAATCTTCCACCACTTTTAATTTCTGCTGGCCGTGTTGATAGCCTTTAACCGCGAGTTTCTGCGCGGCGCCGCCTTCCACCGCCAGTGCGGGATAGCTGGCCAACAGGCCGCCGGCGATAAGTAACGGGATAAATGCCTTTTTCATAACTGCTCCTTATTTTCCTGAATGCCCAACGATCTTCAACTGCCCTTTCAGATGGGTAAAGCTGCCGTCCTTGCCGGCGATATTGGTGTACACCTCACCGCGCTGGTAATCCTCGACGTGGGTGACGTTATCGCCCGACTTAGGCTCATGCCAGTACACCATGTACAGCTGAGGACGTATTTCTACCGCAGTATACTGCACGGTGTCCGTCACGCCCTGCGAGGCCTCGCCGATGCCGGTAAAGGTCATGGTTTTGTCGTCGGTAAAGTCGAGTTTGAATGCAAAATCGCCAAAAGTGACCTGCACGATTTTACCTACCGCAATAAACTGCGCGCTATTTTCCTTCATGATCGCCGCCTTATTGGTTGCCTGGTTATTTTCCGCCGCCATTGCGGCAGGAAATATCAGGGTGGATGTCAGGGATATCGCCAGCGCTATTCCCGCTCGCCTGAGTTTTCTCATGGTTGCTTTCCTTTTCATGGTTGAAAACGAGAGTCATTGTTGTTTTCAATGCCTGATGCAAATATAAGAATAATCTCTATTTATTGCCGCTGCTTGATAGCGGGAATTAATGCCTTAAAAACAGCACTAAATAGACAGAAAATAATAGAGCAACCACGTTGGTTTTGACGTAATGACAGGAATTACTCAGTTAAAGAGGAGAATAGTTCGGAAAGATTAACAGGTTATATTACCCAGGGTTTTAAGCTAATGAACATTTATTATTAGGCCGTTTCGTAAGCAAAAACGGCCTGCGGGGTATTTACGCACGCAACCAGGGGGTATGGGTAACGCCGACCAACAATCCCTCCGGGCTCATTAAACGCGTTACGCTCTGCCCCCAGGGTTCTTCGCGGTTGGCGACCAGCAGGCGATAACCGCGATCGATTAACCCCTGAGCCGCCAGCGCCATATCGGCGACGTCGAACTCGATCCAGGCCTGCGGCACCGGCAGCGTTTGCGGCCATTGCTCGTTGCCGAAACAAGATTGCGCCGCCTGCGCCAGCGGCCACAGCGCGAAGTGCTTCACGCCATCCAACTCGCCCGGCTCGGCCAGCAGATAGTCCTGGTTATCCGGCATCGGTTTCAGCGGCAACCCCAGCGTATCGAGATAAAAGGCCTTGCTGTGCTCGGTATTCTGGGTCACCGGCCCAAACCCGGCGATAAACAACACGCCTAACCCTGCAAACTGCTGTTCCATTGGCTTTCCTTATTCTCCGCGCCCCTGCCGCATGCGCAGCGGAGCAAATCCGTAGGCCGCTCTGAAGCGGTTGCTGAAGTGGCTGGCGGAGCTGAAGCCGCAGTCCAGCGCAATCTGCGTCAGCGGCAGTTGGCTGTGGCGCAGCAGTTTTTCCGCCTGCCGCAGCCGGGCGCGCATCACAAACTGATGTGGCGCCAGGCCGGTATCGTGCTTAAACATCCGCGCAAAGTGGAACTCGCTCAAGCCGGCCTGCGCCGCCAGATCCGCCAGCAGCAACGGCTGGCCCAGATGGCCGTCGATATACTCCTTCACCCTTTTCGCCACCGCCGGCGCCAGGCCGCCGCGCACCTTTGGCAAGGCCCACTGCAGCTGGGTATAGCGCTGGATCATATGCGACATCAATAGGGTTGAGGCGCTGCTCAGCGCCAGCTGATTGGCGCGATCCCGCCAATCGCGGTTGAGTAAAAATTGGCGGTACAGCAGCGTAATCTGGGGATCTTCGGCAAACGCGCGCTGTTCGACGTTGATTGACGCCGGGCTGCGATCCCAGGTCTGCTCCGCCAGTTGGCGCAGGTGGGCGTCGGTGCAATAGAGATGCACGAACGACAGATCGCTGCGCACGTCCCAGGTGGATTCATACTGCCGCGGCATGATGCAGAAGCGATCCGGCCCGCCGCCGTTTTTCCAGCCGCCCGGCACCTTTTGATAACATTCGTAGCCGTCGGCAACGTACAGGCTCAGGGTGTGGTGATCGGCGCTTTCCTGCGTGATTCGGTCGTTGCAGTTGGACCAGGCGGCCAGCTCCACGCCGGAGCCCAGCTGGATGCTGTCGTGCAGCTGCGCCTTGTGCTTGCTCAGCGTTTCAAACGCCTGATATCTGGACATTGCCGGCCCCGTTCATCTCAATCTCTGCAGTGTAAAGAGTGGCGCCGCCGCGCACCAGTCGCCACCCCACGCTTTTGCCAAAAAAAGCGCAAGAATATGCAATTGTGCGCAAAGCGCTGAAAGCGGCGGCGCAGGCAACGGCGGATACTGCGTTCATCTGTTTTAACGGAGTTGATTATGAACGCGCTGTTGTACCTTGCCGTAGTGTTGATTTGGGGCACCACCTGGATTGCGATTACCCTGCAACAGGAAGGCCCGGTGGCCATTCCTGTCTCGATCGGTTACCGCTTTGTGGTCTCCGCCGCGGTCATGTTCGCCGTGCTGCTGCTGGCGCGCCGCCTGCGGCGCATCGCCGCGCGCGACCACCTGTTCTGCATGCTGCAGGGCTGTTGCGTATTCGGCTTCAACTTCTACTGTTTCTACCACGCAGCGGCCTATATCAGCAGCGGGCTGGAATCGGTTATTTTCTCGATGGCGGTGCTGTTCAACGCCGTTAACGGCATGCTGTTCTTCCGCCAGCGCCCCAGCGCCAACCTGCTGCCGGCGGCAGTCTTGGGCTTGACGGGCATCGTCGCGCTGTTCTGGCAGGATCTGGCCGCTAGCCGAATGGCGCCGGAGCTATTGAAAGGCATCGGCCTGAGCGCGCTCGGCACCTACGGTTTTTCGCTGGGCAACATGATCAGCGCGCGCCATCAGCGGCGCGGGCTGGATATCCTCTCCACCAATACCTACGCCATGAGCTACGGCGCGATCCTGATGGCGCTGATTGCGCTGGCGCAGGGCGCCTCGTTCCAGATTGAATACAACAGCCGCTATATCGGTTCGCTGCTGTATTTGGCGATTTTCGGTTCGGTGATCGCCTTCGCCGCCTATTTCAGCCTGCTGGGGCGCATCGGCGCCGGCGCGGCGGCCTACAGCACCCTGCTGTTCCCGCTGGTGGCGCTGACCATTTCGACGATTTACGAAGGTTACCAGTGGCACCTCAATGCGGTGATTGGCCTGTGCCTGATCCTGCTGGGCAACCTGGTGATGTTCGCCAAACCGGGCATGCTGTGGCGACGGCGGGCGGTGTAAATAACGCATGCCGGGCAAGTGTCGGTATGCCAACAAAGTTACCCGATATTTTTTGGCGTAACCGGGGCGGCTGATCGTACTGCCTGCGCGCCATTGCGCCTGGCCGCGCCCGCTGTTCCTGCAGCAGCCGGTATCCTTGCCACAGAAAGCGCGTAGTCTGCGCAGCTTTGTTTTTGCACTGCACCACTTTGCGGCTGCGCTCGCCCAGCAGGTTATCCGTCAGATCGTACACCAGCCGCGCGCCCGGTTTGCCCTGATTGGGTTAGCGGTGTTCCTTTCAACAAATCCCCCTAAAATAAAGAGGGTCATTGTTGACATATTGTAAAAAAATACAAATCAGATCCTAATTAATGCACTCTCTTCATTTTTATTTTCACTACTTTTAATAAATGAAATGACTATATCGAGAGAGTCTCTTCTAAATCTTACTTCGTAATTGCCTATATCCAAAATCAAAAACACACCTGACATATAGTCAGAACTGTCAGGTTCAAAGTCACCACCGCTAGTATCTTCCCCTGCCCCAACAAAAACCTTTCCTGAAGGCACATTCAAAAATAACGATTTGTAGTTCTCACTTATGTCATCAACAACTCGAACCGTATACTGACCGTCCTCACCAAGATTCAAAAACAACACGTTACCTTTATTTACTTCTTCCAGTTCACCCTCTGGAATGCTCCACCAATCGGCATCGTCGCTAACTCTATGTTTTAAAGACATCAAATCAAAAATTGACAAGGTCGCAGTATCTGTTGTGAAAGAGAAAGTCTTATTCATATACCCCCTATTGAAATATTATTTCACTAATTCGGCCGCCCGGTTGGAGACCTGATTTTCTACCCGATTTTTTTAAAGAACTACCAACGCTTTTATTTATTGATTCGTTGAGAATTTGTAATCTTTGTGTTGGTGAACCGCCAACAATCAAATCAACTGGATGATCTACATTCAGTTTTGTCAAGTCTGGCGCTTGACCAAACATTCGTTCATAACATGTCGATATGGGCTTTGCACCGAAGAAATTCTAACATTTTGATATCATCCTTTATAAAGCCCTAAAATCACCATTAGCCTCTATAGATGGATAACAGTCATCACCGATAAAAACCTCATAGTAGACCTCCATATTCTTTACATTCTTATTAAATCTCGTGCACATTCAAGCAATTAAATTATCATCATCCCCTCAGGTTTTAGCACATTTACCTTCAGTCTAAATCCAGCACTCGAATCTATAGCAATCGTTGAATCATGTAGTATGGTTGCAGAAATAAAAGGGTTGGAGTTTTCCGAATAAATAGCCCAAACCAGTTTTTCTTCGCGATCCAAATAAGCGATAAAACCTTCTGAACCATAGCTCCCCTCACCTAAGCATAAGTACCCACCACAACTCAAATTAATCTTTTTTGTTATATCAATAGTAGTGATTTCATCTTTGTTTTTTTCATAGAAATCACAAAAGTCGAAACGTCCCGATTTAGATATTTTAGGAGTGGGATAGGATATGATATCAATCAACTCTGCTCTACCATCTGAAAAATAGAGAGCATTCTTAATCGGTAATTCACCAGATTCCCACAGTTCAGTAATTACATTCTTCATTTTTATGGACACCTCTTAGGTCGTCTATTGAGCCCTTTATCTGGAACCACACCGCCAGCTTTAACATTTCTGCGATCTTTGAAACGTTCTTGGAATTTTTGCTGCCATGTTTTCCCTGTCGTAGATGAAGGATGAACAGCATTAGGTTCAACACGTTGAACAGCAACTTTTTCTACACCTGCTTCCAAAGCGGCGTCTAGCCTTCTATTATCATATGTGACTAATTGGCCATCAACCTCTAATACATTTAGAGGAGAACGTCCCCAATCCCATTCTCCTTTTTTCATAATATCGGCATAATCATTTGCAGATATTGTTCTCTGTGAGAAATTGATATCTGATGGATTAACCCATTCAACACTCAGCCCCAGCGGATCCACCCACATCAGCGGGTTCGGCGCATACTGATAAAGATTTAGCCCGCCGCGCAGCCCTATCGGATCCTGAGTAGTAAAGCGCCCCACCTCCGGTTCGTAGTAGCGGAATAAATTATAGTGCAGGCCGCTTTCGTCGTCCTGGTACTGCCCGGCGTAGCGCAGCGGCTGATCGTACTGCGCGCCATTGCGCCTGGCCGCGCCCGCTACCGTTTGCCCCTGCAGCTTGCCGAAGGTGTCGTATTGCCCGGACCAGCACAGGTTACCCGCCGCGTCGGTCACCTCCAGCGGCGCGCTGTTCAGATCGGTGTGGTACCAGTAAATCTCCGCCGAACGGCTGTCGCCCGCCTGCTCCAGCGCCGCCAATGGGCTCCACGGGCTGGCCGGATCGTAGCTCCAGCTGCGGCGGCTTCCGTCTGCCCGCTGTTCCTGCAGCAGCCGGTATCCCTGCCACAGAAAGCGCGTAGTCTGCGCCGCTTTGCCTTTGTACTGCACCACTTTGCGGCTGCGGCGGCCCAGCGCGTCGTAGTGATACTGCGCGTCGAACTCGCCCTGCGGCCCACGGCCGCGCGCCTGTATCAGCCGGTTATCGGCGGACAATACCAACGGTAGGTGCAATTCAATTTCGTTCTATAAACCTATACCGTTTAACTCTTTCTTATTTTTAAAGAACGTATACCCTATCTAATATGTTCAGAGCAAAGGTAGTATTTAAGGAAAAAAAGACAATTACTAAATGTGTTTCCAAAAGTTATATTTGAAAAAACACTTCCACAAAAAACAGCATTCTTTCAATGAAAGTAATAATTACCGACACATTAGATTACACATGAAAAATCTATTAAGAGATTTCCCTCACATCAATATCAATATCAATATCAATATCAATCGCTAAAAATACGCCTAATTAACCAAAAGCAATAGAATCAATGCTCCATCACCAAACGAGACAGCTCCCTTATTGACAGCCTCTATCGCCAATAAAAAGTTATATCTGATACCATCAGGTAGCGAGTGTATTTTATTGATTTTTATCAATAAATACTCATCCTTATCTAAGTGCAGACTGGTCATCCCATCATCAGGAAATCTAAGGCTATTTAAACAGTCAACAAAAGCATTGAAGTTATTCCCATAAAAATCAGGAAAACCAAAAACCCTATTCATTTCATCATGAAAATCATTATCTATATTTATTTCTGAAAAATCAGTAACTATCTGTTTAAATTTCATCATTTCCACCCTGCAAGATCTATTTCTATAAAGGAATCGTAATGGTCATGACTGTAGTAAGCTTTCCTGGTCGCTTTATCAACAACAATACGTCTTGCACCTCGATTACCAACACCTGGGGTCTTAGCCGTCCATTCTCTATATGGCCCACTACCTGTATCTAGTCGCTGACTATTCGGTGATATACGATAATTATTTTCAAATTCAATGCCATCTCTTGCATAAGCCGGCCTGTGCAACTTGATATTGTCTACTGTTTTATGTAACTCCTTCATTTCTTTAGGGGCCATATCGTGCCCCCATTTATCTTTAGACAAATTGATTAGATGAAATTTCATCGTTAAGCTAGGGAATAAGTGGAACATTTACTCTCTTATACATACCCTCTCCTTCAGAAATTAATTTTTTAAATTCCATGGATTTTATATATTCATGCATAATAGTCTTATTTGCACTACTGTGATCATTTGGGTCTGAGCCATCGTTTTGCCATCCACAAACAGGGCAAACTTCAAAAAAAGCGTCTTCTTTACTTTCAAAAACAACATAATTGCATGCGTTACATGCCAAGCCATGAATATCTTCATCTTTGTGATCGATTATCTCTATGGAGTTTCCAGTAATAACTTCAACCTCGTGCTCCAAGTACTTATTTATAATTAAAGGTGATATTATATAAGCATCTTTTATCTCCAGATTAAATTCTTGTTTTTTGGCCAGTGCCACATCGTCACTATCTATAACACCATTTTCAAATAATACTCTTGTGCGTTCATTCGGTTTTAAAGAAAACATGTTATAAGAAGATAAAAAATCCACGACTTCACTATAAGTAAATTCTATTTTCATTGTCACCCTCCTGTTAATCCAGCTAAATCGACAGCATCTTTAAATGCATCTGGAGAACGCCCATCATCTTTATAGTATGTTCTCATTTCTCGTTTCCCCATATGACCAACAAATATTTCTCCAGTACTCTTATCATGCCTTACTACAAAGCTCCCTACTTTAGCCTCTTGCATTGATGGAGTTAATTCTTTTGTGGCAAAATCTTTCGCCTTTGATAGATATTGGTTTTGTGTAATATCCCCAAACTCATGCCCATGTTTCTGATAATGACCTTGTAACCCAGACAATTTAGTTTTGGGATTAATTTTAGGATTAAATCCTTTCCATTTTACTGAACCAGCAATGCCACAACTCAACCCCAGCGGATCCACCCACATCAGCGGGTTCGGCGCATACTGATAAAGGTTCAGCCCGCCGCGCAACCCTATCGGATCCTGCGTGGTAAAGCGCCCCACCTCCGGTTCGTAGTAGCGGAATAAATTATAGTGCAGACCGCTTTCGTCGTCCTGATACTGCCCGGCGTAGCGCAGCGGCTGATCGTACTGCGCGCCATTGCGCCTGGCCGCGCCCGCTACCGTTTGCCCCTGCAGCTTGCCGAAGGTGTCATATTGCCCGGACCAGCACAGGTTGCCCGCCGCGTCGGTCACCTCCAGCGGCGCGCTGTTCAGATCGGTGTGGTACCAGTAAATCTCCGCCGAACGGCTGTCGCCCGCCTGCTCCAGCGCCGCCAATGGGCTCCACGGGCTGGCCGGATCGTAGCTCCAGCTGCGGCGGCTGCCGTCTGCCCGCTGTTCCTGCAGCAGCCGGTATCCCTGCCACAGAAAGCGCGTAGTCTGCGCCGCTTTGCCTTTGTGCTGCACCACTTTGCGGCTGCGGCGGCCCAGCGCGTCGTAGTGATACTGCGCGTCGAACTCGCCCTGCGGCCCACGGCCGCGCGCCTGTATCAGCCGGTTATCGGCGTCGTAGCGATAGTGCTGCTCATAAATGCCGTTGCGCCGGCTGACCAGGTTGCCCCAGGCGTCGTAACGGTAGAACAATTTCTGCCAGTGCG
>Ga0207655_1000063_pt1 | contig 257028 bp, 232 predicted proteins | sample KBSM44metaG_FD_184398 | JGI IMG/M metagenome (GOLD analysis project Ga0207655, IMG submission 184398) | Miscanthus rhizosphere microbial communities from Kellogg Biological Station, Michigan, USA - KBS M4-4 metaG (SPAdes) (version 2) | ecosystem: Host-associated > Plants > Roots > Rhizosphere... | reverse complement strand
ATCATCAGTGTCGTTCAATGTGGCAACTACTGAGAAAAGTTCGTCATTTTATGGAAACCGCCAGCCCGTTCCCCGGAAGAAAGCATGGGCTGGCAAAAGTGTAGCGGTATTAGGCGCAGCTATTTAGATCATCAAATTGGTCATTTAATACAGCGATTGTGTCTATACTACCGTCACTGATATGGGCAGGGTAATTTGAAATGAGTGTAGAATTGGATGTCAAAGTACTCAGAGCTATTGATACATTGAGTACTGCTGGTAGTGTCACCAAAGCGGCGGAAATACTTCAGGTGACGCCTGGTGCGGTAACTTATCTCATCAATAAAGCACGAAAAGCGACCGGTTCGGCGCTGTTTTTTCGTACTAAGGAAGGGATGAAACCGAATACACTGGCGACAGAACTTAGCCAGCGTTACCAGAACATGATAGAGGCGTTTCCTCCTGATGACACAGGAGCCGCAAACCATCAGCGATCGTTTATTATCAGTACCTATACGCTTATAGAGTTTCTTCTTGCTTTGGCATGGGGACCTACGTCTGAGGACGAGGCCGAATTGCGCTACGTTACGAGCGATCAGGATAAGTCTCGTCGGCTGGCAGCGCTGAGAAATAAAGAAGTCGATATTGATCTGGGTTCCAGGCTGCAGATTGATAGTTCTATCATTCAAGTAAAACTGTTTACAGCTGAAGTGGGGATGATCGCCCGCAAGGATCATCCAACGATTGGCGAGAGGTTCACCATAGAGGACTGGCATGAAAATAGACATGCGCTGTGGTCGCGAGGGATGTATTTTTTCAGTGATGATATTGAGCAGACGCAGGATTTCCACAATCTCTTCGAACAACAAAACCCAGCATGTGTTTCCAGTAGCTCTCTGAATGCCGTGATGCTATGCGCCTATTCCGATTGTGTCACCCGAATGCCCAAAAACCTGGGTAGCAAACTGGAGTCCATTCTGCCGGTGAAGCAGCACAGCTTGCCAGACAATTTGCATCTGACCTATGAATGCTATTTGCATTATCACCACTCTTTTATCAACGATCCGCACTTCCAGCAGGTGATAAGGAAGATCAAGAGTTTGCTCTGAGGCTGTTAACCTAATCCACTCCAGCTTAGCAATCCAGCGCTCACATTGACCGATAGGCCCAAAATGATTAACAGGCGTTGCAACGTGCTAAATAGGCGGGAATGGTAAAGTAACAGAGAACGCCTGCGAGGATGGAAATCAGCAGCAGCCGCAGTCGAGTGAACAGGTGAGTTCTTAAATAGATCAGGGGCGCATATACGCCCCTGATCTCACTCACTCAAATAATCGACGGTGCAGTGCCGCAACCGCGTCGTTGGCGGCATCGTCTGGCAGCAGGAAACAGAGATTATCATTGGATGCGCCATGGCAAATCATGCGCACGCAATGCGCATCCAACTCCACGAAGGTATCGCGGCAGACGCCCGCGCTACGATGAAGTTGATTGCCAATCAGCGTCACCAGCGCCAGCCCGGTTTCAATCTCGACGCGGCAATGCGCTGAGAGGGCGGTGAGTAGCGCGGTAGTCAGGGTGTTATCTTCGCCAGAAGTGGAACTCGTGGCGTTCAGGGCCAGCGCTATCCCTTTCTCCGAGGTCGTAACCAAATCCACATCTACCTGATGTTCTGCCAGGATCGCGAACGTTTCGGCAAAAAATGCGTATGCCGGTTGCGCATTAAGGCTATGTAATCTCAGCAGGGTTTGCTTGCGACGAACGGCAATGGCACGGTAAAGCGGCGGATTCTCCGTCTCGCGGCGAACCAGCGTGCCACCGGCAGAGATGTTTTTACTGGAACCGACAAACACCGGGATATTTTTGCGCATTGCCGGTAACAGCGTCGCTGGATGGAGCACTTTTGCACCAAAAGCAGCCATATCGCTGGCTTCGGAGAAGGAGATATGGTCGATACGCTGGGCCTGCGCCACAATGCGCGGATCGGTGGTGTAGATGCCGGCCACATCCGTCCAGATATCCACCCGGGCGGCGTGTAATGCTTCCCCCAACAGGGACGCGGTGTAGTCGCTCCCGCCTCGTCCCAGGGTCGTGGTATGCCCGGCGTCATCACTGCCGATAAAGCCCTGGGTTATCACAATCGCCTGTTCAATTCGCGGCCGCAGATGGGCTTCAGCGTGTTTTTCCACAAGGCTGATATTGGGTTCAGCGCAGCCGTACAGGTTGTTGGTTCGAATGACTTTCCGCGCATCAAACCATTCAGCCTGTGCTTCACGTTCACGAAGCACTTCAGCAAATAACAGGCTCGACATCAGCTCGCCATGGCTAACCAGTTCATCGCTCAACGCAGGGGAAGACGCTTCCCACGCTGTTTCAGAAAGACGTGTTATGTTTTCAAGGAGTTGGTCGATTTCCTTGCCAATGATCGATGGCGATTTAAGGCGGGAAATAATGTTGTGCTGGATAGCGCGGAGGGTATCAATTTTATCCATACGATCGCGACTTTCCAGCCCTTCAGAAAGTTCGACTAATAGATTTGTGACCCCTGCGGAGGCAGATAAAACGACCAGGCGAACGTGGTCATCTGCAAGAACTATACTGGCACTGCGATTCATTGAATCGAAATCAGCAACGCTGGTACCGCCAAATTTGGCAACGACGAATTGTGGATAAACGCGAGTCATAACAATCTCATATCAGGGCGCCATATAAAGATGGCAAGAAAATTTTCATTCTCGGCATAAGGGAAGCACGCTTCGCCTTACGAAATGTCCGCCCGCGAACATTTCTGATGACAACCCAGGAATGCATCCTGTTGTCGATAACATGTATTGCCTCTTACGCGTTACCGGTGCGCTTATTTACACGTAGCGTAAAAAAGCGCGCCATAGTAAGTGATTTATCAGGAGGGGTCGATGTTTTTATTACATTTAGAAATAAACTAGTAAAAAAGAATGCCTTGAAGAGTAAGGCCCAAGACATTAAACAGTAAAATTGTGTTGCGAAAGCGTAAAACCATGTCAATTTGATGGGTTTCATGACGTTGTATACTGCCTGTTTATCCATTTATCCTTAAACTAAATGGGCAATGCATTTTCTTGTTATGCTTTGATTTTAAAGGGTATTTCACACATAAAAATAAATGATTGAGTCCTTTCTTAAAACGGCATATATTAGCCGCGTTTTTTACAGGCCAGTCCCTTAACCTTTATTCAACCCGGCGTTAATAATACCCGAGGTTGTAGGAGTGATATGATGACGGATAAAGTCCGTATTGATACTTTAAGTGCTAATTCATTACCACAAAGCAATGATACCTTTTTAGCGAGACAAGCTGAGTTTGAATCTAACGTCAGAAGCTATCCCCGTAAACTGCCATTGGCAATAGCCAAAGCGCAGGGTGTATGGATAACTGACGTTGAAAATAATCAATATCTTGATTGTCTGGCAGGCGCCGGAACCTTGGCGCTGGGTCATAATCATCCTGACGTGCTTCAAAGCATTCAAAGTGTCATCAGCAGCGGCTTACCGTTACATACGCTGGATCTGACCACCCCTCTAAAAGATGAATTTTCATCTTATTTACTCTCTTTATTACCGGGTCAGGGCAAAGAATACTGCCTGCAATTCACCGGGCCATCTGGCGCAGATGCCGTTGAAGCCGCGCTCAAACTGGCGAAAAAAGTGACTGGTCGTTCAGGCATTATCAGCTTCTCCGGCGGCTACCACGGTATGACGCACGGTGCGCTCTCCGTAACCGGCAACCTCTCACCAAAAGAAGCCGTCAGCAATATGATGCCGGAAGTGCAGTTTATGCCTTACCCGCATCTGTACCGCTGCCCGTTGGGTATTGGCGGTGACGCTGGCGTGAAAGCGCTGACCTACTATTTCGAAAACCTGATCAACGATGTGGAAAGCGGCGTGCGCAAACCTGCGGCGGTGATCCTCGAAGCCGTGCAGGGCGAAGGCGGTGTGAACCCGGCTCCGGTCGAATGGCTGCAGCGTATCCGTAAAGTCACGCAGGAGCATGGCATTCTGCTGATCATCGACGAAGTCCAGGCGGGCTTCGCACGTACCGGGAAACTGTTCGCGTTTGAACACGCCGGGATCGAGCCAGACATCATCGTCATGTCCAAAGCCGTCGGTGGCGGTCTGCCGTTAGCCGTTCTGGGCATCAAAAAACAGTTTGACGCATGGGCACCAGGCCACCATACCGGGACTTTCCGCGGTAACCAGCTGGCGATGGCCACCGGCCTGACCACGCTTAAAATCATCAAAGACGACGGTATTGCCGATAAAGTTGCCGCCCAGGGCGAGTGGCTGAAAGGCAAACTGGCCGACATGCAAAAACGTTTCCCGGTTATCGGTCACGTTCGCGGTCTGGGTCTGATGATCGGCATTGAAATCGTGAAGCCGAACGAAGCACAGGATCACATGGGATGCTACCCGGCAGATGGCGAGCTCTCAGCACTGTTGCAGAAAAAATGCTTCGAGTCTGGCCTGATTCTGGAGCGCGGTGGCCGTAACGGTTGCGTTCTGCGTCTGCTGCCGTCTCTGTTGATAACCAACGCGGAGCTGGAAATTTTCCTCGATAAATTTGAAAACGCCTTGCTGGGCGCTGGCGTTAAGCCGGTTTAATCGGAGTTACGATAGTGTCTGATAACAATCCGATCCTGTCTGGTTCGGCGCAAAGTATCGCCGCCTATCAGGAAGCCATTGAGCAGAGTAGCCAGGCCGTCATCGACTGGTTAAAGCAGCCTGAAATGTATCAGGGTAAAACCGTCGACCAGCTGTGCGATCGTATCCAGTTAAACTTTACCGACGAAGGCCTGGGCAACCAGGCCACTATTGCGCGGGCGATTGAGTATTTCCTCAAAGACAGCCTGTCTGTCCACCACGCACAATGTGTGGCGCATCTGCACTGCCCAAGCCTGGTGATTAGCCAGGCCGCAGAGGTGTTGATCAACGCCACTAACCAGAGCATGGATTCCTGGGATCAAAGCCCGTCGGCGACCATCATTGAGATTAAACTCATCGAGTGGCTGCGTGAGCTGGTGGGATACGGTGCCGGGGATGCGGGCGTGTTCACCAGCGGTGGCACGCAGAGTAACCTGATGGGGCTGATGTTGGCGCGCGATGCATTCTTCGCACGTCAGGGTCACTCTGTACAGCAGCAGGGATTAACCGGCGATCTGAGCAAAATCAAAGTGTTCTGCTCTGAAAACGCCCACTTCTCTGTGCAAAAAAATATGGCATTGATGGGACTGGGCTACCGGTCTGTCACCCTGGTGAAAACCGATGCGTTCTCGCGGATGGACGTCGCTGATCTGAAAGCCAAACTGGCACAGGCGAAAGCTGACGGTGAGCAGGTGATGGCGATTGTGGCCACTGCCGGTACCACCGATGCGGGGGCGATTGATCCGTTAGTCGAGATTACTGCGCTTGCCGCGCAGGAAAATATCTGGGTGCATGTTGACGCCGCATGGGGCGGGGCGCTGCTGCTGTCTGAGAAGTATCGCCACTATCTGAACGGCCTGGAAAGTGCAGACTCTGTGACGCTGGATTTCCACAAGCAGTTCTTCCAGACCATCAGCTGTGGCGCATTCCTGTTGAAGGACGCGCGGCACTATGAGCTGATGCGTTACCAGGCGGCATACCTGAACTCTGATTTTGATGAAGAGCACGGCGTGCCAAATCTGGTATCAAAATCACTGCAAACCACCCGTCGTTTTGATGCCTTAAAACTGTGGATGGGCCTTGAAGCATTGGGCAAAAAGCAGTACGCCGAGATCATTGATAACGGCGTGACACTGTCACAAAAAGTGGCTGAATATGTTTCTGCTCAGCCGCATCTGGAGCTGGTTATGCAGCCACAGTTGGCAAGCGTACTGTTCCGATTCCGCCCGGAAAGCGGCGATAGCGCATTTGTCGCATTGCTGAATCAGCGTATCGGTGACGTGCTGCTGGCATCCGGTAGCGCCAACGTTGGAGTAACGGAAGCTGATGGCGTTACGTGCCTGAAGATGACCCTGTTGAATCCAACCGTCTGTCTGGAGGATGTGAAAATCCTGTTGGCAAGCGTAAAAGAGACTGCAGAGAAACTGCTCAACGCATAACCCCACAGTTTATTTTTTACTAAAAATATCCTCCGTGCCAGTACGGAGGATATTCATTCAATTATTCACATCTCTAAATCATGCCCCTTTCCATTACATGGAAGCACTATTGTTAAAAATTAAATTCAGTTATATAGCATTCCAAATATGCCGCTGTTATTTAATAAATTGCCTCGCTGCCTTTTGACCTAAATAGATTTAATTATTCAGAACTTCATTTCTATTAATTTAAACTTCATGCGCCCGCCGAAGTATTTTGTTGATCTGCACAGTATGGCCGAACAATAGGTTGTACAGCGCGTTAAGTTTGAAATTAAAAACTATTGAAAGCCTATTTCACCGTTGCGCTAATTTTGGTTGATATTGTTATCCCCTTGTCTCCAGGCTACTCTCAAATCGGCTTGTAATGTACTCTCTCATAAAAGGTATTTGTTCGTTTGTCTGAGCATGTATTCAGCTTTGCTCCAGATAGCGTTGTTTCTCCAAAAAATAGTCGAGGTGAATAGGTGAAAATAAAAAATACGGCAATTGCTGTTATGGTTGCATCTTCCTTCTTTATCAGTACCACGCATGCAGAATCAATGCCTACAACCATTCAGCCGATGCTTCCTGATGGCATTAAGTCAGAAGTGTTGAATACACTGAAAATATCAGACATCCACCTCCCGGATGGAAACAAGCCACTGACATGTCGAAAATTACGCTTTCGTACCGTTGATGTAAAACCAGGTTCGTTTATTAATTTACACAGTCATGAGAATCGGCCCGCAATGTTGGGTGTGACCAAAGGAACGGCGATTGTTCACCCCTATCAACATAAACCCGTGACGCTGCACATAGGGGACTCTTATAAAGAATATGCCAATGTGCATTACGCCAGAAATGGTTCAAAGACCGAAATGTTGACCATGACCACTTTTGACCTGCTTGATGATGGCACGCCTTGCAAGGGAGTGACTTATCCACAAAACACCCCGTTGCTGAAAAAGCTGAAAGCTGACCAGGACAGTTTCTATGTCAGTGCGCCAAAAGCAGGCGGTCTTGAGAAAAGTAATCCGGTGTACAAGCATAACGTCAGCGATATTCAATTTTCAAATAGTAGCGACAAGCTGACAGATCGTGTAATGCGCGTTCGAAAAGTGACGTTATCAGCAGGGACCTCTGTGCCGGAGCAGGATTTCAGTAATCGTCCTACTTATCTTTTGGTGCTTGATGGTTCGCTGATTGTTGATAAGAGCGGAGAGAAAGATACGACACCGTTAGGCAAATTGGAAACTGCTGACCTTGTGAATACCGGGAAAGTGACCATCAAAAATAATTCAACAACGGCGGTTACTGACTACCTGGTCTTTGAATTATGGGATCCAAAAGACATTGGTGCTATCTAAAACCTGTGACAGATATTTATAAAGGAATAATTTATGCAAGGTATTAATCAGCGCTGGGTCAGAACAAGTCCTTACTCTGTTAGAGAAACAGCAGACCGCTTGCTGGCAAAGTTAGCAGAATTTCCAGAAGTGATGATTATCGCCGATGTTGATCAACAGAAGGTCGCTGCATTATCAAATAAAATTGTCGATGAGGCGGTGTGTCTGTTGTTTCAGAACACGCATCTGGTGGGCAGCTTGCTTTCGAGCAATATTGACGTCGGTTTTGAATTGCCAATCAAAGCATTTATCTGGAAAACAGAAGACGGGCGGGTTCAGATCCGCTGTACCGACATCGACTATATGAATGATTTTTATCACCTCAATGGTGGATTCGGGGCGATTGACACGATTTTCAACCTGTTACCGGATTGGCTCGATCATACCGTCAGTAAATAACCCTAACGGATTTGTCTTCTGGCCCAAGCAACAAGCGACTGTGTCGTTGTTGCTTAGGCCAGAATTTTTGACCATCTGAAGAATTTGATATGAGAAAAATAGTCTTGCTCAGCCCCCTGTTACTGAGCTGTGTCAGTTATGCCGCTAGCAACCCTGTTGATCCGTTATCTGCATGGAAGGAGACTCCGGTAAAGCAGGCCATTGAGAAGTGGGTGCAGGAAAGTACCCGCGATGGTAGCCCAAATTACATCCCACTGGACAAACGTTACGTTGTTTTTGATAACGACGGAACGCTTTGGCCAGAGGCGCCTCTGACGTTTCAGCTACAGTTTGCGATGGATGAAATTAAGCGTCTGGCCCCCGTTAACCTGGAATGGAAAAACGATCCCCTGGTGATGGCGGTACTTAATGACGATTTTAAAACCGTAGCAGCCTCTGGTGATAAAGGGCTATTGAAGCTCGTTGCTCTGACACACAGCGGCATGACCACTGAAGAATTCAGTCATCGCGTGAGTCACTGGCTCGACAGCCATAAAAATAGACATACGGGCTGTCGTTATGACCAACTGGGATATCAACCTATGCGGCAGTTGCTGGATTATCTCCGCGCTAATGGTTTCAAAACCTGGATTGTTTCCGGCGGCGGCAGTGATTTTATGCGTGTGATGTCGCAGAAAATGTATGGTATCCCGCCGGAGCAGGTCATTGGCTCATTTGCACTCACGGAATTCAGGCTGACGAAGGACGGGCCACAGTTGCGCAAAACGATGAAAGGCGCTTTTAACGATGACAAAGCCATGAAACCGGTCGCTATCCATTTGTTTATGGGTCAACGCCCGGTAGCCGCGTTTGGTAACAGTGATGGCGATCTGGCGATGTTGCAGTACACCTCGGCTAATCCCGACTATAAAACCTTTGAAATGCTGATTCATCATACCGATGCAATCCGCGAATATGCCTATGACAGCCACCCGCCTGCGAGTGGCAAGCTGGTCGATGGGTTAGCGCTGGCAGCAAAGCAGGGCTGGAGTATCGTGGATATGAAGCAGGACTGGAATAGGGTCTACGATCCTGAGTTGTGCAGAAAGTGATAAAACGGCCACTCTCGGGTGGCCTTCTGAGTTGATGTTTCCCTATTTCAGCATGGCGGCAATTCTTTCCAACTGAGGGCGAACCGCAGCATAAAAATATTTGAATCCCGGACACAGATAATTCAACCCTTCCTCACCATCAGGTGCACACACGATACGATTTTTCGGGCACTCTCCCCAACACAAATTCAAATGTGGGCAGGCTTTACAATAAGCGGGCAGGGTATCCTTTTTCCCCATACCAAAGACTTTTTGACGTTCTGAAAACACCATATGCGTCAGTTTAAGCTTCTGGATATTGCCAAGTTTGTATTCGGGATAGACATAGTGGTCACAGGAGTAGACATCACCATTTTTCTCGATGGCCAGTGCTTTGCCACAAAATGGCGCGGTAATACATAGTTGGGCGGGCAGCCCCATCGTTTGTACCACCGCCGTTTCGAATAAATTGACCTGTACACGCCCCAGATCATAGGTCTCCCATTCAGTAAATGTTTCCGTCAGGAAGTGGCCCCAGTCATCCGGATCAACTGACCAGTCGGTCACAATCGAGTCCAGGCCGCCAGGTTTTGCACGAGGACTGCCGGTGACAGGGGTACTCTCCTCATGCCAAAAATGCGGGGCGATGGTGGTAAAATCCCTCGCCTCAACGCAAGGGGTAAACTGAATGTAGGTGGCACCCAGTTCACGGGTCAGAAAACGGTACACTTCACGGGGAAAGCGGGCGTTGACCTTGTTGACAACGGTCAGTGCATTAAAGGGGACCTGATGACGCTTAAGCGCATCAATGCCGGCCATCACTTTGTCGAATGTGGGCTTGCCGCTGCGTGTGACACGAAAGCGATCGTGAATCTCTCGCGGACCATCAATTGAAATGCCTACCAGGAAATTGTGCTCTTTCAAAAAAGAGGCCCATCTGTCGTTTATCAGCACCCCGTTGGTCTGCAGATCATTTTCTATACGCTGATGTTTGGGCTGATATTTACGTTGCAAAGCGACGACTTTTTCAAAGAATTCAAGCCCCATCAATGTGGGCTCGCCCCCCTGCCAGGAGAAGATAATTTCTTCCCCATCCTGACTTTGAATGTACTGGCGGATAAAGGTTTCCAGTACTTCATCCTTCATGCCCTTATCATGAGGTTGCTGGAGCAGGTGTTCTTTGTGCAGGTAAAAACAGTAATTGCAGTCAAGGTTGCAGGTTGAACCGCTGGGTTTGGCCATCATATGGTAGCGACGTTTGTAAGCCGGGAGATATTTGCCCTGATTCTGGAGCGGGGTTAGCGGAATTGTGGTGCTTTTTTTCATGGGCAGGGCCTTGTGCTGTACGATATTAATGCTGGCCCGCAGCAAGGCTGACGGGCCATTTTATTATTTTAGTTACCCGTAGGCATACTCAGTTTGAAACCTTCCTGTTGCAGTTGGTCACGCACATTCTTGAAACGTTCGTACTGACTCAGAGTGATCGGGCCGGTATAGCCTTCGCTCTGCGTTTTACGTGGGGGATATTTGACATAGGTTTTCATCAGTTCGGTGATGGCCTCATTAAAGGTCACCAACGTCCAGGTATGCTCAGTGTAGTTATTCATGAAAATGTCATAACGTTCCTGCGGATCCTGCCAGAGGTCAAAGATTTGCGGAACGGTCGCCACATAGGATGAAGGTCCCTTCCAGCCGAGGTTGGAATCGACGGCTAAACCACCGGTGCTTTGACCATCGTCGCCACGCAGATTGAAAACAGCTTTATAGTGACCCACTCGGGCTGCGCCTGGAGAGAGTTCGTTTTCAGTAAAATAGAACCACGACGTACGGGGATCTTTACCGGTGCCAAACAACACTGGCGAGATATCATAGCTGTCAAAAATAATGGGCTGACCGGCGCGATCTTTTTCCGGCAATTTCACACCTGCGACTGAAGCGAAAGTCGCCATCAAATCCAAACCGCCGACGATATCGTGATTGCGACTGTGATCCTTGATTTTACCTGGCCACCAGGCAATTGCAGGAACACGGTTACCGCCTTCGCGATCGGTGCCTTTGGTGCCACGGAACGGGGTATATCCCGCATCCGGATAGACGTCCTGCCAGGCGCCGTTATCCGTAGTCCAGATAACCAGGGTGTTTTTATCAATGCCGAGCTCGCGCAACTTATCCATGATATGGCCGACACGTGCATCCATCTCCACCATTGAATCCGCATATTTGGTTTTGGACATGGATTTGCCGATGAAATCAGGATCCGGCATGTTTGGCTGGTGGCTCTTCATAAAGTTGATGCTCATGAAGAACGGTTCAGAGGATTTGCCGTTGGCATCCAGGTAATCGAGAGACGCTTTTTCAACATAACGGTCAAAGTAAGGAATACCGACAACGCCTTCTTTACCATCGACCTGCGGCGTGTTGACATACTGACCGTTAATTTTGAAGTCTTCATGCGGCTTTTCGCCAGCCTTAGCGGACATCGCGCCTTTCGTTACGCGTGCAAACATCTCACGAAGTTTAGGATCCATATCCGGGAACCATTTAGGATCGGCATAGGTGTAAGCGTTGAGATGGTAAAGACCGGCATATTTCATTTCGTCGTAGCCCTGAGCATTGGGCAGCGCGTAATCGGCCTCGCCCAAGTGCCACTTGCCGGTGAAGAAGGTTTTATAGCCGCCGGTTTTCAGCACGGATGCCAATGTCCATTCTTCTTTAGGCAGACCGCCGCCCTGGCCCTGGAAGGCCACGGTCGTCATTCCGCTTCGGTTAGGGATACGGCCAGTCTGCATTGCGGCGCGACCTGGCGTACTGCTGGGTTGACCATAAAAATCAAAGAACGTCATGCCTTCATCGGCCATCCGATCGAGATTTGGCGTTGGCATACCGCGACCTTCACCGCCGCCGTAAACACCCAGATCGCCATATCCGATATCGTCGGAAACAATCAGAATAATATTAGGTTTCTTTGCTGTGCCGACATTTTGCACCGGAGTTTCCTGATTAGCTGCATGTGCATTAGGCAAAAGCGAACCTGCTGCGACAGCAAGTACGCCGAAGCCTTTGTAAGGTTTAATCATGGTATTTCCTTGATGGTTTGTGAAAAAAAGAATAACCGCGGTAAACGTTCTAACCGCTCCGTGCGCTAGATAACGGAGCTGAGCAGATACAACCCGCAAGCCGCACTGAATCCGCCCAGAATCTTCAGCAACTCATCGCCAGTGCGTGACTTCAGGAGAAAATGCGCGCCGACGGCGCCAACAACATGCAGGCAGGCCGTAGTGGTTAAAAATCCCAGGGTATATATCAGTTTGTTTTGCATCAGCGGCATTTCATAACCGTGGGCATAACCATGGAAAATACCAAAGAGAGCTGTCGCTCCCGCCGCCAGAAACAGTGGAAGGATTTTTTTTACTGAAATAGCCAGCCCCAGCAGCACGACGGATAAAGAGACAGCGATTTCCGTTGCGGGGAGTTCTATATGTTCAAAACCAATTAAACCACCAATAAACATAAAGCACACAAAACACGAGGGGACAATCCAGATGGCCCTGCCGCCAATTTGGCTACTCCAGGCACCTACAGAAATCATAGCTAGCAGGTGATCCATACCCGATATAGGGTGCAACCAACCTGATGAATTGGCAGTGGTATGCGCGTATGCATTGTTGACCATCAAAAAAGCCGCCATGGTTATAGCACTGTTAATCAGAGACTTATTTATTGTCATGGAATCGTTCCTCCTGCGACCGGGAGAGTCAGCGATGCCCAGACACTTTTCCAGTCAGCGCCGTCTACTGGTGAAATATCCATATCAACAGCGCTAAATAACCATTCACCTCTTTTCGGGAGGATGAAACTGGCAAGACCCTTAGCGTCAGTGGTGGCCCGTAAAACGGTGGGAGGGGTGGTATTTAATTCTGCTTTAACCTGTATTCCCGCCAAAGCAACACCTGCGTGGAGTAATTTCACCGTAAAAGGGGTGCCGGGTTTATACTTAAGCGGTTCAGTAACGGGGATAAGTTCGCGCTCAAGACCGATAACTTTGTCGAATCCCGCACTCTGATTATCAACAAAGATCAGTGTCTTTGCACAGCGATAGAATAACTCAACCCCTGGTTGTAAAGATTCACCACGTTCTTTGCGGATTTCAATTATTTTATTGAGCCCCTCATCCTTGAGGTATTCCTCAAATTCATCCGCAGGCAGGGTTATTTTTGCACCATTCGTGGTCAGTGAGGCGATGGTTGTACCTGGGGTGCGGGTGTTAATATGCCCAATAACAAGAGAACCATCATGACCTTCGACTTTCTGCTGCCCCAGCGTATCCCATGCGGTGAAAGAATCGATAAGTCCCGGAAGTCGAGGCGTTTGCTTGCCCGGCCAACCAGGCCCAATTCGTAGCTCAAATAAGATCTTTTGGTCTTGTTGTGACAGAGCATCGTGGGGGAGGATCCAGAAATCATGCGCAAAAACGGGGCTACTACAGAGTGTAATAATGGCAAACAGGTGGGGCTTTATTTTCCCCACAAGACCAGGAGTCTTGAAAATACTTCCTGTCATACTTCTATCCTTCATGTCAGGTCGCAAATATTCAGCCATACCCTTTGATATGGCTGAAAGGAGGAAATACTTATTTAGAGGCGGCAGGGATTAAATACGGGAAATCCTGCGTATACAGTTTTTGATTTGTGATGTGCTGATCGGTTGGCTGACCCAGCAGTAATGTCAGCATTTCGCTCATGGCGTCATCGCTAAGACTGCGACCATTAATCGATTGTGCGGAAAACTTCGCCGGAGTACCTACGTTATAGGTGATAACATCCGGTACCAGCATATTGGCAACTTTGTCACCATAAGCCTGAGGCTCTTTCTGGGAATGCGCGAAGGTACTGGCGCGAGCCGTACGAGCCGACACGAAGTTCTTCATATCCTGTGAGTTATCAGGACGGCTCTGGTTATGTTCTGCTTTGAGGGATTCATTTTCAAAAAGCATAGAGTGAGAGAACAGCGGAATAGCAGAGTACTGTACTTGCTTCCAGGCATTGTCTTTCTGAACGGCTGTAGTCATAAAGACTTCAACTTTTTTACCCAGCATTTTGTTAGGAATATCGATAACAATTGCGCCGCACTTACGACCCGTAAAGATGTTCTTGCCTTTTACCGAGGTCCAGATAGTCGGATCATAGGTTCCTTCCGCCAACTGCTGGCGAAGGATATGAAGACCAGGTGAATTGCCATAGAACGGGTCTTTGGCTACGCCCGCCCATAGATGGATTCCGTTAGTCAGCTCTGCTTTTTGGTTAATGTTTCCTTTGCCGATGGCTTTGCCTTCGGTGCCTACAGGCGCATTTGGCGAATCGATTTCATAGACGGTGTAATTTCCTTGCTCATCAAATTTCAGGGAAAAGGTATGACCTGATTTGAATTTTGTATCGTCTGAAATATGAATGTTGTAGAGCGCGCCAGGTTTAAACACACCATCAGTGGTATCTTTAGGTGAAGGATTCACATCCATAATGATTGCTGTTGCATCGGGACGAGATGACTGGAAAACATAATTATCCAGTTGGTTGATAGTTGGGTCCTGTAATGCTGCCGCCGATTCAAAATGGTGACTGGCCATAGCGCCTGTGGAGCAGGCCAACAATGATGCCACTAATGTTAGTTTGAACTTATTCATAACTACCCTCATATGAAATTAAAAAACAGCTCTCATGTATATGTGGAGTGAATCTGGCTGCCCCCTACAACAAGAGGTACAGCCTTTAATATTTAATTTTTAAACGATCTTAACTGCTATTTATAGATTTCCGCTGTTGCACTCACATCAGAACCCATACCATCCATACCAATGGACGTGATGTGATAAAAACCAGCGCCTTGCGCGTCAGCTTTTTTAGACAATGCATCCGTTGCTTCGTCAATAGTACCGTCTTTAACGTCAACCGAGATCTCACCCACTTTTTGTTTCATGTTAGCCATCTCAGAACTACGGATCTCTTTTGCAGCAAAGGTGCTGAAACTTACGGTCAAAAGTAAAACAGAGGGGATGATATATTTCATAATTAAAAATCCTTTCCATAAATTAATGTAAACACAATGCTTTTCAATAAGCGTTTCGAGATTAGTTTATAAATATAAGTTCTTCAATAGAGGAAAGTGTTGGGTAGGGTAAAGTCAGCGTACCTTATCTGTGTCGCAAATTATTATTTTGCATATTCATTATTTTTAGTGGAATGACCTGGAAAGGTATGTTTTTCCTTTGTTATTGGCTGTTTCCTGAAGAAATTCAAAATACCGAAAAAGTGAATATTAAATAATCATATTGAGATAATCCGCACACTTTAATGTTGATCATTGAATATTGCTGAGAGGGTGTGACTCCTATAGATGAGTGTTTCAGTTATTGCATCTTAAAATGTGATGTTCAACACGCATGGTGCAACCGAATATCATCGCGTGAAACTGAATGACATTGCGTTTTTTTCATCCAATGCCGACTATCATTACCTTTTTAAGAATTCAATTTATTTGGTGTTTAATTTTAAATTAAACATAATAAAGTTATGGGAACTATCTCATTCTGAGCAAGTGTAGTAACGTAACTGCATGTTTCTTGATTATTTCAATGGTGTTGTAAAGTCTATAAAGGCTCTTTCTTATATGCGAATTATTAAATCTGACACACTCAATAAAATTATTGCGGTGGGATGTGTATTTCTACAATTAATGCCTTGTTTTAGCTCCCTGGGTCTGATCATTCCTGTCATGGCTCAGGGTGGGGAGCACTTTCTTCTGCACAACGATACCGCAGAGACTACCGTAAAAGAAAACCCGTTTGAGCAACAACTCGCCAGTGGCGCTGTTGCTATTGGGACAACGCTTTCGGATGAGGATCGTACCTCATCCGAAGCGCTGTCTGATTACGCGCGTTCACAGGCCACTAGCGCGATTAACAGTAATGCCGAAGCCTGGCTCAGTCAGTTTGGTACCGCGAGCGTGCAGTTAAGTCTTGAAGAGCAGGGCAAACTTGGCAACAGTAGCGTTGACTGGCTTGTTCCTATCTATGACACACCTAAAAATCTCCTTTTCACTCAGCTTGGCATGCGTCACAAAGACGACCGTAATACGATAAACGTAGGGATCGGCAGCCGATTTTTCCTGGCTAATAACTGGATGTTCGGCCTGAACTCCTTCATCGACAGCGATGTCACCGGTCATAACTACCGTCTCGGTATGGGGATGGAAGCCTGGAGTGATTACCTTAAGCTATCTGCCAATGGGTATCGTCGTCTGAGTGGCTGGCATCAGTCCCATGATTTAGAAGACTATGATGAGCGCCCGGCTAACGGGTTCGATCTTCGGGTGAATGGTTTCTTGCCTGCCTTGCCACAGCTTGGTGGAACGCTGGCATATGAGCAGTACTTCGGTAATGACGTCGCCCTGTTTGGCAAAGACAATCTGCAGAAAAATCCCTATGCGGTGACGGTAGGGGCGAATTATACCCCCATTCCCATGTTGACCTTCAGCGCAGAGCAGCGCATGGGTAAAGGCGATCAAAATGAACTTAATCTGGCGCTCAATCTGACCCTGCAACTGGATAAATCTCTGCGCGAAAACGTGTCACCAGATGCCGTTGACGCGATGCGAAAGCTGTCACATAGCCGTTACGATTTGGTTGAGCGTAATAACGATATCGTCCTTGAGTATCGTAAGCAGCAGGTTATCCGTCTGTCGCTGTCACCTGAAACAGTCACCGGCCCTGGTGGGAGCGTACAGGCGCTCACCACGGTAGTGACGGCAAAGCACGGCCTTAAAAATATAGCCTGGCAAGGTGCATCCTACACCGCAGCCGGCGGTAAAGTCGCAAAAGTCGATGCTACGCATTATCGGCTGACGCTGCCGCGTTGGCAGGCGGCGCAGACTGCACAGGCAGCAAAGAAAGGAGCCTATGCGACAAGTGACGCCAGCCTTATCCTTAATACCTATGTTCTGACCGCCGTGGCCGAGGACAGTAAGGGGAATCGCTCCCCGTCCGAGCAGGTCACCGTCCAGGTAACGCCTCCCGTGGCGCATTTTATGGGTGATGCTTCGGTTGAGGGCGATTACGCGCCGCCAGATGGAACGACACCTGTGAAAGTGCTTTATCACATCGTCAATGGTGATAACCAGGCGGTGATGGGCGAAAAGGTTGCTTTTGGCATCACCTTTGCTGACGGAACAAGCGGAACCCAGTCTGTCAATTCTGATAAAAACGGCGAAGCCGCTCTAATGCTGACCAGTATCGTTGCCGGTGAAGCACAGGTGGTGGCACAGCTTTCAGACGGCGAAAGCAGTCGGTCCACGGTGCATTATGCCGATTCCCAACCTGATGCGGCGCACTCCAGCCTGAGTGCCTCTCCAGCCATACTGGTCGCTAACGGCATTGAAAAAAGCACGTTAGCGCTGACGGTGCAGGACAGCCTATCTCGACCGGTGAGTGGTCTAACGTCGGTTGCTTTTGCATTATCAGGTGTTTCCGGAACGACACTCAGTGACGTTAGTGAACCCCGGGCGGGTGAGTATGTCGCCACGCTCAGCGGGATAGTGGCGGGTGAGGTTACCGTCACGCCAACGCTTGAAGGTAAACCCATGTCGGGTTTAGGTGCCCGCATCAGTCTGACCAGTGACGAGAGCAGTGCGCATATTGCAACAGGGGATATGACGGTGGTGGCTAATAACGCCTTAGCCGACGGTGTCAGCCAGAACCGCGTCAATGTCCTGGTGTCCGATGCTAACGGCAACCCGGTAGCCGGGCAGGTCGTTCAATTTAGCGCGAACAATGGTGCAACGCTTGCGGCATCGGCAACGACGGATGATAAGGGCACGATCGCGATGCCGTTGACCAGTCTCACCGCCGGTGTGGTAACGGTAACGGCGACGATTAACGGGCAAACTCAACAGGTAGATACTACCTTCACCGCTGACGCCCAATCTGCACAAATCGCCACCGGGGATTTAACCGTTGTTACCGATAATGCCCTCGCTGACGGTGTTGCAGAAAATCGAATTAATGTCAGGGTTACGGATGCTCAGGGAAATGCGTTGCCGGATGTCACCGTCAACTTTAGTGCGGACAACGGCGCTCAAATCGCCGCCACGGCGGTGACCGGGGCTGATGGGACGGTACAGCAACCGCTCACCAGCATGGTCGCAGGCAGTAGTCATATTGTCGCCAGTGTGAATGACAGTCGTCAGGGTATTGATCTGACCTTCACCGCGGACAGTGGCACAGCGACCATTGCTACCGGCGATCTGAGCGTAATAACGAATAACGCGCTGGCGAACGGGGTACAGGCCAACCTTGTTCAGGTCAAAGTGACCGATGCCAACGGCAATCCCCTGTCCGACCAGCGTGTGACGTTTACCGTCAGTAACGGTGCGACCGTGGCGGCAGCGGGCAATACGGACAGTCAAGGCATCGTAGAAATGCCTGTTACCAGCAACACGGCGGGTGACAGCAAGCTCACAGCAACGATTAATGGCCACAGCCAGAGCGTAACGATGACGTTTAATGCTGACGCGTCGACGGCTGAGATAGCCAGCGGGGCACTTACTGTCCTTGCTGATAATGCGATTGCAGATGGTCATGCAGAGAATCAAGTTCAGGTCAAAGTGACCGATGCCAACGGCAATGTGTTGTCAGGTCAGTCAGTCAGCTTTAGCGCCAGCAATGGCGCGACAATTATCGCGTCCGGCAAAACAGACAATCAGGGGCTACTGATAGCACCAGTCACCAGCATGAGCGCCGGTCTGAGCACCATTACGGCCACGGTCAACAACAGCCATCAGACGGTTGACGTTACGTTCAACGCCGATGCAAGCACGGCCACCATTGCGGCAGGCGCATTAACGGTGACCACGGATAACGCCCTGGCGAATGGCAGTGCTGCTGACCAAATCCAGGTCATTGTCACGGATGCCGGAGGAAATACCCTGGCCGGACAGAAAGTGAGTTTCAGTGCCAGCAATGGGGCGATGATTGCCGCCAGTGCGATGACCGACAACAATGGGCGTGTGCAACTGCCTGTAACCAGCACCACGGCAGGAACCAGCACGGTCAAAGCGATAGCAGGGAGCAGTAGTCAAACGGTTGACCTGCACTTTGTGGCGGATGCCTCTACGGCGCAGATTACAACCGATGCACTCTCCGTATTGGATGACAATGCGCTGGCGAATGGTCAATCCGTTAACCGAATCGCTGTACAGGTAACGGATGCCAACGGTAATCCACTGGAAGGCCAAATCGTTAACTTCACTGCCAGTAACGGTGCTGTCATTGCCAGCAGCGCGACGACGGGATCCGATGGCACATTGCAAGCTTCGCTAACCAGTACCCGCGCGGGTGCCAGCACGGTGACGGCGGCCACCAACGGCAGCAGTCAACGTGTGGAGGTTACCTTCATACCTGACGGTAGCACGGCGCAGATTACGACGGGCAATATGACGATTATTAGCGACAACGCCGTCGCTAACGGCAGTGCTCAGAATCAGGTCCAGGTCAAAGTGACTGATGCGAACAACAATCCGCTAGCCGATCAGACCGTCAGTTTCAGCGCCACGGATGGGGCGCAGGTAAATGCCAGCGGTAAGACGGGCGCTGACGGCACATTGAAGATGAACATCACCAGCGTTCATGCGGGGATCAGCACGGTGACTGCCGGCGTGAATGGTAAGAGCCAGAGTGTGGATGTCACCTTTAAGGCGGACACCTCAACGGCCGAGATTGCCAGCGGCAACATGACCGTCATGGTCAATAATGCAAAAGCGGACAACACCGCCGCTAACATTGTTCGTGTAGTAGTCACGGATGCGAACGGTAACCCGCTGGCCGGTCAGCAGGTTAATTTCAGCGCAGATAACCAGGCCGCGATCGCCGCTCAGGGCAGTACCGACGATGCAGGCATCATTGAAGAATCGATTACCAGTACCCGGGCTGGCGACAGCCAGATAACGGCGACGGTCAACGGCAGCCAGCGGAGCGTCACGGTGACCTTCCTGGCCGATGGTAATTCGGCCCATATATCCTCCGGATCGCTGAAGGTGACCGCCAACAACGCGGTGGCCAACGGTAGCGCCACCAATCAAGTGCAGGCGACGGTTGTGGATGAGCACGATAACCCGGTGAACGGTGCGACCGTTCTCTTCAGCGCCAGCAATGGCGCGGCGATCGACGCCCAGGGCACCACGGATGCATCAGGTAACGTTACGGTGTCACTGGCGAGTAAAACGGCAGGGGTCAGTACAGTCACCGCGACGGTCAACGGCGGCAGCCAGACAACGGACGTTACGTTTATCGCAGACAGCAGCACCGCAACAATCCGCGAAGGCGACCTTTCGGTGATAACCGACAACGCCATTGCTAATGGTATAGCAGCCAACCAGGTCCAGGTGAGCGTCAGCGATGCGAACGGTAACCCGGTGGCAGGACAACGTGTCGATTTCACCGCCAGTAATGGCGCAACGGTGGTCAGCAGCGGCACGACGGGCACCGATGGCTCGCTTATCGTACCGGTGACCAGCATGAAGGCTGATAAAAGTACGATTCAGGTGACGGTGAATAACACCTCTTTATCCACCGAGGTGACCTTCGTGGCTGACGCCAGCACGGCGCAGATAGCCGACGGAGCGTTGTCAATCGAGTCGAATAATGCGGTGGCTAACGGTTCAACGCCTAATGCCGTACGCGTAAGGGTGACGGACAAAAACGGCAACAGTGTCAGCGGACAGCGGGTCAGTTTTAGTGCAACCAATAGCGCAACGATGGGGGCGAGCGGAACCACGGATACAAACGGGAGCCTGATTATGCCGGTGACCAGCCTGACCGCAGGGATAAGCACGGTGACGGCGTCGGTCAACAGCAGCAGTCAAAGCATTGATCTGACCTTTGTGGCCGATAGTAGCAGCGCCCAGATAGCCACGGGTAATATGACCGTAACGGCTGATAATGCAGTGGCTAATGGACAGGGCAGTAATCAGGTCCAGGTTCTGGTCACGGATGCCAACGGCAACCCACTCGCAAACCAGACGGTCAACTTTACCGCCAGTAATGGCGCATCCATTGACGACAGCGCGATAACGGATGCACAAGGGCGCATCACGCAGTCTCTTACCAGCCTGGTCGCCGGGCCGAGCACGGTGACAGCAACGGTCAATGGCAGCAGCCAGAGTGTGGGCGTTACCTTCCTGGCCGACAGCGACACGGCACAGGTAGCGGCGGGGAATATGACCGTTACCATCAATAATGCTGTGGCTAACGGCGTGGACGCAAACGAAGTTGACGTTAAGGTTACCGATGCCAATGGCAATTCGCTGGCCGGTCAGAGCATCGCATTTAGCGCCAGCAATAGTGCGACGATGGCCGCCAGTACGGTGACCGCCGAAGATGGCTCGGTTCGGGTTCCCGTCACCAGCCTTAAGGCCGGGACCAGCACGATTACGGCGACGATCAATGGCAGCAGCCAGAGTGTGGATGTGACCTTCGTTTCTGACAGCAGTACCGCTCAGATATCGTCGGGCGATCTTACTGTCATCACCAATAACGCGCTTGCAGATGGTTCAGCAGTCAATCAGGTACAGGTCAAGGTGAGTGATGCGCAAGGCAACCCGGTATCCGGCCAGGTTATCAGCTTCAGCGCTGGCAATGGCGCTGCGATTTCCGCCAGCGCCACGTCAGATGATGCGGGGAGCGCTATTGTCGATGTGACCAGTACAATCGCAGGGAATAGCACCATCACGGCGACCGTTAACGGCAGCAGTCAGCGGGTGGACGTGACCTTTACTGCTGATACAGAGACAGCGCAGATTGCCGATGGAGATTTAACGGTGGTCAGCGATAATGCAATCGCCGATGGAAATCAGTCGAATAGCGTGAAAGTCCGGGTCACCGATGCCAAGGGTAACCCGCTGGCAGGACAGACAGTCAGTTTCAGTGTGGATAATGGCGCGACGAAAGGACTTCCGGGCCCGACCGACAGTAACGGGGAAACAACGCTCACCGTTGGGAACACCATGGCAGGGGTAACCAACGTGACCGCAACTATTAATAACAGCAGCCAGAGTATTGCTCTGCACTTCATTGCTGACGGTAGCACGGCTGCTATTGCCAGCGGGGATATGATCCTGCTTAGCGACAATGCTAAAGCAAATGGCAGCGATCCGGATACGGTGCAGGTGACGGTGAAAGACGCCAACGGCAATTTGGTGGCGGAGCAGGTTGTTAACTTCATCGCGGATAACAATGCGGTGGTTGCGTCAAGCAGCACAACCAATGAGCAAGGTATCGTCACGATACCGGTGACCAGTATTCATGCAGGATCAAGCACGGTAACGGCAACCGTCAATGGCAGCACTGAAAGCCTGACCGCGACCTTTGTGGCAGATAGCAGCACGGCGCAAATTCTCGCCGGAGATATGCAGGTCACGGCCAACGGGGCGCTGGCTGACGGCAAAGCGCAGAACCAGGTGCAAGTCACGGTGAAGGATGCTAACGGTAACGTCGTCGACGGGGCTGATGTGGCATTCAGTGCTACGAATGGCGCTGTAGTGCCTACCTCAGCTCAGACTGATGCGAAGGGTGTGGTTAGCGTACCGGTGACAACGATTCAGTCAGGTATCAGTGAAGTGACGGCCAGCATCAACGGCAGCAGCCAGACCGTGGAGCTCACCTTTATCGCCGCCACCATTCCGGTGATTACCGGCGTAGAAGATGATGCTGGGATCCACACAGGAACATTAACCAGCGGTAAGGTGACGGATGATTCTTTACCCACGCTGAGCGGTACGGCGGACAGTAATGCGACCGTACGCCTGTTTGATAATGGCACGCTGGTAGGCAGCACGACAGCAAGTGAAGAGGGCGCATGGAGCGTCACACCGGATAATGCCTTAACCGGCGAAGGGGATCATTCCCTGAGCGTGACAGGGGCATTGACGGCTGAAGGCGAGCAGTCTTCCGCATCTGGTGCTTTCATCCTTAATCTGGACACCGTGGCACAGTTACCGGTCATTGAGAGTGTGACCGACAGTAATGGTGAGGTTGAACATACAGGAACAACCAACGGTGACAGCGTTTCGCTGTCAGGCACAACGGAGCCAGACGCGACGGTGGACGTGTATGTGCTGCGCATGGCTGACCGCATCCTGGCCCCCGTGGGCACTGTAGTGGCTAACAGCAGTGGTAACTGGCAAATCGCCATCACCGATATGAGGGTGTTCCAGACTACAGGGGAATACCAATTCCAGGCTAAAACCACGGATATTGCAGGTAACAGCTCCAAAACCTCCGATATGGACCCGTATATTGTGAATTACCTAAGCTGGCCAGCCCCGCAGGGAACCCCAGAATATACGATTACAGGGAGCGGGGAGAGTGTCTCGCAAAGCCAGGTGGAGTCATTGCTAAGCGGTACCGGGAATGCGCTGTTTAACGTTGTTGCCTCCGGCGGTTATAACCCGACGCTTGACTTGCCTGCATCGTCTGCAGCGAATACTGGCAATCGGGTTTACATCTCAGTCGGCAGTAATGTCGGCTTGGGCCTGAAACAGAATGGGGGGGGTATAAAAACGTTGAGTGCAAATACCAACAGTACCTGGTATTCGACTGGAACAACCTGGAAACAAATTTACTGATAGCCTTTTGCCACGCTGAATTTCGCCACGCTGATGTAGAGCGTGGCGAAAGTTCATCTGGTTTTACAATGGAGGGCATCCTGAAGGGAATAACAACTGAACCTTTATATTTCACCTGAAATGTTTGTCCGAGTAAGCGCGCGTAAAGCGTTCCCCCTACACCGATCCCCGCACTACCAGCTTCCAGTCCAGAATTTCATTCACCGTTTCCACCTCCGGGTTATCAATTCTCTCTAACAGGAGCTGTACGCTGCGCACGCCCAACTGGTGCATTGGCTGTTCGACCGTGGTCAGCGGCGGGTGGGTTACCGAGCCGAACGGCACGCCGTCGAAGCCCATAATAGCTACGTCTTGCGGTACTCGCAGTCCGTTCATGTGGGCGTAATGTAATGCCCCTCCGGCTAATGCGTCCGAGATGGCAAACACGGCGTCCGGTGGCTCCGGCATGGTGAACAGTTCCGCCATTGCCTGTACACCTGCCTGATATTCGAGACTGTCCGCATAAACTACGGCCTGCCAGGCACTGCTTGTCGCCGACCGGTAACCTGCCTCACGCTGCTGGGAATAGAGGTAACGCAGATCGCCGTTGATCAGCGCGATACGCTTGTAGCCCGCACTGGTAAGGTGATCCACCGCAGCCGCGGCCGCTTTGAAGTTATCGATCGTTACGGAAGAGGCGTTATAGCTCGGATCACCTTCGCCGCACTGCACCCACGGGGAATCACCGATAAGCGTCGTTAAACCCGGCAGACAGCTGATGGCGTCCATGGTGATCACGCCGTCCACAACTTTGCCGCTCAGCAATTGCAGATAGGCGGATTCGCGCGTCAGTCGGGATTCAGAGTTACACAGAAGAATGTGGTAGCCGTGTTTTTCCGCTTCTTCCTCAATGCCGCGCACGACGCGGGCACAGAAGGGGTTGGTGATGTTGGAGACAAGAACCAATAACATGCGGCTGCGCGCCGTACGAAGCTGACGGGCTAGCAGGTTAGGCTGGTAGTCGCAGGACTCAATGGCAGCCAGGACCTTGTCACGGGTATGGGGCTTAACCGCAGGATTGCCGTTCAGCACTCTGGAGACGGTGGCGGTGGAGACACCTGCGGTACGCGCGACTTTCTCTATCGACATGCTGATCCTTTGAGCGCATTGGCTATTTGTGAAGCACATTCCAGATTTGCATCAATAGTATCAAATAATCCGCAGACAGGATGGCAACCCTTCTGAAATCGATTACATTTTTAGTGATCTGTTAATGTAATCGATTACAAAAATAACCTCTTACCCTTAAATCAATACTCTGTCGTGGAGGATGTATGTCTTCTCAATCAGCCGTTGGGGCTCAGGTTCTTACCCATAAATGGGTGATCCCGCGCCTGTCGTTAATGATGTTTCTGGAGTTTTTCGTCTGGGGTGCCTGGTACGTAACGCTGGGCGTAGTGATGGGCAAATACGGGCTGAGCGCGGTGATAGGGGATGCGTACTCCACCGGGCCAATCGCCTCGATCCTTTCGCCGTTCGTGCTCGGGATGCTGGTGGACCGTTTCTTTGCCTCGCAGAAAGTGCTGGGCATCCTGCATCTGGTTGGTGCGGCGCTGCTGTGGTGGCTACCGAGTATGTTTGAAAGCGGGCAAAGCGGCCTGCTGTGGGTGGTTTTCGCCTACATGCTTTGCTATATGCCGACCATCGCGCTCAGCAACAACGTCGCGTTCCACAGCCTGGCAAACAGCGAGAAGGGCTTCCCGATCGTGCGCGCCTTCGGCACCATCGGCTGGATTGTTGCCGGTCTGATTGTCGGGATGAGCGGGCTGTCTGACAGCACTGGGATCTTTACCATGGCCGCCGTTGCCTCGGTGGTGCTGGGCATCTACAGCTTCACGCTGCCCAACACGCCAGCGCCGGATCGCGGCAAACCTCTCTCCATGCGTGACCTGGTCTGCGCCGAAGCTTTCGCGCTGCTGAAGCAAAAACACTTCATGGTGTTTATCATCTGCGCCACGCTGATCTCCATTCCTCTGGCCGCTTACTACGCCTACGCCGCGCCGTTTATCTCCGCGCTGGGCTTTGAAAACGTCAGCGGGGTAATGGCCTTCGGGCAGATGTCCGAGCTGCTGTTTATGCTGCTGATCCCGTTCTTCTTCCGCCGCCTGGGCATCAAAATGATGCTGCTGATCGGTATGCTGGCGTGGTTTGCGCGTTACGCCATGTTCGCGCTGAGCATTGCAGAGGAAACCCGCTGGATGATTTACATCGGCATTATCCTGCACGGGGTGTGCTACGACTTCTTCTTCGTTATCGGTTTTATCTATACCGATAAAGTGGCGGGGGACAAGGTGAAAGGCCAGGCGCAGAGCCTGTTGGTGCTGTTCACCTACGGGTTGGGAATGCTCATCGGCTCGCAGATCAGCGGCGCGGTGTTCAACCGCTCGGTCACCGCGCAGGGGGCCGAGGCGCTGGTTCAGTGGCAGCACTTCTGGTGGATGCCAGCAATCGCCGCGGTCGTTATCGCCGCGATCTTCTTCTTCACCTTCCATTACAAAGAAGGTGCGGATAATGGCAGATAGAGCACTCCGGGTGCTGGTAGTGGGCTGCGGCAATATGGGCGCAGCCCACGCTCTGGCCTATCAGGCGCTTCCGGAATTTACGCTCTGCGGGCTGGTCGCCCGTGGAGACTCCAAAAATCGTCTTCAGCGGCAGCTGGGGGCCGATCTCCTGCTGTTCACTGATATGCAGGAGGCGATTAAACAGACCCAAGCGGATGCGGTTTGTATCGCTACCTGGCCGGACACCCATGAAGCGCTGGCGCTGACGGCCCTGGCCGCCGGTTGTCATGTCTTTATCGAGAAACCCATTGCCACCACCGTTTCCGGTGCGAAACGCGTAGTGGCAACGGCCCAGCTGGCGGGTAAAAAACTCGTCGTTGGCTACATTCTTCGTCATCACCCGATCTGGCAGCAGTTTATCGAGCTGGCACATACCCTCGGTAAACCGCTGGTGATGCGTATGAACCTCAACCAGCAGAGTGCCGGGGCCGCCTGGCACACCCACAAAATGCTGATGCAGTCGTTATCGCCGATTGTGGACTGCGGCGTGCACTATCTGGACGTGATGTGCCAGATGACCCAGGCCAGCCCGCTTTCGGTCAGCGCTATCGGCGTGCGGTTAAGCGATGAAATCCCGGAAAAACAGTTTAATTACGGCCAGCTCCAGGTGCGCTTTACCGACGGTTCAGTGGGCTGGTACGAGGCGGGCTGGGGGCCGATGATGAGCCAGACGGCGTTCTTTATTAAGGACGTTATCGGCCCGGAGGGTTCCGCCTCCATTGTTGCCCGTGAGGCGGGCGGTGAAGGGCAGTCCGCAAACGTTGAAGCGCATACCCGCACGGAGTCCCTGCGTCTGCATCACTCCCGGTTAAACGCCGACGGCGTGTTTGCCCGAATGGATGAATGGATAAGCGCTACCAGCGAACCCGACCACTTTGAACTCTGCCGGATGGAACAACAGTTCTTTGCCCGTGCAATTCTTGACGATAACGATTTAACGCAGCACCAGCAGCAGGCCATTGAGAGCCTGGCGGTGGTGCTGGCGGCTGACCTCGCGGCACGCGAGCAGCGCATGGTGAACATTCAGGAGGTTTCGTAATGAAAACGCTAAAAGGGCCATCCATTTTCCTTTCCCAGTTTATCGGTGACAGACCGCCGTTTAACTCGCTGGAAACCCTGGCGGCCTGGGCTGCTGGACTGGGCTACAAAGCGGTGCAGATCCCGACGCATCTGCCGCATATTTTCGATCTGTCCAAAGCCGCAGAAAGCAAAGACTACTGCGCGGAAATCAGCGGCACGCTGGCTAACGTCGGTCTGCAAATCAGCGAGCTTTCAACGCATTTGCAGGGTCAACTGATTGCCGTGCATCCGGCTTACGACGCCGCGTTTGCTGGTTTTGCCCCACCGGAGCTGGCGCACGATGCTAAGGCCCGCCAGCAGTGGGGCGTTGAAAGCCTGAAGCAGGCGGCGCGGGCTTCGCAAAACCTGGGCCTGAAGGCCCACGCCACGTTCTCCGGCGCGCTGGCCTGGCCTTATTTCTATCCGTGGCCACCGCGCAATGCCGTACTTATCGATGAGGCCTTTAAAGAGCTGGCAAACCGCTGGCGGCCCGTGCTGGATGTTTTTGACGAGGCTGGCGTCGACGTTTGTTATGAGCTACATCCCGGCGAAGATTTGCATGATGGCGTCACGTTCGAGCGTTTTCTGAAACTCGTTGATAACCATCCGCGTTGCAATATTCTTTTTGACCCAAGCCACATGTTGCTGCAGCACATGGACTACCTCGGCTTTATCGATCTTTATCACTCCCGTATTAAGGCCTTCCATGTAAAAGATGCGGAGTTTCAACGCTCTGCCCGCAGCGGCGTATATGCAGGATTCCAGCCGTGGGTTGAACGCCCAGGGCGTTTCCGTTCGCTGGGCGACGGGCAGGTCGATTTTAAAGGCATTTTCAGCAGGCTGGCGCAGTACGACTACGAGGGGTGGGCGACGCTTGAATGGGAGTGCTGTCTGAAATCGGGCGAAGCGGGCGCGCGCGAAGGGGCGACGTTTATCGCAGACCACATCATTCCCGTTGCTGACTATGCTTTTGACGATTTTGCCCAGCACGACAGCGACACCGCCGCAGTGCGTAAAATGCTAGGACTGGAGGGGGAACGATGAAAAAACGTATACGTTTAGGCATGGTGGGCGGCGGTGAAGGTTCGTTTATTGGCGGCGTGCATCGCATCGCGGCGCGGCTGGACGATCAGTTTGAGCTGGTTGCGGGCGCGTTTTCCTCTTCGCCGGAGGTGGCAAAACGCAGCGGAGAAGCGCTGTTTGTCGAACCCGATCGCTGTTACGCAAGCTGGCAGGAGATGGCGGAACAAGAGGTCGCAAGATCGGACGGTATTGAAGCCGTAGCCATCGTCACGCCTAATTTCCTCCACGTTCCCATCGCCAAAGCATTTGTTGAAAAGAAAATTCATGTCATTTGCGACAAGCCGCTGGGCGTCAGCCTTGCGGAAGGGGAAGCGCTGGCGTTTCTTCTCAACCAGAGCGGCTCCCATTTCATTCTGACCCATAACTACAGCGCGCTGCCGATGGTGCGTGAGGCGAGGGCGCGCATCGCCAACAGCGAAATTGGCGACGTCCGCAACGTGGAAGTGGAATATTTACAGGGCTGGCTGAACGACCGGCTGGAATTAACGGATAACAAGCAGGCCAGCTGGCGCGGCAAAGCGCAGTTTGCAGGGGCAGGGGCGATTGGCGACATTGGCACCCACGCCTGGCAGCTGGCGGCGTTTGTCAGCGGTATGGAGCCAGAATCCATTCGCGGCGAGCTGCTGACCCGCATTGAAGGGCGCGAACTGGACGACGAAGTTTACGCCGAAATGCGTTATGCCAACGGCGCCAGGGGCCGCCTGTGGGCAAGCCAGGTTGCGCCGGGCTTTGAAAACGATCTGCGTTTGCGAATTGTGGGGAGTCGGGGCAGCATCTGCTTCCGCCAGCAGCAGCCGGAGATTTTGGAAATCCATCCGCTGCACGGGAATAGTTACGTTGTCACGCGTAACGGCGTGAATAATCATGATTCTATCCGCCATCAGTGCCGCACGCCTGCGGGTCACCCGGAGGGCTATCTGGAAGGTTTCGCGCAAATCTACCGTGAGGCGGCAACGAAAATTCGCGGTGGTACAACGCCGCTGCTGCCGGGGATTATGGAAGGGCTGTCCGGGATGCGCTTTATTGAAACCCTGCGCGCCAGCAGCGACCAGGGCGGAGTGTGGATGGACTGGTAGCAAATTCATGTTCGTTTGGGACAACACAACCGGCTATGTAGGGGCGACCATTCCATTAACAAAGCCGTCATGATGCAGTACCTCTAACACTCAGCATAAGTGTGGCAGGACTTATGCTGAGGGAGGAACGTCCATCACATCACGACAAAGTGTAGTGGCTCAGGAAAACCGCATAAATCAAACTCACCCCTTAGCGCTTTCCCTCAACCGATCCTTTAGTTTGTCATACTCCTCAATCACATACCGCTCCGCTGCTTGCTGATCGGCAATCCGCTCAATGTTCACTGCGCAGTATTTGTATTCCGGCGTTTTGGTTATTGGACTCAGATTTTCGGTTACCAGCTCGTTGCAGGCGCCGATCCACCATTGGTAGGTCATATATACCGCGCTGAGGTTGGGGCGATCACTGACTTTCGCCCGGGTGATCACCTTGCCCTTACGGGAGTTAACCCACACCAGCTCCTCATCCTCGATCCCCAGACGCCGGGCGTCGGCGGTGTTGATTTGCGCGTAACCGGGCTCGTCGGCCAGCTTCGCTAGCGCGGCACAGTTGCCGGTCATCGAACGGCAGGAGTAGTGGCCGACTTCCCGCACCGTCGATAGCACCATCGGATACTCCTCGCTGAGTTTGTCCAACGGTGCCTGCCATTCGCAAGTGAAAAACTGCGCCAACCCGTTTGGGGTAGAGAAGCTCTCCTCGAACAGATACGATGTTCCCTGGTCGGCGTCTGACTCATCGCAACACGGCCACTGGATATAGCCCAGCTCGCCCATTTTCTCGTAGGTAGCGCCAAAGAAGTTAGGGCAGAGGTGGCGCAACTCGTCCCAGATCTGCTTCGTATTATCGTAATGCATTGGGAAGCCCATTCGGGTGGCTATCTCACAGATAATCTGCCAGTCGGTCTTCAGGTCCCATTTCGGTTCAACGGCCTTGAAGAAGCGCTGGAAGCCGCGATCTGCTGCGGTATATACCCCTTCATGTTCACCCCAGGAGGTGGAAGGCAGGATGATGTCTGCCGCAGCAGCCGTTTTGGTCATAAAAATATCCTGCACGATCACCAGCTCCAGACCTTCAAAGGCTTTACGCACTTCGGAAAGGTCGGCATCGGTCTGTAGTGGGTCCTCGCCCATGATATAGGCAGCGCGGACTTCGCCGTGGGTCACCCGGTGTGGCAACTCGCTGATGCGGTAGCCACTATGTTCCGGGAGGCTCTCCACGCCCCAGGCTTTGGCAAATTTCTCGCGGTGCGCCGGGTTATTGACGTACTGATAGCCCGGATAGGTATCCGGTAGCGCCCCCATGTCGCAGGCACCCTGGACATTATTCTGGCCGCGCACCGGGTTGACGCCGACGTGCGGCTTGCCGAGATTGCCAGTGAGGATCGCAAGGCTTGTGAGGGAGCGCACGGTTTCTACGCCCTGCCAGAATTGGGTCACGCCCATCCCCCATAGGATGGTGGCGGTTTTCGCCGTGGCGTACATTCTTGCACAGTCGCGGATCTGCCTCGCGCTGATGCCGGTTATTTTCTCAACCGACTCAGGGGTATAGCTCTCAACGATGCTGCGATAATTGTCGAAGCCTTCCGAGCGATTGGCCACAAACGATTTATCATAGAGATCTTCTTTGATTATCACGTGGCCGATAGCGTTGAGCAGGGCAATATTAGATCCATTATGCAGCGCGAGGTGCATATCAGCGATGCGCGCCGTTTCAATTTTGCGCGGATCGCAAACGATAATTTTCCCCCCATTGCGTTTGGCGTTAAGAATATGATTCGCCACAATCGGGTGAGAATCTGCCGGGTTATACCCGAAGATAAACACTAAATCGGTATTATCGATCTCAGTGATAGCATTACTCATGGCGCCGTTACCGACCGACTGGTGCAGACCTGCAACCGAGGGGCCGTGTCAGACACGTGCGCAGCAGTCGACGTTATTGGTACCAATAACGGCGCGCGCAAATTTCTGCATGATGTAGTTGGTTTCATTCCCGGTACCGCGTGATGAACCGGTGGTCTGAATGGCATCCGGGCCGTGTTTCTCTTTGATCGCGCTGAGGCGGCTCGCCACATAATCGAGCGCTTCGGCCCAGGATACGGACTCCAGTTTGCCGCCTCGCTGGCGGCGAATCATCGGTTTTTTCAGGCGCGGGGTGAGGATCTGTGGATCGTCAATAAAATCCCAGCCGTAGTAGCCTTTCAGACATAGAGTTCCCTGGTTGTTTTTCCCCATCGCCGCATCGGCGCGGGTAATTTTGCCATTATCCATCGTTAGCTGCATTTTGCAGCCGGAGGCGCAGTAGGGGCAGACGGTTGTTACAGTATTCATAGCAATGTTCCTGATGAAACCAAACTTAGAACAGCAGACCGAAGCTGAAGCGGCTGTTGATACCGAGCTCGACTGCCTGCTGCACGGTAGGGAGTGCCAGCAGCAGGAGCGTTATCAGCGCAAACACAAGGCGAATGAGCATGATTTATTCTTCCTGGGGTTCCTCGGGAAGCTGATCTTTCTTCACTTTCCGCAGCAGTAGCCACATTCTGACCGTTCTGACGGCCATGTTGCGCGCCGCTGAACTGGGCGGAGCCGGGTCGGGTGTCAGGGCTTCGTGGCTGACGCGTAACGGAACGCTACCGTTGAGCGTTAGGTTGGCGACAATGGCGGTCAGGGTGCCGATGGTGATCCCGCTGTGCAGGAACAGCTGAATCATGGGTGAAAACTGCGTGAACAGATTAGGCACCAGCACCGGCATCATACCCAACCCGAGGGTCAGGGCGACCACCATGCCGTTATTGTTGTTTTTATAGTTAACCTGGCCGAGAGTTCGTATCCCCGATACGGCAACCATACCGAACATCACGATGCCCGCACCGCCGAGAATGGGTTTCGGGATAAGCACCACCAGCGCCGCCATCTTGGAAAAGACCCCCATCAGAATCAGAATGATACCTGACATTGACACCACAAATCGGCTGCGCACTCCGGTCAATCCGATCAGGCCAACATTCTGCGCAAAGGCGGAGTAGGGGAAGAGGTTAAAGAAGCCGCAGAAAGTCGTGGCGATGCCGCATGTGTTAAGCCCATTTCGTAGCATTGTGGCATCGACTTTTTTACCGACAATCTCGCCAGTGGCCATCATCGAGGACATCGTTTCCACCATCACCACCACCATTACCATGGAGAGCAGGGCGGCAGGGATAATGTGAAACTCCGGTCTGGCAAATGGCATCAGCGTCGGCAGATGCAGCCATGGCGTGGCATTCACCAGACTGAAGTCGAGCGGCCTAAAAAAACTCCAGAGCACGGTGCCGATGATCAGACCAATCAGCACTGAGGTGTTTTTCAGCACTCCGGAGGCAAAGGTATAGATATTCAGAATGATAACAAGGGTAACGAAGGCCATTATCAGCGCGAAAGGCGCCCCGAAGCCTGCCATCTCACTGTTGCCACCACCGATCCAGCCGCCCGCAACCGGCATAATCGACATGCCGATAAGAGCCACGATGCTGCCCATTACCACTTTCGGGAAGAAACGAATCAGTTTGCTTATCCACGGGGCGCAGCAAAGGATAAATATCCCCGAAACGATCACTGCACCGGAAATGCCGCCGATCCCGTACTCTTTACCTATCAGCACCATCGGGATCAGTGCCGCAAAGGTACAGCCCTGAATCAGCGGTAGCTTGCAGCCCAGTCTCTTGCCGATGCCCAGCGACTGCACAATAGTGGCGATACCGCAGATAAAAAGATCGGCGCTGATTAACAAAATAATGTGATCGGGTGGCAAACCCACCGCATTACCGACCACCAGTGGAACCGCCACCGCGCCCGCATACATCACCAACACATGTTGCAGGCCATAAAGGAACATCTGTGTGATGGGTAATATTTCATCAACAGGCGGGACATAACCCGAAATTCGTGAGGCCGGAATGGCATTATCTTTCATGAAATTGTTGTCTCCTGTACGACTTCGCCCGGTAAGTGAGTGAACAGAGCCGAAGTTACGATTCGAAGGTCGCAACCTCCCTGAGCTGATGGCATCATCAGCGTGTTGCGCACACGGTGAGTAATATGCGTAAGCTGTGCCAAAAAATAAGCACACCACCTATCGAAAGGCATAATTGTGAAATAACTCACGGGTTAATGGATATTATGCTCGCCGATTGTGATCGCGCAGGAATAGGCTAGGCCGGTAATTATTGAGAGATATCAATATGAGATAGGGCATGTCTCATATTGGTATCATTCGCCGCGCATAAAATTATCAATAGGGTCGAGGGAGAGAGTGGTTGAACGGTAAGCTCGTGTGATCTTATTGATAGGCACTGTATATCTTGATCAATACGCGAATATTTATTTGAGGTAAGTCGCAAAAATGAGTGCGGTGTGAATGAAACAACAAAAATCGCCTGATTATTGCATCGTTTTCCTGAGTGAGTTTAAAAATAATAAAGGGAAGCAAATGAATAAATTTATCGTTGCCGATTCTGCGAACTGCATTGGATGTCACGTTTGCGAAGTGGCCTGTGTTACCGCGCATCATCAGGATAGCTGGCCCGTGCAGCGTAGTGATTTTCTTCCGCGCATTCATGTTTTATTCCACAGCAAGGCGAGCAGTGCGACAACCTGCCACCACTGTAATAATGCCCCCTGCGTCACCTCCTGTCCGACTCAGGCGCTGCAATTCGTCAACAACAGCGTCCAGTTTAAAAAGACGCTGTGTATAGGGTGTAAAAATTGCGTGGTTGCCTGCCCATTTGGCGCAATCGAGATGGTTGCTAACGATGACGATGCTCCGCTGTTGGCACACAAATGCGATCTCTGTAGCGAGCATTCTTCCGGGCAACAGGCCTGTGTCGCCAGTTGCCCGACTCAGGCACTGCGCCTGATGGATGAGGTGAGCATCACTGCGCTTCGAAAGGAACGCCAGGTTCGTTCTGTCATGGGTCAGCTCACGGGGCCGCTTCGTGGCGAACGCCGCAACGCGATTCTCGATAAAGCGCCACGGGTTGGGGCGAAAAAAGTTGCCGCGAATGCGCGCCGCGAGCACTTCGAGGAGATCTACCCGCCGCTGGGAGAATGTGATGCCGAATACGAGAGCGAGCGTTGCCTCTACTGCGCACAGAAAGCGTGGTGCAACTGGACCTGCCCGCTGCATAACTCGATTCCGGATTTCATCCGTCTGGTGAACGAGGGCAAAATAATTGAGGCCGCCGAGCTGTGCCATCAGAGCAGTTCGCTACCGGAGATCTGCGGTCGTGTCTGTCCGCAGGAGCGTCTCTGCGAGGGGGCCTGTACTCTGAAGAGTGAGGGCGGCTCGGTAGCTATCGGCAACCTCGAGCGCTATATCACCGATACCGCGCTGGCAATGGGTTGGCGGCCGACCATCGGTGATATTACCCCGCGCAAAGAGCGGGTGGCGGTAATCGGTGCCGGGCCTGCCGGTCTCGGCTGCGCGGATATTCTGGCCCGCAGTGGCGTGCATGTTGACGTATTTGACCGGCATCCGGAGATAGGCGGTCTTCTGACCTTCGGCATTCCGCCGTTCAAACTTGATAAACACATACTGGCGGTACGGCGTGAAATCTTCAGCAACATGGGTATTCACTTCCATCTCAACCAGGAGATCGGCCGCGACGTAGCCTTCAGCGACCTGATAGAGAACTACGATGCCCTCTTCCTTGGCGTCGGCACTTATGGACTGATGGCCGCCGGTCTGGAAGGAGAAGATGCCCCGGGGGTGATCCAGGCACTGCCGTTCCTGATTGCCAGCACTCGAGAGGTGATGGGGTTGGAAGAGAGCGCTGAATATCCGCTGACCGACATCCAGGGTAAGAATGTGGTCGTATTGGGCGGTGGAGACACGGCGATGGATTGTCTGCGTACCGCGGTTCGCCGTGGTGCCACGAGTGTGACCTGCGCTTACCGTCGAGACGAGCTGAGTATGCCGGGATCGAAAAAAGAGGTGGTGAATGCCCGGGAAGAAGGGGTGAACTTCGAGTTCAACGTCCAGCCGCAGTATATCCAGCGCAACCGCAAAGGACAGGTCGGCACAGTCGGGATGATACGCACCAAAATGGGTGAGCCTGGCCCGGACGGCCGTCGCCGCCCGCAGCCGATTGCCGGATCGGAGTTTGAGCTGCCAGCCGACGTATTGATCATGGCCTTTGGTTTTCAGGCGCACGATATGCCGTGGCTGCGCGGCCACGGCATCAAACGGGATCGCTGGGGGCAAATTCTTACCGGTGGTAAAGGGCGCGCAACCACACAAACCAGCAATGACAAAATCTTTGCCGGGGGCGATGCGGTGACCGGGGCAGACCTGGTGGTCACCGCCATGGCCGCAGGGCGGACGGCAGCCAGTGAGATGTTGGCTCGGTTCAGAGAGAAGGAGGAGGTATGACCAATTTTATCGTCGCCAGCCCACAAGATTGTATCGGCTGTAGAACTTGTGAGGTGGCTTGTGCGCTGGAGCATGTGGTTGCGGGCGCGGAGTTTCATCCGCGCCTCACCGTGATGCGCCTCGATGATCTCAGCGTGCCGGTCATGTGTCATCAGTGTGAGAACGCCCCCTGCGTGGGGGCCTGTCCCACTGGTGCGCTCAGTATGGGGAGTGAGCGGGTAGAAGCCGATGCCAGGCATTGCATCGGCTGTCAGAGCTGTGCGGTGGCCTGTCCGTTTGGTGCCATCACCATTGAAGTGAATGCCGGGCAGGCTCCGGTTATCGTGAAGTGCGATTTGTGCGGCGACCGAAGTCGCGGCCCCGCCTGTGTGGACGTTTGCCCTACGGCTGCGCTTAGCAAGATGACCGAAAAGCAGCTTGATGACCTGCAAAAGCAGCGCAATATCGCTACTGCCGTGCTGTTTACACTGTAAGTTCTTTTGCCGGGCCAGTAAAAAGCCCGGCCATTGCTGGCCGGGCTTGCTGATAGCGTTACGCTAGTGACGCTATCACGGTAGGGCATCCATCCTCTCCCACATCTTCTTCGCCACGTCCTGTGCTTTTTTGAAGATTGGCGCACAGTTGAATCTGAACTGGCGATCTTCATAGATCATCAGCCCGTTCACCATCACACTGTGAACGTTGTTGGATCCCAGACCGAAGGCAATATGGCCCGCAACGTTATTTGCAATTAGCGGTGTCGGCGGTAGGTAGTCGCAGATTGTTAGGTCAGCCATGCAGCCCGCCTCCAGCCGGCCAAACGGTGCGCCAAAGTTGCGGCTCAACAGTTCGTTACCGTTGCTCAGCGTCTTCGCAAAGCTGTCCGGCCACCACGGGCCCCCGGCATCGCGGTGTTTGAAGAAAGCAAACTTCATTTCCTCAAACATATCGGAGCCAATGCCGTCAGTACCCAGCGCCAGGTTGTGGATCTGCGGCAGGTGAGGGTTATAGCCGACGTGGTTGTTCATGTTCGAGCGCGCATTATGTACCAGGAAACCATTCTTAGCGTTCAGCAGCTCAATGTCGGCGTCGGAGAGATAGAGGCCGTGAGCAATCAGCGTTTTGCTGTCAATCAGGTCAAACTCCGCCAACCGTACCAGTAGATCCTTACCATAGCGGTGATGGCTATGAGAGACATCGTAACTGTCTTCCGCGGCATGAATGTGTAGGCCGCGCCCGGTCGCTTTCAGCGCTTCGCTCAACATCGCCAGCCCCTCGTCGGGCACGGTGAACGGCGCGTGGGCGCCGATATGGGATTCCACCAGATAAGGTTCGTCACCTTTCTGCCGCGCGGCATCGATCTCTTTAGCGAAGCGAATGTTCTCTTCCACACCGTCGCACAACTCGCGGCTGCCGTTGTTGCGATCGGTGGTTTCGAAACAGGTCATTCCGCGCAGGCCAACCTTAATGAAAGCGTTACGTAGCTGGCTCAGAGAGCCAGCAATATAGTTTGGCGATGCATGGTGGTCGATGACCGCCGTACAGCCGCTGCGCACGGCCTCCATGGCGCAGATAAGTCCACTGTAATAGAGAGACTCCTCGTCCAGTGCCAGATCGAGCCGCCACCAGAGGTTTTTCAGGGTGGAAATAAAGTCCGGGCTCGGGGCGATATTCGCCTGAATGCCGCGTGACAGGCCCGAGTAAAAGTGGTTGTGGGAGCAAACCATTCCAGGCATGACCAGTCGCCCATGCATCTCTTTGGTTTGCGCTTGCGGATAGCGCTGAGCCAGCGCTGGACCGACGTCGAGGATTTTGCCATTTTCAATAGCAATATCGACCTTTTCCCACACTTTCGCCGGATATAACTGCGCGGCGGTGGCATTTTTAAGAATGATGATGCTCATACTTCGACGCCTCCCAGCAGATAGCTATGATGCTGATGAACATGACTAATGATGCGAAAGATATCTTCAAGCCCTTCAGGCACGCTGTCGCACTGGCCGTTACTATTGATAGGGCGCTGCCAAACGTTGCCGTCCTGACGCACGGTGACTTTTCCGCTGTCGATGAAGAAGCCCGGATTGGTGCTGTTGACAAAATCCTGCTCCAGACTGAAGACGGTCACTTTATCCTTGTACGGACGGCCCTGCCATGGGCAGAACTGGGCGCAGTTACCGCACTCATTGCAATAGGCGTCGAGGTGCAGCGTCTGGAAACGATTCTGGAATCCTGGCACGGCAATTGAGACGTTGGCGCGGTTCGGGCAGACGTCAACGCACTTGCTGCAGACGTAGTTACACTCAAGGCAGCGATTCGCTTCCTGCACCACGAAGACCTCGCGATTGTCTTTATCAACCTGAGTGATAGCGATGTTGCCTTTACGCTGGTAAATCTCCGCGGGATCGACGTTGTTCCAGCGCTTGTTGTTGTGATGGCTGGCTATATTTTCCCGAGCCAAAATGACATCGGTTGCCCGGCGAGCGTTGCCAATCGCAGAAACTATCGAGGAGGGACCGCGCTGCACGTCGCCAATCAGGAACACATTAGAATGGCTGGTTTCGCCTTCGGCGTTAACCACCGGCCAACCCTGTGGGTCAAGCGGGATCCCCATCGCCGATAATGCCTCGCTATCCTGCTGCTCACCGATGGCGGTGATCAGGGAGTCAATCTTCAGCACCCGGGTCTCATCGGTGGCTATCGGACGGCGGCGGCCTTTTTCATCCGCTTCACCCAGTCTCATCACCCGCACTTCGAGAGTCCCGTCGGCGTTGAACTGCTCCGGGTTGCACAACCATTCAAAAGTGACGCCGTCGTGAGCTGCCTCTTCATACTCTTCGCGCCAGGCGGGCATCTCCTGCTGCGAGCGGCGATAGACGATAGTGGCACTTTGCACGCCCGGCACACGTAATGCGGCGCGAGCGCAGTCCATCGCGGTATTGCCCGCGCCGACGATGGCGACGTGTTTGCCCATATTCAGTGTGTCGCCACGGTTGAACGCTTTTAAGAACGGGAGGGATTTATGCACGTTCTGGTTATCACCTCGCAGCGTGACGCCGCTGTTCTTGTCAGTACCGGTGCCAACAAGCACGTAGCGGAAGCCTTGCGCCTGCAGCTTTTCAACCGTCAGGTGCGGATCGCAACCGTAAAAAATGTTGACCCCGTGATTGACCACGAAGTCGATGTCTTGCTGGATAAGCTCTCCCGGGATGCGGAACTGCGGAATGATGTTCTGCACCACGCCGCCTGCATTGGCTTCGCGCTCAAACAGGGTCACCGGATGACCTGCGCGCGCGAGGAAGTAGCCCGCCGCAAGCCCTGCCGGACCCGCGCCAATCACCGCTACCGGGTGCATGGAGCCAGATCCAGCCGGTTTATGCCAGCGCTGCTGGTACGCCTCCCAGCCTTTTTCCAGCGCCACTTTTTTCAGCTCGCGGATATTGAGAGCGCTGTCATAGTCGAGGCGGGTACAGTTGTATTGGCACTGGTGATCGCAAATGTGGCCGGTGATGGCCGGTAGGGCGTTGCGCTGATAAATCAGCGCCAACGCGTCGGCGTAACGGTGCTCGCCCAAGAGGCGAATATATTCCGGGATATCCTGCTTGATGGCGCAGGCGGTGACACAGGGAGCGACGTAGCAGTCGGTCAACGGTAATGGTTCGCCTGTGTCGATGCGATCGTCCGGTTTCCACTGCTTCTGGGTGTACTCCATGCTGACCGCTCTCTCCGCCAGCGCGTTCAGACGCTCGACGTCAACCTGTGTCATGTTCCAGCCGTCGGCCTGTTCCAGTTCGCGCATACATGCGGTCAGGCGCAGATAGCCACCGGGTTTCAAGAGATCAGTCGCCATGGTGATCGGCCGGATGCCGGTTTCAAAGATATCGCGGATGTTGATTTGGCTGGCGCCGCCGGAATAGGAGATAGGCAGCTTGCCATCAAATGCTCTGGAGAGCAGGGCAGCCACGTTGATCGACAGCGGGAACAGGGCGCGGCCGGACATGTACATCTCGTCCCCGGGCAGTGCGCCTTTATTGTTGAGCGTGCCAAGGGTATTGGTCAGCTTGACGCCGAAGCCCAGATTGCGGGTTTTCGCCAGTGCCATCAGGCGGGTCAGCATTTCCAGCGCCTGATCAATCTTCAGGTCGTGCTCAAACGACGCTTCGCTGAGGCCGATATAGTCAAAGCCGCAGGTGTCGAGGATCTCACGTACGCGCGCAAAACCAAGCAGGGTCGGGTTCAGTTTGACGAAGGTATTGATGTGCTTCTCTGCCAGCATGTAGCGGCAAATGGCTTCGATTTCATCCGGCGGGCAGCCGTGCATGGTGGAAAGGGTGACACCCTGAACCAGGATGCCGGGAACGCGCTGCGCCAGCGTATCGAGCTCCGCTTTGCGGGCACTTTGCGGCAGGCTGTCGATAAAGTTCTTATCGTGCAACCAGCGATTAAGGATGTCGCGGTACTGAGCGAATTTCGGATGGGCGGAGGCGTCCATCATGTTGTCAATGAACTCCTGCATCGGCGGTTGCTTGATACCGTCGAGGTTGTAGCCGACGCTCATATTAAAAACAAAGGACTTGCCGTCTTTATTGGGCGTCAGAGCAAAAACGTGCTCCAGCAGATGCAGCGCGAACCATGCCTTGAGGTACTCATCCCAGGCTTTCTTCAGGGTAAACTCGGTGGACCACTCAGTGTTGAAGCCTTCATCCTCAGCATCAATGCAGGGTTTTTCCAGCTCCAGCCGGTCGAGAATTTGTACGGTTTTCAGTTCGATAAACCGCCCGCCGAGCAGCCAGGCGGTGATGATGTTCTGTGCCAGTTGCGTGTGCGGCCCGGCGGCAGGACCGAGAGGTGTTGCGCAGTGCTCGCCAAACACGCTAAACGGGTGCGGTGCTTGTGGGGAATAGAACTGCTGTTCGGGAATGCCAAAAATAGACCCTTGAGTCTGATATTCATCGAAAATGCGCGTCAAAAGCTCCTCAAACGGGACGGGACGCATAATATCTCCCATAACCCTCTCCTTAGACATATTTGTTAGAACGACATTGCCGGTTTACATAATCCCGACGGATGACAGGAGAAGAGCAACAATCACACCAGTTATTCAGATAAGAGGATTAACAATCAGGAATTTGTGAAGCGGCTCGAAACTCGATGGCAGTGTGTGAATTAATTCACAGTAGTTTAATGAGAATTAAAATCACTCCATGTTCTTCTCTCCACTTGTTTATCAAATAAAGCGCGAAAATATCAGAATGATAATCTCTCTACGTCGATGTCTGGTTAACACATCACTTGATGTAGCATCGCGCGGAAAATAACTTGTTCTGCCTCGCAATTTTCGCTTTCTGCGGGCAAGAAAAAGGACGCTTCTCACGCTTTAAAACAAAAGCCTTTCAACCAGCATGAATATTGCATTGGCGTCATAAACCATTGTGACGACCATCCAGAGGTTGGTATGAATATTTTTGCAGAAGCAGCACGACTTGAAGAACAGAACCGTTCCTTCGCCCTGGCGGAAATTGTTGAATGTCGGGGATCGACCCCCAGGCACACCGCCCGAATGCTAATCCGTGAAGAGGGGTCGATAGTGGGCACTATCGGCGGCGGCATGGTTGAGCGTAAAGTCATTGACGAAGCGCTTGAGGCGCTACGTGAGAAGGTATCACGTATGTTTCACGGTCGGATGGCACGCGGCGGTGGCGATGCGGTCGGCTCTGACTGCGGCGGCGCGATGTCGGTATGGATAAGCGTCCACTGCCAACGTCCCCGGCTGCTGTTAATCGGCGGCGGGCATGTCAATTGCGCCATTGCTCACGCTGCCGCACAGTTAGATTTTGATATTTGCGTGGGCGATATCTATTACGGAAGTCTGAATCCTGACAACTTTCCCGCCTCGGTGCGTCTGGTTCACGGGACCAGTTTTCGGGAGGTGGTGGATGCAATGGCGATCCAGCCGCAGGATTTTGTCCTGATCGCCACCAACAATCAGGACAGGGAGGCGCTGGACCGACTGATCGTTCAGCCGGTTGCCTGGCTGGGATTACTGGCCAGCCGCAGAAAAGTGCAGGTTTTTTTACGTCAGATGCGCGAGAACGGCGTGCCGGAGGCAGATATCGGGCGTCTGCGAGCGCCTATTGGCTATGACATCGGCGCGGAGACGCCAAATGAGATTGCTATCAGCGTGCTGGCAGAGATCCTGCAGGTGAAAAATGGCGCGTCGGGAGGCTTAATGACTCATCTGAGAGAGGGGGAGTAAAAAGGTTGCCGGGCAGACGAACCCGGCTTCCGCTTTACTGGCTAATGATAGTGCCCGTTTTCCCTTCAATACCCTCTTTGGCTTTGCTCAACACCGTAATCAGCGCCTTGCGGCCCGGACGGGAGCGGGCGAAGGAGGTGGCGGCTTCAACTTTCGGCAGCATCGAACCTTCGGCGAAGTGGCCTTCCTCGATAAAATGCTCGGCATCGCTTAGGGATATTTTGTCCAGCCACTGCTCGTTGGCTTTGCCGAAGTTGATGGCAACTTTTTCCACGGCGGTGAGGATAATCAGCAAGTCAGCGTCAATCATCTCCGCGAGTTTGGCGCTGGCCCAGTCCTTGTCGATAACTGCACTGGCACCTCGCAGGTGGTTGCCCTCGCGGATCACCGGGATACCCCCGCCGCCAGCAGTGATCACCACGTGGCAGGCATCCATCAACTCCTTCACTGTTTTTTTCTCGATGATGTCGACCGGCTTCGGTGAGGCGACAACGCGACGGTAGCCGCGTCCAGCGTCTTCTCGCAGGGTGTAGCCGTTTTGGGTCAGCTTCTCGGCCTCCTCTTTAGTGAAGAATGAGCCGATGGGCTTGGTCGGATTGAGAAAGGCTTCATCGTTGGCATCGACTTCCACCTGGGTTATCAGCGTCGCCACAGGAATATCCAACTGGCGCGACAGCAGCTCCTCACGCAGGGCATTCTGCAGGTCGTAGCCGATATAGCCCTGGCTGAGGGCTACGCAGACCGACATCGGCAGCATCGGCGTATGGGCTTCGGTTTTCGCCGCCGCTTCAAAAGCGAGGTTGATCATCCCCACCTGCGGGCCGTTGCCGTGGGTGACCACCACCTGGTGGCCCTGGGCGATGAGATCGACGATCGCCTGGGCGGTCTGTTTCACTGCTTGCATCTGGCCGGCGAGATCGTCACCCAGCGCATTCCCGCCGAGGGCGAGAACAATTTTTTTACTCATAATTTCCTCTCATTAACTCTCTGGCCCGCTGACGGGCAGGTGAGCAGTAGAAAAGCGGTTACGACGTAAGAAGCGGCCCTGACCGGCGCTGCCGGTAAAGACGCCGTTGTCAAAAATGACCTTGCCGTGGGAGAGCGTCTGTCGAATGGCTCCCTGGCAGATAAAACCCTCATAGGGCGAATAGTCGGCGTTGTCGTGCAGCATCTCATGGTGGATGGTGGTGGTGCGGTTCGGGTCAATAATGACCACATCGGCATCGGCACCGGGGGCCAGCAGCCCCTTCTGCGGCCACAAACCAAACAGTTTCGCAGGATTGGCACTGGTAAGCGCCACGAAGCGTTCAGGTGTGATGCGCCCGCTCATCACGCCGTGGGAGAACAGCAGCAGCAGGCGGTTTTCCACTCCCGGCAGGCCATTCGGACAGCGGCTGAAGTCGCCTCCGGAAATCTGCCTGCGCTGCACCGATGAGAAGGTGCAGTGGTCGGTGGCGACCGTGTCGATGGAACCGTCGTGAATACCACACCATAGCGCGTCGTTGTTGCTGGCGTTGCGCAGGGGAGGGCTAAGCAGGTAGTTGAGGGCATCTTCGCGCTCATAGCAACGGTCATCGAGTAGCAGGTACTGAGGACAGGTTTCCACCCAGACCGGTTGCTGTCGCGCTCTGGCGAGACGCAGATACTCCAGCCCCAGCGCGTTGGAGAGGTGCACGATATAGAGAGGGGCATTGCCTGCCAACTGGGCCAGATTAATCATCCTGGCGATGGCCTCAGCCTCGCATTCTAGCGGGCGGCTCAGGGCGTGATAGCGCGGAGCGGTCTTCCCGGCGCCGACAAACTCTGCCCGACGCTGGGCGATGGCGGCATCATTTTCTGGATGCACGGTGGTCAGCGCCCCCGCGCGCTGCAGGTGACGCATGGCCAGTAGCACCTCATCATCGTTCAGTTTGTACTGGTAGGTCAGGTAGAGCTTGAAGCTGCTGATGCCGGCCTCTACCAGCATAGGGATCTCGTCGAGAATGCCGTGATTGACGTGTTGAATCACGCCGTGAAAACTGTAGTCGATCACTGCTTTATAGGCGGCGTAGCCACGGTAGACGTCAAACTGGTGACGCAGGTGACAGCCCGCAGGACCAAACCCCATATGGTCAACGATAGTGGTTGTGCCGCCGCAAGCTGCGGCCCGGGTTCCGGTAAAGAAATCATCGCAGCTGCGGGCAAGGCCAGCATCAATGTTCAAGTGGGTGTGGACATCGACACCGCCGGGCATCACATAACAATCTTCGGCATCAATAATTTCGCAGGGTTGTTCCGCCTCAATGACGTCGGCAAGATGTTTGACGAGGCCATCTTCGATCAGTAGGTCCTGCTTCACCACTCCATCGGCATTGACGACGAGGCCATTCTTAATCAGTACGCGCATAGGAACCTCAACATCCCGCCGCAGGGCGCGGCGGGAGACAGGACGAACGATTACTCCGTGGCCAGCCAACTCAGCGGAATGGCCGCATACATCGCGGCGCACGTCACCAGATGGGGTTTCCAGGTTTTCTCATTTGGCGCGTGGGCTTCCGGCTCTTTACCCGGACCAAAGCCGATAACCGGAATACCGTGACGGCCCATGATGGAGACACCGTTAGTAGAGAAGGTCCACTTATCTACCACCGGCGCTTTTCCGAATAAGCCTTCATAGGCGTTGCTAAGGGCGCGAACGGTGAAGTGGTTCTCTTCGACTTTCCAGGTCGGGAAGTAGCATTCGGTCGGGTAGACCAGACCAGTCCATGATGGACGCTCGTAGTTGTACATTGAGACAACGGCGTTTGCTTTCTGCACCGCAGGCAGGGCGCGGATCTCTTCCAGAGCACCTTCCCAGGTTTCGCCCCAGGTCAGACGGCGGTCAATGGAGACGGCGCAGCTGTCCGCGACCGCGCAGCGGCTTGGGGAGGTGAAGAAAATTTCCGACACTGTCAGGGTGCCTTTTCCAAGGAACTTATCATATCCAAGTTTCTGAGAGAGTTGCTCTAGCTCGGTCAATACCGGTGCCATTTTGAAGATGGCGTTGTCGCCGCGCTCTGGTGCCGAGCCGTGGCAGCTAATGCCCTGTACTTCGACGCGGATCTCCATACGTCCACGCTGGCCGCGATAGATCTGGCAGTCGGTCGGTTCGGTGCTGACCACGAACTCGGGGCGAATACCGGACTGCTCAATAATGTACTGCCAGCACAGACCATCGCAGTCTTCTTCCTGAACGGTACCGGTCACCAGCAGGGTGTATTCATCTTCCAGGCCCAAGTCCTTGATGATTTTACCGGCGTACACCATCGAGGCCATTCCACCTTCCTGATCAGACGCGCCGCGCCCACCGATCAGTTCATCGGTCTCCATACCTTCGTACGGATCAAAGTTCCAGTTTTTGATATTGCCGACGCCCACGGTATCAATATGAGCATCCATCGCCACCAGACGCGGACCGTGGCCGATGTAGCCCAGCACGTTGCCCATCGGGTCGACTTCGACTTTATCAAAGCCGACTTTCTGCATCTCTTCCTTGATGCGATGTACGACACGCTTCTCATCACAGCTTTCGCTCGGGATGGCGATCATATCGCGCAGGAAACGGGTCATCTCTTTCTCATACTGCTGTGCTTTTTCTACAATTTCTTTGAACGGAATTTGCTTAGCCATGAATGTGCTCTCCGGTTCTGAATAGTGATTTCCCGTCCAGCGGGCGGAATTTGACAGGTTTGTTGTTACTGAGCTGCTGGGTGTTTACCTTCCCAGACCACTTCGCGATAGTGCTTAACGTCGGTATCACCTTCAGTGCTAATCACCAGCACGACGGCGTTACTGTCCAGTTTCAGCTTGTGCATCAGCGTTTCACGCTGTGGATTAAAGTGAACGGCGGCCAGAAGGCCAAGACCGACGGCTCCGGATTCACCCGATAGGATGCGCGGGTCGTGGCCTAGCGGATTCCCCAGCACCCGCATACCCAGCGCGGCGACGGCATCCTGACAAGAAACAAACTGTGTGGCGCAGTTACGCAGCACTTCCCAGCCCAATGGGTTCGGTTCACCGCAGGCAAGGCCTGCCATAATGGTGGGCATATCACCTCTGACGTTGACAATCTGGCCTTTAACCCCGGAGCGATAGAGGCAGTCCGCCAATTCCGGCTCGACAATGATAGAGTGCAGGTTCTTCGCGCCGTAAGCGTCGGCCAGATAGCTCAACACACCGCCAGCCATGGCTCCCACGCCCCCCTGGAGCAGCACGTGTGTTGGACGCGAGATACCCATTAAGGCTATCTGTTCAACCGCTTCGTCAGCGAGGGTGGCGTAACCCTGCATTATCCAGGTTGGGATTTTGGTGTAGCCTTCCCAGGCGGTGTCTTGCACCACTTCCCAGCCGTTTTTGGCTGCGGTTTGCATAGTGAAGCGCACGGTATCGTCGTAGTTCATATCGGTGACAATGCACTCGGCTCCGAGGTGCAAAATCGCGTCAACACGCTCTTGCGCGGAACCCTTAGGCATATAGATGACAGCGTTCTGCCCCAGTTGCTGGGCTGCCCACGCCACACCTCGACCGTGGTTGCCATCGGTGGTGGTGGCAAAGGTCATTTTCTCTTTGATGCTTGATTTCAATTCTTCGAAGGAGAGACCGTTGATATCAAGACGGTATTTTTCACAAAGCAACTGGGCGATGGCGTAGGAGCCACCCAGCATTTTGAATGCGTTAAGGCCAAAGCGTTGAGATTCGTCTTTAACCAGAATTTTTTGCACACCAAACAGGGCTGCCAGTTCGTTCAACGCCACCAGAGGCGTAGGCTTATAACCGTTAATTTTTCGGTGAAAGAGGCGTGCCTGTTGCGCCTGCTGGCGTGAAAACAGCGGCGATGTCTCCCCGTTGAAAAAACGATTATCGGCAATATCCATTTTCAGTGAGAAAGCAGACATACTCGATCCTTATCCTTTAAGGGCAAAATAGTGGGCTGACCCGCAGGCCAGCCGGCGATTATTTGATACGTTTCTGCGCTTCCGAAAGCAGTTGCTCCAGCACCTGGCCCGGGTTCGAATATTTGCGGCAGACGATCATCGCGGCGATGATGTACGGCTTCCAGCTAGCCTCTTTGTAGGTCGGGATACGGTATTTCTCGAAGACGGCTTCGGTGACTTCACCTTCTTTACAGGAGACACCAGTGATATCCGCTGGCAGGCAGTGCATGTACAGCGCTTCGCTGTCGCGGGTGTGCTTCATCATCTCTTCGGTGCAGTGCCAGTTTTTGTGTTTGGCATTTTGCTCAAGACAGGCTTTCTCCAGCGCCTTCAGGCCGTCGTGATCGTTAGCGCGCAGCAGGTCGGTGCGTTTTTCCATCACTTTGTACGGCGCCCAGGATTTTGGATAGACGATGTCGGCGTCCTTGAAGGCCTCTTCCATGCTAGTGACCTGCCGGAAGCTACCACCGGAGGCTTTGGCGTTGTTTTTCGCCACCTCGATAACATCAGGGATCAGGTCGTAGCCTTCCGGATGGGCAAGGGTGACGTCCATGCCGAAGCGCGTCATCAGGCCGATAATGCCTTGAGGCACGGAGAGCGGCTTGCCATAACTCGGAGAGTAGGCCCAGGTCATGGCGATTTTTTTGCCTTTCAGGTTCTCCAGCGAGCCGAAGTGTTCGCGTAGCCAGGCCAGATCAGCCATCGACTGGGTTGGATGGTCGATATCGCATTGCAAGTTGATCAGCGCCGGACGCTGCGGCAACACGCCATGCTTGTAGCCATCATCCAACGCTTCGCCGACTTCGCGCATATAAGCGTTGCCCGCTCCCAGGAACATGTCATCGCGGATACCAATCGCGTCAGCGCAAAAGGAGATCATGTTGGCGGTTTCACGGACAGTTTCTCCGTGGGCGATTTGCGATTTGCCCTCATCCAGATCCTGCTGAGCCAGGCCTAACAGGTTCAGTGCGGAGGCATAGGAGAAGCGAGTACGGGTAGAGTTGTCGCGGAAAACGGAGATGCCCAGCCCATTGTTAAACACGTTGGTGGCGATATTTTCAGCGCGTAGCGTCTTCAGTGCGGCAGCAACATCCAGCACCTGTTTCAGTTCGTCCGGCGATTGCTCCCAGGTCAACAGAAAGTCTTTCTCGCTGAGGTGAGAGTTGAGTTTGTTGATATCCTTAATCAGTTCGTTAACAGTTTTCATGCTTTAATCCTGGTCGTGAATGACGGGCTTAATGATTGCTGTGCGGTCGAATATGCAATGTTTCCGAATGAGTGACTGCCAGCGCTGTATTATCACTAACAATAAGCGTGCCAGATCCCCGACAAGGACGGCGGTGAAGTTTAAATGAGGATAATTATGCGAGGCCTATCACGAATTTAATCGGTTCAGAGAGGAAAATTTTAAATAGACATTTTATCTGCGGCATATTTTTCATCAATTCATTAAATTCATGCCACAAAAAACGTTCGGATATCACACCAATATGATAAATCGCGAGGTATTTTTATCATACTGATAGGAAAGTGTGATAGGTATTGCATATTTTAGACAAAGGAGATAAGTAGCATTATCTATATCAATATTGTAAGAAGGCGAGGGAGTATAATTCTGCAAACGAATAAATATACCGTCTTGCACTTGTAGTGCTTCAGGTGAGCAATATTAAAAGGCCGATTATGATACCGTCCACGACCCCTTCCATTTTGATGCAGGTTCAACCTACGATTCAAAAGTTTGCCAGGATGCTCTCTAGCGTGCTTCAGCTGGAAGTTGAGATAGTTGATAGCGCACTGTATCGAGTCGCGGGCACTGGCACGTTCAATAAATCACTTGGGCAGAAATTAAGTACAAATTCGCGACTTCTTAGCTACATAATTGAAACAAAAAAAGAAAAAGTTGTTACCCACTCCCGCTTTGATCCCTTATGTAAAGGTTGCAGCACGAAAGATAAATGCGACGAAAAGGCATTTATCGGCACACCTGTTATATATCAGGACCAGTGCGTCGGCGTTGTCAGCCTGGTTGCACTAACACGCGAGCAGCAGGAGCGTATAAACGAAAATACTCAGGAATTCTCCGATTACGTCCGCCACGTTTCATCCATATTTGTCTCCCGATTTTTGCATGACCAGTCCGGTAGCGATAATATCCAGAAGATATTTTTAACCATGATTGAAAATATGGATCAGGGTGTGCTAGTGATTGGTAGCGACCAGAATGTGAAATTCGCCAACCACACGGCGCTGAAGATAATGGGCATCAATCAGGGAAGCTTAATAGGTAAATCCCTCAACTTCCAGCCACTGACCTTCGAAGATAATTTCAAGCACGGTCACATGCAACACATCATCACCTTTGACGATCGTAAGGAGTTGATCATCGGCCAGTTGCACGCGGTGCAGGATCACAAGTTGTTTCTGATGGCCTTCCACCAGTCTCACTCATCTGCCGACTTCACCAGCGGCCAGGAGGGACCGCAGATCGAAGCGATGGTGGGGGAGTGCCGCCCGATGCGCCAGTTGAAGAAGCTGATTCGCCGCATTGCCCCGAGCCCCTCCAGCGTGATGATTGTTGGCGAAAGCGGCACGGGTAAAGAGGTGGTAGCCCGGGCTATCCACAAGCTCAGCGACCGCCAGGCTAAGCCTTTTATTGCCATTAATTGTGCGGCGATCCCCGAGCAATTACTGGAGAGCGAATTGTTTGGCTACGTTAAAGGTGCGTTTACCGGCGCATCGGCCAACGGTAAAACCGGTCTGATTCAGGCGGCCAATAACGGGACGCTGTTTCTTGATGAAATTGGTGATATGCCGCTAACCTTGCAGGCCAAGCTGCTACGGGCTATCGAATCGCGGGAGATCCAGCCGGTGGGGGCCAGCCATACGGTGTCGGTGAATATACGTATTATCTCCGCCACCAACCAGAACCTTGACCAGTATATTGCCGAGAGAAAATTTCGCGAAGATCTCTATTATCGCCTCAACGTCATTCCGTTGCGTCTGCCACCGCTGCGCGAGCGGCAGGAGGATATCGAGCTTCTGATCCACTACTTCCTGCATCTGCATACCCGCCGGCTGGATCTGGTTTATCCTGGCGTGGCACAGGATGTGATCGATTTCCTCAAGCACTATCGCTGGCCGGGCAACATCCGTGAGCTGAGCAATTTGATGGAGTATTTGGTCAATGTGGTGCCGTCAGGGGATATCGTCGATATATCGCTGTTGCCGCCAAACCTGGTCTGCAACAGTGAGATGGCGGAGCAAGCACCGTCCTGCGCGGCAGTAGCGATTGCCTCACAGGACGACAGCGTGACAGCGCTGGAAAAGATGGAGCGGCAGATGATCCGCGACGCGCTATCGCGCTACAGTAACAAGAAGCAGGCAGCAGAGGAGCTGGGCATCGGTATCGCCACGCTTTATCGCAAAATTAAGAAATATGCGCTGGTCGGGGAGTAAATCCCCTTCAGAACTTCTGCCTTCGCACTTTCTGATGCGGATAATCATAGTGATACGCCGATTCTCTTTATGATAATTCTCGCTGCTATCCCCGCCGATTTATTCCACCACACCCCCACCATTTTTGGATTTACCTCACATATCCAATGACTCAATATGCTTTTCGATACAGGTGGCATAGCCATTGCTTCATTCAGGCATCTTTCTTTGCGAGTGGAGACTGAATAACATGGATACATTGCTTGTCGGCAATGAAGTGCCCCGCGTAGATGGCCTCGCCAAGGTGACAGGTAAAGCCATCTACGGCGATGACATTAAAATGAACAATATGCTGTATGGCGCCTGTCGCTATGTCGATATTCCCGCCGGACGGATTGACTCTCTGGACCTGTCGGAAGCAGAAAAAGTCCCTGGCGTCGTACGTATTGCCACCTGGAATGATATTCCCGGGCAGCGCAAATTAGGGGCGATCGTGCCTGACCATCCGCCAATTATCGACAACGAAATAGCCTATCGGGGCGACGTGGTTGCCGTGGTTGCCGCACAAACCTATGAAGCCGCTTGCATTGCGGTAGACAAGATCAAAATCGCCTATACCCCCTGGGAACCAATAACCTCGCCGGAAGAGGCGTTAAAGCCAGATGCCCGCCTGATTCACAGCGAGCTCGACAGCAATGTCATCAATCGACACCACACCGTAAAGGGTGATATAGACGCTGGTTTCGCGGCCTCTGCCCATGTCTTCGAGCGCGAATACGAGGTTGGCTTCCAGGAGCACGGCTACATCGAGCCGGAATCCATTACTGCCTATCTGGATAGTAACGAGCAGATCATGACTATCGAGGGGTCTATCCAAAACGCGCATCGCACCCGCGCGGTAATCGCCAAATACCTCAAGCTTCCTCAATCAAAAGTGAACATCAAACGCTCGGTGCTTGGCGGTTCCTTCGGCGGTAAAGATGACATTATTGATAACGTCTCCTGCCGCGCGGCACTGCTGGTACATCTCACCGGACGTCCGGTGAAGATCTCATACAACCGTGAGCAGTCGATGCGCGAAAGCTACAAGCGTCACCCGTACAAGATGAAGTACCGGATTGGCCTCGATGATCAGGCACGTATTCAGGCGATTAAGATCGATATTATTGCAGACGGCGGCAGCTACTGTGGCCAAACGGTGTTCGTTACCTGGCGCAGCTCCGTGCAGGCAGCAGGCCCTTACAACATTCCTAACGTGCGTGTTGATCTGGTTGGCGTCTACACCAATAACAATTACACCTCAGCCTACCGTGGCTACGGTGCTCCGCAAGTTATCTTCGCCAACGAATCGCTTATGGATGAGGTTGCCGAGCTGATGGGCCTGTCACCGGTTGAGTTTCGTCTGCGTAATATCCTCAAGCAGGGCGACACCAGCATGGCCGGACAGGTATTCAACGATCACACCGTATCGGCCCGGGAAGTGCTCGAAAAATCGCTGCTCAAGGCCGAGTACGTTGCTAAACGCGAACACTATAAGCAGCTCAACGCCCAGGGCGGCCCAATTCGTTATGGTATCGGCTTCGCCCTGAGTCATCGCGGCTGCTCCCTCGGAGCGGAAGGTCTGGACGCCTCTTCGGCGCTGATTCAGGTCAATGCCGATGCCAGCGTCAATATCTCCACCTCGGTTTCTGAGAACGGGCAGGGGCTGCAGACCACCATGTCGATGCTGGCGGCGGAAGCTTTTGGCATTGCGCTTGAGCACGTGATGTTCACTGAGCCTGCCACCGCCATGATTGCCGACGGCGGCTCCACGGTGGCGTCTCGCGGTACGCTAATGGGTGGCAAGGCTATTCTCAGCGCAGCCGACAAAATCAAAAAGCGCATGGCCGACGCCATTAAAGAAACCCTAAAAGTCGACGGGATCGACGATATCCTCTGGCAGAACGGTAAGGTATTTAACCGCCATAACCCGGGGTTGAGCCTCAGCTTCCAACAGGTGTGCGATATGACCAAAGCCACCGGGGCGAACCTTTCTTCCTATGGCTGGCACGTTGCGCCAAGCATCCACTGGGACGAAGAAAAAGGTTGCGGCAGCCCGTACTTCACTTGGGTTTATGGTTGTCAGGTTGCCGACGTGGCCGTGGATATGCGTACCGGTAAGGTGACCGTTAACAACGTGGTCGCAACGCACGACGTGGGCAAAGTGATAAACCCGGTAGGCTTCACCGGTCAGGTCTACGGTGGTGTGCTACAGGGGATGATTGGTTACGGTATGCTGGAGGATTTCAACACCGAACAGGGTGTGGTCAAGTCAGAGAACTTCGATACCTATCTGCTGCCGACCATCAAGGATATGCCGCACATTGATATTATTGCGGTGGAGAATTACGACAAAGCCGGTCCGATGGGAGCGAAAGTCATCGGCGAACCGGTGCTGGAACTGGGCGCTGCCGCGCTTAACAACGCGGTTAGCTTCGCCATCGAGCGCCACAACCGTACTCTGCCGCTGACTCTGGAGCAGGTGCGTCTCGGCTACAACCTCAAGAAGCCGGAGCGCCAGAGCGAACAGATGCTCGAGTCCGGGGGTAAAAAACAGGTGCATCGCCTTAACACGCTGTCGCTGACCCTGCCACAGAGTTTAAAACAGGCGTTGACCCTGATGGCAGAACAGGGGGCCATGCCCATTGCGGGAGGCACCGACGTTCTGGTGCAGGCTCGGATGCAGTCCAGCGACGTGCCGCTAATCAATATTGCCGGTCTGCCGGAATTGAATGAAATATTCGACGTAGACGGCGGTGTTTCCATCGGTGCGGGTGTCTGTTTCACCGATCTGGTCAGCCATCCGCTGATTCAGCAGCGCTATCCATTGTTGGTTACCGCCTGTAAAACCATCGGTTCGCTTCAACTTCGCAACCGTGCCACCCTCGGCGGCAACATCGTCAACGCCGCGCCGTGCGCTGACTCGATGCCACCGTTGATTATCTACGATGCAGAAGTGGAGTTGAGAAGCCTACGCGGTAGCCGCCAGATACCACTCAACGAATTTGTCATTAACGGTTACCGCACCGGACTGGAATCTGATGAATTGGTCACGCGCTTTATCTTGCCGGCGCCTATGCAGCAGCCGTTGATCAATCGCTACTTGCAGCTTGGCCGCCGCAACGCGCTGAACATCACGCGCCAGAGCCTCACCGGCCAATTCCTCGTCGATAAGGGCATTATCCGCCTTTGTCGCCTGGTGGATGGTGCCCTGATGAGCAAGCCGCAGCGTCTGCTGGAGGTTGAGCAGGCACTGACTGGCAAGCCGCTGAATGCGGAGACTATCAATAGTGCGTCTCAGGTGCTGAATGGCATGATCGAAAAAGCCATCGGCGGTCGTTGGTCGGCGCCGTACAAAATCCCGGTATTTATCGACATGTTCCGGCAGATGCTGGAAGAAGTCATGACAGAGCAGAAGAAATAAGGAGCAATGACCATGAACCACATTGAGCTAAAAGTGAATGGCATCCGCATTGCCCGCGATGTAGAAGACAACCTGCGCCTGATTGACTTACTGCGCGAAGATCTCAAGCTAACGGGCACGAAAGAGGGCTGTTCAGTCGGTGAATGCGGTGCCTGCACCGTGGTTATGGACGGTAAATCCGTCTGCTCCTGCCTGCTGCTGGCGGCACAGTGCAATGGCGCGGATGTGACCACTGTTGAAGCGCTGCACCACGATCCGGTAGGTAAAAAGTTGCAAAATGCCTTTATCCGTCACGGCGGCGTACAGTGCGGCTTCTGTACGCCGGGGGTGCTAATGAGTACCAAAGCGCTGTTGGACAGGAATCCTCAGCCAAGCGATGACGAGCTGAAGGAGGCGCTGGAGGGTAATCTCTGCCGCTGTACCGGGTATCAGCCGATCATTACCTCTATCAAGGCAATTCTTAAGGTCTAAGCAACAATCCACGCCCCTTCGTCATGAGGGGCGTTTTTGCCTATTCTGGCGAGGACAACGGAATGTACGAAAATCAATCCAAGCAATGCGTAGTATTAGCCGCGGGGCTCTCAAGCCGGATGGGGAAATGGAAGATGGTGATGCCCTGGGGGGGAGGAACCATTCTTGACAGTGCCCTGGCGAGCGCACTCTCTTTCTGTGATCGCGTGGTGCTGGTCACCGGATTTCGCGGCGACGAACTGAAAGCCTACTACCAAGATCATCCGCGGATCGATATCGTCCACAATGCCGATTTTGAAGCGGGTATGTTCTCCTCGGTGAAACGTGGTGTGGCAGCGATCACCTCCCGGCGCTTTTTCCTCGCTCTGGGCGACATGCCGGAAGTCACCCCCGACGTCTACCACACGTTGTGGTGCAGGCCCGAGCACGGCACCTGCCTTATCCCTGGTTATGATCACGGCAAGGGACATCCCGTACTGTTGCCTTATCCGGCGCTTAAGCTGATAAAGAATGCACCGAATGGTACGACGATGAAGGACGTGATGCGCCAACTGGAAACCAAGGTGATCCCGGTTGATACTCAGGGGATTCACTGGGACGTGGACACGCCAGTGGATTATGAACAGGTTGCGAGGTGGAGTAGGGTGATGTGACCTTACCCAGTATCAACCAGTAAAAAGCCCCGCAAACAGCACATGCCTGAATTTCGCATCGAAGCCCTGAAGCTTGCGGAGCGTATCGGTGGTTCTGTCTGTTTTCATTGCCCTTTATTGTATTTAACATAATATACATTATGCGCACCTAGATGGAATCAGGCAGAATCCGGGGTTTTGTGAGCACGTTAGGCCTGGTCGCTGATGACCTCTGAAAGCGCTTTCTCGAGTGCCGATCCCGATAAACACGCCATCTTATATTGATGGCTACCGCCACGGTTTTTTTACCAGGCCTTCCGTTCACGGTGTGCTAAAAGCCCGGTATCGATCCGGGCATGTCTGGCTGTCAGATTTTTGCCTGGTTAACCCGCGCAGAAAGTTCCTGATGGCTCTCTTTCCTTTCGCTGTAGCGGTCGGCCAAATAGTTCGTGTGTCCTTTAAGGATTAACGTGATTTTGAACAACTCTTCGGCAACGTCCACAATCCTGTCATACCAGGCTGAGGGTTTCATCCGTCCTTCATCATCAAATTCCTGCCATGCCTTTGGCACAGACGACTGATTCGGGATCGTGAACATACGCATCCAGCGGCCAAGTATCCGCATCTGATTTACCGTATTAAACGACTGCGAGCCGCCGCAAACCTGCATCACGGCCAGCGTTTTGCCCTGGGATGGACGAACGGCACCTTCACTTAAAGGTATCCAGTCAATCTGAGCCTTCATCACCGAGCTCATGGCACCATGCCTTTCTGGAGAGCTCCAGACCATTCCATCACACCACCTGACTAGTTCACGGAGTTCAAGCACTTTAGGGTGACTGTCCGGCGCATCATCAGGTAACGGCAGGCCAGATGGATTAAATATTTTCACCTCCGCGCCCATCCTCGTCAGCAACCGCCCCGCCTCTTCTGCAGCAAAACGGCTGTAAGATCGTTCTCGTACTGAGCCGTAAAGGATAAGAATACGCGGCATAGTTTCAGTGCCGTTCAGCAGTTTGCTGGCAATGGCCTCATCAAAGTATGCCGGTTCTATTGCAGGTAAGTGCGTCATAAAAAACTCTCCATCTTGTAAGCTATGCTTTAAAAGCTATCACATATGAAATATCATATGTATCGTTATTTTTTAGCGAGGTTAAGCATGTTACAACCTGTTCAGCTTTTTAAACTGCTCGCCGATGAAACCCGTTCGACCATCGTACTGCTCCTCAGGGAATCCGGTGAAATGTGCGTCTGTGACATCTGTGGAGCAACCGCAGAATCGCAGCCAAAAATTTCTCGGCATATGGCGCTGTTGCGTGAAGCAGAGCTGGTCATTGACCGCCGCGACGGAAAATGGGTTCACTACCGGCTGTCGCCACATATGCCTGCATGGGCTGCGGGTATTATCGACACCGCCTGGAATTGTGAACGTGAAAATATACGCAACAAGCTCAATAACGCGGCATCGGCCTCCTGTTAACGTCGGTGTATATATTCGAATAAGCAAATGTGAATGGAGATTCTGATGTTACTGGCTGGTGTTATCTTTTTGTTTACGCTCGTACTGGTTATCTGGCAACCCCGTGGACTGGGGATTGGCTGGAGTGCCACGCTGGGCGCAGGTCTGGCATTGCTAACTGGCGTCGTTCACCTGGGGGATATTCCGGTCGTCTGGCAGATAGTCTGGAATGCGACCGCCACCTTTATTGCTGTGATCATCATTAGTCTTTTACTCGATGAATCCGGTTTCTTTGAATGGGCCGCACTGCATGTTGCCCGTTGGGGTAACGGCCGGGGCCGCTTGCTCTTTACCTGGATTGTTCTACTTGGCGCGATGGTCGCTGCACTGTTTGCTAACGACGGTGCTGCACTGATCCTGACGCCTATCGTCATCGCGATGCTACTTGCGTTGGGATTCAGCCAGGGGTCAACCTTAGCGTTCGTCATGGCCGCTGGATTTATCGCTGACACGGCCAGCCTGCCGCTGATTGTCTCAAACCTGGTGAATATCGTCTCGGCGGATTTCTTTAAGCTTGGCTTCTCTGAATATGCCGCGGTGATGGTGCCGGTAAACCTGGCGGCCATTGCCACTACGCTTGTGATGTTGCATCTCTTTTTCCGTAAAGACATTCCCGCCGTCTACGACGTTTCCCTGCTGAAAGAACCGAAAGATGCGATTCGTGATGTCGGGACGTTTAAAACCGGCTGGCTGGTTCTGGTGTTGCTGCTGATAGGTTTCTTCGGACTGGAGCCGCTGGGCGTACCTGTCAGTCTGGTCGCTGCTGTTGGTGCCCTTCTTTTATTTGCTGTTGCGAAGAAAGGTCATGCTATTAATACAGGCAAGGTGTTACGAGGTGCGCCATGGCAAATCGTTATCTTCTCGCTGGGTATGTACCTGGTGGTCTATGGATTACGAAACGCCGGACTGACCCATTATCTTTCATCGGTGCTGAATCAGCTGGCAGAGCAGGGATTATGGGCGGCAACGCTCGGTACTGGCTTCCTTACAGCTTTCCTGTCCTCTGTCATGAACAATATGCCGACCGTGCTGGTCGGGGCGCTGTCGATTGATGGCAGTACAGCAACGGGTATTATCAAAGATGCGATGATTTACGCCAACGTAATCGGGAGCGATCTTGGGCCTAAAATTACCCCTATCGGCAGCCTGGCAACCTTGCTGTGGCTGCATGTTCTGTCGCAGAAAAACATCAAAATCACCTGGGGATATTACTTCCGGGTGGGCATTGTCATGACAATCCCTGTGCTGTTTATCACGCTGACAGCACTGGCACTTCGTCTGTCTTTCACTTTGTAATGAGATACTGATATGAGCAACATTACCATTTACCACAATCCGGCTTGCGGTACGTCCCGCAACACCCTTGAGATGATCCGCAATAGTGGGATTGAACCCTCGATTATTCTGTATCTGGAAACACCACCAACCCGCGATGAACTTGTAACGCTGATCGCCGATATGGGTATCACGGTTCGGTCATTGTTACGTAAGAATGTCGAACCTTATGAGCAATTAGGGTTGGCAGAAAACGTCTTTAGTGACGACCAATTGATTGATTTCATGTTGCAGCACCCTATTCTCATCAACCGCCCCATTGTTGTGACCCCGCTGGGTACTCGTTTGTGCCGACCTTCTGAGGTGGTGTTGGATATTTTGACTGATGAGCAACGTGGCGCATTCACTAAAGAAGATGGTGAACGCGTGGTTGATGCTCAGGGTAAAAAGATCAACCAATAAGGACTGCTCGAGGGTATGAGTTTAATAATGTTTAAATATTAAGCTCATATCCCTATGACTGCGTTGAGGATATCTGTACTCCGCCCCTGACATTTCTACTATCATTTCGTTAAGCACTCTGCGGTAAACCTTTTTGAGGCCATATGCGTTCTTTACGGAATCTGAAATACGCTGTTTTAGGGATAATGTGCATCTTCAGCCTTCCGTGCGCACTGTCTGCAACCCCGGTTCCTTTAACGCTGTTGTCTCACACACCGATACAGACAGAGGTTTCCGGGCAAGCGCCTGGCGTCGCTCAATGGCTCAAGCAACATCCCACTTTACGGGTTGGCGTTTCGGCCTCGGCGCATCCACCGTTCCAGCTTGATACAGACCCGGCAGATTTCGAAGGAATAACGGCAGATTATCTGGCGTTACTCGCGCCAGCACTCGGCGTCACACTCCAGGTGTTGCAATATCCTAACGACCAGGCGGCTATCGCGGCACTGGATTCGGCCGATGTCGATATGATAACCGGAGACCAGAGGCTGGCTGATGCGCATCCTTCGCTGCTTGCCACAGACAGTTACTTGAACGACCGCGCGGTGCTGGTCGGTCAGTTAACGGTACAGCAGACACAATCAACCCCTTATAAGACCTTGGTTTATGTAGGTAATAATGCATTGCAGGCGGCACTGCACGAAGCCTATCCACAGCTCAAACTGGTCGCCAGTCCCGATTATTACACCGCGTTCACGACCGTGATCAACGATGAAAATGTGGCGATGTGGACCAACGCTATCACTGCGGAAGATCTCAATCGGCGAATGTTCGATAAGCGGCTGATTATCTCGCGTAGTCACGCCCTCCCCGTTCAGGATCTTAAATTTATTACCCGCCGGGATCAGCCCCAGCTTGCCAGCGCTATTAATAAGGTTCTGAATAATATCAGCCCACAGACGCACAGTCTGATCGCGCAAACCTGGGGACTCAAATCGGTGGCACCTGCCCCACCTAAAGCGCCGGCATTAACCATCGAGGAAGCAGACTGGGTGGCGCTTCATCCGGAGCTGTCGGTGTTTGTGGTACATACTCACATCCCGCTGACGTACATTAACGACGATGGCGAAGAAAGCGGTTATGCCAGCGCGTTACTAAAAAAAATAGCGGCACAAAACGAAATCACTCTCCGCTGGCATGCATTCCCAAACGTCACTGAAATGCGCAACGCGCTAAAAACATCCCCTGACGCCTTAATTGCCGTTGCCGATGCCTCTGCCCATGAAGATCCGGATGTTATTTTTTCTCGCCCATATCAAATTTCCAACTGGGTTCTGGTGACGCGTAAAAGCTTCCCACAGGTGAAATCACTGTCGGCCATGAATGGCAAAAAAGTCGCTGTGTTTACCGGCACCTATTATCTGCCCGCTTTGCGCAAGCAGTTTCCAGAAGTGCAATTTGTTGAAGAAGATTTTTCGCTGGAAACCGCCCTGTCTCTGGTAACGCACCGGATTGATGGCGCCATCGTGCCGCAAACCTCAGCCAGTTTTGTGCTGAAAAGTTATCTTGAAGATCGTTTTCGCATCGCACTCACCCTGCCCCTTCCTCCGTTGCGGGTGGCGATGGCGACCAGCCCCGCTAATCGGCCATTACTCTCCATCATTGATAAAACGCTGCGCGAATTGCCACCTCGCACCCTGGATGCTCAACTTAACGGTTGGCAGATGCGCTATGCCCTTGAGCGGTTTGAAGTCTGGGGGCGTTATCGGACGACGCTCACCGTCGCGGCCGCGATAGTGCTGGTGATTGTGCTGATGCTGGCGTTTTATTACTGGCGAAACCGCTTTCTTAAACGAAATATCGAAACCCAGCAGAAATTGCAAAATGAGTTGAAAGCCACTAAACGGCAGGTGGAGAAAGCCAGCGCCTCGAAAAGCGTATTTTTGTCACAGATGAGCCATGAAATCCGCACCCCTCTCAATGCGCTTATTGGCCTGCTTGAGCTGGAGAATATGGGTAAATCCTCGCCGGAACAACGACGCAATAATATCGCTGTAGCCTATGAATCGTCGAAATCGTTGCTAATGTTAGTTGGCGACATTCTCGATATGGCTAAAATCGAATCCGGCACCTTTTCGGTACGCCAGGTGCCGGTCTCTCTCGGTGAAATACTCAATAATGTCAGTACCTTATTCCGTTACAGTGCGGAAGAAAAAGGTCTGACACTGCTGACTCAGCTCGATGTACAGACCGACAGAATAATCTGCGATCCGCTGATGCTCACCCAAATCGCGTCCAACCTGCTGAGTAATGCCATTAAATTCACCCCGCAGGGTGAAGTCGAAATGATCATCTATCAGACGCGATCGTTACGCGGTACGCACGCTGAATATGTGCTTGAAGTCTGTGACTCGGGGCCGGGGTTAACCCCGGAACAGCAAACCGCTATCTTTGAACCTTTTGTACAGGTTGACTCCGGCCAGACATCGCAAACGGGTACGGGCCTGGGTCTGAGCATTTGCCGCCAATTGGCGGGGCTGCTCAACGGTACGCTGGAGGTCGACAGCACGCCCGGAGAAGGCACGACGTTTATCTTCCGTTTCTCCGCGTCGCCGGATATCGTTCCCCAAACGGGGACGCAGAAGCCAGGGCTCATCAATGCGACAACCGCCCGCAAAATACTGTTGGTAGATGACCACGCACCTAATCGGATGCTGTTGGCACAACAGCTAGAATACGCAGGCCACCACAGCGTGGCGGCTGAAAATGGTGCTCAGGCGCTGCGGCTTTGGCTGGAAGAGGTTCCGCCGTTTGAGATGGTGATAACCGACTGTAATATGCCGGGAATGAGCGGTTTTGAGCTGGTCAGGCAGCTTCGTGAACACGAAAAACTGGCCGGGCGTGACCCGCAGCCCATGTTTGGCTTAACCGCGATGGCCGAACAAAAGGTGAAATCTCTCGCCGCTCAGGCTGGGATGACCGATTGTCTGTTCAAGCCGGTGGAACTGGCGCGTCTGTTAGCCTGTATTGAGGGGGCAGAAAGCGAGCAGGCCCCTTCTTCTCAACGCGATTCTGGCGTTATTCTCAGCCTCGATAAGCTGGCGAAATTACAACCGGAAATGTTTAATACATTGATTCTGGCTGTCATTAACCAAAATGAGCAGGATATGTCGGCGTTGCAAGAGGCGATTGAGGCTGAAGATTTTGCTGCTATCCGCCGCGCGGCCCATAGCCTGGTGGGGGGAGCGCATCTGATTGAAGCTACCGGGCTGGCGCAAACGTGTCAGGCCGTCGAAATTGCCGCAGAAGAAACAAATTTACCCCGAATTAAAACGCTCGCTGCCACATGCGTCGCGCAGATTATGCAGCTCGACGCCCAGTTGAAGCAGGTGCTGGATGATAATAAAAGGAACGATGCCCTTGAGCTATAAACGCAGGTCTTTTGTATGAGCAAAATTTTCATCGTGGACGACCACCCTGTCTCGCAGCTTGCCGTCCAGGTGGTCGCCACCGGCAACGGCTACGACGTCGTGGGAAGTTGTGATAACGGGCGTGATGCCCTGATATTCCTGCGCAGTAATCATGCCGATCTGGTGGTGATTGATATTGATATTCCCCCGCCGAATGGGCTGGAAGTGATAACCCGACTGCGGCAGGACGGTTTCCCTGGCGGCATACTGGTGCTGACTGCGCACAACGATCGCCACTTTATCGACCGCGCCAGAACCGCTGGAGCAAACGGGTTTATCAGCAAAAACAATCATCTTGATCAACTGGCTGATGCATTTAAAGCGGTGATGAACGGCTACGACTTTTTCCCGCAGCGTCAGGCCGCTTCGGGGATGACAGCCGAACCTCAGCCGGAACAGGAACTGTTAAGCCTGCTGTCAAACCGCGAATTGCAGGTGCTCGGCTACATTGCCCGGGGTGACATGCTGGTTGATATCGCGGAAAAACTGCATGTCAGTAATAAATCGGTCAGCACCTATAAAAGACGGATTATGGCCAAGCTGGGAATGAGTAAAACGCTGGAGATGATCGAATTCGCGAAACGCAATCATTTGGCCTGAGGGGAAGATTCAGCGGATCGCACGCTGGCGATCCGCTGGGCGGGTTACTGATAGGTGGTTGTGAAGGTCGCATTGGCGTTGGCACGCCCTGGCGTGATATCACTCCGGGTCTGGTAGTAACGCGCTTTCAGCGCAATGGCAAAGATCCCGTCGGTGCTGGTTGTGGCAATTTTGAGCATTTCACCGAGCGCAACCGGGATATCGTTATGCAGAACCTGCACCCCGACACCGCTGGCGGTCTGTCCCGCACCCGCGGGGTCAATATTCAGCACGCCGTGGCTGGCATCTGCTGCCCCGGCACTGCCGGGTTCCAGCGTCAGGTTAATATTGGTCGCCGCATCGCAGTTCAGATCGATAGCAAAAGCCACATCCCCGGCGGTACTTCCCGCGCCTGAGAAATCCGTGTTTTTCGTTCTCCCCATATTGACGATGATATTACTGTTGGTGACCGAACAGGCTACCGTTTGCACCGAACCGCTGGCGAGGGTGTAATTCATGACCTGTGTTTGACCTAACACCAATGCCTGGGTAATCGATCCGGTCGTTATTGGCCCGGAGCCGGTTACTGGCGTGATTTTCACCAATTGCAGCTGATAATTCCCCCAGCTCCCGCCACACAATCGCCACCAGGTTGGCGAGCTGCGGCACGGGATGTTACTCACCCGGCGAGGCAATGCCCCCGTGCCGTAGCGACCGGTTGTGGACCCGGCCCCAGGGGTGACAATGCGAAATGCCAAACCGGTGACGCCCGACTGATAGAGCGTCTCGGCGTTATAACTGACAGGGGCGTAAGCACCGCCACCTGCCGCCCATTGGGTGACGAATGAAGACGTTGTGCACTCGATAAAATCATTGCGACTGCCAAGCGCGTTATTGCTTAATGTGGCCACTACGCTGCCCACCGGGGCATCACGCTGAACCACGACGTGCCCCAAATTAAGGGCAACGTTGTCACTGGCGGTGAATCGAGTATCCATGAACGTGCATGAGGCCATCGCCCCTTTCGCGGCCAACAGCAGTAAACTCCCGACCACTAATCGCATCCGTATTCTTTTCATCATCACTGTCTTCATCACTGGTAAGTCATTGTAAAAGTAGCATTGGCATTGGCTTTACCCGGCGTTACGGCGGGCTGCGTCTGGTAATAGCGCGCTTTCAACGGGACCGCATAGGGACCATCGGCAGTTGGACGACCCACCACCATGCGTGAGCCGAGAGCCACAGGGGCGTTATTGAACAACACCTGCACGCCCACTCCGCTTGCGTTATCGGCCTTTCCGGCATTATCCAGATTCAGGATGCCGTTGCTGGCATCGGCTGCCCCAGCGCTACCGGCATCGATACGCATGTTGATATTGGCGGACGCATCGCAATTGAGGGCGATGGAAAAATCTGCATCCCCGCTGGTGCTCCCCGGGCCGCTGAAATCCGTGTTTTTCGCCGTCCCCATATTGACCGTAATATTGCTGTTGGTGACGGAACAGGCCACCGTCTGCACCGTGCCGCTTGCAATGGCGTACTCCAGAATGTTGGTTTGACCAACGATCAGCGCCCTTGTCAGGGTGCCGGAGGTCACGGGGCCTGAACCTGTCGTCTGCGCCACCTTCACTAACTGAAGTTGATAATTCCCCCAGGTCCCGCCGCATAAACGCCACCAGTTACCGCCGCTCGCACACGCGGTATTTGAAATCTGACGTGGTAACGGGCCGGTGCCATAACGCCCGGCGGTGCTGCCTGCTCCTGGCGTTACGATTCTGAACGCCAGCCCAGGGACCCCGGACTGATAAAGGGTCTGGCCGCTATAGGCCACCGGCGCGAACCCCGCCCCCACAGCCCACTGAGTCTGAAAGCCGCTGGCATTACATTCGATAAAGTTATTACGCCCGCCCAGCACGCTGTTGGTGGTGCTCCACACCACGCTACCAATCGGCGCATCCCGCTGCACGGTGACTGTTCCCAGGCTCAGTTGTACCGAGTCATTAGGCGTAAACCGACTGTCCATAAAGCTGCAGGCTGCCAGGGCGCTTTTGGACACCACCCACAGCAGCAAACAGCAAAGCACACGGCTTTGTACTAATTTCTTGATTAATGTTTTCATTGGGTTGCCTTATTCATTGCGTGCTCAGCGGCACTGACCGTTTACCATCGGAATGCCGTCACCTTTATCCGTATCGCCAAGGCGGTACGTCACCCGACATTGACGGTCGGCTTCGCTGCCCCACTGAACGTGAAGTGTTCCCTTGCTTTGCAGACCGGCGAGGTACACCTGCCCCCCGTCGCCGACAATGCTGCTCCCGGCATCGGGATCGGCTTCATTTACCACCGTCGCGCCAAACGGAACGACTTTGCCGTCGGCCCGGGTGAGGTTCATGAGCACCCGTTGTCCTATCTGAGCACGATACTCCGCGCGCACGATGGCCCCGCGGGTAGGCACCACGCTGCGGCTGGTCTGTTTGAGGTCGACGTTTTCTGCCAGGGTTTCGGTACTCAGCGTGACGTCATTCCGACGGTATGGCATCAGGTTCGGCACCAGTGCATAACCGCGATAGTCCGTGCTGACGCCAGTCTGGTTATCGATCCCGATACCCGCTGCGTCTGGCACTTTAACCAGACCGAACGTTTCGCCCATGGTCTGCCCGGCGGTAATGCCGTCGGCGTGCGCAACAATAGCGCCCTGCAGGCCGTAATTGAGGTTGCGCTGCCCCTGGCTGTAGCTGTAACCGCCGTTAACTTCGCCATAGGTGCCGCGATAATTAGCGCTGGCGTAACCGCTGCTTCCCTGCCCGTTCGAGGCGTATCCTTGGGTCACGTTCCAGTTAAGTTTGTTGTCTTCAAGCGCGGTCCCGTTCAGTCCTACCGTGTTGACCGTTCCCCGGTCGCGACTGTTGCTCACGTTGTAACTGGCGTAGGTTTTGCTCAGCCAGCGGTCGAGTGGAATGCTCAGGTTCAGTGAAATCACATCATCCCGGTCATAGGTTTTGCCAGAGCTGTTTTCACCGGCCCCGGAAGAGGTCGTGTTGCGATTCATCGCGTAATTGAGGCTGTAGCTGATGCCACTCCAGCTGTTGTTATACCCAAGGTTCCACGAGGACGTTTTACGATTATCTCCCCAGTAATCTTCGCTGACCGCCCCCACCGACAGGTATCCGCGATTGTCGCCTAAGTCCTGACTGAGCGTCAGTTCGGCGCGGTTGCGTTTACGGTCATTGCTCAACCTGTACGGATTGTCGCTATAGGTTTCGAGCACGTCGGAAAGGGTGTAAAACCCGGCGGTAGAATAGCGATACCCGGCAATCGCCAAATGGGTACCGGTTTCGGCCAGACTTTTGCTGTAACGCACTCGCCACGATTGCCCCTGACGCGTCTCTTCATCTTTTGGTGAGCCCCACGATTGCGTAAGGTCGGCAGAAATCGCCCCGAACGTGCCGAGGTTTTGACCGAGCCCGGCCGCTACCGAGCGGTAATGCTCTGCCGCCTGCGCACCGGTATATAACGTTAATCCTTTGCCAACGCCGTAGATGGCGGTTCCCTGTGCGAAAGGCGTTTTCTCTACGCTGTTGTCGTAGGCTCGATATTGGCCACCGGTGACGCTGAAGCGCAGACGCCCTTCGCGCTGCAACACCGGCAATGAGGCAAACGGCACGACCATGCTTTGTTCACTGCCGTCGGCTTCTTTCACTGTGACATACAGATCGCCGCTGCCACCGGTCGGATACATATCCGTGATTTCAAAAGCGCCAGCCGGGACGGTGTTCTGATAAATCACGTAGCCATTCTGGCGGATGATCACCTGAGCACTGTTGCTTCGGGCTATCCCACGCACTACCGGCGCATAGCCACGCTGACTTTCCGGTAACATTTCATCATCGGAAGCCAGCTGCGCGCCCCGGAACGGAACGCTGTCGAAAACGTCAGACGGTGCCAGGCTTTCTCCAAGGGTAAGCTGACTTTTCAGCGGCACAATGCTGCGCTGCGCATAGCTGTATATGGTGCTCCATTTATCGCCTTCGCCGCTGTTGTTGCGTGTCCAGGTGGTGTAATTGCGAAAGCGCCACGCGCCGAGGTTAAGACCCGGGCGCAGGTTAAGATACTGGCTGTTGCCGGTGCCGCCCTGCTGATTTTCTACTTCGCTGACCCCGCTGAAGCTGTAATTGAGCAGCGCCGCGTTGATGCCCTCATCCCACTGTGACGGCGGCACGTAGCCACGGATACGTGGGTTGACGACCGCCTGCGGAATAGAGATATCCAGACGCTGGGCGCTGAAAACGAACTCAGCCGAGGCGTCAGGGATCGCGGTAAGTACGACGCACTTGGCCCCGTCTGGCTGCAAATCAGGGAAGGATTCGACCTTCACGCCGTAGCCCGCCAATTCGGCAACATCAAGACAAGGCTGTAGCCCTTTATCTGGCGTCTGAAAAAACGTGACTTCCCGGCTGTCTACCATTTCGTTATTGAGATAGATGTCGACGGGATAGCGCCCAGGTAACTGCCCGCCATTTTCAAAGGCAGACAAATCAGGCGCAGTACCGCCCTCGCCGGTTTGCTCTAACAGCGCCGGATTAAAGTAATCCTTTGCCTGTGCAGTCAGGGAAGGCAGGAGCAACGCAACGGCAATCGCTAAGGATGTCGGGCGAAAGTCAGGACGTTTTTTTACAGATTGAGTTAAACGGCACATTATTTTTTCCAGCGGTCGGTTTCCAGGGCGTTAAAGAGAAGTCTTATGAACTGCGCCAACAGCGCCGTAATCACTGATCACTTTCCATTCGATCTGATTGCCACGTGCGTCTGGCTGCAGCGGGAAGAAAGCGGTCGCATGAGGGGCCACGTAAGTGACTTTTTCAAGCGGACGTCCGTTCAGGCTGACAGACTGAAAATTGATGTAATACGGCGTCGGATTGTTCACGGACAACCGGTCCCCTTGGCGGGTCCATTTCAGCGCACTGCTGGCATTTTCCGGGGTTGAATTTTTCAATGCCTGTGGCCGATAAATCAGCTTGATCCGCGTATTGACCGCCAGCTGCAAGGTGTTGTCGGAGCGAGACGGATCGGCGGTTGGGATCGACTTGATGTTCAGCCAGTACAGCGTTTCGCGATCGTTCGCGAGCGCACCGTTGGCCTGCATGATCCGCAGGGTATTTTTCTGATTACCGTCCAGACGGAATAACGGCGGGGTCACAATAAAGCGGCTTTTATCACTTTGACCTGCTTCGTTTTCCACCCATGACTGGATGAGATACGGTGAAGAGTCCGGGTTTTCCAGCCCGATGGACGCCTCTTTTTTACCACCGTCATAAATGACTCGGGTTCCGCCGACCACTACGCCAGCCTGCGCGATACTGCTACTGGCGAGGAAACTCGCGAACAGCAGCGTTGAGATTTTTGTCGTCACGTTGAAGACTCCTGGGTAAAAAAAGCCGGCGTTTAGGCCGGCTCTAAAGGGTGACGGCAGAACGGTCTGCCCTTGCTGAATCAGTTGTAAACCACGCTGAAAGTCGCGGCAGCGTTAGCCGGACCTGCGGTAACGGCAGCGGCCTTGGCAACGTAAGCGGCGCTAAATTTCAGGGTATTGGTGCCGGTCTGCGACAGCGGAGTGCTTTGTGACTGCGTGAACAGAGGCAGAACGCTGTTATCTGCATTACGGATCTGGATACCGACCCCGGTCGCTACGCCAGCGCCCTGAGTCAGTTCCAGCGCACTGTTGTCACCTTGATAAGGCGTCCCGTCGAATTTCACAGACGCTGAGCTGACGGTCGCCGGGCAGCTGGTCAGGTCAATCTGGAAAGCGGTAGCACCCGCGGTATCGCCTGCACCGGTGAAGGCTTTGTCGCTGATTTGACCCAAATTCACGGTCTGGTTAGCGCTCGATGGGGAAACAGTACACGCGGCATCAATAATTTCGCCGTTGAACTGAATTGTGCCGTCAGCTGCATTTGCTGCTGAAACCGATGCACCACAAATTACTGAAACTAACGCAAAGACGTGCAGTTGCTTTTTCATAAAACAAATTCCTGTAAGTAAATTAAGTATTGTTTCTTACCGGTTAATCCCGATGTTTTACAAAGCGCATTATTTCATTACGCATTAAGCATCTCGCCCGGTAATTAATTTCGCTTTGTGAGACTCACTATACTCGTCAGAAATAATTAAACATTGAGAATAGCCGTCGGCGCGTGTAATCAAAGATGACATCACCTGTAATCCAAGGACTACAAATTTCAGCGAAACCCAGGCGGAATCAGGCCAAGCCACTGCCGCCAGTGCTCTGCGGGCTGTCATCCTTTGCTGTAGGGCGAAACGTAAAACCCAAACCTGTTATTAAAGCTAATTTTTAAATTCATATTTATGATTGATTTTAATATGGCTTCTATGTCAGCATTTAAAAAGCACGCAACCTCAGGGGCTTTCATGGCAAATATACTCATCATTGACGATCATCCGATGGTCCGTCTGGCAATTCGCATGTTATTAGAAAAAGATCAGCACCATATTGTGGCGGAATGTGGTGATGGCATGGAGGCGTATAGATTAACGCAAAGACTTCAGCCGGAAATTGTCGTTGTCGATTTAGATATTCCTGGTCTAAGCGGTGTGGAATTAATTGACCGACTTCGCAAGTCTGGATTTAACGGCAGAATGTTGGTCCTGACCGGTCGCGATGACGAGCATTATCTCAGCCGATGTATCCACACTGGCGCTGATGGCTTTGTCGGCAAAAGCAATAATCTGGATGAGCTGCGAGATGCGGTAAAAGCCGTGGAGCGCGGTTACGGTTATTTCCCCCTTCGTCGACAGTCTGAAACCGGGCGTAAAGTTCCGGTCTGGGAAGCCGACGTGGTGAAAATGCTCTCCAACCGCGAAGTCCAGGTGCTGCACTATCTGGCCTTGGGGCTGAAAATTAACGAGATCGCCGAGAAAATGTTTATCAGCAATAAAACGGTCAGTACTTACAAGACCCGACTGCTGAATAAACTGCAGATCAGCAACACGGTCGGGCTGGTGGATTTTGCACGCCGCCACAATCTGGACTAAAACGATGAACCTTCTCAGCCGACCGCTTGCGGTGCTTTTACTGCTGTTTTCGACGCTCTCAGATGCCACTGTTCCGGTCGGGCAGCTGCAGCTCATGAGCCGGGAAAGCTACGATCGAACCGTATTTACGCTCGACGATGCTGACTGGCGCTGGTTGGGAAATAAACGCGTGTTGAAAGTGGCGGTCTGGTTGCCAGAGATCCCGCCGCTCTATCTGTATACCGGCGAGGGGCGATATGAAGGCATGATCGCCGATTACATCGCCCTCCTTGGCGATTATCTTGGCCTGCGGGTCGATGTTCAGGCTTATGCTAACCGCGATGCGGCCCTGGCCGCCCTGGCACAAAAGCAGGTCGATGTGGTGGCCGACTCGTCGGCAAAAGCATTACCGCTCAATGATACCCTGCTTACCTCACCCAATTTTATCAGCGATCACCCGGTATTAGTTCATCGCAAAAATTCGCAAAATGCGCCCTTTCGTTATGAGAAAGGCATGCGACTGGCTATTGCCCGCTGGTATGTGGACGACAGCTGGATCGAACAAAACTTTCCGGGCGCAACGCTCATCCATTATCAGACCGACGATCTGGCCATGGCATCCGTTGCCTTCGGCGAAAACGATTTCTACATCGGTAATCTGGTCACCACCTCATATCTGCTCGAGCGAAACTATCCGCACTTTCTGGTTTTTCAGCAGGTCTATCCGGAGCGCGATACCGGCAGCCATTTTGTGATGCGCAAAGAGGATACGCCGCTGATTCGTTCGATTGAGCGCGTGCTTCAGGCCATTCCACGCACCCAGAATCAGGTAATTTCGCAGCAATGGAGCGCCGGAGCCAATCTGTGGAAAGTGAGCAAAAAAGTTGAATTTTCGGCTGCCGAGAAGCGATGGCTGGCAGAAAATCCCACGGTGAAAGTCGCGGTAAATGCCTTCTATGCCCCGTTTACCATGATTGATGCCAGCGGCAGTTTTTATGGTGTAACTGCTGATATTCTGCGGATGATCCGCCTGCGTACCGGATTGCATTTCGAACCGGTTTCCGCAGATTCTGTCGAGGTGATGGACGAGCAGATCGCCAGCCAGCAAGCGCTGTTCATCGGGGCGGTCAGTCAAAGCGAAGAGCGCAACCAGAATTTATTATTCTCGCGGCCCTATTTCAGTTCGCCTTTTGTGCTCGTTGAATCGGTAAACAAGGATTATCCCGCCCTTCTGCCTCCAGGTACACGGGTGGCTGTTGTCAAAAAAAACACCCTGATCCCTGAACTACGCCGTAAAAATCCGGGGATCAAGATCATCGAAACGACGAATGCCAGTATCGCGATGCAAATGGTCGATGATGGCAACGCGGATGTGGCGGTCCACACCCTTTTCGGCGCCAGTTACATGATTGAACGCTACTTCCGCGATCGCCTGAAAATTAACGGCAGAATCGGCGAACAGAGCGCCAAAATCGCCTTTGCGGTATCGCGCTCGCAGCCGGAACTGCAAAGCATCATCAATAAATCCCTGGAAAATATCTCCCCGGCGGATATCAGCCGGGTGATCGACAAATGGCAAACCCGGCCGGATGTGCGGCTCGATACCTGGGAATTGTATAAAACACGTTTCTGGCTGGTATTCGGGGTGGCGGGCGTCACCATCCTGACATCGCTTATCTGGATTTATTACCTGCGACGGGAGATTGGCGCCCGTAAACTGGCGCAGCATAAGTTGCAGTCTCAGCTGGAGTACAACGAAACGCTGACCCATGCCCTGTCAGAAGAGACAGAGCGTGCTGAGCAGGCTAATCGTGCCAAAAGTACCTTCCTCGCGACCATTAGTCATGAAATACGCACCCCGGTGAGTGCGATTATTGGCTTACTTGAACTGACGGTGAACACCTCAGGAAAAGAACTTGATGAGGACGATCCGCTCAGGGTCGCGTGGGAATCGGCCCGCTCGTTAATGGGGCTCATAGGCGACATTCTGGACATGGCGCGTATTGAGTCCGGGCGGCTGGAACTGACCCCTGAATGGGTCAGAACCACGGAATTGTTGCCGCCGGTAGTGCGGGTGTTCGAAGGGCTCGCGCGGCAGAAATCTTTGCGGCTGCACTGCTCAATGCCACCGCAAATGCCTTATCAGGTGCTTATCGATCCGCTGCGCTTTCGCCAGGTGCTGTCCAATCTGGTCAGTAACGCCATCAAGTTTACCGAACAAGGCAATATCAGCGTAGAAATGGTGTTAGCCGAAGAAGCCCATTCGGCAGCCACCCTGCTTCAGGTGAGCGTCACGGATACCGGGAAAGGGATATCGCTGGAAGAACAGAAAGATATTTTTGACCCGTGGGTACAGGCTAAAAATGGCCCGGTGCTTAGCGGTTCTGGCCTGGGGCTGGCGATTTGCGCTCAACTGGTCCATATGATGGGCGGCACCATCGCCATGACCAGCGCTACGGGCAAAGGCACGCGGGTCAGTTTTACCGTACCAGGGATGATGCGCGATAAGCAGTCGGCAATCCCGCAGCTTGAAACCAGCGACACATCGATTATCCATGTTCCGCTGAGGATCCTTGCCGTGGACGATCATCCTGCCAACCGGATGTTGCTCCGACGCCAGTTAACCCATCTCGGTCACCGGGTGACAGAAGCCTGTGACGGGACCGAAGCCTGGGCAATCTGGCAGACGGAAGCGTTTGATATGGTCATCACCGATTGCAGTATGCCGGGTATGGATGGTCTGGCGCTGACCCGATTAATTCGCGAAAGCCCTGGGGGTTCAGTGGCGATTCTTGGGCTGACGGCCAATGCCTGGCCCGAGGAACGCGCCCGCTGTCTGGCGGGAGGAATGAACGAGTGTTTGTTCAAGCCGCTGCAGCTCGCGCAGCTCAAAATTCTGCTCAACGAGGTGGTTAAGCGTTTACCCGGCCACGGCGGTGAGAAGGACCTGCTGCGCCAGCAGGTCGATTACCAGAAGCTTGAGGAACTGAGCAATTACGACGATGATCTGCTCCGGGAGCTGCTGACCCTGACCCTACACAGCAATCGGGATGACCAGCGACTCGCCAGGGATTTACTCGAGCTACAGGACTGGCCAGAGCTGGCCAAATGTATACATCGCATTTCCGGTGCGGCGCAAATTTGCGGAGCCCAGGGAGTGGTCGCCGCCTGTCGAGAGCTGGAGGCCGCGTGTCTCCTGCCCGAGCCGCCTGGTTCGGTCATTCTGCCACTGTGGTCAGAGGCGAATGACGCCCTGAATGAATTTAACCAGGCGCTGGAAGGCTGGTTATTCGATCACGGCGCGGCTGGCAGCATGATCGGGTAAAACTGGTGTAGACTATCAGCGGCGAATAACCTGCCGGTATGGCACAGATAATAAACCCACAGGAAATACCCAATGACAAATGAAGTCCCGCTGAAGTTTTATGACATCGTTGATGAATACTCGACTGAAACCGAGAAGCCGGTCAGTGAAGCTGAGCGTGATCCGCTGGCACGTTACTTCCAGGCGCTGGTCACCCGCTTAATGAACAACGAAGAAATCAGCGAAGAGACACAGAGTGAACTGGCGCGCGAGGCCGGTATTGCAGATTCGCGTATCGATGATATCGCCAACTTCCTCAATCAATGGGGCAATGAATAAGCGGGAACGATACGCGCCGTGATGGGACGTTTACGCGTAAGATTATTAGCGCCCATCACCGGGCTGCTGCTCGGGGCCTGTTCGCCCGTTCCGTTTTCGCAGTCAGTGGCTGATTTTACCGCGTCGCTGAACCAGGCCCCGGCGGCAACGCAGGTTCCGCTTGCCGCCTTGCAACAACTGGATCCTCTGCTTTTACGCCCCGGCTCACTCTATCCACAATTTTCCGAAACGCCCCTGCCCATTTTAACGACGCTTTATCATTATCAACAGCAATGCGCTGGCCCCACCGCCGGGCTGACTGATGCGATGCGCCAGTTCGCCCAGGCGTTATGTCAGCATACCGAGCTGTCGGCAAACTGGTTCCAGTCACATCCGATATCCCCCTTGGGTGGCAGTACCGCCTGGTATTATCTGCAACGCCATCCGCAGGACAGCGCAGCGCTGGAACCGTTCCTGCACGTGCGGGAAAGACCCCGCGCCTTAGGCGGTATCGGTCAGCTGTCCGATGACAATCTTGAGGCATTGGCAACCGGGCAGCGCTGGCTGCTGCAAAACGGTAGCCTGTGGCATCAACATCAGCGACAGTGGCGACGCTATGCGCCTGAGGTCTGGCAACCACTGGCCCGTCAGGCCGGGATGACGCTGCAAGCTGCCGGTCAACAGTGCAAAATAGCGCTGGGAACCTTGTGTGCCAATCCCGAAGGATCTTATGCCATCGGTTGGCGTTCACTGCTGGGCGTAACCGGGTTGATCGCCTTGCTGAGCCTGCTGTGGCTGGTCTGGCAGCGCAGGAAAATGCAGCAGCGCCAGCGATTTATTGTGCAGATTTTGACCCATGAACTGCGTACACCCATTGCCCAATTGGGCAATGTGGTGGAGCATTTTCGCCGGGACTTCGATAACTTACCGCCGCAGTCACAGGAAGGATTTGGCGCATTGGCCGACAGCGTGCAGCGGATGCGCCAGATGGCGCAGGCCAGCCAGCATTATCTTTCCGCTGAGGGTCCGCGAGACAGGCTCGAAACGCCCTCCATCGTCTGGTTAAGCGATTGGTTGACTCACCTCGCTGAGGCGTATCCTGGCCTGATGTTCTGCCTGGAAAGTGACCAACGGTTGGCGCTGCCGTTGTACTGGACCAATCTGTGTCTGACCAATCTTGTGGAAAATGCCTATCGCCACGGACGTGCGCCGGTGCGGTTAACCGTGGGCTGGCGTCTGGGCACGCTCACTTTGCAAGTCACCGATAGCGGGATGCTGAACGTGAACAAACTGCCGCAACTACTCTCGCAGCGCTCACCTCAGGCGGGACTAGGCCTCGGGTTATCGATTGTGATGCGGGTTATAAAACGGCTGAACGGGCGGCTCACGTTCAGCCCTGCGCCAACAACGTTTACTCTGGAGCTGCCCTGTGACGAAACACACTAGCGAGACGCTGTTACTGATTGAGGACGATCGGGCTTTAGGCCTGGGGTTGCAGACCTTTTTGCAGCAGGAAGGTTTTACCTGCCTGTGGTTACCCGACGTCACCGAGGTGGCAAGCCAATGGCATAAGGCTGACCTCGTTATCCTTGATCGGCAGTTTCCCGACGGTGACAGCCTGCGTTATCTGCCGGGCTGGCTGGCCAAAAAAGCGCTGCCGGTGATTGTTCTCACCGCCCGGGTTCAGGTGGACGATCGGGTGGCCGGCCTCGAGGCCGGCGCGCGGGATTACCTGACCAAACCCTTTGCCCATGTCGAACTGCTGGCCCGGATCCGCGCCCAGTTACGCACCCTGGGCGAAGGCCAACTGGGTGCAGGCGAGTTACAGATTTTTCCGTCACGCCAGACGGTGCGTTGGCGGAATAGTGACGTATCCCTGACCGCAACGGAATTTTCCCTGCTGGCGATGCTGGTACAAATGGAGGGCCGGGTGTTCACCCGCGACGAACTGCTCAATCAGGTGTGGGGCTATCAATCCTTTCCAACCACCCGCACCGTGGATACACATATTCTACAACTGCGCCAGAAACTGCCGGGCATCGCCATTACCAGCGTACGCGGCGTCGGCTACCGGCTGGATAAAACCTCATGAGGCGCTCGCTACTGCTCCCGGCCCTGGTGTGGATGGCGCTGGTGAATCAAACGGCTGCCGCGCTGCCGGTTACGCCGCTGGAGCCGGTCTATCACGCCCTGTTCAGCCAGCAAACCGCGCTGGCGTGGCAACAGCTGATCGTCGTCTGGCCACAGCTCAACAGCAACGCGCAGCGCAGGGCATGGCAAGAGGCGCTGAACGCCGTGATCTCCGCACAGTGCGGAAACGATTTACCGGTCAAAACGCCAGCCTGGCTGGACAGTCCCACGCTGGTGCTCATTCAACGCGATATTCCGCTGAACCGTATTTACCGCATCCAGTTGGTTGGCGGCAGCCCGGACCGTAATCTGCAAATATCATTGATTGCCCCGGATGGAAAAGACCTGATGCTCGGCGCAACGGCGGAGTATTACGCCCATGACCAGTTCCAACTGGAGAGCCAGGAGCTGGGTGAACCGCTGCCGATGGGGGTATATCACCTGACGCTGCGTGCGGGATCGGCGGTGTGGCAGCAATCACTGGCGCTTCAGGGCACGCGAAATCTGAACTGGATCCAGCGTCAGGGGCATAGCATCACGCTACAGCCGCCTGAAACGCCGTCCGCCTGCCCTGCTCCGTGGCTCGAACAAGCCATGCTCAAAGGAAGCGACTATCAGCAAATTTGGTCGCGCAAAAGCGATCAACTGCAGATGCAGCCCTGGCCGCGGCGCGAAGACGCATCTGAGTTATGGGGCATTGCCACGGTGGACAGAGAAGAAGCCCGAGGCGGGCTGACCTTACGCCTCGAGCATCGGTTGGCTGGGCCGCTACTCACGCTGCAAAACTGAGATCCTGACATTGCTCTGACAATCGCCTTGCTACAACCGGGGATACTGCGCGCTCATCGTCATCTCTGAGAACCTGCTATGAGCCTGAAAACCCTAACGCTAAAACTGAACCTCGCCGCAATGATTCTGGCGACGCTGTCCACCCCGTCGCTGGCCAGCGATGAAATCACCTTCTGGGATACACCGCAATATGGCGGCAACAGCTTCAACCGCCTGCCGCCGAGCAGCACCTATTTTACCGCCCTGCATGACTACGGTGCGAGCTGGGTACGGCTGAGTTACGACAAATGGCAGCCCAAACAACGGGACTTTTTGCTCGGCAGCGCCGACCATTATCAGGGGCTGGTGCCCGAGGATCTGGCCACGCTGAAAGCCGCGCTAAAACGCGCCCAGCAGGCGGGCCTGAAAGTGGTCATCGCGCCGCTGTCGTTGCCCGGTATGCGCTGGTCGCAGAACAATTACGGCCAGTTTGATGATCGACTCTGGCAGGACAAAACTTACTGGCAGCAGAGCGCACAATTCTGGCGAGACCTGGCGACGGCCCTGAAGGATGTCCCTGGCGTGGCCGCCTATAACATCGTTAATGAACCCGCCCCGGAAAAAATGGCCGAGCTGGCAGAGCACAGCAGCCCGGCAGAAATGGTGAACTGGTATCAACATCATCAAGGCACCGCCCGGGACCTGCCTGCGTTTTACCAGACCGTGATTCAGGCGATTCGTGAGGTCGACCCGCTCACGCCGATCATGGTCGATGGGGGTTGGTACGGGGCCGCTGACGGTTTCAACTACTGGCCTGCCAAACTGGAAGGCTCGCGCGTGCTGTACAGTTTTCATATGTACGAGCCTTACGAAGTGATGGGGGCCGTGAATCAACAGCGTCAGAAACGTTATCAGTATCCCGGCGTTGCTCCCTTTGGTCAGAGGGCCGAGATGTGGAACGCGCAGCGGGTGGCGGCCTATTTACAACAGCCTTTTGACTGGGCGAAGAAGCATCAGATCCCGGCTAACCGTGTCGTCGCCGGGGAATTTGGCTGCATTCGCACCCTGCCCGGCTGTCGGCAGTATTTGCAGGATGTCTTAACCATACTGGATAAGACCCCGGCACACTGGGCCTTTTACAGCTTTCGCGAGGACAGCTGGGATGGGATGGATTACGAGTTAGGTAAAGATAAAGTGCCGTGGTCCTACTGGCAGGCGGTGGATGCCAATCAACCCGACACCCTACCGCGCCATGCGACCCCGGAGTTTGAACCGATCCGACAGCGGCTAAGCAAAAAGTAATCCGCGATGTAAGCCCCCGAGTCCGGCTGCCTCCCGGACTCGGGGGGATCATTTAAAATCGCCAACCTGCTTGCGAATATGATGCTGTAAGACGGCCAACATGCTGGCTCCCGACAGACCTATCATCAACGCACCGTTCACCGCTTCCAGCGGGCCAAGCAGTTTCCATTTCGCGCTCATGACGATATCGCCATAGCCGAGGGTGGCAAAGTTTACCCCCGAGTGGTAAACCGCCTCGTGTAGCGTTGAAAATTCACCCAACAACAGGAACAGGATCCCCCACAGCATGATTTGCAGCAGATTACCCAGCAGCACAATTAAGATGATGCCAAATAGCGCCAGCGCCCCGGCGATCACCCCTTCTTTATAATGAAAGCGTTTGGTGTAAAAACGGATACAGCACACCGCCACCCATGACTGCAACAGCATATTCAGCAGGATGACCGGCATCCCCGTCACTAAAACTAACAACATATTACTCTCCTGCAACCGCTTCTGCCGCGGGGCGTCCGCTCGGATGCCAGCGCTCTACCAACACAACACATGCCCAGCCATACAGGGCAACCATAATAAATAAAGAGCAGCGCATCGCCGACGCCAACCAGACGTCTTTCCCGGCGGCGCTATCCTGAATAGCCGGTCCCAGCAGGATCAGCCCCGTTACCCAGGCGTTGCTCCAAAATGAGGGCGTGAACCGGGTAGCGACCAGTCGCACCAGGCGACGCGCGACCCACAGGCTGACCAGCGCCAGCCACAGGACAAGCATCAGCAATGACGGCCAGAGGCTCAGCCCAAACCACAGCCCGACCGCCAGCACTGCGCCCATCAGCGTTGACAGCACCAGTTCCTGACCGACCTGTTTCGCCGCCAGGGTATTGGTCTGCTGTGCCAGCATCACGGTTTTCATTACTGCCGGGATATAAAACGCTGGATTGCTCAACGCCAGCAGCCACACCGGGAGCACAATCAGCACCGCTCGCAGGGCCAGTTGATGGGGCGATTCCGGCATCAAAGGCACTTTTGCAGCCCCCGCGGGTGGGGTCTGTGGAGGAAACAGCGCCAACGCCAGGCGGTTAACCACCGTGCCGATAATGATCCCGAGACCCATCATCTGGGCAATGCCGACGGCGAGGGATTGTTCAATCAACCCGGCAATGGGAATGATCGTTACCGCCACCGTCAGCAGCATCGCCTGGGTTCCCTTTCCCGCCAGCCCCATCAGCATCAACAGATACAGCAGTAGCGCCGTGAACAGCAGCGCTGCCAGCGGAAAATGCGTCAGCATTGGCACCATCAATACACCACCGGCTAGGGTGGTCATCAGCAGAAGGCCGACGACGATCCCTTTTTTGATTGGCAGCGGCTTGCCCTGACACAGCACAATCCATGCCATGATGCAGCCCAGATGCGGCATCGGCAGCGCGAGGCTATAGCAGACCAGCGCCGCAACGGCGGTTCCGCAGCTGATCCTCAGGACGGCACGATCGCCGTTATGCATAGCACGCCACCTTAATAGAGATACGAGAACCCGCTCATCAGGCGAATATAGATGCTGCCCAGGAAGCTCATCAGGCCGCTGCCATTGGCGTAGACCAGCACATCCGCCTGCCCGCCGACCCGCAGGCTTTCAACCGGGGGGGCATCCTCTTTTGAGAATGTTACTTTGACCGGGAAGCGCTGCGCCTGACGCAGCCAGTCACGATTGTTGTCGATGGTCGGCAAGCTCCCCGCAGGCGGGTTTGACGAGGCACTCACGCCATACCCGATACTGCTCACCTGCCCTTTAAAAATATGACCGGGCAGACTATCGAGCAGAATAGCGACGTCATCGCCCGGCTTAATATTGCCGATATTGTTTTCTGTCATATCGGCGCTAATCCAGACGTCGTTGATCGACACCAGCGTCATCACCGGCGCCCCGGCCCCGAGAAACTGACCGATATCAGTCTGCAAATCCGTCACCAGGCCGCGAGTGGTCGCGACGATCAGCGTGTTTTTGCGATCCAGTTCGGCTTTGTGTACCGCCGAACGCGCGCTCAGAAGCTGCGAGTTATTATCCCCGGCAACGCCGTTGGCCGCGGTGGCACGGCGCAGATCGGCGGCGGCGGCCGTCATCTGGCTGCGGGCGGTTTCACGCGTGGCCTGCGCCACTTCAAGACGACGTACCGAAATCGTACCGGGATCTTCCCGATACAGCCGCTCCTGGCGGTCGGCATCCTTGGCGGCATTCTGGTAAGCCGCAGTCGCGGCGTCTAAACCGGCTTTGGCTGCGGCAATAGTTTCATTGTTGGCGTTGACTGAACTGAGCACCGTGTCGTAGTCCGACCGCGCTTTGGCCAATGCAATATCATACGGTTCAGGATCCAGTTCGAATAAGCGATCGCCGGGCTTAACCCGCTGGTTATCCTTGACGTACACTTTCTGGATTTGCCCTGCCACTTCGGCAGAAATGGGGATCACAAACGCCTGGACTCGAGCCTGAGAGGTATAAGGCGTCAACCTGTCGGCAGCGAGATACCAACAGAGCAGCACCACTATTACGGCGAGAAGACTCAACACTCCGCGACGACTGGCTTGCCCCGCCGGGGATGAGGATTCGGTCATGGTTGGGTCCCTTCTTTATGATGGGTGGCGGCAGGTAATGGGGTATCAAGCAGAGGCTTCCAGTTATCCCGTTCGCGCAAATGCGCGTCAGTTTGTGGGTCAACCAACGGTCGTTCCCGTCCTTTTTCCCACCCGCCTCCGAGCGCTTTATACAGCGTTATCAGGTCGCGCATTTGGGCACCTCGACTGTTGACCAGCCGCTCCTGCTGATTAAACAAGGCACGTTGTGAATCCAGCACCCGCTGGAAATCGGCCATCCCTTCGCGATACTGCGTATTGGCAATCGCCAGCGAACGATTCGCCGCGTCACCTGTTTGAGTCAGGAGCACGATTTCGTCTTTGTCATTGGCATAGGCAACCGCCGCATCGTCCACTTCGCGTGCGGCCTGGAACACGGCATCCCGGTAGCGTTCATGCAGTTGCAAAAAACGCGCATCCTGAACCAGCACCTGATTACCCAGCCGCCCTTGATCCAGTAAATTCCAGCTGAAGGTCGGGCCTGCTGCCCACGACAGGCTGCTACTCCCGCCATTTCGAGCGCTAATTCCCACGCTGCCAATCAGCGAAATCGAGGGATACAGTTCGCTTTCAGCGACGCCGATCAGCGCTGATTGCGCCGCCAGCTGCCGCTCGGCCATCCGTATATCAGGCCGACGGCGTAGCAAATCCGCAGGGACTTCAGACACCATCGCCAGCGTACCTTGCGGGATAACGCCGGTGTTGCTCGTCATCTCTGGCAGCGGGCCGGGTTTACGCGCCAGCAACACGCTAAGCGCGTTCTGACTTTGATTCAGGCTGGTTTCCAGCTGTGGAATGCTGGAGAGCGTCGACAGGTATTGCGTTTTCGCCTGCTGGACATCAAGCTCCGCGCTGTTGCCGCTGAGGAACAGTTTCTCGGTGATTTCGAGGCTACGTCGCTGAATTTTGGCGTTGCTGCGGGTGATTTGTAACCGCGCTTCCAGGGTGCGGATATTGACATAGAGCTGTGCCACCTGGGCGGCCATCAACACCTGAATATCGTCATACTGGGCAAGTGTCGCGAAGTAACTCGCATCGGCAGACTCCACGCCGCGTTGAAATTTGCCCCAAAAATCGAGCTCCCAACCGAGATTGAATCCTGCACCATAGTTGGTGCTCGAAATATAACGATTATTCCGCTGCTGGCCGCCGGTGATGACTTCCCCGCTGCCGATAGTGGCCTGCGGACCGAGTAAACTTTCAGCAATGCCCAATTGAGCACGTGATTCCAGAATGCGCAGTCCAGCAATCTTCACATCCGGGTTTTTACGCAGCGCTTCATTGATAAGCATGGTCAGCGTCGGATCGTTGAGTTGGGTCCACCACTGGTCATAATTTTGCAGCGTCGGGGTAGAGGCACTGCTTTTGGTCGTCGGCTGCCACTGATTCATCTCCGGGACCTGCGGCGTTTTGTAGTCCGGTCCAAGTGTTGTGCAGGCCGTCAGCACCAGGCAGGCGCCCCCTGTTATCAGGAAGCGCCCAAAGTGGTCGTCATTGAGCATTTTCGCTTGCCGCCAGGCCATCTGGGCCTTGGTCAACCCAGGCCATAAAGATGCGATAACCGATGGAGAGCAACGTCGCCCCGACGAACATCCCGAGGATACCGCTGGCCGCCATGCCGCCGAGCGCGCCGATCAGGACCACTGGCATAGGCGCATCGACCCCGCGTCCTAACAGCAGCGGCTTCAGCACGTTATCGACCATACCGGCCACAACCAGCAACACGGTGAACACGATATTCATGACCAAACCGTGGTCGCCCGTCATCCACATGATGACGATAGCTGGAGCCGTGACAAGCAGGACCGGTATCTGCGCGATACCGAGGATCAGCGCCAGGACAAAGAAGATGCCGACTGCCGGAATGCCCGCAATCGCCATCACAACCCCCGCCAATAATGCCTGAATAAAGGCCACCCCGATAACCCCCATCGCCACCGCACGAATGGTGCTGGTACACAGTTTGGTCAAATTCACGCCCCGGCGTTCATCGGTAATACGCACCGCGATGCGTTCGGCACTGCGAGCACCCGGCCCGCCCCAGGCCATTACGATCCCGGCCACGATAAAGGAAAATACGAAGCCAATTAACCCGCCGCCCATACTGGCCATCACCGCAACCACGGTTTTGGTGATCGCCCCGAGCTGCGGGCGATAACTTTGAATCAGGCCGGGTAAATCGACCGAGGCCTGATGCCAGACCGCGTACAGTTTTTTACCGACTAATGGAATAGAGGCAATGCCTTCCGGCGGTGCCGGGATCACCAGATTATGATGACTGACATTAACGATCAGGCCACTGACGCTATCACCCAGCGATGTCAGCATCGCCACGGTCGGTGCCACAATGAGCAGAATGCCCAACAACACCAGAACCGTCGCCGCTAACCCCTGTTTGCCCCCCATACGGGCCACAAAACGTTGATGCAGCGGATACAGCGTGACCGCCAAAATTACTGCCCACAGCAGCATATTTAAGAAAGGCGAAATGATGGTAAAGCAAAAAGAGCCTAGTCCGAGAATAAGACAGAGCTTGATGAACATATCCAGAAATCTGGCAACCAGTCTTTTCTCTACGACGGTGGATAGTTCGTTATTTTCCATGATGAGGTTATTCCAATTGATAGTGTCTACGTCGCTATCTGGACCTGTGCGAATAACACAGGCCAGCTAATAACAGGCATGACATAAAGTGAAGTTAAGCATTGTTTCAATAACAAGAATGAAACCTGTTGAGACTGAGAAGATTCCACTATGTCTATGATAGAACAAGCCAACACCCTTGCAAAGATAGCTCAGGGACCCTGGATAGTATTTACCATTAGACCTAAAAATACTTATAAAACAACTTGATACAACAAATATTTGATTGTGGCCCAGAATTTAAATCCGCTGGCAGCGTAATTTTTCAGAATATAATATCGCTAATTCCCATTCCTTTTACGAAAATACATGTGTAAGCAGTTGTAATATAACCACCTGGCAGGTTTGCTGTATAAATAAAGGGTTATTGCAACACGATATTTATTTTAAAATAAACATAAAGTCATTGGCGTAATAACATTTCAAATGGCATGTGAATGGAGTAATCAAGAGAAGTGATCTTTACTCAGTTATATGAACAGAATGACACAAAAAATAACTAGCCTATAAATAGTAACTATAGTTATTTATAGGCTGTAAACATTAAAACAACCCATTGCTTTCATGGAATAATATAATTATTTGCAACTTTGTTACAAATGATCATTAAAGCATCATATCCACTCTGCCTTAAGATGCGCCCGGCTGAGCATTCACGAAGCCTTTACGTGTTGTTAATTATTAGGTGAACAAATGAAGACCGTTTTACTACAGGACCGTACACAATTTGAATCCTGGATTTTAGAGGCGTTTTCGTCGATGGATCTGCTAACGGAAGACGACATCCATTCACTCTTAATAGAAAGCGCTCCGGCAGAATACCCCTGCCTCGGCTGGATAAAATATACTGATGACATCTATAGCACCCGTGTGGCAGCGTATATCTATCGATCCCAGATTGATTCCTGGGTCAAGGACTTAAATTCTCTGGCTATGGCTTAACCGATTCTGGTTGGGGTTGCGTTTGTGGTCCTGCCAATTTAACGGCTTTTTGTTTTCGTTCGATCTCATCCATTACCAGTCGATAGGCGATGTAGTATTTATAAATGTTGCTCACGTAGGTCACCGTCTCGGCGCCGATTTTTTCGGCGGCCAGGTTTTCTACGTTGCCAAACCATACGTTAGGATCGAAGCCGCGCTTTTTAGTTTCCGCTCTAAGGCGCGCAATCCTTGCGGGCCCGGCATTATAGGAGGCAAATGAAAAGAGTGCCTTATCCAGCGGGGTCATGGGCTCATCGCCATAATACTGGTCAATCATCCAGCGCATGTATTTCACCCCGGCATTAATGTTCGGTTCCAGCTGACGAATATCACCCACGTTGAGCTCTTTGCCTGTTTTCGGCATCACCTGCATCACCCCAATCGCCCCGACCGGACTTCTTACCGACTGATTCAGGCGTGACTCCTGATAGCCCTGCGCCACCATCAACAGCCAGTCGACGTTATAGCGCTTGCCATATTTTCTGAACACTTCCACCATCGATAAGAATTTTCTCCGCCCTTGCACGGAGGTGGCATCTTTAACGTATTTGGCACTCTTCAGATAACGTACTAACAGCGTATTCCCGAGGGTGCTGCCGAGTTTATTCTGCTTCACAAAGCCATTCAGCAAGGCGAGGAGTTGCGGACTGTCTTTGCGCACCGCCCAGGCGATATCGGCGTGATCTCGCAGCACAATGTCTTCATGAACCTGAATTTTAGGAAACACCTGCTTCCAGAAGAGTGCCTTGTGCCTGTCAACAACGATCATCGGGACCAGCCCGGCGTTAAGCATTTCAATCAGATCTTCATCCTCCAGCGCTTCAGGTGCTGGTTCCAGGGTCACCGGTAGCCGTGACTCTTTTGCAAATCGCGCATTTAATGCCACCAGACTTTCGTAATAGCTCGAGGAATAGCGGACAAAGACCGTTTTGCCGGAGAGTTGCTCCAGGTTTTCAACTTTCGGTGAGAAAGGTCCGGTGAGTAACAGCTCCTTCGCGTTAGGGTAAAGCGAATCACTGAAGGCCACGCGTTTTTGACGCGCCGGGGTAATGGTCAGGTTGGCCGCGATGATATCGCCCTTTCCCTCGTTCAGGGCAGTAAAGAGTTGTCCTCGCGTGACAGGCACGAACAGGACTCGTACCCGAAGATGCCGGTGCGTGAGCTTTTCCTGCTTCATGAGTTTCTTGTTCAGGTCGCGCTCAAACTCCATAAACAGATCATGCGTCAGCCCGCGCTGTGTCCCTTTATCGATGAAGAAGAACGTTTTGCTGTAGGTTGTTAATACGCGGATCACCCGTCGGTCATACATGCCCGGCAAATCCCCGACCCAGGGTTGCTGGATATCCTCCAGATTAACCGCCAGCGCATCCGCTGGTGGTGCTTTGGTCGGCGCGGCGTAGGCTGCGCATAGCAAAAGAGAGACGATTGGCCCGATAATGAGCGTGTTGATAAGACGTTGCGACAAAGAGGCATTCATGGAGCAATACTCCGCCAGATGCATCTGTATAGGTTAGTCAATCCGTACGGACTTACACCTCATTATTCCAAAACCCCATAAAACCAACAGCAAGACTGTTTATTGCGGCCATAACATCACAGTCAATCATCTTTCGTCATTTCCCTCTTATTTCCTCAATTTTAGATAAATTGAGTTGTGTTGTTTTTTGATTGTACTGAACACGCATTGGAGGCGTATTTTTATCCGTATCGTTAATTGTTCATCGTCTACTTCTGAGGGTTAAATTATGGTTGGTGCATCACAATTCAGAGATGTCATTTTTCTGGATAAAGAAATATTAGCTGCCGTTATTGGAATATCAGCCTGGGGCGGCCTGGTTCGCTACATCGTGCTGAGAAATAAGGCAATAAGTCTTAAGGACATTCCTGGTGTTATCTGTCAAATGATCGTTTCCTGTTTCACCGGTATGCTTTTAAGTATTTTTGTCCTCTCCCGAAATGCGCAGGACGACAAGCTATTATTAATGGCTGGATTAGGCGGCCTGTTCGCAGGGCCATTAATTACCTTACTGGGTAAAAAACTGGCGAAACATATCGAGAAAGAAGCCGGGCCTAATTTGCTAAACTCGGAGGATAAAAATAACGAGACTTAATATTCAGGCCCAGTAGCATCGCGCCACCGGGCCAACGTGACAGAAGTTATAGCGCCGACTTCAGACGCTTAACCGCTTCATACAGTTGATCTTCCGTGGCGGTCGCATAGGAGAAACGCAGCGTTTTCTTATCGGCGCGATCGCTAAAGAAGAATTCGCCCGGCACGTAAACCACGCCTTTTTCCAGGGTGTTCTTCAGCCACTGCGTGGTGTCGAAATCGTAGCGGAACTGCGCCCACAGGAACATGCCACCCTGCGGTTGATTGAAGGTAATGTGATCGTCGAGTTCCTCTTTCAGGAAACGCGACAGCGCCTGGCATTTCTGCTTATAGGCTTCTCGAATCAACGCAATTTGCGGATCGAGGCGATCCATCGTCAGGTACGCCGACACCAACGATTGGGTGAAGGAGTTAGCGTGCAAATCGGTCGCCTGTTTGACGATGGCCACTTTCTGCTGCATCCATTCCGGCAAAATAATCCAGCCCACGCGCAGACCCGGTGCCAGAATTTTAGAGAACGTCGAGGTATACACCACGCTGTGATGGTCGCCTAACTCTGCGGCAGTCTGGAACAGCGTTTTCTGACGCTCTTCGGTGAAGCTGATTGCGCCATACGGGTCATCTTCGATGATCACGAAATCATGCTTAATCGCCAGTTTCACCAGCTTCTCACGGCGCTCGGCGCTGAGCGTGGTGCCACTCGGGTTACCGAACGTCGGCACAATATAAACCGCTTTGATACGGGTGGTATTGAGCAGCGTTTCCAGCTCATCGACCTTCATCCCGTCGGCATCGCTGCCCACTGATTTCACTGTCGCTTCGGTGAGGCTGAGAATTTGCAGGGTCGCGAGATAGGTTGGACGTTCGACCACGAACACGTCACCCGGATTCGCCAAGGAACGAATCAACAGATCCAGCGCCTGTTGCGAACCGGAAGTGATCAGCAGTCGATCGGCGGAGGTGGTTATCCCCCGCGCCTGGCACAAACCGACCAGCTGCTGGCGTAAATCCACATTACCTTCGGTTAAGCCGTACTGGAATGCGTCGCCGAAGCTCTCTTCAACCACTCGCTGTGTGGCGGCGGCGAGACCTTCTTTATCAAATAATTCCGCGGAAGGAATGCCCCCGGCCAGGGAGATGACGCCGGGCATTTTGCTGTGTTTTAACAGTTCACGGATGGCGGAGGGTTGCAGTTGTTGGATGCGGTCTGCGAGGTGATTGCTCTTGCTCATATTTATTTCTCTGTTTTTTATTCAATTGAAATATACATAGCCAACAAATGAATAAGCAATGCCTTTTTTGCCCGATAACGCGTTGATAAAAACGCGCATGTGCCCCTCGCAAGCGCAGCACCACCGGGCAAGTTGACAAGCGTTCAGCTTTCGCCCAGATTAAACACGTACTCAGTATACTTTAATGCTCAGTACATACTCCCATTTCTCAGAGAGTCCTATGAATAATTCACAGATTGTTATCTTCACAACAATCTGTCTCGATCACCGAATCGACCGATGTCGCGTAAAAAGGAGAAATGATGTCAGACATACTCGACCGTCGTTCCAGAAAACGGCTGGAAACGCGCCGTTCTATTTCGAGGGCAGCCTCCGACCTGTTTGCCGAAAAAGGGTTCGATAACGTGACAATCGATGAAATTGCATCGGCTGCCGACGTAGGAAGAATGACGGTGTTCAACCATTTTCCGCGCAAAGAGGATATGTTTTTCGCCAGAGACGATGAAATTCGTGACACGCTGGCAGAGGCGCTGCGCCAAAGAAAAGAGGCCGATTCACCGATAGAATCCCTGCGTCTGCTGGCGCATCGGCTGGTTGCTGAGCAGCGCCCTTTCCTGCAGTTCTCCGAAAACAGCCAGGGCTTTATTGCGATGATTAACGCCAGTGAGACCCTGAAAGCCCGGGCTCGGGCCATTCGTGATGAAGTGGCCAACGGCATTGCCGCTGAACTGGCGCTCGGCGCAGGACTTACCGAACCCGATGCTGACGCCGGGCTGGCCGCCGCGTTGCTCGTCGCCACCTGGAGCGCGGCGCTCACCCGGGCGCATAAGGAATATCAGCTCACGCGTGACCCTGCGCGCGCCGCCGCCACGTTTTTGGAACTTGTCGATAGAGGTGCTGTAGGGCAAAAAGCGGCGTTAGGTGGCACGCTTTACGCCTGAGTCAGGCTGTCGTAAATATTGAACATCACCCAAGACGGAGAGAAACAAAGTCAACACAGTTCATTATCATAATATTTACTTTTAGAGGCGCATCATACTTCTGAGAAATAGTTGTTTTCGATGATTATGCACTTAAAATGAATGGATTCAGGCTTAAAAAGGCGCTCTTGCGCCTTTTTTTAATGGATAATTATTCAATCCTGCTGTTAAAAATTCCTTCCACTACCTCTCATTTTCGCGTTTCGCCTGATGCTAAATTTTAAAATAGTGTTAAATTTATACTCACATAGTCGATATCACTATGGTCCACGGCTAATTAAGAACATATTACCTACAATACTTAAGGTTCATCATGGATAAGTTATCTTACGCTTCAGATAGCAACACATCTGCCTGGAACACCTACCTGCAACAAATCGAGCGCGTCGCGCCCCATCTTGGCGAATTGTCCCGTTGGGTCGATACCCTTCGCCATCCAAAACGCGCTCTGATTGTTGATATTCCAGTACAGATGGACGATGGCACCATTCGTCATTTCGAAGGATACCGCGTGCAGCACAACCTCTCCCGCGGCCCGGGCAAAGGCGGTGTTCGCTACCACCCGGATGTGGATCTGAACGAAGTAATGGCGTTGTCTGCCTGGATGACCATTAAATGTGCGGCGCTGAATCTGCCGTACGGCGGCGCGAAAGGCGGCATCCGTGTCGATCCCTTTGCGCTGTCAGAAGGCGAACTTGAGCGTCTGACCCGTCGCTATACCAGCGAAATCGGCATTATTATTGGGCCACAAAAAGACATTCCAGCGCCGGACGTCGGCACCAACGGTAAAGTGATGGCATGGATGATGGATACCTACTCCATGAATCACGGCACCACCATTACTGGGGTTGTCACTGGCAAACCTATCCACCTCGGCGGCTCGCTTGGACGTGAAAAAGCGACCGGTCGCGGGGTATGGATCAGCGGTCGTGAAGTTGCGCGTCGGGCCAATATCGCCGTCGAAGGTGCGCGTGTGGCAGTGCAAGGTTTCGGTAACGTCGGTAGCGAAGCCGCCCGTCTGTTCTCCGCGTCCGGTGCGCGCGTGGTGGCGATTCAGGATCATACCGCCACGCTGTTCAACGCCATGGGTATCGACATGAATGCCCTCACCGCCTGGCAGATTGAGCACAAGCAGATCGCCGGCTTCCCGGGGGCTGAAACCATCGCCAGCGATGCGTTCTGGGATGTTGACATGGACATCCTGATCCCGGCGGCGCTGGAAGGTCAGATAACTCGTCACCGTGCCGAAGTGCTGAAATGTAAATTGATCCTCGAAGGCGCAAACGGTCCGACTTATCCGGATGCCGATGACGTATTGGCCAGCCGTGGCATTATCGTAGTGCCAGACGTGGTGTGTAACGCCGGTGGCGTAACCGTCAGCTACTTCGAATGGGTTCAGGACATGGCAAGTTTCTTCTGGAGCGAAGAAGAAATTAACGCCCGTATGGACAAAATCATGACCGACGCGATGGTTCACGTCTGGGAAAAAGCAGAAGAAAAATCCTGCTCCCTGCGTACCGCGGCGTACATCGTCGCCTGTGAACGCATCCTGCTGGCGCGTAAAGATCGTGGTATCTATCCAGGCTAAACCCTGACAACGGCGGGCTGCATCGCAGCTCGTCGTTTCTTCAGCGTTAAACACCCCGTTTCACAAAACTGTCTCCCGCTTTCCTGTCTAATCCTACGCCCTGCGCTATGCTGTATGCCGTTGAAACCGCGCTAAGGAACCAAAGATGGCTGACTGGAACCCTTCCCTCTATTTGCAGTTCGCATCAGAACGCACACGCCCTGCCGCCGAGCTGCTGGCGCGCATTGCCAAACCTTCCGCAAGTGACATCGCTGATTTGGGCTGTGGCCCCGGTAACAGTACCGAACTGCTGCGCGCCGCCTGGCCGAATGCGGCGATTGTCGGCGTGGATAATTCCCCCGCGATGTTGGATAAAGCGCAAAAATCGCTGCCGGACTGTCAGTTTGTGAATGCTGATATCGGTCAGTGGCAGCCGGAACAGCCGCTGGACGTGCTGTATGCCAATGCTTCCCTGCAATGGGTGCCCGATCACCCGACGCTGTTCCCGTATCTGGCTTCGCTATTGGCGAAAGATGGCGTATTAGCGGTACAGATGCCGGATAACTGGGAGGAACCCTCTCATGCGTCAATGCGCCAGGTCGCGAATGAGCTTGGCCATCCACCGCGGGGCAGAATGCCGCTGGCGGGCGTGCAGAACTATTATGATTGGCTGAGCCACAGTGGCTGTGAGGTGGATATCTGGCGGACGACCTATTTTCATCCGATGGAATCGCATCAGGCTATCGTTGACTGGCTGAGCGCGACCGGGCTGCGCCCTTATTTGCAGGCGTTGGATAGCGTCAGCCAGCAGGCATTTTTACAGCGTTATCTGCAGCTGCTGGAAGCGCACTATCCTCGCCAGCAAAATGGGCAGATCCTGCTGGCGTTCCCGCGTTTGTTCATCATTGCGCGTCGCATTACCAGCTAAAATCGCGCACTAGAGATAAGTCCCACGCCGTCGCAAACAGGGATAAAAACAGAATGATGTTTACGGCGGTTTCTATTTTCTTTTCCATGATTTTGTTTTCCACGAAGATCCCCCTGATGGCCTGTTGACCATTATCCAGGGAAAATCTTAATGATTTCTTATCGGCCAGTGCTACAGATTCTTCCGATTAAGCACCAAATCGTGAAATTGCCTTAGGTGAGTTGATAGCATTTGTCAGGCAGAATCTTTGCCGGAACGTTCGTTTCATCGTTCATTTGCAGCAGTTCAATTTCGATGGCGGTACTGATAGCGTCCAGCGGCAGATCGTTATTTTCCACTCCAAACGGTTCTTCAAGTTCCTCGGCCAGCACATCGAGCGAGATGAAGGTGTAGGAAATCAGCACCGAGATAAACGGCGTCATGTAATGCAGGTCACCCACCAACGCGAAGGGCAACATGATACAGAACAGGTACACCGTGCGGTGCAGGATCAGCGAATACGCAAACGGCACCGGGGTGCCTGCAATACGCTCACACCCCGCCAGCACGACCGACATATCGTTGAGCCGATTATTCAGGCTGTGGAACAGAATGTCCGATAAAGCGCCCTGCTGGCGTTGAGCTGCCAGCCAGTTTCCCATCAACAACAGAATACGGTTAGCGGGAGACTGGACGGCCAGCACCTGGGTCAGTTGTTCCTGAGTCAGATATTTCGCCAGCGTTGGTTCCTGCGGCACGTGCCGGAGCTGCATGCGCAGCGAGTGCACAAAGGCAATTTGCAAGCGTACGAACGAGGCAATATCGGTGTCCGGTGGCAGCGTATTCTTCACTTCACGCAGCAGCGAACGGGAGGCAATCATCAACTGGCCCCAGAGCTGACGCGCTTCAACATAGCGCGAGTAGCAGGCATTATTGCGAAAGCCGAGGAAAATCGCGATCGCCACACCGAGGATGCTGAATGGCGCAACCGTCAGCTTCACGCCCAGGGAGGAATACCACGGCAGCATCGCTATCACGGTGATGGAGAGCAGGAAGTTGAGCAGCAGTCGGGAGAAAATCTTTGGTAACACCGAACCGTGCCAGACAAAAATGCGGGACAGCCAGTGTTCGTGAGGTCTTACAATCATGGGTCATTATCATTTAAAGAAAGGCTGCGTTATTTAACGTGATCCAAATCACTCTTTCAAGTTTATTGCGACATCTCGCTACATTTTAATAACAACACCAATTTTACTTTGCTGCACATTCGGCTCATAATGTGAGCCAATTGACGCGCTATTCGGCTCAGAGGTGATCATGACGCAATGGATCTGGCAACACTCGGACTGGCCTGTTTTTTATTGGCAGGATGAGACCGTTTTGCCTTTGCTGCGCCAGCTCCAGCGAAAATCCGGGGTTTTGATTGGCCGCAGTGAAATGCAGGATGAAGATCGTCAGACGCTGGATGCCCTGCTCTCTAATATCCTCGCCTCGTCGGCCATTGAGGATGAACGCCTGAATGCACAGTCGGTTCGCTCCTCACTCGCCCGTCGGCTGGGGGTTGACGACGACACGCCGTTCCCGGTGTCCGAACGCTCCGAAGGCATGGCTTCGATCATGCTGGACGCTATCGATAACCGCCATGAGCCACTGTCGCTGGCACGTTTACACCAATGGCATTGCTGGCTTTTCCCACAGGATCCGTGGGCCATACACCCAATTAACGCCGGTAAATTACGCGGTGGCGAACCAATGCAGGTGGTGTCTGGCCGCTTAGATAAACCGGTGGTACATTTCGAAGCGCCTCCGCGGGAAGGACTCGACGCCCGCCTGGACGCGTTTATCGCCTGGTTTAATCAAAGCCACGACGATCCGCTGGCCGATCCTATCCTGCGCGCTGCAGTAGCGCATTTATGGTTCGTCACCCTACACCCTTATGACGACGGCAACGGGCGTTTAACCCGGGCACTGACCGATTTGGCCCTCGCCCAGGCGGATAATCAGAGCATCCGTTTATACGCCATGTCGGTGTCAATTCTTGAGCGGCGAAATCAGTATTATCAGATACTTGAGCACACGCAAAAAGGCGGCTTAGACATCACCGAATGGCTGGTGTGGTTTTTACAAACGCTCGATGCAACGCTGGAGAGCGCGCTGGCCAGAATCGACAGTACGCTGGCGAAAAGTCGTTTTTGGAAACATAACGATGCGGTCCGGCATACGCTCAGCGCGGAACAGCTGAAGGTTCTCAATCGTCTGCTCGACGGCGGCGAGTCTGGATTTAGCGACGGGATCAGCGCCAGCCAGTATCAAAAAGTGGCGAAAGTGAGTAAAGCCACCGCCACGCGTCATCTCGCCTACCTGCTTGAGCAGGGGTTACTCGAAAAGCTGCCCGGCGGCGGACGTAACACCCGCTATCAAATTGCCCAACCGACATGAGCCGAAAACGGCACTCTATTCGGCTCTAATTGTGAGCCGAATAAATGCAGGAATTGGCTCACCTGCCAGAGAATTGACTATCAAGCTATAACCGCAGAGGAGTTTAAGAAGGGGTATTTAATAAAGCCCATATGTATGTTGTAACTAATTGCGCATATTATAAACCCGGCACAGTGGCCGGGTCAGATTTTAGCAAAGCGGTTTGACCGCTTCACGCATGCCTTTGGTCAGAATGCTGTCGAGGTCCCGCGTCACCTGTTCAACCAGGCCGTGAACGTCGGTCAAATCCTGCTCCCAGTGATCTTTCACCGACAGCACGGATTCAACCAGCGACGTGGTACTGATTTGCTTGTCGCGATGTAACGCCCACAGCTGCTGGAAGCGATCCATCCAGTGCGCATCGTCCTGTACAGGATAGCTTTCACCGTTACGTTCCGCACGGTAGAACGCAATCAGCGCCGCCAGTGCAAAGGTCAGTCGAGCCGGTAATTTACCGGTTGCCGCCTGCCCCGCCAACAGCTGCGGCAGAATACGGGTGCGGAATTTAGTCATGCCGTTCAACGCAATCGACAACAGCTGATGCTTGATGTACGGATTGCGGAAACGACCGGTAACCGCACTGGCGAACGATTCCAGCTCATCGCGCGGCAAATCGAGCACCGGGATGATTTCCTGGTAAATCGCTTTTTCGACAAAGGCGCAAACTTCCGCATCGTTCATCGCCTCACCCACGGTATCCAGCCCGGCCTGATACGCCACCGGCACCAGCGCGGTGTGCGCCCCATTGAGGATCGCCACTTTGCGTTCTTTATACGGTTTGATGTCATCGACAATCAGCACGTTGAGCGAGAGTTTATCGAGGCGTAATTCACTGGCCAGCGTTTTCGGCCCTTGGATAACGAACAGATAGAAATGTTCGGCAGTGTCGAGGAAGCCGTCTTTATAACCGAGTTCAGCTTCAAGCGAGGCAGCTTCATCACGCGGATAGCCGGTCACGATACGGTCAACCAGGGTGGAACAGAAGGCATTGGCGGTATTCAGCCAGGTGATGAACGCTGCGGGCAGCGCCCATTCATGGGCATAGCGCAGCACCAGTTCACGCAGCGCATCACCGTTGTAATCAATCAGTTCGCACGGAATGATGACCCAGCCTTTGTCCGCCGCACCGTTGAAATGACTGTAACGTTCGAACAGCAAACGGGTCAGTTTGGCAGGATAGCTGACGGCGGGTGCGTCTTCGAATTTATCGCCCGCGTGATAGCTGATCCCCGCTTCAGTGGTGTTAGAGAAGACGAAGCGCATCGCCGGGTTGTGCGCCAGTTTCAGGAATTCCTGATAATCGGCATAGGCACTGATTTCACGGTTAACCGATCGAATCAGACGCGCGTCACTTACCGCCTCGCCCTGCTCGTTCAGACCCCGAATAATGGTGGTGTACAGGCCGTCCTGAGTGCTGAGCGACGGCGGAAAATCGCTGTCAATCGGGCGCACGATAACCACCCCGGCATTGAGGTCGGTGTGTTGGTTCAGGAGATCAATTTGCCAGTCGACAAAAGCGCGGAGGAAATTACCTTCACCGAACTGAATGATGCGTTCAGGGTACTGAGCGCCAGGAAAATCGCGGCGGTTTAATGTTTTCACAATGGTTTCCCTTATTGATTGGTCATACAGCCTGCGTTATTGGTCCAATAACTTATCAGACTTTAGAACCAGGAAACCCTGTTTTGATCAAACCGCTGGCAGCTTTTTTAAGGGTTTTCCAGGAATTTATAAAATACGGAGGTGGCGGTCATCTTGCCGTCTGGCATCAGCGCGTAGCGTGGGATCTCACCCACCTTTTGCCAGCCACACCGCTGATAGAAGCTCTCCGCGCCGCTACCCGTCGCCGTGTCGAGTACCAGAACCGATTTACCCTGGCGCACCGCTTCCTGTTCCAGCGCCGTCATTAGCTGGCCCGCAACGCCCTGACGTCGGCCACGAGAGTGGACTAACAACTTTGCGACGTCCGCCCGATGCGGTTGGTTTTCTGGCAGATCGGTGATCAGTTGCACGGTGCCGACCAGACTGCCATCCGCCTGCTCCACGGCCAGAACCACGCGTTCACGGGCTGCCACACTTTGGGCAACCTTTTGCCAGAAAGCGGTGGCAGTATCCAGGTGAAGGGGTTGCATAAAGCTGACGGACGCGCCGCCGTGAACGCAGTCGACCAGAATCTCGGTCAATGCCGGCAGCCGTTGCAAAATATCATGGTGAGAGAGGGAGATAACCCGGGTCGACGACGTCATGTGAGGCTCCTTTAGAAGACCTCATCACTATCTACTTAACATGTTGATAACACAACTGGCCGACCATAGGGTTTACTTATTAGCGCCTCGCGCTTAGGCGGAAGCTTCTTGATGGTGGATATCCGTTTCTGCCACTGATTTGGCGCAGGTCTTGTTACGCCCGGCCTTTTTGGCGCGATACAGATACTCATCGGCTTCCACCAGCAATTCATTGAAAGCGTCGATGGTGGCTCGGTTACCCAGCGTGCCACTTCCGATGCCAATACTGACCGTGGTCCGCAAAGGCTGTTGTCGCCAATGGAAAACCGTTGATTCCACGCGGCGGCGGATGTTTTCTGCCAGCTGATAGCCGTCCAGCGGGTCGCGCGTTTTCGCCGCCACCACGAACTCTTCTCCGCCCATACGCGCCACCAGCCCCTGCTCGCCCACCACTTCACGAACCTGGCGTGCGAAAGCCGTCAGCACATAATCCCCACATTCGTGCCCGTAGCTGTCGTTCACGCTTTTGAAAAAATCGATATCGAGCAACATCACCGTCATATGCTGATTGGCATTCACCGGCTGTTTTTTCAGGGCTTCATACAGACCCGAACGCGAATAAACCCGGGTGAGAAAATCGAAGTCGGCACGCAGCGACACCTGGCGCATCAGATTGTTAATCGCCGCCACGCTGGTCGACACGATCACCGGACTAATAGCCAGGGTGGCTATCCCCAGACGAGTGGAAAACAGCTGTGCGGTTTGCAGCGGGCCGCTGACCGCTAGATTAATAACCGAATTGGCAACCAGAATGATTTCGGCGGCACCGGTAATGAGCGTCAGCGCACAGGTCACCGGCAGCGGATAACGGATTGCACACCAGATAAGTGCCGACAGCGGAAACGCCAGGCTGCCAGCCCCGCCCACAGCAATCGCCGCCAGCACCGAGAGCACCAGGAACAAGACCGGCAGCAGCTGTTTCCAGTGGATACGGGTAATTTCATGCGGTAACGTCAGGGTCATCACACAGGGTAAAATCAGTACCCCGGTGGAGAATTGCTCGCTGAACCAGTCGGCCAGCGACGGCATAAACGACTGTCGGTCGATCCCCTCCGATCCTATCGCCCCCAGCAACGCACAAAATACCGCAGCAATCAGGCAATAATAGAACAGACGCAGCGCGTTAATCGGGCCGGGCTCACTTCCCGCCTGTTGTTTATCACGCATCACCAGCTGCGCCACGATCACGATAAACACCATATTCGACGCATTGATTATCAATGAGGCCATTCCCCATTGAGTGGTAACCACGTCAAAAAGCAGCATCGCGCCATAGCAAATCGCATAATAGTGCAGCCGGTTAAGCCATACGTAACGGGCGTATATCCCCGCCATAACCGCATTCAGCGGCCAGAACAGCGACAGCTCCTGCACCAGGCGTAGCATCGCTCCCACCGCATAAAACAGCGTGGTAATAGCAAACAGGAAAAGGGCATTACGCAGGATGTGCGCTTCACTAAATACGGTTAGCCGGGGAACATAAATCGAACGCATTAATATCTTTCCATATAATCGCTATTGGCGATTATTTCGGGAATAACGAGGTGACTCATCGGGAATGCTCACTACTATTGATCACAATACGCGCATTAACAATTATCCCGGACAGTTATTTATTGCCCAGTGACCAGATACGTTACCGATGCGTATCGCCCGATCAGTAGACCGAATGGCCCATGCGCTGGGTGAGTTTTTCCAACACCGCCGCACCCGCCAGCGAGTTACCGGCTGCATCAAGCTCCGGACTCCAGACGGCAATCGCCATCTCCTGCGGTACGATCGCCACGATCCCCCCGCCCACGCCCGATTTTGCTGGCAGCCCGACGCGCCAGGCAAACTCCCCGGAATTTTGATACATCCCGCTGGTCGCCATCAACGCATTGACCTGCCGCGCCTGTAACGGCGTGATAATGGGTTGCTCTCGCTGCGGGAAGTGCCCCTGATTGGCAAGGAACAGGAACGTTTGCGCCAGCTCGCGACAGTTCATCTTCAGGGCGCAATAGTGGAAGTAATTCTGTAAAACGGTGGTCACGTCATTATCGAAATTGCCGAACGATTTCATTAGCCAGGCAATGGCGGCATTACGCGCCGAATGGTCGAACTCCGAACGCGCTACCACCGCATCGTAGGCGATATCGTCCACACCCGACAGCTTGCGCACAACTTCCAGCATCCGTTGACGCGGCGCACTAAGACGACTTTGCAGCATGTCACACACCACCAGCGCCCCGGCATTAATAAACGGGTTGCGCGGAATGCCTTGCTCAATTTCGAGCTGTAGCAGCGAGTTAAACGGCTGGCCGGACGGATCTTTTCCCACCCGCTGCCAGATCTCATCTTCCGCATAGTGGTTCATTGCCACCACCAGACTCAGCACTTTCGAAATTGACTGGATAGAGAAGCGTTCCTGCGCATCCCCGGCGCTGAAATGCTGCCCATCGACGGTGCTGATGGCAATCCCAAGCTTTGTGCCGTCGACACAGGCCAGCGCCGGAATATAGTCCGCCACCTTGCCTTGCCCAATCAGCGGTTTCACTTCTGCCAGGACTGATTCCAGCATGCTGTTGTTGATGACCGTTGCCACTCTTGCTCCTTGCCCGCAGGCCAATTTCGGCCTGCGAGTATATCAGCGTCAGGTAGGCAGACGAAAGCGCATTACCGTTGCGCGTTCGTAGGTCGTAGGCACGGCAAGCACAAGCGCCACCGGGCGTAAACTACTGACGATCTTTCCATACGGTCTGCACGTTACAGAACTCATGCAGGCCGAAGTGCGACAGCTCGCGACCGAAGCCGCTTTTCTTTACCCCGCCAAAGGCGACGCGGGCATCAGAGGCGCTGTAGCCGTTGATAAATACGCCACCACATTCCAGCTCATCGGCAAAGCGCTGCGCCTGTTTTTCATCGGCGGTATACACCGTGGCAGAAAGCCCGAAATCACTGTCGTTTGCCAGCGCCAGCGCATGGGAGGCGTCACGAGCAACGGTAATCGCCGCCACCGGGCCGAACATCTCCTGACGAAACGCGGTCATGTTTGGCGTGACGTTCCCCAGCACCGTCGCAGGATAGTAGTTCCCTTTCCCGGCGATCTTCTCCCCGCCGAGCAGCAGCGTGGCTCCCTCTTCCAGCGTGGCGGTCACCTGGTCATGCAGTTCATCACGCAGATCGTACCGCGCCATGGGGCCAATATAGTTTTGTTCGTCCTGCGGATTGCCCACTTTCAGTTTGGCGGCCGCCGCAACGAACTTCTCGGTGAACACATCGGCAATGCCCGCTTCAACGATAAAGCGTTTCGCCGCCGCACAGACCTGTCCGGTATTCTGATAACGGCCAATCACCGCCGCGTTGACCGCTTCATCTATATCGGCATCGTTCAACACGATAAACGGGTCAGAACCCCCCAGTTCGAGCACGCATTTTTTCAGCGCTGCTCCGGCCTGCGCCCCAATCGCTTTCCCGGCACGCATGCTGCCGGTCAGGGTCACGGCGGCGATACGCGAGTCGTTAATCATCTGCGAAACGCCCTCGTTGGTCGCATTCACCCAGCCGAACACGCCCGCAGGAATGCCCGCTTCACTAAAGATATCGCCAATCAGCTTCGCGCTCCCCATGACGTTCGGGGCATGTTTCAGCAGGTAGCTGTTACCCGCCAACAGGATCGGCACCGCACCGCGCATCACTTGCCACAGTGGAAAGTTCCACGGCATCACCGCCATAATCGGGCCCAGCGGACGGTATTCAATCACCGCTTTATTATTCTCAACCTGGGTGGCTTGCGTCGACAGCATCGCCGGGCCCTGCTCGGCGTACCAGTCACACAGATTGGCAGATTTGGTCACTTCGCCGCGGGCCTGAACAATCGGCTTGCCGATTTCGCGGCTGATCATCTGCGCCATCTCTTCCGCGTGTAGCCGCAAAACGTTACCCACGTTACGCAGCGCAGCTGCACGATCGGCGACGGACGTGCGTTTCCACTCACGAAAACCGCTGTCTGCCAGAGCGACCGCCTGATTAACATCATCTTGGGTGGCCCATGCCAGGGTCGACAGCGTTTCACCGGTGGCGGGGTTAAGGGAAATGGCGTGAGTTGCAGGTGATGTCATGATTTATTCTCTCTGTTTACTGAGGTTGTTGCCTAATAGTGGCCCACTCTGCTATTTATGGAAAATGAATAATATTAACCACTCCATTCACGATATGAGAACGCTATGGACTTAACCCAGCTTGAGATGTTCAACGCCGTCGCCCTGACCGGGAGTATTACCCAGGCCGCGCAAAAGGTGCATCGCGTGCCCTCGAATCTGACGACCCGTATCCGCCAGCTGGAAGCGGATTTGGGGGTGGAACTGTTCATCCGTGAAAACCAGCGCCTGCGTTTATCCCCCGCCGGACACAGTTTTCTGCGCTACAGTCAGCAGATCCTGGCCCTGGTCGATGAGGCGAGAATGGTGGTCGCAGGCGATGAACCTCAGGGCCTGTTTTCCTTAGGCTCGCTGGAGAGTACCGCCGCGGTACGCATTCCGCCGACATTGGCGCTGTACAACCAGCGTTATCCCAAGATTCAGTTCGATCTGGCAACCGGCCCGTCAGGCACCATGATTGACGGGGTGACCGAAGGCCGGTTAAGCGCGGCATTTGTCGACGGGCCGGTGATGCACCCCAGTCTTGAAGGCGTGCCGGTATATCAGGAAGAAATGATGATCGTCACCCCAAAAGGCCATGCCCCGGTGACGCGAGCAAGTGAAGTTAGCGGCACCAGTATTTACGCGTTTCGCGCCAATTGTTCGTACCGCCGTCATTTTGAAAGCTGGTTTCACGCCGATCGCGCCACGCCGGGGCGCATTCACGAAATGGAGTCTTACCACGGAATGCTGGCCTGCGTGATTGCCGGTGCGGGTCTGGCGATGATCCCCCGTAGCATGCTGGAAAGTATGCCCGGACATCACCAGGTCGACGCCTGGCCGCTGGCGGAAAAGTGGCGCTGGCTGACGACCTGGCTGGTGTGGCGACGCGGCGGGATGACCCGTCAACTCGAAGCCTTTATTAGCCTGCTGAATGAGCAGCCCCAGGCCGCGCCTACGGTTTAATACGCCGGGATGCAGGCCTTAGCGCAGCAAAATCTTTCCCTGCATCCAGGTCACCGCCGTACCGCTCATCAGCACGCGATTACCCTGCAGTTCACAACGCACATCGCCACCACGGGCAGAAACCTGACGCGCCAGCATCTGCGTTTTAGCGAGTTTTTCACTCCAGTACGGAATAAGCATCGTGTGCGCCGAGCCGGTGACCGGATCTTCCCATACCGCTTCACCCGGCGAGAAAAAGCGGCTGACAAAATCGTAATCATCGCTGCCTTTGGCGGTGATCGTGACCTTGTGCTCAACCGGTATCATGGCATCGATATTTGGGGTTATCGCCTCAACCTGCGCCCGACTTTCCAGCTCAATCAGCCACGCCCGCCCTTTGCGCGCATGAACATATTGCGTAATGCCCAGCGCGGCCAACATCTCCGCGGGTGGGGTCTGCTCGACCGTTGGCCCGGCGGGGAAATCGAGCGTCAGCCAGTCGCCTTCCCGGCTGACCGTCAGCCTGCCGGACAGCGTATCAAAATGAATGCGGGCATCCGGGTAATCGAGATGATTGAAAATGACATGTGCGGTTGCGAGCGTGGCGTGCCCACACAGATTGACCTCATTACGCGTAGTAAACCAACGCAGCTCGAAGCCGCCTTTGGCTGGAATAAAGAATGCGGTTTCCGATTGATTATGCTGCTGCGCCATTTGCAGCAGCTGTTCATCGGGCAGCCACTGCTCAAGGGCGCACACTGCCGCCGGATTACCGGCAAAGTTACGATCGCTGAATGCGTCTATCAGCCAGACAGGAACCGTTTTCATCACAACGCTCCTTCGCGCAGATAAATGCTGCCGATGAGATACGTCGTGGCCTGGCCGCCGATCAGCACCCTGTCACCCTGCCATTCACAGCGTAATTCGCCCCCACGAGCGGAGACCTGTCGCGCCGCCATCTGCTGTTTGCCGAGTTTTTCGCCCCAGTAAGGAATAAGCATACTGTGGGCCGAACCGGTTACCGGATCTTCCGCCACCGACTCGCCCGGACAAAAGAAACGGCTGACGAAATCATGCGTGTCGCCAGGGGCTGTGACGCAAACCATCTTCCCGAGCGGTAACATGGCGTGGATATCCGGCGTGAGGGCTTCCAGCTGCTGCTGATTTTCCAGCACCACTAAATAATCCCGCGCCACACGCACTTCTTGCACAACATCCCCACCGAGCGCGCTGAGCAACAATTCAGGCGGATCTACCGGCTCGGTGCTCCAGGCCGGGAAATTCAACGTTAACCAGTCGCCGCTGCGGGTCACCGTCAAGTCGCCGACAAAACGGGTCGAGAAACGAATCTCGGTATGCGGATAATCCAGTAGCTCGAAAATGACATGGGCGCTGGCGAGCGTGGCGTGCCCGCAAAGATTGATTTCACCTTGGGTGGTGAACCAGCGCAGCTCAAAGCCGCTGTCGGTGCGTACAAAGAACGCCGTTTCCGACTGATTATGCTCCTGCGCCATTTTCAACAGGGTGTCGTCTGGCAGCCATTCGATAAGCGGACACACCGCTGCCGCGTTACCGCCGAACGTCCGATCGCTGAACGCGTCGACCATATAAAACGGGGTTTCCTGCATAGTCTGTATCCTTTGTTTTTATAACGACTTAGTAACATTAATACCGTCTTTGCCAGCGAATTACGAGCCTCCTTCCAGTTTGGGGCGCGGGTTTTTTCTTTCATCGGGCATCAGGGTAAAGTTGTACGTAAAGAGATAAACATAAATGTTGTATTTTTAATCATAGATGATATTTTCACTGAGGGAAGCGTAGTGAAGTATTCCGAGTTCAAACGCTGGCTGTTACGCCATGGTGCAGAGTTGACCCAAGCGCCGGGAGGTGGAAGCCACTATAAAGTTCTGTGTCAGGGGAAGCGTTCCGTTTTTCCCGATCACGGCGCAAAAGAGATGCCAGAGCCGCTTCGTCGGGCCATCCTTAAAGACCTGGATTTAGACTAACACCGCAGGAGATATCAGATTATGTATACTTACCCTGTCTCATTGACCCACGACCCGGACACCAATAGCTGGATTGCTTCCTGTCGTGATCTGCCGTTAATGCACTCCGTAGGCAACAGCATCGAACATGCCCTGTCCGAAGGGGTTTACGGGCTGGTGACAGCGATTGCGATTGAAGTGGATGAACGTCGCCCTATCCCTACCGGGAGCGCCCCGGTCAATGATGAATACCCGGTGAGTGTGCCGTTACTGGTGGCCATGAAAGCCGCATTGCATAACGCGATGATTGAAACCGGCACCCGCAAGGCAGAACTCGCCAGAAAACTGGAACAAAAACCCCCGCAAATTGACCGCCTGCTCGACGTGGAGCACTCCTCACGTGTTGAAACCGTAGAACTGGCCTTGCGCAAACTGGACCGTAGCGTAACCCTGACGGTTACCGCGTCATCACCTTCTGTTATGAGATCTTAGTCACAAAACGATTGTGTTTTGTACAGCGAAAGCTTTAAGATCGCGGTTCTTCTCTTTCCTGTAACGCATCCAGAATACTGATATGACAACAAATACGGTCTCACGCAAGGTCGCGTGGCTGCGAGTGGTCACGCTGGCCATTGCCGCTTTTATTTTTAATACAACGGAATTTGTACCGGTGGGACTGCTGTCTGATATCGCCCACAGTTTCTCGATGCAGACGGCACAGGTCGGCATCATGTTGACTATTTACGCGTGGGTGGTGGCGTTGATGTCGCTGCCGTTTATGCTGCTCACAAGCCAAATGGAACGCCGTAAACTGCTGATTGGCCTGTTCGTGTTGTTCATCGCCAGCCACGTGCTCTCTTTCCTCGCATGGAATTTTAACGTGCTGCTGATTAGTCGGATCGGCATCGCATTTGCCCATGCGGTGTTCTGGTCAATCACCGCTTCGCTTGCCATCCGTCTTGCTCCCGCCGGGAAACGAGCGCAGGCCCTGAGTCTGATTGCCACCGGTACCGCATTGGCGATGGTGCTCGGTTTGCCTATCGGCCGCGTCGTCGGCCAATATTTTGGCTGGCGTACTACCTTCTTTATTATCGGCCTCGGCGCGCTTGTCACGTTAATTGCCTTGATTAAGCTACTGCCTAAAATTCCGAGCGAACATTCCGGCTCGCTGAAAAGCCTGCCGCTGCTGTTCCGCCGTCCGGCGCTGATGAGTCTGTATCTACTGACGGTAGTCGTGGTGACCGCCCATTACACCGCCTACAGCTATATCGAACCCTTTGTGATTAACGTCGCCGGGTTCGATGCCAATTTTGCTACGCTGCTGCTGTTAGCGTTGGGCGGCGCGGGGATCATCGGGTCGGTGATTTTCGGCAAGCTCGGCAACCACCACGCCTCTACGCTGGTCAGTGCGGCTATCGCGCTGCTGATGCTGTGTCTGGGGCTGTTGACGCTGGCGGCGCAAAACGAAACGTCGCTCGCTATTCTGAGCATTATCTGGGGCATTGCTATCATGATTATCGGCCTCGGAATGCAGGTTAAAGTGCTGGCGATTGCCCCGGATGCGACCGATGTCGCGATGGCGCTGTTTTCCGGGATCTTTAATCTCGGCATTGGTGCCGGGGCGCTGGTGGGCAATCAGGTCAGCCTGCATTTCTCGATGGCGAATATCGGCTACGTCGGGGCGGTTCCGGCGCTGGCGGCCCTGGTGTGGTCGGTGATTATTTTCCGCCGCTGGCCGGTGAAGCTGGAAGATCCGGTTCAGCAACCCTAACCCATACCATCATCTAACCGACAGGAAGATAAAGGGAAATATCATGGAGCAGTATACGTTAACCCCCTGGCTGCACCGCTGGAAACTCATTCCGGATGGCACGCCGTTCATGACGCATACGTCCCAACTGCTGCCGGTGAGAACAGCAACCGGCTTGCCAGCCATGCTCAAAATCACCGATGACAAGGATGAACAAACCGGTAATGCACTGATGGCGTGGTGGGCAGGGAATGGTTCCGCCCCGGTGATTGCCCATGAAAATGAGGCCATTCTGTTGGCGCGCGCGACCGGTACTGCGTCACTTGCCGCGATGTCCCGACACGGTGAAGATACCGAAGCCTGTCGTGTTATGTGTCTGACCGCACACCGACTGCATACTTGCCAGAAACAGCCGTTATCTCAACTTACCCCGCTTGATGAATGGTTTACCCCATTAACACTTGCCGCCAATAAACATGGCGGCTTCCTGATCCGCAGCGCTGAAATCGCAGCAGAACTGCTAGCGGCTCCACGCGAAGTCATCGCATTACATGGTGACCTGCATCATGATAACGTTCTTGATTTTGGAGAGTCAGGCTGGCTGGCAATCGATCCGAAAGGGCTAATCGGTGAAAGAGGATTCGATTATGCCAATATTTTCACCAATCCCGATCTGGGCAACCCCATTGTGCAGGTTGCGCCAGTGGCGGAAATCTTCAGGCAGCGTCTGGCTATTGTCACCGGGATGGCGGGTCTGGACAGGGAGCGTCTTCTGAAGTGGATAATCGCCTGGTGTGGACTATCAGCAACCTGGTCACTCGAAAGCCACGAGCTCATTTCCATTCAATCTCGCGTCGCTGAGCTGGCCATTGCCGAACTGGACCCGTGACCAGCAACGGATCCTCGTTCCCACTTAAGGACAGTACTGTTCACCCAGGCTAAAGCTCCAGTCTTCAGCCTGGGTGAACTGAAGAGTGACCATCACATCATTTGGGTTTATCCCCAACCTTTCATGCAATCCTGCACTCAACGCCCGGTAAAATCGTTGCTTCTGTACTGCACTTCGCGGCTTACCGGCAGTTATCTGAAACAGAATGAAATCAGCACTGCGACCACCGCTAAGATATCGACGGTCATAAACACGTTGACGCTCAGGCAATCGTTCAAAAATCTGAAACTTATCGTCGGACGGCACAGCGAATTCCCGAACCAGACTATCGTGTAAGATGTCAGAAATACGTTCCAGATCGGCATCGCTTAACGTTGCGCGACAGACAATGCGGGTTATCGGCATTCTCGTTTCTCCTCTTCCACGCAGCCCAATGCACTTACTGCGTTAGGTCTGACACTTCGTACGTATTTTGGCAGACCAGACAATTTGCTAACGGCAGACGACCTTTTGCCCTCTCCCGGTAAACTGGGTATTACGCTAGTGCAAAACGCACCGGAGTCAGAGGGCTGTCCGGCGCAGGAAATACTCGCGACGTTAATGGAAGATGCGGTACTCGGCAGGCATGAATACGCGAAATGACGGGCGACGATTGCCGCCCGCGAACAGTCAGGCGTGATATGTACTAATAATTTCCAGAACGCCGTTAATAATAAACTGCACGCCCATGCACACCAGCAGGAAGCCCATCAGACGTGAAATGGCCTCGATACCGCCTTTCCCGACCAGACGCATAATGGCCCCGGAACTGCGCAGGCAGCCCCACAAAATAATCGCGACGCTGATGAAAATCAGCGGCGGCGCGACCAGCACCACCCAGTCGGGAAAATTAAAACCGTGATTCACGGTCGAAGCCGAACTGATGATCATCGCGATGGTACCCGGCCCGGCGGTACTCGGCATCGCCAGCGGGACGAAGGCGATGTTGGCGGTCGGCTCTTCTTTCAACTCTTCCGATTTATGGCGGGCTTCCAGAGAATCGTGCGCCTTTTGCTGTGGGAACAGCATCCTGAAACCGATAAATGCGACAATCAGTCCACCGGCGATACGCAGTCCAGGAATCGAAATCCCGAAGGTATTCATGACCACCTGACCGGCATAGTACGCCACCATCATGATAGCGAAGACATACACCGAGGCCATCAATGACTGCCTGTCGCGCTCAGCTTTATTCATATCCCCGGCAAGGCCGAGGAACAGCGCGACGGTGGTTAACGGGTTTGCCAGCGGCAAAAGCACCACCAGCCCAAGGCCAATGGCTCTAATCAAGTCCAGCATGAAGAAACACTCCTGTGAGAGCAGATAACAATCAACTGCCGAGTGAGTATAAGAGCATTCTCGTCCCCCTGCCTAAGCCTATTTTCAGGCCTTTCCCCCCCACACCAGGCCATAACGGCCAGTTATTCATCAACCGGTTATCAGGCAAAAAGTGTGCCGTGAAGCGTTTTAGCAATTTGTGGCATAAGCTTATCCATTCGGTTGACTTATGATTGCCTGGGCAATAATATCCCCCGCAACTAAACTACTTGCCAGGGCAACCTTTGTGAAAAGCACCAGTGACCTGTTTAACGAAATCATCCCACTTGGTCGCTTGATCCATATGGTCAACCAGAAAAAAGATCGTCTTTTGAACGACTATCTGTCGCCTTTGGATATCACTGCCTCACAGTTCAAAACGCTGTGTTCGATTCGCTGTGCGGTCTGCATCACGCCAGTTGAACTGAAAAAAGCCCTGTCGGTCGATCTCGGGGCATTAACCCGAATGCTTGACCGTTTGCTGTGTAAAGGCTGGATTGAACGCCTGCCCAACCCAAATGATAAACGTGGCGTACTGGTGCGATTGACACCGGACGGCGCGGCAATATGTGAGAAATGCCACCAGTTGGTGGGTCAGGACCTGCACCAGGAATTAACAAAAAACTTAACGGCGGACGAGGTCGCAGCCCTTGAGCTTTTGCTCAAGAAAATCCTGCCGTAAACAGAAGAAAGAGGTAAGACGATGTCCAGACGTAATACTGACGCTATCACTATTCATAGCATTTTGGACTGGATCGAGAGCAATCTGGAATCACCACTGTCACTTGAAAAAGTGTCAGAGCGTTCCGGTTACTCCAAGTGGCACCTGCAACGGATGTTCAAAAAAGAGACGGGACATTCACTGGGTCAATATATTCGCAGCCGTAAGCTGACTGAAATCGCACAGCAGCTGAAGAAAAGTGACGAGCCAATTCTGTATCTGGCCGAACGTTACGGCTTTGAATCCCAGCAGACGTTGACGCGCACCTTTAAAAACTATTTCGATGTACCGCCGCACAAATATCGCATCACTAATATGCCCGGCGAGTCGCGTTATCTGATGCCGCTCAACCACTGTAATTGTTAATCGCCTGCACAAGACGTATCGAGGAAAAAATGAAACTGTTCGCCTCCGCCGCCCTCACCCTTTTGGTGCTGGTCTCCGGCCAGAGTTATGCGGAGCAATCCACAATCCCTGCCAGCCATGGGGCTCAGGACACCATGTTGATGCCGTCCGCACAGGACAAGTCGCCGTTTGACTTCAATCACATGGGTTCAGGCAGCGACAAATCCGACGAACTGGGCGTGCCATACTATAACGGAACCTCCCAGTAACTTTTTTGCCCCGCAGATGCGGGGCTTTTTTCTGATTCTTCCCGCCTCAGCCCTGCACCGCTTTTGCCCGACGAAGACGTAACCCAAAGACGTTGATATACAACCCGCCCATGATCAACAGCGCGCCGACCAACTGCAGCGCCGAGAGCGTTTCATCCAGCAATGCTGCCGCACTGGCCATCCCCACCACCGGCACCAGCAGTGACAGCGGCGCCACCCGCCAGGTTTCATAGCGTCCGAGCAGCGAACCCCAAATCCCATAGCCAACAATCGTCGCCACGAATGCCAGATACACCAGCGATAAAATGGTGGTCAGGTCGATATTCACCAGGCTTTGCACCATCACCGCCGGGCCATCCAGCAGCGCCGAGGCCAGCATAAACGGCAGGATCGGGATAAGCGCACTCCACACCACTAACGACATCACCGCCGGGCGCGTGTCCAGCTGCATAATTTTCTTGTTGAAGATATTTCCGCAGGCCCAGCTGAACGCCGCCGCCAGGGTCAGGAAGAACCCGAGCATCGCCACATGCTGGCCATTCAGGCTTGCCTCTATCAACACCAGTACCCCGAACACCGCCAGCAAAATGCCCGCCATCTGTTTGCCCTGCAAACGTTCACCGAATGCCACCGCACCAAGAAGAATGGTGAAGAACGCCTGCGCCTGTAACACCAGCGACGCCAGCCCCGCTGGCATGCCGAAATTGATGGCGCAAAAAAGAAAGGCAAATTGGCCGAAGCTGATGGTCAGGCCATAACCGAGCAGGAGCGACAAGGGAACTTTAGGCCGTGCGACAAAGAAAATGGCCGGAATAGCCACCAGCAGAAAACGCAGACCCGCCAGCATCAGCGGAGGCATGTTGTGCAGACCGACTTTAATGACCACAAAATTCAGTCCCCAGACAACGACCACCAACAGCGCTAACAGCCCATCTTTCCGCGTCATACCCAGCCTCTGAATTATTAAGTTTTTGTAAACAAGTTCAAGGTAACGAAAATTCAGGCCGAGGAACAGATCATTATTTTTGGCAGGGGGTCAAGGCACTTGGGGATAAATTGGGATCTATACAAGCCCCCGGACGGCATGATAATTGTGATAAGACACAACAAAATAAGATAAGCAATTGTCGGGCAGACATCAGGTAAAATAATGAAATCCTCTGTGAAGCGTTCAACCTCAGCGTTGCTGGCGTCGTCGTTGCTGTTAACCATTGGCCGCGGTGCCACGCTGCCGTTTATGACCATTTACCTGACGCGTCAGTACGGCATGAGCGTCGAGGCCATCGGCTATGCGCTGACCCTCGCCCTTACCGTCGGGGTGGTCTTCAGCCTCGGCTTTGGCATTCTGGCGGATAAATTCGATAAAAAGCGCTACATGATTGTGGCGATCCTGGCGTTCATTGCCGGTTTCGCGGCGATCCCGCTGGTCAATAGCGTTGCCCTGGTGGTGTTCTTCTTCTCGCTAATTAACTGTGCCTATTCGGTCTTTTCCACCGTGCTGAAAGCCTGGTTTGCCGACGTGTTGAGCGTAGGGGAAAAAGCGCGCATTTTCTCGCTCAACTACAGCTTTCTGAATATTGGCTGGACCGTAGGCCCGCCGATTGGCACCTGGCTTGTCATGTACAGTCTGCAGTTACCGTTCTGGCTTGCCGCCGTCTGCGCCGCCTTCCCGCTAGTGTTTATTCAGTTTTACGTTAAGCGCAGCGTGGAAAACGGTGAGGAGAAAAGCACCAAAGTCTGGCAGCCGTCGGTACTGCTGAAAGACAAGGCATTGTTTTGGTACACGCTCTCAGGCCTGCTGGCCTCTTACGTCGGCGGTTCGTTTGCCACCTGCATTTCACAGTACGTGCTGACCGTGGCTGATAACGCCGATTTTGCGCAAAAAGTGGTCTCGGTAGTGCTGCCGGTAAACGCCATCGTGGTCGTTAGTCTGCAATATTTCGTCGGGCGGAAAATCACCGCCAGTAATATTCGCCCGCTGATGGCCCTCGGCACGCTCTGTTTCCTGCTCGGCCTCGGCGGTTTTATCTTCTCGGGGGAAAACCTTGTCTACTGGGGTATTGCCGCGGCGGTGTTTACGCTGGGAGAAATCATTTATGCGCCCGGCGAATATATGCTGATCGACAACATCGCCCCACCGGGGATGAAAGCGAGCTATTTTTCCGCTCAGGCACTCGGTTGGCTGGGGGCTGCCATTAACCCAATGGTCACCGGGATTATCCTCAGTTCGCTGCCCGCCTGGACGCTATTTGCCTTCATGATGCTGGCGATTGTGCTGGCGTGGCTGATGATCCTGCGCGGAATGAGCGTAAAGGCATGGAACGCAGACAGTACATTAAAAACGGCCTGACGTTCAGCGTTACCCGGCAAGTTTACACCGCCGGGCAACGTGATTACGGGTTAGTGATGCAGCATTTCGTCCACCACCTGGCGGGCGTAAAGCTGCTCTGGATAATAGGTCGGCCAGTTATCCATCTGTTTGAGCAGTTCTGCCTGCGAGCTGTTGCCGGTGTAAATATGGAAGTGCTGAGATTTGCGCGGCCCGATGGTGTGGTCGCTGAACTGTACGAATTTCGGGGCCTGGCTGGCGCTGTCGGTGCAGCTAAACAGATAACGCACGCCCTTCTTGCCCGAGGCATAGTGCAGGATCTTGTAACCGTCGTAGCGATACTCACACGAGGCTGATTTGTCGCCCTGATAAAACGTCATTGCCTTATTTTCAATCTCAATTTTGCCGACGTCGGTTTTGTATCCCGTCTGGTAATACGCTTTAACCTGATCAAAGGTTTTGCTGCTGTCCTTATCAGCTTTCTGCTTAAACACCGGGTCTAAATCACCGCTTTGTAGCAGGGGATAAACGGACTGCCAAATACCGTCCCAGTCATCAAGCGAACGGTCTTTAACGTCAGCGTCGGCAAAAATGCCTTTCGCCGCTTGTTGTTCGGCTTCGGTCATTTGATGCCCGTGTGAATGCGCGAATGCGCTGCTGCTCAGCAGCAGCCCCAGAATAGTCATAGATAAACGTTGCACGGCCACTTATTTTCCCTCGGGTCGATACCAGAAAATGCAATGTTATATTATTACATTTATCGCATCAACCCTTAGGCCGTTCAAATCGTCACCATCCCCCGCACGCCATCAGCCGCCATGTTTTCTCCGCGCCCCTGATGAACAATCGTCCCGCGCGACATCACCAGATAGCGGTCAGCCAGATCTTCGGCAAAATCATAAAATTGCTCGACCAGCAGAATAGCCATATCACCGCGCCGGGCGAGCTGCCGGATGACCTCGCCTATCTCTTTGATTACCGAGGGCTGAATGCCTTCGGTCGGTTCATCAAGGATCAGCAACTGGGGACGACTCGCCAGCGCCCGGCCTATCGCCAGCTGCTGCTGTTGCCCACCGGAGAGGTCGCCACCTCGCCGTTGTTTCATTGCCCGCAGCACCGGGAACAGCTGATAAATGTCTTCCGGCACCACGCTGGCCTCGCGCGCCGAAAATCGCGACATGCCGAGCAGCAAATTCTCTTCAACCGTCAGCCGGGGAAATATTTCGCGCCCCTGCGGCACATAAGCGATCCCGGCCTGCACGCGTTGATGCGGTTTGCGATGGGTGATGTTGCTCTCCTGCCAGCTCACGCTGCCGCTGCGTGCCGGGATAAGCCCCATCAGACATTTCAGCAGCGTGGTTTTACCGGCCCCGTTGCGGCCTAGTAAACAGGTGATTTCCCCCGGCAGTGCGTTAAAGCTCACCCCGCGCAGAATGTGGCTCCCGCTATAATACTGATGCAATTCCTGAACCTGTAACATTCGGCCTCCTTAACGCCCGAGATAGACTTCGATGACCTGCTCGTTAGCCTGCACTTCACGCAGCGATCCCTCCGCCAGCACCTGGCCCTGATGCAGGACGGTCACGCGGTCGGCGATGGTTTCGACAAAGCCCATGTCGTGCTCCACCACCATCAGCGAATGGCGGCCTGAAAGCGTGCGAAACAGTTCCGCGGTATATTCGGTTTCTGCATCGGTCATGCCTGCCGCCGGTTCGTCGAGCAGCAGCAAATGCGGCTCCTGCACCAGCAGCATGCCAATTTCGAGGAACTGTTTTTGCCCGTGTGACAACAGGCCCGCCCGCCGGGCGCGTTCGCCTTCCAGACGCAACAATTGCAGCACCTCATCGATGCGGTCGTGCTGTACCCCGGAGAGCGTCGCCCGCAGGCTGGCCCAGACCGATTTATCGCCGCGCATTGCCAGCTCAAGGTTTTCGGCCACGGTGAGCGCCTCGAATACCGTCGGTTTCTGGAATTTACGTCCAATGCCCTGGCGAGCAATCGCAATCGGGTCCAGCGCGGTCAGATCGACGGACTGATCGTAAATCGCCCTGCCGCTCTGCGGTCTGGTCTTGCCGGTGATCACATCCATCAGCGTGGTTTTTCCCGCACCGTTGGGACCAATCACGCAGCGCAGTTCCCCGACGCCAATCTGTAACGACAGATCGGTCAGCGCCTGAAAACCGTCAAAGTTGACGTTAATTTTTTCCAGCTGTAGCACCGGGTCGGTCTGATTCCGGTAGCGATCGCCCGGCAGTTGGCGGGTAAACAGTCCTTCGTCAGGTTGCATTATTTGTCTCCTTTACGCAGCAGGCCCATCACGCCGCGCGGTAAAAACAGCGTCACAACGATGAAAATCAGGCCGAGGAACAACTGCCAGTATTCCGGCATCGCCACCGTGAACAGGCTTTTAGCACCGTTAACGATTGCCGCCCCGAGCACCGGCCCCACCAGCGTGCCTCGCCCGCCGAGCGCAACCCAGATAGCGGCCTCAATTGAGTTAGTCGGCGACATTTCACCCGGGTTAATAATCCCGACCTGCGGGACATACAGCGCCCCCGCCAGGCCACACAGCACTGCCGAGAGCGTCCACACCAGCAGCTTGAAGCCACGCGGGTCATAGCCGCAGAACATCAGCCGGTTTTCCGCATCACGCACCGCCGTCAAAATGCGGCCAAACTTGCTGCGTGCCAGGGCAAAACCGATAGCCAGGGTTACCAACAGCAGAAGCACCGTGGCCAGAAACAGCGCGGCCCGCGTGCCGGTGGCGGTGACCGAAAAGCCGAGAATGGTGGAAAACCCGGTAAAGCCGTTGTTGCCGCCAAACCCGGTTTCATTGCGGAAAAACAGCAGCATTCCGGCATAGGTCAGCGCCTGGGTCATTATCGAGAAATAGACGCCTTTGATTTTGGAGCGGAAGGCGAACCAGCCGAACACCAGCGCCAGCAGGCCCGGCACCAGCATCACCAGCAGCATCGCCCAGGCAAAATACTGGGTTCCCCACCAGAACCACGGCAGTTCATTCCACGACAAAAATGACATAAACGCCGGAAGTCCATCGCCTGCGGCCTGGCGCATCAGGTACATGCCCATCGCATAGCCCCCGAGGGCGAAGAACAGACCGTGCCCAAGCGACAACATCCCGGCATAACCCCAGACCAAATCCAGCGCCACCGCCACCACTGCGTAACAAAGGATTTTCCCGACCAGGGTCAGCGTCCAGGTGGATACCGCCAACGGATGCGTGGCGGGCAGCAGTGCCAGAAACGGCATCATCAGCAAGGCGATCACCACCGCACCGCCTAACCAGCGCAGTGGACGCGGTGCCCGGCGGGCAAGCGTTAAGGTTAATGGCTGGCTCATCAGTCAATCACCCTCCCTTTCAGCGCAAACAGTCCCTGCGGACGCTTCTGTATAAACAGAATGATCAGCACCAGAATCAAGATCTTACCGAGCACCGCGCCCATCTGCGGTTCGAGAATTTTATTGAAAATGCCCAGCCCAAACGCCGCCGCCACGCTGCCTGCCAGTTGCCCGACGCCGCCGAGCACCACCACCAGGAAGGAATCGATAATGTAGCCCTGACCGAGTTCCGGTCCGACGTTACCTAACTGCGACAGCGCCACGCCCCCCAGCCCGGCAATGCCTGATCCGAGGCCAAACGCCAACATATCCACCCGCCCGGTCGGCACCCCGCAGCAGGCCGCCATCGCCCGATTCTGGGTCACCGCCCGCACGTGCAGACCCAGCCGCGTTTTGTTCAGAATCAGCCAGGTGAAGAACAACACCAGCAGCACAAAACCTATTACCACCAGGCGATTCCACGGCAGAATAAGATTTGGCAACGCCTGAATGCCTCCCGATAGCCAGCCGGGGTTTGCCACTTCGACGTTCTGGGCGCCAAACAGCATCCGCACTAACTGGATAAGCATCAGGCTGATCCCCCACGTCGCCAGCAGCGTCTCAAGTGGACGCCCGTACAGATGGCGGATGACCGTACGCTCCAGCAGCATGCCGATCGCTCCAGTTATTCCAAACGCCACCGGCAACGCCAGCAGCGGGTAAAATGCCAGCCACTGCGGTGCATACTGACTCAGGGCCTGCTGCACCAGCCAGGTGCTGTAGGCCCCAAGCATCAGCATTTCCCCGTGCGCCATATTAATGACGCCGAGCAGACCGTAGGTGATCGCCAGCCCCAGCGCGGCTAACAGCAAAATGGAGCCCAGCGAAATGCCCATAAACGCCTGCCCGAGAATGTCGCCCCAAAAAAGACGCTGCTGAATGTGTTTCAGGCTCTCCGCCGCCGCCGCGCGCACGCCCGCATCTGGCTCGCGCTGCGCGTCGGTGTAAGGTAACAATCGCGCCTGCGTTTCTGGATCGCTGGAATCCCCCAGCCGCGTGACCGCCAGCTGGCGTACCGCCGCCTCCGGGCTGGTGAGCTGCAAATTCGCCAGCGTCATTTCCAGTTGCTGTTTAACACCGTCATCCGGTTCAACCTCCAGCCGCTTTTCCAGCATTGGCAGTAGCGCCGGCGAGGCATCGCGCTGGAGGGTCTTAGCCGCTGCCAGCCTTTGCGTGACACTGTCACTTACCAACTGATGCGTCGCCAACGCCCCGGCCACTAAGTTACGCAGTCGGTTGGTTAGCCGTACCGGTGTCAGTTCCCCCGTGGGCGTTGCCGACTCGCCGAGAGCCTGCGGCTGGCCGCTTTCGACGCTGAACGCATGATTCGCCTCGTCGCGGCGTACGCTTTCCGCGGCCAGCGCCTGTAAGAGCGGCAGGCGCTGAGGCTGAGGATCGGCGGCCCACTGCGTCAACAGGGTTGACTGCTGGCTGCGGGTGGCGGCGACGAAATCATCGGCATCCCCTGCGCGGGCAAAACAGGGCAACAGCCAGGCTACGATCAGCAGCCAGCGAGCGAATGTCATGGTGAATTCCTTTTTGTGAATACTGTGCTGGTGGTGCCCTCACCCCGACCCTCTCCCATAGGGAGAGGGAGAAAACAGCGCCAACAGTTCCCTCTCCCTTGAGGGAGAGGGTTAGGGTGAGGGGGAGAACAGACTCAGTTGCTGGCCATTTTCATTGGCTGATCGGGTTTCTTGTCGTTACCCGGAATGAACGGGCTCCAGGGCTGCGCGCGAACCGGTTTATCGGTCTGCCACACCACGTTGAACTGACCGTTACCTTCGATTTCGCCGATCATCACCGGTTTATGCAGATGGTGATTGGTGGCGTCCATGGTCAGCGTGAAGCCTGACGGCGCTTTGAAGGATTGATTGGCCATTGCAGCACGCACCTTATCCACGTCGGTAGTGCCCGCTTTTTCGACCGCCTGCGCCCACATATGAATCCCGACGTAGGTGGCTTCCATCGGATCGTTGGTCACCACGGTATCGGCGTTCGGCAGCTTGTGGGCTTTCGCGTAGGCGCGGTAATCGGCGACAAAGGCTTTGTTGGTCGGGTTATCGACCGACTCAAAGTAGTTCCACGCCGCGAGGTTGCCGACCAGGGGTTGGGTATCAATCCCGCGCAGTTCCTCTTCGCCAACGGAGAACGCCACCACCGGGACATCGGTCGCTTTCACGCCCTGATTCGCCAGCTCTTTGTAGAACGGCACGTTAGAGTCACCGTTAATGGTCGACACCACTGCGGTTTTGCCCCCGGCGGAGAACTTCTTAATATTGGCGACGATGGTTTGATAATCGCTGTAGCCAAACGGGGTATAAACCTCTTCGATGTCCTTATCCTGTACGCCTTTGTCGTGCAGGTAAGCCCGTAGAATTTTGTTGGTGGTGCGGGGATAGACGTAATCAGTGCCGAGCAGGAAGAAGCGTTTGGCGCTGCCGCCATCTTCGCTCATCAGATATTCCACCGCCGGGATCGCCTGCTGATTAGGCGCCGCCCCGGTGTAAAAGACGTTTGGCGACATCTCTTCGCCTTCATACTGCACCGGATAGAACAGCAGACCGTTCAGTTCCTCAAACACTGGCAGGACCGATTTGCGCGACACCGACGTCCAGCAGCCAAACACCACCGCTACTTTATCCTGCGTCAGCAGCTGACGCGCTTTTTCCGCAAACAGCGGCCAGTTAGACGCCGGGTCGACCACTACCGGCTCGAGTTTTTTGCCGAGCACGCCGCCTTTGGCGTTGATCTCATCGATGGTCATCAGAGCGACATCTTTCAGCGGCGTTTCGGAAATCGCCATGGTCCCGGACAGCGAATGCATGATCCCCACTTTGATGGTGTCGGCGGCATAGACACTCACGCTGAAACCCATGGCAACCACAGAGGCAGAGAGAGCAAAAGCTTTAAGTAACGTTCGACGGCGCATGATTCACTCCTGAATAGAGACGGCAACAAGGTTAAGAACATCGTGTAGTCGTCAGGAGTAAGGCAAGAAAGATGCCAGAGTGGAAAACTGAGATGAAAACAGGCGGGTAGACTGAAGAATGACAACTTTTGTTGCAGAGTGGAACGTCAGATTCAGGGCAACGCTGCTTTAAAAGAGTGCAGCGTTGCCCTGGGTTAAGCGGACATTACCAGACCAGGGCGGCAATCTCCGTCACCAGGCGTACTTTCTGCCACTGCTGGGATTCGCTGAGGCTGTTGCCCTCTTCGGTGGAGGCAAATCCGCACTGCGGGCTGAGGCAAATTTGCTCTTTCGCCACAAACTGCGCGGCTTCCGCCAGACGGGCTTTAACGCCCTCCGGGTTTTCCAGTTCGCCGTTTTTGGTGGTGATCAGGCCCAGCACCACCTGCTGATGCCCCGGACGGACGAAGCGCAGCGGCTGGAAGTCACCGGAACGATCGTTATCGTATTCGAGGAAGAACGCATCGACGTTGACGCTACCAAACAGCACTTCCGCCACCGGCTCGTAGCCACCGGACGAGATCCACGTCGAGCGGAAGTTACCCCGACAGACATGCAGCCCGATGGTTAAATCTGCCGGTTTGCCTTCCAGCGCTTTATTCAGCACCCGGGCGTAGATTTTCGCCAGCTCATCCGGACAGTCGCCGCGCTCACGTACCTGCTGGCGCTGCTCGTCGGAACAGAGATACGCCCAGACGGTATCATCCAGCTGCAAATAACGGCATCCCGCGTCATAGAACGCGCGGATAGCGTCGCGCCAGGTGGTCGCCAAATCGTCAAAATAGTCGGCCAGGTCCGGGTAAACTGTGGCATCGATATCTTTGCGCCCGCCGCGGAAATGCAGCACGCTCGGGCTGGGAATGGTCATTTTTGGCTGTGCATCACCGCTGATGCTTTTCAGATAGCGGAAATCATCAAGCATTGGGTGATGACCAAAGCCCAGTTTACCCGTGACACGCACGCCGTGCGCCTTGGTTTGCACGCCGTTAAACTGAATCCCCTGCTCGGAATCGTAGCGCTCTACGCCCTGCAGGCCATCAAAGAAATCAAAATGCCACCAGGCGCGACGGAATTCACCGTCGGTCACCACTTTCAGACCACAGTCACATTGATGCTGTACGACATGCAAAATGGCTTCATCCTCAACCGCACGCAGCGTCGGGGCATCAATGGCCCCCTCGGCGAACTGTTGACGGGCGTGTTTAATGCTGTCTGGACGTAAAAAACTGCCGACGATATCGGCGCGGAATGGGGCAGTAGGCTGTGACATGGACTCTCCTCGCCGTCAGGCAACTGATTGCCTGACGTGATAATTAGGGAAAACAACTTTAGACTTCTGGATGGCTATATGTCTTCAACTTGCCATGCGGGAGAGGCGCAGGCAAACGAGATTAATTCATCAGCCGTGAAATAAATTCATGTTGTAGCAAAAGGCAGGCCTTCATCCTGCCAACCGGTTATCCCGCCAATCATGATTTTGACCGGGCGGCCAAGCTGAGCGAGCTTGAGCGCGGCCCTATCTGCCCCGTTACAGTGCGGTCCGGCACAGTAGACGACGAACAGCGTCTCCGGCGGCCATTGCGCCATACGTTCGGCGGTGATGTGTGCCGTTCGCAGATGCAGCGCGGTGGGCAGATGGCGACGGGCGTAAGTCTGCGGCGAGCCAACCACGTGCAGCAGCACAAAGTCGACGTCACCGCTTTCGATAGCCTCGTGGACATCTGCGCAGTCAGTTTCCACGCTCAGACGACGTTGAAAATGGGCGATAGCCTCCTGCGGTTCAGCGACCTGAAATTCAGAAACAGTGCTCATGGTATTTCCTTCTTGTTGTGATGACGGGTGTCGTGGTACCTCTTATCTCACCAAAAATTATGTGAACGTTCCGCCCCCCGATATGACAGAAATCGCCAGGATAATGACAACCTCTTCCCGCCCGTTAGTCGTCGCCCTCGCCTATGACGGGCTATGCACCTTTGAATTTGGCGTTGCGGTGGAGATTTTTGGCCTGCCGCGTCCGGAGCTGGGCGAGAACTGGTATCGCTTTGCAGTGGCTGCGGTGGATGAAGGTGAACTGCGGGCTACCGGCGGGATCCGTATCGTTGCCGATGGGGGATATGAACTTCTGGAACAGGCGGACACCATCGTGGTGCCCGGCTGGCGTGGGGTCGCCACACAGGTGCCGGAAGCGCTCTGTGCGGCATTGCGTCGGGCACATCAGCGCGGCTGTCGGTTGATGTCGATTTGCTCGGGCGTGTTTGTACTCGCCGCCAGCGGTGTGCTGGACGAACGTGAAGCCACCACCCACTGGCGCTATACCGATGAGCTTCAGCAACGATTCCCGGCAATTAAGGTGGTCGAAGATGTGCTGTATGTCGGTGATGCCAGCCTGATGACCTCGGCAGGCAGCGCCGCCGGGATTGATTTATGTCTGCACGTGGTACGCAGTGATTTCGGGCTTGAGGCTGCGAACAGCGTGGCGCGTCGGCTGGTGGTTCAGCCGCATCGGGACGGGAGCCAGACGCAGCAACTGACCCGGCCGGTGGCCCGCAGCCGTGAGAGCGAACGGCTGGGGCAGCTGTTTGACTGGCTGCACGGTCATCTCGCCGAGCCACACACGCTGGAGTCGCTGGCCCTACGGGTCGGCATGAGCCCACGTACCCTGCTGCGCCGTTTTCAGGAATCAACAGGCGTGACCCCTGCCCGCTGGCTGCTGAATGAACGCCTGCAACGCGTGCAGCAGGCATTGACCGACAGTCGGGTGAGCATCGAGCAGATCGCGGAAAACAACGGGTTCGGAACCGCTGGGGCGTTACGCCATCATTTTCAACAGCGTTTCGCCGTGAGCCCACAAACTTATCGCAAAAAATTTACGCAACCGACTAAATAGTTCACATAATTAACGATTCGTTTAGATTTCATCCGGTATGCTGTGTTCATCGCGGCTAAATAAAAAGGTAAGTGAGGCTTTTATCGCACGTCTTTAATATCAACGGAGGTTAATCATGCTGGGAAATATGCATGTCTTTATCGCAGTCTTGGGCACTATCGTATTCAGTGGTTTTCTTGCTGCGTATTTCAGCCATAAATGGGATGACTGATGAACACTGACACACCCGACCCGTAACGGCCCCTTGCTGCTTTTAGCGCAAGGGGCTTTTTGTTGGTGCCATTGTTATGCGAGCGGAAAAAAAGACAAAAAAAACCGCCAACGGTGTGGCGGTAAATGCTTGCATGGATAGATCTGTGTTTTGATTAGTCAGCAACTCAGGCGATTCCTTGCCCGGATGCAACATGAAATCAACCTATCACGCCTGACTTCAATGAAGCCTAAACGAAGCGGTTAATTCGGGCATGGCGTAGCGAAATCACTCACTTAATCCGCGATTTATAAGCATCGGCTCTGGGCGGGGATCGTGCCCACGCCAGTCGCGGTACAACGCCTCTAAATCACTGCTGTTGCCACGAGATAAAATCGCTTCGCGGAACCGCTGACCATTTTCCCGGCTGAGCCCGCCGTGCTCGACAAACCACTGATAGCCATCGTCAGCCAACATCTGCGTCCAGATATACGCGTAATATCCTGCCGCATAACCGCCGCCGAAAATGTGCGCGAAATAGCTGCTGCGATAGCGTGGCGGAACGGCAGCAAGATTGAGTTTTTCCTTAACGATGACCTCGCTTTCAAAGGCGTTCACGTCAGAGGGCACCGTCTCGGGGGTCACGCTATGCCAGTTCATATCCAGCAGCGCGGAACTGACCAGTTCGGTCATGTCATAGCCTTTGTTGAAGGTCGCGGCACGCATCATGCTGTCGCGCAGCGCCTCGGGCATCGGTTCGCCACTGCGATAGTGCCGGGCAAAACGGGCAAACACCTGGGGATGACGCGCCCAGTGCTCGTTGATTTGCGACGGGAACTCGACAAAATCACGCGGAGTACGGGTGCCGGACAGGCCCGGATAGCGCTGGCTGGCAAACAACCCGTGCAACGTATGGCCAAACTCGTGGAACAGGGTGACCACATCATCCCAGGTCAGTAACGCCGGATTGCCCGCCGTGGGTTTCTGATAATTGCAGACGTTATAGATAACCGGCCGCTGTTCAAGCAGCGTCGACTGCTGCACAAAGTTATCCATCCACGCCCCGCCGCCTTTCGAGTCACGGGCGAAGAAATCTCCGTAGAACAGCCCCAGCCCTTCCCCGTTGGCGTCGAAAATTTCCCAGACGCGCACGTCAGGATGATAAACAGGGATGTCAAAACGTTCGACGAAGCGAATACCGAACAGCTGCGACGCGGTCCAGAACACGCCTTCGGTCAGGACGTTGTTCAGTTCCAGATAAGGCTTTATCTGCGATTCATCGAGGGAATATCGCGCCAACCGCACCTGTTCGGCATAGTAAGCCCAGTCCCAGGCCTGGGCCTGGAAACCGCCCTGCTGTTGGTCGATAACCTGCTGAATATCCGCCCATTCACGTTCGGCGCGAGCCCGAGCCGCAGGGGCAATTTTACGCATAAAGCTGAATGCCGCTTCCGGCGTTTTCGCCATCTGATCGGCCATGCTCCAACTGGCGTAATCGCGGTAGCCGAGCAGTTTTGCCTGCCCGGCGCGCACGCTGACAAGGCGTAAAATCAGTTCCCGGGTATCGTTCTGGTCGCCTTTCTCATTGCGCAACCAGCCCGCATTGAACAGATTTTCACGCGTCTGCCTGTTCTGAAGCTGAGCCAGCGCAGGCTGCTGAGTGCAGTTCAGCAGCGGCAGCAGCCAGCGGTCGGTTAGCCCCTTATCACGGGCCGCGCTGGCGGCAGCGGAGATCTCTTCGTCGCTCAGGCCGTCGAGTAAGTGACGTTCATTTAGCACCAGCCCCCCGGTTTTCGCGGCGGCCAGTAAACGCTGATGGAACTGCGTGCTGAGCGTAGCCGCTTGCGTATTCAGGGCACGCAGTTGGTCTTTTTGCGCTGGCGCCAGTTTTGCCCCCGACAGAATAAAACGCTGATAAACCACCTCCACCAGGCGCAGCGATTCGGCATCGAGATTCAACGTACTTCGCTGCTGCCAGACCTGCTCCACCCGCGAGAATAGCGCGTCGTTGAGGTAGATATCGTTCGCCAGTCCGGCCAGCTCAGCGGAAAACTGTTCATCGAGCTGTTGAAGCGTGGCGTTGGTATGCGCGTTGGTCATGGCGTAAAACACCGAGGTGACGCGCTCCAGCAGTTCGCCGCTTTTTTCCAGCGCCACAAAGACATTGTCAAAGGTCGCGGGCTGCGTATTCCCGGCGATGGCAGCCACGTCTTCCCGCTTACGGCGCAGGCCTTCGTCAAACGCAGGCCGGTAATGGTGGTCCTCAATCAGGTCAAAGCGTGGGGCCTGATACGGCAGCAGGCTGACGGTTAAAAACGGATTCTCATTGCTCATCATTCACTCCTGAAAACGGGACTGTCCTTAGAGTAGGCAACCCCTTGATAAACCGCAATGATTTCCCCTGCCACTGCCACGGCGATTTCTGCGGGCAGTTTGCCTTTGACGTCCGGCAGGCCGATCGGGCAGCGCATTGTCTCGCGTTTTTCACGGTTGATCCCTTTGCCTTCCAGCAGATAATCAAAGCGCTGGCGCTTGGTCCGGGAACCAATCACGCCCAAATAGCCAGCGTCACCCCGCTTTAATACCGTTTCTGCCAGCGCCAGATCCAACGGGTGATGATGAGTCATCACGACGAACAAACTGTTACTCGGGGCATGGCGGGCCACGTCGCACGGGTCATCAGTATGAAGGCAGCGCACGCTCGCCGGGATGATGCCAAACTGCGCTTCACGTTCATCCACCCAGTTCACCCGGCACGGCAGCGTGGCGAGAATAGCCACCAGCGCCTGCCCCACATGCCCGGCACCAAACAGATAGATTTCCGGCTGCGGCAAGCCCCAGGGTTCAAACAGCACCTGAGTCATGCCGCCGCAGCACTGCCCGGTGCGCGCACCTAAGGCGAAGGTTTCCTGGCGAGGTGTTTGCTGTCCGGAGGCCAGCATCTCCCGGGCAATCGCCATGCACTGAAATTCCAGATTGCCACCGCCGATGGTCAACCAGCTTTCATCCAGACTCACTACCATCTTAGTGCCCGCCCCGCGCGGCACCGAGCCTTTATCCTGCAACAGCGTAAGAATAATCGCCGGAACCCGCCGGTCACGCAGGCGCAGCAGCACATCGAGCCATTCATCCGTTTTTTGCATCCCACGCCTCCCGTTGGCTGACCCCGGCCAGCACGCGCTCCGGTGTGGCTGGCGCGTCCAAATGAGGGTGCTGACGATAATCCCCCACCGCCGCGACCGCGTCCTGCAACGCGCACCACACAGATATCCCTAGCATAAACGGCGGTTCACCGACCGCTTTCGATCGATAGACCGTCTCCGCGCTATTGCCGTGCGCCTCCAGCAGCGACACGTTGAGCACCTCCGGCATATCGGTAATCGCCGGAATTTTGTAGCTCATCGGCCCGTTGGACAGCAGTCGGCCTTTGTCGTCCCACTTCAACTCTTCGGTGGTCAGCCATCCCACGCCCTGCATGAATCCGCCTTCAATCTGGCCGATATCCAGTGCCGGGTTCAGTGAGTGCCCAACGTCATGCAGAATATCGGTCCGCAGCAGGCGGTATTCTCCGGTCAGGGTATCGACCAGCACTTCAGAACAGGCGGCGCCCCACGCAAAATAGTAGAACGGTTCGCCTCGCCCGGCCTGACGGTCGTAGTGAATCCCGGGCACTTTATAAAATCCGGTCGCCGAGAGCGGGACCTGATTCAGCCACGCCAGATTTGCCACCTGCGCAAAGCTGTAATAGCTGTCTTTGACCTGTACCACGCCATTTGAGAAACGCACCTGCTCTGCGTCGCACTCATGCCGCGTACACAGCATCTCAACCAACCGCTGGCGCAGCGTCTGGGCGGCAATTTCCGCCGCTTTACCGTTAAGGTCAGCGCCGGACGAGGCCGCCGTGGGCGAGGTATTCGGCACTTTGCCGGTGCTGGTGGCCGTCACCTGAATGGTATCGAGCGGGATCTGCAGCACGTCGGCGACAATCTGTGCCACTTTGGTGTTCAGCCCCTGGCCCATTTCCGTGCCGCCGTGATTGAGCTGCACCGTACCGTCGGTGTAAATCAGGATCAGCGCCCCAGCCTGATTGAGAAAACTGGACGTGAACGAAATGCCGAATTTCACCGGCGTTAGCGCCAGGCCACGCTTCAATACCGGGCTTTGCGCATTAAAGGCTGTGATATCCGCTCGCCGCTGGCAATAGCGTGCGGAATCGGCCAGTTGTCCGGTCACTCGCTGGGCCAGATTTTGTTTTACCGGCTGATGATAGTGGGTCACGTCCCGCCCGGGGCCGCCATAGAAATTCAGTTGACGTACCCGCAGCGGATCCTGTCCGAGATAACGGGCGATAGCGTCCATGATTTGTTCGATAGCCACCATGCCCTGCGGCCCACCGAAACCGCGAAATGCGGTGTTCGAGGCCAGATGGGTACGACAGCGATAGCCAGTGACCCGGGCATCGCCGAGGTAATAGGCGTTATCGGCATGGAACATTGCCCGGTCACAGATAGAGCCGGATAAATCCAATGAATAGCCGCAGTTCGCTGCCAGATCGATGACGATCCCATGGAGTAAACCTTCGTCGGTGAAACCCACGTCGTAGCGCACAAAAAACGGGTGGCGTTTACCGGTTATCCGCATATCGTCCCGGCGAGAAAGCCGCAGCTTCGCCGGGCGTCCGGTGAGGCGAGCCACCAGCGCAGCATGGCAGGCGATGCCCGCCGCCTGGGTCTCTTTCCCGCCGAAGCCGCCCCCCATCCGACGCACGTCCACGGTGACCTTGCTTTGCATCACGCCCAGCACCGAGGCGACCAGCTTTTGCACTTCAGTCGGATGCTGGGTGGAAGACCAAATCTGCATCGCGCCGTCTTCCCCCGGTAGCGCCATCGCCACCTGCCCCTCGAGATAAAAATGCTCCTGGCCGCCAATGTGAAACTGGCCCTGCAAACGCTGAGGTGCTGAGGCAAGCGCCGCATCGGCGTCGCCACGCTGCTGGATGTGCGGCTGTTCGACAAAATGGCCTTTGGCCAGCGCCTGCTCGACGTCAAGCACCGCCTCGAGTGGCGCAATCTCAACCTTTGCGGCTAAAGCTCCGGCGCGGGCGGCGGCGGGAGACTCGGCGGCAATCATCAGCACCACCTGCCCGTGATACTCGACGATCTCCCTGGCGAACAGCGGATCGCCGGGTGCCAACGGGCCGATATCCAGCTCGCCGGGAACGTCCTGCCAGCTCAAAACGCGCACTACGCCGGGCACGTTGAAGCAGGCCGCGGTCTCGATATGGAGAATGCGGCCATGGGCGCAATCGCTGAGGACCGGACAGAGATGCAACATCCCCGCCAGCGGGGTTTTATCGTCGATATACTCCGCCGTGCCGCTGACGTGGCGCTCGGCGCTGTCGTGGGGCCGGGATTGACCTGCCCGCCCTTGCAACTGCTGTAAAAACTGCGCTTTCAGCGCCGCTTCGGAAAATAGAGGGGGTTTAGCCGACATAGTCTGTAACCTCCACGGCGTGGTCAGATGTGATGTGCAGGAAATAGCGTTTCAGCAGATTCTGCGCCACCTGCGAACGGTATTCCGCACTGGCGCGAACGTCGCTCAGCGGGGAAAAATCCTGCGCCAGCGCCGCACAGGCGGCTTTCAGGGTTGTGTTATCCATCGGTTTGCCCAGCAGCAGCGCCTCGACGCTAAACGCTCTGGCAGGCGTGGCCGCCATACCGCCGAAGGCAATACGCGCGTAGGAAATCACGCCGTGTGTCACCTGCAGGTTAATCGCTGCAAAGACCGCTGAAATATCATCTTCGCGCCGTTTAGAGACTTTCCACAGCCGCAGATTCTGTGACAACGTCACGTCATCAATCACGATATGCGAGATAAACTCCCCAGGGTTAAGCCCCGTCTGGCGATAGCCGGGGAAGAACTCAGCCAGCGCCACTTCCCGCGAGTGTGCTCCGCAGCGCAGTCGCAGGCGAGCATCCAGCGCCAGCAACGCCGGGGCGCAGTCGCCAATTGGCGAGGCGTTAGCAATATTGCCCCCGATCGTGCCCTGGTTACGAATCTGTTGTGACGCAAAACGATTAAGCATCTCGCTGAAAGTCGGGATCACCGTTTTCAGCTGATGCTGGAGCGTGTCCAGGCTGGTCATGGCTCCGATAATCAGCTGATTACCCTCACGTGTTACCCCGTGAAGTTCCGCCACCTGCGCCAGTGAAATCAGCCGGGTATGCGGCTGATGGACCTGAGTGACCCGCAGATTGAGATCGGTGCCGCCCGCCAGCAGGCTCGCCTGCGGATAGCGCAGACAGGCGTCTGCCAGTGCCTCCAGCGAGCCCGGCCTCAACAGCGCGTCGTCAGACGTTACGCTCAGGGCCTGAAGCTGTTTCACCGTTTGGGCCTCTGACGCCGTGAATTTATCGCTACAGGGCATGTTGAGGATCTGTTTTGCCGCTTCGACAATCGGCCGATAGCCGGTACAGCGGCACAGATTGCCGCCGAGATGATGCGTGACGGTGGCGCTATCTGCTGCCGCGCCGCTTTTGTGCATCGCGAAAGCCGACATCACGATCCCGGGGGTACAGAATCCGCACTGCGAGGCGTGTCCACAGGCCAGAGTGTGTTGCAGCGGATGCAATTCACCGCCGTCAGCCAGATCCTCCACCGTCAGCAACTGTTTCCCGGCCAACTGACCGACTAACAGTAAACAGGCATTGGCGCTTTGGTAGCGCATTTTGCCCTCGTCGACGCGGCCGATCACCACGGTACAGGCCCCGCAGTCACCGGAGGCGCATCCCTCTTTGGTGCCACAGCGCAATCGGTCGGTACGCAACCAGTTCAGCACCGTCAGATTCGGGTCGATATTGTCGATAGTAATGGCCTGTTGATTGAGTAAGAACTGAGTCATGCCGCCACCTCCAGAGCATCGCGTCGCCAGGCGCATTCGCCGTTGATCCACGTCTGGGCGATGTTGCGGTCGTCACCAAGGGTCATCAGCATAAACAGGCGTTCGTAGATGTCGTTACAGCGGGCACTGCGCAGCTGTTGCAGCGGGGTCACCGCCGGATCGAGCACCACAAAATCGGCCTCTTTACCGACCGCGAAATTGCCAATTTTGTCATCCAGACACAGCGCCCGGGCGCCGCCCAGGGTCGCGTGATAGAACGCTTCACTGGCGCACAGGCGGTAACTCTGCAACTGGCCGATTTTGTAGGCTTCGCCGAGGGTGCGTAGCATGCTGAAGGTGGTGCCTGCCCCGACATCGGTGCCGATGCCCATTTTGACCTGCTTCTGCCAGCAGGTTTGCAGCCGGAACAGGCCACTGCCGAGGAACAGATTGGAGGTCGGGCAAAACGCCACCGCCGAATCGCTGTGATGCAGGCAGTCCCACTCGGCTTCCTGCAAATGGATGGCGTGCGCGAACACGCTACGTTTCCCGGTCAGACCGTAATGGTGATACACATCGAGATAGTTTTCGTGCTCCGGCCACAGGCTTTTGACCCATTCGATTTCCTGCGCATTTTCGCTTAAATGGGTGTGCAGCCAGGTGTCAGGAAACTCTTCCCGCAGGCGCTGCACCGCTTCCAGCAAGGCAGGCGACGACGTCGGCGCAAAGCGCGGAGTGATGGCATAACCCAACCGCTGCTGGTTATGCCAGCGCAGGATCAGCTCGCGGGTCTGCTGATAGCTCTGCTCGGCGGTTTCCGTCAGGTAGTCCGGCGCATTGCGATCCATCATCACTTTCCCGGCAATTATTCGCATGTTTTGCTGCGCGGCGGCGGCGAATAGCGCGTCAACCGATTCCGGATGCACGGTGCCAAATACCAGCGCGGTGGTGGTGCCGTTCGACAGTAGCTGGTTAAGGAAAAATGCCGACATCTGCGCCGCGTGCCCGGCGTTGCCATACTGACTTTCCACCGGGAAGGTATAGGTGGTCAGCCATTCAAGCAGTTGCTCGCCAAACGCGCCGATCATTTCGGTTTGCGGATAATGGAGATGGGTATCGACAAAGCCCGGTACGATTAACTTGCCGCGTAAATCGACCCACGCGTCCGGCTGCGTCAGCTGCGACTGCCCTTCTTCCCAGCTCATTAACGCCGTCACCCGTCCGTCGGCGATAAACAGCAGCCCGTCCTCCAGAAAGCGCGCCTGGCGGGCAATGTCTTGCGGATGTTCTGCGACGGCAGCAATATCAAAAAAGCTCCCGCGCACCACACGGTGGTATTTCACCATCTCTGACCTCTTTTTTATCTCTTACCCGATGCGTGCCGGGCAACGATTTGCAGGTGTATTATCAGAGTAGATTGCAAAGAGAGTGCCAGCTTTGGATTTTATTATTTCTTATTTATTTCAATCAGTTAGTTATTATTCATTCATTTGCGCAACAAACTGAATAATATTCACTCCGCAACCGATTGCTTATTTCGGCAAACGGTTGCTTTGCATATAGGGATGTCTTTATTAAAGGCGTCTGACGAATGCAGTGTTTTTCATTGCACAGCGGGGGCGCATTTGCACCGTTACCGGGCACGCCGATCGGTCGAAATGCCGCTATCAGGGGCAGCAACTTCCGTTACCGCAGAATAACCGTGCGTGCTATGGTAGTAAGACAGTTAAAGCATTGAGGAACAGCAAGAATGATCGTACTGGTTACCGGCGCTACAGCCGGGTTCGGGGAAAGCATCACCCGCCGTTTTATCGCCAATGGCCATAAAGTTATCGCCACTGGCCGTCGTCACGAACGCCTTCAGGAGCTGAAAGAAGAGCTCGGCGACAATCTGCTGACCGCACAGCTCGACGTGCGTAACCGCGCCGCCATTGAAGAGATGATCGCCAACCTCCCTGCCGACTGGCGCAATATTGATATTCTGGTTAACAACGCCGGGCTAGCGCTGGGAATGGAACCGGCGCATCAAGCCAACGTCGATGACTGGGAAACGATGATCGACACCAACAATAAAGGCCTGATCTACATGACCCGCGCGGTACTGCCGGGCATGGTAGAACGTAATCGTGGGCACATCATCAATATCGGCTCAACCGCCGGAAACTGGCCTTATGCGGGCGGCAACGTCTACGGGGCGACCAAAGCCTTCGTGCGTCAGTTCAGCCTTAACCTGCGCACTGATTTGCACGGCACCGCCGTTCGCGTGACCGATATCGAGCCGGGCCTGGTGGGCGGGACTGAGTTTTCCAACGTCCGCTTCAAAGGCGACGATGCGAAAGCTGAAAAAGCCTATGAAAATGCCAATGCGCTGTCGGCGGAAGACGTGACCGAAGCGGTATGGTGGGTGGCGACGCTACCAAAACACGTCAACATCAATACCCTTGAGATGATGCCGGTCAGTCAGACCTACGCCGGGCTGAGCGTTCACCGCCAGGGCTAGCGATAATAAACCCGCCCGGCCAGCAGGCCGGGCTGGGCGTAGCGCTAAAATCCGCGTAAAATAACGCACTTACCCCGCAATGAAGAAAGAGCCATGGCCGCAGAATCGCAACTCAATCCGACCCAGCCCGTGAACCAGCAAATCTACCGTATTTTGCGCCGGGATATCGTGCACTGCCTGATAGCCCCGGGGACACCGCTGTCCGAGAAAGAAGTTTCGGTTCGTTTTGACGTGTCGCGCCAGCCGGTACGCGAGGCGTTTATCAAACTCGCTGAAAACGGGCTGATTCAGATCCGACCGCAGCGCGGCAGCTATGTTAATAAGATTTCCCTGTCGCAGGTGCGCAACGGCTGTTTCGTGCGCCAGGCGATTGAATGTGCGGTGGTGCGCCGGGCCGCAGCGATGATTACCGATGCCCAGTGTTACCAGCTGGAGCAGAATCTGCATCAGCAGCGCATCGCCATCGACCGTCAGCAGCTGGCCGATTTCTTTCAACTCGACGATGAGTTCCACCAGTTGCTGTCGCAAATCGCCGATTGCCAGCTGGCGTGGGAAACTATCGAAAACATCAAAGCCGCCATTGACCGGGTGCGCTACATGAGCCTCGACCACATCTCCTCCCCGGAGATGCTGTTACGTCAGCATCAGGATATTTTTAGCGCGCTGGAGAAACGTGACGTCGACGCCGTGGATAAAGCGATGACCGTTCATCTACAGGAAATTAGCGAATCGGTGCTGCTCATTCGTCAGGAAAATCGCGACTGGTTTAGCGAAGAGTAATTCAGTAGTAGGCCCGGCGAACAGCGCCGCCGGGCAAAACATACTTTACAGCTTGGCCGCGAAGGCCGCCACGGTGGCTTTGGCCCCTTTCTCCAGCAGTGACAGATAGGCATCCGTCACCTGCGTCACAAACTGGCTTTCCTGCGGCAGTTCGTTGCCGAAAATCGCGTCGATCCCCAGCAGCGCTTTAACACGCGCTTCGCCCTGGGCGCTGTTCTGCACCACGGTCTGGATAGTGCTCAGCAGCGGATCGCATACTTCAATCGCATTGCCCTGCTCGTCGATGCCATCGACGTAACGCATCCAGCCTGCGACGCCCAGCGCCAGCAGCGAGAAGTCGCTGTTTTTCGCCAGGTGCCAGCGCACGGAATCCAGCATACGCTGGGGCAACTTCTGGCTGCCGTCCATCGCGATTTGCCAGGTACGATGGCGCAGCGCCGGGTTGCTGTAACGATCGATCAGCAGATCGGCGTAGCGCCCGAGGTCAACGCCCTTCACTTTCAGGGTCGGAGCCTGCTCTTTCAGCATCAGCGCATGGGCGGCACGACGGTAGTTGTCGTCTTCCATGCACTCGTTAATATGCTGATAACCGGCCAGATAGCCGAGATAGGCGAGGAACGAGTGGCTGCCGTTGAGCATACGCAGTTTCATTTCTTCAAACGGGATAACGTCAGACACCAGTTCGGCTCCGGCTTTTTCCCACTGCGGACGACCGGCAACAAAGTTATCTTCGATAACCCACTGACGGAACGGCTCACAGGCCACCCCAGCCGGGTCGCGCACGCCGGTGATGGCTTCGATTTTATCCAGCGTTTCGGGCGTGACGGCCGGTACGATGCGGTCAACCATAGTGGACGGGAAAGTGACGTTCTGCTCAATCCACTCTGCCAGGTCGCCGTTCAGCGCCCGGGCATAGGCCCGCACCACTTTACCCAGCACGTGACCGTTTTCCGGCATATTGTCGCAGGACATCACGCTGAACGCCGGAAGGCCCGCAGCTTTACGACGTGCCAGCGCTTCCACCACGACACCCGGGGCGGAGGTCGGCTGATGCGGGTTTTGCAGATCGGCGGCGATCAGCGGGTGATCAAGGTTGAGTTCCCCGGTCGCCGGGGAGTGGCAGTAACCTTTCTCGGTAATGGTCAGCGAGACGATCGCCACCTGCGGCTCGCACATTTTTGCCAGCACGATTTCCAGGCCATCAACCTGCGCATGCAGGGCGTCTTTGACCACCCCGACCACGCGTGCGGTCCAGGCATCGGCAGACATTTCTGCCACGGTATACAGGTTATCCTGGCGCTTGAGGTCAGCGATTTGCTGCTCACCGCCAATCAGATTCACTTCGGTATAGCCCCAGTCGCTGTTGTGCTCCTGAGCCAGAATATCGGTGTAGACGGCCTGATGTGCGCGGTGAAACGCGCCAAAGCCGAGGTGCACGATGCGGGAAACAAGTTTGGTGCGGTCGTAAGCGGGTACGGTCGCCTTAGCGGTTAAAAGCGTGTTTTGCATTATATGACTCACTGTTGAGGACGCTCATTGCCATACTAGAATAGCCACATGAACATCCCGTACTTTGATTTGCATTAATTTCTGTGCAAGTGGTATGACATGAAATGAAAGTTGTGTGACAGCCTTATCAGACTCTGGCTGCCACACGGTTGCCTTTAGCTATATTGCCCCAGTCGTGAGTCAGCGGTCGCCGGGGCACGTTCGGCGGCATCCTGCGGCAGACTCAGGTCGCGGTCACACACTTCTGGCATCAATACTGCCGACACCAGGCCAATCACCGAATAGCAGATAACCATCGCCACCATCGGCCACCAGCTCCCGGTGACATTACAGAAAATACCGGCCAGTAAGGGACCAAAGCCCACCGCCACCAGCCCGCCCGCTTCTTTGGCAATCGCCATGCGGGTAAAGCGATTTCGCGAGCCGAACATTTCCGCCATGGTGATGTTTTCCAGGGCAAACAGCCCGAGTACCGCCACGTTATGGATGACTATCAGGCTCAGCATGATGGTGCTGGCGCTGTAGCTTTTATCGACAATGATCGCCAGCATCGGATACGCGAGGATAATGGCCGAGATATTAAGGATAATGTACGGCAAACGGCGGCCAAATTTGTCCGACAGCCAGCCCAGCAGCGGGATGGTGATAAAACCGATCACGGAACTGATCATCAACGCATCCGTCGGGATAGCCTTATCGAACAGTAGCGTCTGCACCAGATAACCGGCGAGGAACGTCTGAATAAGCCCTGAGTTACCGGCCTGACCAAAGCGCAGCCCGGTCGCCAGCCAGAACGTTTTACTGCGGAACATTGCCCCCAGCGACGTCTCGTCGGCGACTGCCGCACTGGCTACCGCCCCGTTCTCGCTGACCTTTTCAAACACCGGGCTCTCTTTAAGATTCAGACGCAGCCAGATGGCGAAAATCATCACCACCACGCTTGCCAGGAACGGCACGCGCCAGCCCCAGGCTACGAGTGATTCCCGGTCGAGCAGGAAGAACATCACCGCCCAAATAGCCGTGGCGCTAAGCGTGCCGCAGTTGGTGCCCATCGCGACCAGCGAAGAGATGATGCCGCGTTTTCCTTTGGGCGCATATTCTGCCAGCATCGTTCCGGCCCCGGAGATTTCTGCCCCCGCGCCCAGCCCTTGCACGATACGCAGGGTGACCAGCAGCACCGGCGCAAAGATCCCAATCTGGGCGTAGGTGGGCAGGACACCAATCAGAGTGGTGCAAATCCCCATCATGGTGATGGTGATAAACAGCACCTTTTTACGCCCGATGCGGTCGCCCATTTTGCCGAAGATAAACGCCCCAACGATACGCGCAATATAGCCTGCGCCGTAGGTCCCCATCGCCAGGATCAGCGCCATCGCCGCCGACTGTTCGGGAAAGAAAATCTCATGGAAAACCAGCGCCGCGCCGAGGGAATAGAGCTGGAAATCCATAAACTCCAGCGCCGTACCTAACCAGCCGGATACGGCGGCGCGGACCAGATCTTTGGTGCTTCGTACAGGTTGATGTTGCGTCATAGTCGTTATCTCTGAATGTAAGGTGCGGACCACTCACTCGCCACTCGCTGTTATTGTTATTCTGCGAAGGTCAACAGGACCTTGCAGCAGTGCTTTTGATCTTTTTCAAAACGTTCGATGGCATCGCTGACGTGCCGGTAATCCATCACGTGGGTGATGAGCTTGTCCGGGTCAATCAGCCCCTTCTTCAGCCAGTCGATCACCACCGGGAATTTATTGGCGTTCAGGCGTGAGGAATAGATTGTCAGCTCTTTACCGGTAATGCCCTGCTGCGCCACCTGCGACGGATCGCTGGAGAAGCCCATCAGCACGATGCGCCCGGCGGGCGACGCCAGATTCACGGCCTCCTGCAATATCGACGGATGACAGGCGGCATCGACAATCAGAGTCGGCCTGATGCCCTTTTCTTCCAGTGCCGCCTGCAGCGACTGGCTGCTGTTATCAAAGGTCCAGTCAGCGCCGCAGCGCTCGGCCATCGCCAGTCGTTCGGCAATACGGTCGACGACAATCACCTGTTTAACCTTATAAACGCCCTTCAGCGCCTGAACGGTCACCAGCCCCATCGGCCCGGCACCGTAAATCAGCGCCACGTCCTGCTCGGTCGGTTGCGCCTGCCCGGTGACGTTCGCCGCGATGGTGAACGGTTCGACCATCACCGCGTGCTTGTCTTCGATGCTGTCCGGGATGACCCAGGCGTTGCCCGCAGGCACTACCGCGTATTCGCTGAATCCGCCATCGCGATGTACGCCCAGTACCACAAGCGACGTGCAGACGTTCGGTTTGCCGATAGAGCACGGATAGCACTGCCCGCAGCTGATCACCGGGTCGATGCTGACGCGCTCGCCGAGGCGGGCATCGCTCACCCCTTCCCCGACCGCGTCAATCACACCGAAAAACTCATGGCCGATAACGCGCGGATATTTGGCGAACGGGTTGTGCCCGCGATAAATATGGCTGTCCGAGCCGCAGATCCCGGCCAGTTTGATCTTCACCCGCACATCGCCCGCCGCGGGCTGTGGGATGTCACGGTCTTCTATTACCAGCTCATTAGGCTGGCGAATCACTATGCTTTTCATCGAATGACTCCTTACCAGTTCCACAGCGTGCCATCTTCCAGGCGCGCCACCGGGAGATACGCCGGATCGTACGGATATTTAGCGGCCAGCTTTTCATCGAACTCAATGCCGAGGCCTGGCTTGTCGCCCGGATGCATATAGCCGTTATCAAAGGTCCAGTTGTGCGGGAACACTTCCAGCATCTGGTCCGAATAACCCATGTATTCCTGAACGCCAAAATTCGGCACCCACAGGTCGAAATGCAGCGCCGCCGCCATGCACACCGGGGACAAATCTGACGGACCATGCGAACCGGTACGCACCTGATACAACGAGGCGAAATCCGCAATGCGCCGCATTCCGGTGATGCCACCGGCGTGGGTAATGGTGGTGCGGATGTAATCGATGAGCTGTTCTTCAATCAGCTGCTTGCAGTCCCAGATGCTGTTGAACACTTCGCCCACCGCAATCGGGGTAACGGTGTGTTGGCGAATCAGACGGAAGCACTCCTGGTTTTCCGCCGGGGTCGGATCTTCCATCCAGAACAGGCGGTAATCCTCAATGCTTTTGCCAAAACGCGCGGCTTCTATCGGGGTCAAACGATGGTGCATGTCATGCAGGAGGTGTTCGTTGAAGCCAAATTTGTCACGCACTTTCTCAAACAGGGTTGGGGTGAAATCGAGGTATTTTTCCGTCGACCACAGCTGTTCTTCCGGCCACTGGCCTTTGGTGGCAGGCTCATAGGCCTGGCCTTTGCCCTTCGCCATGCCGTAGGTGGTTTTCATCCCCGGCACGCCGCACTGGACGCGAATCGCTTTAAAGCCCATCTCTTTATGGCGGGCGTAGTCGTCCAGCACTTCGTCGATGGTATGCCCGGTGGTGTGGCAATAAACCATCACCCCTTCGCGGGACGCGCCGCCGAGCAGCTGATACAGCGGCATATTGGCGGCTTTGGCTTTGATATCCCACAGCGCCATATCGACAGCAGAAATCGCCGACATGGTGACCGGGCCGCGACGCCAGTACGCACCTTTGTAGAAGAACTGCCAGATGTCTTCGATACGGTGCGCATCGCGCCCGATCAGCTGTGGACAGAGATGATCTTTCAGATACGACGCCACCGACAGCTCGCGTCCGTTCAGCGTGGCATCGCCAAGGCCGGTCAGGCCATCTTCGGTGGTGATTTTCAGGGTGACAAAGTTACGCCCTGGGCAGGTGACAAATACGTCTGCGGCAACAATCTTCATTTTCAGTCCTTACGTCTCATCGTTGATGGGGCAAATCTACGCCCACAGCCAACTACCATACAAGTATATTGATCGAAAAAAGCCCAGCCGATCACAGAATGTATCAAAGTGGTAACATGGGAGTTTGCCCGGCAGCGCGAGGCTGACCGGGCAGAAAAGAGAGGGATTAAGGCGTTATTCGATGCGGTCTTTGACGATGAAGAAGTAGCACAGTGCCCCGGTAAAGGTGACGCAGGCGGCGATCACCAGCGCCAGATTAAACGAGTGTGTGGTGTCCACCACCCAGCCGGTAACAATCGGCGCGAAAGAGGCAAACACAAAGCTGCCGAAGTTCTGGATAGCGGCTACCGAGGCCACTTTGGTTTCAGCCACCATCACCTGCACCAGTCCCCATGCGGAGGTTCCGGCAAAGTGGACGCAGAACAGCGCCATCGAAATAAACGCCACTGCCTGAATCGGGGTGGACGATTGCACCACCAGCAGCGTGCCGAGTGCCGAGAGGATCAAGCCCAGCACAATCGCCGTTTTGCGCGTTTTTGCCAGGTCAAAGCCGCGCCGAGCCAGGGCATCAACCACCACTCCGTTAGTCCACATACCCACCGCAGCGGCGAGGAACGGGATCGCCGCCACCCAGCCGGTTTTTGCCAGGCTGAACCCCTGCTCGGCCTGCAAATAGCCTGGCAGCCAGGCGATGTACAGCCAGCCGGTGTAGTTCACGCCGGAGAATCCGAGGATCATCCCCCAGGTGGTGCGGCGTTTAAACAGCGCTAACCATTCGCTGAATGCCAATTTAGGTTTCGCGGTGACCGGCGCCGAGAGATATTCACGCTCGGTATCATTCAGGCTGAACTGGGCGCGGTTGCGATACCACGCGTACCAGCATATACCGACGATAATTCCCGCCAGACCAATGACCACAAACATGGTGCGCCAGCCCCAGGCCAGCTGCATTACCACCAGCGCAGGCGGGGCAATGGCCTGGCCGATCACCGTGGATGAGTTAAAAATCCCCAGCGCCGTGCCGCGTTCCTTCTGCACATACCAGTCGCTAATCGACTTCACGCCCGCGGGCATAAACGGCGCTTCACCGATGCCCAGCCCGATACGCAGCCAAATGAAATGGCTGAACGAATTCACCATCCCGGTCAGGGCTTGCATTGCTGACCAAAAAATCAGCCCTGCGCCCAACACCAGACGTGGCCCGAAACGGTCAAGCAGGATCCCTGCAGGCAGTTGCGAAAAACCATAGGAAAGCGAGAACGCCGACAACAGCACGCCAAACTCGGTGGCCGATAATCCCAGCTCGCCGCGAATCGCCTCGCCCGCAACGCTCAGCGACGAACGGTCTAAGAAGTTGACGATCCCGGCGATAAACAGCAGTGCCAGGGTGACCGTCTGAATCGTTTTTATTCTTGCAGGCTTTGCCAGCGCTGCTTTTTCCACCACATTAATAGCCATAAACACTCCAGGTGAGTCAATTCGGCTACTACCATACAAGAAGTGTTAACAGGAAAAAGCTTCAGGATCACAAATTAGAAACATTCAGCCTAATCCCCAGTAAGCATCTAATGCGGATCGCGCCCGTAAACGACATCACAACCTGAACGATTATTTCTGGTGGTTGTCAGCAAAGTTCTTAAGGATAAATTAATCTTAATCCAGTGAGAATCGCGTTTCTGTGTGTGAGTCCCGTGGCCATTGAGGTGCAGTATCATGAGTATCGACAGAATGGCGAAGATGGTGTTACGCCGACAAGGTATTGGCGTGAAAGATAAGGTCATTCGCTTTCGCGGCAACACCATTGTGTTTCGTCTGAGCGACGACGGCTACGACGTCTATATCAATGGACTGAAAAGCAACTCCGTCAAAACCAATGATGTGAACGAGGCGGTTCGCATTTATAAAACCACCCTTAGCGATGCCTGTTGAGCCATCGTTGAGGGGTGGGTATTCCCTGCGGGGGAGTTGGTGGTAAACTGCGCGCGTGGGTTTACCGTTTTTTCACCCTAAAGGAAACAGCCATGAAAGTAACCCTGAGCAAACGCCTGTGCCTGACGGCAATGCTGGCGCTGGGTGCCATCGTGTACACCGCGACGGCATCAGCAGACACCAGCAAGCTCATTATTGAGTCTGGTGACGGCGCGCAGAGCAAACAAAATGCGGCGATGGACAAGGAGCAGTGGAACGATACCCGTTCCCTTCGTCAGAAAGTGAATACCCGCGCTGAAAAAGAGTGGGATAAAACCGACGTCGCCTTTGACAGCCGCGACAAATGCGAGCAAAGCGCCAATCTGAACGCGTACTGGGAACCCAACACCCTGCGCTGTCTTGACAGAAAAACCGGCCGCCCTCTCATTCCGTAATACCCCGGGCGCCCACTGGCGCCCTGCTTCCCCCGCAATACCGGTTTACACCAATAAGGAAATCACATGCCCAATGCTTATACCGTTAAGCTGCGCCCGCTGGAACGCGAGGATCTGCGCTTTGTTCATCAGCTGGACAATAACGCCAGCGTGATGCGTTACTGGTTCGAAGAGCCGTACGAAGCATTCGTTGAACTCTCTGACCTTTACGATAAGCACATCCACGATCAGAGCGAGCGCCGCTTTGTTATCGAGTGCGACGGTGAAAAAGCAGGCCTGGTGGAATTAGTGGAAATTAACCACGTTCACCGCCGCGCCGAGTTCCAAATCATCATCTCCCCGGACTATCAGGGCAAAGGCCTGGCCACCAAAGCCGCAATGCTGGCAATGGACTACGGGTTTAACGTATTGAACCTGTACAAGCTGTATCTGATTGTCGATAAGGAAAACGAGAAAGCGATTCATATCTATCGCAAACTCGGTTTTCAGGTGGAAGGCGAACTCATCCATGAGTTCTTCATCAACGGTGAATACCGCAATACCATTCGGATGTGCCTGTTCCAGCATCAATATCTGCCGGAACGCAAAGGCCACAGTTTGCTGAAGCCCACGGCTCAGTAATATTCGATGGTGTTTTTGATGGTGTAATGCCGGGTGACAGGCGGTTTTGCACTGTCATCCACGATCTGTAAAGTACAGCTCAGCGGGTTGTCGTGTCGGTCGTAGTCACAGTTTTGCGCCACGTTGCCGATGCTTTTGTCATTCAGTAGACTGACCGCCGTGTAATCGAGTTTTTTACGTGGATCTTTCGGCGGCGAAGCGATGATTTTTAATGTTTCTTTGCCGCTGGTTGAGGTTTTCCCTAAGGGATAGCCTTCGCTGTCATAGCGATAGTCGACGCTGAAGTCTTTGCCGTGGGACGCGACCACAAACCCGTTGTCATCGGTATCCCACGTCACCCCGGCGGCAGGTATCCCGGCCAGTTGGCATTTGCCCTGTAGCAAGATGCGTTTTTGCTGAGTGGTGCCATCGACGTAGTAGTTGGCATCGAGAACCAGCGTCGCCCCGGAGTTGTTTTCCACATCGTGCAGCTCAAGTAAATCAAAGCAGCCTTCCTGCGAGAGCCTGGCGCTGACGCGTTTGGTCACTTCGCCCTTTTCGTTCATCAGCGTCTGGCTGAAATCTTTCACCGGGCCACGCAGCGGATCAAAATCGAACTCGTTGGAAAAGCTCGCCATTTCCGGCGTAAAGGCAGCCGGGGTCGAGGCGTTATCACAGGCGGTGAGCACGCTTACCAGCGGCATCACAAACAGCAGTTTCTTCACAGACTGTCCTTCACGGTAGAATTTTCTCAATCATATTAGCAAATACAGCGATTTACACTATGAGTGCTATGCTTTTATCTCACGATAGCAATCCAAAGCGATAAGGAGATGCGTATGAAAAAGACTCAATGGCTGTTTGCACTGCTGCTGGCGGGCGCGATGCCTGCGTTCGCGGCGGCTCCGGAGTCCTGCGAGCGCGTGAAGGATGACATCCAGCAGAAGATCGTTAACAACGGCGTGCCAGAGTCGGGCTTTACGCTGGATATAGTGCCGAACGATCAGGCCGACAGACCCGATGCTCAGGTAGTCGGGCATTGCGCCAATGACACCTTTAAAATTCTCTACACCCGTAACGGCAACGATCAGCAGTAAAATGCCTTCACACGAAAGATATTATCTCTGGCTTGACCGGAGATAATATCTCCCTACCCCAAAATAAGTAACATCCCTCCATCAAAAGCCTGGGTCACCGCGTCCGGCTACATAACTAAAAAGATGGAGTGAGCGATGTCTGAACATGAACAGCACGACCACCCGAGTGGGATCAGCCGCCGGGCTCTAATCAAATCCTCTGCCATTGGTTCCCTTGCCCTCGCCGCGAGCGGTATGTCTTTGCCCTTCACCCTCAAAAGCGCGGCCGCTGCCGTACAGCAGGCGACGAAACCGGACGATAAAGTGGTTTGGGGCGCGTGTTCCGTTAACTGCGGAAGCCGCTGCGCGCTGCGTCTTCACGTCCGCGATAATGAAGTGTATTGGGTTGAAACCGACAATACTGGCGACGATATCTATGGCGATCACCAGGTACGCGCCTGTCTACGTGGCCGCTCAATTCGTCGGCGTATTAACCACCCGGAACGCCTGAACTACCCGATGAAACGCGTGGGTAAACGCGGAGAAGGCAAGTTCGAGCGCATCAGTTGGTCAGAAGCACTGGACATGCTGACCGACAGCCTGAAACACGTGGTAAAAGAGTACGGTAACGAAGCGGTGTACATTAACTACACCTCCGGCATCGTCGGCGGCAATATCACCCGCTCCTCACCTTACGCCTCACTTGTCGCACGCCTGATGAACTGCTACGGCGGTTTTCTCAGCCATTACGGCACCTACAGCACCGCGCAAATCGCCTGCGCCATGCCTTACACCTACGGCTCCAACGATGGCAACAGCACCTCGGACATCGAGAACAGCAAACTGGTGGTGATGTTTGGCAACAATCCGGCTGAGACGCGCATGAGCGGCGGCGGGATTACGTATTATCTGGAACAGGCACGCGAACGCTCCAACGCGCGGATGGTCGTCATTGACCCGCGTTACACCGACACCGCCGCCGGACGCGAAGATGAATGGGTGCCGATTCGTCCCGGCACGGACGCCGCGCTGGTCGCAGGTATCGCCTGGGTGCTGATTGACGAAAACCTTGTCGACCAGCCGTTCCTCGACAAATACTGCGTCGGTTATGACGAGAAAACGCTGCCGGAAGGTGCCCCGGCGAACGGGCATTACAAGGCTTATATTCTCGGCCAGGGCGACGACGCCACCGCAAAAACCCCGGAGTGGGCATCGCGCATCACCGGCATCCCGGCAGATAAAATCATCAAGCTGGCGCGTGAGATAGGCACGGCGAAACCGGCGTATATCTGCCAGGGCTGGGGCCCACAGCGTCAGGCGAACGGCGAACTCACCGCCCGCGCGATTGCGATGCTGCCGATCCTGACCGGTAACGTCGGCGTGAACGGCGGCAACAGCGGCGCGCGTGAATCGACCTACACCATCACCATTGAACGTATGCCGGTGCTGGAAAACCCGGTTAAAACCGCCATCTCCTGTTTCACCTGGACCGATGCTATCGAGCGCGGCGCGGAAATGACCGCCACCCGCGACGGCGTGCGCGGCAAAGATAAGCTCGACGTGCCGATCAAATTCATCTGGAACTACGCGGGCAACACGATTATCAACCAGCATTCGCAGATCAACCGCACCCACGACATCCTGCAGGATGATAAGAAGTGCGAGATGATTGTGGTCATTGAAAACTTTATGACCTCCTCAGCAAAATACGCTGATTTGCTGCTGCCTGACCTGATGACCGTCGAACAGGAAGACATTATTCCTAACGATTATGCCGGGAATATGGGGTATCTGATTTTCATTCAGCCCGCCACGAGTGCAAAATTCGAGCGTAGGCCGATTTACTGGATCATGAGTGAAGTGGCGAAACGCCTCGGCGCCGACGTGCATCAGAAATTTACCGAAGGCCGCACCCAGGCGGAATGGCTGCAGTACCTGTACGCTAAAATGGTTGCCAAGGACCCGCTGCTTCCGTCCTATGAGGCGCTGAAGGCGATGGGAATTTACAAGCGCAAAGATCCGAACGGCCATTTCGTCGCCTATAAGGATTTCCGTAATGATCCGGACGCTCATCCGCTGAAAACACCGTCGGGGAAAATTGAAATTTACTCGGCTAAGCTGGCAGACATTGCCGCCAATTGGGAGCTGCAACAAGATGACACCATCAGCCCGCTGCCGATTTATGCCTCGACCTTTGACGGCTGGGATGCGCCGCAGCGCAGTGAGTTCCCGCTTCAGCTTTTCGGCTTCCACTATAAGGCGCGCACCCACTCCAGCTATGGCAACGTCGATGTGCTGCAAGCCGCCTGTCGTCAGGAAGTGTGGCTCAACCCGATGGACGCCGCGAAGCGGGGTATCAAAAATGGCGATATGGTCAGGGTCTACAACGATCGCGGCGAGCTGCGCATTGAGGCAAAAGTCACGCCGCGCATCATGCCGGGCGTCAGCGCGATGGGCCAGGGAGCGTGGCACGATGCCAGTATGAGCGGTGATCGCATTGATCACGGGTCGTGCATTAACACTCTCACCACCCATCGCCCGTCGCCGCTGGCGAAGGGCAACCCGCAGCACACCAATCTGGTTCAGATTGAGAAGGTGTAGCGACGAATTCACCGTAGGCCCGGTCAGCGTAGCGCCACCGGGCAGAAAATAGAAAATAACCGGCGCGTTAATCCGCGCCGCAGTAAGGAAATTGTTATGAATCAACCGCGATTTGTTGAAGCCATCGCCATCACCGGCCGCATTCTCGGCGGACTGTTCTACTATGACCCGCAGAGCGACAACATCGCCCCGCTGGTTGCCGCTTTCCGGAACGGCAGCTGGGCGCAGCAATGGCCTGAATCTATTCCGTTCAAAGAAGAATTAGTCGAAAGCTTCCAGGCCGAGTCTCAAGAGTCACTCGGCGAGGCCTACCAGCGCCTGTTCGTTGGCCCCTACGCGCTGCCCGCCCCGCCGTGGGGTTCAGTCTGGCTCGACCGTGAAAACGTGCTGTTCGGTGACTCCACGCTGGCCCTGCGCGAGTGGATGCGTAAAAACGGCTTCGCTTTTGAAGCCGAGCAAAATGAACCGGAAGACCACTTTGGCACCCTGCTGATGCTCGCGGCGTGGCTCAAGGAGAACAACCACGACAATGCCTGGCAGGAGCTGCTCGGATGGCATCTGTTGCCGTGGTCGGGCCGTTTCCTCGAGGAGTTCATTGCTCACGCCGAACACCCGTTCTACCGCTCGCTAGGAGAACTGGCGCAGCAGACGCTGGCCTTCTGGAAAACAGAATTAGTGTTCCCGGTTGCGGAGAAAAAGCTCTACCGTTGACCCCTGTTCACCCGCCGCCGGGCGGGTGAAATAACCCTAATTTCAGACACCTGCACACTTCTCATTTGTGACAACGTCACTTTTACGTTACCAGTTTAAGACAATTCCTGCCCTTACCCGTCCAGCCGTTACGTTATAAGGCGTAACACCTTATTTACATTTCCTGACGCCCCGATTTTTTTGCCCCTGTTTCTGGAATCATTCCCAACCCCTTGCTATAGGTCTGAGACCCTGCCGGAACATGGCATAACAACAGCTAATCACGACAGCAATAAGCATGCAAACAGGGAGAAACATTGCAATGCACACTTCTTTACTGACCCGCGCGCTATTATTTATTGGCGCGATTATCGCGGTCCTGGCATTACTTACGTGGGGAATCGGTCTTGACACCCTTCGTGCTCGACAGGTCGATTTAGTCTATCTCGGACAACAGCACCTGATTCTGGTGTTTTCCTCAATGTTCTTCGCCCTGCTGGTCGGCATTCCCAGCGGCATTCTGCTCAGTCGACCGGCTGCTCGCGGTGTCGCTGAATACGTGATGCAAATTTTCAACATCGGCAACACCTTGCCGCCGCTGGCCGTGTTAGCGCTGGCCATGGTGGTGGTGGGCATCGGTGATAAACCGGCGATTGTGGCGCTGTTCCTCGCCTCCCTGTTGCCGATTGTGCGTAACACCTACGCCGGCCTGTGCTCGGTGCCAGGTTCGCTGCTGGAAGCGGCGAAAGGGATCGGCATGACCAAATGGCAGCGTTTGATTCAGGTGGAGCTCCCTAACGCCTGGCCGGTGATGATGTCAGGGATCCGCATCGCCACTGCCATCAACGTCGGTACCGCACCGCTGGCCTTTTTAATTGGTGCCAGCAGCTATGGCGAGCTGATTTTCCCGGGCATTTATCTTAACGACTTCCCGACGCTGATCCTCGGGGCCGTGGCCACCGCCCTGTTTGCCCTGATCCTCGACACGCTGCTCGCCGGGCTAGGGCGTTTACTCAGCCCGCATACCGCCGAATAACAATAACAAGGAGCATTACATGAGACGATTTACCCGTCTGTTTGTCGCCGCCGCGGCGCTGGCGCTGGTTGCCGGTCAGGCACACGCGGCCCCGCTGATTCTGGCGACCAAGAGTTTTACCGAGCAGCATATTTTGTCCGCCATGACCGTGCAGTATCTGCGCAAGAAAGGATTCCAGGTTCAGCCTCAAACCAATATTGCGACGGTGATTTCGCGAAACGCGATGATCAACAAGCAAATTGATATGACCTGGGAGTACACCGGCACCTCGCTCATCATCTTCAACCACATCACGAAACGCATGTCGCCCGAGGAGTCTTACGAAACGGTAAAACGTCTCGACGCGAAGCACGGCCTGGTGTGGCTCAAACCCGCGGAGATGAATAACACCTATGCCTTCGCGATGCAGCGTAAACGCGCCGAGGCAGAGAACATCAATACCCTGTCCGAACTGGTGGCAAAAATTGAACACATCCGTCAGACCGACCCGAAAAACAACTGGCTGTTAGGGCTGGATCTGGAGTTTTCCGGGCGCAGCGACGGCATGAAGCCGTTGCAGCAGACTTATCAGATGCCGCTCGACCGACCACAAATCCGTCAGATGGACCCGGGCCTGGTGTACAACGCCGTGCGTGACGGTTTCGTCGATGCCGGGTTGATTTACACCACCGATGGTCGGGTAAAAGGCTTCGACCTGAAAGTATTGAAAGATGATAAAGGCTACTTCCCAAGCTACGCCGTCACGCCGGTGGTGCGTAAGGACACTCTGGAGGCCAATCCGGGTCTGGACGAGGCGCTGAATACGCTTTCCGGGTTGCTCAATAACGAGGTGATTACCGAGCTGAATAAGCGCGTGGATATCGATCACCAGTCGCCGCAGCAGGTTGCACAGGACTTCCTGCGCAGCAAAGGCCTGATTTAAGGGGGAGCCATGGAAACGATTCACTACATGATGGATAACTGGAGTTATCTGGCAACCCTGACCTGGCAGCATCTTTGGTTGGTGCTGCTCGCCGTCGGGCTGGCGATTATTATCGGCGTGCCGTTGGGCATTTTGATTGTGCGGCACAAATGGCTGGCAACGCCGATCCTCGGCCTGACCACCATTCTGTTGACCATTCCGTCCATCGCGCTGTTCGGTCTGATGATCCCGCTGTTTTCGCTGATCGGTCAGGGTATTGGTGCCCTGCCCGCTATTACCGCGGTGTTCCTCTACTCTCTGCTGCCGATTGTGCGCAACACCCACACCGCGCTCGACAGCTTGCCGCCGGGGCTGCGTGAAGCCGGACGCGGAATTGGTATGACCTTCTGGCAACGTCTGCGCTGGGTAGAAATCCCGATGGCGCTGCCGGTTATTTTTGGCGGGATCCGCACCGCCGTGGTGATGAACATCGGTGTGATGGCGATTGCCGCGGTGATCGGCGCGGGCGGCCTGGGCCTGCTGCTGCTCAACGGTATCGGCGGGAGTGATATTCGTATGTTAATTGCCGGGGCGCTAATGATTTGCCTGCTGGCTATTGTGCTCGACTGGTTGCTGCACCGACTGCAGATTGTCCTGACACCTAAGGGGATTCGATAATGATAAAGTTAGAAAATCTGACCAAAGAATTTACACAAAAGAACGGCCAGAGCTTTAAGGCTGTCGATAACGTCAATCTCAACGTGCCGGAAGGCGAAATGTGCGTCCTGCTGGGGCCGTCAGGCTGTGGGAAAACCACCACCCTGAAGATGATTAACCGCCTGATCCCGTCCAGCAGTGGGAAAATCCTGATTAACGGCCAGGACACCAGCGAGATGGACACCGTCAGCCTGCGTCGCAATATCGGCTACGTTATCCAGCAGATTGGCCTGTTCCCCAATATGACCATTGAGGAAAACATTACCGTGGTGCCACGGATGCTCGGCTGGGATAAAGCCCGTTATAAAACACGCGCCGAAGAGCTGATGGACATGGTGGCGATGGATCCGAAGAAATTTCTCAATCGTTATCCAAAAGAGATGTCCGGCGGTCAGCAGCAGCGTATCGGGGTGATCCGCGCTCTGGCGGCCGATCCTCCGGTGCTGCTGATGGATGAACCCTTCGGTGCGGTCGACCCCATTAACCGTGAGGTCATCCAGAATCAGTTCCTGGAGATGCAGCGTCAGCTGAAAAAAACCGTGATGCTGGTAAGCCACGATATCGACGAAGCGCTGAAGCTCGGCGACCGTATTGCCGTGTTCCGTCAGGGACGCATTGTGCAGTGCGCCAGCCCGGACGAACTGCTGGCGAAACCCGCCAATGAATTTGTCGGCTCGTTTGTCGGTCAGGACCGCACGCTGAAACGCCTGCTACTGGTCTCTGCCGGTGATGTGACCGACCAGCAGCCAACGATCACCGTCAAGCGTGATACCGCCCTGCCTGAGGCCTTCGCGACGATGGACGATAACGATATCCGCGCCATTACCGTGGTGGATAACGACGGCAAACCGCTCGGTTTTGTGAAGCGTCGCGAAGCGCGCCATGCTTCCGGCAGCTGTGCTGACCTGCTGCACCCGTTCCGCGTGACCGGCAAAGCTGAAGACAATCTACGCGTGGTGCTGTCGAAACTGTATGAGAGTAACACCAGCTGGATGCCAATCGTCGATGAGGATGGCCGCTACAACGGCGAAATTTCCCAGGACTATATCGCCGACTACCTGAGCTCGGGTCGTACCCGCCGCGCACTGAATATTCATCCGGCGGATTAATCACCACGCCCCCTCGCCCGAGGGGGATTTTTACGATTGTTTTTTGCCAACTCCCCGATTTCCTCGCACAATACGGTATCTCTCTGAAAACCGTGAAAAACCATGCACCGTCTCCACTCTTATCCGGACATTCAGGCGATGTTTCGCCGCCTGCTGATTGCGACGATTGTCGGTATTCTTGCCGCTCTGGCCGTGGCGGTGTTTCGTCACGCCATGTTCCTGCTCGAAAGTATTTTGCTGAGCAATGACAGCGGCAGCCTGGTCAATGCGGCAAGCCAATTGCCCGGATGGCGACGCCTGCTGACGCCTGCGCTGGGTGGGCTGGCGGCGGGTCTTCTGCTATGGGGCTGGCAGCGTTATACCCGCCAGCGGCCACAGGCCCCGACTGATTATATGGAGGCGCTGGAAACCGGCGACGGTCAGTTTGATTACGGTTCGAGCCTGGTCAAATCGCTGGCGTCGTTGCTGGTGGTGGTCAGCGGAAGTGCCATCGGCCGCGAAGGGGCGATGATCCTGCTCGCTGCCCTCGCCGCGTCGTTCTTCGCCAAACGGTTCACCCCCAAAACAGAATGGAAACTGTGGATTGCCTGCGGGGCCGCCGCCGGGATGGCCAGCGCCTATCACGCCCCGCTGGCGGGCAGCCTGTTTATCGCCGAAATCCTGTTTGGCACTTTGATGCTGGCCTCGCTCGGCCCGGTGGTGGTGGCGGCAGTCGTCGCCCTGCTGGTGACCAATTTAATGAGCGGTGGCCCGGCATTACTGTATATCGTCCATGTCGAGGCCCCACACAGCGCCAGCGGCTATGGTCTGATGCTGGTAACGGGTCTGCTGGCCGGGCTGTGCGGGCCGCTATTTGTCTGGCTGATGGGCGCTACCCATTCGCTTTTTCTGCGCCTCAAACTGTCCCCGCCCTGGCAACTGGCGCTGGGTGGGTTGATAGTCGGCCTGCTGTCACTGCTGACCCCCGCGGTGTGGGGCAACGGCTACAGCGTGGTGCAAAACTATCTGCTGACGCCACCGCTGTTTGCGGTGATTGGCGGGGTGTTCATGTGTAAATTACTGGCGGTGCTGGCGAGCAGCGGGTCGGGTGCGCCGGGCGGGGTATTTACACCGACGCTGTTTGTCGGCATGGCGGTGGGAATGCTGTTCGCCCGATTCTGGGGTTTATGGCTGCCGGACGGAAACGAGATGGCGGTGCTGATGGGGCTAACGGGCATGGCGACCTTGCTGGCGGCGACGACCCATGCGCCCATTATGTCGACCCTGATGATTTGCGAAATGACCGGACAGTATACGCTCCTGCCCGGGTTATTGATTTCCTGCGTGGTCGCATCGGTATTGTCGCGGACCTTACGCCAGGACTCGGTCTACCGCCAGCACGTCACCGAACATGGTTAAATCGACATACTGACTGAGCTCGCGCTGCTCGGCACGCGGCAGATACGGCAGCTCGCCGACCAACGGCGCGGGCAATTTTTTGCTCAACACGTCGATGATTTCAGCGTAATGGGCCAGGCCCGGGTTGATTCGGTTGGCCACCCATCCCACCAGCGGCAGGCCGTCGTTGGCAATCGCCTGGGCGGTCAGCAAGGCATGATTAATACAGCCTTCCTGAATCCCGACCACCATCACCACCGGCAGTTGTTCCTGAACCACCCACTCCGAGAGCGGACGCAAATCGTTCATCAGGCTGCGCCAGCCGCCAGTGCCTTCGATAACCACATGATCGACACAGGCACTGAGTTCAGCCAGGCCTTTGGACAGTAACGAATAATTAATCAGTCCACTGTGCGCCACGCTACTTTCCTCTTCGCTCAGGGCGATAGGATTGATAGCACTATAAGGGAGTTCAGGGGTGGTAACACTTTGCAGAACCAGCGCGTCTTTGTTGCGCAGTCCATCAGGCGTTTCCTTGCTGCCTTTGGCGACGGGCTTGTAGCCTGCCACACTTTTGCCGCTGGCGGCGAGCGCCTGCAACAGGGCGCGTGATACCACCGTCTTGCCAACAGAGGTATCCGTACCTGTAATAAAGAAACGCTTAAGCATGTTTCACTCCACAGCTTTGACGGTGAATATATAAATCAGGGTGATAATTCAAAAGTGTGGAGAGTTTACGTGAACGCCTGAAAAGGCGGCTTGAGTTAGCGCAATTTTTGGCTTAACAATTAGAGATTGTTACCCTTGCAGCAGCCTGATTAACAGTTGCCCGTTATACAGCGCATCCTTCACCAACGCCGCACCGGTCATGGTGCCACGGTTAAGGAACTGCGTGCCCTCGACGCTGATATGCTTGCTGTAAGCGGGGAGTGACTGCTGACGAATACAGGCGCTGATGGCCGGGAAAAGGATATCCGCCGCCTGATTAAAGGGCGAACCGATAAGAATTTTTTGCGGATTAAATAAATTCACCATGATAGCCAAAATGCGACCCACGTGAGCCCCTACCCCGCTAATGATATCTTTGGCTAATAAATCGCCCTGCAATGCCGCCTGGCACAGCCATTCTACCGTGAGCGGTTGTTGGTGCAACATCGAACTCATGGACTGCTTCATGCGCACCTGCGCCAGTTCCAGCACGCTCTCAACGCTGGCGATCGTTTCCAGACAACCGTGATTACCGCAATAGCAGCGCTTGCCGTAAGGGTCGACCTGCGTGTGACCGATTTCCACCAGGCTGCTGCTGCCCGCGTGCAGTAAACGCCCGTCGGTTATCACCCCTGCGCCAACGTTATGATCGATAACCACCTGAATCACATCCCGCGCGCCGCGTGACGCGCCAAATAAGGCCTCAGCCATGGTCCAGGCGCTGATATCGTGTTGCAGATAAACCGGCACCCCGGTACGCGATTCCAGCGCTTCGCCGAGCGCCACGTCTTTGACATCGTCGTAAAACGGCATCCGGTGAATAATGCCGTTTTCGGTATCAATAATGCCCGGGAGGGTGATGGCAATAGAGGTTAAACGCTCCAGCTTCTGCTGGTGACGAATGAAGAAGCTGTCGATATGGTCGATCACGCGGTCGAGGAACGGTTTGTCATCCACCAGGGCTAAGGTCTGCTCTTCTTCAACCACCAGCTTACTGCTCAAATCACGCAGCGCGAGGTTGATTTCGCCCCGGCTGATGCGCAGCGACAGATAGTGCCAGGCTTCGGTTTCGACCATCAGTCCCACCGCCGGACGACCACGGCTGCCCGGATCCTGAATTTCAGTTTCCTGCACCAGATGGGCTTCCAGCATTTCACGCACGATTTTAGTGATACTGGCGGGGGCGAGTTGCGCAAGGCGAGAAAGGTCGATGCGTGACACCGGGCCGAGCTGATCAATCAGGCGATACACCGCCCCGGCGTTGGTCTGCTTAATCTGATCGATATGCCCTGGCTGACTTTCTGCTACCACCGAAGACTCCCTTATTTTCGCGCTTCGAAATAAACTTTTGCTATGGTGAATCACTTCTACGTAATGCGTCAAATTTTTACTTAGGCTTGTGATTTACTGCACATTTTTTCGCGTATTTTCAGCAAAAAAGTCGACCCTTGCCGCCGCCAGTAGCTGCTCACGAAAACGCAGCGCCGCCTGAGTTTGCTCATGATGCCGGGGCCAAACCAGCCACATCTCCGACACCGCGTCTTGATCACTTATCGGCAACCAGCGCATCTCATTGAGCTGCACCCGCTTAAATGAGGCCGGAAGGATCGACACGCCCAGCCCGGCGGAGACCAACCCGATAATGGTCATCGCCTCGCCGACTTCCTGGGTAATCGCTGGGGTACCAAAGCGTCTAAGCAGCCCAAGGATATCGTCATACAGTCCGGTCCCGACGTGCGGATCGAAGAACACCAGCGGCTCAAGCACCAGCTCAGCCAGCGTGACCGACTCCCGCTGTGCCAGGGGATGATCGCGATGCACCATCGCCAGCAGCGGCTCGCGGAGGATCACCTGCCATTCGAGGGTGTCCGGCAGTTGCGTTTTGCGCATCAGACCTAAATCCAGCGCGCCTTCGCTCAACGGCGCGATCTGCTCGCGAGTATTGCTCTCCCGGGTCTGAATATGTACATCAGGATACTGCCGCCGAAAACGCGACAGCGTATCGGACACCGCCTTAATAAAGGGGGCCGATGAGGTAAAGCCAATCCGCAGCTCACCGGTTTCGCCCTGATGCAGGCGAGCCGCGCGGGCGGCGGCGTCATCAACCTGAATCAGGATTTGGCGGCTGTCGACCAGAAACTGCTTCCCGGCGGCGGTCAGGCTGACACTGCGGTTGGTGCGGGCGAACAGACGGGCGCCAATCTGCTGTTCGAGGATCTGAATTTGCTGGCTGAGCGGCGGCTGGGAGATGTTCAGCCGGGCCGCCGCGCGCCCGAAGTGCAGCTCTTCGGCCACCGCCACAAAGTAGCGCAGGTGTCGCAGCTCGATATTCATATGTTTAACGACTCATTTGAGATTATTAATATATTAGACAGAATATTTACAATTTCCTACTCTGGCGTTGTTAACTGATTTTTTAACAAGGAACCCTCCGTGAGCCGTACTACCACCGCTGACAGTCCCCCGGCCAGTGACGTCAGTGAGATCCGCCTTCCCGCGCCGGGCCAGTTTATCCAACGCGGTACGCCGCAGTTTATTCGTGTCACGCTGGCGCTGTTCTCCGCCGGACTGGCGACCTTCGCCCTGCTCTATTGCGTTCAACCTATTCTCCCCGTGCTGTCGCATGAGTTTGGCGTGTCGCCTGCCAGCGCCAGTATTTCCCTGTCGGTCTCGACGGCGCTGTTAGCGGTCGGTTTACTGTTTACCGGGCCGCTGTCCGACGCTATTGGTCGTAAAAAGGTAATGGTCACCGCCCTGCTGCTGGCCTCCTGCTGTACGTTATTGTCGACGATGATGACCAGCTGGCACGGCATTCTGATTATGCGTGCGCTGATTGGCCTGTCGCTTAGCGGCGTGGCGGCGGTCGGGATGACCTATCTCAGCGAGGAAATTCACCCAAGTTTTGTCGCCTTTTCGATGGGGTTATATATCAGCGGGAATTCGATTGGCGGCATGAGCGGGCGGCTGATCACCGGGGTGATGACCGACTTCTTCGGCTGGCGCGTGGCGATTGCCATGATCGGTTGCTTTGCCCTCGCCGCGGCGCTGATGTTCTGGCGCATTCTGCCGGACTCCCGCCACTTCAAACCCGCCTCGCTGCGCCCAAAATCGCTGTTCATCAACTTCCGTCTGCACTGGCGCGATAAAGGCCTGCCGCTGCTGTTCGCCGAGGGTTTCCTGCTGATGGGCGCGTTCGTGACGTTGTTTAACTACATCGGCTATCGCCTGATGATGTCGCCCTGGTCGCTGAGCCAGGCGGTGGTCGGCCTGCTTTCCGTCGCCTATCTCACCGGCACCTGGAGCTCCCCGAAGGCTGGGGCGATGACCCAACGCTACGGTCGTGGCCCGGTAATGGTCGGCTTTACCGGGGTGATGCTGGGCGGATTGCTGCTGACGCTGTTCTCTTCCCTGTGGTTGATTTTCTTCGGTATGCTGCTGTTTTCCGCCGGGTTCTTCGCCGCCCACTCCGTGGCCAGCAGCTGGATTGGTCCCCGCGCCCGTCGCGCCCGCGGTCAGGCTTCGTCGCTGTATTTATTCAGCTACTATCTGGGGTCAAGCTTTGCGGGCACGTTGGGCGGTGTGTTCTGGCATAACTGGGGCTGGAACGGTGTCGGCGGCTTTATTGCATCAATGCTGGTGCTGGCGCTTATCACCGGCAGTTGCCTGCATAAACGCCTGCATTAATACGCTAATCCAGATGAACGGATTCATCATTTGCCGCACACTGGGAGCTGTGATAGTGAATAGCCTGGGGGATAATCGGTAATCCACCCGGTTTTTTGCTCTCTTTCACATTTCGTCGTCACCCAACTGGATTCAGGAAAATGACCAATAACAACTATCAACAACTCACCCGCACATTCCAACGCTTATCCCGTTTTTCACACCTCTCCGCCATCGCTGGCTGGGACATGGCGGCGATGATGCCGCCGGGTGGAAGCCAGGCCCGCGGCGAAGCTCTGGCTGAGCTCGGTGTACTTCAACATCAAATTCTGACCGATAAAAACGTCGCGTCATGGCTGGAAGCTGCCCAGCAGGAAAATCTCAGCGATGATGAACGCGCCAACCTGCGTGAAATGACCCGCGCTTATCATCAGGCGGCGCTGCTGCCGGAGAGCCTGGTGGAAGCCAAATCGCTGGCAGGCAACCGCTGCGAGCACGCCTGGCGTACCCAGCGCAAAAACAATGACTGGCAAGGATTCGCCCCGAATCTGAAAGAAGTAGTGCGCCTGAGCCGGGAGGAAGCGAAAATTCGCGCCGAAGCCAGCGGCGGTTCGCGCTACGATGCCCTGCTGGATATCTACGAGCCAGGCATGACCAGCCAACGTCTTGACGTCCTGTTCGCCGACCTGAAAAGCTGGCTACCGGATCTGTTGCAAACCGTGGTCGACAAACAGGCCAACCGCACACTGATTAACCCGCAGGGGCCGTTCCCGACTGAATCACAGCGCGAACTAGGGTTACAGGCGATGACGATGCTCGGTTTTGATTTCGACGGCGGCCGCCTCGATGTCAGCACCCATCCGTTCTGCGGCGGTGTGCCGGAAGATGTGCGCATCACCACCCGTTATGACGAAAACGATCTGCTCAGCGCCCTGTTCGGGGTTATCCACGAAACCGGTCACGCCCGCTATGAGCAAAACCTGCCGCGCCAGTGGGCGGGCCAGCCGATCGCCCACGCCCGTTCGATGGGGGTGCATGAGTCGCAAAGCCTGTTCTTTGAGATGCAGCTTGGCCGCAGCGCCGCGTTCCTGAAACAGATCCTGCCGCATATCGAGCAGCGTTTTGGCGCTCAACCGGCCTTCACCCTCGATAACTTTGTCGCCTGGAGCCAGACCGTTGAGCGTGGTTTCATTCGCGTCGATGCCGACGAAGTCAGCTATCCGGCGCACGTGATTTTGCGCTATGAAATTGAACGGGCGTTGATTGATGGCGATATCGAGGTCGACGACATCCCGGGATTGTGGAATGAGAAAATGCAGCAGTATCTGGGGCTGTCGACCGAAGGCAACTACCGCAACGGCTGTATGCAGGACATTCACTGGACCGACGGCGGCTTTGGCTACTTCCCGTCCTACACCCTCGGGGCGATGTACGCCGCGCAGCTGTTCCAGGCCGCCCGCAAGGCGCTGCCGGAGCTAGACCGTAATCTGAACGAGGGTAATTTTAACCCGCTGTTCAGCTGGCTGTCGCAAAACGTCTGGCAGCACGGCAGCCGCTACAGCACCTCGGAGCTTATCATCAACGCCACCGGCGAAGACCTTAACAGCCGTTATTTCCGCGAGCATTTAACCGCGCGCTATTTATCAGAATAAGCGTTCCCTCTGCTCGACCCAATCGGCGCTGTAATAGCGCCGTTTTTTTGCTCTGAACAATAATGAGGTTGCATCACTCCTTTTTGAACTCATCATTTTATCTCACACCCGTTCTATTATGTTTACTGATGAAATAAGACATTACAGGCCCCGCGTTTTCCTCTATTTCTGTAGTAACCCAATCCACTCATTGCTCAATCCCTGAGAATATTTCGCCTGGGGGCATTATGTACAAGGATTTTACTGCCGGATTACTGTCAGCGTGGTTACTGACGGGGTGTGCCGCGCAAACAGAAAATCAATATTCTGACAGCCTTATTGATGCCGGAGAAAAAGCCATTGACTCCACGCGACAACTTCAACAGTCCGAGCAGATCATCGCCAATAATTATCGTCTGTTTATTTACGCTTCTGCTCCGGAGTGTTTCAGTCAATCTCTGGAAAAAACCACGGTCATCTATCTTGATGGAAGCAATACAGAGGGAAAGCTCTGTACCGAGGGTCGAATAACAGACTCACCATTGGATCTCCCCGTCTACGACCATACGCAATGGGTAAAAGATGAAGCCTTAATTCTCGAGGCATTATTGCATTATATTTCGGCGCTGGTGGAGGCTAAAACGCTCACACCAGTGCAGCAACAACGCTATTTTGACAAAGCCGTTCAGAACTTAAAACGGGTGGTTGCCCAGGGCGAGGCCGGACAACTGACCGCGAGTGACGGTCTGGAACAGAGTGCACGGTCGCTGTATACCGCCATCAAAAACATTCAGGATGAGGAGCGTAAAGCCTCCCAGACCCGAGCGGTCATTTTAAAAAATGCGGACAACATTCAGTGCACTATTGTGGCGATGGAGAAAAGTAACTATCTGCGGGTCGGGAGATACATCAACTGGCGCAAAAATATGACTGCGGTACATTCGATGGTTATCAGTTCTTCCGCAGGACGCAGCCGGAGTTATAGCGACACGCTCAATTCCGAACGGGATTATCAGAATCTGCTCAGCGGTATTTCCACGGTGAGTCGGTCACTCCCGGTAGAAAAATATACGGAGGTGAAATGTGGCGAGGATATTGATTACGCCGCCTATGCTCAACTCCCGCAAAACAGCGCCCTGGAAAATTTACGTAAATCTCAGGCCGACATTATTAATATTTATAATGGCAACTGCGATCGATCCTGCGAGCAGAAACAGCGACAAAACTTAATCGATGGATTTAAAGCCACAGGAAAAATCGTCAAGGATCTTGTTGAGTCAGTGACCGTATTTATCTAACGCGTCTATGGGGGAAATATTATGACTAACCAACCAATCAGTATTGGGCAGTACTACACTATTTACCGGTTACTGTTTGATGAACATAACCCGATGTCGGTTTACTCTTTATTAGCACGTAACATGCACAGCGCCTGCCGCTATTGTGCCAGTGAAAGTATTCGCCTTTCAGGGATGGAGAAAATGTATGTCGACAAGGGATATGATTTTTATAAGACGAGATTCACAGCAGCACAGGCTGATAGCCTGATTAACACCCTTTACCTTTTACAAACCGCGGCCAAGCTGCATAACGATGATGCGCACATGAGCTATCTGCTGACCCTGACCCAGGGCTCGCTTTACTGACAACGGTACGGGTTGTACATATGGTTACACGCCGATACCAATCACCCACGGAAACCTCGATAAGACAAGCATATAGTCATTTCAACGGCCCCGCAGTGGGGTTGAACATAGAAACCAAATTCGAGGATTTCAGAATGAAAAAAGTATTAGCTCTGGTTGTTGCCGCTGCTATGGGTCTGTCTTCTGCTGCTTTCGCTGCTGACACTGCGGCTACCGCACCGGCCGCTGCGCCTGCTGCAACCACTCACGCTGCACCGGCTAAAACCACACATCACAAGAAACACAAAAAAGCCGCTACCGAGCAGAAAGCGCAGGCTGCCAAAAAGCACCACAAAAAAGCAGCAACCAAACCAGCCGTAGAGCAGAAAGCTCAGGCCGCTAAAAAGCACCATAAAAAAGCAGCAACCAAACCAGCCGTAGCTCAGAAAGCGCAGGCCGCTAAAAAGCATCACAAAAAAGCAACCACCCAACCTGCTGCTAAACCAGCCGCTCAGCCAGCTGCATAAGTTCGCAGTCGGTAGTAAGGTTTTGTATACTAAATCGGCGCTGCTTCAGCGCCGTTTTTTTACGGAGAGCAATGATGTTGCGTCGCTATCGTTTTGAGCTCATCCTTTTATTGCTGATAATCTGTGCGCTGGTAGCCACCCGGTTCTTTTTATCCTGAGTGTAGCACGCTGATTTTACTCCCACTTTTCATTCATCCCGTCTATAGTAATCTCATTGGGTTTACCTTTTAATAATCATAATTACCCCTTCAGAGAGTGTTATGCGCAGATCCACAGTGGTTTTACTGGGAGCCGTTTGCCTTTTTTCTCCCCTGACCCACGCTGACGAAGACAGCGACGATACGGGCATCAGTGCCAAAGATCTCAAGACGCTATTTTTTAATCATGATGACCGCGTCAAGGTCACCAATCCGACGCAATCCCCATGGGATGCTATCGGCCAACTGGAAACCGCCAGCGGGAATCTGTGTACCGCGACCTTAATTTCGCCGCATCTGGCGTTAACCGCCGGACATTGTCTGCTCACGCCGCCGCGCGGTAAGCTGGACAAGCCGGTCGCGCTGCGCTTTGTCTCGCAGAAAGGTGCCTGGCGTTATGAAATTCATGGCATCGAAGGCCGGGTTGAGCCTTCGCTGGGTAAACGTCTGAAGCCAGACGGTGAAGGCTGGATTGTGCCTTCGTCTGCCGCACCGTGGGATTTTGGCCTGATCGTTTTGCGTTATCCGCCGTCAGGCATTACCCCGCTGCCGCTGTTTGCCGGGGATAAAGATGCGCTGACCGCCGCGCTGAAAACCGCCGATCGTCAGGTGACGCAATCCGGCTATCCGCTCGATCATCTGGATACGCTGTATACCCATAACAACTGCCTGGTGACCGGCTGGGCGCAAACCACCGTGTTGTCGCATCAGTGCGATACGTTACCGGGCGACAGCGGTTCGCCGTTGATGATCAAAACCGACGACGGCTGGCAGCTGATTGGCGTGCAAAGTTCGGCCCCGGCGGCGAAAGACCGCTGGCGGGCGGATAACCGGGCGATCTCCGTCACTGGTTTTCGGGACAAACTCGAAGCGCTGGCCAATCAGTAATCAACACTGTCGCTGCTGCCGTAACTGCAGCAGCGACGAAATGGGCATCGGTTCGCTGAACCAAAAGCCCTGCAACTGATCGCAACCCGCCAGCCGCAACAGCTTCATCTGTTTTTCGTTTTCCACCCCTTCCGCAATCACCGTCATCCCCAGGGCGCTGGCAATCCGAATGGTGCCGCCCACCAGGGCCGCCGCCTGATCGTCGTTATCCACCAAACCGGCCAATGACTTGTCGATTTTGATAGTGTCGAAATTGAAGCGCCGCAGATAGCCGATGCTGGAATAACCGGTGCCAAAATCATCCAGCGCCACGGCGGTGCCGAGCATTTTCAGATTCGAGATCGCCGCCCGCGCACGCTCCGGATTTTCCAGCACGTAGGTTTCCGTGACTTCAAGCTGTAGGCGATACGGCGGAAAGTGGCAGGACTCCAGCACCCGCGCCACTTTGTTTTCAAATTCCGGATCGCGAAACTGCGCCGGGGAAATATTCACCGACAGTTTTAATTCATCGAGCGCCTGCAAATCCGTGCAGGCCCGGCGCAAAACAAATTGACCGAGAGAATAAATCAGCCCACTGGTTTCGGCGATGGCGATGAACGCATCCGGTTTCAGTTCGCCTTTTGGCCGTCGCGGCCAGCGCACCAGTGCCTCCACGCCGGTCATCACCTGGGTGCGCGCATCGACAATGGGCTGATACCAGACCTCAAACTCATCGTTTTCCAGTCCGTCGCGGATATCGTTCTCTACGCTGAGCTGGTATTCCCTGGCGCTGTTCAGCTCCGCATCGTAATGGGTTATGCGCCCTTTTCCGGTAATTTTAGAGTGATACATGGCGATATCCGCCCGGCGGAACAGCTCAGTGCTCGGGCTGCTGGCCAGCGTGCCACTGGCGATGCCGATGCTGGCGCTGATATGAATGGTGCGCTCGCCGAGACGAATCGGATGAGTGAGATAGTCGAGCACGCTTCCGGCAAACGCCGCCGCTTTCTGCCCGGACGCCTCCCCGCTGACGGTCATCGCAAACTCATCCCCGCCGAGTCTGGCCAGCATCCCGCCCACGGGCACCTGCTGTTGCAGGGTATGTGCAATATGCACAATCAGCGTGTCGCCAACGTCATGTCCGTAGATGTCATTCACATCTTTGAAGCCGTCCAGGTCGATGAAAACCACGGTTTTAAGCGCGTCATCCGCGCGAGGACTGACTTTTTCAAGATGTTCAATCAGCGCGCGCCGGTTAGGCAAATGGCTTAGCCAGTCGGTGAGCGCAATCTCGCGCGCCTGTTTTTCGCCCCGCGCCAATTTGTACAGCCCGAGGCTGCTCAGAATGATGAACAGCAAAATCAGCCCCGCCGCCAACGCGACAATTTTGCGGATCTCGGGCGAGGCCGCCATTGCTGCTTCCGCCCCCGGCAAACGCGGGTGCCAGTTGAGAAAGGCCATCACTTTGCCGCTCGAACTGCGCAGCGGCACGCTGTAGTCGCTCGTTTTTGCCGGGGTCAGATTCAGATTGTCGATCTGGAAGGTGTTGCCCAAATCTTTCAGAATTCCGGGGTTGAGATGGCGAGTAATGACCAGATAGCGTCGGGTGGCGTCATAAATTTGCAGGCGGCCAGTCATGGGACGGATAAGACCAATCCCGACAAAGGCAATGCCCTCGCGGGTCTCGGTTATCCCGGCGTAGATATTTTTCCCACTGGCAAGATCTGCCGCGTGTTGGGCTACCAGCGCCGCAAAGCCCTCACCAAAAAAATCCAGATTACGTTCATTAAACGGCTGGCTGTGAAACGATCCCCACAGCACCTGGTAATGTTCATCCAGGACGAAGGTGCCGTCGTAGAGATTATTGATTTTGAAGCCCGCCCCCCAGGTATCGTACAGCCAGCGGGTATCAAGCGTGGGCGGATAGACTTTATGTACCGCGTCGTCCCAGATGGCGTTATCCACCACCAGTGATAGCACCCGGTTCACCGAGGTCTGAATGGCACCATCGACGGAAAGCGCTGAACGGTGGGCGTCAATGGCATTGGTTTTGCTGCTGATCAGGTGCTGGGAGAGATATAACAGAGAGACTACAGAAATAATAAGAGCGATGCCCGCCAAAAATAGCATCACAAAAAGCGTTCTGGCGGTGGCGATATTACGCCAGCGAGACGGATTAAACATTCGTAACCCTCCTGCAAGTGCTCAGCACTTGGGAAAATGCACCTTGTTTAATTAGCGTAATACAGCCCGCGTTTTTCGCTGCCCGCAAACGCGGGCAGCGTCACATCATGCGAGTTTAATCATCACCATACCGGCGACCAGAAAGACTAGCCCAATCCAGCCTTTGTAATTAAGGCGTTGACCGAACAGGATCCAGCCTGCCGCAAGCGTCGCCACCACGCCAAAACCACCCCAAATTGCGTAGGCGACGGAGAGATCAATCCCTTTTACCGCCTGCGATAACGCGCTGAACGCGGCCAGCACGGCCACCAGCGACAATATGCCATATATCTTGCGACGAAAACCGTCGGAGAATTTAAGGAATATATTGGCGGCAATTTCCAGCACAATCGCAGCGGCCAGCCATGCCCCGTGAACCCACTCAAACTGCGGCATGGTTCACCTCGGCACGCGGGCTTTTTGCTTTGCGGGTGCCTGATTTGATCAACACAATCCCCATGACCAGTGTGGCCAGGCCCGCCGCTTTCATCACGGTCAAACTTTCATCAAATATCAGTACGCTAAACAGCGTAATCAACAATATACCCACGCCTTCCCACAGTGCGTAGGCCACCCCGAGGGCGATTTTTTTCACCGCAAAGGAAAGGAAAATATAAGAAAGGGCAATCATGCCCAGCATTAAAATATAACCGGTATTACCATCGCTAACGCTTGCCCATTTCATAGACAGCGTACCTGTAATTTCAGCGACGATCGCTAAGGCTAATAATATCCAGTAAAACATGGTTCTTCTCCTGCCTGAGAATATAATCCGTTGCAGTTCGCGTCAGACGCAAACCGTAAAAAAGTGATTAAAATTTAGCTCAAACGAAGGAGATGACTATAGCGCAGAGCGCCAGTGCTGCTCACCGGATAGCAAGAAAAAGGAAGGGAAAACAAAAGATTGCGTGGTAGTGCGGGTTCTGAACAACATGTCCATAAAATTACAATTATCCGCGGTGTTGCTTCTCGTCTTTGCGGATGAAAATTGTCCTCAGTAGTTATACACGCCCTAATTCTGGCATAGCGGCACAATAAACTCAAAACCTTTTCAATTCTTTACCGAGGCGGATAAACGGGAATAAGTATGTTCTTAACGCTTACGACATTATAATGTTGTTAAACATTTTATCAGGGAACGTTATGGCAAAGTCGGGCATTACTCTTAATGGATTAAAGATAGTCATCATGCTGGGGATGCTGGTGATTATCCTTGCGGGCATTCGTTTTGCTGCCGATATTGTGGTGCCCTTTATTCTGGCGCTGTTTATCGCGGTGGTGCTGAACCCGGTGGTGCAGCTGCTGGTGCGCTGGCGGATGCCACGCGGGCTGGCGGTCACGCTGCTGATCGGCTTTATCATTATGGTGGCGGTGTTACTGCTGGCCTCGATAGGCACTTCGCTGAACGAACTGGCCCGTACCCTGCCGCAATACCGTTCGTCGCTGATTGTGCCGCTGGAACGCCTCGAACCGTTGCTTCAGCGTTTTGGCATTGAGGTGTCGGTCAATGAGCTGGTCAAATACATCGACCCAAATGCCGCCATGACTCTGGTCACTGGCCTGCTGACGCAGCTCACCAATGCCATGTCGTCAATATTCCTGCTGCTGTTGACGGTGGTGTTTATGCTGTTTGAAGTGCCGCAGCTTCCGGCCAAGCTCCAGCAAATGATGGTCCGCCCGACGGAAGGCATGGCGGCTATCCAAAAAGCCCTCGACAGCGTAAGTCATTATCTGGTGCTGAAAACCGCCATCAGCCTGGTGACCGGGCTGGTGGCCTGGGCGATGCTCGCCGCGCTCGACGTACGCTTTGCCTTTATCTGGGGTCTGCTGGCGTTTGCGCTCAACTACATTCCCAATATTGGTTCGGTGCTCGCCGCCGTCCCGCCTATCCTACAAGTGCTGGTGTTCGGCACGGTCTACGATGCGCTGGTGGTGCTGGCCGGTTATCTGGCAATCAACATGGTGTTCGGCAATATTCTCGAACCTCGGATCATGGGCCGCGGCCTGGGGCTCTCCACCCTGGTGGTATTTTTATCGTTAATATTCTGGGGTTGGCTACTCGGCCCGGTCGGCATGTTGCTGTCGGTGCCGCTGACCATTATCGTCAAAATCGGCCTTGAGCACACCGAGGGCGGACAAAGCATTGCGGTGTTGTTGAGTGATTTGAGTAAATAACAGGACAATAAACGCTTGTATGCCCGATGGCGCTTATCGGGCCTGCGGTTCGTAGGCCTGGCAAGCGTCAGTGCCGCCAGGCGCTTTATCGTCGCCACTCGGTTGAAAATTGGTTATCATCCGCTCCCACTTCCCCGTCTGGCAGCCTGATGTCTACGATTATCGATACCTTTATTGCCCCGCCGTGCCACGACGAGATTGAGATCCTCTGGCAGGACGAACACCTGCTGATTATTAATAAACCCAGCGGCTTACTCAGTCTTTCGGGGAAGAATCCGCAAAATCTCGACTCGGTGCATCACCGGCTGGTACAACTTTTTCCCGGCTGCACCCTGGTTCACCGCCTTGATTTTGGTACATCCGGGCTGATGGTGATTGCACGCAATAAGGCGATTAACGCCGCCCTCTGCCAGCAGTTCAGCCAGCGCAGCGTGACCAAAATTTACCGGGCGCTGCTTTGCGGCCATCTGGCCGACGACGAAGGGGTGATAGATGCGGCGATTGCCAAAGATCCGGCCCTGTTTCCCCTGATGTCGATTTGCGCTATCCACGGCAAGCCCGCCCGCTCCCGCTATCGGGTCGTGGACCGTCTTTATCAGACGCAGGAAAACGGAACGGAATTGGCGTTAACGCGGGTGGAACTGACCCCGGAGACCGGGCGGACGCATCAGCTACGCATTCACTGCCAGCTGTTGGGCCACCCTATTTTGGGTTGTGATTTGTATGGCGGAAAACGGCTGCCCGGCTGCGAACAGACCTCACGTCTGATGCTGCACGCCAGCGAACTGCATTTTGTTCACCCTGTCAGCGGCGAGCCGATTGACGCCCGCCATGACAGTCCGTTTTGAACGCCTATTTACCACATCAAATCATCAGGCACTTTAAAGTCAGCGTACGGATCGTCTTCGTCCTGCTCTTCCTGACTCAGCGCGCTGTTTAACACAATACTGCTGGCATCACGCTGGGCAATTTTATCGGCTACGCTGGCCGGAATAATGGCGTAGACAGGATCGGCACTGCCTTCGGCCACCAGACGCGCAATCGCGAGACGACCGCTGATCAGCTGTGCCTGGGTCAGCTTATCGACCACCACTTTTTTAATCAGATTATTATCGGTGAAGTTAAAATCAATATTGCCTCGGGCAATGGTGATTTTATTCATTTCAATCAGCTGCTTCACCTGGGCTTTATATTCTTTTGATAACGCGGCTTGTTTTTGTTGCTCGCTGAGCAGTTTGTCGCGCTCAAGCTGGGCCTTCTTATTCTCTTCGACAGCCTCTCTTGCCTCACGCGCCTGTACGCGTGATTTTTTGGCCGTTCGTTGAACTTTGGCCATTTTTTTGCTGGAGACTAATCCCGCTTTGAGCATCTGCTCTTGTAAGGTGAGTTTTGTCATTGTCGTGTCTAAACCGGTTGAATATTTCCCGGGATTATACCTGTATTGTGCGGCGCGGCGCCAGTTTGCAGGACAGGTTGCCGGAGCCATTGCTCCGGCCTGTTCCGGGCTGTGGATTATCCCTCTTCAACCAGACTTTCTATTTTTGCCCCCGCGCGGCGGGCGGTTGCGGGCAGGATATCCAGTTTGCTGACATAGCCGTCGGGATCAAGGCCGCGATTGCGCGCCCTGGCCTGCTGGAGAATTTCCTCATCCCAGTACAGACGTTTGCGCTGATCGCCCTGGGTGGTGAGTATCCATTCCGTGCCGCCGTCGACCGCGCGATAACGTCGCCAGCTATTGGCCGGGATAGAGACTATCGACCGTTCCGGGGCAATAACGCTGACCTCTTCCCCTGCCTGATTCCAGGTGACTTCCAGCGTACCTTTGAACACCATAATCACCTGTACGTCAGGGCAAAGATGACGCCCAACCTGATGCTCAGCCTGCAAACGCAGCCACTCGACGGAAAAACCGTGCGGCTGGGTGAGCGGCGGCGCACTGTGTTTATCCTGCGAGATGCCATAGCCAATCACCGGGGCTATTTCCCCCCCATGCCCCGGCAGAACCGCATCCAGCAGCCCTTCTGACGACCATTGGCGCGATTCGCCCGTCACCGCCCGCTGACGCATCTCCTCAACGGAGTAGTCACGTAACGTGGCAATCTCCTCGGCGGCCAACGGGGGCAAAAGCGCAGAGGGCTCAGGCAGAACATCCCCTGCGTTGACGTCGATCAGCATGTTATCTTTGCTCAGATAAAGCCCATGCTCGCTGGCGGCTTCGAGAATGGACGGGTGCCATATGATGCCCCCGGTATTATTGCCGCCCAGCACGGTGTAAACCATGCCACAGGTATCTTCCTTGCTGACGTTGGTAAAGCCGCGGAAAATCCAGGTCGGGATGCTGAGAATAGCCGGGGCGCTGAATTCCGCTTCATGCTCGCCGTTCGCCCCCCAGCGAAAACGCCAGCTCCCTTCATGAATCAAGAAGACCTCGGCGGTAAAATGCAGGTGTAGATTATTGGTCACTCCCTTCGGCATTGCCGCCGCACCGATGTTAAACCCGTGGGGTTCAGGAATATTCACCACCTGAGAGGAAGACTGCGTCACGCCTGGACCAATAAACGAATAGTTCTGCTTAAGGTGAGAACCAGGCAGCTTGCAGTCGATAAAGGCCAGGTTGCAGGAAACCATGTCTTGCGGGGCGACCAGGCGACTCCGGGCCTGAGCAGAGGTTAAGGTTATGGATTTCATATCAGCTCCTGTTAATAACCGGACGCGCCGGTAGTGGGGATAGCATTGCCACGGGCCAGCGCGATGGCTTCGCGCGATGCGCGGCCCAATTGCATAACGTCGTTAGCCGGCGTCACAAAGTTAAATCCTTCGGCGATACGCTGTGCGGCGGCGGCACCCGAGGTGCAGAAAATACCCGCTATCTTGCTCTTCTCCCGACAGCGGCTAACCACCCATTCAATCGCCGCCAACATGTCCGGATGGGTGGATTCGGCGCTGGCGGCCCCTGTCAGCGTCAGAGAGAGATCGTTTGGCCCAATAAAAACCCCGTCCAGCCCATCGGTATCCAGAATGGCATCAATGTTGGTCAGACCTTCGCGCGTTTCTATCATTGCCAGGGTGAGGATTTCGCGGTTAGCGTGCTGCGGATAGTCAGCCCCGCCATACAGCAGGCCGCGCGCCGGGCCGAACGAGCGTATGCCCTCCGGGGAATAGCGACAGGCGGAGACAAAGCGGCGTGCCTGCTCAGCCGTGGAGATCATCGGGCAAATAACCCCATAGGCGCCGGCGTCCAGCACTCGCATGATCTGCGCCGGGGAATTGTCGGCAACACGCACCAGCGGCACCGCAGGCGTAGCGGACAGCGCCTGCAACATGGTTAACGCGCTGGCGAAATCAATCATGCCGTGTTGCAAATCTACGGTAACGGCATCGTAGCCCTGATGCCCCATAATTTCGGCGCTGTAGCTGGACGGAATAGCCAGCCAGCCGTTAACGACCGGACGCTTTTCCGCCAGCGCCTTTTTGACATTATTTACTCGCATATCAAGGACTCCATAATCCACTGTCGAAGCGGGGCCGCGGCGTTATCCGGCGATTCAAGGACACAAAAATGCCCCGCTGAATTGAGGGTGACCCAGGTTGTATTCGGCGCACAATCGGCGGCCAGCCGGTGATGTTCCGGGGTACAAATGGGATCGTATTCACCGTTAAGGATCAGTACCGGACAACGGAGACCGCGCAGTGCGGCGCGGTTATCGCGGCGGCTGATGGCGATTTCCGTCTGGCGAGAAAAGGTTTCACTGTCCGTCTCCTCGGCCATCAGGCACAGGGTGTCGTGCAACGTGCGGTTGTACCGGTTGGCCGGGGCCACATAGCTCTCCCAAAGCGTGCCAGAGAGCCATTCCCCATGCCCCTGCTCACGCGCCTTCTGTACCGCCGCCCGCCGGGTGTCGGCATTCTCAGGCCGGTCTGCCAACGGATTAACCGAGGTCAGCGCCAGACCCGCCAGCCGCTCGGGCGCATCGGCCGCCATTTGCAGCGCGACAATCGCGCCCAGCGAAAAGCCCGCCAGCAGAAAACGTGGCGGCAGCACAGGTAACAGCCGTCGGGACGATTCCTGTGCCGAATCGGCACTGGCTAACGTCAGGCAGATAACTGCGGGGACGTTCAGGCGCTCAATCAACGGCCCCCACAGCCGGGCGTTGCATAACGTGCCGCCGATCAGCACTAACGGCGTGTGAGTGTTATCGATCAACGGGAGTCGGGTCATGTCGCCGTCCAGCCTCCGTCCACCATCAGCGCACTGCCGGTGATCATCGCCGCGGCATCAGAAGCGAGAAACACCACCGGGCCCATCACATCTTCCACTTTGCCCAGGCGCGGCAGCTTAATGTTGCTCATCACGTAGCGGCGAAAATCCGGATCGTCCAGCGACCGACGCGACAGTTCGGTTTCGACGAACGTCGGGCATAGGGTGTTAACCCGGATCCCCGCGTCGCCCAGTTCGAGCGCCATGGTGCGCGTCAACCCTTCGAGTGCGAATTTCGACGCGCAGTAGACGCTGCGCTGCGGGCCGCCAACGTGGCCCATTTGCGATGAGATATGAATGATTGAGCCTGCAATCTTTTCCTCACGCATGCGCCGGGCCATCTGCTGGCTGATAAAAAAAGTTGCCCGCAGGTTGAGGTCCATCACCGCGTCAAAATTCTCTTCGCTGACCTCGAGGAACGGCTGATGACGCGCTAATCCGGCGCTGTTGACCAGGATATTCATCGTCGGCAAGGTGCTCAGGGTTTCAGCCACCTGTTTCGATGCGGTGATATCCAGCGCCAGCGGGTGCAGCGTCAACCCGCCGCCTGCGGCCCACTCGACCGCATGCGCCAGGTCAGCAGGGTTTCGGGCGGCAATCCACACCTCTGCCCCGGCATTCGCCAGCGCGACCGCGCTGGCAAAACCGAGTCCTTTCGAGCCTCCGGTGACCAGCGCCCGCCTGCCATGCAGGGTGAATAAAGGCGTTTGCGGGAGCGGCATGCTCACACCTTCTCTCTCACCGGGGCTGGCGTCGCGTAAGGCACGTCCGTCTGACCGTAGCGGCGCACGCGGATATTGGCCTGCTCGGCGTGTCCGGCAAAGCCTTCCAACAAGGAGAGACGCGAGCAGTAGCTGCCGATTTCCGTGGTCGCTTCATCGGTTAACACCTTTTGCCAGGTGCAGGTCTTCATGAATTTGCCGACCCACAGACCGCCGGTGTAGCGAGCGGCTTTCTGCGTCGGCAGCGTATGGTTGGTGCCAATCACCTTATCGCCATAGGCCACGTTGGTACGCGGGCCAAGGAACAGCGCCCCGTAGTTGGTCATGTTGGCGAGGAACCAGTCGTCACGCTCGGTCATCACCTGCACATGTTCGGAGGCGATACGATCGGCCTCTTTCAGCATCTCGTCGTAACTCTCGCAGACGATAACTTCCCCGTAGTCTTCCCAGGCGCGACGGGCGATATCGGCGGTAGGCAATTTCATCAGCAGTCGATCAATTTCGGCCATCGTCTCTCTGGCGAGTTTTTCCGAGTTGGTCAGCAGGATAGCGGGCGTGGTGACACCGTGTTCCGCCTGACCCAGCAGATCGGTGGCGCAGATTTCCGCATCCACGCTTTCATCGGCAATCACCAACGTTTCTGTCGGGCCCGCAAACAGGTCAATCCCGACGCGACCAAACAACTGGCGCTTGGCTTCGGCCACGAAGGCGTTGCCCGGCCCCACCAGCATATCCACCGGGGCCAGCGTGTCGGTGCCCAGCGCCATTGCGCCGATAGCCTGAATGCCGCCCAACGCATAAATCTCCGTTGCACCCGCCATCTTTTGAGCCGCCACAATCGCCGGGGCCGGGGCACCATTAAACGGTGGCGCGCAGCTGATAATCCGCGAACAGCCTGCGACGTTGGCGGTGATGATTGACATGTGTGCCGAGGCCAGCAGCGGATATTTTCCCCCCGGCACATAGCAGCCGACCGCATTAATCGGAATGTTTTTATGACCAAGGATCACCCCTGGGCGTGTTTCAACTTCTAAATCCAGCAAACAGGCTTTCTGCTGGCGAGCGAAGTTAACCACTTGCTCCTGAGCAAATTCGATATCCGCAATATCCTGGCGACTCAATTGCCGGATACACTGATTAATTTCGGCTTCACTGAGGCGATAATCCTGTCGGTCATAGTTGTCGAATTTAATGGATAATTCGCGAATCGCTTTGTTCCCGCGATTTTCGATATCCGCTAGGATAAGCTCCACCGTTTCTCTTATTTGACGCTGGGCTTCCTGACGTTCCTGAACAGGCTTACTGGTTTTTAAGGCATAGGCCATGATGTACTCCTTGAAAAATTGGAATGAGAGATCCCCTCCCGATAAACCAGGATGGGTTATTTACCTATAAAAAATTATCTATCGCGGGCGGCAGCTAATTGCCCTTTCGCGGCTGGCTCATCTGCTTTTTTTATTTGTCGGGAATAAACCCAGCGCGCAGAGAGCGGGGTCATCATCACCGCCACCACCGACAGTGCGGCGATAACGATATAACCAGAGGCCATATTAATGTGTTGCAACATGACGCCCATAATTACCGGGCCAATAAACATACCCAGCGAGTAAATCGTCTGGAACAACCCCATTCGGGTGGACTGTTCATCGGAGGTGGTATTCACCACGCTTAACGACATAAACGCAGCAAACGCCATACCGAATGAGAACCCGGCCAACGCCTGCAAGCCGTAGATGACATACATATTGCTGGTGAACGGAATGCCGATGGTCGAAAGCACCTGCAAAATAATCCCGAGGACCGCCGTTTTCACCACCCCAAGGCGTTTATAAAACACCGAACTACACAGCGCGACGGCTATCGCATAAAAGACCAGATGAATATTACTTAGCAACGACAAAATCCCTGCCCGCGCCCCAAGCTGTTCTGCATAGATGGGCGTGAGCGTATCCCGGGTGGCGAACGGCACCAGAATCACAATGGTCGCCAGAATACCTATCATCCACACCGAACGATCGCTGAGTTGTTTACGTGCCGCCACAACGCAGGCCTGTAAGGTGGGTGCCCGCACGGCGTCGTGTACATCGGTGATGCGCGTGGTCAGCAGCAGCGCCAGCAGACCGGACATACAGGAGAGGAAAAAGGCGATGTTGTTGTCAAAATAGTGAATTAACAATCCACCGATGCAGTTGCCAATAAACACCCCAACCGGCCCGGCCAGGGCCAGTAGCGCGACGGCGGCCGGGGCTTCGCTGCGGTCAAAGTAGCGCATAAACAAAATGTTATATAAAACCCAGGTCGCGGCGGTAACGCCATCTGCCGCTTTGGCCAGATACAGGGTGACCGGATTGGGATCAAACCAGGCTAAAGGCCAGGTAAAAATCGGCAGTAACAGGCTAATCTGAATGAATATTTTACGGCTTTTGACCACATCAGAGACGATCCCCAGCGGGAAGCGAATCAGTAAGGTCGCCAGACCGCTGGCACCCATGATCATGCCCATCACCTGCGGTTCGATGCCCTGCTCCAGCATCATCGGCGCAAGAAAGGCGTCAATGCTGTGGATACAGATGAAAAACAGAATACTGATGACGAAAAAGAGCCGGGCTTCAGGTCGGCGTAACAGTGCTCGAAACATGGTTGTGAACCTCTGAAAGGTAATGGTTTTAACCAGTCAAGTACGGCATTTACCGGCTCTGTCCCTCTGGTTCCCTCTCCGTTTGCCCGGTATCGTTGACGGCATGAATATTTCGATGAATACGTATTCAAGAACTGAAGTTACGAAAAGGTTTCAATTTTGTAAAGTGACCTGAGTAGCATTGTGAGAAAATTAATTTTGTGTGTTGCATACGCATGCAAAGATGGTGTAAGTATAAAAAACACCCTCTCTTCACGGCGTGTCTGATGAGGTCGTCAGCTGAAGTCAACGGCGGTGGAGAGAGTCAAAAATAAGGAACTGGGGTAATGAAGCGGAAGAGTTTTGCGGCGGTCACTTCGCAGCAGGTGGCACAACTGGCAGGAGTATCGCAGTCGGCGGTCTCACGGAGCTTCACGCCCGGGGCAAGCATTTCCCCGGCGACGCGTGAAAAAGTGCTCAAGGCTGCCCGGGAGCTTGGCTATCGTCCCAACGCGATTGCCCGCTCTCTTAATACCGCCCGGTCGCGCATTATCGGCGTGGTGGTGTCCTATTTCGAGAACCCGTTTTATCCGCAGGTTCTCGAATCGCTGGCGCGAAAACTGGACACCCTGAACTACCACCTGCTGCTGTTTGTCGCTGATAAAGACGGCAATGTGGACAGGATTTTCGATCAGATTATGCAATATCGCGTGGACGGCATCGTGCTGGCGTCGGTCACGCTGTCGTTGGATCTTTCGGAAGAGTGTCTGGCGGCGGGCATCCCGGTGGTGCTGTTTAACCGCAGCGAAGACAGCGGGATGGCGTCCAGCGTGAACAGCAATAACGAAGCCGCCGCGCGGCAAATCGCCGAATTTTTTGTGGCCGGGGAACACCAGCGCTATGCCTACGTCGGCGGCGTGGCGGATTCATCGGTCAACATCGCTCGCCAGCGTGGCTATCTGGCCGCCTTGCAGGAACACGGCATTGACGATGTTAAGGTGGTTAACGGGGATTACGATACCCGTCAGACCGTGCGTGCCGCCTACAGCCTGTTTTCGCAGACGCCCGTACCGGACGCCATTTTTGTCGCCAATGACCACATGGCGCTGACGGTAATGGACGTCGCCCGCTACGAATTCGGCCTGCAAATTCCGCAGGATCTCTCCATCGTTGGCTATGACGATACAGGCCCGTCGGGCTGGCCTTCTTACGCGCTGACGTCCGTTTCGCAGCCTGTGCAGGAGATGGTCGACGCGGCGGTAGAATTGTTAATGAAGCAAATTGAGAGCGACACCATTGAGCCAGAGCAAATTACGGTTCCGGGCATGTTGGTTGTCCGCCACTCCACCCGCCGCCCGCGCAGCGGCATTATCGAAAAAGAGGGTGTATCCCTGTTTCAGCCTCAGGAGAGCAAATGAGCAGATTGCCTGGTTTTAGCCCCCAGTTCGACTCCATCCAGCAGTTTATTCTGACCCTGACGCATGTCGTCTGGGAGCAAAAAGATATCGGTCAGCTCGCCGATTTCTATGGCTCGCCGGTGGTGTTTATTACGCCAGAGAAACAGCTCACCGACCTGTCACAGTTTATGCGCCATACCCTGGAAGCGATGTACAGCTTCCCCCAGCGCAGCGTGCTGACGGAAGATATTCTCTGCACCGACGCGCCCGGCGGCGAATATTATGCCTCGCAGCGCACCATGGCCTCGATTCGCCATCAGGGCGAAGGCTTCTTCGGCCCGCCAACCGGGAAGAACGTGTGGGTACGCACCTGGGCGGATCGTATCTGCGCCGATGGCGCGGTGCGTCAGGAGTGGTTATTGCAGGACAGAGCCGCCATCGTGGCCCAGTTAGGGCTGGATATGCGCGAATTTGCCCACAGCCTGAGCCGTGCGCGCCAGCAACTGGGGCTGGAAGATCCTACGGCGGAAGTGCTTGATGCGCGCTGGGCGGGCGGGCCTGAAGGCGACGACGTTAGCGGCCCTGTCGCCGGGGTTATCGAACGCTATCTGACGATGTGGGCGGGCGGTAACAGCGGCACGGTTCCCGGGCTGTATCACCCCGCCGCGACTCTGTATGCCCCTGGGCACTGCATGGGAACCGGCGAGGCGGAAATCAGCGCCCTGCTGGCGGGCTACCGCGCCTCGTTTGCCGACAGCGAAACCCAGCTTCACCATTTAATTGTGCGTAAAGATCCCAATGAACCGGTGCGTATTTCGCTGCGCTGGTCATTATTAACCTGGCATGACGGCTACGGTAAATTTGGGGCGCCGACGCGGAAACCCGTGTCGATTACCGGCATTAGCCAGCTTGAACTCCGCGATGGATTAATTATTCGCGAATATTTAGGTATCGATGAATTAGCTATTTGGTCTCAAATCGTCAATCAATAATATTTTAATAGCCTACACCTTTTTACCCGCCGCAATATAAATTGCGGCGATCCCCTCTCATTCATTTTTATGAATGCAGGGATCGTATTATCTGAAAACATCTGAACATCAATGCAGGAGGTCCTATGTCTTCAACTGAAGCAACCAATAAAGCTCCAGCAGTACCCGAGAAAAATACCCATAAAATTCAGCGTGACGAACCGGTATTACAGATTGAACGCCGCGACTTTATCGATCTGGTGCCGGAGAAACGCCCGCGCGTACAGTCATTAAGAGGCTTTGATGAGTGTTATACCGATATTGTCGATTATATCGTGCGTTGCACCCATAAAATATGGGATGAACGCGATGTGGGTTTAATTTATACCCACTATACGCATAACTGCGTGCTGTATAACGCGCTGGGAACGCTGTATACCCGCGAAGAAGTCGTGCAGGACACGCTGAAACGACTGGTGGCCTTCCCGGAACGTCGGGGCATGGCGACCCAGGTTATCTGGAACGGCAATGACGTCGATGGTTTCTATACCTCCCACCTGGTGACCGGCACCGGGCGTCATACCCAATTCAGCCATCTCGGCCAACCGACTAACCGTACCTTTGTCACCCGTACCGTCGCCGACTGCATGATCCACGAGAACAAGATTTATCGTGAGTGGGTGGTGAGTGACAACATGTCGATGATGAAACAGCTGGGCCTCAATACCGATGAGATAGCCTTTAACATGGCGAAGGAGCAGTTTGATAAAGGCTTCCGCGTCACCGATATCGGTGAAAATGGCCGGATGCTGGGCCAGTATCCCCCGGAGGTGGAGTGCGATGTGTCCATTGCCCATACCGATACCGAAGAGCAGTGCCTGCGCTGGATGCATGAAATCTATAACCGCCGGATGCTGGGCAAAATCAAAGAGGTGTATGCCCCGAATGTGCAGTACCACGGCCCGTTAATGAAAGAGCTGTACGGCGTGGCATCGGTTACGCACCAGACCCTGGCGCTGATTGGCATGATCCCGGACGGAGCATGGCTGCCGCAGCACATCTGCTCTAATCCTTGCGATGAAGGCGGCGTGAAAGTGGCTATCCGCTGGATAATGGAAGGTCATCACCTCGGCTACGGCGAACTGGGCAAACCGACCGGAGAGCGTCTGTTCGTGATGGGCATGTCTCATTATCACATTGTGAACGGCAAAATTGTCGATGAGTGGGTGGTGTACGATCACCTCGCGCTGCTGGCACAAATCAAACTCGGTCAGATGGAGAACGCATAATGTCTGCACAATCAATTGTTAACCAGGTGAACTGGATCAAACGCCCGCAGGGACAGGACGAGAAAGCCGACCGTTCCCTGACCGATACCGTCAGCGCCATCATTGCCCGCGTGAAGCAAGAAGGTGATGCGGCGCTGCGCGACTACTCTCAACAGTTCGACAAGGTCGTGCCGCAGCAGTTTGAAGTCTCTGCCCAGGAAATTGAGCAGGCGCTGGCGGCAATGGACCCGCAGACCCGTCGCGACAGCGAGTTTGCCATTTCGCAAGTGCGCCGCTTTGCGCAGGCGCAGTTCGCCACTATGTTACCCCTGGAAGTCGAAACGCTGCCGGGCGTCCATCTCGGGCACCGGATCATTCCGGTCCAGACCGTCGGCTGCTACGTGCCCGGTGGGCGCTACCCTATCCTTTCCGCCCCCGTAATGTCGATTGTGCCCGCCACCGTGGCTGGCTGTGAGCAGATTATTGCCTGCCTGCCGCCGGGCGCGCATCCGGCGATGATCGCCGTTTGCCATCTGGCCGGGGCGCATCGCATTTTCAAAGTTGGCGGCGCCCAGGCCATCGCTGCCATGGCCTGGGGAACGGAAAGTATCCCGTCAGTGGATAAAATCGTCGGCCCTGGCAATGCCTACGTGAACGAAGCCAAGCGCCAGGTCTTTGGCAAAGTCGGGATTGATGCCCTGGCCGGGCCGAGCGAGATTTTCACCGTGACAGATGAAACCGCCGACCCGCGTATTCTGGCCGCCGACCTGCTGGCCCAGGCGGAGCATGACATCCACACCCGCGTCGGCCTGGCGACCACCAGCCAGGATATCGCCAGCCGTACCCTTGCCGAAATCGAACGTCAACTGGGTAACCTGCCTACCGCCGCTACGGCGGGAGAAGCCTGGCGTCGTCAGGGCGAAATCGTGGTCTGCAATTCAGAAGAACAGCTGGTCGCCTTTGCCGACTTTATGGCAACCGAGCATTTACAGGTTCATACCCGCGATCCGCACGCCACCGCGGCGAAGATCCGCAACTATGGTTCACTGTTTATCGGGCAAAACGCCAGCGTCGTCTTCTCGGATAAATGCTGCGGCACCAACCATACTTTGCCGACCATGGCAGCGGCACGCTATACCGGCGGGCTGTGGGTCGGGGCGTATGTCAAAGTCTGTACCCATCAGTGGATTGATGAGCAAGGCATCCCGGCGATCGCCGAACCGGCTATCCGCCAAAGCCGCACCGAGGGCATGCAGGGCCACCGCCGTGCAGCTGAGATCCGCCTGCGTCCACAGGATATCGATGCCATCACGGCAGGCCTCCGGGACTAAGCGGTTAAAGAGGCAGGCTCAATGGCCTGCCATTTTTTTCAGGACATTACCCTATGCATGCAATGCGTCTTATCCCTCCCCTCGATTGTCGCGAAGAGATAGCCCGACGGCTTCAGGCCATGGCTGACAACCGACATCTGAATGCCATTCTTGGTGTCAATCCCGATGCGATGGCGTTAGCCGGGCACTACCAGCAGCGCAGACAGCGCGGGGCGATGCTTGGGCCACTGCATGGCGTGCCGTTGATCGTGAAAGACAACATCGCCTGCGGCAAATGGCCGATAACGCTTGGCTGTAAAGGTCTGGCATCGGTAACGGCGGCATCTGATGCGCTCGTTATCCAGCGTCTACGGGCTGCCGGGGCAATTATTCTTGCCAGGGCGAATATGTCTGAGTTTGCTTTTGACGTCCGTTCCCGCAGCTCACTCGGGGGGGATGTGCGTAATCCCTTGCAGCCTGAGGTAACGGCAGGTGGCTCCAGCGGAGGCAGCGCGGCTGCGGTCGCAGCCGGAATGGCCGACGCTGCGTTAGGGACGGATACCGGCGGTTCGATTCGCATTCCCTGTAGCTATACCGGCCTCGTCGGACTGCGGCCCGCGTTCCGGCGCGAGATGCTTGCGGGCGTTGCCCCGTTAGCCCTGAGCAAGGATACCGTTGGCCCGATGGTACACACCGTGCGGGATGCGGCACTCTTGCACGCCATTATGCACGGCGAGCAGCCAACGCAACCGATGGCCGCCCCGTTAGCGTCACTTCGTCTGGGGGTAATTCACGCGCTGCAAGGCGACGATCCGGCACAGCTACGCGTCTGGCATCACGCGCTGAACCAGTTGCGGCTGGCCGGGGTGACCCTGATTGACGTGGACCTGCCGATTCTGGCGGAGGTGAAATCGCAGCCCTGTCTGAGCCTGTATGAGTTTCAGGTGGCTCTCAATGGCTGGCTGGTGCAACAGCAAAACGGGCCTAACAGCCTGCGGGAAATCATCCATTCCGGGGAGTATCTCCCCGAATTTCGTTCCCTGCTGGAACAGATGCTCACTTCGCACAGCCTGAAAACGCCGCAGTGGCTGAATGGCCGTCGCTTCCAGCGCGATTTATACCAGGCACTCACCCAGGCGGCAGACCATGACCGCATTGATGCTTTTGTCTATCCCACCGTCGGCAGTCAGCCAATCAGCCTGGATAAAATGCCGCCCGGCTGTGCGCCTGAACTGGCCGCAATCAGCGGTCTGCCCGCCATTACCTTGCCGTGTGGCAGGGTCGAAAGCGGTTTACCGGTGGGTATGGAATTGTTGGCAAACTCACGGGACGCGCATTTTTTACTGGCCATTGCCCTGGCATGTGAAAACGTTTTTCACCCAGAGTAAGTCTGGTTTTTTCATTTCTCCTGCTATTCCATCAAGGATACAATGGCCGCAACACTCTTTATGACAGGTAACATCGGCCATGGCTGTGATCCCCAAAAACTACACGCGCCTCGAAAGCGGGTACCGTGAGAAAGCACTCAAAATCTATCCGTGGGTCTGCGGACGCTGCTCGCGCGAGTTCGTCTATTCCAATCTGCGTGAATTAACGGTTCACCATATCGACCACGATCATACCAATAACCCGGCGGATGGCAGTAACTGGGAGCTGTTGTGCCTGTATTGCCACGACCACGAACACTCGAAGTACACCGAAGCGGATCAGTACGGCAGCACGGTGATTGCCGGCGAAGATGCGCAGGACGACGTGGGTGCTGCAACCTATAACCCATTCGCTGATTTAAAATCGATGATCGGTAAGAAGAAATAATCTCAAGCAGCGGCTTATCGCCCCCCGGCGGTAGGCCAACTCACTTTTAAAGCTCGCCCACAAACCCGCCTTCCCCTGCGTAGTCTACACTCAACCTTCCTGCTTCGATCGCCGTCACATAATTTCATCGGCAATTATTACTCTCAGGCTAACAATCCTTTGCGCAGCTTAATTGATGCTCTACTCCTTACGGAGCAGACTTACTGCAGCATAAATCCAGGCAAAAATAATTTGCTGAATCAGGAGGTTGATAATGAATGCTGGCCAAACTCCGGCCCGGAACTGGAACACGCGCCGTAGCGAAAAAGCACGCCGCGTAGCATCCCTTCCGGTGCAGGGTAAGGTAATTCCCACCGACGGTCTGGTGGATGCGCTGGAAAAACTGATTGCTCCCGGCGACCGCGTGGTGCTGGAAGGTAACAACCAGAAACAGGCGGATTTCCTCTCGCGTATGCTGGCTGAAGTTAACCCGGCAAAAATCCATGACCTGCATATGATCATGCCGAGCGTCGGACGCAGCGAGCACCTTGATATCTTCGAAAAAGGTATCGCCCGCAAGCTTGATTTCTCGTTCTCCGGCCCGCAAAGCCTGCGTATTTCGCAGCTGCTTCAGGACGGTCAGCTCGAAATCGGCGCTATCCATACCTACATCGAACTCTACTCCCGTCTGTATGTTGATCTCTGCCCGAACGTGGCGCTGATTGCCGGTTATAAAGCTGACCGCAAAGGCAATCTCTACACCGGGCCAAGTACCGAAGATACGCCTGCGCTGGTCGAAGCCGCAGCCTTCCGCGACGGGATCGTTATCGCCCAGGTTAACGAACTGGTCGACGATGAGTGCGATTTGCCGCGCGTCGATATTCCCGGCTCGTGGATTGATTACGTGGTGGTGGCAGATAAGCCGTTCTTTATCGAACCGCTGTTCACCCGCGACCCGCGCCTGATCAAACAGGAACATATCCTGATGGCGATGATGGCGATCAAAGGCATCTACGCGGAACACCAGGTGCAGTCCCTGAACCACGGCATCGGCTTTAACACCGCCGCTATCGAACTGCTGCTGCCGACCTACGGCGAACAGCTCGGCCTGAAGGGGAAAATCTGTAAACACTGGACCCTCAACCCGCATCCGACGCTGATCCCGGCGATTGAAAGCGGCTGGGTGGAGAGCGTGCACTGCTTCGGCGGCGAACTGGGGATGGAAGAGTATATCCGCGCCCGTCCGGACGTGTTCTTTACCGGTGCCGACGGTTCAATGCGTTCTAACCGTGCGTTCTGCCAGCTGGCAGGCCAGTACGCGGTGGATATGTTTATCGGTTCGACCTTACAGGTCGACGGCCTGGCTAACTCCTCTACCGTGACCCGTGGTCGCCTGTCCGGCTTCGGCGGTGCGCCAAACATGGGCCATGATCCACACGGTCGCCGTCATGCCACTCCGGCGTGGCTGAACATGATGACCGAACCCGACCCGATGCAGCGCGGTAAAAAACTGGTGGTGCAGATGGTCGAAACCTTCCAGGCAGGCGCCAAGCCGACCTTCGTGGAAAAACTCGATGCGGTTGAAGTGGCTCAATCCTCCGGAATGCCGCTGGCTCCGGTAATGATTTACGGCGACGACGTGACCCACGTGCTGACCGAAGAAGGCATCGCCTATCTCTACCGTGCCAAAGATATGGAAGAACGCCGCGCCATGGTAGCCGCCGTAGCCGGGATCACCGACATCGGCCTTGGCGTTGACGCCAAACGCGTCGCTGACCTGCGTAAGAGCGGCAAAGTGGTGTATCCGGAAGACATGGGCATTCGCCGCAGCGATGCCACCCGTTCCCTGCTCGCCGCAGGCAGCGTGGCGGATCTGGTCGAATGGTCAGACGGTCTTTATAACCCACCTGCGAAATTCCGGAGCTGGTAATGAAACAGCTGTCACAGACTCAAGCAGAGGTTCAGGCCTATCGCCTGGCGGTTATCGCCCGCGATTGTCTGATCGACGAAGCGCGATTAAGCCCGAAGCCGGGTCTGGTGGACAGCCGGGGAAACGGTGCCCATCACGATCTGTCTCTGGCACTGATGGAGCGCTCGGCGCACAGCCTGACCCCCACGTTTCTGCAACTGGCCCGACACAGCTGGCAACGCCCCGCCGACATCGCCCTGCGCGAAACCGTCGGTCGTCTGGGTCGTGAAGGCGAACAGCAGATGATGGCCGCCACCGACGGGGTTAACACCCATCGCGGGGCTATCTGGGCGCTGGGCCTGCTGGTCAGCGCCGCCGCGATGCTGGATGAAAACGCCAGTGCGCAGGAGATTGCCGCCGCCGCCGCCCTGCTCGCCCGTTTGCCGGACCGCGCCGCGCCGAAAGTGTTCAGCAAAGGGCTGAAGGCGACGCACCGCTATCAGGTTCCGGGCGCACGTGAAGAAGCGCAACAGGCGTTTCCGCATGTGATGACCCTGGCCTTGCCGCAGCTGTTACGCAGTCGCGCCCAGGGTGCCGGTGAAAGCGAAGCCCGTCTCGATGCGCTGATGGCGGTCATGACTTCGCTCAGCGATACCTGCGTGCTGTCTCGCGCAGGCATGACCGGCCTGCACGCAATGCAGACCGGTGCCCGGGCGGTGCTCGCCGCCGGGGGCTGCGCGACGGTCGCAGGTCGCGAGGCTCTCGCCCGTCTGGATGCGCAGATGCTGGCCCTCAACGCCTCACCCGGCGGGGCCGCCGACCTGCTTGCCGCCACGCTGTTTCTCGACAGGGTCAGCCAGCCCGCGTCTTGCTCAATTTAAAGAGGATGTTATGGAACACATTACATTGTCATTCCCTGCCAGCCGCACGTTCAGCGGCAAAGCCCTCGCAGGGGTCGTTGGTTCCGGTGATATGGAAGTCCTGTTCACCGCCACCGAAGGGGACACGCTCAGTATTGATATCACCACCTCGGTCGACAACAGCACCCGTCGCTGGAATGCGCTGTTCGACCGCCTGAACCTGACCAACGGCCTGCCTGCGGGCACGCTGATCATTCACGATTTCGGCGCGACGCCCGGCGTGGCACGCATTCGTATCGAACAGGTTTTTGAAGAGGTGAGCCATGCGTAACGACCGCAGCTTTATAGAATTACGGGCCCGTGAACGCGCCCACGCCCTGCTGGATGACGGCAGCTACCGTGAACTGCTCGATCCGTTTGAAGGGATTATGTCGCCGTGGCTTGCGCCGCAGGGCGTAGTGCCGCAGTCCGACGACGGCATGGTGGTCGCACGCGGCACCATCAACGGTCAGTCAGCGGTGGTGATTGCCATCGAAGGCACCTTCCAGGGCGGCAGCATGGGCGAAGTGTCCGGGGCCAAAATGGCCGCGGCGCTCGAACTGGCAGCAGAAGATAACCGCAACGGTATCCCGACGCAGGCCGTGCTGTGCCTTGAAACCGGCGGCGTGCGTTTGCAGGAAGCCAACCTCGGCCTGGCCGCCATCGCCGATATCCACGCGGCGATCGTGGACCTGCGTCGCTACACCCCGGTGGTCGGCATTATCGCAGGCACCGTCGGCTGCTTCGGCGGGATGTCGATCGCTGCCGCGCTGTGCAGCTACCTGATTGTCACCCGCGAAGCCCGTCTGGGCCTGAACGGACCGCAGGTTATCGAACAGGAAGCCGGGATCGAAGAGTATGACTCCCGCGACCGTCCGTTTATCTGGAGCATGACCGGGGGCGAGATTCGCTATGAAAGCGGCCTCGTGGATGCCCTGGTTGGCGACGGTATCAACGCGGTGAAAGGCGCGATGAATGATGCCATTGCCAAAGGCGTTCCGGCGCAGAACCGCAGCGACAAGTATGCCGAATTCCTCGCCCGTCTGACGAACTTTGATACCCGTCAGCAGGCCGATACGGCGCAGATCAAACAGCTTTTTGCCCGGGAGGTGAAATGATGACTCAGTCCAATAGCCGTGGGGCCGTATGGCTGGAAAAACTGGCGCCGAACGCGCCACGCATGAGCGGTCTGTGCCCATCGGTGCAGGTCGCCGACGGTGAGCTGAATGGCGAAAGCGTGCGTTTCATCGCCGTGGTGCCGGATGCCAACAACCACTATCCACGCGCCGCCAAAGGCGAAGTCGGTCTGCTGGAAGGCTGGACGCTGGCGAAAGTGGTGAATGAAACCATCGACGCCGATGCCAGCCGCGACGTGAAGCGCCCTATCGTGGCGGTGATCGACGTGCCGAGCCAGGCCTATGGCCGTCGCGAAGAAGCCTTCGGGATCCACCAGGCGCTGGCCGGGGCCGCGGGCGCTTACGCCAAAGCCCGTCTGGCGGGCCATCCGGTGATTGGTCTTATCGTCGGGAAAGCGATGTCCGGGGCGTTTCTGGCGCACGGGTATCAGGCCAACCGCCTGATTGCCTTCAACGATCAAGGGGTGCTGGTCCACGCCATGGGTAAAGAGTCTGCGGCGCGTATCACCCTGCGTTCCGTGGATGCGCTGGAGAAACTGGCGGCAACTATTCCGCCAATGGCTTACGACGTCAGCAACTATGCAACGCTCGGCCTGCTCTCCGACCTGCTGAATATCAGCAATCCGGATGCGCCAACCGATGCCGATCTGGCGCAGGTGTTAATCATCCTGCAGCAGTCGGTGCGTGAAGCACGTCAGGATCCCAGCCTGAAAAACCGTCTCGGCGCGGATAACCGCCGGAGCTCAGCCCTGGTCCGCGAACGGATGCGCGCCAGCTGGTAAAGCGCAGCAGTAAGAAGTACGTAAAAAAAGACCTGCCGAAAGCGGTCGCCGTCGGGCGCAGCATAGCGCCCACGGTACAGCCGCTTTTAGAAAAATATAAACATCGTGTCAGTGCCAAATCTTTTTTTATCTACAGGTGGTTAATTCTATGACTTATGTAATTGTTCATGCCCTTGCTCCGATTTTCCTTATCATGCTGCTGGGCTTCTGGGCCGGCAAAGCCAAAATGGTCGACAACAAAAATGTGTCGCTGCTGAATATCTTCGTGATGGACTTCGCCCTGCCTGCGGCGCTGTTTAGCGCAACCGTGCAGACCCCGTGGTCCGGAATTGCCGCCCAGTCTCCGCTGATTGTGGTTCTGACTGGCGCAATGTGGGTAACCTACGCGGCTATCTATTTCCTTGCCACCAGCGTATTCAAAAAATCACCGCAGGATGCCGCCGTTCTGACCCTGACCGTCGCCCTGCCGAACTATGCGGCGCTGGGCCTGCCGATCCTCGGCAGCGTGCTGGGTGAAGGTTCTGCGACCTCTCTGTCCGTGGCGGTATCTATCGCCTGTGGTTCCGTGCTGATGACCCCGTTCTGCCTGCTTATCCTTGAGCGTGAAAAAGCGCGCGCGGCCGGTGAAAACAGCGGTTCTACCCTGGCGATGCTGCCGGTGCTGATGTGGCGCTCGCTGAAAAAACCTATCGTGATGGGCCCACTGCTGGGTGTTATCCTCTCTGCGATTGGCATCAAAATGCCGGACCTGCTGCTGTCGGCGATTAAACCACTGGGCCTGTCCGCGACTGCTGCCGCCCTGTTCCTGACCGGGGTTATCCTCTCTGCCCGTAAGCTGAAGCTGAACGCAATGGTCGGGATTGCCACCATTACCAAACTGCTTATCCAGCCATTCATCGCCTGGGGTATCGTTCTGGCCTTCGGTCTGCACGGTTCTGTGGCTATCACCGCTATCCTGATGATTGCGCTGTCTGCTGGCTTCTTCGGCGTGGTGTTCGGTAACCGCTTTGGCGTGCAGTCTCCGGACGCAGAAGCGGTGCTGCTGTTGAGCTCGGTTCTGTGTATCCTGTCGTTACCGCTGTTCATTACCTTAACTTCAGGCATGTAATATGACTTTCACACCGCGCCCCCACGATTTACTGTGGCTCACCAACGCTGATGCATTGCTGAATATTCAGGAGGCGTGGGTCGCAAGCCAATGGCACCCCGGTCTGCCGGTCGTGGTGCGGCGCGATGTGAATGACAAGGCTGATATTCCAGTGGGCGTCCGCGGCATGAAGCGCGAACAGCGTGCCGCCGGATGGGTTAATGCAGAAGCCGTCATCCGCACGGTGACGCCCGAAATGCTCGCGGAACGCGAACGCCTGCTGCATTCCCCGTTTGTCTCCCAGCCGCCTGTTCAGGCGGCTATTTTACTCACCACCTTTGCGTGGCCGTGGCACTGGGGCGTGACCGGCAGCACCGGATATGCACTCGCCACCGAAATTCCGGTTCTGCACGCCGACAGCGACCTCGATTTGATCATCCGTGCCCCACAGCCGCTGACGCCGGATGAATTACGCCAGTGGCAGACGCAGGTCGAAAAACTGCCGTGCCGGGCGGATACCCAGATTGAAACCCCCTTTGGCGCTTTCGCGTTGAACGAATGGCTGCGCGAAGGCCGCGTCCTGCTAAAAACCGCCCACGGACCGCAGCTGACCGCGACGCCGTGGCACAGGGAGCCATGATGAAAATCCTCTTTACCTTCCCCGGCCAGGGCACCCAACGCGCCGGGATGCTGCAAAATTTACCCAACGGCGACGCACTGCTCGCCGAAGTCCGCCCCGTGCTCGGGGCTGAAACCGACACCCTTGATACCGCCGATGCGTTACAGCACACCCGTGCGGTGCAGCTGTGCCTGCTGATTGCGGGAGTGGCCTGGGCGCGAGAGCTTATCCGCCACGACGTCGCACCGGATATCGTCAGCGGCCTGTCGATTGGCGCCTATCCTGCGGCGGTGATTTCCGGCGCGCTGGATTTTGCCGATGCGCTGCGTCTGGTGGCGCTGCGCGGCGATTTAATGGAGCAGGCGTATCCTCACGGTTACGGCCTGACGGCGATCGTCGGTCTCCCGCTTAATCAGGTTGAAAAATTGATGGCAGGCAGCGAGACGTATATCGCCAACCTCAATGCAGACACGCAGATTGTCATTGCCGGGCGCGATGAAGAGATGGCGCGCGTGGCGCAAAAGGCGCTCGACGCCGGAGCCAGCAAAGCGACCCGGCTTGCCGTCAGCGTGCCGTCGCACTGTGCGCTGTTGGACAAACCGGCAGCAGAACTGGCCGCCGCCTTTCAATCAGTGACGTTGTCACGTCCTCAGCGCACCTACCTCAGCGGATCGACGGGCCGGGTGCTGTGGGAACCGCAGAAAATCGCCGACGATCTGGCGTATAACATGGCGCGCACCGTGCAGTGGCAGGATGCGATGGTCTCCGCTAATCAGCGTGATGCCCGCCTCGCCATCGAAATGCCACCGGGCAGCGTGCTGACCGGATTAACGCATCTGGCGGGCTGGCAAGGCGACGCGATTTGTCTGGAGCGCAACAGCGTCGAGGTGGCGCAGCATCTGGTAAAACGGCTTAGCCGTTAATACTCCGGGCGTACATGCGCCCTTCTGCCGCCAGCGCCAGCAGGTCCTGATCGCGTTCCCGGTGGTGTGAGTAGACAATCGAAATCAGCTGGCGCATCTGGTACGGTTCCGCCAGCTTTAACAACTGCACATCATTCTCATACACCTTCTTCATGCGCCCTGGGATCAGGGCAAACCCCACGCCCGCCTGTACCAGGCTTATCATCGAGAAAATGTCATTTACGCGGGTCACGATTTCCGGCTCAAATCCGGCAATACTGAACGCTTCCTGGAACCCGGCGTAGGTGGCAAAACCTTCCGCCAGCGACACGAATTTGCGGTCGGCGTAATCCCGCAGATCGGCATCCTGCGCGGTATTGAGCGGCACACTGGCCGGGGCGGCGAGAAAAATATCGTCATGGAACAGCGGAATAACGTCGAAGGCTGACCCGTCAAACTCACCTTCGTTGGTGGAGATCAAAATCGCATCCAGGGCATCATCTTCCAGCATATCCAGCAGCATCTGGTTAGAGCCCATGGTCAAATCCAGCTCCAGCGATGGACGACGCAGCTTCATGCCCATGATAATTTTCGGCACCGTTTCCAGGGTCAGCGAGTACAGCGTGCCGATCCGCAGCCGCCCGCGCCCAACGCCCGCCACTTTGCGCGTCTGCTCCAGGCCTTTACTCATCAGGCCTATCACGTCCTGACAATATTCCAGCAGCGTCCAGGCGGCAGGCAGAGGCACCAGATTGCGTCCTTTATGAACAAACAGCGGACAGCCGACGCCCTCTTCCAGCGTATGCAGCGCCCGATGGACGCTGACGCTGCTCAGCTCGAGGGCCTCTGCGGTACGGGCGATGTTGCCTTTGTTCATAAACATCACAAAAACGGTGAGTTTGCGGAAGGTAATGTCCTGATTAATGTCGTCTTTCATGGCGGCCGGTTTTGATATTTTTCAGATGAATGATTATACCCGGTTTTTGTGCCTCACCGCGTTACGCGCGGGCGTATGCTATATTTTTTGAGATAGCCCCTTCGTTACGGCAAGATTGCCAGCGATGTTGCGGTAAAGTTGAGGTAATAGCATGGATCAGATCAAAAAAACCTCTCCCTTTGCTCAGGCGCTGATCGACAACCTCTCCCCTTATCTCACGTTTGACACTCACCCAGCCGGTGCGAAATTTAAACTCGTTGAGAACGGGGTCAGAATGTGTCATTTCATGCGGGACGGCATTTTGATGCTGTATCGAGGCGATGACGAACAGCTATTGATGGGTACGCTGGGACCACCGTTTATTAGCGGCTTGGGTGATTTTAATGAGGACGTTAGCAGCTTGACGCTGATTACCGCCCAGCCCTGCGAGATAGCCGTCCTGACGCGCGAAAAGACGTTTGAGATTATCGAGCAAAAGGATTTATGGAAGCTGGTTGCACAGCAGATGCAGCATGTGTCCGGGCAGCTGCTTAAATATTCTGCTCAGTTTGCCGCGCCGACTGCCTATGAGGCTATCTGTCATCAGCTGCGCTTGCTGATTAACGAACCGCCCTCACTCCGCAAAGAGATTACCGCCGAAAAATACATTCGCAGCAAAGTTCCACTTTCACGCAGCGGCACGATGCGAATTCTGTCGGATTTAAAAACGGGGGGATATATCGTCATTGAAGACGGCATTCTGATTGAAATCCGCCATTTGCCTGCGAAGTATTAGCTAAGCCCGCCGAAGCGGGCCGAATTAAGCAATATCACATGTCGTCAGAGGTGTAACCCACTACGATTTCCAGCGTCTTACGGATGACGTCTGACTTCACCACGTCATCAGTACACTCCAGCATATGGATTAAGCTTAAAATGATGCTTTTATTGGTCAGATGATTGCCTGAAGATATGATCCCACGCACTGCCACTCCCAATACTGCAGACTCTTCTGCCAGCATATCGCCCGCGTGACGGAAGTAATTTGAGAGTGCTTTGTCATTCAGGGCTGTGTAAATATCAGGTTCATGTAGCATCGCCATTCTCATTTTCTCGTTCATATTTCAGTAACTTTTTTGAGATCAATGGAGCTTGCCGCTGTTGCTCGGTTCGCGGCCATTCATCCCCCCATCGACTCGGTCCCTGAGTCTGATTTCGCCTTCATCCTGATGGCGAGGTGACTGAACTGTATTCATGTCTGCGAGTATTTTGCTGATAAGTCCCAGACGCTCGCTGTCCTTTTCGGACGCCTGCATAACTCGCAGCTGATGTATTAGCGATTTCGCATTTACCGGTCTTTTATTCCTGAGAAGATCCAGTACTGCCTCGCCAATCAATTCATCTTTCAGTTGTTCAGGGTGACTTCTCTTCATAACGACTGTCTCTTATTGCTGCATTTCCTCGTAAACAGAATGCAACATTAAGCACTATCTAGTGAAGAAGATCATGTGATGGAGTACATCAACGCTTCATCGGTAAACCTCACTTCTACGTGCTTTGTGAATATCAGCGCTCTGCGGACGCTGTGCTCTCACGGCTCTCAAACAGCAGACCGATCAGGGCGTTATAGTGTTTCTCTTCTTCAGGGCCAGACGCCTTTTCCAGACGCTTAAGAAGCTTGGTGCACAGTGACTTTCGATTCAGATTTCGGCCATCGCTAAGAATTTCAGTCACAATCTCGCCTAAGGTTTCCTGCTGAGTCGGCAGGTTGGCTTTTGCGAAGTAGCGGGAAATCGCCCCGGCTGAATCGACGGCTAACCCCTTATGCTGCTGCATGTGTCGCTCCTGTTCGAATGTTTGAATGTTTGAATGTTACAATTGATTATCAAGTTAGGTTAATTTTGAAAACTTGTACAGGAAATGTGTACAAAAGATTAGCTTGCTAATTGGCGAAAAGTGCTATTTACGTTTTTTCAATGATATAGGATTTATCCAGATGAAATTTACCTGCAATTTACTGTACATAATGAAAGATCCAGCCTGATGAAAATGGTACGCGTATCGCGCCCCCCGCCCTTTCATGTGAAATCGATGTTAAGACAACGTGTTGATTTGAACGACGTTAGCGCCATTATCTGCTACTGTTGACCCACACTCGCTCATTTCCGGAATGACCATGCTCACCACCATCATTTATCGCAGCCACTTGTGCGACAACGTGCCGTTCAAAGCGCTGGAGGGGATGGTAGCCGCCGCTAATCTCACCAACCAACGGGCCAGCGTCACGGGTATCTTGCTGTTTAACGGCACCCATTTCTTCCAGCTGCTCGAAGGCCCGGAAGAGAACGTGAACGCCATTTATGCGCGTATTTGCCAGGATCGCCGTCACTACAACGTGGTTGAAATTTTGTATGACTACGCCCCGGCGCGCCGGTTTGGCAAGGCCGGTATGGAGTTGATTGACCTGCGTGAACACGAACGGGAAGCCGTGCTGCAAACCGTACTGGACAAAGGCACCACCCGCTATCAGTTGACCTACAACGACCGTGCCCTGCAGTTCTTCCGCACCTTCGTTGAGGCCAAGGAAAAACAGAATTACTACGAGATCCCGCCCGCGGATTCGTGGGAGTTTATTGCCGACGGCCAGGCCGTAAACCTGCCAGCGGACTACACGCCGATAGCCTCTGACTGCACCTTTGCGTTCCAGCCGATTATCGACCCGCTGGCGCAGGAGATAACGTCGCTGGAAGCGCTGATCCGCACGCCCACCGGCGATTTGCCCGGGCAATACTTCGCCCACCTTCCTGATGGCGAACTGTATGCGGCCGACCTTCGCAGCAAGAAAGTGGCTTTTGCAATGGCGCACGCGCTCGGTCTGCAGGACAACGTGCTCTCCATCAATCTGCTGCCGATGACGCTGGTGCAAATTCCCGGCGCGGTACGTTATTTACTGGATGAAATTGAAGCTAACGGGCTGGTGCCGGAACAAATCGTGGTCGAATTCACCGAAAACGAGGTTATTTCGCGCGTTGACGAATTTAAGGGGGCGGTCAAAGAGCTGAAAGCCGCAGGTATCAGCGTCACCATCGATCACTTTGGTGCTGGTTTTGCCGGTTTATTTTTGCTCACTCAGTTCCAGCCAGACAGAATTAAGATTAATCGCGAATTGATTAAAGATGTACACAAAAGCGGGCCCAGACAGGCCATTGTTCATGCCATTATTCAGTGCTGTGCCTCTCTGGAAATCCAGATTTCCGCCGTCGGAGTGGAGAAAGCGGAGGAGTGGATGTGGCTGGAATCCGCAGGCATTGCGCTGTTCCAGGGCAATCTCTTCGCCCGCCCTTGTCTGAACGGGATCCCTGCCGTTGCCTGGCCCGAGAAAAAAACGCCACTGTAGCCTTTAGATTAATTTTGCTAAACTCTTAGCTGGAGGCTGTACAAGTAATTATAATTTGTACAGCCGATGACCTTCCTGTACAAGGATGATTCAGGGGGCATTGATTCAGGTATGAGGGAAGCTATGGCTTTTTACAGCATTGGTGACGTAGCGGAACGTTGCGGGATAAACCCCGTCACGCTGCGTGCATGGCAGCGACGTTATGGTCTGCTCAAACCGCAGCGCAGTGAGGGCGGCCATCGACAGTTCGACGAAGAAGATATCCAGCGCATTGAAGAGATTAAACGCTGGATAAAATCCGGAACGCCTGTCAGTCGCGTTAAAGAGCTGCTGGATGTTAACCGCACGCCGCTCAACGATGACTGGGCTGCGTTGCAAGAAGAGATGATGTCCGTCCTTCGCCAGGCCCAGGCCCCTAAACTGCGCGCCAAAATTCTTGCCGCTGGCCGTGAACATCCGGTCGCTGCACTCATCGACAATGTGTACATCCCCGTTCGCCAACGCCTGAGTCTGGATCACAACACCGCCCGTACCATGTGCAGCCTGCTCGATGGCATTCTGATTGAATACGTGGCCGCGAATCTGGTTGAAACCCGCCGTAAATCAGGTAAAGAAGCGTTGCTCGTCGCCTGGGATGTGGAAGACCGCCTTCGTTTATGGCTGGAAGCCTGGCGTCTTTCCCAGTCTGGCTGGCATATTGCCGTGCTGGCTGAACCGCTGGAGTCCCCTCGCCCCGAATTTTTCCCCGGCCAGACTCTTTTTGTCTGGACAGGCCTGGCCCCGACCAGACGTCAACAGGAGCTGTTGCAGCACTGGCAGGAACAAGGCTATACCGTGCATTTTCATCATCCTGTGCCGTGATCCGTGCGGCGGTCTTCGTCGGGCCGTCCTTCTCATTCTGATGCTACTTCAACTTTCCTACCCATTCTGAGCAAAAATCCAGATAAGCCCGCACCAGTGTGGAAGGTCGTTTATGGCCAGCATAGACAAGCAGTAACGGGAGGGATTGTTTGGCTATCCCGGGCAAAAGCTGGATAAGCTCACCGCTTTCCAGCCAGGGTCTGACTGAAAAATCCATTACCTGTGAGACGCTCATACCGCTCAGAGCATAATGAATTAATGCCTGTGTATTATTGGTGGAAAAGACAGGCTCGTATTTCACTTTCTCAACGCCAGAGCCCCATTCAAACGAACCATGATTCAGGCTTTCCCAGGCAGCAATCGGAAGCTGGGCCATTTCAGTTAGCGTTGTTGGAGTGCCGTAACGTGCTAATAATGCGGGACTTGCCACAAATAAGGCTTCCACTGTCATCAGTGGTTTCGCAATCACATCATCAATATTTAAATTGCCCATTCTGAGCGCAACATCAACCCCATCGTCAAACAAATCAACGACTCTTTCGCTTGAATGACAAAATACTTTGATATCAGGATAACGCTGCTGAAACTCGAGCAGTAAATCCCACCAGAGTGAGAAATTGGGTGGCACAGAAAGACGTAATTTGCCCTGTAACTTGTGGGCTGAGGTTACCGATTTTTGCGCATCCTCCAGCAGTTCAACCCCCAGGCGAGCCTGTTCAAAAAACTGTTGTCCCTGATAGGTTGGCTTAACCCCTTGTTTTGAGCGATTCAGGAGCTGTACGTTTAACGCCTGCTCAAGCTCGTTAATTTTTCGACTCAGCGTTGAGATTGGCATGCCCATTCTTTCACTGGCCGCAGAAAAACTGCCGGCATTCACCACCGCGATGAACAATTTGGTTGCGTTGAAGTCCACTGTACTTTCCATATTTGGGCATCATCTGTTTATTTTTGGTGATTCCATTCCATTTTGCAAAGAGTAAAGTTTCACCTTTCTGATTTTCACCAGGACTGAACAATGCATAATCGCGTCACTGAGCTCTTACATATCCGTTATCCACTCATACAGGCTCCCTTATATTTTCTTACCAGTGCGGAACTCGTCGCTGCCGTTTCGAATGCCGGAGGCCTGGGTACGTTGGGACCACACGCCGGGCAAGACAGCCTGCCGGGTTCACGTTATATAGCGCTGGATCGGATGCGCCAGGAGATCAGAAAAGTAAAAACACTTACGGATAACCCTTTCGCCGCAACGTTAATTAACGGGCCTGATATGAGTTTCTGGCGACCAACCGCAGAAATGCTGGTTGAAGAAGGTGTGGAAGTGGTGCTTATCAATGAAGTGCTGGATGCTGAAATCTATGATTTCTTTAAACGCAACCGCATTAAAACGCTCTACCGTGCCCTGACCCCCACTATCGCTAACTCGAAAGAAGCGGAGAAATTAGGCGCCGACATCATCATTGCCACAGGTTTTGACGAAGGCGGCACTGTGCCGTCCCGCGTGATTGGTACGTTCAGTATTGTGTCCATGATTGCGGATAGTGTAAAAATCCCGGTAATCGCCGCAGGTGGTATAGGTGATGTCCGTGGTGTGCGTGCCGCAATGGCATTGGGGGCGGAAGGTGTATTTGCTGGCAGCCTCTTTTTAACGGCGCTTGAAAATCCCGCCGATGAAAAAGTTAAACAACTGATAGTCAACTCGACCGCTGAAGATCTGCTGCTTTTCCGCACGCTGCCTGCATATTACCGCACATTACCCACCGATCTGAGCCCGAAACTGGCAGAATTAGAAGCCCAGGACACCGACCGCGAAACCATGTTTAAGGCAATGAACGGCTACCACTCTTTATGGCAGGCGATGAGACTCGGCAATTTTGATCAAGGGGTAGTGTCCACCGGCACCGGGATTTCAGTGATCAAATCAGTTCGTCCGGCCGCACAAATTGTTGCCGACCTTATGCAAGATTTTTAATAACGCCCAGCAAGGGGCGGAAATGATTCCGCTCCTAAACGGCCTCATCCTTCGCCAAAAAAATTACAATAACCTCTCCACCCACTCGGCAAATACCCGTACTTTACGGGAAAGATGCCGATGCGGATAAAGCAGTGATAACTGACGCGGCGGGACGGGAAAGTCTTCTTGCAGGTAATAAAAGAAGAAGCGGTGAAAGTGGTGGTTTATACTGGCTATGGCGAAGGCGCGGTGATCCCCGCATTATTTGACGACCTGAAAGACGCGGGCATTAAGATTATCTACCGTGATATTAATCCCACCCCAGAAAACACCCGCCTCGCTGAAGCAGCCGGGGCAGATATTATTGTCGCCACCGGTTTTGACGAAGGCGGAACTTTACCAGGTAAGGCGCTGGGAACATTTTCAATCGTACCGCTGATTGCCGATGCCGTTCAGCATGTCCCGGTACTGGCCGCCGGAGGTATCACCGACAGCCGCACCGCCAGAGCAGCCCACGCCCTTGGGGCAAGTGGCGTTTTTGCGGGTTCCGTTTTTATCAGTACCGAAGAAAGCCGTGTACCGCAGTCAGTGAAAGACAAAATCATTCACGCTGACGGGCTCGACATGCTGCTGTTCCGTACTTTGCCCGATTATTATCGTTCATTACCTGGCAAGCTGGCAGAAAAACTGGTGCAAATGGATAAAGCTGGAGCCAGTAACGAAGAGCTTGGCAAAACCATGGGAGGTTTACGTGGTCTGCGTATTGGGATGCTCGAAGGAAATACTGATGAAGGTTATATCTCACTGGGCACCGGCATCGGCAGTATTCGGGAGATTAAAACTGTCGCTAAAGTGGTTAATGAATTAGCTGTGTGAAAGTTTCCCGCCCCGTGTAGGTCTGGTCAGTCAACTGCCTGCGCATGTACTCAATTTTATCTGCATGATATATTTAACATTGTTATATAGTTTCCTTTTTACTCATGCCTGGGCAGACCTGATGAATATTAATATACGACCTGCACTTATTTCTGATGTCGATAGTATTTTCGATGTCAGAACGTCAGTTATCGAAAATCATCTTAGTCGCGAAGAAATGCGGCAGATGGGAATTACTGAAAGCGTAGTGGCCGATATGATTCAGAGTAGCGCCTGCGCGTGGGTTGCGACAGAAAATGAAAAAATCATCGGGTTCTCAATGATTTTGCCGGATGAAGGTTGTCTCTTTGCAGCCTTTGTTCGCCCGGAGTATGAAGGTAAAGGTGCCGGGCGTAGGCTTGTTATGGCCGCTGAGCAGCAGTTGTTCAAACAGCATGATATTGCCTGGCTGGAAACCGATAAGCACAGTCGCGCAGCGAAATTTTACCTGCATCTCGGCTGGGGGAATCAAACGGATATCAACGAAACGGATATCCGATTAGAGAAAACAAATCGTCGCGTATAGCCCTTTTCACAAGGACCGGCAGATTACCGGTCCAGTGGGAAAGTTATTGCAAAGCGCGGTTGTCACACCAGCACCCTATTCGGAATACCGTTTCTTCTGAATGACATAACCGGGACTACTCGCTGATGAGAGCAACCTCAAACCGCACACCCGGCATCATTTTTTCAAGACCGTCGGTCAGCATCTTTCCAGCTTCATGAAGTTTCTCCAGCGGCATCTGCGGGAGACTCTCCAGAATGAACCACATTTGCTGAGCCTCCACATCTAAACGGGTTCTGATCCCCTGTCGCCAGTTCCAGCGACGACAGGTCACGCCGACATCATCACACCAGATAACTTCCCCACGCGCGGGATATTCCACCGCAGGTTCACCTTCTTTAAAGGTATCAAAAGGCTCGTTGCCTTCTGCCATTTTCAGGCGCGGCGAGCCCTGGTATGCAGCCCTATTTTCGCCTCCAACAGGAATGGCATATCGCAGGCTGACGGCATTATAGAGATCCACCACCGGATCGAGGGCTGGCATCGTGCCATCACGAAGCACACGCTTACGCAATGCATCAGCCGAACAGGGAGTACGTTTCGGCTTGGCACCGAAGCCCTGAAACACCGCTGCCCAGGCAGCCATATGAGCTTCAGCCCACTCAGGTACTCCCATCTGAACGGCTTCACAGGCGTCTTTCAGCGCCGATTCCCCGACATCAGGGTTCACTACAGGCGCGGCCTGTACATAGATACTGAGAGCCCGAAAACCGGGGGCGATACCATAGACCTCAGGGGCAATTGACGGAGCAACTGTAAACACGGGATAATCCTTTAATGACTAATTTATTCCATGATATCGACCAATGACCAAAAAAGTCAATTTAGTGACCAGTGCAGGTGCGGATGTCAGCACCGTGAACGAAGCCGTATCTCAGCGGATTAAGCTATATCGTAAGCAAAAAAAATTATCGCTTGATGAGTTATCCCGGCGAGCCAATATCAGTAAAGGCATGCTGGTCGAAATTGAAGGATGTAAGGCCAACCCGAGTATTGCGCTGTTGTGTCGTCTTGCCGCAGCGATGGGGGTATCTGTCGCGGATTTTGTGGATGTGAGCATTAAGCCTGATGTTCACATTATTACTGAAGCGGAGATCCCAGAACTGTGGAGAGGAGACAAGGGGGGAAGTGCCCGACTCCTTGCTGGTTCGGATGGGCCGGACATGACCGAACTCTGGTTATGGGAAATGCTGCCCGGCGAGAAATTTCATTCTACGGGACACCCCTCTGAAACGCTGGAGCTGCTGTATGTGCAGTCTGGAACGCTTACGCTTGGTGTGAAAGAGACGGTGTATAAGGTGAATAGCGGTTGCTCGGCGACAGCCAAAACGGATGTGCCTCACTTCTATGAAAACCAGGAAGAATCCCCCCTGAATTTCATTATGACCGTTAACGAAAAAGCATCCTGATGAGGCGACTTCTTGTTGAACCTACCGCACAAAGCGGTCATTTTACTCAGCGTCGGGCGAATCGTCCGCACACTTTAAATTCCCTGCCCCTTCAACGGCTTTCCGGGATCCACCGCCAGGACACTTGATCATTCCCATCAACCTCGGCAATACTGTATATATAAACAGTATTGCCGAGGTTGTTTACTGATGAAGCCCATTCCTTCCACTGACACAGAGAGTGCCATCGCCCTGCCGCTCTTTACCGAGCGCGTCTCCTGCGGCTTTCCGAGCCCGGCGGCGGACTATATTGATGAAGCCATCGATCTGGTGAAAAGCCTGATCCCGCATCCCTCTGCCACCTACGTTTTGCGCGTATCGGGCGATTCGATGCGGGATGCAGCGATCGTGCCGGAGTCAATGTTGCTGGTGGATTCCAGCCTGCGGGCGGGCGATGGTGATATCGTGGTGGCCCGTCTGAGCAGCGGATTTACCGTCAAACGCCTGCGGCTGCACCCTGCCCCGCATCTGATGCCTGAGAACCCGGCCTATTCGCCGATCCCCCTTCACGAAAGCGACGACGTGCAGATCCTCGGGGTTGTTACCACGGTGATCACCCTGCCGAAGCGGTCTGCCCCATACAAAGCGAAATGAGGGTTATGTTTTTGTTTTCATGATTAAAAAATCAATCAGCGCCTGGACCCTTTTTGCCTTGCCGGTGCTTTTTAAATAGTAGAGATAAACCGGGGGATAGGTTTTCCAGTAAGGTCTCATGACCGGAATAAAATTTTCTTTGTCAGGCTGCAATTCATATACCGGCTCAAACATTCTGCCGATCCCAAGCCCACAGCGTATTCCGTCAGCCATTACATCAATATCATTACTGATGAGCTGCCCCGGCATTTCAACCGTTAGCGGGTCGCCTTTATCTTCCAGCATTAACGGGAGGATGCGGTTATTGGTGATAAAGCGATAGCCGATTAGTTGATGCTGATGTAAATCTGCCGGATATTCCGGTGTGCCATATTGTTCAAGATAGGCGGCAGAGGCATACAAGCCTTCATGAAAGGGCTTCATTAACTGGCGAGCCACCACGCCCTCTTCCAGAATATCGCCAAAGCGAATGCCCATATCAAAGCGTTCATCAATCAAATTCACGGTTCCGTCATAAACGGATACCTCAAGCTGGATCCCCGGATAAGTTTGGCAAAACTCCGCCATACAGGGTTTCAGAATAAGCAGGTACGCAAAGCGAGACAGCGTAATTCTGACCAGCCCTGACGGCTCCTGATTCAGGTCTTTGATGTTTTCCACCGCCCCTTCTAGCGATGCCACCGCCCGCAATGTCTGTTGCAACAGTTGTTCCCCGGCATCGGTTAACTCAATACGCCGCGTAGTGCGGACAAAAAGCGGATGGCCAATATGCTGCTCAAGCTGTTTTAGCGCTTTGCTCACGGAAGGCGGCGTTATCTCAAGTTTCCTCGCCGCAGCAGTAATGCTGCCCTCACGCGCAATGCTCTGGAAAATACGAATTTGGTTGTAAATGACATTGTTCATGGCGATATCCGAAAGAAGATACAGCATAGATTATTAGCTATTGGCTAAAAGTGTATAAGCCATTGCTGCCCTAAACAACAGAATCAGGGTTGTTTATACTGCCTTTTCGTTAACATTGGCTCACGAAATTTATCCGGAACACGGTGGGAAACTGGCCATAAATGACGCCGTCACGTTCATTAAACAGACAGGATAAGGAGATAAGTATGCAGTATGTAAACCTCGGGCGAAGCGGTCTGAAAGTCTCTCGACTGTGTCTGGGATGCATGAGTTATGGCGAACCAGGACGTCTTCCGCAGCCCTGGTCACTGGATGAAAAGACTTCGCGGCCCTTAATCCGCCAGGCGCTTGAGGCCGGTATTAATTTTTTTGATACGGCGAATATTTACTCCGGAGGAAGCTCCGAAGAGATTGTCGGTCGTGCGTTACGCGATATGGCCTATCGGGATGAAATCGTCGTCGCCACCAAGGCCTTTTTCCCCTGGCGCAACTCACCAAACACCGGTTTTCTGTCGCGAAAATCGCTTTTTCAGGCCATCGATGACAGCCTGACCCGTCTGGGTATGGATTATGTCGATCTGTATCAGATCCACCGTTTTGATCACAGCACTCCCGTTGAGGAGACCATGGAAGCGCTTCACGACCTCGTGAAAGCCGGGAAAATTCGCTACATCGGGGCATCCTCAATGGAGGCCTGGCGCTTTGCGAAGATGCAACATGTAGCAGACCGTAATGGCTGGACGCGTTTTGTTTCTATGCAACCGCAATACAATCTTCTGTATCGGGAAGAAGAGCGTGAAATGCTGCCCTTATGTGAAGACCAGGGCGTGGGGGTTATTCCCTGGAGTCCAATGGCACGAGGTAGACTAACCCGTGACTGGAGTGAAACCACTCCCCGAACGCAGAACGATGCTTTTGCGCTGAAAATGTATGAGAATGCGGCAGATCAGGACCGTAATGTGGTTGATGTTGTGACGAGCATCGCGACCATGCGCAGCGTTCCGCGGGCAGCTATCGCACTTGGATGGCTACTATCTAAATCGGTGGTTACGGCCCCCATTATTGGCGCTACCAAAGCAGAACATCTTGCCACCGCAGTGGATGCGCTGACGCTGACATTATCGGTCGAAGAAATCGCAGCGCTTGAAGCACCCTACACGCCACACGCTGTGGATGGCATTGTACCGCCGCTGTCGGAAAACCCGCCCCAGCTGTTATCTCCGCGAATTAAATAGGGACGTCATGCGCACAACGTTAAATCCCATCGGAAATATGAGGTCGCTTATGAAAGCCGGAATATCATTGTCATTATCGTTAGCGCTCAGTTGTTCTGCTGTTGCCCAGGATAAGAACCTATCTCTTCCGCCCGTGTTTACTCTTTTTGAGCTTGTCATTAAGCAAGATAAAAATATTGCCTTCGAGCGTCTGGCTGACAAGAATATGACCGCCTCGGTAAGGGAGGAACCCGGAACCCTGGCGATGTATTCAACCAGCAAGAAAGCGGCCCCGTCGACCGTCTATCTTTTTGAAATCTACGCTGATAGCGACGCCTATCAAAAGCACATAGCGTCAAGGCCTTACAAAGATTTCCTTCGCAATGCTTCTGATGTTCTGGACCTGAGCCAAAAGCGCAGAATCGATGTAATACCGCAGTTCTTAGCGGATAAAAAGATCACGCAAAACGATGACATGATCAATAACTTTGTCATCGTGGATGTGAAACCAGAATGTGAACGCACTTTTCGTCACATTGTTCTACCTGAAATGGCGCAGTCAATTCAGCGAGAAGAAGGCGTTCTGGCCATGTATGCCGCTATTGATAAGGCCCACCCTACCCGTTGGTATTTTTATGAAATATACGCCAGCGAAGATGCTTATCAGGCCCATCGTTTGACACCCCATTTTAAAGAATACATTGAGCAGACAGCAGACATGACCACAGATAAACAGGCCATTGCGATTAAACCCGAAAAGATAATGAATAAAGGCGGCCTGATATATAAAGCTGAATGAAGGAGAAAATTGCTGGTGAAGCTTTTCTGTTTGGCAACACTAAATTTTCTCAAACATCAACAAGATCAGGAGACGGCCTTCTGAACCCCTTGCTTTACTCTGCTCGCACGCGATACTGTATGCATATACAGTACACCGAAAATTATTCACCATGCTCGCACTCGTTGACGTCAACAACTTCTACACCTCCTGCGAAACCGCGTGGCGGCCAGAGCTTATCGGCACGCCGGTGGTGGTGCTGTCCAATAACGACGGCTGCATTATTTCGCGCTCAGCCGAGGCCAAAAAGCTCGGCATCAAAATGGGCGAGCCGTGGTTTAAGCTGAAATCGGCGCTGGCGCATCAGGGCGTAGTCACCTTCAGCAGCAACTATGCGCTGTACGGCGATATGAGCCATCGGGTGATGAGCACCCTGGAAGAAATCTGCCCGAGAGTCGACGTTTACAGCATTGATGAGGCGTTTGCCGATCTGACCGGGATCCAAGAGCTGGAAAAAGTGGGGCGCGAAATCCGCGAGCAGATCTTCCAGCGCACCCTGCTGACGGTCGGGGTCGGCATTGCGCCGACCAAAACGCTCGCTAAACTGGCCAATCATGCGGCAAAAATCTATCCGCAGACCAAAGGCGTGGTCGACCTCTCCTCCCCGGCGCGCCAGCGCAAGCTGATGGCGATCACGCCGGTGGAAGAAGTCTGGGGCGTGGGCCGCAGGCTAAGCAAAAAACTCAATGCAATGGGCATCGATAACACCCTGAAACTGGCCGACTGCGACCTGTGGTTTATCCGCAAAAATTTCAGCGTGGTGCTGGAGCGTACCGTGCGCGAACTGCGCGGTGAGCCCTGCGTGGCCTTTGAAGAGTATCCCCCGGCGAAACAGGAAATTATCAGCTCGCGCTCATTCGGCAAACGCACCAGCGACTATTACGAAGTCCGGGAAGGCATCTGCACCTGGGCGGCACGGGCGGCGGAGAAAATGCGCCATGAGCACCAGTTTTGTCGCTACGTCGCGGCGTTCATTAAAAGCAGCCCGCACGATGAACACGAACCCTATTACAGCAACAGCCACGGTATTCGCCTGTTAACCCCGACCCAGGACACCCGCGATATCCTCGCCGCTGCCACCCGCTGCCTCGACGTCATCTGGAAACAGGGGCCGCGTTATCAGAAAGCGGGCGTGATGCTGGGGGATTTTTTCAGTCAGGGAGTGGCGCAGCTCAACCTGTTTGACGAGTTTTCCCCGCGTCCCAACGGCGAACAATTGATGTCGCTTATCGATACGCAGAACAAAAAAGGCAACAAGCTGTGGTTCGCCGGCCAGGGGATTTCCCCGGCGTGGACCATGAAGCGCGAGATGCTTTCCCCCGCCTGGACCACCAAACTGAGCGACATTCCCCGCACCATTGACTGAGTCCCAACGCGCCTGTCCGGGCATCCATCAGTCTTTTGTCAACGCCAGACGCTCGGTCAGCCAGGGCAGGATCTCCTTTTTGCGGCTGGTCATACCAGGAAGCGGCACCTGGCATGACCCTATGACCTTGTTGTCTGAGAAATACAAAACTGAGTTGTGCTGTGTGATGTCCGTCAGGATAAGCACCACGATATCCAGCGACGACTGCTGCCTGGCGTGGTCGATTTCCTGTAGCAGCCCCGGTAAGTGAGGGTCGATATCTGACAGCGCGGCAACTTCAATCTGTGACAGTAAAATCGACAGACCGTGAAGCTGATAATTTTTAGCGTCACGATGAAGAAGCTGGGAGGCGGATTGACCGCTGAGATCCGTTTTCGCGGCCAGGAGACCGTCAACGAACGACTGATAATCCACCTCGACGATATCCCGCAGAAATGCCACCGCCTGCCGGTCCTGCGCGGTCGTCGTCGGGCCGGTGAGCGCCACCGTGTCGCTGAGAATAGCCCCCAGCAGCAAGGTGGCCTGCGAGGCGGAAAGCGGCATCGGGCTTTCGCGGGTCAGAATAGCGAGGATAACCGTGGCACTGCACCCGACGGCACGAACCCAGACATCCGGCGGATTACGGGTCACTACCGTCCCGATGCGATGGTGGTCAATGATGCCGATGATATCGCTATCCAGTAGCGTGGGTAGCCCCTGCTCCGCATCGGAGAAATCGACCAGCCAGACCTTTTTATCGGTGAGATTTTCAGTCAATAACGCAGGCGGCGAAACGCCCGCCGCATCGAGGATATAACGGGTTTCCGGGGTGAGTTCCCCCAATCGAAAAGGGGTAGCCGGGCGGGCGGTATACGTCAGCCAGTCGGCCACCACCCGCGCGCTGCAAATACTGTCGCTGTCAGGGTTACGATGACCAAAGACATAGATCATCGACTCACTTTCAGCGGGAACGGGATGTTGCGTTTTCATAGTCATACACTCGGCGTGACATTAAGTAACGAAAGATATACGCTTTATATATATTTCATTATGGTGTGTATATCTATGGGTATCGTCAAAATCTCCGATCTGCTGCACGAAGACATTCGTGACGCCAGCAAAGCGATGTCGCGTTCAGTCAATGCGCAGGCTGAATACTGGATCCGCCTCGGCATGATGAGCGAGCTGTATCCGGAACTTAACTATCAGCAAATCAAAATGATGATGCTGAAATCAGGCTCAGACCGTTTGCTGGAGGTCATCAATGCCATCAATTCTCATTAAAACAGCTGAAGAACTCGCGATCCAACGCCGCGCCGGTGAACTGCTGGCCTCGGTGTTTGAGATGCTCGACGCGCGAATCGTGCCGGGTGTGTCCACCATGCAAATCAACGATTGGGTCGAAGCGTTTATCGTCAACGATCTGCAGTCGCGTCCCGCCAGCAAGGGGCAGTACGATTTTCCATATGTGCTGAATACCTCGGTCAACGACGTGGTGTGCCACGGTATTCCGAAGACCACCGAGCACCTGAAATCCGGGGCGATTGTGAACGTCGATATCACCCTGGAAAAAGACGGGCTGATTGCCGATTCCAGCAAAATGTACCTGGTAGGCGACGTCTCCCCGCTGGCCCGTCGGCTGGTGAACAAGACCTATGAAGCGATGTGGAAAGGCATTAAAGCCGTGAAGCCGGGCGCGACGCTGGGCGATATCGGGCATGCTATTCAGTCGTATGTTGAAAACAACGGCTATAGCGTGGTGAGGGAATATTGCGGGCACGGCATCGGTCGAGAGATGCATGAAGAGCCGCAGGTACTGCACTACGGCAAACCCGGCGACGGAGAGGTGCTGCGCGAAGGGATGGTGTTTACGATCGAACCGATGGTTAATCAGGGCGACAGTAAAATCAAAACCAAAAAAGACGGCTGGACGGTAGTCACCCGCGACAAAAAGCTGTCGGCCCAGTGGGAACACACCATCGCCGTCACCGCCGACGGCTTCGAAGTGTTAACGTTGCGCAAAGGTGAAACGATCCCGTAGGCGCGTGCAAGCGCAGCGCCGCCGGGCATTGTCACGCATCTAACTCATCAAACACCTGCTGCGCCAGATGCAGCGTGGCGTTAGCGGCCGGAAGGCCGCAGTACAGCGCCGAGTGCATGATCAGCTCTTTGAGCTCATCGCGAGTGACGCCGTTATTAAACGCCGCACGCAGGTGCATTTTCAGCTCCGCTTCCCGGTTGAGCGCAATCAGCATCGCAATGGTTATCAGGCTGCGGGTGTGGTGGCTAAGCCCCGGACGCGTCCAGGTTTCGCCCCATGCATAGCGGGTGATGAAGTTCTGAAACTCCTCATTGAGCGGCGACAGATTGTCGAGGGTGCGGTCCACGTGTGCATCGCCAAGGACCTTGCGGCGCACCTCCATCCCCTGCTGATAACGCGCTTCATCGTCCATTTATTGCCCCCGGAAATAGGTCAGCAGCGCGGCGGTAAACTCGTCGGCGGCTTCCACGTTAGAAAGATGCGACGCAAGCAACGTCACGCGTTGACTGCCCGCAATACTTTTGTAGAGATAGTCGGCGTCGGCGACGGTGGTTACCGGATCGTTTTGTCCGGCAATGATCAGCACTGGCGCAGTTATGCCGCTCACTTCAGCGCGTAAATCGGCGGCGGCCAACGCTTCACAGCCTTCGGCGTATCCTTCCGGATCCATATGCGTCAGTTGATGGACCAACTGTTCCACCACTTCCGGCGCGTGCTGGCGAAAAGCCGGGGTAAACCAGCGATCAGCCGTTCCGGCCGCTACCACTTCCATACCCTCCTGACGCACCGCCCGGGCCCGCGATAGCCAACTGGCCTGATCGCCAATTTTGGCCGCGGTGTTGGCGAGCGCAAAACCGTAAAAACGCTCAGGGGCAAAACGCGCCAGCCACAGACCGGTCAGGCCGCCGACGGAAATCCCGCAGAAACAGGCCTTGTCGATATGCAGGTGATCGAGCAGGGCAATCACGTCCTCACCCAGCTGCGCAAGGCTCACTTTGCCGCGCTTGGTGGTTTGTCCGTGACCGTGAGTATCGTAGCGCAGCACGCGAAAATGGGCGCTGAGCGCCGCCAGCTGCGGTTCCCACAGCGACAGCGTGGTGCCCATCGAGTTGGACAGCACCAGCACCGGCGCGTTTTCCGGGCCATCAATCTGATAATGAATCGTCATGGCGTTGCTCCTGATATCGCGTCAGAACCTGACGCACAAAATGCCGGGCACTGCCGGTGGCCGTTGACGGATCCAGCAGCGCAGTAAGTTCAGCCGAAGAAAAATGCGTGGTGATGTGTGCGTTGTGCTCCAGGAGGTGCAGCAGCGGACGCTTCTGCTCCAGCGCCTGATGGCACAACGTCTCCACCAGATGATGCGCATCCTGCTTGCCGATGTGTTTCGCCAGCGCCAGGGTGACAGCTTCCGCCATGATCAGGCCGTGGGTAATATCCAGGTCGGCGCGCATTTTGGTCGTATCGACCTGCATCCCGCGCACCAGCTGTTCGCTCTGGGCCATCACCGCCCCGCTCAACGTCAGCAGTTCGGGCAACACTTCCCACTCCGCCTGCCAGCCGCCGAGCGCCCTTTCATGCTGCTGAATTTGGCTGGCGTACAGCGTGGCCATCAGTCCCGGTGTGCGCTGCGCGGCGGTGAGAATTGCCGCGCAGCCGACCGGGTTGCGTTTATGTGGCATGGTGGAAGAGCCGCCCCGTCCAGGGGCCGTGGGTTCGCTAACCTCGGCCACTTCGGTTTGCATCAGCAGCGCAAAATCGTTGGCGAATTTACCGAGCGTGCCGCACACGCCCGCGTACCAGTGGCCGACCTCGAGCAGACGATCGCGCTGGCTGTGCCAGGGCGTATCCGGCAGCGTCAGACTCAGCTCTTTCGCCAGCGCCTGCGCCACCGTCGGGCCGTTTTCATTGAGCGACGCCAGGGTGCCCGCCGCGCCGCCAAACTGTAAGGTCAGGGCATTATCTTGCAGTTCGCGCAAGCGTCGCTGCCAGCGCAGCAAGGCATCCAGCGTACCCGCCAGTTTGAGGCCAAAGGTGACCGGCAGCGCGTGTTGCATCCAGGTGCGGCCGGGCATCACCGTGTCGCGATGAGCTTCAGTTTGTTCGGCGAACGCGGCTAACAGCGAACTCAGCATGGCGTCGGTTTTGAGCAACGCCTGACGCAGTTGCAGCACGAACCCGGTATCGATCGCGTCCTGGCTGGTCGCCCCCCAATGGACATACCGGGCGGCCTCGGCATCATGCTGTTTCACCTGCGCGGTCAGCTGCTTAATCAGCGGGATCGCCAGGTTGCCTGCGCTGGCGGCGGCGTCAGCCAGCGCGGGTAAATCGATGTTCTGTACATCACAGGCGCGTTCAATCGCCGCCACGGCAGAAACCGGGATCACGTTACACTGTGCTTCGGCTCGCGCCAGTGCGGCTTCAAAATCGAGCATCCCCTGCACGGTTTGCGCATCGCTGAATATTGCTGTCAGCGCACTGCCGCGCAACAACGGGGTCAACACATCCATTCCTGCTCCTTAAACCCGTTCAATAATCAGCGCGATCCCCTGACCTACGCCGATACACATGGTGCATAACGCATAACGCCCGCCGGTACGTTTCAGCTGATACGCAGCGGTCATCGCCAGCCGTCCACCGGAAGCCCCCAGCGGATGCCCCAGCGCAATCGCCCCGCCGTTCGGATTGACGTGGGCCGCGTCGTCCGCCAACCCCAGGGAGCGAGTTACCGCCAGCGCCTGGGCAGCAAAGGCTTCGTTCAGTTCTATCACATCCATCTGCGCCAACGTCAAGCCGGTTTGTGCCAGCACTTTGCGTACCGCAGGCGACGGACCATAGCCCATAATGCGCGGCGCAACGCCTGCCGACGCAATGCCCACTATCCGCGCCAGCGGTTGTAAATCATGGCGGGTTAACGCCTGTTCGCTCGCCAGCAGCAGCGCGCACGCTCCGTCATTCACGCCGGAGGCGTTGCCCGCCGTGACGCTTCCGTCGGCACGCACCACCCCTTTCAGTTTAGCCAGTGATTCCAGGGAGGTCGCGCGCGGGTGCTCATCGCGCTCAAAATTCAGGGCATCACCTTTGCGTTGTGGCACCGACACCGCAATCAGTTCGTCGGCAAACAGCCCTTTCTCCTGCGCCTGGGCGGTACGCTGCTGGCTGCGTAAAGCGAAAGCATCTTGATCGGCACGGGAAACGCCAAACTCTTGCGCCACGTTTTCCGCCGTTTCGGGCATCGAATCAACGCCATAGCGCGCTTTCATCAGCGGGTTGATAAACCGCCAGCCGATGGTGGTGTCTTCCATTTTCATGCTGCGGCTGTAGGCGCTGTCGGCCTTGCCCATCACGAACGGCGCGCGGGACATGCTTTCCACGCCCCCGGCGATCATCAGTTGCGTTTCACCGCTTTTAATCGCCCTGGCCGCAATGCCGATGGCATCAAGGCTGGAACCGCACAGGCGGTTGATGGTGCTGCCCGGCACGCTTTCCGGCAGCCCGGCCAGCAGCAGCGCCATCCGCGCCACGTTGCGGTTATCTTCCCCGGCCTGATTGGCGCAGCCGTAAATCACATCGTCAATGTACGCCGGATCCAGCCCCGGATTTCGCGCCAGCAACGCCTTCAACGGCAGCGCAGCCAGGTCATCAGCCCGCACGCTGGCCAACGTACCACCAAAACGCCCGAACGGGGTGCGCACCGCATCGCAGATATAAGCCTGAGTCATGATAATTCCTTATGCGCTGTGCGCCAGCTGGCTGAAGATCAGTTTTACCGGCGTGAGCCGCTGTAACTCTTCAAAAGAGAGACCGTTGAAAATTTCCCGTACCGTCGGGCCTTCAGGGGTGATATCGATAACGGCGAGGTCGGTATAAATGCGGCTGACGCACGCCACGCCGGTCAGCGGATAGCTACAGTGTTCCACCAGCTTACATTCACCGTCGCGGGTCAGGTGATCCATCATCACGAACACCTGTCGGGCACCAATCGCCAGATCCATCGCCCCGCCGACCGCCGGAATGGCGTCGGGCGCGCCGGTGCTCCAGTTGGCTAAATCACCGCTGGCGGAGACCTGGTATGCGCCAAGGACGCAAATATCAAGATGGCCACCGCGCATCATGGCAAACGAGTCGCCGTGATGGAAAAAACAGCCGCCGGGCAATAGGGTGACGTACTCTTTCCCGGCGTTGATCAACTCTGGATCTTCTTCACCCGGCTGCGGTTTTGGCCCCATGCCCAGCAGGCCGTTTTCGCTGTGGAGGAAGATTTCTTTATCCGCCGGAAGGTAGTTGGCGATTCGGGTCGGCAGGCCGATACCCAGATTGACGTAAGCGCCTTCAGGAATGTCCTGCGCCACGCGTTTTGCCATCTCGTCTCGGGTCAGTTTTTGCATTGTGTGTTCCTCAGGCGCTTTTGGCCGCAGTCAGGTTAGCCAGCGAGTACACGCGCTGAACGAAGATCCCCGGCGTGACGACGTGTTCCGGATCGAGCTCCCCCAACGGCACAATGTCTGACACTTCCGCCACGGTGATTTTTGCCGCGGTAGCCATAATCGGCCCGAAATTGCGCGCCGCTTTGCGATAAACCAGGTTGCCCCAACGATCCGCCTGATGGGCTTTGATCAACGCGAAATCCGCCCGGATCGGGTATTCAAGCACGTAATGACGACCGTCGATTTCGCGGGTTTCTTTTCCTTCCGCCAGCGGGGTGCCATAGCCGGTGGGCGTAAACACCGCGCCCAGCCCGGCACCGGCCGCCTGAATACGCGCCGCCAGATTACCCTGCGGGACCAGCTCCAGCTCCACTTTGCCGCGACGATAGAGGTCGTCGAAAATCTGCGAATCGACCTGACGCGGGAACGAGCAGATCATTTTGCGCACCCGCCCGGCTTTCAGCAGCGCTGCCAGGCCCACTTCACCGTTGCCGGCATTGTTATTGATGATGGTGAGGTCGCGGGCGCCCTGTTCAATCAGGGCATCAATCAGGAAGGTAGGCTGTCCGGCGGGGCCAAAGCCGCCAATCATGATGGTGGCGCCGTCGGGGATCCCGGCGATGGCCTGTTCCGGCGTCGGGACGCTTTTGTCGATCATCAGGTCGCTCCTTGTTGTGCGGTTATCGCACTTTTATGCGTTGTTCGCACAAAATGTGACCCGCTTAACGATGTGGGTCAAGGGCGATAATCGAAATATGGTGCGATTATCGAACATCCTGTATCTTTGTCTTCAGAATGTGATCGCAGGCAAACGCGGAGACAAAAAATATGACCAAACATCCTGATGATGTGCTGAACGGCGAGAGCGACCCGTTCAAAGGTGACCCGAATTACATGGCCTCACTGGCGCGTGGGCTGGAGGTTATCCAGGCCTTTACCCCGCAGCGCCCGGTGCTGTCGATTTCTCAAATCAGTCAGAAAACCGGCATTCCCCGCGCGGCGGTGCGGCGCTGCCTGTATACCCTCGGCAAGCTGGGATTTGTGTATGCAGAAGACGGCAAAAACTTCCAGTTACGCCCACGCATTTTGTCCCTGGGCCATGCCTGGCTGGCCTCCACGCCGCTGGCTCGTTCGGCGCAGCCGGTACTCAAACACCTGAGTGAAATGCTGAACGAATCCTGTTCTATCGCCACCCTGGACGGGGACGATATTTTGTACATCGCGCGGGCATCGAGTTCCCGAATCATGACCATCGACCTGGATATCGGCAGCCGTCTGCCCGCCTGGGCCACGTCGATGGGGCGGGTGTTATTGAGCCACCAGCCGGAAGAGAAGCTGAACGATATGCTGGCACGGGTGACGATGATTCGTTACACCCCGCAGACGGTAGATTCAGTGAGTAAACTGCGCACGGAGCTGAAGCGCGTGCGTCAGCAGGGATACGCGCTCAACGATCAGGAGTTGGAAATGGGGTTACGGTCGCTGGCGGTGCCGCTGTTTAATCCGCAAGGGCATTGTGTGGCGGCGCTTAACGTCGGGGTGCATGCAGGTCAGGTCTCCGCCAGCGAGATGGTCGAGCGCGTGCTGCCGGAATTGGAGAAAGCGGCGAAAGAGCTGACCCTGCTGCTGCGCTAGCGGCTGCGTTTGGCGTGACGCTCCCAGTTATCCTGCTTTGCCTGCTCTGATTTTTTCAGCGCCACATAACACGCCCCGCTGCCGCCGTGATGCGGCAGTGCGCTACAAAACGCCTGCACATCGTCAAACTCGGTCAGCCAGCGCGCCAGATAACTGCGAATGATGTTGGCGTGCGAGTTATCAGCCTTGCCTTTGCCGTGAACCACCAGCACGTTGCGCAAACCGTCCTGCCGCGCCTGATGGATAAACGCAAACAGCAGCTGTCGGCTTTGCTCTACCGACTGTCGCAGCAGGGTCAAACTGGCCTGTTGGCTGTATTTTCCCAGACGCAGCTTATCCAGCACGCCGTTTTGCAGTCCTTCGCGCTTGAACTCCAGCGGCGTACCAAGCGGCACAATATCGAGAAAACCGGTGGTGAGGAAATTATCCAGCTGAAGCGTGTCGATCCGCTGTGGCGACCGGCTGTTGCGGCTGGGCTGCCAGTGCACATCATGGCCGCGCTTCAGGGGCTGGACATCCTCCATGGCGTCAAGAAACAGAAATTTGTCGTCAGGGTTCATCTTCACCTCCTCCTGCTGCTACGGCGACTGCTGAAAAGCTACTATAGCCGCGCCCTGCCTCACGCTCAACGCGTTTTGGATTTCTGGAAACTGATTGCTGAAAGAATATATTCTGGGATGAATTTTAACCAAATGGGGAATATCGATAGTTAACCTGCACTAAACTAAAATTAATACGAGGTAACATGCAAAAATAATGTTAAGAAAGCGTGAAATCTATCACCTAAAAGTACTGGTGTTTCCGTCCAGATTCGCTATAACTGTAATACCTGCACGGGGAGTCAATTGCAGGGTCACGTTATGGAAATATTGCTGTGTATACTGCGGGGTCTGGCGGATGTCGACAGATCCTGTTTTTTTATGAGTTGAATATAATCCCGCCTGAAATAACCCATCCCCGGTTAACACTTTCGCTATTTTCGCACGATGACTGAATTATTCGTTGCGCTGGTAATAATAATGCCACCTGCCAACGGATCTGTTTTGGACAATATCGTCACCCTTTATTCAAATGATTTTTCAACCGCAAACCCGCGATTGTAACGCCCCTGATAATAACTATTAATAGTAAATCCAGCTCACCCTCTGGGGTGATTCTATGGTTGCTGAGATGGGTGGCATGCTATCTTGTCAGCCGCCCATTGGGCCGGGGATAACCCCCTTAACCAAGGAATCGTGATGCTGACACTGCTGGAAGATAAAATTGCGACCCCGCTCGGGTCGCTGTGGATCCTGTGCGATGAAGCGTTCAATCTGCGCGCCGTCGAGTGGGAAGAACATAGTGACCGGATGGAGCAACTGTTGGCGCTGCATTATCGAACCGAAGGCTATGAGCGCGTCGCGGCCAGCAATCCCAATGGCTTAAGCCGTAAGATGAAAGATTACTTCGACGGCGATCTGAGCGTCATTGATACCCTACCCAGTGCCACGGCAGGCACGCCGTTTCAGCGCGATGTCTGGCAGGCGCTGCGCGCCATTCCCTGCGGTCAGGTGATGCATTACGGTGAGCTTGCCGCGCAGTTAGGCCGACCGGGTGCGGCCCGCGCGGTGGGTGCCGCCAACGGCTCAAATCCTGTGAGTGTGGTGGTTCCCTGCCACCGGGTCATCGGGCGCAACGGCACCCTGACCGGTTATGCCGGTGGCGTTGAGCGTAAAGAGTGGTTGTTGCGCCATGAAGGCTACCTGTTACTTTGATTTTTCGTGCCTTTCTGGAATTTTTAGGGAGTTTATAAGTAATTCGTTCCAGCTTAAATTCATAGATTTCATAGGGATATGCGCACATTATCATTTCCCATGCATATATTGCGTGAATCGGGGTGCCGAGACTTACGTGCTCCACAAAAAGATGTTAAAATTGACCAATATCAATTAAAGCCTGAGCAAATCTATGATCCCGGAAAAGCGAATTATTCGACGCATCCAGTCTGGCGGTTGTGCTATCCACTGCCAGGATTGCAGCATCAGCCAGCTCTGCATCCCGTTCACCCTCAATGAACATGAGCTCGATCAGCTTGATAATATCATCGAGCGTAAAAAGCCGATTCAGAAGGGTCAAACCCTGTTCAAAGCAGGCGATGAGCTGAAATCCCTGTATGCCATTCGTTCCGGGACGATTAAAAGCTACACCATCACCGAACAAGGCGATGAGCAAATCACCGGCTTCCATTTGGCGGGCGATTTAGTCGGCTTTGACGCCATCGGCACCGCCCATCACCCGAGCTTTGCGCAGGCGCTGGAAACGGCGATGGTCTGTGAAATCCCGTTTGAAACGCTGGATGATCTGTCCGGTAAGATGCCAAACCTGCGTCAGCAGATGATGCGTCTGATGAGCGGCGAAATCAAAGGCGACCAGGATATGATCCTGCTGCTGTCGAAGAAAAACGCGGAAGAGCGTCTGGCGGCGTTTATCTACAACCTCTCGCGTCGTTTCGCCGAACGGGGTTTCTCTCCGCGTGAATTCCGTCTGACCATGACCCGGGGCGACATCGGTAACTACCTCGGTCTGACGGTAGAAACCATCAGCCGTCTGCTGGGGCGTTTCCAGAAAAGTGGAATGCTGGCGGTGAAAGGGAAATACATCACCATCGAAAATAGCGATGCGCTGGCAATTCTCGCTGGCCACGCCCGCAACGTCGCCTGATAACGCCCTTTCCTTTTCCTCTCGCCAGATCGTAAGTACGCGATCTGGCGAAGGTAATTCCCAGCTTTACCTGACCTACGTGTATCAACTGCCCTTATACGTCGAGTAGCCGTACTGGCTCAGCAACAGAGGGATATGCAGTTTTTCGTTGGTTTTGGTCACGGTGAACAGCACCGGGACTTCCGGGAAGAACGACGATAAGTTCTCACGCTTAAAATACTCCCCCGTTTTGAACGTCACCCGATAAACTCCGGGCTGCATGTCCTGGTCCTGAGGATAAAGGGACTTTATACGTCCATCATTATCCGTTTTCCCCTGAGCAAGTTTGTCCCAACCTGATGGCTGCTGCTTTTCCAGAGTGACATCCACGTCCTTCGACGGAATGCCCGTTTGCTGGTTCAGGATGTGGACGCTGAGCGTGCCCATCGGCGCACTATAGGCGACAGGTGCGAGAAGCGAGGTGGATAACAGGGCCAGCCCAAAAAGTTTGTTCATTGTTTTCTTCCTGTGGTTGAAATTGCAGATAACGCTAATCCATCCAGGCCGGGGAAAAAATTCAACTTTTTGTTATCAATTGTGCAACAAGTAGACTTCCCCTGACACTAATCGATAAATTTTCCTGATTTATTGATCTGGCGAAGGATATCCCCTGTTTCAATCACGCCGGATGGGTTATCTTTTATTTACAGACTGTGGTGACAGTTGTAAGGAGACCCTGTATGGCAAAGTATCAAAACATGCTGGTAGCCATCGATCCTAACCAGGACGATCAACCCGCGTTACGGCGCGCTGTTTACCTTCATCAACGGATTGGTGGATCGATTAAAGCCTTTTTGCCGATCTATGATTTTTCCTACGAGATGACCACCCTTCTGTCGCCTGACGAGCGCACCGCTATGCGTCAGGGCGTCATCAGCCAACGGACCGCATGGATCCGCGAACAGGCAAAATTCTATCTCGATGCCGGGGTGCCGATTGAAATCAAAGTGGTCTGGCACAACCGTCCGTTCGAGGCCATCATTCAGGAAATCCTGAGCGGCGGACACGATCTGCTGCTGAAAATGGCCCATCAGCACGACAAGCTGGAATCCGTGATTTTCACCCCGACCGACTGGCACTTGCTCAGAAAATGCCCTTGCCCGGTGTGGATGGTGAAAGACCAGCCGTGGCCGGAAGGCGGCAAAGCGATTGTGGCAGTGAATTTGGCCAGCGAGGAGGAGTATCACAACGCGCTTAATGACAAGCTGGTGCGTGAGACGCTGCAACTCGCCGAAGAGATTAACCATACCGAAGTGCATCTGGTCGGCGCGTATCCGGTCACGCCCATTAATATCGCTATCGAACTGCCGGATTTCGATCCGAGCGTATACAACGACGCCATTCGCGGCCAGCATCTGCTGGCGATGAAATCGCTGCGTCAGAAATACAGCATTTCCGAGGAGATGACCCACGTCGAAAAAGGGCTACCGGAAGAAGTGATCCCGGACCTGGCCGAGCATTTACAGGCGGGGATTGTGGTGTTGGGCACGGTCGGACGTACCGGGCTGTCGGCGGCGTTCCTCGGCAATACCGCGGAACAGGTTATCGATCACCTACGCTGTGACCTGCTGGCGTTGAAACCCGATCAGTATCAGACCCCGGTTGAACTCGACGATGAAGACGACGATTAAGCGTTAACGCGATATAAAAAAACGGTGAGGAAACTCACCGTTTTTTTTGTGTCTGACATCAGGATCAATGGATACCCATGTGCCAGGCGTAGTCGATCTCTTCTTTAAGCTCGATTGCGGAAAGCGCCATCAGGTCGGCAAATTCCAGTTCCAGCTGTTTTACGCGTTTCAGGTACTGTGCAGGGGTAATTGGGCTAGTATCGCGACGGAGAAATTCGACGGCCAACTGCGTGGGGGTTAATTCGGTATCCATAGCATCCTCTTTTTTGTTGATAACATATTAAGTATAGCAGCCCTGTCTGTTTGTTTTTTGACCAAAAACAACACAACGTCAATCCGTCCCTAATCAAATAATGCGAAATCATTTATTAACAATTGCGCAATGCAATTTAACAGATCTATCATGCCCGCATTCACCAAATGGTTCATATGAAATTCATGCACGTGATATCAACGCCTCTCTGAAGGCATTTTTTGCTTCATTCAAAAACCCATTACGTTTTTTATGATTCGTCTGGTTCATAAGCTTTGCGAATGGGTGTCGTTAAGGAGACAGAAATGGCAACTGGCCGTTCGTCACGCGGATTACCCCGGATCCTGCAGTGGCTTTTAGTGGTATTGATGGCCGTAATCGGCCTCGCCGTCGGTGGTCTGGGCGCCAAGCTCGCCAGCGTGGGCGGGAGTTGGTACTTCGTCATCATCGGTGTGGTGATGCTGATTGCAGCCTGGCTTATCGCCAAAAATCGTCGCGGCGGGGTTGTGCTGTACGCGGTGGCGTTTATGGCCTCGATTGTCTGGGCCGTTAGCGATGCGGGCTGGGAGTTCTGGCCGCTGTTTTCACGCCTGTTCACCTTTGGCGTACTGGCGCTGCTGGCCGCGCTGGTCTGGCCATTCCTCGGTCAACCCGCAACGGTGCGCAAAGCGCCCGCGTTTGGCGTGGCGGCGGTGCTGGCCATTATCCTGCTAGCCAGCGCCGGGGGGATGTTCCGCCCACAAACGCTGGTCACCGCCAGCGAGCAAGTGCCGGTCAAACCGGTCGCGCCTGGCGAAGCGCAGAAAAATTGGGAGCATTGGGGGAATACCACCCACGGCGATCGTTTTGCCGCGCTGGATCAAATCAATAAGCAAAACGTTAACCAGCTGCAGGTGGCATGGACCGCGCACACCGGAGACATTCCTCAGAGTAATGGTTCCGGTGCAGAAGATCAGAACACGCCGTTGCAGGTAGGCGATACGCTATTCGTGTGTACGCCATACAGTAAAGTGCTGGCGCTTGACGTCGACAGCGGGAAAGAAAAATGGCGTTATGATTCGAAAGCCACAGCACCAAACTGGCAGCGTTGCCGTGGACTCGGCTATTACGAGGAGACCCAGGCCGCTGCGGCTCCGGCAGCAGAAACCCAGCCTGCCGCCTGCCCTCGCCGTCTGTTCCTGCCGACCACCGACGCGCGTCTGATTGCCATTAACGCCGATACCGGTAAAGCCTGTGAAGACTTTGGCAACCACGGCGTGGTCGATTTAAGCGTCGGCATGGGCGAAATCAAACCGGGTTATTATCAGCAAACCTCTACCCCGCTGGTGGCCGGAAACGTGGTCGTCGTCGGTGGTCGCGTGGCGGATAACTTCTCGACGGGTGAACCGCCGGGCGTGGTCCGTGCGTTTGATGTTCACAGTGGAAAACTGGCTTGGGCGTGGGATCCGGGCAACCCGAATCTGACCGGTGAGCCACCTGCAGGCTCGACCTATACGCGCGGTACGCCGAACGTCTGGTCTGCGATGTCCTATGACGCGAAGCTGAACCTGATTTATCTGCCAACCGGTAACGCCACCCCTGATTTCTTTGCCGGGGAACGTACCGCCCTGGATGATAAATACAGTTCGTCTATCGTCGCGGTAGACGCGACAACCGGTCAGGTGCGCTGGCATTATCAAACTACCCATCACGATCTGTGGGATTTCGACCTGCCCTCTCAGCCGCTGCTGTACGATTTGCCGGACGGGAAAGGCGGCACGACGCCAGTGCTGGTACAGACCTCTAAACAGGGCATGATCTTTATGCTCAATCGTCAAACCGGCCAGCCGGTGGCGAAAGTGGAAGAGCGTCCGGTACCGGCGGGCAACATTGAAGGCGAACGTTATTCTCCAACGCAGCCGTACTCTGTGGGAATGCCGATGATCGGTAACCAGACCCTGACAGAGTCCGATATGTGGGGCGCAACGCCAATTGATCTACTGCTGTGTCGCATCCAGTTTAAAGAGATGCGCCATCAGGGCGTCTTCACCCCGCCGGGCCTCGATCGCTCTCTGCAGTTCCCGGGCTCACTCGGCGGCATGAACTGGGGCAGCGTGTCGGTTGACCCGAACAACAGCCTGATGTTTGTGAACGATATGCGTCTGGGCCTCGCGAACTACATGGTGCCGCGTGCCAACGTAGCGAAAAATGCGAGCGGTATCGAGATGGGTATCGTCCCGATGGACGGTACGCCGTTTGGTGCGATGCGTGAGCGCTTCCTGTCTCCGCTGGGTATTCCGTGCCAGAAACCGCCATTCGGGACCATGTCTGCGGTGGATCTGAAAAGCGGGAAAGTGGTGTGGCAGGTTCCGGTGGGTACGGTACAAGATACCGGTCCGTTGGGCATTCGTATGCATCTGCCCATCCCGATTGGGATGCCGACCCTCGGGGCATCGCTGTCTACCCAGTCTGGTCTGCTGTTCTTCGCGGGCACTCAGGATTTCTACCTGCGCGCGTTTGATACCGCCAACGGGAAGGAAATCTGGAAATCCCGTCTGCCGGTGGGCAGTCAGTCCGGCCCGATGACTTACGTGTCACCGAAAACCGGGAAGCAGTACATCATCATTAATGCAGGCGGTGCCCGTCAGTCTCCGGATCGCGGCGATTACATCATCGCCTACGCGTTGCCAGACAAGCAGTAGCCCTCCCTGAAATAATGCCTGGCGGCGCTATGCTCGCCAGGCCTACCCTAGGCCCGGCAAGTTTACGCCGCCGGGCATTTTTCCCTAAACAATCAGAACGTTTCCCAGTTATCGCCCTCGGCCAGCGCCGGGCGCTGCGGTACATAGGTTGTTCCGGCTGAGGGTTTGGGTTGATGTCCCGTCCCACCCCGCTGCAAACGGAATGCGCCGACGGCTTCGGTCAGACGTGCGGCCTGCTCCTCCAGCGAACCGGCAGCAGCAGAGGCTTCTTCCACCAGCGAGGCGTTCTGCTGGGTGACGCTATCCATTTCAGTAATCGCCTGACTGACCTGCAAAATGCCCCGGCTCTGCTCATCAGACGCCGCAGCGATTTCCAGCATGATATCGGTCACGCGCTTCACCGCGGCCACGATTTCACTCATGGTGCTGCCCGCCGCAACCACTTCGCCAGATCCCCGCTCAATCAGGGTGACGGATTCACTGATCAGCCCCTCAATCTCTTTCGCCGCCTGGGCGCTGCGGCTGGCCAGGGTGCGGACTTCGCTCGCCACCACCGCAAATCCACGGCCCTGTTCGCCCGCGCGGGCAGCTTCTACCGCCGCGTTCAATGCCAGAATATTGGTCTGGAAAGCAATGCTGTTGATGACGGCGGTGATTTCGGAAATCTTCTTCGAACTGGTAGAGATATTGCCCATGGTAGCCACCACCCCAGAGACAATGTGTCCCCCGCGGGTGGCTTTGCCGGAAGCATCTTCCGCCAGTTTGGTGGCGTGATGGGCGTTGTCGGCGTTTTGTTTTACCGTCGCCGTGAGTTGCTCCATGCTGGCGGCAGTCTGTTCAATCGCCGCGGCCTGCTGTTCGGTGCGGGAAGAAAGATCGGTGTTACCGGCTGAGATCTCACTGGTACCACGGTAGATCTCTTCCACGCCCTGACGTACCGTTCCGACCGTTTGGGCCAGCGCGTTCTGCATTTTTTGCAGGTCATGGCTCAATTTGCCAATTTCACTGCGTCCGGAGGCTTCCTCTGGAAGGGTCAAATTGCCGTCGGCAATCTGTTCAATGCGATGCAACGCCCGGCGCAGCGGGTTAATCACCGTGCGGCGCAGCGATACGAAGGTCAACAGAGTCAGAACCAGCGCCAGTGCAAACGCCCCGACCATAAAGGCCAGGCCCAACTGGGTACGTTGATGCGCGGTTTCAGACAGATGCTGTGCGCGGTCGCTGCGGATCTTAATCGCTTTCAGCAATACGTCGTTATAGGCAGCATCCAGCAGGCGGGCATGTTCGTTTTCGTGGTTGATGATTGCCTCAAACATGCCGTTTTTGGCATATTTCAGCATCGGTTTCATCCCGTCGATGTAGGCGTTATAGCGCGCGTTGATTTCACCATCCAGCGCTTCGTCGGCCGGGGTTTTCACTTCGCGATTCACATACTGTTTAAACCCGTCCTGCGACTGTTTGATCCGCAGCTCCGCTTCGGCAATATTGCGCTTCATGTCGTCCATTTCAGCAATACGGCTGGCGGCCCCGGCGTGGATCAGGTTAATTCGCGCGGTGCGCAGATGGTTTGAACTGTTCGACAGCCCCATCCGCACTTCTAATTCTTGCGTGACGTCGCTCTGGTCACGATCGGCCTGCAGCAGGAAATAGCCCGCCAGGCCCGAACTCAATGCGAACAGCAGCAGGATCCCGCCCAGAATCGAGGAGAACAGCGGCACGAGACGGATGTGATGTAAAAAACTAACGGTTTGCGACTTTTGCCCTACGGCTGATTTGTCCATGGCTTATCGACTCTCTTATTGTAGAGGCGTATCAAAACGCCCGTAAGATTGTCATCGGCCTGGCAGCGAGATTGCTTACCGGTAAAAGCGCTACACCGGTCACACTTTGAACATAAAGCGGGAAAAAGCCAGCGGAGGAACCCCCGCTGGCCTGAGCATTAGTTATCGCCGAAATGGATAACGGTGCGGATAGATTTACCTTCGTGCATCAGATCAAAGGCTTCGTTGATCTTGTCTAACGGCAGACGGTGGGTGATGAACGGATCGAGATTAATTTTGCCGACCATCGCATCTTCGACCATGCCCGGCAGTTGGGTACGCCCCTTCACGCCGCCAAACGCCGAACCGCGCCACACGCGCCCGGTCACCAGCTGGAACGGACGGGTATTGATTTCCTGGCCCGCACCCGCAACGCCGATGATCACGCTTTCGCCCCAGCCTTTGTGGCAGCATTCCAGCGCGGCACGCATTACGTTGACGTTGCCGATGCACTCGAAGCTGAAGTCCACGCCGCCGTCGGTCAATTCGACGATCACGTCCTGTACCGGCTTGTCGGAGTCATTCGGGTTGACGAAATCCGTCGCCCCCATCTCACCCGCCAGCTTGAATTTCTCAGGGTTGGTGTCAACGGCAATAATCCGCCCGGCTTTGGCCTGCACCGCGCCCTGAATAACCGCCAGGCCGATGCCGCCCAGCCCAAAGACCGCCACGCTATCGCCTTCTTTCACTTTCGCGGTGTTGTGCACCGCGCCGATCCCGGTGGTGACGCCGCAGCCCAACAGGCACACTTTATCCAGCGGTGCCTGTGGGTTCACTTTCGCGAGGGAAATCTCAGCCACTACCGTGTATTCGCTGAAGGTGCTGGTGCCCATGTAGTGATAAATCGGCTCGCCGTTGTAAGAGAAACGGGTGGTGCCGTCCGGCATCAGCCCTTTGCCCTGAGTGGCTCGCACCGCCTGACAGAGGTTGGTTTTGCCGGATTTACAGAACTTACACTCGCGACATTCGGCAGTGTACAGCGGAATAACGTGATCGCCCGGTTGCAGGCTGGTCACGCCCTCACCGACTTCGACCACAATACCGCCGCCTTCATGGCCCAGCACCGCCGGGAAGACGCCTTCCGGATCGTCACCGGACAGGGTGAAAGCATCGGTATGACACACGCCGGTATGGGTGATTTTGACCAGTACTTCGCCTTTCTTCGGCGGCGCAACGTCGATTTCAACAATTTTCAGCGGCTGGCCCGGGCCAAACGCAACTGCAGCACGTGATTTCATTTCCGTCTCTTCCCTTGTTGTCAGTTATTTTAAATACGATCGTAGCAGATGACCGACTTCCGCCATACGCGCGGCACGCTGGTCGGCAGTCGTTTCGCCCGTCACCAGCTCGTCTTTAAGATGCATTTCAATCATTTCGCCCATCAGGCCGTTGGCGGCCCCGCGCACGGCAGCAATCTGTTGCAGGATATTCAGGCACGGCTCGCCGGATTCCAGCGCTCGTTCAAGCGCATCGACCTGCCCGCGGATACGACGCACGCGCGTCAGAGCGCGCTTTTTATCTTCAGGTGAGTGCGGCATAAGCCCTCCCATATACTGTAGGGGGGTATAGTAACTTTTTAACATCTGCCTGTATACATTCACTTTTTCATTTTTATCAGCAGGTTGCCAATAATGTAAAAATCAGATGCTGCGTTGCAGCACGCTATGCTAAAAAAGGCTGAAGAATGACGATGTGAAGGATGAAATCAGCGCCGCGGCTTACATAACAAAATTAGCGGGTCAGAATTAATTGACGGCAAATAAAGCAAAAACCCGCCGAAGCGGGTGTGGCTACAATGAGAATGTTCAACAATTAAACGCAGGGCGGTCGCATTTAGTACTTAATTGCCTGACACCAGCTAAATAAACAGCAGGCTGCGAAACAGAAAATTTGAAGGAACATAAATCAATATAACTAGCTGGTTGTTGTATTTAATTCAAGGTGAAGGTCATTCTTCGCTGTTTGTATTTCACTTCCCTCTTCATGAGATCGAATGAAATCAGCAGCAAACCAAGGATGAAGGGTGTTTCAAACAACTCTTCAATGAGGTCTTGGTAGTGTCCGTTATGCAGGAAAATCGGGGATAACAAAAGATGATGTTCAACTGTATCTGCCAGTAAAAACGTAACGATAACCAGCGAGCAGGTCCACAATGGGATGCTCCAAAGGGTAATCCGAACGGCTATCGCTTTACGTAACGTCGATGAAAGCAGGAATGAAAGAACAAGGCTGGAAATGAGAATTACAGAAATGCTTCGAAACACGACTTTGGGTAATTCGGGGAAATAATCTCGCCCCCAACTGGTACTCCGGCCCAATAGCACAACCCACCACAAAACAGACCATAGCCAGAATTGCCGGGATCCCTCAGTGAGTTGAAAAGGTTTCATATAACCGAGGGTGAGCACGACACCCAGTAAGAGTAAAATGGCTTGTGAGTTCTCGATCATGGCAACAGTATGCCCATGCAATAAAGGCAGATGTATATCTGAAGCAAAGGGAATCAAGCAACTAATAATAGCCAGCAGGGCCGTAGCAGGGGTAAGTGTGGTATTAAAATTCATCATGCGGGTAGCCTGTTAAAAACTATTTAACGAGTATGAGGTAAACCTTAAGAAAGCATTAAGCCCTCTGTGCCATTATCGAAGAAGCCAGCCAGTATTATGTTTATTTATAAATTAACGCCGTTCGCCTGATAAATAGTGAACAAGGTTTATGTCGTACCGTCTGCACATATGCAGCTCTATTCTGTTCTCGTCAGTGGCTAGACAGCCTCCAGCCCCCCCTTAAAAGCAAAAACCACGCCCAAGGACGTGGTTTGAATTCTGGTCATATTGACAGAAATATTACGACTGTAACGACGCCAGTCGTGCAGCAAACCCGACGAACACCAAGCCAATCAGGCTGTTGCCGAGCTTCACCAATTTCTTACGGCTGCCGACAAAACGGCTGACGACCGAACCGGAGACAATCAAGAAACTCAGATAAACGAAGCTGACCATTTCCAGGGTGACGCCGAGGATCAGAAATGCCAGACCCGGCGTGCTGGACTGGACGTCAATAAACTGCACGAAGAATGAGACGTAGAACAGGATAGCCTTCGGGTTGGTCAGGCTCAGCGTCAGCGCGCGTTTAAAGATGGTGCTGCGCTGATCGGCGGTGTGAGTATGCTCGCTGCCCTTCTGTTTGATGACTGCCCACAGCATTTTAATGCCGAGGTACAGCAGGTACATCGCCCCAAGGTAACGCACGATATTAAACAGCAGTGGCGTGGTTTTAATCAGCGTCGCGACGCCTGCGTAGGAGAGGAACATCAGCACTGCATCACCGATAAACACCGCCAGCGCGGCCATATAGCCGGTGCGAATCCCATAGGCGGCCCCGGTCTTGAGCACAAATAAGGTATTGGGCCCCGGAACCAGAATGATAAATATCGCCCCCACCACGTAGGTCCAGTAATTCAGTACGCCGAAATCCGCAAACACGCTGTTCTCCCTTCACTGCTGCTATTTCAAAATGTGACGGCCATCATAACAAAAAAGCCGCCTTCCTTTTAACGGAAGACGGCTTTATTTACCTATTTTCTGACGGGATTACAGCGCTTTCAGGATAGCATCCACGCTGGCTTTCGCATCGCCGAACAGCATGTGGGTGTTCTCTTTGAAGAACAGCGGGTTCTGCACGCCAGCATAACCGGTGTTCATCGAACGTTTGAAGACGATAACGTTCTGCGCTTTCCACACTTCCAGCACCGGCATTCCGGCGATTGGGCTCTTCGGATCGTCCAACGCTGCCGGGTTAACGGTGTCGTTAGCGCCGATCACCAGTACGGTGTCGGTGTCACGGAAATCGTCGTTGATTTCGTCCATTTCCAGCACGATGTCATACGGGACTTTAGCTTCCGCCAACAGCACGTTCATGTGACCCGGCAGACGACCTGCCACTGGGTGAATACCGAAGCGTACTTTAATGCCGCGCGCGCGCAGCTTCTCAGTAATTTCCGCCACCGGATACTGCGCCTGTGCCACCGCCATGCCGTAGCCTGGGGTGATGATCACCGTTTGCGAGCCTTTCAGCATTTCAGCGGTGTCTTCCGCGCTGATTTCGCGGTGTTCACCCACTTCTTCATCTGCACCGGTCGAGGAGCCGTCGGTACCGAAACCGCCCGCGATGACGCTGAAGAACGACCGGTTCATCGCCTTACACATGATGTACGACAGGATAGCACCGGACGAACCGACCAGCGCACCGGTCACGATCAGCAGGTCGTTGCTGAGCATAAAGCCCGCCGCCGCTGCCGCCCAACCGGAGTAGGAGTTCAGCATCGACACCACAACCGGCATGTCTGCCCCGCCAATAGACGCCACCAGATGCCAGCCAAAAGCCAGCGCGATAACGGTCATAATCAGCAGCGCCAGCGCCTGCAGGCCCACGCTTTCGGTGCGAACGAACATCACCATCAGCAGGAAGGAAACCACCAGCGCGGCGAGGTTCATTTTATGACGGTTCGGCAGCATCAGCGGTTTGGACGAAATCTTGCCGCGCAGTTTACCAAACGCCACGATGGAACCGGTGAAGGTCACCGCCCCGATGAAGATGCCGAGGAACACTTCAGTCAGGTGAATATTCACCAGAATCGGTTCCAGGCCCGGTTCGTGATACAGGTAGCTGTTGAAGCCCACCAGCACCGCCGCCAGCCCCACGAAGCTGTGCAGCACCGCCACCAGCTCTGGCATTTCGGTCATTTCTACGCGCTTCGCCAGACGAATACCGATGGCTCCACCGATGATCATCGCCACCAGGATCCAGGCGACGTTGCCGGTTTCAGGCCCAAAGATAGTGGCAATCAGCGCGATGGCCATCCCGGCGATACCGAAATAGTTGCCCTGCTGTGACGTTTCGTGTTTAGAAAGCCCTGCCAGACTGAAAATAAACAGGATCGCGGCAACAATGTATGCAGCTGTAACTAATCCTCCAGACATGTGTTACCCCTTACCCTTTGCGGAACATTTTCAGCATGCGCTGAGTCACGGTGAAGCCACCGAAAATATTGATGCTGGCAATCAGCACGGCGATGAAGCTAAGGAAGCTTACCCAGCCGCCATGACCGATTTGCAACAGCGCACCCACCACGATAATCCCTGAAATGGCGTTGGTGACCGACATCAGCGGGGTATGCAGCGCATGAGAAACGTTCCACACCACGTAATAACCGACCACGCAGGAGAGCGCGAACACGGTGAAGTGACCAAGGAACTCTTTCGGCGCAACGTCTGCCAGCCAGCCAAACAGGATAATGGCCAGCGCCATCAACGCATATTTACGCCATGGGGATTTCGGGGCTTCAGGCTCAACCGGCGTGGTGTCGATTTTCGCCGTCGCTTTCGGCTGAGCGGAGACCTGAATCGGCGGTGCAGGCCAGGTGACTTCACCTTCGCGCACCACGGTCACACCGCGAATCACGACATCGTCAAAATCGATGGTGATGTTGCCGTCTTTTTCTTTGCACAGCAGTTTAAGCAGGTTCACCAGGTTGGTGCCATACAGCTGAGAAGACTGCGTTGGCAGGCGACCGGCGAGATCGGTATAGCCAATCACCTTCACGCCGTTGGCGGTGGTGAACACCTCACCCGGCACGGTGTATTCACAGTTACCGCCGTTCTGGGCCGCGAGGTCAACGACCACGCTGCCCGGGGTCATGGAGTCAACCATTTCGCGGGTGATCAGTTTCGGCGCAGGTTTGCCCGGTATCAGCGCGGTGGTGACGATGATGTCGACCTCTTTTGCCTGGGCGGCGAAGAGTTCCATTTCTGCCTTAATAAAGGCTTCGGACATCACTTTGGCGTAGCCGTCGCCACTCCCGGCTTCCTCTTCGAAATCCAGTTCGAGGAACTCGGCGCCCATACTCTGCACTTGCTCTTTTACTTCAGGGCGGGTGTCGAAGGCTCGAACGATGGCCCCGAGGCTGTTGGCCGCCCCAATGGCGGCAAGACCGGCAACACCGGCGCCAATCACCATCACTTTAGCCGGGGGCACTTTCCCGGCAGCGGTAATTTGCCCGGTAAAGAAACGACCAAATTCATGGGCGGCTTCAACAATCGCACGATACCCGGCGATGTTGGCCATTGAACTCAGGGCATCAAGAGACTGTGCGCGCGAAATACGTGGCACGGAATCCATCGCCATAACGTTGATATTACGTTCGGCCAGTTTCGCCATCAGTTCCGGATTTTGTGCCGGCCAGATAAAGCTAATCAGCGTGGTGCCGGGATTGAGCAGCGCAATTTCTGCATCCGTTGGGGCATTCACCTTAAGAATAATGTCAGACTGCCAGACGGCCTCGGTGCTGACGACTTCAGCGCCCGCCTCGGTAAAGGCACGATCGTCAAAGCTCGCCAGTTTACCGGCCCCGCTTTCCACAGCCACTGTAAAACCGAGTTTGAGCAGCTGTTCCACCGTTTTCGGTGTGGCTGCAACTCGGGTTTCCAGGGCCAGCGTCTCTTTTGGTACCGCAATACGCATAGTTTTCCCTTCCATCGATGGTAAATGATGGTTTGTTGTTTTGTTGGGTTCCGTCCCTGGCAGTATGGACTGGCGAAGAGGCGAGCACCCGGAAAATAAAACAGTAACAAACTTTCTATAACCTACTGAAAATAGCGGTTGTGATCTAGCGTTAGAAAACAGTAATTGTGATTTTATTAGGGAAAAGTCACTTATGCAGGTGTCAGGCAGTAATATTTACCTGATTTTGCCGGAGGAGCCTGATAATTCGCTTAAGCGAAGCGGTAAAACATGATTATTCGCGGCAGTGTTACCTCGTATTAACATTACATTAACTTATAAAAGTCATATCGATTATCGCTTTTGCTGGTCAACTGCCCGTTTCTACAACATATCGTGAAAAGTTATCTTGCGCCGTTATCGAGGTCGCACAAGATGAGCAAAATCACGCAGACAGTGACGCAAATTAAATGCAATAATCATCGACGTTTTAGTCACTAACAACTACCAGTACCTGGTTTGCGAAAGGCGAAGGATTATTTTTATGAAGCTTAAGTACACCCTCCTGGCAACCGCTCTTCTGTCTGCAACGGCCTTTTCTGCCAGTGCAGCGACCGAGTTAACGCCGGAGCAAGCGGCAGCCCTCAAGCCGTACGATCGTATCGTTATCACCGGTCGTTTTAATGCCATTGGTGACGCTGTGGATGCTGTTTCCCGTAAAGCTGACAAAGAGGGTGCAGCATCCTTCTATGTTGTCGATACTTCCGATTTCTCCGGCAGCGGCAACTGGCGCGTAACCGCCGACTTTTATAAGCAAGATGCCCCGAAAGCTGACGTGGTTCAAAACCGCGTGATCGGCGGCGTGACGGAACTGCCGAAAGATCAGGCTGCCCTGATTGAGCCTTTCGACACCGTAACCGTGCAGGGTTTCTATCGCAGCCAGCCTGACGTGAACTCCGCCATCGCGAAAGCGGCGAAAGCCAAAGGTGCCGACTCGTTCTTCATCGTACGTCAGATAGATGCTAACGACGGCGGTAACCAGCGTGTTACGGCCTACATCTATAAAGCCGATGCGAAGAAACGCGTTGTTCAGAGCCCGGACGCTATCCCGGCCGATTCGCAGGCAGGCCGTGCGGCACTGGCCCAAGGCGGCGAAGCAGCCAAGAAGGTTGAAATCCCAGGCGTGGCAACCTCATCCACCGTGGGTGTCGCTGCGGGTGGCGCAGGCGTAGGACGATTCTTCGAGACTCAGTCAACCCAAGGCGGACGTTACAGTGTAACGCTGCCAGACGGCACTAAAATCGAAGAGCTGAACAAAGTCACCGCCGCGCAGATGGTGCCGTTCGACAGCGTTAAGTTCACCGGCAACTACGGCAACATGACCGAGATTTCTTATCAGGTTGCTAAACGTGCCGCGAAGAAAGGGGCTAAGTACTACCACATTACCCGCCAGTGGCAGGAACGTGGTGGCAACATGACCATCAGCGCCGACCTGTATAAGTAATCGCTTTATCTCTGCAATCAGGCAGCCCCGGCTGCCTTTTTTTATTTTTTCTGGCCCTTGTCATTGCAAGCCACCGACTCTCTCCGTAAAATCGCGCGCCGTAGCGTAATCCTCCATTTTTATGCGTTTTAGCCAAATAAATATTCTGGCTGTTATTGTTCCTTCGACAGGATGCTCATGGAAAAGAAACTCGGTCTTAGCGCCCTGACGGCGTTGGTACTCAGCTCAATGCTCGGCGCAGGTGTTTTCAGCCTGCCGCAAAATATGGCCGAAGTGGCCAGCCCTTCCGCATTGCTTATCGGTTGGGCGATTACCGGCGTGGGCATTTTGTTCCTCGCGTTCGCGATGTTACTGCTGACCCGTATTCGTCCCGATCTCGACGGCGGGATTTTCACCTATGCCCGGGAAGGTTTTGGCGAGCTGATTGGCTTTTGCTCGGCCTGGGGTTACTGGCTGTGCGCGGTGATTGCCAACGTGTCCTACCTGGTTATCGTCTTTTCAGCCCTGAGCTTCTTTACTGATACGCCTGAACTGCGCCTGTTTGGCGACGGGAATACCTGGCAAGCGATGCTCGGTGCCTCGGTGCTTTTGTGGGTGGTGCATTGTCTGGTGCTGCGCGGGGTGCAGACCGCGGCGAGCATTAATCTGGTGGCGACGCTGGCAAAACTGGTTCCGCTCGGCCTGTTTATCGTTCTGGCCGCGATGGCGTTTAGCAGCGATACCTTTACCCTCGATTTTAGCGGCGTGGCGCTGGGCGTACCGGTGTGGGAGCAGGTTAAAGGCACGATGCTGATAACGCTGTGGGTGTTTATCGGCGTTGAAGGCGCGGTGGTGGTTTCCGCCCGGGCACGCGATAAGAAAGACGTGGGCCGCGCAACGCTGCTGGCGGTTCTCTCCGCATTAAGCGTTTATCTGCTGGTTACCCTGCTGTCATTGGGTGTTGTGCCACGCCCGGAATTGGCCGAAATGCGCAACCCGTCGATGGCGGGCCTGATGGTCCGCATGATGGGCTCCTGGGGTGAAGTGGTGATTGCTGCGGGACTGATTGTTTCGGTGTGCGGGGCGTACCTGAGCTGGACCATTATGGCGGCTGAAGTCCCGTATCTGGCGGCAACGCATAAAGCCTTCCCACGCATTTTTGCCCGTCAAAATAACAACAACGCGCCGTCGTCTTCCCTGTGGCTGACCAACATCAGCGTGCAGGTGTGTCTGATCCTGATTTGGCTCACCGGTTCCGATTATAATACCCTGCTGACCATCGCCTCAGAGATGATCCTTGTGCCGTATTTCTTGGTCGGCGCTTTCCTGCTGAAAATGGCGAGCCGACCACTGCACAAAGCGGTGGGTATCGGCGCCTGCATTTATGGCTTATGGTTATTGTATGCTTCCGGCCCGATGCATCTGCTGCTGTCAGTCGTGCTGTATGCGCCGGGTCTGCTGGTGTTTATTTACGCCCGCCGTACCCATCAGCTGGATCAGGTGCTGAAACGCCGTGAGATGGCGCTGATTGGTTTATTACTGGTTGCCGCAGTGCCGGCAACGTGGATATTAGTGGGGTAACGCGCTTACCCCATCGCGACGCTAAGGAGAGAACGATGGGAGAACGCCAGACCCGCCCCGTCCTGATTACCGGTGGAGGCCGTCGGATCGGCCTCGCCCTTGCCCACCATTTCCTGAACCTACAGCAGCCGGTTATCGTCAGCTACCGCACGCGCTATGCTGCCATCGACGGGCTGGAGCGTGCCGGGGCGCGCTGCATTGCCGCCGATTTCTCTACCGATGACGGGATCCTCGCTTTCGCTGACACCGTGAAGGCAAACACCGATGGCCTGCGGGCGGTTCTCCACAATGCCAGCGCCTGGGTGCCTGAAAAATCTACGGCCTCGCTGAGCGAGGTGATGCAGCAAATGATGCAAATCCACGTCAATGCCCCCTATCTGCTCAATCATGCGCTCGAACCGTTATTGCGCGGCCACGGCCATGCTGGCGGGGATATTATTCATTTTACCGATTACGTGGTCGAAAAAGGCAGCGACAAGCACATCGCCTATGCCGCCAGTAAAGCCGCACTCGACAATATGACCCGCTCGTTCGCCCGCAAACTGGCGCCAGAAGTGAAAGTCAACGCCATCGCCCCGGCGCTGATTCTGTTTAATGATAGTGATGATGCCCAATACCGTCAGGAAGCGCTGAATAAGTCGCTAATGAAGGTCGCGCCTGGCGAGAAAGAGATTATCGACCTGGTCGATTACCTGTTGACCAGCTGTTATGTCACCGGGCGTTCGTTTGGCGTCGACGGCGGTCGTCCGCTGCGCTGAGTATTTCGAATGTGTTTACGAAAGATTGATAGCCCCCCACAGAGTGGCGGTGTATTTTAGCTTTTTTCGCAATGCATGATGGTTATGAATAAGATCGTTTTTGTGGAAGATGATCCGGAAGTCGGGTCCCTTATTGCCGCCTATCTCGGCAAACATGATATAGACGTTATCGTCGAACCGCGCGGCGACCGCGCCGAAGAAGTGGTTCTTCGCGAAAAACCGGATCTGGTTCTGCTGGACATTATGCTACCTGGCAAAGACGGGATGACCATCTGCCGTGATTTACGCCCCCAGTGGCAAGGCCCTATCGTGCTCCTCACCTCGCTCGACAGTGACATGAACCATATTCTGTCTCTGGAAATGGGCGCCAGTGATTATATTCTTAAAACCACGCCTCCTGCGGTGCTGCTCGCACGTTTGCGTCTGCATCTGCGCCAGCACGTCGCAGCGCCTGCAGGCGAGAAATCGTCTTCCGGTCTGACTCCGCATAAAGTGATTCGCTTTGGCACCCTGGCTATCGATCCGGTTAACCGTCAGGTGCAACTCAGCGGCGAGAACGTCACCCTGTCGACAGCCGATTTCGACCTGCTTTGGGAATTAGCCACCCACGCCGGACAGATAATGGACCGCGACGCGCTGCTGAAAAACCTGCGCGGCGTGAGCTATGACGGCATGGACCGCAGCGTCGACGTTGCCATTTCGCGGCTGCGCAAAAAGTTGCTCGACAGCGCAACCGAGCCGTACCGAATTAAGACCGTGCGTAATAAGGGCTATCTGTTCGCGCCCCACGCCTGGGATAACTAATTTTCCGCACTTCCGGGGCCAGAAATGAAAAAGTTGTTCGTGCAGTTTTATCTGCTGCTGTTTGTCTGCTTTCTGGTGATGACCATGCTGGTCGGGCTGGTGTACAAATTCACCGCCGAACGCGCGGGCCGACAATCCCTCGACGACCTGATGAAAAGTTCGCTGTACCTGATGCGCAGCGAACTGCGCGAAATCCCGCCCCGGGACTGGAGCAAAACCCTTAAAGAGCTCGACCTCAATCTCTCTTTCGATTTACGCATTGAGCCACTGAATAAATTCCAGTTGGCCGAAAGCTCAATGGAGCATTTACGCCGGGGGGATATCGTCGCCCTCGACGATCAGTACACCTTTATCCAGCGCATTCCGCGCAGTCATTACGTATTAGCCGTTGGCCCGGTGCCATATCTCTATTACCTGCACGAAATGCGGCTGCTGGATATCGCCCTGCTGGCGCTGATCGCCGTGTCGCTGGCCTTTCCGGTGTTTATCTGGATGCGACCGCACTGGCAGGACATGCTGCGCCTTGAGACCGCGGCCCAACGCTTTGGTGAAGGGCATCTTGCCGAACGTATTCACTTTGACAGCATGTCGAGCTTCGAACGGCTCGGGGTGGTGTTCAACCAGATGGCGGATAACATTAACGCGCTGATCGCCAGTAAAAAGCAGCTCACCGACGGCATCGCGCACGAACTGCGTACCCCGCTGGTGCGCCTGCGCTATCGACTGGAAATGAGCGAGAATCTGACCGAAGCCGAATCTCAGGCGCTGAATCGTGATATCGGCCAGCTCGAAGCCCTCATCGAAGAACTGCTGACCTACGCTCGCCTCGACCGGCCGCAGAACGAACTGATTCTGACCACCCCTGACCTGCCGGGGTGGATCACCGCCCACATCGAAGATATTCAGACCGTCAATCCGCAGCGCGACGTGACCCTGGTGCAGCTCACGCCGGGTAATTATGGCGCGCTGGATATGCGCCTGATGGAACGGGTGCTGGATAATCTGGTGAACAACGCCATGCGTTACAGCCGCCAGCAGATTCAGGTCAGCCTCACGCTGCATGCCGGACGTGCCAGTCTGGTAGTGGACGACGACGGCCCGGGGATTTCGCCCGATGAACGCCAGCGTGTGTTCGAGCCGTTTGTGCGTCTCGATCCCAGCCGCGACCGCGCCACCGGTGGCTGTGGTTTAGGTTTAGCGATTGTGCATTCCATTGGTCTGGCGATGTCCGGGGAAGTGAGCTGCGACGCTAGCCCGCTGGGCGGGGCACGCTTCTGCTTTAGCTGGCCGGTTGATCATCAACTGAACTTTACCGCCCCTGCCTGACCGAACGTTGCACAAAGTCGCCGGCCTACTTATAGTAAATAATTAATGAGTATGTTGTAACTAAAGTGGGAACCATGGCCGATTACGATTTGATTGAGCGCTTAACCTCGACCTTCCGTCAGATGGAACATGAGCTGCTGGAACTGCAGCAGATGCTGGTCGATTGCCGCCTGCTCGCCGCGCGGGTGTTCGAGTTGCCGGAAGTCAGTAAAGAACATGAGCACGACCCACTCTCATCTATCGCCGTGGTTCAGCATCTGGGCGAAAAGGCGCGGCTGATGGCGCTGAATCACTTTAGCCATCTGTTTATCCAGCAACAGTCGGAGAATCGCAGCAGCAAAGCCGCCGTCCGCTTGCCGGGGGTGATTTGTTTACAGCCGGAGCCTGCCCGGCTTTCTTCCCTGGAAGACAAAATCGGCGCTATAAATGCGCTGAAAGCGGCGTTCGAGAACATGGTGACCGTCGAGTCTGGTCTGCCCTCTGCGGCCCGTTTTGAGTGGGTGCATCATCATTTACCGGGGTTAATCACCCTCAAAGCCTACCGCTCGTTGACCCTGCTGCGCGATCCCGCCAGCATCCGTTTCGGCTGGGCGAATAAACATATCATTAAGAATTTGACCCGCGATGAAGTGCTGAAACAGCTGGAAAACAGCCTGCGTTCGCCCCGCTCGGTTCCCCCTTTTACCCGCGAACAGTGGCAGGCCAGGCTGGAGCGGGAATATCAGGACATCGCCGCCCTGCCGCAAAAAGCCAAACTGAAGATTAAACGTCCGGTGAAGGTACAGCCGATTGCACGGGTGTGGTACGCGGGACAACAAAAACAGGTGCAGTACGCCTGTCCGGGGCCGATGATTGCCTTGATCTCCGGCACTCAGGGCGTGAGCGTGCCGGAGATAGGTGAGCTGCTGAACTACGATGCAGATAACGTGCAGTATCGTTATAAACCCGAGGCACAGTCGCTGGAGTTGATCATCCCGCGGCTGCACCTCTATGTGGCTAACGATTGATTTTCATGCTGCCGACCATGGCTTCCGGTCGGACCCATTCGTCAAATTCAGCGTCGGTCAGATACCCCAGTTTCAGGGCCGACGCTTTCAGGGTCAGCCCTTCTTTATGGGCCTTTTTGGCAATTTCAGCCGCTTTATCGTAACCAATGTGGGTGTTTAGCGCGGTGACCAGCATCAGCGATTCATTCAGCAACTGATCGATACGCGGCCGATTCGGTTCGATCCCCACCGCGCAGTGCGCGTTAAAACTTTCCATGCCATCCGCCAGCAGGCGTACCGATTGCAGGAAATTATGGATAACCATCGGGCGATACACGTTAAGCTCGAAATTGCCCGATGCCCCGCCCATATTCACCGCCACATCATTACCCATCACCTGACAACACAGCATAGTCATCGCTTCGCACTGGGTGGGGTTCACTTTGCCCGGCATAATAGAACTGCCCGGTTCATTCTCAGGGATCGACAGCTCGCCAATGCCACATCGCGGGCCGGATGCCAGCCAGCGTACGTCGTTGGCGATTTTCATCATTGAGGCCGCCAGCCCTTTCAGGGCCCCGTGAGCGTGAACCAGCGCATCACAGGTGGCCAGTGCTTCGAATTTATTCGGCGCAGTGATGAACGGCTGGCCAGTCATCGCCGCCAGTTCGTCCGCCACGCGAGTAGCATATTCCGGATGGGTATTCAGCCCGGTGCCCACCGCCGTGCCGCCCAGCGCCAGTTCACTCAGATGCGGCAGGGTGAGCTCAATATGCTTTAGATTATGCTCAAGCATGGCCACCCAGCCGGAAATTTCCTGCCCCAGGGTCAGCGGCGTGGCGTCCTGTAAATGGGTACGGCCAATCTTGACGATATCGGCGAAGGCGTGAGATTTATCGCTCAGCGTTTTTTTCAGCACCTGTAATTGCGGGAGAAGGTGTTCACGGACCGCAATCACTGCCGCAACGTGCATTGCAGTCGGGAAGACATCGTTCGAGCTCTGGCTCTTATTTACGTCATCGTTCGGATGGACCTTTCGCTCCATGCCCCGGACGCCGCCGAGCAGCTCGCTGGCGCGGTTAGCCAGCACTTCATTCATGTTCATGTTGCTCTGGGTACCGGAGCCGGTTTGCCAGATAGCGAGCGGAAACTCATCGGCATGTTTACCCGCCAGCACTTCATCGGCGGCAGAGACAATCGCGTGGGCTTTCTCTGGGGAAAGCAGCTGTAAATCCTGATTAACTTTGGCCGCAGCACGTTTGGTGAGCGCCAGGGCCGCTATCAGCGACACCGGCATTTTTTCAGTGGAAATGCGGAAATGCTCCAGGGAGCGCTGGGTTTGCGCGCCCCAAAGCTTATCTGCCGGGACGTCTATCGCACCCATAGAGTCGTTCTCGCGGCGTAACGTTGTCATGTCTTTCTCCTTGAAATCAAAGTGAAGGGGTTTGACGAAGCTCACATGCCATTCAGAACGTTAAGTATTGAAACTGCCCGATAAGCGTAGCGCCCTCGGGCAAAACAACAACTACTTCACGCAGCGGTCACATTGTGACGACTGAATTTGTTGGAAGAAATCGTTGCCTTTGTCGTCGACCAGAATGAAGGCCGGGAAATCTTCCACTTCGATTTTCCAGATGGCTTCCATTCCCAGTTCCGGGTATTCGACGCATTCGAGGCTCTTAATGCTGCCCTGCGCCAGCACTGCTGCCGGGCCGCCGATACTGCCGAGGTAGAAGCCGCCGTGTTTGTGGCAGGCATCGGTTACCTGCTGACTGCGGTTACCTTTCGCCAGCATGATCATGCTCCCGCCTTCCGCCTGCAGCTGATCAACGTAGGAGTCCATTCGTCCGGCGGTGGTTGGGCCGAGGGAGCCGGAGGCATACCCTTCCGGGGTTTTGGCCGGGCCCGCGTAGTAAATCGGGTGATCTTTCACGTACTGCGGCAGGCCTTCACCGTTGTCCATCCGCTCTTTCAGCTTCGCATGGGCGATGTCACGGGCCACGATAATCGTGCCGTTCAGCGACAAACGCGTGGATACCGGATAGTCGGAAAGCTGGGCCAGAATCTCTTTCATTGGGCGGTTAAGGTCGATTTTCACCGCCTCGCCTTCCCCGGCGTTACGCAACGCTTCCGGGATATACTTGCCCGGATTGTGCTCCAGCTTCTCAATCCAGACGCCGTCGCGGTTGATTTTGGCTTTGATGTTGCGGTCTGCGGAACAGGACACACCCATGCCCACCGGGCAGGAGGCACCGTGACGCGGCAGGCGCACCACGCGAATATCGTGGGCGAAGTATTTACCGCCAAACTGTGCGCCGAGCCCGAGGTTCTGCGCTTCCAGCAGCAGCTCCTGCTCAAGCTGAATGTCACGGAATGCCTGACCGTGCTCGTTGCCTTCGGTCGGCAGGCCATCGTAATACTTGGTGGAGGCCAGTTTGACCGTTTTCAGCGTGGCTTCTGCCGACGTACCACCTATCACAAACGCGATGTGGTACGGCGGGCAGGCGGCGGTGCCAAGGGTGCGCATTTTCTCTACCAGGTAATTTTTCAATTTGGCAGGCGTAATGAGCGCTTTGGTTTCCTGATACAGATAGGTTTTGTTCGCCGAACCGCCGCCTTTGGCGATGCACAGGAACTTGTATTCGTCGCCGTCGACGCTGTAGAGGTCAATCTGTGCGGGCAGGTTGGTGCCGGTGTTGACCTCTTTGTACATGTCCAGCGGGGCGTTTTGCGAGTAGCGCAGGTTATCTTCGATGTAGGTGTCGTACACGCCGCGGGCCAGCGCCGCATCATCGCCGCCACCGGTCCAGACACGCTGGCCTTTTTTACCGACGATAATCGCCGTGCCGGTATCCTGGCAGGTCGGCAGAATGCCTTTGGCTGCGATGTCGGAGTTACGCAGGAACTGCAGCGCCACGTATTTATCGTTTTCGCTGGCTTCCGGGTCATTGAGAATATCGGCCACCTGCTGCTGGTGCGCCGGGCGCAGCATGAATGAGGCATCGTGGAACGCGTGCTTGGCCAGCAGCGTCAGCGCCTGCGGGTCAACTTTAAGGATTTCCTGACCTTCGAATTCGGTGACGCTGACGTGGTCTTTACTGAGAAGATAATACTCGGTGTCATCCTTTTTCAGCGGAAAAGGATCCTGATAGATAAAAGGTTTGTTCGACATTGTTCTCTCACTTACGACATTGGCAAATTATTTTCGGGCCGGTCTTCCATAGGCCCTGGGAACAGCGAGTCCGCTTATCCTACACAATTTTTTAACAAAAACTGAGACTAGTACGACTTTTTCCCTGAGAAGGTTACTTCTGTGCGGTTTATTGGTTTAATACAGGGAGATAATTTCCATACATTTACAGGGCTTGATAATGCAAAAACTCATCAACTCAGTGCAGAACTATGCCTGGGGTAGTCACACTGCGTTAACGGATCTCTACGGTATCGCCAACCCGGACAATCTGCCGATGGCAGAACTGTGGATGGGTGCGCATCCGAAGAGCAGCTCAAAAATCACCGACGCCAGCGGCCAGGTTCGCAGCCTGCGCGACGTGATCGACGCCGATAAAGCCACCCTGCTTGGACGTGAGGTCGCCGATCGCTTTGGCGAACTGCCGTTCCTGTTCAAAGTCCTGTGCGCCGATAATCCGCTGTCGATTCAGGTACACCCAAACAAGAAAGCCTCCGAAGAGGGTTTCGCGAAAGAAAACGCCGCCGGTATTCCTCTGGACGCCGCCGAACGTAACTACAAAGATCCGAACCATAAACCGGAGCTGGTTTTCGCCCTCACTCCGTTCCTCGCCATGAACGCCTTCCGCGAGTTCTCTGACATTGTTTCGCTGCTGCAACCGGTATCGGGTGCGCACACCTCGATTGCCCATTTCCTGCAGGAGCCTAACGCCGAGCGTCTAAGCCAATTGTTCGCCAGCCTGCTGAATATGCAGGGTGACGAAAAATCACGTGCGCTGGGCGTGCTGAAAGCTGCACTGAACAGCCAACAGGGCGAGCCATGGGAAACCATTCGTTTCATTGCGCAGTTCTACCCGGACGACAGCGGCCTGTTCTCACCGCTGCTGCTCAACGTGGTGAAGCTTAACCCTGGCGAAGCGATGTTCCTGTTTGCTGAAACCCCACATGCGTATTTACAGGGCACCGCGCTGGAAGTGATGGCGAACTCCGATAACGTGCTTCGCGCAGGCCTGACGCCAAAATACATTGATATCCCGGAGCTGGTGGCGAACGTGAAGTTCACCCCGAAACCGGCAGCCGAACTGCTGACCCAGCCGAGCCAGCACGGTGCCGAGCTCGACTTCCCTATTCCGGTCGACGATTTTGCCTTCTCTCTGCATGATCTCAGCACCCAAGGTGCCGACGTGGCGCAGCAGAGTGCAGCGATCCTGTTCTGCCTCGAAGGTGAAGCGGTCCTGCAAAAAGGCGAGCAGCAGCTGGTGCTGAAACCGGGCGAATCCGCGTTTGTGTCTGCCAATGAGTCGCCAGTCAGCCTGAGCGGCGTGGGTCGTATAGCTCGCGTTTACAATAAGCTCAAGTAAATACTGAACATTCAGGCATCTCTTGCTAAGCTTGAGGCAGCCTAACGACATCACAGGCGGAAGACTCCGCCTGTTTTCATTTTATGGACAAACGCTATGAAAAAATCGCTGGTTGCAGTTGGCATTATTGTGGCTTTAGGAGTGGTGTGGACCGGGGGCTCCTGGTACACCGGTAAACAGCTGGAAGGCCGTCTGGCCGACATGGTTGCGCAGGCCAATGCGCAGCTCGCCAGTACCGCGCCAGAAGCCGGTATTCAACTGGCGTATCAGAATTATCAGCGCGGCGTGTTCAGCAGCCATTTACAGATGGTGGTGAAACCGGCGGACGGCGCGAAAAGCAGCTGGCTGAAGCCTGGACAGACCCTCATTCTGGATGAGAACGTCTCCCACGGTCCTTTCCCACTGGCTTCGTTAAAATCGTTTAACCTCGCCCCGGCAATGGCAACGGTGAACTCGACGCTGGTGAACAACGACGCGACCAAGAATCTGTTTGAACTGGCCAAAGGTCAGTCACCGTTTGATATCAGCACCCGCATCAGCTACTCCGGCGATACCGCGTCCGACATCAATCTCAAGCCATTGAACTACGAGAAAGGCGAAGAGAAAGTCGCGTTCAGCGGCGGAGAATTCAAACTTGACGCCGATAAAGATGGCAACGTCTTCTCTCTCAACGGTAACGTGGGAAGTGCGGTTATCAATGCGGTTAATGAATACAACCAGAAAGTCCAGCTCACCTTTAACAACCTGAAAACCGAAGGCGACAGCAAGCTGACCGGCTTTGCGGAACGCATTGGCAATCAGAAAGTGACGCTCGATAAGCTGGCCATTGCCGTGGAAGGCAAAGAGCTGGCGGTGCTGGACGGCGTTTCCTTTGACGGGAAATCCAATCTGTCGAAAGACGGTAAAAGCATCGACACCTCGCTGGATTACACTCTCGACAGCCTGAAGCTTCAGGGTCAGGACATGGGCAGCAGCAAGCTGGCGCTGAAGATTGGCCAGATTGATGGTCAGGCGTGGCACCAGTTCAGCCAGCAGTATAACGGTGAAGTGCAGGCCCTGCTTGCCGAGCCGGGCATGATGGATAATCCGCAGGTCTATCAGCAGAAAGTGACCGAGGCGTTCTTCAAGGCCCTGCCGCTGCTGCTGAAAGGTGAGCCGGTTATCACCGTCGCGCCGCTGAGCTGGAAAAACAGCAAAGGTGAAACCACCTTTAACCTGTCCCTGTTCCTGAAAGATCCGTCGCAGGCCACCGTGGCCCCGCAGACGCTGGCCCAGGAAGTGGATCGCAGCGTGAAATCACTCGACAGCAAACTGGTGATCCCAATGGACATGGCAACCGAGTTTATGACTCAGGTGGCGCGTCTGGAAGGTTATCAGCAGGCGGATGCCGAGAAGCTGGCGAGCCAGCAGGTGAAAGGTCTGGCGGCGATGGGTCAGATGTTCCGCATCACCACCCAGCAGGACAACAACATTCAGACCAGCCTGCAATACTCCAACGGTCAGGTGACCCTGAACGGTCAGAAAATGCCGCTGGCTGATTTTGTCGGCATGTTTGGCGTGCCGGATTTGGCGATCCCTGCCCCGCAAGGTGAAACCGCACCGGCTCCGGCGCCAACGCAGCCACCCGCCGAGCAGCCTGCTCCATCGGCCAACGGCGCACAGTAATACGCAGAACCGGCAGCCTGGCTGCCGGTTTTTTTTACTGCTGTTTGACCAGGCGCGGGGGCATAATCTGATTGCGCACCGTGCTCTTTCCATCCTCAATTCGCTGGAGCATTCTCTCCGCCACGCTTTTACCCATTTCGCGAGCAGGCGTTATCACCCAACTCATCGGCGCGTCGTCGAGGTCTTTCTCACGGACTTCCGCAAAGGCCGCCAGCGCCACGCGTTTATCGTAGTAATCAACCCCTTCGTCACTGCTTTTCCAGCCAGAACGCATCAGCCCCAGCCAGGCCCCCATCGCCACTACGCTGTTATAACAGACCACTGCGGTGATGGTCGGGTTTTGCCCCAGCAGATGGGTTAAGGCCTGAGAAGCCTGTTTTTGGCTGGCCTCACACTCCACCACCCATTCACTGTGGAACGGCAAACCAAACTTTAGCAGCGTGGCACAGTATCCGCCGACGCGTTCTGCCCGGGTCAACGAGGCGCTTTGCCCGCCCAGCCAGGCGATACGCTGGTGCCCACGGCGGATCAGGTGTTCGGTTATCATCTGCGCGGCCTGCATGTTATCCGGGCGGATCAGGTCGACATCATCCAGATAGCTGGCTCGGGAAGCGAAAACCAGCGGCACCCCGTTTTCATCGGCCTTGGTGCGCAGTTCGGCGCCTCTGTCGACCGCCCCGGCAATCACAATGCCGTCAACGCCCTGTGACACCAGGGTATCGAAGCGCTCGACCATGTGTTCGCCCTTGCGCCCGCCCTGGGTGAGAAACACCATCTTGCCCTGTGATTCGAGGGCTTCAATCATCCCCGCGGCGAGTTCGGCGTAAAAGGGTGAACACAGGTCGCCCACAATCAGCCCAATCACCCCCGACGCACCGCCGCGCAATGATGCCGCCTGACGGTTACGCACAAAGCCAAGCTGCTCAATGGCCTGACTGACGCGTTCACCGGTCGCCGTGGAGATGCGCCCTTTGCCACTTAACACCAGTGAAACGGTGGCGACGGAGACCCCTGCCGCATGGGCGACATCATTAATGGTGACTTTTTTTGCAATGGCCATGCGCCGCTTGCCGCTCCTGTGTAGCGATAAAACGTTTTATCAATGGGTTATATTTATAAACCTTATCATCGTTTCAATATGTGATTTACCTCGCACTAAAGTTAGGTAAAACGTTTTATCTTCTCGCTGCATTCAACAACTACAACAGAATTCACAGCACAAGGAGTCGTTTTATGACGGCGAAAGCACCACCTAGAATTAGCCTATGGGAATTTTTCCAGCAGCTCGGCAAAACTTTCATGCTGCCAGTGGCACTTCTCTCGTTCTGCGGGATCATGATGGGCATCGGCAGCTCGCTGAGCAGCCACGATGTCACCACGCTGCTTCCGTGGCTGGACACCCCGTTCCTGCAGGCCGTTTTCATCTGGATGGGTAAAGTCGGCTCGTTTGCCTTCAGCTTCCTGCCGGTGATGTTCTGTATCGCTATCCCGCTGGGCCTGGCGCGTGACAACAAAGGCGTAGCGGCGTTTGCCGGTTTTGTCGGCTTTGCGGTGATGAACCTGGCGGTCAACTTCTGGCTGACTGCGAAAGGTATTCTGCCTACCACCGATGCGGCTATCCTCAAAGCCAACAACATCCAGAACGTGATTGGCATTCAGTCAATTGATACCGGGATCCTCGGGGCGGTTATCTGCGGCATCATCGTGTGGATGCTGCATGAGCGTTTCAACACCATTCGCCTGCCGGATGCGCTGGCATTCTTCGGTGGCACCCGTTTCGTGCCGATCATCACTACCGTGGTGCTCGGTCTGGTGGGTCTGGTTATCCCGCTGATTTGGCCAATTTTTGCTAAAGGCATTAATGGCCTGGGCTACGTGATTAACGGTGCGGGTGAGTTTGGTCCGATGATCTTCGGTACCGGTGAACGTCTGCTGCTGCCGTTCGGCCTGCACCACATTCTGGTGGCCCTGATTCGCTTTACCGAAGCGGGCGGCACCCTGGATGTCTGTGGGCATCAGGTAAGCGGCGCGCTGACTATCTTCCAGGCGCAGCTGAGCTGCCCGACGACACATGGCTTCGCTGAGAGCGCAACCCGTTTCCTGTCCCAGGGTAAAATGCCTGCCTTCCTCGGCGGCCTGCCGGGTGCGGCGCTGGCGATGTACCACTGTGCTCGCCCGGAAAACCGTCACAAAATTAAAGGCCTGCTGATTTCCGGCGTGATTGCCTGCGTCGTGGGCGGGACTACCGAACCCCTCGAGTTCCTGTTCCTGTTCGTTGCTCCGGTGCTGTACGTTATCCACGCCCTGTTGACGGGCCTTGGCTTCACCATCATGGCGGTGCTGGGTGTGACTATCGGTAACACCGATGGCAACATCATCGACTTCGTGGTGTTCGGTATTCTGCACGGACTGGCCACTAAGTGGTATATGGTCCCGGTTGTCGCGGCTATCTGGTTTGCGGCGTACTACGCTATCTTCCGCTTCGCTATCACTCGCTTTAACATCAAAACGCCGGGCCGCGATATTGAATCCGCCTCCAGCGCAGAAAAAGCCATGGTGGGCGCGATCGGTAAATCCGGCTACAACGCCCCCGCGATCCTGGCGGCTCTCGGCGGCGCGGATAACATCACCAACCTCGATAACTGCCTGACTCGTCTGCGTCTGTCGGTGGATGACATGAGCAAGGTTGACGTTGAAGCGCTGAAAGCCAACCGTGCCATCGGTGTGGTCCAGCTCAACCAGCACAGTCTGCAGGTCGTGATTGGCCCGCAGGTCCAGTCGGTCAAAGATGAACTGGCCAGCCTGATGCATACCGTCGAGGCGTAAATCTCCTTTCCCCCTTCGCTCTGAAGGGGGACAATGTTTCCTCCCCCGTTTGACCGAAATGGAGTTTCCGATGTTTGATTTCTCAACGGTTGTAGACCGCCACGGCACCTGGTGTACCCAGTGGGATTACGTTGCTGACCGCTTCGGCGCAGCGGATTTACTGCCTTTCACCATCTCGGATATGGATTTCGCCACTGCCCCTTGCATCCTGGATGCGATCAGCCAACGTCTGAGCCATGGCGTACTGGGCTACAGCCGCTGGAAAAACGACGAGTTCCTGGGCGCGATTCAACACTGGTTCCAGAAACGTTTTGACAGCGAGATTGATACCGAACAGGTGGTGTACGGCCCATCGGTTATTTACATGGTTTCAGAAATGATCCGCCAATGGTCAGAGGTGGGCGACGGCGTGGTGGTCCAGACCCCGGCCTATGATGCTTTCTACAAAGCGATTGAGGGTAACCATCGTCAGATTGCCGCCGTGCCGCTGCATCAGACCGCCGACGGTTGGCAATGTGACATGACGCTGCTGGAAAGCGTGCTCGCCGAACCGCGCAATAAAATCCTGCTGCTGTGCAGCCCGCATAACCCCACCGGGAAAGTGTGGACTCGCGAAGAGCTGACCACTATCGCCAGCCTGTGCAATAAGCATGGTGTGAAGGTGATCAGCGATGAAATCCACATGGATATGACCTGGCACGGTCACCGCCACGTTCCGTGGTGTGAAGTGGCGCAAAATGACTGGGCGCTGTTCACATCAGGTTCCAAGAGCTTCAACATTCCGGCATTAACCGGGGCATACGGTCTGATTGGGGAAGCAACCTCGCGCAATGGGTATCTCAGCGCGCTCAAAGGCCGGGACGGACTATCCTCACCTTCCATTCCTGCCGTGGTGGCGCACATTGCCGCCTATGAACAGGGCGAGGCCTGGCTCGACGCGCTGCGTGATTATTTGCAGGACAACATGCGTTTTATTGCCAGCGAATTGAACGCCGCTTTCCCGGAACTCAACTGGCAGCCGCCGGAGTCAACGTATCTGGCATGGATTGATCTACGCCCGCTACACATTGACGACAAACTGCTGCAAAAAGTGCTGATTGAGCAGCAAAAGGTCGCCATCATGCCGGGTTATACCTACGGGGAAGAAGGCAATGGTTTTGTTCGTCTCAATGCGGGCTGTCCTCGCAGTAAGCTCGAACGGGGTGTCCAGGGGCTGATTAACGCCATCCATGCCGTCCGCTAAGTCCGTTGCGCAACGGAGATAGTCGTTGCGCAAAATAGCTTTTTCCCTCGTTTCCACATTATAATGTGTCGCACTTTACCTAAAAAACTTCACCTAAAAAAAAGAGTGCGACCATGATTCATAAAGACCTGCCCCTGACAGACATCCACCGCCACCTTGATGGCAACATTCGCGCACAAACCATTCTTGAACTCGGTCGCCAGCATAATATTGCGCTTCCAGCCTCCACTCTGGACACCCTGCGCCCGCACGTTCAGGTCACCAGCAATGAACCGGATCTCGTCAGCTTCCTGAGTAAACTCGATTGGGGAGTGAAAGTCCTGGCCGACCTCGACGCCTGCCGCCGCGTGGCGTATGAAAACATTGAAGATGCTGCCCGTAACGGTTTGCACTATGTTGAACTGCGCTTCTCGCCGGGTTATATGGCAATGACGCACAACCTGCCGGTTGCCGGGGTGGTTGAAGCGGTGATCGCCGGGGTGCAGCAAGGCTGCCGCGATTTCCCGGTGCAGGCCAAACTGATTGGCATCATGAGCCGCACCTTCGGCGAAACCGCCTGTGAACAAGAATTGAACGCCCTGCTCACCCATCGCGACGGCATTACCGCCCTGGATTTAGCTGGTGATGAACTGGGCTTCCCGGGCAGCCTGTTCCTCAACCATTTCAACCGTGCGCGTGATGCGGGCTGGCATATCACCGTTCATGCGGGTGAAGCGGCCGGGCCGGAAAGCATCTGGCAGGCGATTCGTGAACTGGGCGCCGAGCGTATCGGTCACGGAGTGAAAGCGGTAGAAGACCGCGCGTTGATGGATTTCCTCGCCGAACAGCGCATTGGAATTGAATCCTGCCTGACCTCAAACATTCAGACCAGCACCGTGCCAACCCTGGCGCGCCATCCTCTGAAAACGTTCCTGGAACACGGGGTACTGGCGTCACTGAATACCGACGACCCGGCGGTTCAGGGCATCGATATTATTCACGAGTACCAGGTCGCGGCCCCGGCGGCCGGTCTATCTGCGGCGCAAATCCGTCAGGCACAGATTAACGGTCTGGAGATTGCGTTCCTCTCCGCCCAGGAGAAACAGGCGCTGATTGACGCGGTTAAAGCGGCGTAAAGAAACGCCCGGTGAGCGCTAGCGCCACCGGGCCATTCATCAAGTCAGGCTCAACGTCGCGCGATGCTTGGCTGATTCAATCCCCAGCTCAATCAATTCCATAATCTGAATCGCCTGGCTCGCCGGAACTGGGTTTTCTCCGCTGCCGTTCAGGGCATCACGAATACCGGCGTAATAGGCCGGATAGTTGCCCGGTACCGTCAGCCAGGTCTCTTCCGTGCGGTCATCGCCGTTCACACGCGTCACCACCCCATCACGCATGTCGTAACCCCAGTCTTCCTGTGGCAAACGCTCCCCGTTTTTCAGGCGCTCTTCCTGCGGATCGAGTCCGTACTTGACGTAGCTCGCGCGGGTGCCATGCACGATGTAACGTGCGGATTCCGCTGCGGCCAGCAGCGTGCCGTGAAGGATCACCCGACGCTGTGGATAGTTCAGCACCGCATGGAAGTAGTCCGTCGACTGCGCGCCCGGACGCAGCTGCGCCAAATCAACCGTCAGGCTGACCGGCAGACCGAATAAATTCACCGCCTGATCGAGCAGATGCGGGGCCAAATCGTACCAGATGCCACTCCCCGGACCGCCCTGTTCACGCCAGCGGTTGCGAACTTCCGGGCGATAGCGGTCGAAATGTGACTCAAAGAAGGTGACTTCGCCCAGCGTGCCTTCAGCGATGAGGGCTTTTACCGTCAGGAAATCGCTGTCCCAGCGGCGGTTGTGGAACACCGACAGCAGGCGCCCGAGGCTACGCGCCAGCGCATCCAGTTCACGGGCCTGTGACAGTGTCACGGTAAAGGGTTTATCTACAACCACATGCTTGCCCGCTTCCAGCGCGGCCTTCGCCAGCGGGAAATGGGTATCGTTAGGTGTGGGAATGACAATTAAATCGATGCTGGGATCGTTAAACAGATGCTTCGGCTCAGAAACGACCTTAACACCCGGCCAGTCCACTTTGACTTTCGCTTCATCGCTGCTGGAAACTGCCGCCAACTCCATCCCCGGCGTACCGCTGATCAGCGGTGCGTGAAAGGTTTTACTCGCGTAACCATAGCCAATTAATCCGACGCGGATAGTGTCACTCATGTTGTTGCCCTCATCTGTGGTTACCCGCCATTTCACAACATCTGTAAGAGGCTCACAACCCTTTATTAACACTCCCCGTTTCAACTGGCGCAAACGCCATGTTCCTGGTAACATTTTGCCCCTGGATTCTTTTGGACATTGATTGTTATGAGTATGGTATTTAATCGTATCGTCGAGCTGGTGGGCTGGATTGTACTGGGCGTGTGCTTTTTGCTGCTGATTGCGGCGCATCATATTGATAATTACCAGGCACCCGAACCCCCAGCCACCGCGCAACACAAATAACGGTAAGAAAGTGACTCCGGTCGCAACCTATGTAACCGGTTTCTGAAACCGGTTGCAGACTCTAAGTCTGACTCCTTACACTGCTTTTATCTCATCGATAAGGAGCGTGTAATGGCTGCATTTCCAAAAAATTTTCTGTGGGGCGCGGCAACCGCCGCATATCAGGTAGAAGGCGCACATAACGAAGATGGCAAAGGGCTTTCCATCTGGGACGTTTTCTCTCATCTTCCTGGTACGACATATCAAAACACCAATGGCGACGTCGCCGTCGATCACTATCACCGGATGCAGGAAGACGTCGCGCTGATGGCCGAAATGGGCCTGCAAAGCTACCGTTTCTCGATCTCCTGGCCTCGCCTGCTGCCTGACGGCCGCGGAGAAGTGAACGAAGCTGGCGTTAAATTCTACAGCGATTTAATCGACACCCTGCTGGCACACAACATTGTGCCTATGATTACGCTTTATCACTGGGACCTGCCACAGGCGCTGCAGGATCAAGGCGGTTGGGAAGTGCGCTCCACCGCGCTTGCCTTCGAGGAATACGCCCGCCTGTGCTACTCGCGCTACGGCGACCGCGTTAAACTGTGGGCCACCTTTAACGAAACCATCGTCTTTATCGGCCACGGCTATATCACCGGCAGCCATCCGCCGTCGGTTCGTGACCCGGCCCGTGCGGTTCAGGCCTGTCATCAGGTATTTATCGCCCATGCCCTGGCGGTGAAAGCCTTCCGCGAGATGAACGTTCAGGGCGACATTGGCTTCGTAAACGTCCTGCAACCGCATACCGCCCTGACCAGCAGCCCGGAAGACCGTATCGCCACTGAGATGGCGGATGCTATCCATACCCACTGGCTGTACGATCCTGTGCTCAAAGGCCACTATCCTGAAGCGTTGCTTGCTCAAGCGCAGGCCCTATGGGATGTGCCACGCTTTGAACCGGGCGATGATGAGCTGCTGCGCAACAATATCTGCGATTTTATCGGCCTCAATTACTATCGCCGCGAAACGGTGGTCGCCAATCCGGGCGAAACGCAGACCGCCAGCAACCATAACGGCGAACCCAACAGTGGGACAGAATTTGGCTTCAAAGATCTTTTCAAATTCGTGCGTAATCCGGACGGGGTATATACCGATTGGGACTGGGAAATCTGGCCTCAGGGTTTGACCGACGGCATCATGATGATCAAAGAACGCTATGGTGATATTCCGATCTACATCACCGAGAATGGTTTGGGGGCGAAAGACCCTATTATTGACGGTGAAATTGTCGATCAGCCGCGCATTGACTATTTACAGATGCATATTGATGCCATGGAAAAAGCAATGGCGCAGGGCGCAGACGTCCGGGGTTATTATCCGTGGTCATTTATTGATTTATTGAGCTGGTTGAACGGTTACAAAAAACAGTATGGTTTTGTCTATGTTGATCATCAGCAGAATCTGGCACGAAAACGCAAAAAGAGCTTTTTCTGGTATCAAAACGTTATTGCCACCCGCGGTCAACAGCGATAATCTTCCCCTCCAGGCGCCGTCCGGCGCCTGATATTAGCTTTAGAAAAATCTTAAATTAAAATTAACGACAACAGAATCACGTTCTGTGCTTGTTTTTGCGATGTCTAGCCGAAATAATTCGTGCGATTATCGCTGTCTGATTTGACATCACTTAGAACCCAGGTTGCCGTTGGCAGGTAGTTCTTACCTCATAATTACAACATCATAAAATGGAAACGCGCTAAAATGACCGTTCAGGATTATTTATTAAAATTCCGAAAGATCAGCTCACTCGAAAGTCTGGAAAAACTCTTTGACCATCTGAATTACTCGCTGACGGATACCCAGGACATTGTGAATATGTATCGGGCTGCCGATCATCGTCGTGCCGAACTGGTTTCCGGTGGCCGTTTATACAACGTTGGTGAAGTGCCGAAGACCGTCTGGCGCTACGTGCAATAAAGACTGTTTTCTCACGCGTCAGTTGCTTATACTTCTCGCCCTGCTTTTTTGACTGACGCTGATTCCGGAGACGTAATGTCCACTGAACCCACAGAACGTATTGGTGGTTGGCTATTTGCCCCGCTTGCATGGCTGATTGTGGCCTTGATCAGCGCATCGCTTGCCATTCTGTTATACGCAGGTGTGTTACTGTCCCCTGCTGCACGCAGCAACCTGGGCGCCTTAAGCGCGACAAACCTGAGCCTGTGGCTGCTGTCGATGGTGTTTGCCGTTGCGATGTGGGCCTATACCTTCTGGCTGACTGCCGCTTTCTTTAAACGCCGGAAGCTGGTGCCGAAGCACTATATTATCTGGCTGCTGATTTCTGTGCTGCTGGCGGTGAAAGCCTTCGCCTTCGCGCCGGTCTCTGATGCGCTTGCGCTACGCCAGCTGCTGTTCCCGCTGCTGGCCACCGCGTTGCTGGTTCCGTACTTTAAGCGTTCCACGCGTGTAAAGCGGACCTTCGTTAATCCGTAATAACCCTACAGATAACCTGTTGTCGCCTGCTGCGGTTTGTCCGATAATAGGCGGCTTTTTTTTCGTTTCAGGCTCACTATGACTGATTACCTGCTGCTTTTTATCGGCACTGTTCTTGTTAATAACTTCGTTCTGGTGAAGTTTCTTGGACTGTGCCCGTTTATGGGCGTTTCCAAAAAACTGGAAACGGCTATGGGAATGGGTCTTGCCACCACCTTCGTGATGACGCTGGCTTCGGTCTGCGCGTGGCTGATAGATACCTGGATCCTCATTCCGCTCAATCTGATTTACCTGCGCACGTTGGCCTTTATTCTGGTCATCGCCGTAGTGGTGCAGTTCACCGAGATGGTGGTGCGCAAAACCAGCCCGGCGTTGTATCGCCTGCTGGGGATTTTTCTGCCGCTGATCACCACCAACTGTGCGGTGCTCGGCGTAGCGCTGTTAAACATCAACCTCGGGCATAACTTCCTGCAATCGGCGCTGTACGGTTTCTCCGCAGCGGTCGGTTTCTCGCTGGTGATGGTGCTGTTCGCAGCGATTCGTGAGCGTCTGGTGGTGGCCGATGTCCCTGCCCCGTTCCGCGGGAATGCCATCGCGCTGATTACCGCCGGGCTGATGTCTCTGGCCTTTATGGGCTTTAGTGGTTTGGTGAAGTTGTAATGACGTTAGTGTGGATTGCCATCGCTGCCCTCAGCCTGTTAGGCCTGATTTTTGGCGGCATTCTCGGATATGCCTCGCGCCGCTTTGCGGTGCAGGACGATCCGGTGGTGGAAAAAATTGATGAAATCCTGCCGCAGAGCCAGTGCGGGCAATGCGGCTATCCCGGCTGCCGCCCCTACGCAGAAGCCGTCGGTAGTCAGGGTGAGAACATCAACCGTTGCGCCCCCGGGGGCGAAGCGGTAATGCTGAAAATCGCCACCCTGCTAAACGTAGACCCGCAGCCGATCGACGGCGACGAACAGACCGCTGAGCCGGTTCGCATGATTGCGGTTATTGACGAGCCGAATTGTATTGGCTGCACCAAATGTATTCAGGCCTGCCCGGTGGATGCCATCGTCGGTGCCACGCGCGCCATGCATACCGTGGTGACCGACCTCTGTACCGGGTGCAATCTGTGCGTCGCGCCGTGTCCGACGCAGTGTATCGAATTACGTCCGGTCGCCGAGACGACCGACAGCTGGAAATGGGATCTACAAACCATTCCGGTACGTATTATTCCAGTGGAACACCATGCTTAAGTTATTCTCCGCGTTCAGAAAGGACAAAATCTGGGATTTCGAAGGGGGTATTCATCCTCCCGAAATGAAGACCCAGTCGAATGGCACGCCGCTGCGCCAGGTTCCTCTTGCGCAGCGTTACGTGATGCCGCTGAAACAACATATTGGCACCGAAGGTGAACTGACCGTAAGCGTAGGCGACCACGTCCTGCGCGGTCAGCCGTTGACGCGTGGCTGGGGCAGAATGCTGCCGGTACATGCGCCGACGTCCGGTACCGTGATTGCCATTGCGCCCCACTCTACCGCCCATCCGTCCGCACTGGCAGAAATGAGCGTCATTATTGAGGCCGACGGTGAAGACCGCTGGATTGATCGCGACGGCTGGAGCGACTGGCAGCAGCAGAGCCGCCAAGCACTGATTGAACGCATTCATGATTTCGGCGTAGCCGGTCTCGGCGGCGCGGGTTTCCCGACCGGCGTTAAACTCAACGGCGGCGGCGATAAAATCGAGACGCTGATCATCAACGCGGCGGAATGTGAACCCTATATCACCGCTGACGACCGTTTGATGCAGGACTGTGCGGCGCAAATCGTCGAGGGTATCCGTATTTTGGCGCACATTCTGCAGCCAAAAGAGGTGCTGATCGGCGTGGAAGACAACAAACCGCAGGCCATTTCGATGATGCGTGCGGTGCTGGCCGATACCCACGGCATTAGCCTGCGGGTAATCCCCACCAAATACCCGTCCGGCGGCGCCAAGCAGTTGACGCAAATTCTGACCGGGAAACAGGTGCCGCACGGCGGACGTTCGTCGGATATCGGCGTACTGATGCAAAACGTCGGCACGGCATTTGCCGTGAAACGCGCGGTTATCGACGGCGAGCCGTTGACCGAGCGCGTCGTGACCCTGACCGGGGAGGCTGTCTCGCGTCCGGGCAACGTTTGGGCACGTTTAGGCACCCCGGTGCGTCATCTGCTCGAAGACGCGGGCTTTTGTTCTGGCCCTGAACAGATGGTGATCATGGGCGGTCCATTGATGGGCTTTACTCTGCCGTGGCTGGATGTGCCGGTGGTAAAAATCACCAACTGTTTACTGGCACCTTCCGCGAGTGAGATGGGTGAGCAGCCGGAAGAAAAAGGCTGTATTCGTTGCAGCGCTTGCGCCGACTCCTGCCCGGCCGATTTGCTCCCACAGCAGCTGTACTGGTTCAGCAAAGGCCAGCAGCACGACAAAGCCACCGCACACAACCTTTCCGACTGTATCGAATGCGGGGCCTGCGCATGGGTATGTCCAAGCAATATTCCGCTGGTGCAGTATTTCCGTCAGGAAAAAGCCGAGATCGCCGCCATTCGGATGGAAGAAAAACGCGCCGCCGAGGCCAAAGCCCGCTTTGAAGCCCGCGCCGAGCGTCTCGAACGTGAAAAAGCGGCGCGCCAGGCACGTCACAAACAATCTGCCGTACAGCCTGCCGCGCAGGATCAGGATGCCATTAACGCCGCGCTGAACCGCGTGCGCGAGAAACAGCAGCAGGCCACGCAGCCGATTATCGTTCAGGCCGGGGCCAAGCCCGATAACAGCGCAGTGATTGCCGCCCGCGAAGCGCGAAAAGCACAGGCGCGCGCCGCACAGGCTGAAAAACAACAGCACGACGCGACCGCTGAATCGGGGAGTGCAGCCGTCGATCCGCGCAAAGCGGCCGTCGAAGCGGCGATTGCCCGGGCTAAAGCACGAAAAGCCGAGCAGCAGCCCGCTGCGGAACCGACGCCTGAAACCGTCGATCCGCGTAAAGCTGCCGTTGAAGCGGCGATCGCCCGGGCCAAAGCGCGGAAAGCTGAACAGCAACAGCAGGCCGTTAACGAACCGGTTGCTGAAACCATCGACCCACGCAAGGCCGCAGTGGAAGCCGCTATCGCCCGCGCCAAAGCGCGTAAAGCCGAAAAAGAAGCCGCCAATGAACCGATGGCTGAAACCATCGATCCGCGTAAAGCCGCCGTTGAAGCGGCTATCGCCCGTGCGAAAGCACGCAAAGCAGAAAAACAGGCAGTGAACGAGGAATAAATGGTTTTTAAAATCGCAAGCTCTCCTTATACCCATAACCATCGCCAGACCTCGCGCATTATGCTGCTGGTGCTGCTGGCGGCCGTGCCGGGCATCGCTATTCAGACCTGGTTTTTTGGCTGGGGGACGCTCGTTCAGATAGTGCTGGCGAGTTTAACGGCCTGGGGTGCCGAGGCCGCTATCCTGCGTCTACGCAAACAGAATGTGGCGCGCACCCTGCAGGATAACGCCGCATTGCTGACCGGTCTGCTGTTAGCCATCAGTATTCCCTCTATGGCGCCATGGTGGATGATTGTGCTCGGCACCGCTTTTGCGGTCGTTATCGCCAAGCAATTGTACGGAGGTCTGGGTCAGAATCCGTTCAACCCGGCGATGATTGGCTATGTGGTGCTGCTGATTTCTTTCCCGGTGCAGATGACGTCCTGGCTGCCACCGCAGGAAATCGCCATCACCACCCCAGGCCTGATGGAGACGTTGCAGATAATCTTCAGCGGCCATACCGCGACCGGGGCCGACATCAACACCCTGCGTATGGGCGTGGACGGCATCAGTCAGGCGACGCCGCTCGATACCTTCAAAACGTCACTGCATGCCGGGCATAGCGTGAGCGACATTATGAACGCGTCGATTTATCGCGGCGCGCTGGCCGGGATTGGCTGGCAGTGGGTGAACGTGGCCTATCTGGCCGGCGGTTTGTTCCTGCTGTGGCAGCGCGCCATTCGCTGGCATATTCCGGTGAGCTTCCTGCTGACGTTGGCCGTGTGCTCTACGCTCGGCTGGGTTTTCTCGCCTGAAACACTGGCGTCCCCGCAATTGCATATGCTCTCCGGAGCCACCATGCTCGGCGCATTCTTTATTCTGACCGACCCGGTAACCGCCTCGACCACCAATCGCGGGCGTCTGGTCTACGGCGCGCTGGCGGGTGTCTTGGTATGGCTGATTCGCAGCTTTGGCGGCTATCCCGATGGCGTGGCCTTTGCCACCCTGCTGGCCAACATTACCGTGCCGCTGATTGATTACTATACGCGCCCGCGCGTTTACGGACACCGCTGAGACCGACCATGCTGACTACGATTCGCAAACATGGCATCACGCTGGCGCTTTTCGCCGCCGGTGCCACCGGGATGACGGCCATCATTAACCAGATGACCAAAAGCACTATTGACACGCAGTCCGCCAAACAGCAGATGGCGCTGTTCGATCAGGTGGTGGCGCAAGATAGCTATAATAACGACTTGCTGAAAAGCTGTTATGTTCTGAACGCACCGGAACTGGGCAAAGGCAGCCACAAAATTTATATCGCCCGTAAAGACGACGCCCCGGTCGCGGTAGTGATGGAAGCGACAGCGCCGGACGGTTATTCCGGTGCCATTCAGCTGCTGGTCGGAGCCGATTTTAACGGTACAGTGCTGGGTTCGCGCGTGACGGAGCATCATGAAACGCCAGGTTTAGGCGATAAGATTGAACTGCGCCATTCCGACTGGATAACCCGTTTTGCCGGAAAAGTGATCCACTCAGCAACTGATAGCCAATGGGCGGTAAAGAAAGACGGCGGTGAATTTGACCAGTTTACCGGGGCGACCATCACCCCGAGGGCCGTGGTGAACGCCGTCAAGCGTGCCGGACTGTTTGCGCAGACGCTGCCGCAGCAGATTAACGAACTTAGCCCCTGTGAAGAGTAAATCATGAGCGAAATCAAAGACGTTATTGTTCAGGGATTATGGAAAAACAACTCATCGCTGGTGCAACTGCTGGGCCTGTGCCCGCTGCTGGCGGTGACCTCCACGGCAACCAACGCCCTTGGGCTGGGACTGGCCACCACGCTGGTATTAACCCTGACGAACCTGTTTGTTTCCTTGCTGCGCCGCTGGACGCCGTCGGAAATCCGTATTCCGATTTACGTGATGATTATTGCCTCAGTGGTGAGCTCGGTGCAGATGCTGATCAACGCCTATGCGTTTGGGCTGTATCAGTCGCTGGGTATTTTTATTCCGCTGATCGTGACCAACTGTATCGTGGTTGGTCGTGCCGAAGCGTTCGCCGCTAAAAAAGGCCCGATGCTGTCGGCCCTGGACGGTTTCTCAATTGGTATGGGTGCCACCTGTGCGATGTTTGTCCTGGGCTCAATTCGTGAAATTCTCGGTAACGGCACGCTGTTTGATGGCGCTGATGGCCTGCTCGGCGGCTGGGCCAAAGCCCTGCGCATTGAAGTTTTCCATACCGATACGCCATTCCTGCTGGCGATGCTGCCCCCGGGGGCGTTCATTGGTTTGGGAATGCTGCTGGCGATTAAATACGTCATCGATCAGCGCGCGAAGCAGAAAGCCAGCACCGTACGTAACCATTGTGAAGTTGCACCGGATGTGAAAACCACGCCAGGGAAAGCTTGATGAATAAAGAGAAGCGTCACCAGATCCTCACCCGATTACGTGACAACAATCCGCACCCGACCACGGAACTGAACTTTACCACCCCGTTCGAATTGCTGATTGCGGTTCTACTCTCAGCGCAGGCGACCGACGTTAGCGTTAACAAAGCCACCGCCAAACTTTATCCGGTGGCGAATACGCCAGAAGCGATACTGGCACTCGGCGTGGACGGGGTGAAAGAGTACATCAAGACTATCGGCCTGTTTAACAGCAAGGCCGAAAACGTAATTAAGACCTGTCGAATCCTGATTGAACAGCATGGCAGCGTCGTACCGGAAGACCGCGCGGCGCTGGAGGCGCTACCGGGCGTCGGGCGTAAAACCGCCAATGTGGTGCTGAACACCGCCTTCGGCTGGCCGACGATTGCAGTGGATACGCATATCTTCCGCGTGTGCAACCGCACCAATTTCGCACCGGGTAAGAACGTTGAGCAGGTAGAAGAGAAGCTGCTGAAAGTGGTTCCTGCCGAGTTTAAAGTCGACTGCCACCACTGGTTCATTCTGCACGGACGTTATACCTGCCTCGCTCGCAAACCGCGCTGCGGCTCATGCCTGATTGAAGACCTCTGCGAGTTTAAAGAGAAAGTCGATATCTAATCCTGTTTCAACGCCGTGTCGCGGCCCGGCGTTCTCCCCATTTTATTGTCCATAAAACCCCCTCACTCCTGACGTATGATCCGGCCAGCTATCGTTCAGACAGGTTAATTGTTTTTTTTCCAACTGAAATTTCTATACAAATGTGACACAGATCACTTCGATAACACCACGTTAAAACGATGTTACAAAATCGAAGCTAAGCCTTTGCTGATGCAGCGGTTAACTGTTTTTTAACCAGACATATCACCACTATTTTTCGGATTATTGGCCTATATGACTGCCTATCAATCAAAACAGCAGAACATATCGCCATTAGGCCAGAAAATCGGCACCTTTTTAGTGAAAAAAACCAGAAGAATCGAAACGGCGAAGTTAAACGCTGAATAACATTTAGATGAACGGACGATTATAACGCCCTCGTTATGTGTAACAGAGTATTACAAAGCCCTTGTGTGATTGTCCTGGATAGTGAACATTACCTGCCGTTTTCCCCTCCAAGAATAACTATAAGGCGGATGTCAAAACGAACGTCACGCCCACGAACCCCGTTAATATGGGATGTAAAAAAAGAGGTATATGTGTCTACTGCAAACAATAAACCAACAGAAAGCGTGAGTCTGAACGCTTTCAAACAACCGAAATCTTTCTATCTCATTTTCTCAATTGAACTGTGGGAACGCTTTGGTTACTACGGCCTTCAGGGCATTATGGCCGTTTACCTGGTTAAACAACTGGGTATGTCCGAAGCGGATTCTATTACGCTGTTCTCCTCTTTCAGCGCACTGGTGTATGGTCTGGTCGCTGTAGGCGGCTGGCTGGGTGATAAAGTGCTGGGTACCAAGCGTGTCATTATGCTGGGTGCTGTTGTGCTGGCGATTGGTTATGCGCTGGTGGCCTTCTCGGGTCACGATGCCGCCGTCGTATATATGGGTATGGCAACTATCGCTGTGGGTAACGGCCTGTTTAAAGCCAACCCATCCGCCCTGCTTTCTACCTGTTATGATAAAGATGACCCACGTCTGGACGGTGCATTCACCATGTACTACATGTCCATCAACATCGGTTCTTTCTTCTCTATGCTGGCAACCCCGTGGCTCGCTGCAAAATACGGCTGGAGCACGGCATTTGCGCTGAGCGTAGTGGGTATGTGTATTACCGTGGTGAACTTTGCGTTCTGCCAGAAATGGGTGAAAAGCTACGGTTCCAAGCCTGACTTTGCCCCGGTTCACATGGGTAAACTGCTGGCCACCATCGTTGGGGTTGTGGTTCTGGTGACCATTGCAACCTGGCTGCTGCACAACCAGGGTATCGCGCGTATGGTTCTGGCCGTGGTTGCTCTGGGTATCATCTGCCTGTTCGCGAAAGAAACCTTCGCGATGAAAGGTGCCGCGCGTCGTAAAATGATCGTGGCTTTCATTCTGATGGTTGAAGCGATTGTGTTCTTCGTGCTGTACAGCCAGATGCCAACCTCTCTGAACTTCTTCGCTATCCGTAACGTTGAGCACTCCATTCTGGGTATCGCGTTCGAGCCAGAGCAGTATCAGGCCCTGAACCCGTTCTGGATCATGATTGGTAGTCCAATCCTGGCCGCTATCTATAACAAGATGGGCGACCGTATGCCGATGCCGCACAAATTCGCCTTCGGTATGATCCTCTGTTCTCTGGCCTTCCTGGTGCTGCCACTGGGTGCCAAGTTCGCAACCGACGCGGGTATTGTGTCCGTTAACTGGCTGATTCTGAGCTATGCGCTGCAGTCTATCGGTGAGCTGATGATCTCCGGTCTGGGCCTGGCGATGGTTGCACAGCTGGTTCCACAGCGTCTGATGGGCTTCATCATGGGTAGCTGGTTCCTGACCACTGCCGGTGCAGCAATCATCGCGGGTAACGTGGCTAACCTGATGGCGGTTCCGGAAAACGTGACTGACCCACTGCTGTCCCTGCACGTCTACGGTGATGTGTTCATGAAGATTGGTATCGCCACTGCGGTTATCGCGGTACTGATGCTGCTGACTGCACCGAAACTGAATCGCATGACTCAGGAAGATGATGCCGCAGACAAAGCCCGCGAAACGGCAACTGCATAACATTCATCGGGAAACCGAATAAATTAAGCCGCTGACACGTTCAGCGGCTTTTTTTTTATCTGCGGGCGAACTAGGATGGGTGACACATCTGTGTCTTAAGGAGTTCGTCATGAAATTGTTCTATAAACCCGGCGCCTGTTCCCTTGCTTCTCATATCACCCTGCGTGAGAGCGGCATGGATTTTTCGCTGGTTGGCGTTGATCTCGCGAAAAAGCAGCTGGAAAATGGGGAAGATTATTGGCAGGTCAACCCAAAAGGCCAGGTGCCTGCCCTGCTGCTGGACGACAATATCCTGCTGACCGAAGGCGTGGCGATTATGCAGTACATCGCGGACACCAAATCTGATCGCCAGCTGCTGGCCCCGGCGGGGAGTATCGCTCGATATAAGACGCTGGAATGGCTCAATTTCATTGCCACCGAACTGCATAAGGGCTTCACGCCGCTGTTCCGTCCGGACACACCTGAAGATTTCAAACCGATCGTACGTGCGCTGCTGGAGAAAAAGTTCAGCTATGTGAATGACGCCCTGCGTGACGGGGAGTGGATCAGCGGGGCACGCTTCACCATTGCCGATGCCTACCTGTTTACCGTCCTGCGCTGGGCGCGGGCAGTTAAACTGGATCTCAGCGGTTACAAGAACATTGAAGATTACATGGCACGCGTGGCAGCCCGTCCAGCGGTTACCGCAGCATTGGCGGCAGAAGGCTTAAATTAAGACATTGGCCCGATAAGCGTGAGCGCCATTGGGCATTAAAAAAGGCCGCATACGCGGCCTTTTTCATGTGCACGTCAGGGAAGATTACTTCCAGCACACCAGGCAGTAGTTCTTTTTACCGCGACGCAGCAGCGTGTAACGTCCGTACAGCAGATCGCTTTCAGCGAAAGTGTATTCCGGGTCAATCTGCTTCTCACCGTTAATGGTGACCGCGTTAGAGGCGATCGTTTTGCGCGCCTGACCGCGGGACGGCTGCAGCTCAGAATCCACCAGCGCTTGAATCAGGTCAGCGCCCTTCTCCATTTCGACCATCGGCACGCCATCCTGCGCCAGCTGCTCGAAATCGGCTTCGCTCAGGTCGCTCAGGTTGCCGTTAAACAGGCTTTCAGTGATGCGTTTTGCCGCCACCAGGCCTTCTTCACCATGCACCAGACGGGTAACCTGTTCGGCCAGCACGTACTGCGCGCGCGGTGCTTTGCCGCTGTTCTTGTCTTCTTCTTCCAGGGCATTAATTTCAGCAATGTCCATGAAAGTGAAGAACTTCAGGAAGCGATACACGTCCGCATCCGCAGTGTTGATCCAGAACTGGTAGAACTTGTACGGACTGGTTTTCTTCGGATCCAGCCATACCGCGCCGCCTTCGGTTTTACCGAATTTGGTGCCGTCGGATTTGGTGATCAGCGGAACGGTCAGACCGAACACCTGATTCTGGTGCAGACGACGGGTCAGGTCGATACCGGAGGTGATATTACCCCACTGGTCAGAACCGCCGATTTGCAGCGCCACGCCGTGCAGTTTGTTCAGGCACGCGAAGTCATAACCCTGCAACAGGTTGTAGGAGAATTCGGTAAAGGAGATCCCCTGGTCATCACGGTTCAGACGCTGTTTAACCGCTTCCTTGTTGATCATTTGGTTAACAGAGAAGTGTTTACCGATATCACGCAGGAAGGTCAGCACGTTCATGCCGCCGAACCAGTCATAGTTGTTGGCCGCGATGGCAGAATTGCTGCCGCAGTCGAAATCGAGGAACGGTGCTACCTGTTTGCGGATTTTATCCACCCATTCCTGCACGGTATCTTCGGTGTTCAGCTTACGCTCGGCCGCTTTGAAACTCGGATCGCCGATCAGGCCAGTTGCGCCGCCCACCAGAGCCACAGGCTTATGGCCCGCTTCCTGGAAGCGTTTCAGGCATAACAGGGGAACGAGATGCCCCAAATGCAAGCTGTCAGCGGTAGGATCGAAGCCGCAATAGAGCGCGATCGGGCCCTGCGCCAGTCGCTCTGCTAACGCTTCCTCGTCCGTCACCTGGGCCACCAGGCCCCGCTCTTGCAATTGTTTAATCAAGTTACTGCTCGCCATCAAAGTCTCCATGTATAAAACAGACTGCACCTTAGCCGGTACACGACGTTTCGCAAGATGCGAAAGGCTCATAGAATAAAACGCCAGCCCGTGATGTGCCAGCGCTTAACGCAACAAAATGCGCGATTATGGCGCGAGTCGGTCGATTTTCCAGGCGTCGTTTTCACGCTGGTACATAAATCTGTCGTGCAGGCGATGTTCACCCCCCTGCCAGAACTCCATCGACTCAATGCTGATACGGTATCCCCCCCAGAAACTCGGCAGCGGCACTTCGCCCTGTTGGAACTTTTGTTTGAGCTCAAGGAATTTGCTTTCGAGGATCCCACGGGCCGAAATGCGGCTGGACTGCTTCGAAACCCAGGCGCCAATCTGGCTATCACGTGGACGACTGTGGAAATACTTCACCACTTCAAGCGTTGAGAGACGTTCGGCCTTGCCGGTGACCATCACCTGTCGCTCCAGCATGTGCCACGGGAAGAGCAGGCTGATACGCGGGTTTTGTTCCAAATGATGCGCCTTACGACTGCCGAGGTTGGTATAGAACACCAGCCCTTTTTCGTCGTAATGTTTGAGTAAAACGATACGCTGATACGGCTGACCGTTTTCATCCACGGTCGCCACGACCATGGCCGTCGGGTCGGCAAGTTTGGCCTCGCAGGCCTGCCCCAGCCAGCGTTCAAAAAGTGCCAGCGGTTCAGCGGGAAGATCGCGGCGGCGCAGGCCGCCACGGGTATACTCACGGCGCAGATGCGCGATTTGCTGCAGGGAGTCGTTGTCAGACATGGCGTTTTCGAAGTTGTCTTCAGGTGACGCTATTGTGCGCCGCCGTCAGCAAAATCTCAACGCTTCGGATTTTGTAACTGACAGTTATTCAGTACGATACGGTCACGTTTGTAGACCGTTGCGCTGTCGCCTTTCGACCAGAAGACATAAATGCCGTCGGTATAGCGCGCCCCCGAGGCGGAGATGCCCTGGGTCAGCGTCTGCTGCTGATTATCGTAAATGAAATCGACCTGCTGACGAGTATTGTTCAGGTGAACGGTCAGCGGTTTTTCATCACACTGGTATTCAAGGGTGTCGGTGTGCATCCGCTCGACGAACTGGTTGTAGTAGCTACATCCAGAGAGCATTAGAGGTGCTATCAGTGGTACTACAGCGAGGAGAATTTTTTTCATTGGCTTGCCTATTAGACTGTCCCGGTCCCGGAGGGCAGTTGCCCTCCCTAAACGTAGCTATTCTATCGGCATTGACATCACGACTCTGTCAGTTAACTCTGATTCTGCGACGGATTCGCAGGGAAAATGGCCCCCAGCACCGTTGGCGTGCTAGCCCCGGTGACGGACGGTAAATTACCCGGCAGCCCGGCCAGCGTACGCCAGGCAAGCCATGCGAAGGCCAGGCCTTCCATATCGTCGCCGCTGACCCCCGCTTCGTCGGTGGTCGAGACCTCAGTACCCGGCAGCAACGCGGCCAGACGCGCCATCAGCAACGGATTACGACTGCCTCCGCCGCACACCAGCAGACGTTCACAGCCACCGCTCAGCAACACCTGCTCGCTGATAGTCACAGCGGTCAGTTCAGTCAGGGTGGTCATCACATCTTTCGCCGCCACCCCCGGGTGTTTGGCTAACTGACGCTCAAGCCAGCCATAGTTGAAATATTCGCGCCCGGTGCTTTTCGGGGCAGGTAATGCAAACCACGGGTCGCTGAGCATTTCCTGTAACAACGGCAGACTGATTTTTCCCGTGTTCGCCCATTCGGCATCTTTGTCATACGGTTTTCCGCACTGACGCCAAATCCACGCGTCCATCAACATGTTACCCGGCCCGGTATCATGACCTTTGACCGGCAGCCCAGGACTCAGCATTGACAGATTGGCGATCCCGCCGATATTGAGCACAATGCGACGCTCGTGCGGCACAGCCAGCAGGGCGTGATGGAATGCCGGAACCAGGGGCGCACCCTGCCCGCCCAGGGCGATATCACGGCGGCGGAAGTCACCGACCACCGTGACGCCAGTGCGAGCAGCAATAATATTGTTGTCACCGATTTGCAGCGTATGCGGGGCATCGCCGTCCGGCTCGTGCCATACCGTTTGCCCATGACAGCCAATGGCCACGATATCGCTGGCCGACAGCTTTTCCTGCGCCATCAGCGCCTGGACGGCGTCAGCGAACAAATGTCCGAGGCGCGTGTCGAGCTGTCCGTACTGCGACAGGGTCAGCTGCTGTCCCTGGCAAATAGCGAGGATGGCTTCCTTGAGCACAATCGGAATGGGGTATGAGAGGCTGGCCTGCTGCGCCACCATGTTATCGTCCATCGCGGCAAGAACCACATCTACACCGTCAAGGCTGGTGCCCGACATCACACCTATATAGCGACCCGATTTCATACGCCTTCCTGAGTTCGTGACTGAGAGCCACACTGAATCATAAAGTCGTTCTTAATGCCATGATCCGCTGACGAAATTTAAGAATTCGCGGTCTGAATAGGTGTCCGGTCCCGGTTGCAAGCCTTTAACGCAACGGCTGTTTACACAAGGTTGAGCACAAAGAGACTACAATTTTGTGTAGATCCTCGCAGAACATATGACCTGTAGTACATAAATGCCATATAATTGCGGTGACGGATGCTCTCAAGAGCGTTACTTGTGAACAGGAGATTCATAAATGATGTTACGTGTATTGGCCGTTTCAATGATTGGGTTCACGCTTGCCGGTTGTGTCAGCAGCAGCGGCCTTTCCGGAGACGTTTATTCCGCATCCGAAGCCAAACAGGTTCAGAATGTGACCTACGGGACGATTGTCCATACTCGTCCGGTACAGATTCAGGGCGGTGATGACTCTAACGTCATCGGCGCAATCGGTGGTGCGGTACTGGGTGGCTTCCTCGGGAATACCGTGGGCGGCGGAACCGGTCGTTCATTGGCAACCGCCGCGGGCGCTGTCGCAGGTGGTGTAGCGGGCCAGGGCGTTCAGGGTGCAATTAACAAAACCCAGGGCGTAGAGCTGGAAATCCGTAAAGACGATGGTAATACCATCATGGTGGTGCAGAAACAGGGCGCAACCCAGTTCTCTGCCGGGCAACGTGTCGTGATGGCCAGCAATGGCAGCCAGGTGACCGTTTCCCCTCGCTAATTATCCGGCGTAGGGCACCCATAAAAAAAGGTTCATCGCGCCTTACCGGGGAACGCTGCTTTTATCTTCATAAAAAAGTAGTCGTTATCCCGGTATCCGTATGCCATTCGTTTTATCACTTTGATCCTGTTGTTCATTCCCTCAAGTACGCTGGTA